>Ga0209544_1000037_pt1 | contig 197666 bp, 183 predicted proteins | sample MesohylPK_FD_187297 | JGI IMG/M metagenome (GOLD analysis project Ga0209544, IMG submission 187297) | Host-associated microbial community of the marine sponge Aplysina aerophoba from Gulf of Piran - sponge mesohyl, lysed by proteinase K... | ecosystem: Host-associated > Porifera > Sponge >... | reverse complement strand
CTCACCGGCAAGACCAACGGCTGGAAGGCCATACTGAACACGCTGACCGTCCACTACGGCGACAGGATCGCCGACCACATTCGATGAAAAACATCACGGCCGGTTACACAGAAAATCTGACAGGCCCTATTCCTGGTTCGTTTTGGGCGGGTGGGGTTTGGGTGTTTTCGTGTGGTTTGGGTGTTGGGGTTCGGTGTTGGGGGTGGTCGGGGGTTCGGGGCGGGGGTTTGGGGGCGTGTTGGGACGTGTGGGGTCGGGGTGTTGGGCGTTTGGGGGTTGGTGGGTGCCGGGCGGGCGGGTTTATGGGGCGTGGGGCTGGCAGGCGTGGAGGAGTTGTGGGGTGGCGGGCCACCAGTCGAGCAGGCGCAGGGTGTGTTTGCGCGATGAGCGGACGAGGCGGGCGGGTGCGTGCCATAGCTGCCATCTGAGGCGTTTGGGGGCGGCGTGGGCCAGGGGTCCGGTGAGGCGGAGTTGTTGGAACCATTTGACGAGCGCCAGGCTGAGCGCGACGAGGGCGGCCCAGGCGGCGTTGGCTTCGAAGTCTTTGAAGGGCATGCGCTTGAGGCCGGAGTCTTTGAGGTCTGCGATGGTGTTCTCGATGCGGGCGTGGGCTCTCATGTGGGCGTCGAGTTCGGCGGGGCGGCCTGCGGCGTCGGTGTAGAACCCGCGGTAGCGCCAGTTGCCGGAGTCGAACAGGGTGCGCTGCGCGCCGGGGTGAAGCGGCTCGCGGCGGGCGATGAGGCGGGTGCCGGAAGGCCAGCCGGAGAGGTCGACGCTTTCGGTGAGCTCCGCGACCTGGGCGCGCTTTGAGGGCTCGCCGTCGGCGCCGAGCGCCGGCTGCCACTTCCGGGCGTCGAAGCGGCTGTGGTCTATGGCCGCTTCGACCTGCTGGTTCGAGCGCGCGGTCATGAAGAACCCGACTTCGCGGTCCCGGCAGGCCTCGGCGATGCCGACAGAGCAGCCCGCGGCGTCGACCCGCAGGTGCACCTCGCGGGAGGGCGCCTGCCCATCGCCTGGGCGATGGCCCCTGGCGACGGCGGCGGGCAGTTGCGCGACGGCGGCGTCTAGGACCTCTATGTGGTCGCAGATGTGGTTGGCCGCGGCGTTGCCCGCCCGCAGCTTGATCGACAACAGCTCGCCGTCGTCTGTGGCGCACAGCATCGGGTGGAACCCGAACCCGCCCTTGAAATGCGCCGCGGCGCCCTGCTTGTTCTCGGAGTGGACCTCCACCAAAGTCGAGTCGATGTCCAAAACCACCGGACCGGACGCGTCGCCGCGGCGCTCCCACACCCCGGCCCGCACGCCGGCCGCCGCCTCCCACAGGCCCTCCACCACATCAGGGCCCAAACCGCGCAGCGCGCGGTACAAAGTCGAGTCCGACGCCACCTCGCCGAACAGCACCGGCTGCGCCCGCAGATGCTCGATGTCGCTGCACGCCTCCCCGCCCCCGGCCAACATCAACAACAAATGCACCAGCACCTTGCCCCGATCATGAACAGGCGCCCTCTCGCCCGCGTCCGGCACCGCCGCCGACAACGCCTCCCCCAGACCCAAACCATCGGCGAAGCGGCCCAAAGCGAACAAACCCGAATGCGCCGCCACCTGACCGCCGCCGCCTGACACCCTCACATCGCGCGTGCTGCTAACCTGCATCTCGGAGATGCCCCTCCCCGTGGAACCGATACGTGCTCATCAACACACATCGTCCCACACCAGAGGGGCTTTTCCGCGGACGCGCACCCCCAAAACACCACACCCCCATGAACAATCAGGGCTAACGAGACTTAAGCTAAAGAACTATCGCTGTTTTTCAGAAGCCGCGGAGATCGACTTTGAGGATCTCACGGCCATTATTGGTAAGAACGATTCTGGAAAGTCAAGTATCTTAGATGCATTAGAACTATTCTTTGATGATAAACTCAAACCAGACCAAGATGATTGTTCTGTAGATGCAAGTGAGAAGCGCATTGAGATCACATGCGTGTTTGACGAACTGCCGGATGAATTGGTAATAGATGCGACACATGGGACATCCCTAAAGGAAGAACATCTTCTTAATCAAAAAGGTCGACTTGAGATTAAGCGGGTATATAATGCTGCGCTCAAGACACCTAAATTGGAATACACTTGTCTAATAGCGGAACACCCGACTGCAGATAAAATTGACGATTTGCTATCGTTGAAAAACATGGACTTGAAGAAGCGCGCTGCGGAATTAGAAGTTGATATTTCAAAAATCAACACGAGTATCAACGCTCAGTTGCGGAGAGCGATCCGTCTTTCGCGAGAAGATTTACAATTGAAGTTGCGACCGCTACAAATATCAGATTTGCCAGGTGCGAAGGATATTTGGGAACGCCTTAAGGATTCCTTGCCGATGTTCTTTCTATTTAAAGCTGATCGGCCAAGCACAGATCAAGATGAAGAGGCGCAAGATCCCATGAAAGCCGCTGTAAAGGTTGCTATTGGGAAGATGGAAAGTCAACTGAGCAAAGTTTCCAGTTTAGTTGTAGAGGAAATTCAAAAAATTGTCGGGTTGACGATCGAGAATATTGCAAACTTGGATCATGAGCTTGGAACTAGAATTGAACCGTTCTTTGACAATCCAAACTGGGCAACTATTTTCAAGATTAAATTGAAGGATGAACTAGGTATTTCAATTAACAAACGAGGCAGTGGGGCTCGAAGAATTGTATTGCTTGGATTCCTCCAGGCACAAGCACAACAACTACTGGAGGAGAGCGGTCCCAATCGATCTGTAATATATGCCGTTGAAGAACTAGAGACAGCTCAACATCCAGATAAACAGAAAAAGCTCTATAGCTCTATTTCTGACTTAGCAGGTTCTGACAATACGCAGGTAATTTTGACGACCCACACTCCTGCGTTAGGGAGGTTGCTCCCTGTCGACACGCTTCGTTATCTTGAGGTAGGTAAGAATAGTAAGCGTGTAATTCACAAGGGCACTGAAGAGGCATATGAACTCGTAGCTAAGTCCCTTGGAGTATTGCCTGACAACAAAGTTGAGATGTTTTTGGGAGTTGAGGGAGTGCATGATGTAGACTTCTTGAAGGGAATGTCGCGACTCCTACTAGATGCCGGTACAGGTGTTGTCGATCTTGGTGCATTAGAGGAAGAAGGTTCGATTGTAGTAATCCCAGTCGGGGGATCAAACCTGGCTGCTTGGGTGTCTAGGCTATCTCCTTTAAATAGGACCGAGTTTCATATTTTTGATAGGGACACTGCACCTGAAGACGACCCAAAATGCCAGAAGCAGTTAGATGAATTCAATGCTCGCGAGAAATGTCTGGCTGTGGCTACTAATAAGCGCGAAATGGAAAACTATTTGCACTCAGATGCTATCATGGCGACCCTGGGTATAGAGATAGAAGTCACTGATGAGAATGATGTTTCTACCGCAGTCACCGAAAAGATCAAGGATCTCCCACAAGGAACTGTAAGGTGCTTGTCGGAGCAGTGCAATGCAAAGGGGAGTAGAGTGAACAAGCGGTTAGTAAAGTACCATTTGAATCATTGTTGTATCCAGAATATGACTCTAGAAATGCTTGATGAACGAGATCCAGATGGTGAAGTGAAGGGGTGGTTACAGCATATCTCTGGGGCCATCGCAACCGACCCTTGAGATTCAGCGTGTGGCCGGCGTTGGAGCGGTCTTGGAGGGAGGTTCTTGATCTGGCTTTGCGGTCCGAGGCCACCGGGTGGGATGGGGTGTGGGTGGCGGACCATTTCATGGTGGAAGAGCCGCTTGAGGATCAAGAAGATGTGCTGGAGGTTTGGGGCACGCTGGCTGGGCTGGCGGCGGCGACTAGTCGGATCACTCTGGGGTCGTTGGTGTGCTCGGTGACCTATCGGCATCCGGCAGTACTGGCATCGGCGGCGGTGACTTGTGACCACATCAGCAGTGGAAGGTTCATTCTTGGGGTTGGAGCGGGCTGGCAGGAGAACGAACATCGGGCGTACGGGTTCGAGTTGGGCGACCGGAAGACGAGGTCGGATCGACTTGAGGAAAGCTGTCAGGCGATTCGCGGGCTGCTAGAGAATGAGAGTTGGACCGGTCAGTCTCGACACTTCGAGTTTGAGGAGGCGCCACGCTACCCCAAGCCAGTCCAGGGGAAGCTTCCGCTGCTGGTCGGGGGCAAAGGCGAGCGTCGGACACTTAGAACTGCTGCGCTGTACGCCGATTGGTGGAACGCATGGGTGGATGCGGAGGCCCTGCGACACAAGCGCCGGATTCTACGCGAGCACTGCGAGGAAGTGGGGCGCGACCCGGATGAAGTGAGCTGTTCGACCCAGGCGTTCCTGTGCTTGAGCGAAGATCGGGATGTTCAACGCGACTTCGTCGGTCGAGCGGGCAGGCGGCCAACGCTGATGGGCTCAGTCGAAGCAGTGATTGATCAAGTCGGCAAGCTTCACGAAGCCGGAGCTAAGGAGCTCATCATTCCCGACTGGACCTATGAGTCCTTGTCTCGGCGAGACGACGAACTCAACCAGTTCATCTCGGAGGTTGTTCTGTCAGTTAGGGCCTAGCGCTTGCTATGTCCTCAGTTTCGAGAAGCGGGTCGTAGTGGTCCTTAGCATCCTGGGCTGAGATGCCGAGGATGTCCCCGACCCGTGCCCAAGTAGACCCACTTGCTCGAGCTGCTGAAATCGCCTTGAGGAGCTGGGGTTTGTTCGTCGGGCTGATTGCTGCTGCACACCCTAGGTAGAACTCGGCGACGGGAATTTCCTGGGCCTCTGACCAGTCAAAGGTCTCGCACCAGTCGGCCACCTCGTCCCAGTCGCCGCTCGCCTCGGCCCTGGCGATCAATTCTTGAAGGGGTTGGGACATTTCATTCACCTCAAGTAGCTAGGCCGTGCCTTCATCGCATGAATGATTCTAGGGGCTTCGCCCGTTCTCGCGATTCCTACTTCCAGCATGCGACCGCTGGGGTCGGCACCCAAGAACATCGATAGATCGTCCATTTGGATGATGCGAATGGCGTTCCGGCAGGCGTGGAGCGCATCGTCTTCCGAAATCCCATGTCGCCGCGCGCTGGCAGCGAACCGCAGCTTTGTGAAATCGAAATACATTCAAATATCATGGTATCACTTGATCTGGTCAAAGTCTGAGGCGGGGGATGGTGGGCGGGGGCGGCGGGCGATGAGGACAGCGGCGGAGATAGCGCTGATCGCGATCAGAGTCAGCGCTGTGACGAGGACGGCATCGATCTCGACCGCGATGCGGTGAATGAGGGCACCACCGCCAATGACCAAGAACACCAGGCCGCTCATCAGGGCCAGGAGGTTCACGGGGTGGCGCTTCAGCTTTTTCGCCTGATCGCCGCGATCGGGGTTGTTGGGGGAATGTTCCATGGGATCGGGATGACGTTTCGACATTGGTATCTCCTGAGCTGTCCTTATGCGTTCAATCCGGGTGAACCGGGGAGGATTCGGACTATGCCGAAGCCGAGGTCCAGGTCTAGGCGCAGGGTGCCGTTGGAGGGCTCAGGCTGGTCCCACGATGCAGTGACGTCCTTGTCCACGCCGCTTTCCATGATTGTCGGGTCACTTCTGAGCGATCCCCACTTGTCAACTGGTGACGGGTCCATGTGCAGATCGCCGGCGCCGATATGAGCGTTCATTTCAAGATTGATGTCTGCCGGCACATAGATCAGGAGCTCGCCGATGGTGAGTCCAAGATTCAGCGTTGTGCTCTGGCCGTTGAAATCGACTTCCCGGAGGTCTACCACCAGCTTCCCGATGCCATGGCGGTACTCGTCCTCCAACTCCCCGAGGTTGGTTGCCTCGACCCGCTCGGTTCCTATCCCCGACCACACGGAGCGGATATCAGCGGCCGTCCCGACGACCAGGACCGCCGACAGCAGCGCTCCCACAAGTATCAAACCGTGAGCTCGTCCGAGGAAGGCAGACATCACCAGGACGGCGCCGACGATCAGAACCAACACAGCAACGAGCAGAGTCGGGTCTGTGTCGAACACTTCGAAACGGTCGAGTATCACTACGCCGCCGACAACAATCAGCATGGCTGCGCTGGCGATCGGCCCGAGGAACGACCGCTCGCGCCGCCGTCGCTGGCGCCGAGAGCGTCGCCAGCGGGGGGCGGAGGCTCGACGCGTCCGAGCCTTGATGCGCCCTCGGCGGCGACCGGTGGGGGCGAGCCGCTCGCCGCCAGGGGAATCTGCCGGCCCGGTCGGCGCCGTCACATCCCTCGTCGGCGCCGCAGCCGCGGCGGCCACCGGCGAGCTTGCCGCTTCTTGCGGGGGCGGCCCAGACCGAAGCGGTGGGGGATCAGAGGCTTTGGGCCGCCAGATGAGCCATGCGCCGGCCGCAATGAGGGCGACGGCCAGCAGGACGATGACGACAGCCCCACTAGTCAGGAACATGGTGAGGAGGTCCAACAGCGGCGGACCGAGAAGGAACATGCTGATTGCGGTGGCTGCCAGAAGAAGCAGGGTGCCGGCCATGCTGCGAATTTGGTGGGGGGAGTCGCCCCGCAGGGTGTTGGCCAGAATGCTGGGCGACCCATCCCGGTGGGGAAGACAGAGCCAGCCCAAGAAGTACAGCCACAAGCCGGCCCCGCCGACGAACGTCAGCAGGATAAAACCGACCCGGATTGAAACGGAATTGACGCCGGCCAGGCTCCCGATCCCGCCGGCCACGCCGGAGATGATCCTGTCGTCAGCGCTCCGGCGCAGGGACTGCTTCGTGTCGTCGGCCATGTCCTCATCATCGCCTTGTCGAGGTCGACTTCCCATAGGGGGTTTCCCTGATAATCCCCTGAGAGGCGGGAGAGGGGTCAGGGTTGTTCCCCAGAGCCGCCACCCGGTTGCCATGCGACAATAGGGACATGGGTGTGAGCCGGTTGGCTCGGTCGGGCACTGATCGGATGGCAGGCGGGGTATGCGGCGGCATCGCCGTGAATCTCGGCATGGAGCCGGTGGTTGTGCGGACCGCTTTCGTCGCGCTCACGGCGGCTTGGGTCAGTGTTCCGCTCTACCTGCTGGCATGGGCGTTGCTGCCTGCCCGTCAAGACGAAGCAGAGCCCCAGGCACCTCCTGCACGGCTGGCCAACCGGCGGGCCTTCGGGCTGGGCCTGATGGTGGTCGGGATGGTGCTGTTGGCCCGACAGCTTCGAATCACCGCCCCCGACGAGGTGCTATGGCCCTTTCTATGCGTCACCACTGGCTTTGGGTTCATCGCCCGGCAGGCGCGACCGATGGCTTGGGTCGGCACAGCAGGGGCCCTGAGATCGGCGCTGCGGGTGGCCCTGGGCGTGATCGTGGTCGCTGGCGGCGTGGTCACGCTGATCGCGGCCAATGTCTCCCCAGGTGTGGTGTTCGATGGGGTGCTGCCCGCTGCGCTGGTGGCGGGCGGGCTGGCTTTGATCCTCGGTCCCTGGATAGTTGTGCTGGCCAGGGATCGTTGGGAGGAGCGCTGGCTGCGGGTCCGGGCTGACGAGCGGGCCGAGGTGGCCGCGCACTTGCACGACTCGGTGCTTCAGACTCTGGCCCTCATTCAGCGGACCGACGACCCGAGCCGGGTGGCCGCGCTTGCCCGCCGCCAAGAGCGGGAGCTGCGGGACTGGTTGTACGCGGAGGAGTCGGATCCATCGGAGAGGACCCTTCGCGCGGCGATCGAGCAGGCGGCTTCCGAGGTCGAGGACCTCCACGGTGTGCGCATCGACGTGGTTTCTGTAGGCGACGCCGTGCTTGACGTGCCGCTGGAATCGCTGGTAGCCGCAACGGGGGAGGCGATGACCAACGCGGCCCGGTGGTCGGGCCGGGAACAATTCTCCTTGTTCGTGGAGGTGGGGGAGGAGGTGGCCGAGGCGTTCGTGCGCGACACCGGCATCGGGTTCGACCCCGCGGTGCTGGGTGACCACCGGGTGGGCATACGGGAGTCCATCGTGGGGCGGATGCGCCGGGCGGGGGGCGAGTGCGAGATTCGCAGCGCGCCCGGTGAGGGCACCGAGGTCTATCTCCGCTTGGTCCGGTATTGAACCCGGCCCCGAGGCGATGCAGGTGCCGGTTCCCTGCCCGCTACCGTTCTGGTTGTGGTTGCTGCACCGTGCCGAGTCGTGGTTGTAGACGATCACGGGCTGTTCCGCAGCGGCGTGCGAGCTGAGTTGGGCGACCGTGTGAAGGTAGTGGGCGAAGCCGATGACGTGGCCTCAGCCGTGGCCGAGATTGAGCGCTGGTCCCCTGATGTCGTGCTGTTGGATGTCCACTTGCCCTCGGGATCGGGTCGGGAAGTCATCGAGGCAGTGGGAGCGGCAGGGATTGAAACGAACTTCTTGGCCCTATCGGTGTCCGACGCGACCGAGGATGTGGTGGATGTGGTCCGGGCCGGCGCCCGGGGGTACGTCACCAAGACCATCTCTGGAGATGAGCTGGTGGAGGCCATCCTGCGAGTTCGTGACGGCGATGCAGTGCTCTCGCCCCGGCTGGCAGGCTTCGTGCTCAATGCCTTCATGCACAGTGCGCAGGCGGCTCCGTTGCTCGACGACGACCTCGATCGGCTCACTCCCCGAGAGAATGAGGTGCTGCGCCACCTGGCCCGGGGATACACCTACAAAGAGATCGCCCGTCGCCTGTCGATCTCCATAAAGACAGTGGAGTCCCACGCCTCAGCCGTACTGCGCAAACTCCAGCTGTCCAACCGCAGCGAACTCAGCCGCTGGGCAGCCGCCCGCCGCATTTGGTAGCCGTTGGCAGACCCGACCCTCACGCTGCCGTTTGGCAGCGAGGCGGCGATGGCCCTGCTTACTGGCGTCTTAGGTAGACCGTCCAGTTGGTTAGGCCGACAAGGGCGCCGCCGATGATGTTGCCGAGGGTTACGGCTACGAGGTTGTGGGCCACCCAGGGGAAGTTGAGGCGGTCAATCTGGTCGGTGGTGAGGCCGGCGGCAGCTAGGGCGTCGGCGTCGGTGGACACCAGCCAGCCCAGGGGCAGAAAGAACATGTTGGCGATGCTGTGCTCGAAGCCGGCGGCCACGAAGGCGGTAATGGGCAGGATGATCCCGATCATCTTGTCCACCAGGGAGCGGCCGGCCACCGCCATCCACACCGCCAGGCACACAAGCATGTTGGCCAACAGCCCCCGCACGAAGGCGGTCTCGAAGGACAGGTTGACCTTGTCGTTGGCGATTTGGATGGTCCGCACCGAGAAGGCGTAGTCGGCCTGGGCCCACCACCGGCTGAAGTACAGCAAGAACACGATCACCAGTGAGCCGACGAGGTTGGCTGCGAAGGCCAGCGCCCAGTTGCGGGTGAGCTCTGGGCCGCTGATGCGGCGGCTGAAAAAGCTGGCCACCATCAGGTTGTTGCCGGTGAACAGTTCCGACCCGGTGACCACTACCAAGAACAGCCCCAACGAGAAGCCCACGCCGATGAGCAGCCGGGCCGGCCCGGTGCCCAACTCTGGGCTGACGGCGATGGTGAGGGCGAACACTCCGCCCAGGGCGATGAATGCCCCGGCCATGATTCCGAGGATTGACGTCTGGGTGAAGTCGAACTTGGCCTTGCCGATCCCCGCCCGCTTGATCTTTCGGGCGATCTCCTCCGGCGTCAAGGCTTCTGACATATTCCCGCTCCCAAGTCCCTGCTTCCGACTGGGTAAAACCGTACTATTTCGGCTCCCTCTGTGTTGGTTCTGCCTTTGACAAGAAAATGCCGCCTTGTTCAACCCCTTCTGATGGCAACAAGAACTACCGTGGAGGCCATGGCTGAGCCCGCCATAGAAACTGAGTTCTCTGCTGGGGGCGTAGTCTCAGACTCCCGCTACTACGCCGGTGCCGTTGAGGCCCTGCGCAGTGCTTGTGCTCAAGTTGGGGAGGCGGCTGACGCTGCCCAGCGGTCCGGTTTCTTCGCCGGTATCACCGACTGGAACGACGAGGCCGACGCTTCGGCCCACGATGCCGATAAGGCCGCGGTCATGGCCATGGCCGAGGCGCTGCGGGCCAAAGAGGCGGTTGCCGCCTATGCCGATGCGGCCCGCACCACGCTGGCCGAGGTGACCGCGGCCTTTGCCGCCGCCGCGAGCACCGAAGGCGCAACTGAGGAAGTCGATACAGGAGAGGTGGCTGAGGCCGAAGAGGAGGCTGAAGAAGAAGGAGCGTTCTCAGGCCACTTGTCCGACGCTTTGGTGGCATTGGCCGAGGAGCGGGAGCGGGAAACCGACCGAGGCGAGGACAACGGCTACGGCAAGCTGGCCCAAACCCTGTCGGTGTTGGCCGGGGCGCGGACCTCCTATCGAGCGGTCGATGACGCGCTGATCCTTCTGGCCAACGCCCGAATTGCCTATCTGAAAGAGTCGCTGGCTGCCGCGCAGACCGCGCTGGCCGCCGACTTGAAATCCGCGGTGGCCGACGACATCCGAGCCAAGTCCATTGGCGAGTTCCGTTCAGCTTTGACCACGCTGGCGGTGACCCGCACCGCCTACAACGCCGAGATCGCCGACGAGCTGTGGGGGGCCTTGGCCGAGGCCCGCACCAATTTGGCCGCGGCCACCGCCACGGTGCTCGAGATCCAAGCCGCCGCCGGCGACCACAGCGAGGCCGACGACGTCCATGCCGCCTCAGCCCTGGCGTACTCGTTCAATGACTCCGGGACTCCCACCGACATCTACGACGCCGCCCGAGATGTCGTCATCGAGGCCAAGGAATACCGGCTGCGGGCCCAGAGCGCCTGTGATGCGGTGGACGCTCTGTTGGTGGAGAACCGGGCGGTGGCCGCTGACGCCCTGATCGAGGCCCGCACGGTGGTCGGTACTGGGGCGCTGGTGGAGATCCGGGCCGCTTACGACACCGCCAGCGCCGCCATGGACGCCTTGTTCGGAGCACGGGCGGCCTTCGAGGTGGGATTCGACTTCACGCTTCCCGAGATCTTCGGCGACTTCTAGGCCATGGCAGAACCAGCGCCGCGCTTTGAGCTGCCCCCTGGAGGGGTCATGGGCGACACTAGGTTCTACGCCAGGGCAGTCGACGCCATTCGGAACACGTGCACGCTGGTAGGCGAGGCCGCCGACGCGGCCCAGCGAGCCGGTTTCTTCGCCCGTCTGGCCAATTGGGACGACGAAGCCGAGGCCGCGGCGTTTGAGGCTGATCAGACTGCTGTGTGGGCTGCGGTGTCTGCCCGGAGGGCGATTCGGGAGACCGAGATCTATCGCGAAGCTGCCCGCCGCACCGTCGCTGAAATCGCATCGGCCTATTTCCCTGATGAGGGTGGCGAAGGAGCGGGGCTGGTTGCCGCTGGCGAAGACTCGACCCCCAGCGCCGAGGCAGCCCACGACCAGGTTCCGGGCACACCTGGCTCTGGCTCTTGTGCCTCATCGAACCGCGCCCTTGATGCCGTCATGCTGGCTCTGGATGCTCTGTCCGAAGAGCGGCAAGATGGAGCAGTCGCAGTCGGACACCCAACCGCTGACGACGGCTACGTGGAAATGGCAGAAACCCTCGGCATTCTGACTGAAGCGCACGACTCCTACCACGACGTGGCCGACGCTCTGAACACGCTGTTGAAGGCCCAAGAGGACTACCGGCAAGAATTGGACTCCGAGGTGCAGACCGCCCTCGCGGCCGACATCCAGACTGACCTGGTCGCCGAGGCGCAGAAAGACCGCGTCAGCGGTGTCAGGTCCGCGTTGGCCGATCTGCGAGTGGTGCGGTCGGCCTACAACGACACCATGACCAACCATCTCTGGGACCTCATGACCGAGGTGCGAATATCCCTGGCCAAAGCGGGTGCAAGCATGGAGGAAGTGCAGGCCTCGGTCGGCCTCCGAGAAGAGGCCCGGGACCCTTATGGCGCTACGGCCATGCTTGCCGCTCTTCGCGAGCCCGATGAAACCTCCGCCGAAGCCTATGACACCGCTATCGACGCGGTTGCCGAGGTCACCGACGACCTCTTTCGCTGCCGGGACTCCTACATTGCGGTCCAGAGGGTATTGGCCGAGCTCCGAGCAGTGGCGGCCGATGCCCTAATTGAGGCCCGAGCCGCAGTGGGCGCCGATGCTCTTATAGAGGCCCGGGCCGCGCACGATCTGGCCAGTTCCGCGCTCGACTCTCTCATAGAGGCTCAGAGCGAGTTCGGAATCGGATTGGCCACCGCGATCCCCGACTTCATCCAGGCAGGGCGATAGGGCGAAGGGTTGGTGCGAGTAGGCGCCTACAGCGCCACGCCCACCAGCACGGCGCCGATAGAGGCAACGCCCGATAGCGAGCCCATCATGGCGATGCGGCGGCGGTCGGTGGCCTTGGTGTGCAGCCAGGCGGCCACACCGGTGGCTATCACCAGCACCAGCTTGATGGTCAGCGTGATGTGGTAGCTGTTGGCCGCGTCTTCGAACTCGACTTCGAGCAGATTCCAAAGGCCCGACAGCACGGCCAGCCAGAAGAACGGCCATGCCACCCGGGAAAACTGCTGGGCCGCGGCCTGGGTGGCCTCGGGGCCTATCCGACGCAGGGCCGGCACCAGGGCGGCAACAATCACCTGGCCGCCCACCCACACTGCGGCACCGAGGATGTGAAGGAACACTCGGAGGGTGTCGAGGTCCCAATTGGCTTCGATCATTACCCGGTTCTAGCAAACGGCGGTGAGCTAGTAGCAGTTCGGCGGCCTGCGATTGGTACCGTCGGGCCATGAGCGTCGACCGAGCCGTCTATCAGCAAGCCCTGCGATCCGACGGCGAGGCCATTGCCGCAGCCGGGCGGCGCGACATCGACGCCGTCGTACCGCCGTGCCCGGGCTGGACCATACACAAGCTGCTGGCCCACGTCGGCCGGGTGTACCGCTCGGTGGGTCGCCATGTGGCCGAGCGGGCCACTGAGATGATTCCCGCCGACGAGATCCCCCGTCCTCCCGAAGGCGACGCCATCGTGGAGTGGTTCGAAGAGGGACACCGGTTTGTGCAAGAAGCACTGGATGGGGCCGACCCCGACGATGCGGTGTGGAGTTGGGCCGGCAAGAACACCATGGCCTTCTACTTCCGCCGCATGGCCCATGAGACCGCGGTACACCGTTGGGACGCCGAGGCTGCTTTCGGGGAGCCCGGCCCGATCGACTCTGACCTGGGGGCCGACGGCGTGAGCGAGTTGTTCGAGGTGGTGCTTCCGTTCGCGGTGGCCAACTGGAAAATGACCCTGCCCAATGCCAGCTTGCATCTGCACCGCACCGACGGCGACGGGGAGTGGCTGCTGGTGAACGACGGTGGCCGCATCAAGATGAGCCTCGAGCACGCCAAGGGCGACGCCGCGGTGCGGGCCAGCGGCACCGATCTGGTGCTGCTGTCGTGGGAGCGCATCAGCCTCGACCGCCCCGGTGTGGAGACCTTCGGCGACGCCGACGCCGCCCGAGCCTGGTTCGCCCTGTCCCGGTAGGGCCTCCGAGCATTCTGCCCATGGCCGACGACACCTCCCCACCGGCGCCGATGCCGCCAGCCCCCACCCGGGCCGATGTGTTCGACCAGTACATGCCCATCGTGCTGTTCTTGGTGCTCAACAGCATTTTCGGATTGGTCCCCGCCATTGCTGCCATGACGCTGTGGGCCATAAAGGCCCAGATCAGCCGGTACCGGCGGGGACTGCCCCTCGGTCGGGTGATGCCGATCATCGTGGTGTACCTGCTTATCCGGGGCACGCTGGGCATCATCTACGACAGCGAGGACGTGTACTTCGGCATCGGCATCGGAGCCAAGGCGCTGGCCGCGCTGGCCCTTTTGATCTCGGCGGCCATGAGGCGCAACGCCACCGGCTACGCCCTTCCCTATCTCGTGCCGATCGACCGAGAAACCAAATCCCACCCGGAATATCGAGCAGTGACGCGCCGGGTCTCCATCGCGGTGGGGTTGATCGTATTCGCCAGCGTCGGGTTCGACATCTGGCTGCTTCAGAATGCTTCGATCAACAAGTTCGTCCTCATCCGCCTGGGTGTCAACTGGGGGGCATCGGTAGCCACAATCCTCAGCATGGGCCTGTACCTCGACCGCCGCCTGCGCCGCATCCCCGGCTTCCCCGGCTTGATGCCCCTGGTGGAGCGGCGCCTGGGAGATTTCGGCATGAAGCCGCCGCCATCCTCTGCGGAGTGACCAGCTGGCCGGGGTGACCGGCTGGCCTTGGCATCACTAGAGTCTCGGCCATGGCAGATAACAACTGGGGAAGATGGGGCGATGAGGATGAGCGGGGGGCGCTGAATCTGCTCACCCCCGACGTGGTGAAAGATGCCAGTGCGTCGATCACCACCGGCAAGGTGTACCCGTTGGGAATACCCATCCAATCGCAAGGCGTGCCCATCATGGACTACCGGGGGACGCCTATGCGGCTGACCCTCCAGAACGCCTCTGATGAGGGTATCTATGAGGCCTACGGCTGTCACGCCGGCACCGGGGCCCACGAGGACGTGCTGGTGTTCGCCTCCCACACCACCAGCCACATGGACGCCCTGTGCCATGTGTACGGCCAAGATCAGCACTACAACGGCTTCTCCAAGGAGGCCATGAAAACCCACACCGGGGCATCTCGGCTGGGCATCGAAAAGGTGGGAGCCATCGCTGGCCGGGCCGTGCTGTTGGACATGGTGGCCCACATGGGTGCCGACAGATGGCTGGAGGCGGGCACGCCGATCGGCGGGGCCGACATGGCCGCCTGCGCCGAGGCCCAGGGCACCCCGGTGCGAGCCGGCGACATCGTGCTGATCCGCACCGGCTACCTCGACATGTGGTGGTCGATTGAGGCTGACCCATCCGCAGAGCAGCCCTTCGCCCAGCCCGGCATCAACAACGATGGGGCCGAGTGGTTGATGGCCAAAGACGTGGTGGCCGTGGGTTCCGACAACGCGGCCATCGAGGTCATCCCGTTCGACGAGAACGACTTCCTCACCGTCCACAAAATCCTGCTTGTGGGCGCAGGCATCTACATGCTGGAGTTTTTGAACTTCTCCCAGATGGCCGCCGACGGGTGCCACGAGGGTTTCATGACCGTGTCCCCACTGAACGTGACCGGGGCCACCGGCAGCCCGATCAACCCAGTCGTCATCGGCTAACACACGCCCATGCCCGAGATGGCCGCGGTGGGTCTGCTGGGCACGCCCGACGGGGCGGTGCTCGACCAGGTGCGGGTGCTGGAGATCACCCGCACCATCGGCGGGACCTACACCGCCAAGCTGTTCGCCGACGCCGGCGCCGAGGTGGTCAAAGTGGAACCTCCCGGCGGCGACCCATTGCGGTCGTGGTCGGCATCGGGGTCGCCCGCCGGCGGCGGTGCTGGAGACGGTGCCTTCTTCCAATTCCTCAACGCCGGCAAGCGCAGCGCGGTGATCGACTTGGACGACCCTGAGGGCCGCCGCCGATTTCTGGAGTTCGCGGCCACCGCAGATCTGGTGGTGGAGGACTTGGGTGCCGGCGTGGTGGAGTCGATGGGGCTGGGCCACGCTGAGTTGTCCGAGGCCAACCCTTCTCTGGTGCTTCTTTCGATCTCGCCGTGGGGCCGTGGGGGGCCGTGGGACCAGCGCCCGGCCAACGAATTCACCCTCCAAGCCTGGGTGGGCTCCACCCATAGCCGCGGCATTCCCGATGAGATGCCCCTTGGGGTGGGGGGCAAGCTTGGCGAATTTCTGACGGCGGCCAACGCCAGCGCTCTGGGGCTGGCCGCGTTAATGGCCGCCCGACGGGACAACGCGCAAGGCGAGCACGTGGACGTCTCGGCCTATGAGGCCATGACCACCAGCTTCGTGGTGTATGCCCACCTCTACGCCACCTATGCCCCTGAATCCCGAACCGGGGCGACCCGATCCATCGAGATCCCTTCGGTGGAGCCGGCCAAGGACGGCTGGGTGGGCTTTTGCACCATCACCGGCCAGCAGTTCAAAGACTTCTGCGTGGTCATCGACGACCCTGACATGGCCGAAGATCCCGCTTTGGCCAGCGGCGACGGCCGAATGGACCATCGAGACGACGTGTGGGCCCGCATCGCCCGCTATACCCAGGCCCACACCGTGGATGAGATCGTGGACAAGGCCACCTTGCTGCGGGTGCCGGTGGCCCCCATCGGCGATGGCAGCCGGGTGGCCCAGATTGACCACTTTGCCGAGCGAGGCGTTTATGTGGAGAACCCCGGCGGGTTCACCCAGCCCCGGGTGCCGTATCAGCTCAGTACTCGCCCACCCTGCACGGTGTCGCCCGCCCCTGCATTGGGAGAGGCTGACGAGGAGTTCTTGGGCGCAGGGGCCGGTTCGGCACCGGCTCAGAGCCTAGGTTCGCCCCGAACAGAACCCTCGCTGCCGCTGGCGGGTCTCAAGGTGTGCGATCTGGCCACGTTCTGGGCCGGGCCGGTGGCATCGTGTCTGTTCTCGGCTCTGGGTGCCGACGTCATCAAGGTGGAGTCCATCCAGCGCCCCGATGGGATGCGCTTTGCCAGCGGGCTCCAACGCGACGAGCTGTGGGAGTGGAGCCCGGTGACCCACGGCGCCAACACAGGGAAGCGGTCGGTGACGCTGGACCTGTCCAGCGACGATGGACTGGCCCATGTGAAGCGGTTGGTGGAGATGTCTGACATCGTCATCGAGAACTACTCCCCCCGGGTAGTGGAGAACTTCGGATTGGACTGGGACGAGGTCCACCGGCTCAACCCCGACGCCATCATGGTGCGGATGCCGGCATTCGGCCTGACCGGGCCATGGCGCGACCGCACCGGCTTCGCCATGACAATCGAGCAAGCCAGTGGTCTGGCTTTCCTCACCGGCGATCCCGACGGCCGCCCGCTGGTTCCCCGGGGTATGTGCGACCAACTAGGCGGAATGCACGCGGTGTTCGCCACTCTTTTAGCGCTAGAGCATCGGGTCCAGACCGGCGAGGGCCTGCTGGTGGAAGTTCCACTGATTGAGGCCGGGCTGAATGCGGCCGCCGAGCAGGTGATCGAGTGGACCGCCTACGGCCAGCTCCTCCAGCGCCAGGGCAATCGTTCTCCCTACGCCGCTCCCCAGGGCATCTACCCCGCGGTCGGTGAGGACCAGTGGGTGGTGGTCTCAGTAGATGAAGACTCCCAATGGTCCGCATTGGCGGCTCTGATCGGACGCCAAGACTGGGCGGTGTGGGCCAGCCGGGACGAGCGCCATGCCCATCACAATGAAATCGACTCCGCCATCGGCGGTTGGGTGGCCGAAAGGGAGCGCGACGCCGCGGTAGATGAGCTCTTGGCTGTCGGCGTGCCCGCCGCGCCGGTGATTACCGGCCGAGAGTCGATCGACAATCCCCAGCTCGCGGCCCGGGGCCACCAGCAGTGGATGGACCATGTCGTGGTCGGGGCGGTTCCCTATCCCAGCTTCCCGGCCCGGTTCAACGGCCAATACCACCGTCTCGGTCGTCCCGCTCCCACCCTGGGCGAGCACAATGAGGAGATCCTGCGCGGCGTGCTCGGCCTCGACGAAGGCGAGATCGCCCGCCTAGCCGAAGCCCAAGTCATCGGCACCCACCCCGCCCTCTGGGGCTGAACTCTAGGGATTGGCGCAAACGGTCCGCAGGATCACGCCCACTTCAGTTGCCTCGTCGGCGAAGTTCACCCGGTCGCCCCGGTCAGTGGGCGGGTTGGTCGTGAATCCGACCACATGTTCCAGATAGCACTCGGCGATCCCGTCCACGTCGCAGCGGTCAAACCCGGACGCCGCGGCGAGCTCAGCCGAGAGAATCGGATCTCCATGGAATTGGTGGTAGCCCACCATTCCGTCGGTATGCGCATGGCGGACATGCTCGTAGCGCCAGTAGCGGTGAAACTCGGCTGCGGTCATATCGGGGCGTCGGCTCATGATGAACGACAGCTGGAGATCGCCGGTCCCCGGCTTGATCGTTGCCACAGTCCCGGCGATCACCGCGCTGGCACCGATTTCGACGAGGTCACCCAGGGCTGAAGAAGCCCCCCTCAGAGATTCGACCAGCGTATTGGGGCTGGACATCGGCCCAATCTCCACGATTGCCTCGTAGGTTGGCCGCCCATCGGTCACGTGTCCCCGCATCGGATCGTCAGGCAGTCGGACCAGCACCCGACCCGACCTCTCGCCGTCGGGTGCTCCGGCCAGCCACGTTTCCAGGAAACGAGTGAGTTGGCCCGCCAGTTCGGGGTCCGGTGCAGCGCACAGCAGAAGTTGGGCCTTGTTCATCGGGGCTACCTGCCTTGGGTCGTGGCTTCCGGTCCCAACCTATCTACTATGGCCGTCGATGTTCCTTGCCCTCACCGAAAGCCAACTCGAGCTCCAGGCCACTCTGCGGAATTACTTCGAGAACCTGATGACCCCTGAGCGGCGGGACTCCCTGGGCGGCGAGCACGGGGGGCCGGTGTACAAGGAGACCGTCCGCCAGATGGGCAAGGACGGCTGGCTTGGTGTGGGGTGGCCCAAAGAGTGGGGCGGCCAGGGCTACACGCCACTGGAGCAACTCATCTTTTTCGAGGAGTCCAACCGGGCGGGAGTGCCCCTGCCGTTTGTCACCCTCAACACCGTGGGACCGGCCCTGAACGTTTACGGCACCGAGGAGCAGAAGGCGTTCTTCTTGCCCAAGATCTTGGCCGGCGAACTGCACTTCTCCATTGGCTACTCCGAGCCCACTGCGGGCACCGACCTGGCCTCGCTCAAGACCAGGGCGGTGCGCGACGGCGACGAGTGGATCATCAACGGCCAGAAGATATGGACCACCGGCGGCCACGAGTCCGACTGGATATGGCTGGCCACCCGCACCGACCCCGATATGCCCAAGCACAAGGGCATCACCATCTTCGCGGTGGACACCACCCTGGACGGGTTCAGCCACACTCCCATTTGGCTTCTGGGCGGGGGCCACACCAACGCCACCTACTACAACGACATCCGAGTGCCCGACTGGGCCCGCATCGGCGAGGTGAACGGGGGCTGGAAGCTCATAACGGCCCAACTCAACCACGAACGAGTTGGGCTGGCTCCGGCGGGCAATATCGACGGGCCGCTGCGCAGGGTGGTGGATTGGGCCCGCCACACCACTCTGGACGACGGTCGCCGGGTGATCGACCAGGAATGGGTGCGCTTAGCCCTGGCCGAGGTGTACGCCCGCAACGAGGCGCTCAAGATGTACAACTGGAAGGTGGCCGCCGCCCTGGAGGACACCGAGTTGAAGCCGGCTGATGCTTCGGCCATGAAGGTGTTCGGGACAGAGCTGAAGGTGAAGTCGTTCCAGTCCTTGATGGAGGTATTGGGCCAGCGGTCATACCTGGTGAAAGGGACGCCGGAGGCAGTCTTGGCGGGTGAGTTGGAGCGCGCTTATCGAGGTGCGCCGGTGGGAACGTTTGGCGGTGGTGTGAACGAAGTCCAGCGTGACATCATCGCCACTGCCGGGTTAGGGCTGCCTCGGTCGCCGCGTTAGCGGTCTAGAACGTTGTGGTCTGGCCGCCGTTGGAGCGGAATACATTTCCGGTGGTGAATTTTCCGGCGTCGGAGGCCAGGTAGAGCATGAGGTAGGCCTGGTCTAGGGCTTCGCCGAGGGCGCCGATGGGGGAGAGGTCTCGGGCGTAGTCCAAGAACTCGTCGTAGGCCTCTTGGTTCAGGGTGCCGTCTTCGTTGTGCAGGCGCCAGGTGGTGAAGTTGGTGAGGGTGCTGCCGGGGGCAAGAGTGCACACCCTGATCCCGTAGCGGCCCACCTCCAGCGCCAGGGTGCGACCCAACATTGCCACTGCTGCCTTGGTGAAGGCGTAAACGCCGATGCCCTCGTAGGCCAGGTCGATGGCTCCTGACGACACGTTCAGGATCACCCCGCCACCGTCATCCTTCATGGCCCTGATGGCTGCTTGGCAGCCGTAGAGCACTCCTTTGAGGTTGAGGTCGATGCCCCGGTCGATGTCCTGGTCGGTCAGGTCCTCGATCAGGCCGGGGAACATGGTGCCGGCCACGTTGGCGATGATGTCCAGCCCCCCGTAGGCAGCCTCTGCTCGGGCCACCAATGCCTCCACCTCATTGCGAGAGGTCACGTTGCAGGCCTGGGCAATGGCCTCGCCCCCGTCCTCGCGAATGGCCTTGGCGGTCGACTCGACGCCTTCGCCGTCCAAGTCCCCGCACACCACCTTGGCCCCGGCGGCGGCGAACAGCTCCGCGGTGGCCTCGCCTATGCCCGAGGCCGCCCCGGTGATAACCGCGACCTTGCCGTCTAGCCGGAATGCGTCCAGCGCGTCTGCCTTCATCAGATCCTCCTGTTACCTTTGCGGCTGCTGAGATCAATCAACCTCACAAGGTAGAAGTGCCTTGTGCGATTCATCAGGGAGCAATCATGGCAGATGGGGTGAAGGGATACGGAGTGCTGGTGACCGGTGGCGGAACCGGCATCGGCCATGCCTGCGCGGCGGCGCTGGCCGCCGACGGTGCCGCGGTGACCATTTGCGGGCGTACCGAGTCGAAGTTGGCCGATTCGGCCGAGCGCGTCGAGAAGGTGGCCGCCAACGGAGGGAGCGTGTCCTATGTGGTGGCCGACGTGACCGACGAGGCCTCGGTGGCCGCCGCTGTCGCGGCCGCAGCCGAACCCACCGGGACGCTGAACGGGGTGGTGGCCAACGCCGGCGGGGGTGGGGGCATGGGTCCCTACCACGTTCAGGACACCGATGAGTTCCTGCGGGTGCTCCATCTCAATGTGCTGGGCACCATGCTCTCCATCAAGCACTCGGTGCCGCGGATGCGGGCCGCCGGGGGCGGATCGTTCGTGGGCATGTCTTCCATCGCCGGCCAGATCACCCACCCGTATTTCGGGGCCTACACCCCCGGCAAGGCGGGCATCGAGGCCATGATGCGCAACGCGGCCGACGAATACGGCGCGGCCAACATCCGGTTCAACGCCATCCGCCCCGGGTTCATCGCCACCGAGATCATGGAGGGCATCCCCCGAGAGGGCGAAGTGTATGAGAGCTACATCGTGAACACCCCTATGGCCGATGTGGGCCTGCCCGAGGATGTGGGTCATCTGGCCCGGTTCCTGATCGGCCCCGAGTCGCGGTGGATCACCGGGCAGTGCATCAACGTCGACGGCGGCCATAGTCTGCGGCGAGGTCCCGATTTCTCACCGTTCATAGCCCCGGCGCTGGGCCCCGACGTGATGCTGGGTGCCCTGCCGGAATCCTGAGCAGCCAATACGAGACAGCCGACACGACGCAAGGAGTGAGCCAGTGAAGTACTACGCCGCGGTGATGTTCGAGGAAACCGACCAGTTGGTGGACATCGCCCGGGCCGCCGAGGCCGAAGGGTTCACCGGAGTGGCCTTGGCCGACCATGTGGCCGTCCCCGAGGGGTTCGCCTCAGTACACCCGTCGGGGGAGAACCCCTTCAGCCACACCTCGCCGTTCCCCGACCCTTTGATCACCGCGTCGGCCATGTTGAGCGCCACCACCGCCCTGGAGGTGCTCACCTACGTATACATCCTGCCCATGCGCGACCCGTTCTCGGTGGCCAGCCAGGTGGCCACTCTGTCGCTGCTTTCCAACGACCGGTTCCGCCTCGGCGTGGGTGTGGGCTGGCTGCGGGAGGAGATCGATCTGATGGGAGCCGACCCTCGCAGCCGAGGGCGGCGCACCGACGAGATGATCGAGATATGCCGCCGCTTCTGGCGAGACGGCACCGCCGAGTTCCACGGCGAGTTCTTCGACTTCGGCCCCACCGGCGTGTACCCCCAACCCGAGGCGCCGGTCTCGATCTGGGTGGGGGGCAAGTCGGAGGCCGCGCTGGCCCGGGCGGTTCGCAACGATGGCTGGCTGGGCATGAACTATGACCTGTCCGAGATCCACCAACTGCTCGACCGCCTCGGCGAGCTGCGCAAAGAGGCCGGCAAGGAAGACGGTCCGTTCGAGACCATGGTGATCCCCAACGCCGAGCCCTCCCCCCGTTTGCACGACAAGATGAACGAGCACGGGGTCACCTCCACCATCGCCATGCCCTGGTACCCCGGCGACCCATCCCATGCCTCCATTGAGGCCAAGCGCGACGCCCTGGGTCGCTTCGCCGACACCTTCATCCGGCGCTAAACCTGTGACCGAAAGCACCGTACCGCCGCTGGCCAATGGCTCGGTGTCGCTACGGCTGTATCCCCACGACGGTCCGGCCGCCGAGCAGCTCAATGAGGTACGCGAACTGGCTAGCCGCGCGGTAGAAGTGGGATACGACGGGGTCATGGTGTCGGAGCACCACGCCGGTTTCCCGGGGTATTTCCCCAATCCCCAGCAGATGGCCGGGTTTCTGCTGGCCGCAATGCCATTCGGGTGGGCCGCGCCTTGTCCACTTCTTCTGCCGATGAAGCCCTTTGCCCTAATCGCCGAAGAAGTGGCCTGGCTGGCCGCTGCCTTCCCCGGACGGGTGGGCGCAGGATTCGCGTCAGGGGCCCTGCCGGTGGACTTCGAGCTGGCCGAGGTCCCGTTCGATGAGATCGGTCCGCGGTTCAAAGAAGCTTTGCCCAGATTGGTAGCCGCGCTGAGAGGCGAGGCCGACGGCTCACTGGCCGACGACCGGGCCATCGCGGCCTGCGCCGACCACCCGGTGCCGATGGTGGCTGCCGCCCAGTCGTTGGCCGCCGTTCGTCGAGCGGCCGGTTTGGGGCTGGGCATCCTCTACGACAGCCTTCAAGCCGTCGACCACGTACGGCGGCTGTCAGACGCCTTCGACGAGGCCGGCGGCACGGGACCCAAGATCCTGATCCGCCGAGTCTGGATCGGCGGTCCACCGGGCGAGGCTGTCGACAACCAACTTGACATCTACCGGAGCTACGCCGCCCAGGGGACGATGGCCCGCTGGGACCAAGGAGCCAACACCGTGCTGGCATCCGACGGCGCCGAGGCCGCCGAACAACTGCATGCCGAGATGACCGCCACCGGAACCGACACCATCAACATCCGCATCCACGTGGTTGGCCTGGCCCCCGACTACATCCGAGACCAACTCGACCGCCATGAAGAGTTGGTCGGAACCTTGAAGCGGTTGCTCTCCGGTTCGCCCCGTCTCTCCTAAGGGCTAAGGCAGGTTGTAACTACAGCTTCTTGACGACGAAAGTGCTCGCAGCCTTGTCGTGCCATCCCTGGCGGTCGCGGTCCCACGTCAGGGAGAGGTAGCAGAGGAAGGCCAGTAGGTTCCCAAACGGAACAAAATACGCAGGAATTCCCAATACGAAGGGCAGCCCCCATCGAACCAATGATCGGCCCCAACTCGGGGGCCGGCCCCATTCGGGTTGGAAGAGGTCTTCGGCTCGAACCACCCGAATCCTGGTAGCCATCTTCCCGGGTGTTTGTCCCTTGACGGCAGTGAACGCAATTTCATAAAGGGCACCCGCGGCGACAAGCCACCAGGTCAGAAAGTCCAGGTCCTCGAAATAGTCCACCATGTGATCGATGAACTCTTCGGGGTTGTCGGAGTCAGACATCTCGTCGAAGGGAATCGGCTTGACGTCCATGGAGTGAAGAGCGAATAGCAAGGCGACAAAGAACGCAAAGAAAATGATCCCATCGACGAACCGGGCACCAACGCGCGCGAAGCGTGAAGCCAGTTCTTGGATTGGCTGATAAGCAGGCGTGCTCTCATCAGACGAGCTGGGTGGTGGCGGGATAGGTCGGCTGTCCGGCGGCTTCAGATTCTCCGCTCCGGTGAGGGGGTCGAGGGTCTGAACCCCGTTGTCGGCGACATAGTCAGTCCACCTCTCGCCGTCCCACCAGCGGTATTCGTGGCGGGTCGTGGGATCTGACTCCCAAGTGGGATTGCTCATGCGGAGGTCAGACTAACCGGTGGCTGTAGTCGAACCAGTGGCTTGGATCGCGGTAGGAGAGCGCTAAAGGGGACTAGCTGTCCGACGGATATGGCGGCTGGCGGATGGGCTTGAACCGATCTTGTGGGTCGTGGACGACGGCGGTCTTGAGCATCTTGTCCCGCACCGTCTGATTTCGATCGTTGCTCAGCAAGACGATGCCATTGACAATTAGCCAGATAATGCCCAAGAGAAAGACGCTGGCAAAGAAGAAGATGACCACCGCCTTCAACACCAGGTCGCGCAGGGCCATCCATCCCCAACTGGCAACCTGACGGCTTTGAAGCCGGATCACCCTCATCTTCAGAACTTGCTTGGCTGGTGATTGGCCTCGGGAATAGACGATTAGCGACCAGATCAGCCAGCCGATCAAGAGGGTGACGACGGCCAGCAAGAGTTCAAGGAATAGGGCTCCGAGACGCCGACCCTTGGACGCCAGCATTGGCGACAGGTCGGGTTGCTCGGTGCTTGGGTCGCTTTCGGAGAATTCAGGACGCGGGCTGGGCGGCGGCGGTACCGGTGGGGGCGCCTCTAGGGGGAGCCCGGCTTCGGTGGCACTGACGGGGTCGACGCTCTGGACGCCATCGTTGGCGACTTGGTCGGTCCATTGCTCGCCGTCCCACCAGCGATATTGGTGACGGCCGGTGGGGTCGGGCTCCCAGGACGAAACTGCCATAGCGCAATCAGGCTAGCGGGGGAAGGTTTGAGAGCACTCGCCATATCCTGGGTTGGCTACCGGGGTTGCCTCACCACCACGAGAGTGCCGCCGACCATGTCGTGCCAACCCCTACGCTCTTTGCCCCAGGTGAGCGAGAGACGGCAAAACAGCGTCGCCAGCCACCCGACGAATGGGATCAGCAACAGCAGTCCGGGTATGGCCCACCGCCGTATCGATCGGATGGGCCCCGGTCTGTCTCCGTTGTCTTTGCGGATGACATGGATTCCGGTGGCAATCTTCCCCAGAGTTCGACCACCAGCCGAGATCATCGTGACCTCGTAGAGCAAGCCGACAAGGAATATGGGTCCAATTATGAGCCAATAGATCGATGTCCCAGGCCAAGACTCGTCTCCCCGAAAGTCCAGGGCTTCGATAGCGAAGGCAATGGGGAAAATCAGGGCAATCCAGAACACCACCATAAATGTGAAGTCGATGAGCCGGGCACCGAGGCGGGCACCGGCAGTGGCCAGCAGCACTGTTTGGCCAGACGTTGTCCGAGCCCATTCTGCTTTGGGAGAGGCAGCACGGTTTACCTTTACGACCATGGTGCCCGCGGCCAGGTCATGCCATCCCCGACGATCGCGGTGCCAAGTCAATGCGAGATAGCAGAGAATGCTCAAGAGCCACCCGGCGAACGGGACCAACCCCAACAGGCTGGGGACAAACCAGCGGCGCAGCGCCATTCCGACAGTCGGGATGCTGCCGTCCTTGACACTCACCATCTTGATCCCCGCGGCCATCTTGCCCAGGGTCTGGCCCTTCGTCGCCGTGAACGCGACTTCATAAACAATGGCGATGAACAGGGTAATCCCGAAGGCGATCCACTCTTCGATGGGTGGCGAAGACACGAAGATGCCCCCGAGGTCGCGCCAACCGAAATCTTCCTCCCCGGTAAAAAACGCCGGTGCAAGAAATGGAGTCGAAACGAGGAAGGAGTCGATGATCCTGGCTCCGAGCCGGGCGCCGGGGCTGGCCAGCGTCACACTGCGGCCGTCGCCGAACTCGGCCATCCGGCCGCCGAAGTGAAATTGTCCGGCTTCAGTGGTCCCTGCCTCTGAAGGGGTGGGCAGGGTGTCGAGGCCGGTGACCGGGTCGCTGGTTGCCACGCCGTCGTCGGCGACATGGTGGGTCCATCTCTCGCCGTCCCACCAGCGGTACTGATGGCGGCCGGTGGGGTCAGGTTGCCAGGCTGGAGTGGTCACAGCTCAGATAGGGACGGGCAATAGTCCATCTAATTGTCTGCCCCAGTCTGCTAAGAGCGGCGGCGCTTGTAGAGATCGTTGGGGTCGTGAACCACAACTGTGTCCACCATCATGTCCCAAAGAGCTTGTCTTCGACTGTTGGAAACCAAGACGATTCCGTTGACCAGAATCCAAGCAAGACTCAAGCCGGAGACGAAGAAGTCGAGAGCAAGACCAATCAGACCGACCAGCACAATCTGGCGCAATGCCATCCATCCCCAGTGGGCGGTTCTTCGCTCTTTCAACCGCACGACCCGCATGCTGAGAATTTGTTTGGCCGGAGTTTGACCTCGGGCATAAACGATGAGCGACCAGATCACGTAGCCGATGAACAAAGTGACGACTATCAGTAGATTCTCAAGAAGAAAGGCGCCAAAGCGCCGCCTTCTCGATGAGAGCATCGAAAGCGGGTCGGGGGGCAATGCTCCAGAATCGGGCATCGATGCCCCTGGGACCTGGCCCGGAGGCGTGGGCGGCAATGGAGGCGGATCGCGGGGAAGGCCCGCCTCGGTGCTGCTGATTGGATCAACCGACTGGATGCCGTCATCGGCAACCTGGTCGGTCCAGCGCTCACCGTCCCATCAGCGGTATTGGTGGCGGCCGGTAGGATCTGGTTCCCAGGAAGACACGCTCATTGCCATGACAGGCTAGTAGTTGGCAGCGACAATCCAATACCGGCAGGGTGAACCTGATGACGGGGTATGACGAATTCTCTATGCTGGGCGATAACGCCGCTGAGGTGGGGCTGGACTGGATTGGGGCGCCTCCGGTGGAGCGCCGCCGAGTGGAGTTGCCCAGTGGGCTCGGGTTGAGCGCCATCGTTTGGGGAGACAATCCGGCCCGGGTCGTGTTCCTCCACGGGGGAGCCCAGAACGCCCACACCTGGGACACGGTTGTGCTGGCCCTGGGGGAGCCCGCAGTGGCCATAGATTTGCCCGGTCACGGACATTCTGACTGGCGCCCCGAGCACGACTATTGGCCACCTTCGATGGCCGACGACGTGGCGGTTGCCATCCGGGAATTGGCTCCGCACGCTGAGCTGGTGGTGGGCATGTCGCTCGGCGGGCTGACCGCCATCTGCCTGGGTGCCCGCCACCCGGAGTTTGTGCCGTCGCTGGCGGTGGTGGACGTGACCCCCGGCACCGACCATGCCAAGGCCGAGCCGATCGTGGAGTTCATCTCCGGACCCCAGACCTTTGAGAGCTTCGACGACATCTTGGGCCGCACCATGGAGTTCAACCCCACCCGCTCCGAGTCCTCGCTGCGGAGGGGGATCATCCACAACGCCTTCGAACAGGACGACGGCAGCTGGACCTGGCGGTGGGACCCGGTGCGGGACTGGAAGCTCACCGATCCAGCCAAGCCGGGCGGGGGCAGTCCCGAGTTCTCCGATCTTTGGACCGCGGTTGATGCGCTGACGTGCCCAGTTGTGCTTTACCGAGGGGCCGATTCTGGTGTGGTGGGCGACGAGGATGTGGAGGAGCTCCTGCGCCGCCAGCCCGACGCGGTGGTGGTGGTGGCCGACGCCGGCCACAGCATTCAGGGCGACCAGCCGTTGGAGCTGGCCGGCCTCCTGGCCTCCAGGCTCAGCTAGTCGTTGCCGTAAGCGGCCGAGAGGCGCTCGGCGCCGCCTATACCGGGGGCGGGCTGGCCACCGGGGTAGCGGGCGTCGTAGACCCCGGCCAAGCCATCACGCCAGTTCACCTGGCACGGGCCGGTGAGGGAAATCCGCTTGGCCGGGTCGGCGCCGCTGCCGGGCTGTGAGCCCGGGAAGGTGTCGTAGACGACCTCGGGCATCTTTCCCGATAGCTCGCCCAGGAGCATCACCCAGTCCTCGGACTTGACGTGCTCGTCCCCGCCCCAGTTGACCACCGTGGCCGGCACCGACGCGGCAGCCAGGAGCGGCTCCACTTGGGCGTTCATGTCGTCTTGGTGGATGGGGGAGTAGGGCGACGGGGCCGGTGCCCGCAGCCGGATCGGCAGGTCGTTCATCAGCCAGTCCAAGTGGTACACCGGCAGCCCGCCGTTGGGCCCGTAGCTGGCGTTGATGCGGGCGATGGTGGTGGGCAGCCCCAGCGCGCGGGCCATGGTCCGGGCCACCGCTTCCCCGCCGATCTTCGACATCGAGTAGGTGGGGGCGTGGACGGCGTTGCAGTCGCCGATGCGATCGGTCTCGGTGTAGAGGTGCCAAGGGTCGGGGTGGGGGTGGTACACCGAGCAGGTGGAGGCGACGAGCGCGGCCTTGGCCTTGTGGCAGTGGGCCATGAGCAGGCCGGTGCCCTCGGCGTTTACCTGGATGGCCCAGTCGTAATCCAAGCCCTGCCCCTGGAAGGCCGCCATGTGGACCAGGTAGTCGAAGTCGTCGGGCAGCATGGAGAAGTCCCCGTCTCCCATGTCCGCCACCTCGGTATGGATCCCGGCAGCCTCCACCATCTCCCGGCTGCCCTCGGCGCTGAACCGGGCGATGCCCCACACCTCGTTGTTCTCGGCCAGATACGCGGCCATCGGAAAGGCGATTTGGCCGGTCATGCCGGTGATGAGGATCTTCTGGTCTTGCAGCATGGGAAATCCTTAGCAGGTCTCAGAGGTCGTCGATGAGCTTGAACAGTTCCGCCGAGGCCAGCCCGACATCCGTCCCGGCCTCGGCCAGCTTGTCGGCGACCCAGGTGTGGAGCCGGCCCAATTCAGCATCGTTCGGCTCGGGAGGCAGATCCAGGGTGGTTTCGTATTGGCTGACAAATGCCTCCAGCGCGGTTGCCACGGCCCCCTCAAAACCGGCGGTGTCCTCGGAGTGGTCGGGCTCATCGGCCTCAAACAGCAGCAGGGCATCGGGGCGGTGGGGGTCCAGGTCCAACTCAGGGAAGAAGTGGGGGTCGCGGGCGGCGACGATGCCGTCAACGGTTAGCCACCCGGCGTGGCGGTGATCGGGATGCAGCCGCCACCTCCGCCAAGGGTCGTGGCCCAGCACCACGTCGGGGCGCAATTTCCTGATCCATGCGGCCACCTGTCGGCGGGGTTCGGGCCCCGACTCCAGTTCTCCGTCGACCCAGCCCAAGAACACCACCTCGCCGACCGCGCCCAGACGCCGGGCTGACTCCAGTTGCTCGTCTTGGCGCGCGGCCACCAGCTTGTCCAGGTCGGCGTCCGGGTCCCAGGTTCCCTTGGAACCGTCGGTGCACACCAGCAGGCTCACCTCGCATCCGGCGGCGGCCCATTTGGACAGTGTGGCCCCGGCGTTTAACTCGATGTCGTCGGGATGGGCCCCGATGGCCAGCGCCCGCCCCGGCACGGCCAAGTTCTGCGACTTCACGCCATCACGGCCAGTTCGTCCAGGTCGTCGGGAAGGTCGATATCCAACCCGAGCGACGGGTCGCGCAGGACCCGCAAACTGCATCTCAGCCGCTGCGCCTCCTCAAGGTGACGGGCAAAGGAGCCTTTGCCGTAGGAGAACTCAAACGGGCAGTCGCTGGGCAAGGCGATCACGTTGGTGCCGTCGTTGCGGCGGTCGGGAACCAAGGTGATGCCCGGCCAGTCGCCCAATGGGGCCAGAGGCCCGGCTAGCGGCAGATCTCCATGGGCCACGATCACCCGGTTGTATCCGGCGCTGCGCAGATGGGCAACGCCGCTGCGGACCGCACCGTTCAGCCCGGTGCCGGGGCGCCACACCACTTCAGCCCCGACAGAGTGGGCCCAGTCCCGCACCCCGCGGTCGTCGCACACCACCGCAACCGGGACCGGTGCGGCCGACTGCACCACGTGAGCAGCCATGTTGCGGGCCAAATCAGCCCGTTCCGCCGCTCCTAGAGCGGGCGCCAGTCGGTGCTTGGCCTCCGCAAAGGCCTTTACCGGGATCAACACGGCCACCGCCGGCCCTGGGCTCACCCGCGGGAGTCTACGGCTATGTGCTGCGTCGGCCCATACGCAGTATCGGTGCATATCCCTAGCCCTGTCCCGTCTACGCTCAGTGCCAATGTCGAACCGGGTTGCCGTCATTGGCGGAGGGTCGTGGGGCACCACGGTTGCCCATCTTGCCGCGCACAACGAGCCCACCGTCTTATTGTGTCGGGACCCCAAGACCGCTGCCGCGGTGAACGAGCACCATGCCAATCCCCGCTATCTGGGCGGCTATGAGCTGCATCCCCGCCTGCGGGCCACCACCGATTTGCAGCAGGCCGTGGCTGAGGCAGAAGTGGTGGTAATGGGCGTCCCATCGTCGGTTTTTCGACCGGTAATGGAGGAGGTTGCCCCCCATCTGCGGCCCTGGGTACCGGTGGTGAGCCTGACCAAGGGGTTGGAGCGGGGCACTGGGCTGCGCATGACCGAGATTGTCAACCAAGTGGCCCCCGCCCATTCTGCGGGTGCGCTCACCGGGCCCAACCTGGCCAAGGAGATCCTGGCTGGGCACGCCGCCACGTCGGTGATCGCCATGGCCGACGACACGGTAGCCACTGCCCTCCAGGGGGTGTTCACCACCGACCTCTTCCGGGTCTACACCAACGACGACGTGATCGGCTGTGAGCTGGGCGGCACTCTCAAGAATGTGATCGCCCTGGCATCCGGCATGGTTGACGGGCTCGGCGCGGGCGACAACACCCGGGCGGCGGTGATCACCCGGGGACTGGCGGAGATCGGCCGATTGGGAACCGCCATGGGGGGCCGGGCCGACACCTTCGCCGGGTTGGCGGGTATGGGCGACCTGCTGGCCACCTGCATGAGTCCCCAGAGCCGCAATCGCCATGTGGGCGAGCAGCTTGGGCGGGGGAGGAAGGCCAGGGAGGTCGTGTCCGAGATGGATCAGGTGGCCGAGGGGGTGTTCACCGCCGGTGTGGTGGTGGAGTTGGCCGCCGAGCACAGCGTGGAGATGCCGATCAGCTCTGAGGTGTACGCCGTCATCAAGGGCACCCGGACCGCGGCCGAGGCGACCATGGTGCTCATGGGCCGCCAAGCCCGCCCCGAGCCGGAGGCGGGCAACGGCAAGGGGTCGCGGCTCCGCCGGGTTTGGCAGTTCGTCAGACGTTCTTCTCGATGAGCAAGCCTCTCGACGTGTTGGGCGCCCCCGGGTGGGGGGAGGTGGACGCTCGCGGGCTGGTGCAACCGGGCACCGGAGAATGGACGCTGGACTGGTGGGTGGGTGCGTCTGACCGGTGGCACCGGGCGTCGCAGGAGGCGGCGGTGCGCCAGAGCGACACCGGAACCGGCGCCGTGGTGGAGACCCGCATGAAGGTTCCCGACGGAGATGCGGTGCAGCGAGTTTGGGCGGTGGCCGCTGGCGGGGGACCGGCGGTCGCAGTGGTGGAGTTGGGCAACGATGCCGCCACTGCCTTCGCCGCCGCGTTGGTGGTGGAGGCTCCGGGAGCGGAGTTGTCGGTAGGCCCCACTGGGGTCGCAACCGGCGGGCAGGTGGTGCTTTCCTGGGACCGGCCCCCGGCGATGGCCGAAGTTGGCCCTGATGCCTTGCAAGCGGTGCTCAGCAATGACACCGGAGCAGAGGCGGGCACTTCGAGATTCGAGGGCAAGGGCCGCGATGTGGCCGCCATGGTGTGGCCGCTGCCCCACACGGCTCGCCTGGCGGTAAGCGCCTCGCTGGGCCGGGGGATGATTCCACCGCCGTCGGATCTGCCCGATGCCGACGCTGTGGTGCGTGGCTGGCAGGCCCACATGGACCGGGGCGCCCAAATCGAAGTTCCCGATGAGGGGCTGGCTCGCCGCATCGACCGCAATCGACGCCGCTGGCTGGGTCTCACCGGCCGCATGGAGACGGCCGATGTTGCCGAGCTCAGCGAGCTAGCCGTTCGCCTAGATCACCACGGCTATCACGACGACGCCGAGCTGGTGCTGGACGAGATCGCCGCCCGCTGGACCACCGAAGCCCCAGCCGAGCGGCTCATGGCCTTCTCGGTCCACCATGACCTCACCGGGAACAAAGACGCCGCCGCGCGCTACACCGAGGCAGTGGCCGAGGCGATCGAGGTCTCGGCCCGGATCGGGGCGGCAGTGCCGGTGGAAGCAGTAGAGCGACTCCTGATCGCTGCCGGTCAGGATCGAGCCGCTCGGGATCTGCGTCGGCTTGACCTCTTTCCAGCTGAACCCTCTGCCAGAGGGCTTCGGGCCGAGTTGTTGGCCGACCATGGCGACGATCTGGTGGTGGCCCCCGGTTTCCGCTCGGCGTGGAAAGGCGGCTCCCTGGCGGTCTACGGGTTACCCACCCGGTTCGGGCCGATGTCGTATGCGGTGCGCTGGCACGGTGCCCGCCCCGCCCTGCTGTGGGAATTGGAGTCCCGCTCCGCCCAGGAGCCAGTCACGGTTACAGCACCGGCACTGGACGAAGGCTGGTCCAGCGAACAAGCCTCCGGAGAAGCGCTGCTGGCCGCACCCCGATAGCTACCGTGGGGAGATGCGGGCTGCCCTGAAAGCTGCTGCCCCATCTCTGGCTGTCGAGCGGCTCTTGTGGGCTGAAGGCCGCGAGATCGTGGTGGGCATGGACGAGGTAGGCAAGGGAGCGTGGGCCGGTCCCCTCACCCTGGTGGCGGCAGTCTTGCCCCGGAACCGACGGGTCTACCGGGTACGAGACTCCAAAATGCTCACCGAGTCCGAGCGGGAGAGGCTCTACGACCGGATTGCCGACTGGTGCGTTGCCTGGGCCGCGGGCCACGCCAGCAACGACGAATGCGATCATCTGGGCATGGCGGCTGCTCAGCGGCTGGCGGCTCGCCGCGCCCTGGACGGGCTTGGCCTGGATCCCGACGCGGTGCTGGTGGACGGCCGATGGGATTTCGTGGGCAACGGCAAAACCCGCACGCTGGTCAAAGGCGACGCCACCTGCCTGTCCATCGCAGCCGCTTCCATCCTGGCCAAAGTCACCCGCGACCGCCTCATGCGCGCCGCAGCCGTTGGCTACCCCGACTACAACTTCGACAATAACAAGGGCTACCCCTGCCCCCGCCACAAAGCCGCCCTGTCTGCCCAAGGCCCCACCCCCCTACACCGCCGCTCCTGGGCCTTCATGGACACCCTCGGCTGGCCCCACCTCCGCGTCAGTCCCAGCTCGCCCCTGCCATTCTGAGGGGCAAGGTGAGTGAGGTCTCTGGGCAAGGTGTTCGGCGCAGCGACGGCGGCATCTTTGGCCCGGAGTTGTGTTATTTCAACAGCATGGGGCTCGACCCAGATGGGCGACAGTTGCTCGTGCCGGTGTCGGGGAAGGGATCAGGTCCCGGGGAAAAGCCGCGGTATCTGCCCGCTGGAACTCTTTTGCCGGGTCCTTTGCTGTCTGCCGCGGGCTTCTTCCTCTGGTTCATGTTCTCTGAGGTTTCTCGATTCGAGGTGCCACGGTGAGAGTGGCCCGGGCTGGGATCGGGGTGCTCCGGTTCGGGTGGCGGTCGTAGGTGGTAAGTGCCGTTCAGTCGTTTGTGTACCGTCCAGCCGTCGTCGTGGATGCTGTGGTGGCACGGTGTGCAGACCAGCACGAGGTTGTCGATATCGGTGGGCCCGCCTCGGGACCACTCGACGATGTGGTGTACCTCGCACCAGGCCGCGGTTCGGCCGCAGCCGATGCAGTGCTTGTCGCGGATGATGAGGGCGGATCGCTGAGCTTCGGTGGCCGACCGGTACTTGCGGCCAACCCATAGCTGTTGGCCCTCGGTGTCGAACATTCCGGGGAGTATGTCGGCGTCGCAGGCCAGCTTCAGGGCCTCCGACATCGGCAGCGGCGTTCCGTCAAGCAGGCGGCAATCAAGCATTTTCTGGGTCAGAGCGTCCCAGTCTGCGGTCAGCACCAGCGTGGTGCCCTGCGGCTTGCTGTCGTCGCGGTCGGCGCAGATCAAGCTTTCCAGGGCGTCGGCCATTCTTTGGTCGAAAGCCGTTTGATCACCAGCGTCGCTGTTGTTGCGCAGGCGGCGTTCCTCGTCGGCCAGTGCAGCCTCCATCCGGTTTCCCGCGACTGGGTCGAACCTGCCATTGATTATGAACATGCCGTCGTCGGGTGACTTGAAGAAGCTCATCTTGCGGCGCTCACGCTGCTTGGTTAGCAACGACTTGCCGTCGTCGCCCGACATCTCATGCAGATGGTCTCGCAATGTGCGGGAGAAGGTGCCGAAGTCTTCGCGCCGGGCTGCGTCCACCAGCACGGTCTCATCAACCGGCCCCTTGGACGCGGCCTTGGCGATCTGCTCGGCGTGTTTGGCCGGTATCTCCCCAGAACCTAATGCGCCAAGGGTCTTGGGAACTTGGGAGAACTGCGAAGCGGTCTCCACCTCGCGGCGGGCCTGCTGCTTCGAGGCCTGTAATTCCTCGAGGGCCACCCGGCGGGCGAGGCCATCGCCTCCCCGGTCGGCGTAGGCGGCCAGCGTTTCCACCTTCATTGCGGCCAGACGGGCCTCAGCTCTTTTGATCAGGCCCAGCCGATACCGCAATTCTGAGAGCGACAAGCAAGCGACATCAACCGCCTCTGGCCAAGCCGGAACGCACGACTGGCTGTCGCCACGTTTACCCTGCTCAAGGACTCCAAACTCCATACATGCAAGTATACCGACCCCAGTGACAACAACTATCTGAATATTTGTTAAACCATCGGATTAGATGAAATAACATTGTCAACTATCTGAACATTAGAAACATAATCCAAATGACACTCAGCCCCAAGGTCCAGAGCAATCCCCAAGCCCCCCTCAATCCCCAAAGCTCACCGCACAATCCCAAATGTCGAAATCGCGCACCCGTCGCTACCGATTTGACGCAGCAGGCCGCGGCTGGCGGCGTTCCTCAGGCCGACCGCTCCGGCAAGCGGTGCGGGCAGCCCGCCTTCTAGAGTGACAGAGGGTTAAAGGCAAAGGGGCCCAAGTGGTGTTGGATCGATGGGATAGGCCGGAAGGCGAACTTGGCTGCTACATAGCTGAGGAGTCGGAGAAGACTCTCAACTCGTACAGGGAGCAAGAAGCTCTGGTTGAAGAGCACGCCAGGCTAGAACAAGACACAGCGCATGGCGGCTACCAACATCGACAGCTCTATGAGTTGATCCAGAACAGTGCGGATTCGCTGTGGGCACCCGACGGTGCTAGCGGAGCCGGTGACTCAGCTAGAACTCCTTGTCCTGGACGCATCGAGGTGCGGCTAACCGAGAGTTGCCTTTACTGCGCCGATGACGGCGACCCTATCGACAGCGATGGGGTGAAGGCGCTGATGTTCTCACACATGTCCACCAAGCGGGGCAGCGATCAAATCGGCACCTTCGGCCTCGGCTTCAAAGCTGTCCTGGGTGTTTGCGACTCGCCTGAGTTCTACAGCCGGTCGGGTTCGTTCCGGTTCGACCGCAAGCGGGCTCACGACAGGATCAGAGAAGTTGTGCCAAGCGCAAGCCTCTGTCCGATTTTGCGACTGCCGGAGCCGGTGGACCCGGTTGAGTGCTCAGAGCAGGACGATGCCTTGCGCGATCTAATGGCCTGGGCGACGAACATCGTGCGGTTGCCGCTCAAGGCTGGAGCACACGACGAACTGCGCGAGCAGATGCTCGATTTTCCCCCCGAGTTCATACTCTTCGTCCCGCATGTCAGCAGGCTCACGATCGCTGATGGTTCAGAGGAATTGGGCGCGACGGTGGATTTAACAAAGGAAGGCAGCGACTATCTCCTCGCTTGTGGTGGCGAGACGACCCAATGGAAACTGTTCCAGAGCAGCCACCGGCTGTCGGAAAATGCCCGCAACGACCGTCGCCCGGGCGACGACCGCTACGAGGTGCCTGTCTCTTGGGCTGTGCCAATCGACTCTCTAGACCAACCCGGAAAGTTCTGGGCCTTCTTTCCCACCACCACCTCGTGCCTTGTTCCGGGGATCTTGAATGCGCAGTGGAAAACCAATGAAGACAGATGGCATCTGCTTCCAGGCCCATACAATACTGAGCTGATCGAAGCTGCGGCGGCGATGATCGCCGATGCTCTGCCAGGGCTCTCAAACGCAGACAACCCATCGCAACACTTGGACGCACTGCCGCGCCGGCGAGAGACGGGCGACAACGATCACGCAGAACGCCTCCGACAATCTCTATTCAGCATTCTTCATGACCGCAAGATTGTCCCCGATCAGGAGGGGGGCTTGAAGATGCGAGAGGAACTCAGATATCCGCCACAGGTGCTCACGCGAGATATCAAGGAGAACCAAGCCGCCTTGGACCACTGGGCATCGTACCCAGATCGTCCAGTGGATTGGCTACATCACAGTGCTTTGACTCGCGGACGGTTGGCGAAGATTGATCGTCTATTCCATCCCGAGGGCGAGGAATCGCGGCTCGAATTCGAAAAGGCACCACGAGCAAGCCTGGCTGAATGGCTGGAAGCCCTCACGACAACGGTGGACTCAGAGGATCATGGAAGCGCGGTTCGGGCATCGAAGACAGCACTCCAGGTTGTCTCGCTCATCCCTGAGGACAAGCGGCTCTACAAAGATCTTGGCAAGATCGTGCTGATTACTGCTGGCGCTTGGCAGTCACCCGATCCAGACAAGATTTTTCTGCCATACGATTCACCTTCCGCCGTCAGCACAGGTGAGTCCATGTCTATCGTCCATCCTGATTTGGTGAACGATGCAAATGCTCTTGCAGTGCTTAAGGAGCTTGGGTTGAAACAGCCATCGCCCGAGAGCCAATTCAAGAAGGTAATGGAGCAGGTAGCTGCGACCCGGTGGCGTCAACCCTATGTTCCTGAATTCATCGAGACGTTTTGGAGGACATCCCGAGCCCTGGATACAAGTGAAGCGGTTGCAATAGTCAAGAAGTACCGTCGCTGGTGGAGGCTACTGCGTGTTCGAACATGTGCTGGCAATTGGACAGATCTCCACTCAGTCTTGATGCCAGGCAAGATTGTCCCTGGCGATGGAAGTCGCGATAGCACGGTGACAGTCGACATTGGCTTTCATCAGCCTGATTGCCTCTTGCTCCGAGAGCTTGGTGTTGTAGATGCACCAATCAACACGTATGAATTAAGAAATGAGCAAGAGTTTGAGCGGTATCAAGACCGACAGAGGGATAAATATCAGAGACGCGATGACTTGCCAAGCAGACCGCGTGCTAACTATTTGGCTTTTTCGAGTTATGAGGAGGTGGGCCCTCTCGACGTGTTCCTTGTCCTATCAGAGCTAGGTAAGGCACTCTACACAGATTCTCTGTTGAGCATGGATGCCTGTTACGAACCATGGATCATGGAGCATACGTCTCAGGGCAAATATCCGGCAGCATCTGTCGAGTCGCTCCAGATTCATATGCTCAAAGAGCACGGACGAGTGCGAACGCAAGACGGGATCGTGCCGCTTGCCGATGCTCTTGGATCACCGCCGAAGAACCCCGCTGCATTGCTCGCGCTACTGCGGCATCCGAACGCTGACAAAATCATGGAAACCTTAGGTCTCTCAAATCCAGTACCGGAGTTATTCGGTGAGGGAGAGCCGATCCCACTGACCGATAAATGGCCCGGATTAGCGGAGTATCTTTCAGTCGACCAAGTAGACACGCTCCTAGTGTCCTGCGAGCAGATCCGTGTCGCTGGCCGCGAAAGAGAGTGCGCTTTCCAAGCTCCTAACATTTTTCTCTCGATTGGCGTTGACGACGAAGACGAGTACAGAGCGTTGAAGCTCGTGGTGGACTCGCTGGAACTTAGGCTTTCAGACTCAGATGTCAAGGCTATTTTGCAACGCAGAACCCCGGCAGAAGTAGAAGCTCGGCGCGAAGTGGTTCGCCAGTGTGCCACCAATTCAGAGCGCCTACTTGCGGCCGTAGGAGAAGATCGCCTGCGTTTGGGACTCCCGCGCTCGCTGCTGGCTGTGTTGGAAGATGAGCAGGGGCCACTGACAGGACTTGACATCGCGGAAGCAGCAATCGCTACTTACCACACCGATGCTCTCAGACAATTCAGGGCGAGCTTGGATCACCTTGATCCGCCACGACAGTGGGCTGGGAGGCGAACCGAACTGGAGTTCGTTCACTCGCTCGGGTTCTCTGACGAGTGGGCTGGAGAGCGGAATATGCGCCGCCCGCCGTTCATGGAGGTGGAGGGGCCCCGATCACTCCAAGAGTTGCATCCCTACCAGAAGACGGTCGCAGCGAATCTGCGAGAGATGCTTCACTCTGGCCTGAACGATAGTGCCGAAGCGCGCGGGATGATCAGCATGCCGACCGGCTCGGGGAAAACTCGAGTTGCAGTGCAGGGAGTTGTCGAGGCCATCCGCGATGAGGACTTTCCGAGCGGAATTCTTTGGGTTGCCGACCGCGACGAACTGTGCGAGCAAGCGGTGGAGGCATGGGAGGAAGTGTGGAGAAGTGAAGGGACCGAGGCAGAGCAGTTGAGGATCTCAAGGCTATGGAGTGGACAGCCCGCGCCTCTACCTACCAGCGACTTGCATGTGGTTGTTGCCTCGGTCCAGACGCTCCATTCGCGGCTCACCAGCCGGAGCGAGGAGTATGGGTTTCTGAAGAACTTCAAGCTAGTGGTATTTGACGAGGCCCACCGGTCGATCTCGCCGACATCTACCTCGGTAATGCGAGAGATCGGATTGACGTATCGACAGGGAGAGGAGGAGCCCCGTCTGCTCGGACTCACAGCCACGCCCTACCGCGGTCACGACGAAGCTGAGACGAGATGGCTGGCAAGACGTTACGGTGAGAATCGGCTGGATAGAGGAGCGTTCAGGAGCGATAACCCGCAGGCGGTCATACGAGAGTTGCAGGACGGTGGAGTTCTGGCCCGCGCTGATCACGAGTTGATCGAGGGCGGGACATTCGAACTGAGTGACGGCGACTGGGAAGAGATGCGAAAATTCGCGCCGGAGACTGAGCAGGGGGGATCCTGGTCGGGTTGGCTGCCTCATGGTGTTGAGGATCGAATCGCTGCTAACACCGACCGAACAAGACACATAATCGAGGCGTACGAGGAACATATCGAACCCGACTGGCCGACGTTGATCTTTGCTACCTCAGTGGAGCACGCGCAGACCTTGGCCGCGCTGCTTAACCGCAGTGGGATCACAGCCAGGCCTGTGAGCGGAACGACCGAACCGGCTATACGCCGACGAGTGGTCGAGGAGTTCCGCAGCGGGGAGATAAAGGCGCTTGTCAACTACGCCGTGTTCCGCGAGGGCTTCGACGCCCCAAAGACTCGCGCCATCATCGTCGCGAGGCCGGTGTACAGCCCCAACCTCTACTTCCAGATGATCGGACGGGGACTTCGAGGCCCGAAGAACGGGGGTGACGAGCGCTGTCTCATCCTCAACGTCCACGACAACATCGAGGGCTTCGGCGAGGCGCTCGCCTTCTCAGACCTGGACTGGCTCTGGGACAACTGAAGCAACCACGGCAAACTCCACTCTGAATCTATGGCGGATTCCCCTTCTCCTGGGCCTTCATGGACAACCACCTCTTGTCCCACCTCCGCGCTGGCCCCAGCTAGCCTTTGCCGTTCTGGTAGGCAATAGCAGTGAAACCGCTAGGAGAGGTGTTCGACGCGGCGACTGTGGCGTCGTTGGCCGGGCGACGCGTGCTTGGGCGCGGGACAGCTTACCTTGGCGACGGGAGAGTCGAGCCGGCTGAGGTCAGAGGTGGGCGGTTGGAGGCGACGGTTCGGGGCACAGTGCCCTATGTCGTGGAGTTATGGGTTGACGGGGGTAGGCCCCAATGGTCGTGTACCTGCCCTGCCGCCGAGGATGGCTCCTTTTGCAAGCACGCGGTGGCGGTGGGCCTGTCCATCGCGGCCGGCGATGAATCGTCAGTCCACGCTCCCACCGGCCAGAAGGGTCGATCGCTGAACCCGGGGGTGGGAGAGGGGTCGGTGTCCGGTGCCGCAGATGAGCTGGCTGCCTTTGTCGGGGGGCTCCATCCGGAGCGGCTCGTGGAGATCGTGCTGGACCGGGCCGCGTCGGACTGGCAATTGCGCGAACTCCTTCTAGCGGAGTCTCAGGCCGCAAGAGGCGCTGGCGTTGACCTGGCTGCATGGCGTCGCCGAATCGACCGGGCCTTCGCCCCCAACGCCTATTCCCGCGGCGGCTTTGTCACATATCACGAGGCGCCCGGATGGGCTGCCGGGATCGACGAAGTGATTGATGCCATTGGAGATCTCTGCGATGCCGGCCATCACGACGCCGCGGCTCGCCTGGCTGAGCACGCCCATCGCTGCGCAGACAACTCGATAGAGCATGTCGACGATTCCGACGGCTGGCTGACCGGCTTTTCGGGGCGGTTGTCGGAGCTCCATCTGCGGGCATGTCTGGCAGGCCCACCCGACCCGACCGACCTAGCGGCCCGCCTGGTCGAGCTCGAGCTGGGTTCCGAGTTGAGCGGTTTCTACCGCTGTGCTGCGGCCTACGCAGAGGTTCTCGGCTCGGAAGGGCTGGCCGCGTTCCGCGAGCGCCTCGAGCCGCACCTTGAGCGGGTCGCAGGCGGCGCCGGTGACGACGATTTCTTCGACGGATTCGCGGTGCGTAACGCCATGTTGGGCTGGGCACTCGGCACCGGCGATCCTGACGTGTTGATAGAAGCACACAGCTTCCGCCAGCCGCACTCTGACGATCTGTTGGAGATCGCCCGGGCCTTCGACCGCGTCGGCCGAGTCGAGGAGGCCATCGACTGGGCCCGGCGCGGCCTGGCCGACTGGGGCGATCGCCCCAGGCAAGTAGCCGCCCTTCGCGAATTCTTGGCTGACAAGTTGCGCGCCAGCGGCGAGGAGCATGCCGCGGTCGATCTCTTCTGGCAGGCGTTCGTGTCGGCGCCGTCGCTGTCGGCATATCGCCGCCTGTTGGGTGAGGACGAGGGTACGGGCTGGCTGGGGCGCTGCGGTGGCCATCTCCTCAATTCGCTGGCACAAGCCCCCGAAGCAGAAGCAGGCATTCGAGCTGCCCCTGAGGTCATGTTCGGGGCTTTAGCGCCCCGTGTGTCCGAGGCAGCGGTCGCATTGGTGGAGATTCTCCTCTATGAGGGCCGCATCGGTGAGGCGTGGAAAGCAGCCTGCGAATTCGGTGCCAGGCCGGAGGCTTGGATGACGCTGGCCCGGGCGCGAGAGCCGGACTGCCCCATGGACGCGGTGGCGGTATACGAACAGGCCGCTTTGGCGATCATCGCGCGCAAAGATGCCAAGCAGTATCAGTCGGCGGTCGATCTGATGGTCCGCATTTGCCGCTTGGCCGAGTCGGCTGGCAAGCCGGAACGCTTCGCGGCGCTGCTGGAGAGGACTCGAACCGAGCACCGCCCCAAGCGCAAGCTCCAATCCCTCCTCGACGCCCAAGGCTGGTAGCCGTCTGTCGAAACTAGCTCCAGAGCGCGCAGATTGGGATCGCTTCAATCCGGTCGTCTAGGGAGAACCGGGCCGGGCCAGTGTGTAGCAATACTCCTGCTTTGAATCGGGCACCTAGCTGGTCGCGCAGCCAGACCAGGTGCCGGGCGTGCGCGTGCCGGGGAGCACTGTCCGCTTTGATCTCGATTCCGATGATTCCGCGTGCCCCGAGGTCGGCGACCAAATCCACCTCATGGCGACCGTCGCGGTCGCGCATGTGGTAAAGCTGCGGCCGAACCGGGTCCACTGCGGCATCGGCTCGCAGCTGGTTGACTGCAAAGGTGTCGATCAGACGGCCGAGCAGGTCGCCGTTGCTCATCACCAGATCCAAGTCGGCCCCGACGGCTGCGCCCCATAGTCCGGTGTCGGCGACATACCTTTTTGGCCCTCGGGCCAGGCGCTTGAGCCGGTTGCTGCTCCACGCCGGAGTCTCGGCGATGACGCCGACATCGGTGAGCAGTCTGATGTGGGCGTGCGCTGTGCGCCGGTCGATGCCGACAGCCTGGTAGAGCGTGGTGTCGTTGACTATCCCGGCCGAGTTCAGGGCGTACGCTTGGAAGAACTCAGCGAGCTTGGTGCGGTCGCTTCCGTTGCGTTCCCCTGCGAGATCGTGGGAGAGCAACTGTTCGATGTAACTGCGGAGCCAGTCGTCTCGAACGCTTCCTGACAGCTCGATTGCCGGTTCTGGGAAGCCGCCGCGCAATGCGATCTCAACGTAGTCGCGCAAGTCGGGAGGATTGCTTGGCAGGTCGAGTTGCTCGCCGTTGAGCAATCCGCTGACAAAGGGGCGATGGGATTTGGAGAGTTGCTCGCGCACGGTCAGAGGATGCATGGCCATCCGGATGATGCGGCCCGTTCCCGGCCAGAGCGCTGGATCGGCCTCGGATCGAACCGAGCCCGTCAAGATGAATCTCCCCGGACGGCGCTCAGTGTCTACGGCCCGTTTCACGGCTCCGAGCACGCCTGGACACGTCTGCCACTCATCGAGCAGCACCGGCTCGGGGCGGCCGCGCAGGGCAGCGTCGGGATCGGCCTCGAACGGGAACACCTCGCGCTCGCGGTCCAACCGCACGATGCTTGCGGCATACCGGAGCGCGGTGGTGGTCTTGCCCGAGGCTCGGGCACCGGTGAGCATGACCGCAGGAGCAGTCGCCAGAACTTCGGCCAACCAGGGATCCACCAAGCGATTCAGATATCGCTGCACGGCTGTAGCCTACCCTGGCGCGCAGGTCTCCATGTCGGTTTCGCGCATATTTTAATGTCGGTTTGGCGCAGGTTCCCATGTCGGTTTCGCGCAGACGACTTGGCTGCCCTCGTATTGCTGCTTCCGGGCTCTTCTAGTCAATTAGTCACCGAACTGGGACTGAGCCAAAAGGCCCTGCACTTCAATTGCCCGCCGGTGGTCGGCGTCAGTGGAGGGGGCAGGGGGAAAGGCGGCCAGCACGTCCATCAGTTTTTGATGATCCGCAGGGCTTTGGGCGCTGAACCCGAGTTCGAACGTCACCGGGGTGCAGATTGCGATGCGCCCCTCGGCGATCAGGGGGGCAGCAGCGGAGGCGACGATGGGTTTTTCCAGGCGAGAAAAGGCGCTGGTGTCAGCCAGATAAAGGGTTCGCGGCAACTACTTGTCCCCGCCCCAGGCGGCTTCCGCGGCATCGAAGTCGAAGCGCTCGGTCTGGCTGAGCAGGCCGATCAGCTCAAGGCGCCGTTTGGCGTTGACAACCTCCAGCAAGGAGGCATGAATGGTCTCGCGCAGCGTCTTCGTCCCCAATATCTCCGCGGCCCGCTGGGCGATATCTCTATCCACAAAAACAGATGTCTTGGACACATGCCAAAGATATCATCGAGGACCCCACCCCTGCTTCTGATCGTGTCAGAGAGTCATGTGAACCAAGAGCGACTTTTTGTCAAGGCTGGCCAGACGGATCGGCTCGGATAATCCCTGATTGGGCGGCAGCTAGGTCGATTTGGGTGTCGGCGCAGTCGGTAGTGGCGAAACGGTGGATGGCGTCGAATTCAGCCTGATCCATGCTCAGCTCCCACCGGTACTTGATGGTGGTCCACCAAGCCAGATATGTGCACAGTGCCTCTGGATCGGGCGGCAGCCACTCGGCTGGGTCCCTGGCGCCCTTGCTTCTGTTCGAGCCTGCGGAAACGGCGATGAGATGGTCGGGAAAACTCAGATCGTTGGCGTAGAGCTGTCGGGTCAGGGCATCCCAGGCCCAGCCCCCTGACTGGTGAGCCTCGGCGAGGGCCACAACGTGATCAACGTCTAGCTGTCGGGCGACAGTGAATTCCTGGTCGTCGTAGTAGCTGAACCATTGGCCCTCTCGAATTCTTCCGCCTGCCACCACTGGATCCACCAGGGTCTCGTCGGCGAGCACTTCTTGCCGGGTGTCAAGGCCGTCGCCATCTGCATCGATCCAATGCTCCCAATCACCCCGGTCGTAACCCTCTGTCTGTTCGGTGGTGATAGTGACCAGGGTGAGGAGTTCAGCCAAAGTGATCCAACCCTGGGCGGGCGGTGCCGTTGGCGTTGAGGCAGGAACTGCGTCAGGAGTGAGGTCGGGTTGTGGAGGAATCGTGGCGACAAGAGTTGGGGTAGGCCGTGGTGTGGGTTGGAGGGTGGGTGGCGGCTTTGGGTATGGGGTAGGAGCCGAGGTGTCGGTCGCAGTGGACGCCAGAGTTGGGGTGCTCGCAATGGTGACTTGTTCTTGTTGTTCAGCTGAGACACAGCTAAACGCAAACACCGCAGCAGCCACAACCACGGCGATCGTTCGAAGCCAGCGGCGAGGAATTGGTCCACAGCGCATTGGTTCTATTGTTCCCCAATCCAATGGCTGTCGGGAGACCGCCCGCTAGGCACTGAGCTTCCCCCTGAGTTTTGCTCCCGTTTTGAGTCGGCTGCATCCAAACCTGCTGTTCGCTCCGTAGTTAAGAGTGAAGTTCCCAAAGTGCGGAGAAGAACATGTACAGAAAGCTCTCATCACTCCTGGCCATCCTGCTGATCATCTCGTTGGTCGCAGTGGCCTGTGGAAACGACGACGACGGTGCCGAACCACAAGCGCCTCCGGCGGCGACGGCGGTTCCGGATCCGGCTCCCGATCCGACTGAGGCTCCGGCTCCCACTGAGGCTCCGGCGGCAGCGGGGACGGTTGTTGAGGTTGCGGTGGAGTCGGGGGCTTTTCCGACTTTGGTGGCTGCGGTGCAGGCTGCTGGGCTGGTGGAGACGTTGAGCGGGGAGGGGCCGTTCACGGTGTTCGCCCCCACTGAGGAGGCGTTTGGCGCGGCATTGGCGGCGTTGGGCATGTCGGCTGAGGAGCTGTTGGCTGATGTTGATCTGCTGACTGCGGTCTTGACCTACCACGTATTGCCGTTGGCGGCCCCCGCAGAGTTGGTGCTTACCCTTGACGGCCAGAGCGTGACCACGGTTGCCGGTTCTGATGTTGTCATCGCCATTGACGGCGGCGCGGTGATGGTGAACGACGCCACTGTGGTCACTGCCGACATCGAGGCCTCCAACGGCGTCATCCACGTCATCGACAAGGTCCTGCTCCCTCCCGCACCGGAGTAGGAGACTCGGCCTCGGCGGACGGGCGTGCATCAATTGCAATTCCCCTCAAGCGCCCGTCCGCCGTGGGCCTCGTCTCAGGCCCACGCTGTCACTACGGGGCTGACCACGGAGTTGTGATCGGTCACTATGCTTTCGGCGTGCCTAGCCCCGGGAGCCAGTCGGCCAACAGCGTTGAGCAGGCATTTGCCGGGGGCGATGAGGATGCCCTCAGAGCGGCATACGAGCTATATGGCGCACTTGTCTACACCTATTGCCTTCAGTCCCTTGACGAGAGCCGCGCCAAGGATGTCGCTCAAGAAGTTTTCATCAGTGCGCTGCGGAATCGCGGGCAGTACAACCCGCAGAAGGGCACCCTTGCCGGGTGGCTGATTGCCATCACCAAGAACCGGATCATCGACAATATCCGCGCTGAGCAGAGGCATGAGAAACGCCGGGCTGAAGCTGATTTTGAGGAAGTCGCGGTAGAGGCACAGGTCGACAAGGCAGGTGACCGGATGATGGTTGCAGAGGCCCTACGCTGCCTTCCTGACCGTCCTCGCCGGGTGATCGCCCTGCACTACTTCGACGATCTCACTCACAGCCAGATCGCCGATCGCTTGTCAGTGCCGATTGGCACGGTCAAAAGTGATCTGCGCCGAGGTCTCCTCCAGATTCGAAGACAGTTGGAGTCGGTTCATGGATGAAGAACGCGCCGGTCGGACAGACTCTGACATTGAAGCCCTGCTACGGGGCCTCGATGCCGCTGAGATGGAGTTGACAGACCCCCCCGAAGACGTCTGGGAAGGCGTCGAATCGGCCATACAAGCCGGCGAGGATGCTCCGGGTGCCGTCATTGCTCTGGAGTTCCGGCGCCGAAGAATTCGGCGGATCATGCTCAGTGCTGCTGCGGTACTGGTGCTTGTAGCCACTGGGGTAGTGACAGCCGTCACCCTCACACGAGACGAACCGCCCCGTGTTATTGCCTCTGCCGAACTCGCCTACGATCCGGATAGCTTCGACGAGTTGGGAGCGCAGGCCCGGGCTGGCGCCGAGCTCATCGCCGAAGACGACCGCCACCGCATCAAGATCGTGGACGCGCTGCTGCCTTCCCCTGGGGATGGTGCAGATCTGGAGGCTTGGCTCATCCAGCCCGACGCGGAGGGCAATGTCGCCGACCTCGTCTCAATCGGCTTGGTGGACCCTGTTGACCCAGGCACACTCGAGGTGCCCGATGGCTACGACCCGAAGGACTTCTTCGTCCTCGACATAAGCATCGAACCCCGGGATGGCAATGCAGGCCATTCAGGTCGGTCGATTCTGCGCGGCCCATTGCAAGACCTCTGAAGCCCAACGCGCTTCGAGTTCCCGACTAGGGGCGGGGCTGAAGAGGCGGGCTTCTGATTGACCGTCTGGTCGCGATAAGCGGGTACGATCTCGGGGCGTATGGGACAGCCGGTGACTGTTGTGGAGAGGGCTACTAGCCGTCCGGGGGTGGTCCGCTATGAGATCAACCGGAGCATCACCGGCACCGGCCACGAGCACTACGCCGTCGGACGGGACATACCCGGAGAGCGGCCGGTGGACGAACTGGCCCGCCGCCTGTTCGACAGGGGCGGGATCGACGCCATCCACGTGAACAGCAACATCATCACCGTAGATTTGGCCAAAGGCGGCACTCGCGACGGCCTCGACGATCTGATCGCCAACCTGTTCATCTACTACGGCCCCGGCGTCGAGGTGCCCACCATTCCCGAAGGGGACTGACCGGTGGCGGAGGTGGAGACCTCCCGCCGAGAAGCCGTAGAGCGCTGGTTCGTTCGCCGGGGCGTGCCCCACGTCATCGACGACTATCGAGCCAGCACCGATGTGTTCACTCGGGCCGTGCCGTTCTTGGCACTGGTGTTCCTGGTGGAGATATTCGCCTCCTTCGGCGACCGGTTCGATGGTTGGGCGCAATTCGGCGTGTTCTGGGCGGGCGCGGCCATTGCTCTCGGCGCTGTGGCCGCGGTCAACCGATTCAGGGGTCGGCGGCTGTTTCAGCTACCCGATCGGGTGGGAGCCATCGAATTGGCCGTGTTCGTGCTGGTTCCTCCCGCGCTGCCCGCCTTGTTCTCCGAAGACCGGTTGTCTGACACCGCGGGCCTGGCGGTGATCAATCTCTTGCTCCTCGTGGGGGTGTACTTAGTGGTGAGCTTCGGCCTGTTTCCCATGATTGTTTGGGCCGGGGCATATTCAGGGAGCCAGATCGCCTTGATCGGCCGATTGGTGGGCCGCATCCTGCCGCTGCTCCTTCTATTCAGCGCCTTCCTATTCTTGAACGCCGAGGTCTGGCAGGTGGCCCACGACTTCTCCTGGCCCTACTACGCCATTGTGTTGGGGGTTATCGGCATCGTCAGCCTCGGCTCAGTGGCGGCGCGCATTCCGTCGGAGTTGGTGGGCTTGGCTCGCTTCGAGAACTGGGATCAAGCGTGCGACCTGGTCAACGGCTGCAATTCGCCGCTGGCCCCGGCCAAGCCTCCGACTGGAGTCGCCGTCTCCCAAATCCCGCCCCTCGGCCGGATAGATAGGGTGAACCTCGGCCTGCTCATGTTCGTCGCCCAGGCCGTGAGAGTGGTGCTTGTCGGTCTGGTCATCGGCGTGTTCTACGTGGCCTTCGGCCTGCTGACCGTGCGGGAGGCCACCATCGTGTCGTGGGTGGCATCGGATGCGGTGGACCCGCTGGCCCGTTTCGGCTTTCTCGGCCATGACCTGGCGCTCACGTGGGAGCTTCTGGGCGTTGCTGGCTTCATTGCCGTTCTGTCCGCCCTCCAGTTCGCAGTTTCCACGGTCACCGATAGCACCTATCGGGAGCACTTCTACGACGATATGGCCCACGAGGCCCGCGAGGTTCTGGCCACCCGAGCTCTGTACCTGGCCGAGATCAGACAGTTAGCCGAGCAAGAAGACGGTTAGCCCGCGGCCGCGTTGCGGAGGAAACGGCCGGGCAGCGCGGCGGTGGGGTCGCCATCGGCCCAGGTGGGAACGCCGTTTACCACAGTGGCCCGGTAGCCGGCTGGCTTGCGGCTGTAGCGCCAGCTGCCGGTGGGGAGGTCGTTTACCCGCACTTCGTCGCCCAGGTCGATCTCGTCCAAGGCGAAAACGGCCAAGTCGGCCGCTGCTCCCTCTGCCACCACGCCTCGGCCCGCCAGCCCGAAGAACGCCGCCTGCTTGCCGGTCACCGAATGCACCGCCTCCTCGATGGCAAGCAGACCCTGTTCGCGCACCATCTCGGTGAGGAAGAAGGTGGCATCACCAGCCCCGACGAACATCTGAATGTGGGCACCGGCGTCTGACCCCCCGTTCACTGTGTGCGGCGACCGGGCCATCTTGGCCAGGGTCTCGTAAGCCACGGGTTGGGGCTGGGTCTTCAGATGAGTCCCCATGTTGTTTTCCACAAGCCAGTCGGCCACTGCGTCCGATAGGTGTACGCCCCGGGCATCGGCCAATTCGGCGATTGAGCGCCCGGTCCACTCCGCGTTGCGAGGCTCGTCTGAGGCCAAGAGAATCATATGGGGGCGGTTGATAGGGGCCAGGGTGTAGGTGCAGGCATCCCAGTCGAGTCGGGCCCGCTCCCGCCAGCGCTCGTCTCGCAGCATGGCCATCTTGGCCTCGTCACCGTCGACGTTGCACAGCTCGTGCCACGCCTCCACCCCGCTCCACATGATCGACCGCTCGAAGTGCAGGTTCACGTACCCGGGCCTAACCGAGTACAGGGTGGCGATCTGCGATCCCTCGGCGTTTAGCCGGTCGACCAGCTCCAGGGAGATCCCGCGCTCTTTGGCCCGATTCTCCTGGGCGAAGAAACCGCCCCAGTTGGCTCGGACGCCTCGATCCCGGCACAGAGCGGCCATGCGCTCCATGTCACCGGGGAAGTGCTCGAACTCGAAGGCCCGGGGCACGAACTGGAACGTGGCGCCGGGATGGGCGGCCACCACATCGAGTAGGTCGCCCCACTCCTGGTCGTCGGCCATGCGACTGGGAACCAGCCGGTTGTGGCGGTCCAAGTCCATCAGCGATGTCGACAGCCCGAAGGCCCCGGCGGCTAGCCCTTCGTCGAGCAACTGGGCCATCTCGGCCCGCTCGGCCTCCGTGGCGGCCCGCTCCCACGCCTCGGCGCCCATGACCCACATCCGCAGGGTCTGGTGGGGGAAGAAGGCGGCCACGTTGAGCGCCGTCGGGTGCTCATCATTGGCAGCCTGGTATTCGGGCCAGGTCTCCCACGTCCAGGGGATGGCCGTCTCGAAGGCGTCGGTGGGCAGGTCTTCGATAAAGCACATCAGTTCGATGAGCTGGTTTCGGTCGGCCTCCCGCAGCGGGGCCAGGCCCAGCCCGCAGTTGGCCAGGACCACGCTGGTTGTGCCGTGCGACGGCATGGGGTCGATGTGGGGGTCCCACCACAGCGACCCGTCGTAGTGGGTGTGGGGCTCGATGAACCCCGGTGTCACCAAGGCGCCGCCAGCGTCGACCTCTGACTCGCCATCGGGCCGCAGCCCCGGTCCCACCTCGGTGATCACACCCGAGCGCACCCGCACATCAGCTTGGAATGAGGGTGCGCCGGTGCCGTCCACCACCGTCCCCCCGCGAACCAGCAAATCTCCTGTAGCCATGCCCGAAACCTAGTTTGATTTCATGTCCCAATCCGACTCGACCCATGAGGGAGAATTGACGAACCTGACCTGCACTATTTGATGCGGTGTTGAATGACGGAGGTTGCCATAGTGGAGACTCATGGCTGAGCCAGAACAACTGGTGGTCGAGGCCCAACGGCAGGCGGAGGCCGCGACCACCCTTGAGGAACTAAGCGCGGTGCGGACCGCGGTGAGCGGCAAGCGGTCCCCACTGGTGGCCGCCCGCAAGGAGTTGGGCGCCCTCGATCCCGAGGCCAGGAGGGAAGCCGGCCAGGCGTTGAATGCAGCGAAAGCGGCTATCGACGAGATCTTGAGTTCCTGTGAGGCCGAACTATCGGCCGCCGCCCGAGCCGAGAAACTGTCCGCCGAGCGGCTCGATCTCACCGAGGTTACCGACCGGCCGTCCGACGGCCATCTCCACGTGATCACCCAGACCTGGCAGGAGCTGGAGGACGTGTTCGTGGGCATGGGCTACCGGGTGGCTGAGGGCCCGGAGATCGAGAGCGAGTGGTACAACTTCGGCGCCCTCAACTTTCCTCTGGGGCATCCGGCTCGTGACATGTACGACACGCTGTATGTGGACTACGGCGAGTCGGGCAGCACCCTGCTGCGCACCCACACCTCTCCGGTGCAGGCCCGGGTGATGGAGAACCAGGAGCCTCCCATCTACGTGGTGGCACCCGGCCGGTGCTTCCGCCAGGACACCGCCGACGCCACCCACATGCCGGTGTTCCACCAGATTGAGGGGCTGGTGGTGGACCGCGACACCACCCTGGGCGATCTAGCCGGGACCATCGAAGCGTTCACCGCCGCCTACTTCGGCCCCGGGTTCACCTCTCGGCTGCGTCCCTCCTACTTCCCGTTCACTGAGCCCTCGGCCGAATTCGACATCCAGCGTCCCGACGGCACGTGGCTGGAGCTGGGGGGTTGCGGGATGGTGCATCCCAACGTATTCAAAGCCTGTGGCATCGATCCTGAGCAGTGGCAGGGATTCGCCTTTGGCTTCGGCATCGACCGCCTGGCCCTGATCCGGTTCGGCATTGACGACCTGCGCGAGCTGTGGACCAACGACGTTCGCTTCCTGGAGCAGTTCTGATGGTCCGCTTCCTGAATGCTGAGGACGCAACGCGATGAAGGTCCTGCTGAGCTGGCTGCAAGACTTCGCCCCCGACATCGACGGCGCCCCTGAGGACTTGTCCGAGATCCTGTCCAATCTGGGCTTGGCCGTGGAGGAACTGAGCCACATCGGCCAGGGTTTGGAGGGCATCGTGGTGGCCGAGGTGTTGGCCACCCGGCCCCACCCCGACGCCGACCGTATCCATCTGGTGGACGTGGACGCGGGCGACGGCGAAGCCCTCCAAGTGTGCTGCGGGGCCTTCAATATGGCGGTGGGCGACCGGGTGCCGCTGGCTGTTGTGGGCACCACCATGCCCAACGGGATGGATATCGCCCGGCGCAAGATGCGGGGCCAGTGGAGTAACGGGATGCTGTGCTCGGGCGCCGAGATCGGCATGGGCGACGATCACGAGGGCATCTTGATCTTGGAGCAGAGTCTGTCGTTGGGTGTACCCCTCGCCGAGGCACTGGGGATCCGCCCCGATGTGCTTTTCGACTTGGAAGTGAATCCCAATCGGCCTGATGCCATGTCGGTGATGGGGGTGGCTCGCGATCTGGCTGCCTGCCTAGGGGTGCCTTTCTCGGTGCCTGCCCCCAAGATTGAAGAGACCGGCCAGCCCGCGGCTGAGCGGGCGTCGGTGAGCATCGCCGCTCCCGACCTGTGCGGCCGATTCGGCGTGCGGGTGCTCGACAATGTGCCATCCGGGCCCTCCCCCCGATGGATGGCCAACCGGTTGTTGGCCGTGGGCCAGCGGCCCATCAGCGCGGTGGTCGACCTGTCCAACTACGTGATGTTCGAGTTGGGCCAGCCCAACCACACCTACGACCTGGATCTGGTGCCCGGCGGCGAGCTGGGAGTGCGCATGGCCCGCCCCGGCGAGCAAATGACCACCCTGGACGGGGTGGAGCGCACCCTGACGGAAGCCGACGGGGTGATCGTCAACCGTGACGACGTGGCCATCGGCCTGGCCGGGGTTATGGGCGGAGCCTCCACCGAGATCTCTGCTGAGACCAGCTCGGTACTGCTGGAGGCGGCCTGGTGGGACCCCATGACCATCGCCCGCACGGCCCGGCGTTTAGGTCTGCGCAGCGAGGCGTCGGCCCGCTTCGAGCGGGGTGCCGATCCCGACATCATCCCCATGGCGCTGGACCGCTTCGCCGAACTGGCCGCCGCGCTCAGCTCCACCACTTCCCCCGGCATGATCGACGCCTCCGGCAATCGGCCTGAGCCCGTCACGGTTCGAGTTCGCCCCCAGAGGGTCAACTCCATCCTGGGCACCGAGCTGAGCGCCGACGAGATGACCGGTCTGTTGGAGCCCATCGGGTTCGCCTGCGATTCGGGGGGCGACGGACAGGGCTTTGACGTCACCATTCCGACTTGGCGGCTCGATTCAGCCACTGAGATCGATGTAGTAGAGGAAGTCGGCCGCCTGCACGGATTCTCCCAGATCGCCCGCACCGTACCAGTGACCGAACAGGCTGGAACCCTCACCCCCCGCCAGCAGGATCGCCGCCGAATCCAGGCGCTCCTCACTGGAATGGGAATCACCGAGGCCATGCCTCTGCCCTTCTTGGCTCCCGGCGATTTGGCCCGAGCCGGGCTGGGCGACGACGGCATCACCGTGACCAACCCTCTGGTGGCCGAGGAGTCGATCATGCGAACCTCGTTGCGCCCCGGCCTGCTCAAAGCGGTGGCCTACAACGCAGCCCGGCGCACCACCGGAGTGTCGCTCTTCGAGATCGGGCGGGTGAATCCCGGCGGGGGAGGCGATCTCCCCGATGAGCACGAGCACCTGGCCGTGATCCTCGCTGGCCAGGAAGCCACCGCCGCCACCACGCTGTGGCGCCGCCTGGCCCGCAATCTGGCCGTCGCCAATCCAGGTGTGGTCAACGCCACGGTTGACGGCCTCCATCCCGGCCGGTCCGGGCAGGTACTGGCTGACGGCCAGCCAGTCGGTGCGCTAGGCGAGATCGATCCCCAGGTGCTGGATGACAATGAGATTGGCGAGCGTGTGTCCTGGTTGGAGGTCGATCTGGGAGCGCTGCTGGACGCCGACCGAGGGCTAGCACCGTATCGAGCCCCCAGCCGCTATCCGTCCAGCGACGTAGATCTCGCCTTCGCCGTCCCCGACGAAGTCTCGGCCGACGAAGTAGCTGCCACCATTGCCCAGTCCGGAGGCGAGCTACTGGCCTCCGTGGCCTTGTTCGACGTATTCCGCTCCGACCAACTAGGCGAGGGCCGCCGCAGCCTGGCCTACACCCTCCGCTTCGAAGCCTCCGACCGCACCCTCAACGACGCCGAAGTCGCCTCCGCTCGCCAATCCTGCATAGATGCCGTCACCACCACCCACAACGCCACCCTCCGCGGGTGACATACCGCCGCAATTGACTTGAATACTTATTCATAATTGTGCATACTTAGTCCCATGGGACAGAAGATTCCTGTTGGGATCATTGGGGCGTCGGGGTATGTGGGCGCGGAGTTGATGCGGTTGCTGGCTCACCACGACGGTTTCGACGTGCGCTTCGTCACCGGCGATACCCAGGCAGGGCAACCAGTTGCCGATCTTTATCCTCACTTGGCTGCCATCGGCACCGAACAGGAGTTCGTGAAGTACGACCCCGCGCTGTTGGACGATGTGGGCCTCGCTTTTCTGGCCCTTCCCCATGGCCAGTCCATGGCGCTGGCTGGCGAAATCTTGGCTCGGGGCAAGGTCACGATCGATCTGGCGGCTGACTTTCGGCTGACCGACGCTGGGCAATACCAGCAGTGGTATGGAGAACCGCACCAAACGCCTCAACTGCTCGGGCAGTTCGCCTACGGCCTCCCCGAACTGTTTAGAGAGGAGCTTGCCGACGCCCCCGCAGTGGCGGTGCCCGGTTGCTACCCCACTGCTGCGGCGCTGGCCGTCGCCCCACTGGTTCGCTTGGGCCTAATCCAGCCCGAAGGGGTCATCGTGGATGCGGCCAGCGGAGTATCCGGCGCGGGGCGGCCTCCCAAGGCCCACACCACCTTCTGTGCGGTCGATGAGGACTTCACTGCCTACGGGCTGCTCGACCACCGTCACACCCCCGAGATCGAGCAGGCTGCCGGAGCATCGGTGCTGTTCACCCCTCACTTGTCCCCAATGAATCGGGGCATCTTGGCCACTTGCTACGCCAAGCCAGCGGGGGAGACTTCCACTGACTCCTTACTCGCGGCGCTGGCCGAGTTCTACGCCAATGAGCCGTTTATCGTCGTGTCTGAGCGTTCGCCGTCGACCAAGGCCACGCTGGGATCAAACGCCGCCCACCTCACGGTTCGCTACGACCCCCGAACGCAGGCCGTGATGGCGCTGTGCGCCATCGACAACCTGGTGAAGGGGGCAGCTGGCCAGGCCATTCAGTGCGCCAACCTCATCAGCGGGCTGGACGAGACCGCTGGCCTGACCGCGGTGGGGGTGTATCCATGAGCGTGACCGAAGTTCCAGGGTTCATCGCCGCGGGGGTGACCTGCGGCATCAAGCCCAGCGGCAACCCCGACCTCGCCCTGGTGGCCACCGCCGACGGCGCGCCGGTCAGCGCCGCCGGCGTGTTCACCTCCAACAAGATGACCGCGGCCCCGGTGCTGGTGTGCCAGGAGCACCTGGCCGCCACCGGGGGACAGGCTGCCGCGGTGGTCCTCAACAGCGGCAACGCCAACGCGGCCACCGGCGCCCAGGGCATGGCCGACGCCCGGCAGATGTGCGCTGAGACTGCTGCCGCGCTCGGGGTGGCACCTGAGGACGTACTGGTGTGCTCCACCGGGCTGATCGGCTACGCCCTGCCCATGGACGCCGTTTCGGCCGGCATCACCGCCGCCGCTCAGGCCCTAACCGCCACCGCCGGCCCCCAAGCAGCCGAAGCCATTATGACCACCGACACGGTGCCCAAGCAGGTGCTCATCGCCGGCGACGGGTTCACTGTGGGGGGCATGGCCAAGGGTGCAGCCATGTTGGAGCCCAACATGGCCACCATGCTGGCGGTGCTGGTCACCGACGCGGCCGCCGACCCGGACACCCTCCAAAAGGCCCTGCGGGAAGGGGTGTCTGGCACGTTCAACACCCTCACCGTGGACGGGGCTGAGTCCACCAACGATACCGTTTTGATCTTGGCCAACGGCCAGGCCGGTCCGGTCGATCCCGATGCCCTCACCGAAGCGGTGGCCGCAGCCTGTGAGAGCCTGGCCCTTCAGATGGCCGACGATGCCGAGGGCTCCACCAAGACGGTGTTCCTGCGGGTCACCGGTGCGGCCTCCGACGCCGAGGCGGCCAAAGCGGCCCGCGACACGGCCAACTGCCAGCTGGTGAAGTGCTCCTGGTACGGCGAGGACCCCTACTGGGGCCGCATCGCCTCCGAAATGGGCGCGGCCGGGGTGGTCTTCGACAACACCAAGCTGACCATCGCCTACGGACCCCATGTGGTGTACGACCACGGCGAGCCGGCCCACCCCCCCGAACTTGCCGACTACATGACCGGCCGGCATCTCGAGCTGCACGTCGATCTTGGCATGGGCGACGGACAGGCCCGAATCATCACCACCGACCTTACCCACGCCTATATCGACGAGAACATGGGGACGTCATGAGCCTCACCCCCGAAGCCACCGCGGCGGTGCTCACCCAAGCCCTGCCCTACATCCAGCGGTTCTCCGGAGCCACTGTGGTTGTGAAGTACGGCGGCAGCGCCATGGACCGCGATCACTTGGCTGGGTTCGCGGCCGACATCGTGCTGATGCACTCGGTGGGAATCCGGCCCGTGGTGGTTCATGGCGGCGGCCCCCAGATCGGCGAGATGATGGGACGGCTCGGGTTGGAGCCCCGCTTTGTGGACGGACTGCGGGTCACCGACGCCGAAACCCTCGACATCGCCCGCATGGTGCTGGTGGGCCGGGTCAACCGCGACATCGTCTCGGCCATCAACGTGCACGGCCCCATAGCGGTGGGCGTGTCCGGAGAGGATGCCGGGTTGATCCAGGCCCGGGCCGACAACCCCGAACTGGGCTACGTGGGCACGGTGGACTCGGTCAATACGACGATCATCGACCGGCTGCTCGATGAGAACCTGATCCCAGTGGTGTCCACCATCGGCGCCGACGCCACCGGTCAGGCGCTCAACATCAACGCTGACACCGTGGCCGGAATCCTGGCCGGAGCCCTCGGTGCGGCCAAGGCCGTGTTCCTCACCGACGTGGAGGGCCTGTACGCCAATCCCGACGACCCCTCCACTCTCATCAGCGCCACAACTACTTCTGAGCTCGAGGCGATGATCGCAACCGGAGCGCTGGTCGGTGGGATGATCCCCAAGGCCGAGGCCACCGTCCACGCCGTGCGCCACGGGGTGGCATCAGCCCACATGGTGAACGGCACCACTCCGCACGTGCTGCTGTTGGAGCTCTTCACCGATGCGGGGGTGGGCACCATGGTCTGCCCCGATTCCGATCAAGAACAGGAGACCTCTCCATGACCACCCACACCGATGCGGTGGGCACTGACAGCGGGCCCTGTCCGCTCATGCCCACCTACGGCCCGCCGCCAGTCATGTTCGTGCGGGGGGAGGGGTGCTGGCTGTGGGACCGCGACGGCACCCGCTATCTGGACTTCCTCAGCGGCATTGCCGTGTGCAGCCTGGGCCATGCCCATCCCCGGGTGGCCGAGGCGGTGGCCGAGCAAGCCCGCACCCTGTGCCACGTGTCCAACCTGTACGCCACCGAGCCCCAGATGCACGTGGCCCGCACCATCGACCGCTTCGTCGGCGGCCCCCTGGGTCAGGTGTTCTTCGCCAACAGCGGCGCCGAATCCAACGAATGCGCCATCAAGCTGGCCCGGAAATGGGCCGGTCATGGCCGCTACACGGTGGTCAGCGCCGGCCGGTCGTTCCATGGGCGGACACTGGCCACGCTGCACGCCACTGGTCAAGCCGAAAAACACGAGGCCTTCCAGCCCCTGCCTGAGGGCTTTCGCCACGTCCCCTGGGACGACATCGCCGAGTTGGAGAAGGCCATCGACGACACCACCGCGGCGGTGCTGTTGGAACCCATCCAAGGCGAGGGAGGCATTAACGTGCCCTCCGCCGGCTATCTCCAAGCGGTGCGCGAGCTGTGCGACGACCGGGGCCTGCTGTTCATGCTCGATGAAGTGCAGACGGGCCTTGCCCGCACCGGGCGCTGGTTTGCCCACCACCACGACGGCGTCGAGCCCGATGTGGTGACCATGGCCAAGGCGCTTGGCAACGGAATGCCCATCGGAGCCTGCTGGGCCCGGTCTGAAGTCGCCGCGGCCTTCCAACCCGGCGATCACGCCACCACGTTTGGCGGCCAGCCCCTGGCTGCGTCGGCGGCCAAGGCCACCCTTGAGGTGATGGAGGAGATCGACCTGCCGGCCATGGCTGCCGGTGCGGGAGAGAGGATGCGGGCGGCCGTGGAGGAGCTCGACGGAGTAGCCAGCGTGCGAGGCCGGGGCCTGTTGTTGGGCGTGGAGCTGGCCGAGGAGCGGCCCGCTGCCAAGGTTGTGAGCGCGGGGATGGCCGAAGGCTTGGTGTTGGGCACTGCCGGCACGACCTCTCTGCGCATCGCTCCGCCCCTGATCATCAGCGACGACGAGATCGCCCACGGCGTGGCCGTGCTCGACAAGGTATTGACATCATGAACCCGGTCCGCCACCTCCTTGAAGTCGATGATCTCACTGCGGCCGAGCTGGCCACGGTGCTGGACCTTTCCGCCGACCCCGCCCCTTCGCAGGCGTTGGAAGGCAAGGGCATGGCCTTGTTGTTCGAAAAGCCCTCGGCTCGTACCCGGAACTCCATGGAGATGGCCGTGGTGCAGCTCGGCGGTCACCCGGTATCCATAACCGGAGGGGAAGTGGGCATCGACCAGCGGGAGTCGGCCGAGGACATCACCCGCACCCTGGCCTGCTATCACGCGGCCATCGGCGCCCGGGTGTTCGACCACACCGTGGTGGAGCGGATGGCCTCGGTCAGCCCAGTGCCGGTGGTCAACATGCTGAGCGATCAGGCCCACCCCTTGCAGGCCTTGGCCGACATACTGACCGTGAAGCAAGTCTTCGGGGAGATGAGCGGCTGCCGCATCGCCTATGTGGGCGACCCCAATAACATGGCCCGGTCACTGGGCATTGCCGCTGGACTGGCCGGAGCGGAATTCGTCATCGCCAGTCCTGCTGGCTACCGATTCGACTCCGTCGATCTAAACCGCATCGCCAGCACTGGCCGGGAAGCCCAGGTGGTGGACGATCCCGTCCGGGCGGTGGACGGCGCCCACGTCGTGTACACCGACGTATGGGTCTCCATGGGCCAGGAGGCCGAGACCGACGAAAAGGTTGACGCCTTCGCCCCCTACACCGTGGATGAGCGGCTGATGAGCCGGGCCGCGCCCGATGCCATCTTCCTGCACTGCCTGCCGGCACGCCTCGGTCTCGAAGTGACCGAAGAGGTCCTCTACGGCCCCCAGAGCCGGATATGGCAGCAAGCCGAAAACCGGATGCACGCCGCCCGCGGCCTGCTCACGTTCCTGTTGGGGGCGCCATGAGACTGGGTAAGAACCAGCGCCAGCACCGGATCGCCCAGATCTTGAGGCGAGAGTCGGTGTCCAGCCAGGACCACCTGGTGCAGTTGCTGGACGCCGAGGGAGTGGCCGCCACCCAGGCCACTGTGTCGCGCGATCTCGACGACTTGGGTGCGGTCAAGGTCCCCACTGGCGGCGGGTCGGTCTACGCCATCCCCGAGCTGCCTACCGAGCAGATCGCCCCTGACGACCATCTCCGGAGGGTGCTGGGGGAGTGGGTGGTGGCGGTGGGATGCTCCCAGAATCTGATCGTGCTCAACACCCCACCGGGATCGGCCCACGTGGTTGGTTCAGCCATCGACCGTTCGGCAATTGGCGGGGTGCTGGGCACCGTCGCCGGCGACGACACCGTACTGGTGGTGGCCACCGAAGACCCCGGCGGACACTTTGTGGCCGAATTCTTCCGCTCACAAGCCGGACTGTCCGACGCCGGCGAGTCCGCCTGAATGGAGATGTGACCATGACTGTTCTCAACAGAGACCTGAACAAGATCGTGCTGGCCTACTCCGGCGGGCTGGACACCTCGGTGATCCTGCGCTGGTTGCAGGACACCTACAACTGCGAGGTGGTCACCTTCACCGCCGACCTGGGCCAAGGCGAGGAGTTGGAACCAGCCCGGGCCAAAGCCGAGGCCATGGGCGTGAAGGAGATCTACATCGAAGACCTGCGTGAGGAGTTCACCGCCGACTTCGTGTATCCCATGTTCCGGGCCAATGCCATCTACGAGGGGGAGTACCTGTTGGGCACTTCCATTGCCCGGCCGCTCATCGCCAAGCGGCTGGTGGAGATCGCCGCCGAGGTAGGCGCCGACGCGGTGTCCCACGGTGCCACCGGCAAGGGCAACGACCAGGTCCGCTTCGAACTGGGGGCCTACGCCCTCAACCCTGACATCTCGGTGGTGGCCCCATGGCGCATCTGGGACCTGGGCTCGCGGGAGAAGCTGGTGGCCTACGCCGCCGAGCACGGCATTCCCATCGAGGCCGAAAGGGAGGGCGGCTCCCCGTTCTCCATGGACGCCAACCTGCTCCACATCTCCTATGAAGGCGGCCCTCTGGAAGACCCGATGGTCGAGCCTCCCGAGGAGATGTGGCGCTGGTCGGTGTCACCCGAAGATGCCCCCGACACTCCGACCGAGATCGAGCTCACCTTCCAGGGCGGCGACATCGTGGCCATCGATGGCCAGCCCCTCAGCCCGGCTACCGTTTTGGCCGAGCTGAACCGCATCGGCGGGGCCAACGGCATCGGCCGGCTCGATCTGGTGGAGAACCGCTACGTGGGCATGAAATCCCGGGGGTGCTATGAGACTCCCGGCGGCACCATCATGCTCAAGGCTCACCGAGCCATGGAGAGCCTTACCCTTGACCGGGAGGTGGCCCACCTCAAAGACGAGCTGATGCCCCGCTATGCCCAGCTGATCTACAACGGCTACTGGTGGAGCCCCGAACGCCTAATGCTCCAGACTGCCATCGACCACTCCCAGGTGCGGGTGAACGGCACCGTGCGGCTCAAGCTGTACCGGGGCAATGTGACCGTCACCGGGAGGCGCTCCGACGACAGCCTGTTCGACGAGGCGGTGGTTACGTTCGAAGAGGACCAAGGCGCCTACCAGCAGGCCGACGCCGAGGGGTTCATCAAGCTCCACGCCCTGCGGTTGCGCACCCTGGCCCAGCGGGCAGGCCCGTCATGAGCACGCTGTGGCATGGGAGGTTCGAGGGTGATCCCGCCGATGAGCTGATGGCCTACACCGCCAGCATCGGTTTCGACGTGAGGCTGGCGCCAGATGACATCGCCGGTTCGCGGGCCCACGTCCGGATGTTGGGCCGCGTCGAGTTGCTCTCGGAGTCAGAGGTGGCCGAGGTGCTGGCCGCGCTCGACCAGGCCGAGGCCGAGCTGGCCTCCGGCGACTTCGCCTTCGCCCTCGGCGACGAGGACATCCACACCGCCATCGAGCGCCGGGTCACTCAGTTGGCTGGCGCCGCGGGAGCAAAACTCCACACCGGCCGCAGCCGCAACGACCAGGTGGCTACCGCCTTGCGCCTGTTCACCAAGCGGGAGCTGGCCGCCATCGCCGCCGATGTGATCGCCCTCCAGAACGTGCTTCTGGTCCGGGCCGTCGCCGCCGGCGATGCCTACCTGCCGGGCTACACCCACTTGCAGCGGGCCCAACCGGTGTTGCTGGCCCACCACCTTCTGGCCCACGGCTGGGCGCTGGCACGGGATGTAGACCGGTTGGCCGACGCCCGCGCCCGCCTGGACGTAAGCCCGCTGGGGGCGGGCGCGGTGGCCGGGTCGTCACTTCCGTTGGATCCCGACACCACCGCTGCCGAGCTTGGATTCGCCACTCGGTTCGAGAACTCCATGGACGCGGTATCCGACCGGGACTTCGTGGCCGAGAGCCTGTTCGCGTTGGCCATGATCGCCATCCACCTGTCCCGGCTCGGCGAGGAGATCGTGTTCTGGACCTCAGAGGAGGCTGGCTTCGCCGCTCTCGACGACGCCTACGCCACCGGCAGTTCCATGCTGCCCCAAAAGAAGAACCCCGATATCGCCGAGTTGGCCCGGGCCAAAGCCGGCCGTCTTATTGGCAACCTCACTGGCCTTCTGGCCGTTCTCAAAGGCCTGCCGCTGGCCTACAACCGCGACCTCCAAGAGGACAAGGAACCCCTGTTCGACGCGGTGGATCAGGTGCGCCTCGGCGTGAGGGCCATGACCGGGCTCATGTCCACCATCGAATTCAACACTGCTGCCATGTCCTCAGCCGCCGACGCCCCGGGGGCCGCGGCCACCGATCTGGCCGAGCATCTAGTGGCTGACGGCATGCCATTCCGCGACGCCCACGCCATCGTCGGCGACCTCGTGCGCCGCTCCCTGGACGGCGAGGGATCGCTAGCCGATCTGGTGCGGGCCGACCCCCGGCTGGGAGGAACCGCCGCCGAGCTGCTGGCCCCTGGCGTCCCCGTCACTCGTCGCACCACCCCCGGTGGCGCGGGCCCCAACCCAGTGGCCGCTCAGGTCGAGAGCTTCCGCGCCCAGCTCGACGCCGACGCCGTCCGCTTCGGCTGACGGCCACGGGCCAAGGCTGCCTTATCCTGACGGCGATGAGGTTGGAGCAGGGGTTTTACGCCCGAGACCCCCTGATGGTGGCCCCCGACCTGCTGAACAAGGTGCTGGTGGCCGGAAGTTGCCGGGGCCGGATCGTGGAGGTGGAGGCCTACGGTGGCGCCGACGACCCGGGCAGCCACGGGTATCGGGGCATGACCCCCCGCACCGAGGTCATGTTCGGTCCTCCAGGGAAGCTGTACGTGTACTTCACCTACGGGATGCACTGGTGCGCCAACGTGGTGTGCGGCGCCGACGGGGAATGCGCCGCGGTGCTGTTGCGGGGGCTGACCCCGATGGCTGGCCTCGACGAGATGCGGGGGCGGCGACCCAAGGCCCGCCGCGACCGGGACCTGTGCAGCGGGCCGGCCAAGCTCACCGCCGCGCTGGGGATCGACGGCACGGCCAACGGCACCGACCTGGTGACCGCTGGCTCAGGGATCGAGTTGCTCGACGACGGGATCCCGCCCCCGCCTGATCCAGGCCGTTCGGTTCGCATCGGTCTCAGCGCCGGCGCCGACTTGCCGTGGCGCTGGTACGTTCCCGGTTGTCCCGACCTTTCTCGGAGAGGTTGATGCAGCAAGAAATGGAAACGGAGCGCTCGTGGCTGGGCGACGGGCACGGCTCACTGACCTCCAGCGATGACTTGGCCATGGCCCGAGCGCTGCTCTCCTCGTTCGAAGATGATCTTGGTGACCGCTATCGGTATCTCATCGACAGCTATCCCGACGCCTGCCTGCGAACCTGCCGGCCCGGCCACCTCACCGGATCGGCGCTGGTGGTGGACGACGACGGGGCCAACACCTTGCTGCTGCTCCACGCCAAGCTGGGCCGCTGGCTTCAGCCGGGAGGTCACGCCGATGGCGACGCCAACCTGGCCGCGGTGGCGCTGCGGGAGGCGACCGAGGAAACCGGCATCGAGGGTTTGCGCATCTGGCCCCAGCCCTTGCATCTCGATATCCACGAGGTGGATCCCCCCGGCGAGGACGCCCATCTGCACTACGACGTCCGGTTTTTGGTGCGGTCCCCGGCCGGTGCCCAGCCCCAGGGCAACCACGAGTCTCGAGGTCTGCGCTGGGTGCCGTTAGACGGCCTGGCCGATTTCGGCTGCGACTCCGGCCTGGTGCTCCTGGCCCAGTTGGGTGCCGAGTTGCTGGGCGACCTGCCGCCGCACTAGCCGATGTCCAGCGGGTCGCCGCAGGAGGGCATCCGGTTGCGGTCGGCGAAGGCGTCCAATAGGGCGTCAACCCCTTCTCCCCGCTCCACACTCACCCGGAACTGGCGGTCTTCTCCAGCCCGCAGGGCCTCGGCATGAGCCAGTCGATCGCCGAGATAAGTCTCCCAGCTATTCAGCCACAACCCCACCAACTCGCCGTCATCGCCGGTTGGAGCCGACGCGGCCAAGTCGGCCGCCATGTCGGCTAGCACCGCGTTCGAGGCCTCGATCTGGCCTGCCCGGTCGGCCAAGTCCGTCGCGTCGCGGGCGGGGGGAAGCCGGTCGAGCTCGTCTCGGGCTTCGGCGCATCGAGCTTCCGCGTCGGCTACCCACTCCCGATCTTCGAGGCGGTCGGGGTTTCCATCGCCGAAAAACCAGATGGTGGCTCCGATCCAGAACGCGGCGAACAGCACGATCACCGCAATTCCCACCATTCCTGCGATTCGCCTGCCCGTCACCTACTCGTTCTCCCTCTGCCCTCGACTCCCGTAGCATGCGCTCGGTGCTTGTAGAACTCGAATCCCGCGGCCTGGTGCAGGACACCACCGACCGGGAACTGCTGGCCCGACGGCTCAACGACGGCTCCGTCGGGGTGTACCACGGCATCGACCCTACGGCCAGCTCCCTGCACTTGGGCAACCTCATCGGAGTATTGGTGCTGCGGCGGTTCCAAGAAGCCGGCCACCGGCCCATCGCACTGGTGGGCGGGGCCACAGGCATGGTTGGCGATCCCAGCGGGCGCTCCGACGAGCGCAATCTGCTGGACGACGACACGCTGGCCGCCAATCTGGCAGGCATCCGAGGCCAGCTGGAGAAGCTGCTGGACTTTGATGGAGACGCCGAACTGGTCAACAACTACGACTGGACCCGCGACCTCACCCTCATCGAGTTTCTGAGGGACACCGGCAAGCACGCCACCGTGAACCAGATGGCGGCCAAGCACTCTGTGCGCAGCCGCATGGAGAGCGAGAGCGGCATCTCCTACACCGAGTTCACCTACATGCTCTTGCAGGCCTACGACTTCTGGTGGCTGCATGCCCACCACGGGTGCGAGCTCCAGATCGGGGGGTCTGATCAGTGGGGCAATATCACCGCCGGGGTCGATCTCATCCGGCGCCGTTCCGGAGCTCAGGTCCACGGGCTCACCTGGCCGCTGCTGACCCGATCTGACGGGGCCAAGTTCGGCAAGACTGCCGAGGGGGCTGTGTGGCTCGACCCCGAGCGCACCAGCCCTTACCGCTTCCACCAGTACTTCGTGCAGGTGCCCGACGAGGATGTGGAGCGCAGCCTGCTTCAGTTCACCATGCTTCCGGTGGGAGAGATCGCGGAGGTGGTCGAGGTCCATCAGGGCGATCCCGGGCGCCGGGAGGCCCAGCGCAAACTGGCCAACGAGGTCACCTCGCTGGTCCACGGCCCGGCTGCGGCCGCGGCCGCCGAGGAGGCGGCCCGGATCTTGTTCGGCTCGCCGGTGGATGACATGGACGAGGCCGCCTTCGAAGCGGTCGCCGCCGAGGTGCCCACCTCGAACATCTCACTCACTCATGATGGCGGCTTCGACGCTGCCTCGAACAGCTTCGATGTGGTGGAGCTGCTGGCCTCAACTGGGCTGGCCAGCTCCAAGGGCGATGCCCGCCGAGGGCTGTCAGAGGGGTCGGTCTACGTGAACAATGAGCGGGTTTCCGGCGAAGCCCCGGCCGTGGACGCCAACCGCCTGCTGCACGGCCGCTACCTGCTACTTCGACGGGGAAAGCGCCGCCACCACCTTCTACGAGTGTCAGAAAACGAATCCCCTGGATGAGTTGACGTTGCTGGTCCGCGCCGGTAGCGTTACAACTCGCCTCTGAAACGGGTAGCTCTCGGGCTGCCCGCAGTGGCAGAGCACGGTTTGGCTTGTCTAGACCGATGCGGTTCTCCCGACAGGGTCACCGCCTCACGCTCCTTGAAAACGGAAGAGAGGACGGAAAAGCCAGTGCGGGCGACGTCTTAGCGCACCTCGTGTCTAAGTCGTCGACCTAACACAATTCCAAGGAAACCAAGTCAGGAAGGGTTTCGGCCCTTTTGACTTTCCGGAATCGCTTCGTCTCGCCGAGGCAAATTAGTGAGACGAGCAAATGATCAAAGGCAGCGATCCCCCTCGGGGAGGAACTGCCGGAGATATTGACGGAGAGTTTGATCCTGGCTCAGGACGAACGCTGGCGGCGTGCCTAACACATGCAAGTCGAACGAAGATTGCCTTCGGGTAATACTGAGTGGCGAACGGGTGCGTAACACGTGAGGAACCTGCCCCGAAGACTGGGACAACCACGGGAAACTGTGGCTAATACCAGATGCCCTCCGCTGGTCGCATGATCGGCAGAGGAAATGCTCCGGCGCTTCGGGAGGGTCTCGCGGCCTATCAGCTAGTTGGTGAGGTAACGGCTCACCAAGGCATCGACGGGTAGCTGGTCTGAGAGGACGATCAGCCACACTGGGACTGAGACACGGCCCAGACTCCTGCGGGAGGCAGCAGTGGGGAATCTTGCGCAATGGGCGAAAGCCTGACGCAGCAACGCCGCGTGGGGGATGAAGGCTCTCGGGTTGTAAACCCCTTTCAGCAGGGACGAAATTGACGGTACCTGCAGAAGAAGCCCCGGCCAACTACGTGCCAGCAGCCGCGGTGACACGTAGGGGGCGAGCGTTGTCCGGAATTATTGGGCGTAAAGAGCTCGTAGGCGGTTTAGTAAGTCAGATGTGAAAGGTTGGGGCTCAACCCTAAGACTGCATCCGATACTGCTATGACTAGAGTCCGGTAGAGGAGTGTGGAATTCCTGGTGTAGCGGTGAAATGCGCAGATATCAGGAGGAACACCGACGGCGAAGGCAGCACTCTGGGCCGGTACTGACGCTCAGGAGCGAAAGCGTGGGTAGCAAACAGGATTAGATACCCTGGTAGTCCACGCCGTAAACGTTGGGCACTAGGTGTGGGGCCTTATCAACGGGTTCCGTGCCGTAGCTAACGCATTAAGTGCCCCGCCTGGGGAGTACGGCCGCAAGGCTAAAACTCAAAGGAATTGACGGGGGCCCGCACAAGCGGCGGAGCATGTTGCTTAATTCGAGGCAACGCGAAGAACCTTACCTGGGTTTGACATGTACGGAAAAGCCATAGAGATATGGTGTCCTTCGGGGCCGTACACAGGTGGTGCATGGCTGTCGTCAGCTCGTGTCGTGAGATGTTGGGTTAAGTCCCGCAACGAGCGCAACCCTCGTCCTATGTTGCCAGCACGTTATGGTGGGGACTCGTAGGAGACCGCCGGGGTCAACTCGGAGGAAGGTGGGGACGACGTCAAGTCATCATGCCCCTTATATCCAGGGCTGCAAACATGCTACAATGGCCGGCACAACGGGCAGCGACACCGCGAGGTGAAGCGAATCCCTTAAAACCGGTCTCAGTTCGGATTGGAGTCTGCAACTCGACTCCATGAAGTCGGAGTCGCTAGTAATCCCGGATCAGCAACGCCGGGGTGAATACGTTCCCGGGCCTTGTACACACCGCCCGTCACACCACGAAAGTCGGCAACACCCGAAGTCAGTGGCCTAACTCTTTTGAGGGGGAGCTGCCGAAGGTGGGGTTGGCGATTGGGGTGAAGTCGTAACAAGGTAGCCGTACCGGAAGGTGCGGCTGGATCACCTCCTTTCTAAGGAGTTCCGTATCCACTTGATACCGCCAAATGGTGGAATCAAGTTCGGACACTCCCAGTTGATGCACTGGTTTCTTTTGTCCTCTCTTCCGTTTTGAGGGAGCGTGAATTTCACGCTCGAGGCTCTGACTGAATGGCTTTTTGCTTTTTCAGCATCCTCCTGTGCTCTTTGAGAACTGCATAGCGAGCACGAGCATCTGATCGAAATTAGAGTTCTTCGATGTATGAATCTTCCAAGCTACGAAGAGCCAACGGTGGATGCCTTGGTGCCTACGACCGATGAAGGACGTGAGAGGCTGCGATAAGCCTCGGGGAGCTGCCGACTGAGCTTCGATCCGAGGATGTCCGAATGGGGAAACCTGATACTCGTAAAGGGGTATCACTCCGGTGTGAACACATAGCACCGGTAGAGGGAACCAGGTGAACTGAAACATCTAAGTAACCTGTAGGAAAGGAAAGCAACCGCGACTCCCTTAGTAGCGGCGAGCGAAATGGGAAAAGCCTAAACCGTGCCGGTGGAATAGCCTGGTGGCGTTGCCGGTTCGGTGTTGTGGGGCCTCAGAGGAGGAGCACCAGATCCTCCACGAAGTTACAAACGTGCGTGGTAGTGGAATCGTTCTGGAAAGGCGAGCCGCAGCGGGTAAGAGCCCCGTACACGAAACTGCTGCACACTTCGCTGAGTGTCCCCGAGTAGCGCCGTTGCCGTGTAATTCGGCGTGAATCTGCGAGGACCACCTCGTAAGGCTAAGTATATGTAGGCAACCGATAGTGAACTAGTACCGTGAGGGAAAGGTGAAAAGTACCCCGGGAGGGGAGTGAAATAGTACCTGAAACCGTTGGTTTACAAGCAGTCAGAGCGTCGTCTCAACCCGATGATCTTCGGATCGTCTATCTGAGATCGCGATGGCGTGCCTTTTGAAGAATGAGCCAACGAGTTACGGTATGTGGCGAGATTAACCTGTGAAGGGAAGTCGGAGCGAAAGCGAGTCTTAAATGGGCGTACAGTCGCATGCCGTAGACCCGAAGCCGGGTGATCTATTCATGGGCAGTGTGAAGCGGGGGTAAGACTCCGTGGAGGCGCGAACCGACCTAGGTTGAAAACTGGGCGGATGACCTGTGAATAGGGGTGAAAGGCCAAACAAACCCGGAGATAGCTGGTTCTCCGCGAAATGCATTTAGGTGCAGCGTTGTGCGTTCAACCATGGAGGTAGAGCACTGGATGGGCTAGGGGGCCGACAAGCTTACTGACCTCAGCCAAACTCCGAATGCCATGGTTCCAGAGCACTGCAGTGAGACCCCGGGGGATGAGCTTCGGGGTCGAAAGGGAAACAGCCCAGACCGCCAACTAAGGTCCCTAATTTCTAGCTAAGTGGTAAACGATGTGGGATTGCACAGACAGCCAAGAGGTTGGCTTAGAAGCAGCCATCCTTGAAAGAGTGCGTAACAGCTCACTGGTCGAGTGATCCTGCGCGGACAATGTAACGGGGCTAAAGCTAGAAACCGAAGTTGCGGATTTCTGCCAATAGGCAGGAGTGGTAGCGGAGCGTCGGGCTTGGAGTGAAGCGGCAGCGTGAGCTGACGTGGACCGAGTCCGAGTGAGAATGTTGGTATGAGTAGCGAGAGAGGGGTGAGAAACCTTTCCGCCGAAAGCCCAAGGGTTCCTGGGGAAGGCTAATCCTCCCAGGGTGAGTCGGGAGCTAAGGCGAGGCCGACAGGCGTAGTCGATGCACAACCGGTTGATATTCCGGTACCGCTGTAAACGCGTCCAGGCTTAACTGGTGTTGCTAAGGGGATGCCTGTCCCGCAAAGGGACAGGAGAAACCGACCCACACCGGAGCGGCCAGCAACGCGGGGACGCAGAGAGGTAGGTGAACCCAGGCGATGGTTGTCCTGGGGTAAGCGTGTAGGGTGGGGCCCAGGTAAGTCCGGTCCCCATAAAGCCTGAGGCGTGATACCGAACCGCATGAGGTGAAGTCACTGATCCTGTACTGCCAAGAAAAGCCGCTAGCGAGCTTTTACAGCGCCCGTACCCCAAACCAACACAGGTGGGCAGGTAGAGAATACCAAGGCGATTGGGAGAACTATGGTTAAGGAACTCGGCAAATTACATCCGTAACTTTGGGATAAGGATGACCCCAGTAAAGTGATGGACCTCGCGTCCGGAGCTTGACCGGGTGGCACAAACCAGGGGAAAGCGACTGTTTACTAAAAACACAGCAGCGTGCGAAGTCGTAAGACGCTGTATACGCTGTGACGCCTGCCCGGTGCTGGAAGGTTACGGGGAGGGGTTAGCCGCAAGGCGAAGCTCTGAACCTAAGCCCCAGTAAACGGCGGCCGTAACTATAACGGTCCTAAGGTAGCGAAATTCCTTGTCGGGTAAGTTCCGACCTGCACGAATGGCGTAACGACTTTCCCACTGTCTCAACCATAGACCCAGCGAAATTGAAGTACGAGTAAAGATGCTCGTTAGCTACAGAAGGACGGAAAGACCCCGTGGACCTTTACTACAGCTTGATATTGGTGTTTGGTATGTGTTGTGCAGGATAGGTGGGAGACTTGGAAGCATGGACGCTAGTTTGTGTGGAGTCAACCTTGAAATACCACTCTGCATTTGCTGGGCATCTAACTTAGGCCCGTTATCCGGGTTGAGGACAGTGTCAGGTGGGTAGTTTGACTGGGGCGGTCGCCTCCCAAAGAGTAACGGAGGCGCCCAAAGGTTCCCTCAGCCTGGTTGGCAATCAGGCGTCGAGTGTAATGGCACAAGGGAGCTTGACTGCGAGACCGACGGGTCGAGCAGAAACGAAAGTTGGGCATAGTGATCCGGCGGTTGCGTGTGGAAGCGCCGTCGCTCAACGGATAAAAGGTACCCCGGGGATAACAGGCTCATCTTCCCCAAGAGTCCATATCGACGGGAAGGTTTGGCACCTCGATGTCGGCTCATCGCATCCTGGGGCTGAAGCAGGTCCCAAGGGTTGGGCTGTTCGCCCATTAAAGCGGTACGCGAGCTGGGTTTAGAACGTCGTGAGACAGTTCGGTCCCTATCCTCTGTAGCCGAAGGTGATTTGAGGAAGGCTGTCCCTAGTACGAGAGGACCGGGACGGACGCAGCTCTCGTGTGCCAGTTGTCCTGCCAAGGGCATGGCTGGTTAGCGACCTGCGGAAAGGATAACCGCTGAAAGCATCTAAGTGGGAAGCCTGTTCCAAGATGAGATCACCCACCGGGTAAACCGGGTAAGGCCCGTGGCAGAACACCACGTTGATAGGCCGGAAGTGTACGCATGGCGACATGCTCAGCTGACCGGTACTAATCGGCCGAGGGCTTGGTTCTACATCACTAACTCGATGTCGAATTCGATGTTCGTGCTCGCTCTGGAGTTCTTGAAGCACTACCTCATTGACAAGAACATAAAGGTTTCGGTGGCGATGGCGGTGGGGTCACACCCGTTCCCATTCCGAACACGGAAGTTAAGCCCACCAGCGCCGATGGTACTTGGGTGGAGACGCCCTGGGAGAGTAGGTCGCCGCCGGATTTCGCCTAAAGCGGGGAGCCATTTGGCTCCCCGCTTTCGTTTACCCGCAATTAACGGCAGCCGCCTCGGTAGACTCAGGCGGTGTCTTCTGGTGGAGGGTCTGCCCGCAAGCCTCCCAATCGCCGGAGGCCTCCTCAGCAACGGACCCATCAAAGTAAGGGCAAAGGCGGCCCCCCGAGAGGCCGAAAGACCGCCAATCGAGGACCCGATGGGCGGGGTAGATCTGATCGGCGGGATTCTGATGGGCGGGGAAGGTCTGATCGGCGGGATTCTGATGGGCGGGGAAGGTCTGATCGGCGGGATTCTGATGGGCGGGGAAGGTCTGATCGTCGAGGGCCTCCGGGCCGGGGTCGATCCGATCGTCGAGGACCTCAAAGCAGGGGAAGGGACGAGTCGCCTCCGCCCAAGGGACCGCGTGGGATGGGTTCTGTGGCCCGCAAGGGTGCGGCCAAAGTGTTGGAGCCGCCCCTGGAACCCGAAGAAGAAGCACAACTTGAGGTTGTCGAAGAAACGCCCGAGGAGGCTGAAGAGGCTCGTTTGCGGGCCGAGCGGCGAGAGGCTCGCCAAGCCCGAACTCAACAGCTCCGCGCCGAGGCCAAAGAAGCCGTTCAGCGGGGCAACCTGAGCGAAGAGCCCGATAGGCCGCCCAGCAAGAATCAACGGGGGCGAAGGCGGGCTGCCTTGCCTGAGGGCGGGCCGTCACCCAAGGCCCAGCAACTGGAAGAGGCAGTGGGGCGCAGAGATGGTCCTCGATACCGTCAACGGCTGGAGCGAGCCGAGGTGGCTTATGAGCAAGGCGATTACCACAAAGCGTGGAGGGCTTTGGACGGGATGGCCAAAGATGCCCCCAAGGTGCCCGAAGTAAGGGAGCTGACCGGTCTGGCCCTCTACCGCCTAGGGCGCTGGGAATTGGCCGCCCGGGAGTTGGAGGCCTTCCGAGAGCTCACCGGCCGCATCGACCTCCACCCGGTTCTGGCCGACTGCCACCGGGCCCAGCACCGATGGGCCGACGTCGACGAGCTGTGGGCTGAGCTAAGAGCCTCTGGAGCGAGCGCGGCGGTACTCGCCGAGGGGAGAATCGTGGCTGCCGGCGCCCTGGGCGATCGCGGCGACTACACCGAGGCGGTTCAGCTGCTGTCCGCTAATTTCCAGCGTCCTAGACTGCCGAAAGAGCACCACTTGCGCCAGGCCTACGCCTTGGCCGATCTGTACGAGCAGGCCGGAGAAATCCCAAGGGCGAGGGAGCTGTTCGGCTGGTTGAGAGACCAGGATGAGCTCTACGTGGACGTGGCCGAGCGGCTGGCCTCCCTTCGGTAGCGAATACTCCGGGTAATGCCCCCGAAGGTTTCGGCGCGCCGCTATCGTGAGGACGACCGGCATTTGGTTCGAAGGAGAGGCTGATCGTGGACTTTGAAGGACTGTTGGGCGACGAGGCCGAGTCGCTCTTATCGCACGAATCCAAGACCATTCCCCGAGAGGACTTGCACCTTCCCGGACCGGACTTCGTCGGCCGGGTCTTGGCCGCCACCGATCGCTCTCCCCAGGTGCTGCGCAATCTCCAATCCCTGTTCGACCACGGTCGGCTGGGGGGTACGGGCTACGTCTCCATCCTGCCGGTGGACCAGGGCATCGAGCACTCGGGAGCAGCCTCTTTCGCGCCCAATCCCCGCTATTTCGATCCCGCAGGCATAGTGGAACTGGCCGTGGAAGGGGGCTGCAACGCAGTGGCCTCCACCTTCGGTGTGCTGGGGGCCACGTCTCGCCAGTTCGCCCACCGCATCCCGTTCATCGTCAAGCTCAACCACAACGAGCTGCTCACCTATCCCAACAAGTTCGACCAGGTGATGTTCGGGTCGGTGGAGCAGGCCTACGACCTGGGCGCGGCCGGCGTCGGTGCCACCATCTACTTCGGCTCCGAAGAGTCCACCCGCCAGATCCAAGAGGTGGCCGAGGCATTCCACCGGGCCCATGAGTGCGGCATGTTCACCGTTTTGTGGTGCTACCTGCGGAACTCCGGCTTCAAGGTGGACGGCACCGACTACCACTCGGCGGCCGACCTGACCGCCCAGGCCAACCACCTAGGGGTGACCATCGAGGCCGACATCATCAAGCAGAAGCTCCCCGAGAACAACGGGGGTTACAACGCCCTCGGGTTCGGCAAGACCCACCCGCTGGTGTACGACGAGTTGACCACCGACCACCCCATCGATCTGACCCGCTGGCAGGTGGCCAACTGCTACATGGGCCGCATCGGGCTGATCAACTCCGGCGGGGCGTCGTCAGGCGCCAGCGACTTGGCCGAAGCGGTTCGCACCGCGGTCATCAACAAGCGAGCGGGCGGCCTCGGCCTCATCAGCGGCCGCAAAGCCTTCCAGCGCCCCGTCGCCGAGGGCGTAGAACTCCTCAACGCCATTCAAGACGTCTACCTCTCCGACTTGGTAACCGTCGCCTGAATTCCTCAATGGCCATCCCAACTGCCGAGGATGTGCCACTTGAGGTTCACCACTAGGTAACCTCGGATTCCGGCACCGCGTCAGCGAGTGGCCATCAAGGGATCAAGGAGGATTCCGTGACAGACACCGTGCCGCGTACCGTCGGGACTCGCGAGCTGAATCGCTTGGTGGTTCGCTTTGCGGGCGACTCCGGCGATGGGATGCAGCTCACGGGTGACCGCTTCACCAGCGCCAGCGCGCTCTTCGGCAACGACTTGGCCACGCTCCCTGAGTTCCCGGCTGAGATCCGGGCGCCGCAGGGGACCCTGGCCGGCGTGTCGGCCTTCCAAGTGCAGGTATCCGACCACAACATCACCACGCCGGGCGACGCTCCCAGCGTGCTGGTGGCCATGAACCCCGCAGCCCTCCGCAAGGAACTGGCCCACCTGGAGATGGGCGGGACCGTGATCGTCAACCAGGACGCCTTTGTGGAGCGCAACCTGACCAAGGCCGGCTACGACAGCGATCCGCTGGAAGACGGCAGCCTGGACAACTACACGCTGTTCAAGGTGCCGATGACCACCATCACCAAGGAGGTCTGCAAGGACCTGGGGGTGAAGCCCCGCGACGCCGAGAGGTCCAAGAACTTCTTCGCCCTGGGCCTATTGTCCTGGCTCTACAGCCGGCCGGCCCAGCCCACGCTGGATTGGATCTCGGCCAAGTTCAAGCGCCAGCAGCTGATCGCCGACGCCAACACCGCGGCGTTCAAGGCGGGTATGGCTTTCGGCGATACTGCCGAGCTGTTCGACTTCACCTATGAGGTGAAGCCGGCCGCGCTGGCCCCGGGGACTTACACCAACGTGAACGGCAACACTGCGCTGTCTTGGGGCCTGGTGGCCGCCAGCCAGCAGGCCAAGGTGCCCCTGTTCTTGGGTTCGTATCCCATTACTCCGGCCAGCGACATCCTCCACGAGCTGAGCCAGCGCAAGAACTTCGGGGTGCGAACCCTTCAGGCCGAAGACGAGATCGCCGCGGTGTGCGCCGCGCTGGGAGCGTCCTTCGGCGGGCATCTAGGAATCACCACCACCAGCGGACCGGGCATCGCCCTCAAAGGTGAGACCATCGGGCTCGCGGTCAGCCTCGAGCTGCCCCTTCTGGTGATCAACATCCAGCGAGGCGGGCCGTCCACCGGGCTGCCCACCAAGACCGAGAGCGCCGACCTGATGCAGGCCATGTACGGTCGCCACGGTGAGTCGCCTGTTCCCATCGTGGCCGCCTACTCCCCGTCGCAGTGCTTCTTCGCCGCAATCGAAGCGGCCCGCATTGCCCTCAAGTACCGCACGCCGGTGATCTTGCTGTCCGACGGCTATCTGGCCAACGGCAGCGAACCCTGGCTCCTGCCCGACGTGTCAACGCTGCCTGACTTGACGGTGGAATTCGCCACCGCGCCCAACCACACCGAAGACGACGGCACCGAGGTGTACTGGCCCTACTTGCGCGACCCCGAGACCATGGCCCGTCCGTGGGCGGTGCCGGGCACGCCCGGCCTCACCCACCGCATCGGCGGCATTGAGAAAGAAGACGGCACCGGCAACATCAACTACGAGGCCGACAACCACGGCTACATGGTGAAGCTGCGCGAGAGGCGCGTCGCCCACATTGCCAACGACATCCCGCTCACCATGCTGGACGGCGACGTGGACGACGCCGATCTGCTGGTGCTGGGATGGGGCTCCACCTGGGGCGCCATCACCAGCGCGGTCATGCGAGCCCGGGCCGAGGGCCGCAAGGTGGCCCATGCCCACGTCACCCACCTGAACCCGCTGCCTCGAGACTTGGGCGACATCGTGCGCCGCTATCCCAAGGTGCTGGTTCCGGAAATGAACCTGGGCCAGTTCTGCCGCATCATCCGAGCCGAGTTTCTGGTAGACGCCCAATCGGTCGCCAAGGTGGAGGGCGTTCCCTTCACCGCAGCCGAGCTTCACTCGCACATCAACGGAGTTCTTGATGACTGACGCTCCCGCCACAACCAAAGCCGACTGGACCAGCGACCAAGAGGTTCGCTGGTGCCCCGGCTGCGGGGACTACTCCATTTTGACCGCGGTTCAAATGCTCATGCCCGACCTCGGCGTGCGCCGCGAGGACACGGTGTTCGTCTCAGGCATCGGCTGCGCCGCTCGGTTCCCCTACTACATGAACACCTACGGGATGCACGGCATCCACGGTCGGGCCCCCGCCCTGGCCACCGGCTTGGCCATGGCCCGTCCAGAGTTGCATGTGTGGGTTGTGGGCGGGGACGGCGACATGCTGTCCATCGGCGGCAATCACCTGCTGCACGCCCTGCGCCGCAACGTGAACCTCAACATCCTGCTGTTCAACAACCAGATCTACGGATTGACCAAGGGCCAGTACTCGCCCACCAGCGAGATCGGCAAGGTCACCAAGTCCACCCCGGCGGGAAGCATCGACGAGCCGTTCAACCCGGTGTCAGTGGCCATCGGGGCCGAGGCCAGCTTTGTGGCCCGCACCCACGACATGGACCGCCAGCACATGATGGACATGTTCCGGCGGGCCCACGACTTTCCCGGCGCCTCTTTCGTGGAGGTTTTCCAGAATTGCAACGTTTTCAACGACGGGGCGTTCGGGGCCATCACCAAGAAGGACAAGCGGGCCTCCATGCTCATACCGCTTGAGCACGGCAAGCCCATCCGCTTTGGCGAGAACGACGAGAAGGGCGTGCGGATCAATCCCCAAGGGAGCGCCGAGGTGGTAAACGTGGCCGACGTCGGTGAGTCGGCCTTGTTGGTCCACGACGAGACCCGCCAGGACCCCAGTTTGGCTTTTGCCTTGTCCCGGCTAGCGGCCGGCCCCTTTGAGCCCACCCCAATCGGGGTTTACCGGGCGGTGGAGCGGTCGGAATACGCCGGCGAGGCCAGCAAGCAGCTCGCTATGGCCCAAGAGCAGTCTGGCCCCGGCGACCTTGAGGCCTTGCTCCATTCCCGGCCTACTTGGGAAGTCTCCTGAGCAATCCTCACTCATCGTCTGGGCATCTCGCCCCACGAGGTTGGGTGCTCGATCTGGACGGAGTGATCTGGGTTGGCGGAACCCCGGTGCCCGGTGCGGCTGGGGCCGTGGAGCGCCTGCAACGATCAAGCGCCCCCGTGGTGTTCGTCACCAACATGTCTGCACTGACGGTGGCTGACCAGGAGGCCAAGCTGGCCGACTGCGGGATCGACGCCACCGGATCGGTGATCACATCGGCCACCGCGGCGGGCCAGCTCATCCATGCCGGCGAGCGGGTGCTGGTGGTGGGGGGTCCAGGCATCGACGAGGCGGTGGAGTTGGCGGGCGCTAAGGTCTGCACTTCGGACCCTGCCGACGCGGTCGTTGTGGGCATGGATCCCAGCTTCAACTACGACACCCTCAGCCGGGCCATGCGGGCCGTGCGCGGCGGCGCCCGGCTGATCGGCACCAACCACGATCCCAGCTACCCCACCGAGCGCGGACTGGAACCGGGGGGCGGATCTCTCCTAGCCGCGGTGGCTACCGCCGCCGAGGCTGTGCCCACGATGGCGGGCAAGCCCAACCAGCCCATTGTGGATTGCGTGCGCAGCAGAATCGGCGAATCCGGCGTGGTGGTGGGGGACCGCCCCGACTCCGACGGCCTATTCGCCGAGGCCCTGGACTACGAATTCGCATTGGTGCTGAGCGGGGTGGTTGGCGAACACGACCTGCCGGTGTCTCCAGAGCCGAAGTATTGCGCCCCCGATTTGGCCGCCTTGGTTGATCAGATGGGGCTTGAATAGGTGGGATGAAGGGGTCACGCCGGAGGCTGGACGCAGAGCTGGTCCGCCGCGGCATAGTGGCGAGCCGGGATCGAGCCCGGGAGACAGTGGCCTCTGGTCAGGTCACCGTGAATGGAGCCGTGGCTCATAAAGCGGCTCGTCTGGTTCTTCCCGGCGATGCCCTTGAATTGGTCGGTCCGCCAGCCCGCTATGTGAGCCGAGGCGGAGAGAAGTTGGAAAGTGCACTGGCTGCTTTTGGCTTGGATGTCACCGGTTGGCGATGCTGCGACGTGGGTGCGTCCACCGGTGGATTCACCGACTGCCTGTTGCAAAGCGGCGCGGCTGGCGTGGTGACCATTGATGTGGGTCGGGCCCAGATGCACGAGCGCCTGGCTGCCGACCGCCGGGTGACCGTCTACGAGCGCACCGACGTCCGCGATGTCGACCCTGCCGCAATCGGGGCCCCGTTTGACCTGGTTACCGCCGATGTGTCCTTTATCTCCCTGACTTCGGTTATGTCCTGCTTGGCCGAGCTGGCCGTGCAAAGCGCACCAATAGTGGCACTGGTCAAGCCTCAATTCGAAGTGGGACGTCAAGAGGCCAGCCGAGGCCGGGGTGTCATCCGCGACCCCGAACTGTGGAGGGCCGCGCTCGATCGGGTACTGGAGACGGCAGCGGCGGCCAACCTTGGCCCACAGGCTGCCGTCCCGTCGGCGCTCAAGGGCGCCCAGGGAAACGTTGAGTTCTTTCTGCACCTAGAAAAGGGCGGCACCTCCGCATCGGTGGATTCTTCCCAAGTGGTGGCCCATGTTGTCACCGGTGGCGAATAGCCTGACTCCGTGGCTGCAATCGCCCTTTTCGTTCACGCTGACCGGCCTGAAGCACTCAGGCTGGCGGCTGATTTGATCGACCGGATGGATGTCGAGGGACATGAGATCCGCTTGCCGCCCGAACCCGCTGAGGCGGTAGATCGGGCCGACCTCGCCCATCTCGAAGACCGCATCGGCGAGAAGCTGGACTTGGCGGTGAGCTTGGGGGGAGACGGCTCCATGCTCCGGGCGGTTACCGCAACTGCAGATGAGGGTGTGCCCGTGCTGGGGGTCAACTACGGGTCACTGGGCTACCTCACCGGCGTTCAGCCGGGGGCTGCCCCACAAGCAATAGAGCAGTTCTTGGCCGGGGACTACATCATCGAAGAGCGCATTCGTCTGACCTGCCGATTGGGGGACGGCACGGAGGTGAGCGCTCTCAATGAGGCCATAGTGGAGAAGGTGGACAGCGGGCGAACTGTAAATCTGGCCGTCCACATCGATGGGGAGTTCTTCACCAGCTACGCCGCCGATGGCCTGATCGCGGCTACTCCTACCGGTTCTACGGCCTATTCCCTGTCGGCTGGTGGACCCATCTTGGCTCCGACTATGCATGCAGTGATCCTGACTCCCGTGGCCCCCCACACGCTGTTCGACCGCAGCTTGGTGCTGCTTCCGTCCAGCGAACTGGTAATCGAAGTGCTGGGCGACCGGCCGGCGGCAGTGGCGGTGGACGGCCGTTCGCTGGGGGAGCTAGGCGAAGGAGGCTCGCTGGCAGTGTCGGTCTCTGACCGGCCTGCTCGTCTCGTCACCCTGGGCCGAAGGGGCTTCCACCAAGCGCTCAAGTCGTCCTTCGGTCTGTCCGACCGCTAACCGGGATCCGAGACAGTGTTGACTGAGCTGGCGGTTGAGAACCTGGGGGTGATCGAGCGGCTCAATCTCGTACTGAGGTCAGGTATGACCGCGCTGACCGGTGAGACGGGCGCGGGGAAAACCCTGGTGGTAACGGCGGTTGACTTGCTGTTGGGCGGTCGAGCCGACCCGGCGTTGGTGCGATTCGGGGCCAGTGAGGCCACCGTTGAGGGCCGGTTTGACCACCAAGGGGAGGAGATCGTGCTTCGGCGGGTGGTGCCCGCCGACGGTCGGGCTCGGGCTTACGTAGATGGTCGGTTGGCGTCGGCTGCCACCTTGTCGGAGTTGGGATGGGAGATGGTGGATCTGCACGGCCAGCACGCCCACCAGTCTCTTTTGCGCCGCGTCCATCAACGGGCTGCATTGGATCGATTCGGCGACGTGGACTTGGCGCCCCTCATGGAGGCAAGGGCCGCGCTGGCCGATCTGAATCGGCGACGAGCTGAGCTAGGCGGCGATGAACGGTCGAGGGCTCGTGAGATCGAGCTGTGCCGATTCCAGCTAGCCGAGCTGGACGAGGCCGGCCTGGAAGACCCGGGCGAGGAAGAGGCGCTCAAGGCCGAGGAGGTCGCCCTGGCCGACGCCGCAGCCAGCCGGGATGCAGCCCGACAGGCTGCTGTGACCTTGGGAGCCGACGGGGCGGTGGGTGCCGGGCTCGCTCAGATAACTGCATCGCTGGAGAACCGCCCGCCGCTAGGGAGCCACTACGAGCGGTTGGCCGGATTGGCCGCCGAGGCTGCCGACTTGTCGACTGAGCTGCGTCGGGCGTCCGAGTCCATCGACGAGAATCCAGCCCGCCTGGCCGAGATCAGACATCGCCGAGAGCTGATCGTGGATCTCCGCCGCAAATACGGGGAAACCCTGGCCGAGGTCATGGAGTTCCACCGTGATCTCTCCTCCCGCCTCGCTGAGCTGGAGGACTTCGACCGCTTGGCCAAAGACCTGGACGGCGAGCACCATCGACGCGCTGCGGCCGTGGACGAAGCCGGTACCGCGGTGGGCGCGGCTCGACGAATAGCGGCCAAAGCACTGGGCATCGAGGTGACAGCCCACTTGAGGGAGCTGGCCATGGCCCGAGCCGAGGTGCAGGTGGCGGTGGGTGACGATCCCGGAGACGACGTGGACATATTGCTGGCGGCCAACAGCGGCGCACCCGGCCTGCCGCTCACATCGGCCGCATCGGGAGGGGAACTGGCCCGGGTCATGTTGGCCCTCCGCTTGGTGATCAGCGCGGGACCTCCGGTGCTGGTGTTCGATGAAGTGGATGCCGGCATCGGCGGCCAAGTGGCCCAGACCGTGGGCCGAGCACTGTCCCGCCTGACTGCCGATCACCAAGTGCTGGTCGTCACCCATCTGCCCCAAGTAGCGGCCTGCGCCGACCAGCAGGTGAGCATCGTCAAACACGACGACGGGGCTTCTACCACGGTGTTTGCCGAGCCCTTGGAAGGCGAGGACCGAATCGTCGAGCTGTCTCGCATGCTCTCCGGTTCCCCCGACAGCGACAGCGCCCGCCGCCACGCGTCCGAGCTCTTGGAGATGTCCAAGAGCGGCGGTTAAGGGCAATAGCCGGTTTACGGGTCCGCAAGTTGTCGCAGTCGGCCGCTAAGCTTGGCGGGCGTGACCAAGCACATCTTTGTAACCGGCGGTGTGGCGAGTTCGCTGGGCAAAGGGCTTACGGCCGCTTCACTAGGGCGTTTGCTCAAGCAGCGGGGTATGCGGGTGACCATGCAAAAGCTGGACCCGTACATCAATGTAGACCCTGGCACCATGAACCCCTTCGAGCACGGGGAAGTGTTCGTAACCGACGACGGTGGTGAAACCGATCTGGATCTCGGCCACTACGAACGGTTTATCGACGAGAACCTCACCAAGCTCTCCAACGCCACCACCGGCTCCATCTACTCCTCGGTGATAGCCATGGAGCGCCAAGGTGAGTATCTGGGCAAGACCGTGCAGGTGATTCCCCACGTCACCAATGAGATCAAGAACCGCATCTCCAGCCTCGTGTCCGACGACGTGGACGTGGTCATCACCGAAATCGGCGGGACCGTCGGCGATATCGAGATCCTCCCCTACCTAGAGGCCATCCGCCAGGTGCGCCTGGACGTGGGCCGGGGCAATGTCTGCTACATCCACGTCACCCTGGTGCCCTTTATCGGCCCGACGGGAGAGCAGAAGACCAAGCCCACCCAGCACTCGGTGACTGAGCTCCGCAGCCGTGGCGTTCAGCCCGACGCCATCGTGTGCCGCAGCGAGTCGCCTATCTCCGACGAGTTGAAGCGCAAGATCTCCAGCCTGTGCGACGTTGACGTATCCGCCGTGGTCAATGCGGCCGATGCCGACAGCATCTACGAGATCCCCCTGGTGCTCCATGACGAGGGCCTCGATGGCGTGGTGTGCGAGATCCTGCGTTTGAACGTCCCCGATCCCGATCTGACCGACTGGAAGTGGTTGAACCAGCGCATGGAAATGGCCCAGCGCAACGTGCGCATCGGACTCATAGGCAAGTACGTGACGCTCCAAGATGCCTATCTCTCGGTGGTCGAGGCGTTGAACCATGCTGGCATCCATCACGGTGCATCGGTGGAGATCGAGTGGATTCAGGCCGAGAGCGTCGAGGGCCTGATGGTCGACAGCTTGTTGAGGGATCTGGACGGCATCGTGATACCCGGCGGGTTCGGTGAGCGGGGGATTGAGGGCAAGATCAATGCCGCCACCTACTCCCGGGAGAACGGTATTCCCTGCCTCGGCCTATGCCTAGGCCTCCAGGTAATGACCATCGACTACGCGCGCAACGTGTTGGGCCTGGCCAACGCCCATTCCAGCGAGTTCGATCCCCGCACCCCATGGCCGGTCATCGACTTGATGGAATCACAGCGAAGCATCACCGACAAAGGCGGCACCATGCGTCTGGGGGCGTGCCTGGCCAAGCTTCGACCAGGGACCAAGGTGGCTGAGGTGTACGCTGCCGAAGTGGTGTCGGAGCGGCATCGGCACCGCTATGAGTTCAACCCCAAGCTCCGGGGCCGCTTTGAGGGCACCGACTTCGTGGTCGCGGGAGAGTCGCCCGACGGGCTATTGGTGGAGTTCATCGAGTTGGACGGCCACCCCTGGTGGGTGGGTACTCAGGCCCACCCCGAGTTCACGAGCCGCCCCGATCGGCCCGCTCCGCTGTTCTGCGGCTTGGTGAAGGCGGCGCTGGATCGAAAAGAAATAGGCATGGTTGCCCAAGCTGCCGATGAGGTCAGCACCGAGTTGGATGTCGGCTCGGCCCCAAAGCAGGCTGAGGCGGTCGCAGATGCCTCGTCTGCGGCCCATCGATGAGAAGGGCCGAGTGCCTTAAATGGATAACGGGGAAGGCTTCACCCCGGTAGGAGAGCGCCAGGGGTGGCAGGGACGGGTGGTGTCGCTGAGCGTTGCCGAAATCAGGGCACCCGACGGCTCCATTCATGAGCGGGAGATAGTCCGCCATCCCGGGGCCGCAGTGATGGTCCCCCTCGACGGCCAAGAGGTAATCATGGTGCGCCAGTATCGGGCCGCAGTGAATAGGGAGATGCTGGAGATTCCTGCGGGCAAACTGGACAGCAAGGACGAACCTCCGGAAGTGACGGCCCAGCGAGAGCTGGAGGAGGAGATCGGCAAGCGAGCCGGCCAATTGGAGCTCTTGGCGGTCTTCCACAACTCTCCGGGGTTCTGCGACGAGATCACCCACTGCTACCTCGCCACCGAACTGATCGACACCGACCGGCACCCACACGGCATCGAGGAGCAGCATATGGCCATCGAGCGCATCAAGCTGGCAGACGTGCCCGACTTGGTGGCCTCTGGTGAGCTGGTCGACGCCAAGTCCATCGTCGGCTTGATGCTGGCCCGAGAGCGCCTGGGGTGAGAACCCCTTGCCGCCGGCGGTGAGCGTAGGGAGCGGGGTTGAGGAGTTCTTGGATTGGCTGGTGCTGGAACGAGGCCGCGCCCCCCGCACCTGTGAGGCTTATCGCCGGGACCTGAACGGCTACTGCGAGGTCTTGGCCGCCCGGGGAAGCAGTCCCGACACAGCCAGCGAAGAAGATCTCTTGGCGTTCATGCGCCACCAGCAGAACCGGGGCATGGCCCCGTCATCGGTGAAGCGGGCAATGACCGCAGTGCGGACCTTTCACCAATACCTGGTGGTAGAGGGTCGGCGAGCTGATGACCCCGGTTCCCAATTGGAGCTTCCCACAGTGCCCAAAGCAGTGCCCAAGGCGCTGAGCGAGGCCGAGGTGGACTCCATCATGGATGCTGTGGTCGGCTCCGACGCGGTTTCTCGACGGGACCGGGCCATCTTGGAGGTGCTCTACGGCACCGGAATGCGCATCAGCGAGTTGGTGGGGATGTCGATGGCCGATCTGGACCTGGGAGGGGCCACGGTTCGGGTTATGGGCAAAGGACAAAGGGAGCGGATTCTGCCGGTGGGCCGATGCGCCCATGAGGCGCTGACCGCATGGTTGGTCCCCGCCGGGCGGGGAGAGATGGAGCCTGAGCGCTGGGGTTCCCAGCACGACCAGGAAGCCATCTGGCTCAATCAGCGGGGTCGCCGCTTGTCCCGGCAAGGCGCTTGGGGGGTGGTTAAGAAGAGGGCTCAGCAGGTGGGGTTGGGCGCCAAAGTGTCCCCTCACGTGTTCCGCCACTCGTGCGCCACCCATTTGCTGGACCATGGCGCTGACATCCGAGCAGTGCAGGAACTGCTGGGCCATGCCTCCATCACCACCACGCAGGTGTACACGATGGTGTCCAAAGAGAAGCTCTGGGAGGCCTATCGGGCCGCTCATCCTCGGGCAACGCTCACAAGGTGAGCACCGCCGCCCACCTGGTTCGGCGCTTCTTCCAGTCGCTGGTCGATCGACGTCCCAATTCCGCAGACGAGACTTGGCTGCTCGGCTTGCTCAACGATGCCGAGGCGCAGCTCTATCGCCAGATGAGCGCGGCCGACCGCAACCACGCGTTGCGCTCGGCTCAATGCCCCGCGCTGGCCGACGACGCCCAGCGGGTGGCCGCCGCCCTCCACGATGTGGGCAAGATCCAGGCTGGGCTGGGAACTGCCGCCCGGGTGGGGGCCACCGTGGTGACCGCGGTATTTCCCAGCCGCCTTCGGGGCCGTTGGGCGAGCTATGTGGACCACCCCCGACTGGGAGCAACGATGCTGCGCAAGGCCAATAGCGCCGAAATGACGGTGGTGTGGGCGGCGGAACACCATCTTCCCCCCAGCGAAACGTCGCTGCCTCCCGAAGTGGCGGCCGCTCTGGCTTCCGCAGATTGAACAGTCGGCCGGTAGGCTCATGGCCGTGCGCACCGAGATTCCCAAGATCATCAGCGTGGACGACCATTTGGTGGAGCCCGCGCACCTGTGGCAGAGCTGGCTGCCGGAGCGGTTCAAGGAGCGAGGGCCGCGGGTCGAACGCCGCCGGGTGGGGCCGATCACCTACATCGGCGGGGCCAAGATGTACACCTACGAGCTGGATGTAGAAGACGGGCCGTGGGGCGACGTCTGGTTCTACGAAGACCTGGTTTATCCCAACAAGCGCCATGTGGCCGCGGTGGGCTTCGACCGCGACGACATGGAGGCCGTGCCCATCACCTTCGACGAGATGCGACCGGGGTGCTACGAACCCAAGGCCCGGGTGGAGGACATGGAGATGAACCATGTGGAGGCGTCGTTGTCGTTCCCAACGTTCCCCCGGTTCTGCGGCCAGACCTTCTTGGAGGCCGACGACAAAGACCTGGCCTTGGCCTGTGTGCAGGCCTACAACGACTTCATGATCGAGGAGTGGTGCGGCGATTCCGACGGAGCGCTGATCCCATTGGCCATCATCCCGCTGTGGGATGTGGAGCTGGCCAAAGCTGAGGTGGAGCGCAACGCGGCCCGCGGCTGCCATGCGGTGTGCTTCAGCGAGATCGCCCCCAACCTGGGCCTGCCCAGCATCCATACCGGCAACTGGGACCCGTTCTTCGCTGCCTGCCAAGACACCAACACCGCGGTGTGCATGCACATCGGCTCTTCCTCGGTGATGCCCGCCGCCTCCCCCGACGCCCCGCCGGCGGTGGCGGCCTCGCTCAGTTTCAACAACGCCATCGCGTCGATGAGCGACTTCTTGTTCTCCGGGGTACTGGTGAAGTTTCCGCAGTTAAAGCTGGCCTACTCCGAGGGGCAGATCGGGTGGATTCCCTACATCTTGGAGCGCTGCGACGACGTCTGGTCTGAGCACCGGGCGTGGGGCGGGGTGAGGGACACAATCCCCGAGCCACCGTCCACCTACTACTACCGGCAGATCTTCGGCTGCTTTTTCCGCGACAACCACGGCTTGAAGTCGCTGGACGAGGTAGGGGTAGACAACGTCACTTTCGAGACCGACTACCCCCACACCGACACAACATGGCCCCACACCAAGAAAGTGGCCGAGGACATGATGGGCCATCTACCACCCGACGTGGTCCACAAGCTGGTGAGGGGCAACGCCGCCCGCCTTCTCAATCTTGACATTGACTGACCTGGCCGAGGTCAGCTATTCGAGTCCACCAACGCGAAGGTTCGGGCGATGAGCTCGGACTGCTCTTGGTTGTGCACGGCAGCGCTGCCGGTGGCTGGGCTGGACGACTCGCTGCGGCTTGCTCTGAGAATCTCGCAGCGGTCGCCAAAGGCGTCGTGCAGGTGCCCCTTCACGTAATTCCACGGCCCCATGTTCTGGGGTTCTTCCTGAAGCCAGACGATCTTTTTGACCTTGGGGTAGTGGGATAGGGCCTCGGCCAGAATGCTGGCCGGCCAGGGATAGAGCTGCTCGATCCGCAGCACGGCGGCGGGGGCGCCTTCCCGGTCTCGGTGGGCAATGGCCTCATGGCAGATCTTGCCGCTGGCCAGCACAACCCCGGTGGCCTGTCCTGCCTCAGGGCCATTCGTGTCGCGCAGAACCGGTGAGAACCAACCGCTGGTCAGGTCGGCCACCGGTGATCTCGCGTCACGGTGGCGAAGCAGCGATTTTGGCGTGAGCAGCACTAGAGGTCTGCGGGGGGAGCGCTTGGCCTGGTCTCGGAGCAGGTGGAAGTACTGGGCCGCGGTCGACAGGTTGGCCACCCGGATGTTGTTCTCCGCCACCGACTGCAAGAATCGCTCGATCCGCCCCGAGGAGTGCTCCGGACCCTGGCCCTCGAAGCCGTGGGGGAGCAGCATGACCAGCCCCGAGTGCTGGTTCCACTTGTCCTCGGCCGAAACGACGAACTGATCGATAATGATCTGGGCGCCGTTGACAAAGTCTCCGAACTGGGCCTCCCAAAGGACAAGCGCGTCGGTTTCGCCCACCGAGTAGCCGTACTCGAAGCCCAGGGCCGCATACTCCGAAAGCAGCGAGTCGTACACCCAAAGCCTGGCCCCACTGCGGGCCAGCCCGGCCAATGGGCAGTGTTCTCGGGCCGACTCGTTGCACACCAGGGTGCTGTGGCGGTGGGAGAACGTTCCCCGTCGGGAGTCCTGGCCAGCCAGGCGAATGGACGTCCCCTCGTCAAGCAAGGTTCCGAAGGCCAGTGCCTCGGCCAGTCCCCAGTCCACCACGCCCTCAGCCATCATGGTGTCGCGAGCTTGGAATTGGCGGGCCAGCTTGGGGTGAAGCACGAACCCGTCGGGAGTCGATGTCAGCGCGTCGAACACCCGCTTGATCTGCTTGTCCGACACGCCGGTGTCCACTGGAGCGGCGATGTGAGGCGTGGGGTCAGCCAGTCCCCCCGAAATCGACAGTTGGAGTTCCCTCTTGCCCGCCGCTTCGATTCCAACTGTCTCGCCCAGCCCTTCGTCTGCCGCCTGCTCCCGGGTTGTCTCCAGAGCCTTCTGGAGCTTGGCCCGGAATTCGTCCATGGCCTGCTCAGCCCCTTCCAGGGTGATGTCCCCCCGTTTCACCAGCGACTCCAAATACCGCTTGCGCACCGAGCGGTGGCCCTCGATTCGTCGGTACATCTCCGGTTGCGTATAGCTGGGGTCGTCGGCCTCGTTGTGCCCCTGGCGGCGGTAGCACCACATGTCGATCACCACGTCCTTGTGGAAGTGATTGCGGTAGGCCAGCGCCAGGTGGGCGACTCGGGCACAGGCCTCAGGGTCGTCACCGTTGACGTGGAAAATAGGGGCTTGGATCATCTTGGCCACGTCGGTGCAGTAGTAGCTGGAGCGAGCCGACTCCGCAGTGGTGGTAAATCCCACTTGATTGTTGACCACCAGATGCACTGTGCCCCCGGTGAGGTAGCCCTGGATCAGCGACAGGTTCAGCGTCTCGCTCACCACTCCCTGACCGGCGAATGCGGCATCGCCGTGGACCAGCAGGGGCAGCACTGGGTAGCGGTCGTCCTCGCTGGCGGCCTGTCCCCGCACCAGCCCGCTGACCGGACTGTGCTCGCTCTGGGCGTGGCTGATGTGGTCTAAGCGGGCCCGGACCATGCCCTCCACAACCGGGTTTACCGCCTCCAGGTGCGACGGGTTGGCGGCCAACTCAACCGGGATGAGATTTCCGGCCATGCTCTCGAACTCCGAGGTCATGCCCAGGTGGTACTTCACGTCGCCCGACCCCTGGGTGGACGACTCGTCCAGGTTCCCCTCGAACTCGCCGAACAACTGCCCGTAGTCCTTGCCCACGATGTTCACCAAGACGTTGAGCCGTCCCCGGTGGGCCATGCCCATTATCGCTGAGGCCATGCCCAGGTCGGCGGCCTTGCCCAACACCGCGTCCAGCACCACAATGGCGCTCTCAGCCCCCTCGATCCCGAACCGCTTCTGGCCCACGTACTTGGTGTCCAAGAACCGCTCCAGCGCTTCGGCCGCGTTCAGCCGATCCAAGATGTGCAGTTTCTCGTCGAGCCCCAAGGGGAAACCCATCCCCTCCACCTGCTCCTGGATCCAGTGCTTCTCATCGGGTTCCTGGATGTGCATGTACTCCACACCCACGGTGCGGCAGTAGGCGTTGCGGAGCACATGCAAGATCTCGCCCAGCGGCATCTTGCCGTCGGGCTGGCCCAAGTCGATGCCGCCAAGCCCGGTGGTGAGGAACTCCCGGTCGAGATCCCAGATGGTGAGGCCGTAGGTGGCCGGGTCGAGCTCGGCATGCATCTCGGGCTCGTTGGCCGACAGCGGGTCGAGGTCGGCGATGAGGTGGCCCCGCACTCGGTGCATGTTGATGAGCGCGTTCACCTGCACCTGCTTGGTGATCACCGCCTGTTCCCGATCGAGAGGCAAGATGTCGGGGCGCCAGAGCACTGCCTCATAGGGCACGCCCACCGCCCGGAATATGTCCTCGTAGAACTGGTGCTTGCCCAAGAGCAATTCGTGGACCGCGCCCAGGAACATCCCCGACTCGGCGCCTTGGATGATGCGGTGGTCGTAGGTGGACGACAAGGTGATCACTTTCGACACCCCCAAGTCGGCCAGTGTGCGCGAGTCGGCGGCCTGGTATGCGGTGGGGTAGTCGATGGTGCCCAAGCCCACGATGACCCCTTGGCCGGGCATGAGCCGGGGCACTGACTGCACCGTGCCCAAGGTGCCGGGGTTGGTGATGCTGACGGTGACGCCCGCGAAGTCGTCGGGGCTTAGGTCGTTGCTCCGCACCTTGCGGATCATGGTGTCGTAGAGCTCGACGAAATCGGGGAACTCCAGCGTGTCGGCCTCGGGCAAGCACGGCACGAGAAGGGTGCGGGATCCGTCGGCCTTCTCCATGTCCACCGCGATGCCCAGTCCGATGTGGGGATGGCGCACCACTCGGGGTCCATCGTCGGTGTCGACGAAGGTGGAGTTCATCGCCGGTATGTGATGGGCCATGGCCTGCACCACTGCGTAGGCGATCAGGTGGGTGTATGAAACTCTTCGACCGTCGGTGCGCCCCAGGTATCCGTTCATGATCTGGCGGTTTACGTCGAGCAGTTTGGCCGGCACTTCCCGGAAGCTGGTAGCGGTGGGCACAGCCAGGCTGGCCTCCATGTTGCGGGCGATGCGGGCGGCCGCTCCCCGCAGGGGATCTCCCGGCAAGGGCTCAGCAACCTCGGTTGGATCCGGCACCGCCTGGAGCTGGGCCACTGGGGCGCCCGACTCGGGAAGGACTCGGTCGGGGCGGTAGTCGGAAAAGAAGTCCTGCCAGCTCTCACTCACCGACTTGGGGTCATCCAAGTACTGGCGGTGCATCTCGTCGACCAACCACGCGTTCTGGCCGAGCATCGACTCAGGATCCGGGGCCATGGTGAGAGTCTACGGACTTTGGGACCACTAAGGTTCTGCGGGTGCGGTTGGCCACTTGGAATGTTAATTCGCTGAACGCCCGCATGCCCCGAGTGCAGGAGTGGTTGGAGCTGGCCGACCCCGACGTCTTGTGCATGCAGGAGACCAAGATGGCCGACGACGCCTTTCCCGGCCTGGCCTTCGAAGCGATGGGTTACGAGTGGGCCCACCACGGCCAAGGGCGCTGGAACGGCGTGGCCATCTTGAGCCGGGTGGGGCTGGCCGAACCCGCCAATGGGTTCTCCGACGGCCGCGACGCTGACCCCGATGCCCGCATCTTGTGGGCCACCTGCGCTGGAATGCGGGTGGCCAGCGCCTACATTCCCAACGGACGGGAACTGGGCCACGACCACTACCACTACAAACTCGATTGGCTGGGCCGGCTCCGGTCTCACCTGGAGGCCAACGCCGATGCCGGGGCGCCGGTGGTGGTGGCCGGGGATTTCAACGTGGCCCCGTCCGACAATGACGTGTGGGACATCGCCGCCTTCGAGGGGCTCACCCACGTGAGCGGCCCCGAGCGCGACGCCTTTGCCGCGGTGGCGGATTGGGGCCTGGTGGACGTGTTCCGCCAACGGTGGCCCGACGACGGCCTCTACACCTTTTGGGACTACCAGGCGGGACGGTTTCACAAGCGCCAAGGGATGCGCATCGACATGGTGATGGCCACCGAGCCTCTGGCCCAAAGGGTGACCACGGCGCTCATGGACCGCAACGCCCGCAAAGGGGAGAAGCCGTCGGACCACGCCCCGGTGGTAGTGGACTTCGACTGGGATGAAGCTGGCCGCGGCGGTTGAGGCGAATGAGAATGAGGTCGGCGGGTTGGGGGTGTGAGGCGTGATAGGGCTGTGGTCGACGGTGGCCGCGACAGATCCGGCAGGCCACGGCCATGATTTGCTGATCTTTTGGGTGAACATCCTTGTGCTGGTGGCCGTCTCCCATCTCTTCGGCCTGGCGATGAGGAGAGTGGGAATGCCCTCGGTGGTGGGGGCGCTGCTGGCCGGTCTGGTGCTGGGGCCGTCGGTGTTCGGAGTGGTGTGGAAGTCGGGCTTCGAGTGGTTCTTGCCGGAGATCGGCCAGGGCGCGCAATGGACCTTGCTGGCCGCGGTCAGCTGGGTGGGGGTTGCTCTGCTGTTGGTGGTAACCGGGTTCGAGACCGATTTGGGCCTCATCACCAAGCTGGGACGGTCGGCGTTGCTGGTAACTGCGGGCAGCCTGGTGGTGCCGCTGATCGGCGGCATTGTGGTCGGGTTGTTGTTGCCCTCTCTGTTCTTGGGCGAGGATGCGGAGCGGCTCACGTTCACGCTGTTCGTGGCCCTGGCGCTCGCGGTGTCGTCTCTGGCCGTGGTGGCCAAGATCCTCAGCGAACTGGGGCTGATGCGCCGGGACTTCGGCCAGATCACCGTGGCCGCGGGCATGGCCAACGATGTGATCGGCTGGATCTTGTTGGGCGTGTTCACCGGCCTGGCAACCTCGGGTGGAGTTTCGGCTGGCCAGGTGTTGGCCACGCTGGGGGGGATCGCGGCCTTCGGGGTGTTGGCCCTGACCGTGGGGCAGCGTCTGGTTGACCTGCTGTTGCGGCAGGTGCGGCGCACCGGGGGAAGCCTGGCAGCTGCGCTGGGCGTGGCCATAGTGACCATGCTGGTGTTCGGAGTGGCCACTGAGTGGCTGAAGGTCGAAGCGGTATTGGGGGCCTTCGTGGCCGGGGTGGTGCTGCACCGATCCCGGTTCCAGCACGATGACGTCATTCACCACTTGGAGGGTCTGACCAACGCCCTGTTTGCGCCGGTGTTCTTCGCGACCGCCGGATTGCAGGTGGATCTCCGCTTGTTGAACAACGCCGAGGCCCTTTGGTGGGCCTTGATCGTGCTCGCGGTGGCCATCGTCTTCAAGTTTGCCGGGGCCTACGGCGGCGCCCGCCTGGCCGGCCGCACCCACCGGGCGGGATTGGCACTGGGGGCCGGACTCAACGCCCGGGGGACGCTGGAGATCGTCATCGCCACGGTGGGTCTGAGCGTCGGGGTGTTCAGCCCCACCGCCTTCTCGGTGATCGTGCTGGTGCCAGTGCTCACCTCGCTGTTCGCCTCGGCCACCCTGCGGGGAGTGGTGAACAACTGGCAGGGGACCCCCGACGAGCAGGAGCGCCTGGGGCGGGAGCAAGCGCTGAGCCGCAATCTGGTGGTGCGGACGTCACGGCTGCTGCTGCCTAGCCGCGGGGGCCCCGAGTCGATTGCCGCGGCCCAGGTTCTGCACTTCGCCTGGCCGATCGAAGCCGGGGCCACCGTGCTCACGGTGGGCGACCGAGACGCCGAAATAGATATCACGCCCCTGCGCAACGTGCTGCACGACCGGGCCTTGGAGCACCGGAGGGTGCGCAAGGAAGATCCGGTGCGGGCCATAATCGACGAGAGTCGTCTGGGGTTCGGCGTCATCGGGCTGGGTGCTCAGGACTACGCCGACACTATGCAGGTGATCTCGCCTCTGGTAGACGGGGTCTTGTCGGAGAGCCCCATTCCGGTGGTGGTGGTGCGCCGGGCGAGAAACCTGGACCGGCCTTTGCCGGGGGCGTTTAGCCGGGCGGTGGTGCCGGTAACCGGCAGCCCGGTGTCGCGGGCCGCCCAGGAAGTGGCCTTCAACCTCAGCGCCCAACTCGGCACCGAACTGCACCTCACCCACGTCAACACCGTGAGGAGCGAACCCCCAGGGCTGCCGTCGCTGTTCAGCCGCCGGATGATCGCCCGCAGCGGCTCCATCGTCGGCGTGCAGGTGGTAGCCCAAGCAGAGGAGCTTGCCATCGAACTGGGGGCAACAACCCGGACGACAGTTATGGACGGCACCTCGCCGGCAGAGGAGATATTGAATCTGGCCCGAAACATCGAGGCTGATCTGGTGGTCATGGGCGCGAACCTTCGCCGGGTTGGAGATCGCCCGTTCTTGGGCCACCGCGTGGAGCAGGTGCTAAGGGACTGCGATGCGACCGTCGTAGTGGTGCTCATCCCGTTCGACCTCTAGCGGCGGCAGTGAGGATGGCGTTGAGATAGGGGGAGGGCGAGCGGGAAACCGTCCGCTCGCCGAAGGCCCGTTCGGCGGCCCAGTGGCAGTGCAGTTCGCATTCGGCTCGGGTGATGGCCACATAGAGCAGCCGCTGCTCTTCGGCGACTTCAGCCGAAGTCTGGGCTCGGCTTATGGGCACCAGGCCCTGCTCCAGGCCGGCCAAGTGGACGATGGGCCACTCCAGCCCCTTGGCCGCGTGGAAGGTGGCCACGTCCACCGCGTCGGCGCTCTTGGAAGGGCCAGTTCCGGTGTCGCCTTCGGTTCGATTGGCATCGATGCGCACTCGATAGGGGATCTCTCCATTGCGTAGAGCGGCGGCCAGCTTGGCGGTCTGGGCATTGGTCCGGGCCAGCACCGCCATCGACGACCAGGCCGTCTCCGGGCCCTTGGCGTCGCGCAAAGCCCGGGCGATGGCCGCGGCCTCATCGGTGTCGTGGGCGTGGGTCGTCACGGTGGGTTGGGGGCCGTCGAGCTGGTGGGAAGCCAGCGAGGCCGCCCCCGCAGGGAGAACAGCGCGGCCCGCGGCCAGTATCTGAGGAGTGGAGCGGTAGTTGTCTAAAAGATCGAGCACCGCGGCACCCGGAAACCAGTCGCCGAACCGCTCGATGTAGTCAGAATCGGCGCCGTTCCAGCTGTAGATGGCCTGGTTGGGGTCACCCACCGCGCACAAGTCGTGGCGGTCTCCCAGCCAGGCCCGCAGCAAGTCGAACTGAAGCCGGTTCACATCCTGAAACTCGTCCACGAACAGGTGCTGGAACCGCCAGCGGCGGGCCTCGGCGTAGTCAGCGTCGTCATTGAGGTCCCGCAAGGCCAAGATCAGCAGATCGTCGAAGTCCACCACCCGGCGCTTGGTCTTCTCTTTTTCGTAGCTCTGGTACAGACCGGCAACCAGTGACGGTTCCAGTGCCGGCCAACGCCTGAGGCTGGTGGTCTCTTCGACATAGCGGTCGGGGGGAATGCGGCGGGCTTTGGCCCACTCGATCTCGGTGATCGCATCCAGCATTTCTGCCTTGGCCAGCTGTATCCCAGCCTGCTTGGCCACCCTGGCTACCAGCCCCCGCTTGTCCTTAGCCAGCTCGGGGGGGCGAACGCCTCGCTCAGACCATCGGGTGCGCAGCTGGGCAAATGCCGCGCTGTGGAAGGTGCCCGCGCTCACCGAGCCCCGCAGCCCCAGCCCGGCCAAACGGCCTCGCAACTCGTCCGCCGCCTTGCGGGTGAACGTCAGGGCCAGCGTGCGCTGGGGGTCGATGGCACCTACGGCGGCCTGGTGGGCGATCCGCCGGGTGAGCACCCTGGTCTTGCCGGTGCCCGCCCCCGCTCGAATACACAGCGGCGTCCCCGGTGCCTCCACCGCAGCCTGCTGGCGCTCGTTCAGCCCATCCAAGAGCCCCTCCATCACGGTCACCCCACCAAGGTATCGACGCCGATGACAATTCCAGTCGGCCAAACTAAATGGCCCGGTCTGCGTGGGAGGATGGCACCGATGGTTGCGGTTTCGCGGGAGCGGTTTGAGGAGTTGGTGGGGCGGGCGCTGGATGAGATTCCCGATGAACTGGTCGAGATGATGGAGAACGTGGTGGTGCTGGTGGAGGACGAAGGGGAGGAATCCGACATCTGGGGGCTGTACGACGGGGTGCCGCTCACCGATCGGGGCGACTATGGCGGGGGCGAGATGGTGCTGCCCGACCGCATCTACATCTACCGGCTGCCGATCTGCGAGGGATGCGACAGCGAGGCCGAGGTGGTGGAGCAGGTGGGTATTACCGTCATCCACGAGGTGGCCCACCACTTCGGCATCGAGGACGACCGCCTCGACGAGCTGGGCTGGGGCTGAGCGGGGGAGTTCTTGGGCTGACCGGCTCGAATGAAACGCGGGTACTGTCCGAGCGGTGGAGAACTCAGGAGGCAGTATGGGACCGCTGAATGGCATTCGCGTGGTGGAAATCGCCGGAATCGGGCCGGGGCCGTTCGCCGCCATGATGCTGGCCGATTTGGGGGCCGATGTGGTGCGGATAGACCGGGCCGACCGGGTCCGCGACGAGGTTCCCGACACCCCCCATCCCGACCTGCTCAATCGGGGACGCCGAAGCGTGGGCGTCGACCTCAAGAACCCTGAAGGCGTCGAGGCCGTGTTGAAGCTGGTGGAGGGTGCCGACGGGCTGATCGAGGGATTCCGCCCTGGGGTGGCCGAGCGTCTGGGCATCGGCCCCGACAACTGTCTGGCCCGCAATCCCAAGCTGGTGTACGGGCGCATGACCGGATGGGGCCAAGACGGCCCGTATGCGTCGATGGCCGGCCACGACATCAACTACATAGCTCTGTCGGGCGTGCTGGGGGCCATCGGCCGCGAAGGCGAGGCCCCGGTACCCCCGGTGAACCTGGCTGGCGACTTCGGCGGCGGCGGCATGCTGCTGGCCCTCGGTATGCTGGCGGCAATGCTGGAGGCCCGCACCTCGGGCCAAGGCCAGGTGGTGGACGCCTCCATGGTGGAGGGATCGGCCCTGCTCATCACCATGGTTTACGGCCTGCACGGCATGGGAGCGTGGGGGCCGCGGGGCACCAACTTGTTGGACACCGGGGCATGGTTCTACGACGTCTACGAGTGCGCCGACGGGCAGTACATCTCGCTGGGATCGCTGGAGCCGCAGTTCTTTGCCGAAATGGTGGAGAAGGTGGGGATCGACGCCGACGGGATCGACCAGAACGACCGCTCCAACTGGCCGGAGATGCGAGCCCGGCTGGCCGCCGCAGTCAAGGCCAAGACCCGCGACGAGTGGTGTGGGATCCTCGACGGCTCTGATGTCTGCTTCGCCCCGGTGCTCAGCCTGGCCGATGCTCCAGAACACCCCCACAATGTGGCCCGCGGCTCCTTCGTGGAGGTGGGGGGCGCCCTTCAACCCGGCCCCGCGCCCCGCTTCAGCCGCACTCCGGCTGAGATTGCCCGCCCAGCCCCCAACCCCGGCCAGCACACTGGCGAAACCCTGGCCGACTGGGGCTTCGACGATGCCGCTATAGCCGCTCTTAAAGAATCGGGGGCTGTCAAGTAGTGGGCACCATGGTGAACTTCCACGCCCATCCCGACGACGAGGCCATTGCCACCTCGGGCACCATGATGAAGGCAGCCGCCGATGGTCATCGGGTGGTGCTGGTAGTGGCTACCAAAGGGGAACAGGGCGAGCCTGCCCCGGGAGCGCTGGGCCCCGGCGAGCAATTGGGCGAAAGGCGGGCGGCGGAGACCCATACCGCCGCTGGGATCATCGGCGCCCACCGGGTGGAGTTCTTGGGCTATGAGGACTCCGGTATGGCCGGCGACGAGGCCAACGACAACCCGGCCTGTTTCTGGCAGGCCGATTTCGACGAGGCAGTGGAGCGAGTGGCCCGCATCCTTCGGGAGGAATCCGCCGATGTGCTCACCTTGTACGACGACCACGGCGGCTACGGCCACCCCGACCACATCCAGGTCCACCGGGTTGGGGTAGACGCGGCTCGCAAAGCCGGGGTTGAGAGAGTGTTCTTCGCCACCATGAATCGGACCCAGATCCTGCGGCAGATGGCCGAGGTGGAGTCCTTTGCCGAGGCGATTGAGGAGATCGACGCCGAGCGGGCGGAGCGGTTCAGCGAGGAAGACTTCGGCACCGATGAGGCGGAAATCACCCATGCAGTGGATGTGAGCGCCTACTTGGAGCGCAAGAGGTCTGCAATGCTGGCCCACGCCAGCCAGATCACCGCCGACTCCTTCTTCGGTTCTATGACCGACGAGCAGTTCGCCGGAGCATTCGGCACCGAGTGGTTTGTGGCCCCGGGGCCGCCCCGCACGGGCGACTTCGCTACCGACTTGTTCAGGTGAGCCCCGCCTCGGTTGGCGCCGCCATGTCGCTGGCCAGCTTTCACGACTGGTTCTCCTGGGTGGTGATGGTGGCTAACGCCGCCGCCGGCGGGTGGGCCTTGGGCGCCCACTTCCGCCAAAGGCTGCGAGGCTGGCCCTTGTGGGTGTTCATCACCTTGGCCCAATGCACGGTGTTCGCCCAGGTGATAGCGGGCGTCGTGTACGAGAACCGCTCAGGTTCAGATCCCGGTGACCTCCACCGCCTCTACGGATTTGCCGCCATCGCGGCGGTGGCCATCATCTACGCCTACCGGATTCAGCTCGCCCACCGCCGCGAGCTGCTCTATGCCGGCGGCAGCTTCTTTCTGGCCGGCCTGGCCATCCGAGCCATGATCCTCAGCTAGCCGAGGATCGCCGCTCAGTTCAAAGGTTGACGACGGGACAGGTGAGGGTCCGGGTGATGCCGTCCACCATCTGGATTTGGCTCACAACCAGTCGGCCCAGTTGGTCCATGGACTCGGCTTCGGCCTTGGCGATCACATCGTAGGGGCCGGTCATGATCTCAGAGATCACCACGCCATCGATCTCGCGGATGGCCTCGGCCACCTGGCGGGCCTTGTCCATTTCGGTTTGGATCAAAACATATGAGCTGACACCCACGTGACTGCACCTCCGGTCGGTTTTCCCGAATCGTACTCAAAGAAGCGCTCCAGTGGGCTAGCGGGCCAGACGTGGCGCAATGATGTAGGCCCATGAACCGCGCCCCCGCCAATTCGTATCTGGCCCGTTCCTCCTACGCCATCGCCCATGGACGGTGTGACCAGCAGGACAATGTGCCTTGGCGAGGTCCTGAAGGCCCTACTGAGGTGCTCGATGAGGAGGCCGATCTCCAGTACGCGTGGCTCGGCCCCTGCCATTTCGGTCATCTGACGTCGGGTCCGTACCCCGACGGCCGGAGGGTGTTGTGGACCAACGGACGCCAGAACATCGCCAAACTCGACTATGGGACGCTTGAGGTTCTGGCCGATCACGAGATCGTCGGCGGAGGGGGCCGCACTCCCACCCCCGAGTTGGAGTCCAATCTCCGCGGCCTCGACAACAAGGACGGTTGGGAGGCCATCGAGCACGCCATCGAGCTAGCGATGAAGTTCATGACCGGCATCGACGGGGTCTATGCGCTGTTGGATTGCGACCACACCCTGTTCCTCGGCCGCAAAGACCACGCGGTGGCCTATGTGGAGACCGACCCGTCCGACCCGGCGTCGCCCATCGTGGAGCGGGACCGGTGGAACAAGCCCGACCACATCGAGGGCTTCTTCGTGGGAATGAACATGACCTTCGACGGCAAGCTGGTCATGTCCACCGATCACGGCTGGGTCGTCGTGCTCGAGCGCGACTTCAGCGCCTACCACGCCCTCCAGATTGCCGGTGGGGCCGAGACCGCCGCCGAATATTGCGCCCGGAGAGCCGCGGAGCGGGGCAACACCGGCTACGGCTGGGTGCGCACCAGTATCTGCATCGATCATGACAACGGCATCTATGTGTCGTCCAACGACCACCACCACAAGCTGCGCTGGACGGGTTCTGAGCTCACCGACGACCCCGCCCACGGCTGCTGGAGGGTGCCCTACCGCAATGGCGGCGGCCACGGCTCTGGGACCACGCCGTCGCTCATGGGCTTCGGCCCCGATGAGGACAAGTTCGTGGTGATCGGCGACGGCGACGAAGTGGTGAACATCACCCTGTTGTGGCGCAATGAGATCCCCGACGACTGGGAGCAACTGCCCAACGCGCCCGATCGCCGCATCGCCGGCATTGGCCCGGCCAACATGGGCGATCCCGATCTGGCCGAGATCAAGACCGAGCAGTCGATCACCGTGGCGGGCTACGGCGCCATGACGGTCAACAACGAGCCGGCCACAATCCCCGACGGCTACCCCAAGCAAGCCGCTCGGATGCTGTGCTTCATGCTCGGCCACAAACCCGAATACCAGCCCCACGGACTCCACAAGTACGAGTGGGATCCGGCGGCCCGGGAACTGAAGGAGGCATGGGTCAACCTCGACATCTCGTCGCCCAACTCGGTTCCCTTCGTGGCCGAGGAGAGCGGCCTGATCTACACCTGCGGGGTTCGCGGCGGTAAGTGGACGATCGAAGCTGCCGACTGGGCTACCGGCGAGTCGCGGTTCCACTACGTGTTGGGCGGCTCCAAGTTCAACACCATCGGTGCGGGGGTCACCGTCGACGATGACGGCCGGCTGTTGTTCGGCTCGATGTACGGCAAGACCCGCATCCTGCGTGGTCCGGGATAGTCATTTCGTCGATTACCGTGCCCCTATGGCAAAGGTTCTGGTGACCGGGGGGGCGGGCTACATCGGCAGCCACACCTGCGTCGCCCTGATGGAGGCGGGCTACGAGGTGGCGGTGCTAGACAGCCTGGTCAACTCCTCGGCCGACGCAATTGACGCTGCGGGGGAGATCGCCGGACACCGCCCTCGGCTCGACGTGGCCGACTGCCGCGACGAGTCCGCTGTGGAGAAGGTGATCACCGGGGTGCATCCCGACGCGGTACTGCACTTCGCCGGGCTCAAATCGGTGCCCGATTCGGTAGCCGATCCGCTGCGCTACTACCGCCACAACCTGGAATCCACTGCCGTTTTGCTGACGGTTATGGAGCGCTGCGGGGTGCGCAGGATCGTGTTCTCCTCCTCGGCCACGGTCTATGGCGAGCCCGATGAGCTGCCGGTACCCGAGACTGCCCCAACCCGGCCCGCCAACCCCTATGGCTGGACCAAGCTCATCATCGAGCAGATGATCGCCGATGTGGTTCGAGCCGATCCCCGCTGGACGGCAGCCCTGCTCCGCTACTTCAACCCGGTGGGGGCCCATCCCAGCGGCCTGATCGGAGAAGACCCCGAAGGGGTGCCCGGGAATCTGATGCCCTACCTGCTTCAGGTGGCGGTGGGCCGCCGTCCCGAACTGCCGCTCTACGGCACCGACTATCCCACCCCGGACGGCACCGCGTTGCGCGACTACATCCACGTGATGGACTTGGCCCACGGCCACCTGGCCGCTTTGGAGCATCTGGAGCGTTCCCCCGGGCAATTGCATACCTACAACCTGGGAACCGGCCGGGCCGCCTCGGTGCTGGAGGTGATCGCCGCCATGCGAGAGGCCACCGGCCACCCCTTGCCCTATCAAGTGCACGACCGCCGTCCCGGCGATGTCGCTGAGCTGCGGGCCTACCCGGCCAAGGCCCGCCAAGACCTCGACTGGTCCGCCACTCGAACACTGGCCGACATGTGCCGAGACGCCTGGGCCTGGCAGTCAACCCATCCGCGGGGATTTCGCTAGAGCATCTCCTGGATGCCCAAAGAGGCGTAGTCCTGCTTCTCGTAGTTCTGGCGGAATAGGTCGCGCAGTCGGACCGCAGCCTCGTCGTAGGCGTCGGGATCGCTCCAGGTGTTGCGAGGGTTCAGAACTTCGTCGGGAACCCCGGGACAAGATGCCGGGATTCGCAGCCCCAAGGTGGGGAGCCTGACGGTATCGGCGCTGTCGAGATCTCCGTTGAGAGCGGCATTGAGCAGAGCCCGGGTGTGGGCAATGGACATGCGCTCACCCACCCCGTGAGGTCCCCCCGACCAGCCAGTGTTCAAGAGGATGCACCGGGCCTGGTGGGCTTCCATGCGGTGGGCCAGCAGTTCGGCGTATACCGATGGCTTGTGCGACATGAACGGCGCTCCGAAGCAGGAGCTGAACGTGGCCTGTGGTTCCACCACGCCCACTTCGGTGCCGGCCAGCTTGGAGGTGAACCCCATCACGAAGTGGTACATCACCTCGTCGCGGTTGAGGATTGAAACCGGGGGCAACACGCCGAAGGCGTCCGCGGTCAAGAGCACGATGGTGCTGGGGTGCGGTCCCTTGGCGCCGGGGGCCACATGGGGATTGCAAGCCAGCGGATAGGCAAAGCGGGTGTTCTCGGTGATGGAGTCGTCGGTGAGGTCGAGATCTTGGGGATCGGTATCGATCAAATCCCGGCCGGGCAGAGCGGGGACGTTCTCGATGAGGGTGCCCCCCTGAGACAGTGCGTCGGCAATGATCGGCTCGGCGTCCTTGTCCAGGTCGATGAGCTTGGCGTAGCAGCCGTCCTCAAAATTAGACACCCCCGATTCGGTCCATACGTGCTCGTCGTCGCCGATCAGGCTGCGGTCGGGATCGGCGGACAGCGTGGTCTTCCCGGTTCCGGACAGGCCGAACAAGATGGCGCTGTTCCCGTTGTCGTCCACGTTCGCCGAGCAGTGCATTGTGAGCTGTTTGGCGTCGGGCAGCACGAAGTTCATCACCGTGAACATGGTCTTTTTGACCACGCCACAGTAGTCGGCTCGCCCCAGTACCAGCCCCAGCCGGTTGCGAAGGTCCATAATCACCGCCCGGTCGGTGCGGGTGCCGTCGCGATCGGGATCGCAGCGGAAGCTGGGGACGTTGATCATGGTCCAGCCGATGGACTCTCGGTCGGCGTCTTCGCGCACCCCCTTGGGGAACATGATGTTGGCGAAGAAGGCGTGGGTGGCGTACTCGCTCACCAGCCGATAGGGGATGGCGAACTCCGGATCCCAGCCGCAGAACACATCGGCGGTGTACACCGTGGCCTGCCGCTTGTTCAGATGGGCCAACACCCGCTCGAGCAGACCGGGGAAGCGGTCGGGGTCCAGCTTGTTGAAATCCGATTTCCACCACACATCGTCCACCAGCTCGGGCCAGGCCACCGCGAACGTGTCCTGCACGGGCCGACCGGTGCACGAGGGGTCGGAATAGAAGATCAGCGGCCCATCTGAGCCCAAGGCGGTGGCGAACGCCTTCTGGTCGTGCTCGCCGCCGTCGAAGCGGGTGCGGCCCCGGTCTCCGGCGATGGCCGCGTGGAAGAGCTCGTCTTGGGTCAGCCCCGACCGGATATTCACCGAGTCCAAGCCGAAGCGGATACGGAGTTGGTCGGCAACCGGAGTTGTCACGCTTGCTCCGGGTTGCCGGACGGAGTGAGGAACGACGGTGTACCCATGTCCACTTCCGAACCTATCCGCAGGCGGGTGGCTTCATTCCCTTCCAAATCGAACAGCACCCGCTGGCCTTGGCGCAGCATTCGGAACACCGACCCCTCCAGCGCATCGGGGGCCAAATCGAATTCGGCCAGGTCGGTGTCGCGCACGACAACGCCGATTCCAGTTGACGGGTCATAAGCCTTGATCACACCCTGCACGGGGACTCTTTCTGACAGTGATCGGGGTTAGTGCAGGGTAATGGCTGGTCATGGCGGTTCGCGAGTCGGGCCGTGTTCACCGGGCCGTGGTTCGCAAGTCTGGGAGCCCCCACTCACTAGCATCGCGGGTCATGACCGCAGACCGTCTGGGGGCCGAGGGATTGCGAGCCACTATGGAGTGGTTCCGAGACGCCCTCGGCATGCACCGAGACGTAATCAACCAGCTCAACGTGTACCCGGTTCCCGACGGGGATACCGGCACCAACATGGCGCTGACCTTGGAGTCGGTGGTGGCCGAAGTGTCCGCCGCCGGCGATCAGATGACCGAGGTATGCCACGCCATCAGCCACGGCTCGCTCATGGGGGCCCGGGGCAACTCCGGCGTGATCTTGTCGCAGATCTTGCGGGGCCTGGCTGATTCGGTGTCTGCCGCCGGCCATGTCGACCCCCCGGTGTTGGCCAGTGCCCTGAAGGAGGCCTCTATCGCGGCCGACGAAGCGGTATCAACCCCGGTAGAGGGAACCATTCTGACCGTGGTGCGCGACGTGGCCACTGCGGCCGCCGACGCGGTCGATCAGGGTGTGGACGAGCTCATTCATCTAGTTGAGGGGTGTCAGCAGGCGGGGCGGGCCTCGCTGGAGCGCACGCCGGAGCTGCTGCCCCAGTTGGCCCGGGCCAACGTGGTAGACGCCGGGGGAGCGGGGTTCTTGCTGTTTCTGGACGCAATGGCCACCGCGGTGGATGGCCGCCCGTTGCCCGACCCGCCCCCAGTGGACCCAACAGCGGGAGTGGGCGCAGCCGTGGCCGGGGCCACCGATACCCATGGAACTGATGACGACGCTGACGGCACCCGCTATGAGGTGATGTTCTTCTTGGAGGCCGAAGACCATCGCATCGGGGAGTTCCGGGCTTCTTGGGACGCCTTGGGCGACTCCATCGTTGTGGTGGGCGGTGACGGCCTGTGGAACTGCCACATCCACAGCAATGACATCGGAGGCAGCATCGAAGCGGGTATTGGCGTAGGCCGGCCGTTCGACATCCGGGTGACCGACTTGTTCGAGCAGGTGGAACACGTCGAGTCGTTGGCGGCCTTCGGGCACGGAGCACCAGAGCACGCTTCAGTCACGTCCGAGATCGGCAGAGCGGTAACCACCGTGGCTGGTGAGCCAGTTCGCACCGCGGTGGTGGCTGTGTCGGTGGGAGCGGGAGTGCGCCGCATCTTCGAGTCGCTGGGGGTGCGGGCCATCATCGCCGGCGGCCAGACCATGAACCCCTCCACGGAGCACTTCGTGCAGGCAGTGGAGCAGCTCGACGCCACCGAGATGGTGCTTTTGCCCAACAACAAGAACATCGTGCCGGTTGCCGAGAGGGTGGACGACTGCACAGAGGCCACCGTGCGGGTGGTTCCCACCCGGGGGATCGCCGAAGGGCTGGCCGCGTTGATGGCCTACGACCCGTCGGCCAGCGCCGATCAGAACCAGTCGGCAATGGCCGACGCCGCGGCCGATGTGGTTACCGGCGAAGTCACCCAAGCGGTGCGGGACACCGAGAGCGAATTGGGGCCCATAGCCGCGGGCCAGTGGCTGGGTCTGGATCGCGGCGGGTTGCGGGTGGTGGCGCCCAGCGCAGCCGAGGCGGCAACCGGGCTCTTGTCCGAGGTCATCGAAGACAGCCACGAGTTGGTCACCGTGATCTCCGGCGCCGATGCCACCCCTGCGGAAGTGGATGAGGTGGCCGCCTGGCTGACCGATCACTACCCCGAGGTCGAGTTGGAAGTCCACGAGGGGAACCAGCCGCTCTATCCGTTTTATTTCGGGGTGGAGTGATCAGCGCCCAACCCAGAGCCGGGGACGACGTCCAGCCGGCGGTCCCGCGGCCACCGCTCACCATGGCCGACTTCTTCAGCATGGACGTTGGAGTGCTAGGCGGAGTGGGCACCGCCAAGGCCAAGGCTCTGGCCTCGGTCGAAGTGGAATCGGTGTTGGATCTGTTGACCTACTACCCACGCCGCTACATCGACCGGACCAATCAGGCGGCGATCCGCGATTTGGAAGACGGTGTGGAGGCCATGGTGATGGCCCGAGTGGACAGCGTGTTCTCGAAGAAGCTCCGAGGCAGCCGCTCGCTGGTATCCGTGTCGGTCAGCGACCAGACCGGTCGGTTGAAGTTGGTCTTCTTCAACCAGCCGTGGCGGGATCGCCAGCTTTCTGAGGGCCAAGAGGTGGTGGTGTTCGGGAAGCTGGACCGCTACCGGGGCCAGCACCAGATGACCAATCCCATCGTGGATCTGGTGGGCGATGAGACCGGGCGAATCGTGCCGGTGTACCCGCAGTCGGGCAAAGCCGGACTCCAGACTCGGGAGATAAGGCGATGGGTGGACGAGGCGCTGCGACGCTCAGAGTCACGGGGGATCAGCGATCCGGTTCCCGAGTCCTTGCGACAGCGCCACCACTTGATCGGACGCCAAGAGGCCATCGACGGCATCCACCGCCCTGAGACCATGGATGCCCAGCACACCGCCCGGAATCGGCTGGTGTTTGACGAGCTGTTGCGACTCCAGCTCAAGCTGATCATGCGCAAGCGAGCGGTAGAGCGGGCCGCGTTCGGGATCTGCCATGACGCCAGCGGCGAACTCGTCGACAGGTTTACAACCTCGCTGGGGTTTCCCCTGACCGGTGCCCAGCGCCGGGTTGTCGACGAGGTGGTGTGCGACATGTCCCGCCCAGTGCCGATGCACCGTCTCTTGCAAGGCGATGTGGGGGCGGGAAAGACCGTGGTCGCGGTGGCCGCGATGCTCACCGCAGTGCAGGGGGGCCACCAGGGCGCGCTGATGGCCCCCACCGAGGTGCTGGCCACCCAGCACTACTTGGGAGTTCGCTCCCTGCTGGAGAATCTGGTGGTTCCTGCGTCTGACTCGCTGTTGGCAGAGCGGCCCCTGCGGGTGGCACTGCTCACCAATCAAACCACGGGGGCCGAGCGGACCCGGACCCAAGACTCTCTGGCCTCGGGGGAGATCGACCTCGTGATCGGCACCCACGCCCTCATCCAAGAGGGAGTGGAATTCGACTCTTTGGGGGTGGTGGTGGTGGATGAGCAGCACCGCTTCGGGGTCGAGCAGCGGGCCGCCCTGCGGGCCAAGGGGTCCTATGCCGCGTCCCCCGATGTGCTGGTGATGACGGCCACCCCCATCCCCCGGACTGCGGCCATGACCGTGTACGGCGACTTGGATGTGTCCACGCTCGATGAGATGCCCCCGGGACGAACGCCGATTGCCACCCGATGGGCTCAAACCGCGGCCGAGGAATCCGAGGTGTGGGAACAGGTGAGGGCAGAGGTTGGGCAGGGCCGTCAGGCCTATGTCGTGTGTCCGCTTATCGAGGAGTCCGACAGCATTGAGGCACGCTCGGTCACTGAAACCTACGAGCGCCTGCAAGCCGATGAGCTGGTCGGGCTGCGGGTAGGTCTCCTCCATGGCCGGCTGACGGCGGCGGAGAAGGAGTCGGTGATGGGCCTGTTCCGAAGCGGGGCCATCGACGTGCTGGTGGCCACCACGGTGATCGAGGTGGGGGTGGATGTGCCCAACGCCACGGTCATGGTGATCGTGGACGCTGATCGATTCGGGATCGCCCAACTCCATCAGCTCAGAGGCCGTGTGGGACGGGGTGACCAGAAGTCCACGTGCTGCCTTTTGGCCGTCGACGCAGTGGGGGTTGCCGCCGAACGGCTCCGGGCCCTGGTGGCAACCACCGATGGATTCGAATTGGCCGAGGCCGATTTGGAGTTGCGGGGAGAGGGCACGATCTTGGGCGAGCGTCAAAAGGGTCGGAGCGACTTGCAGCTGGCCTCCCTGCGCCGGGACAAGGATTGGGTGGCATGGGCCCGCCGCGCCGCCGGAGAGATGTTGGACAACGACCCTGACCTGCAACGGCATCTGGAATTGCGTGCCGAGGTGGAGCTGCTTTTGGTGGATGATGATGCCGACTACCTGATGAAGAGCTGACACCCCGGGAGGATCCGTGTTGGAGATCGTGCGGATGGGAATGGAGCGGCGGGATCGGATCGCCGAGATCTGGGCCGACGCCTTCGAGCAGGATCCGCTGATGATGTGGGTGTTTCCCGATGATGCCGCCCGCTTGACTTCCCTGAAGCGCTGGTGGGGATTCGCTCTCGACCGTCAGCCTCCCGGCACAGAGCTGCATGGCACCCGCATTGATGGCTGCGTCGCTTACTGGCAGCCCCCACAGGGCCAGAATGACTCCTCAACGGGAGCAGATGAGAATGGTTTAGAGCAGCCTGAAGGCCAAAATGCGTTTGTCGCCATGATGACTGAGCTCCTGGGGGATCTTGCCCCCTCTCGAATGGAGGCGCTTGGCCAGATGTACAAAGCCCGGCTGGCCGAGCCCCATTGGTATTTGGCGGTGCTGGGCACGTTGCCCGAACAGCAGAGCAAGGGCCTGGGAAGCAAGGTGCTGGCCCCGATGCTGGATCGCTGCGACCGGGTCGGCGAGTTGGTGTACTTGGAGTCCAGCAACCCGGCCAATGTGGGCTTCTATCGTCGCCATGGATTCGAGTCGATCGGCGCATTCACCGTGGGCGACGGGGTGGTGATCACCCCCATGGTCCGAGAACCCCGCCCCCCTGAACAGCGATGACCCTTCGGATCATCTCCGGGGAGGCCCGGGGTCGACGATTGAGCACCCCAGAGGGCATGGAAGTGCGGCCTACCACCAGCAGAGTTCGGGAGGCGGTGTTCAACTCGCTGCACAGCCAGGGGTGGCTAGAGGGTGCCGATGTGCTGGATCTGTTCGCCGGTTCGGGGGCGCTGGGACTAGAGGCCGTGTCCCGCGGAGCAGCCTCGGCCACGTTCGTGGAGTCAGCTCTGTCGGCACTGGCCACGCTGAAGACAAACATAGAATCGACCGGCTTCGACGGCCGCTGCCGGGTGGTGCCCGGCGATGTCATGAAGGAACTGCTTCGACTGGACAGAGAATTCGACATCGCCCTGTGCGACCCCCCATACCAATTCGACGCCTGGCCAGAATTGCTGTCCCGTGTTCCGGCCGATGTGGTGGTGGTCGAGTCGGATCAGGCCGTAGATCCCGGTGATGGCTGGGATGTCATCAAACAGCAGCGCTATGCGGGTACCGTTGTGGTGATTGCCTGCCGGCGATAGCAACCACAGACCCCAGGAGATTCCTCAGTGACGCGTGTCCTGTTCCCCGGATCGTTCGATCCCATACACAACGGGCATATGGAGATCGTGGAGACCGCGGCGCGCCTTTTCGAAGAAGTGATCGTGGCTGCGGTACACAACCCCCAAAAGTCCCCTCTATTCGATCTGGATGAGCGTCAGGCGATGTTGGACGAGTGCTTTGCCCACCTGCCCAATGTGCGGACCACCTTGTTTGCCAGCCTGGTGGTGGATCTGGCCCAGAAAGAAGGAGTCGACTTCATCGTGAAGGGTCTCAGGGCGGTTTCCGACTTCGAGAACGAGCTACAGATGGCCCAGATGAACCAAGCCATCTCCGGGGTCCATACGCTGTTCATCCCCTCAGCCAGCAAGCACTCATTCCTGGCTTCCAAGTTGATCCGCGAGCTCGCCCGCTTCGGTCAGGAGATTGAATCCATGGTCCCTCCTCCTGTGGCCAAACGACTCATCGAGAGGTATCGAAATGACTGACATCGATCCCAACCCAACCGCCACTCACCAACCAGTCGCCGGGACTTTTGTGGATCCCGAGTTCGATCTGTTGTTGCGTCGGGCAATCGAGCTGGTGGACGCGGCCCGCCCCATGCCGCTGTCGGCGTCCTCCATGATCAACAAGGAGGAAGTCCTCGAGTTGCTCCAGAGCTGTTTGAACCGTCTCCCCGAGGAGATGCGGGCGGCCCGCTGGCTGTTGAAGGAGCGTGAGGATTTTCTCAAGAGGGTCCACCGGGAGGGCGACGAGATTCTGGTGGCCGCTCGAACTCAGGCCGAGGCCATGGTGCAGCGCACCGAGGTGGTCAAGGCGGCCGAGCAGCGGGCTCGGCGGATGGTGGAGGAAGCCGAGGCCACTGCCCGCCGTTTGCGCTTGGAAACCGAGGACTACTGCGATACCAAGCTGGGAAGCTTCGAAAACGCCCTTGAGCGGATCCTCAACACCGTCAAAGAGGCCAGGACCCGTCTTCAAGGCGACCCCCTTGCCGACTTGGTGCAGGCCTATGGCCCCGAACCGGCTCCAGAGCCCGACGACGGATTCTTCGATCAGGACACCCTGGGATAGGGCGTCTGAACTTCTGGAGGAGGCGACGTGGCCAAAGGCTCAGACCGCACGAGCCCGATGATCGTTTCGGTGGCGGAGCTGTTGCGCCGACCGGGCTCTCATCGCGCGATCTCACTTCAGGTTGACCTCGACGATCTGACCACCTCAGATGCCGCGGTTCACGGCCCAGTGCACCTCCAGCTCCATCTCGAATCGGGAATCAGCGGGCTGGAGGTATCCGGCTCCCTGGCCGCGGGGTGGCGCGGGTCGTGCCGAAGGTGTCTGGAGCCCATTGAGCAAAAGGTGGAGCAGGAGTTGCGGGAGATGTACAGCAGCGCCCCGACCGATGAAGATACGTATCCGATTCAAGACGGCGAATTGGACCTGACCCCCATGGTCCGCGACTGCCTAGTCCTGGCCCTGCCCATTGCTCCGCTGTGCTCCGAGGAGTGTGCGGGGCCGGCTCCCGATGCCTATCCCATGAACCAGCCCGAGACCCCCGCAGAGGAACGCCCCAAAGATCCTCGCTGGGCTGCGCTAGACGCGCTGCGAACTGGCCAGTAGATTTGTAGGCTGCACCAGCGCAGTTTCCGTTTATGGCGCAAGATTCTTCCTCCACACCTAGGACCGTTCGATGGCCGTACCCAAGAAGAAAACCTCTAAGGCCAAGGGCCGCAGCCGCCGGGCCTCAGCTTGGCGGGTGTCCGCGCCGGCCCAGAGCACATGCCCTCGTTGCGGGTCGGTCAAGCGGCCGCACCGGGTGTGCAAGGTATGCGGTTGGTACGCTGGCCGCGAAGCCGTAGAAGTGGCCTGAGCCGTCCCTCATAACCGCTTGGAGGGCGTTTTTTGATAACGCTTCCCGTTGCCGTGGACGCAATGGGGGGTGATAATGCCCCCCAGTCTGTGTTGGCCGGTGCCCGAATCGCCGTCGAGCAGGGCATTCCCGTATTGCTGGTGGGCCAACCCGAGCAACTAGCCGACGCGGGCGACATCGAAGTAATACCGGCTTCACAGGTGATCGCCATGGGGGCTGAGGCGGCCTCCAGCGTGCGAAAGATGAAGGATTCATCGGTGGTGCGGGCTGCCGAGGCAGTACGCGACGGCCGGGCCTCGGCCATGGTCAGCGCCGGCAACACCGGGGCCGCGATGGCGGCGTCCCTGCTGAGGTTGGGCCGTATCCGGGGAGTGGCCCGACCGGCGATCGCCACACCGATCATTGTTCCCCGTCGAGCCTGGCCCAACGTGCTGCTGGACGCAGGAGCCAACGCCGAGTGCAGTGCCGAGTGGTTGGTGCAGTTCGCCCAGATGGGCGCGGTGTACTGCCGTGATCGCTGGGGGGTTCAGGAGCCGCGTATCGGGCTTCTGTCCAACGGTGAAGAGGCCGGCAAGGGCTCGCCCTTGGTCAAGGAGGCATTCGAGCTTCTGGAGGATGGAGCCTGGCAGGCCCGGACGGGGGCGGTGTTCGCCGGCAACGTTGAGGGGCGGGACCTGCTGGAAGACCTGGTGGACGTGATAGTCACCGACGGATTCACCGGAAACGTGGCCCTCAAAACCGCCGAGGGGGTGGCCAAACAGTTGATCGGTGCACTGCTGGAGGCGTTCGAGTCCTCTGAAGAGGCCCAGCGGGGGGCCGAGCTTCTTGCCCCTGCGTTGGCCCCTCTATACGACGAGTTCAACCCCGATTCGGTGGGTGGCGCCATCCTGCTGGGGGTGAGGGGCGTGAGCATTATCAGCCATGGAGCCTCGTCACCGAGGGCGCTGGCCAACGCCATACAAGTTGCCCATGAACTCGCCGAACGCGACACCGTGGGCTCACTGCGCCGGATTCTGTCCTCCGAATAGGAGACTCCGCCCCGATCATCTGTCCCCGGTGGGGGGGAACAGCAGGTAGCTGGCGTATACTTTTCGGGCGCCGTATTGCTGAGCTGCCCCGGAGATGACGTGCCATCCGAAACCCATGTCGAGCAGAGCCCTCTGGACCGCAACGGAGTCTTGACCCTCGTCCGTGAGTGTCTGGCTGACATCTTGGAGATCTCGCCGGATCGAATCGCTGAGGGACAGGCCTTTGCCGACGATCTCGACGCCGATTCTCTTGCTCTCATCGAGCTGGTGGAGACCTTGGAAGAGGAATTGAGCGAAAGGACTGTCGGCTTCAGCATCGACGACGAAGACTTGGAGGATCTCAAGACGGTGCGAGACGCCGTCGATTACGTCCACGGCCGCCTGAGCCGAAGCTCCTGACTGCCGAAGCCGACCTCGCAGCTCTAGCCGATCGCCTCGGCTACCGCTTTGCCGAGCCCGACCTGCTGGTCGAGGCGCTGACTCACCGGTCCTGGTGCGCCGACAATGAGGGAGCGACGTCCAATGAGAGGCTGGAGTTCCTGGGCGACGCCGTCTTGGACTTGGTGGTGACCGACCACATCTACGTGGCGTATCCCGAAATGGCCGAGGGCCAGTTGGCCCCTTTGCGAGCCGAAGTGGTCCGAGCTGAGACATTGGCCGACCTGGCTGTGGAGTTGCAGTTGGGCAAAGCCCTCCGCCTGGGGCGCGGCGAGGAGGCCTCTGGGGGACGGGAGAAGCAGTCGATCCTCTCCGATGCCATGGAGGCGGTGATCGGAGCGGTCTACCTGGACGCACCCTGGGAGGTCTTGTCCCAACTGGTGAGGAGATGGTTGGCCGATCGCATCGTTGTGGCCTCTGAAGGTCCCGGAGTGAGGGATTTCAAGACCAGGTTGCAGGAGTACTGCGCTCGCCACGGCCAAGTCGCCCCTGAGTACCGCTTGACTGAGAAAGGCCCCGACCACGCCAAGCAGTTCCTCGCGGTTGTGCATTTTGACGGCGTGGAACGGGGGCGCGGCGAGGGTCGCTCCAAGAAGCAGGCTGAGCAGGCCGCGGCGGCCTCGGCATGGGAGACCCTTGCCCCCGAGTTGGCTGCCGCCGCAACCGCGGCAGCCCCGTGATCCCGCTAAGACCAGTGATCTCACTAAGAGGAGTGATCAGATGATCGCATTGCCAGAAATCGAGACCATTCGCCGCGACCTCGATAGAGAGGTGTCCGGACTTCGCATCAAATCTGTGGAGGTCATAAAGACCGGGTTCGCGAAGCGGTCGGGAGGGGCAAAGAAGTTTGTGGCCCGGCTGGAGAAGATGAAGATCGTCAATGTTCGTCGCCGGGGCCTGTACTTGATCATTGGTTTGGACAGCGAAGACGTGATGGTCGGACAGTTGGGCACCGGCGGGCAGATGCGACGCCATGCCAACCGGGATGACGTCGAGCCCAACACCGTTGTGTCGATCACATTCACCAAGAGCGGGCAGCTTCGACTGGTGGATGGTGTCGGTGACGCGGAACTGTTCTTGGTCAAGGCTGAAAAGCTGGTTGAGGAGGTCCCCCAGTTGGAGGGACTGGGCATCGACCCCCTCGACCAGCCGGTGCCGTGGCGGATGTTCGGCGAGATGCTCTTGGCTCAAGACGCCAAGCTGAAGGCGGCGCTGACCGATGACCGCGTGGTAGTGGGGCTGGGGGAGATGTACTCCGACGAGATCCTGTTCGCAGCAGGTCTGAGGTTCGACCGCCTGCCGAACTCTCTGGGACCCCAGGAGGTCCGGCGGCTTCACCGGGCAATGGTGGAGACACTTCACGATGCCGCAAAGCATCGGGGTGCAACGCTGGAGGACGGTCACTACTTGGATGTGCACGGTCAGCCGGGCGGCTACGAGGACTACCTCCATGTGTTCAAACAAGCAGGCAAGAACGGCCGGCCCTGTTCCCGCTGCCACCGCCCCATTCAGAAGTACCGCTTCCGCCGCCGGTGGACCTACTTCTGCGAGCAGTGCCAGATCTGACCCCCAACGCGCCACAGGGCAACTTGCGGTAGTTCCCCTAGCGAGTGAGATGACACGCGCTTTCAGCTAGTTCCACAATTCGCGGCTTCTCGCTGGGTAGGGTCGCATAGGTGTTCTTGAAGGCGCTGACGCTCAAAGGGTTCAAATCCTTTGCCGACTCCACCACGCTGGTCTTCGAGCCCGGTGTGACGGTGATCGTGGGCCCCAATGGCAGCGGAAAGTCCAATGTGGTGGACGCGGTGGCCTGGGCTCTGGGAGCACAGGCCCCCACGTCGGTGCGCTCGGCCAAGATGGACGATGTCATCTTTGCCGGAACTGCCTCTCGGGCAGGTCTGGGCCGAGCCGAAGTGTCGCTGAGCATCGACAACACCTCCCGTCTCCTGCCTATCGACTTCGAAGAGGTCACCGTCACCCGAACTCTGTTTCGCAGCGGGGACAGCACCTACGCCATCAACGGGGTGCCCTGTCGCCTCCTTGACATTCAGGAGCTGATGAGCGACTCCGGAGTTGGCCGCCAACAGCATGTGATCGTCTCCCAGCGCCAGATCGAAGGGGTCCTGAGTGCCCGGCCCGAGGATCGCCGGGCGGTCATCGAGGAGGCCGCCGGCGTCTTGAAGTATCGCCGCCGCAAGGAGAAGTCCGAGAGGCGGCTGGCCGCGTCGGAGGCCAATCTCACCCGACTGTCCGATGTGGTGAGGGAGATACGACGCCAGCTGCGACCGCTGGAGCGCCAAGCCGAGGCCGCTCGACGCCACGGTGGCCTTCTGGCCGAGTTGAGCGGTCTTCGCCGCTACGTGGCCGGACAAGAGATAGGCCAGCTGCGCGGCCGAGTTCGCCAACTGACGCAGGACCAGGCGGCCGATCGCCGGGAGATGCAGCAGCTGTCGATGCAGGCCGAGGCCTTTGATCGCGACCTGGCTGCGGCCGAGGCTCAGTTGTCGGCGGCCGACGGCCACGACATCAGCGACGCCCTAATGCGCTTCGAGGGGCTCACCGAGCGCCTCCGGGGGCTTGAGGCGCTGTTGTCGGAGCGTCGCATACGCATGCAGCGCGAGCGCAGTGCCGGGGTGGACGAAGACGTGGTGGCCACCTTGGAGGCCGAGTCTGATCGGCTGGGCAGAGAGCTGCTCGAAGTGGAGGAGGCGCTGGCAGCTTTGGCCCCCGACGAGGCTGAGGTTGCCGACGCTGAGCATCAGCTGGAGCAGCTCAAACTGTCGTTCGACCAGCGGTGGGGTGACCAAGGAGTGCCTGAGTCGGCATCGGACGCGCCTCGGATCAAGGGCGAGATGAGGATCTTGGAGGCATCGATCCAGCGGGATCAAGCGGAGTCAGATCGCCTGGGCCGGAACCTGGAAGATTTGGAAGGTCGCCGTCAGGCGCTAGTCGAGGAGTTGGACCGATGCTGGGCCGCGGCCGTGGAGGCCGAGGCTGCGCATCAGTCGGGGCGACATGAGTACGAGATTGCCGGGCATTCAGTTGAGGAGGCCAGGGCAAACAGCGAATTGGCGAGGGCGGCCCATGCCGGGGCGTTGGGAGACCGTCAGGCGTGGGAGGCTCGACGCGAGGCGCTGTCGCTGGCGTTGGACGAGGCACGCGACCGGTCTGGTGCTCAGCGACTGGTGGGTATTGAGGGTGTAGTCGGCACTTTGCTCGAAATCGTCGACATCGATAGGGGTTGGGAGGCCGCGTTTGAGGCTGCCGCCGGCGAGGCAGTGGCCGCGGTGGTGGCAACCGACTCCCAGGTCGCCATGCGTGCCATTGCCACCTTGGAGGCGGACAACGTGACCGGCGCGGTTTTGGCCCTGGGGGGGCCGGGCGTAGCACCGACGACTCCGACCGTCGGGGTACCCCTGCGTCCTCATGTGCGCTCAACGGTGGCGGGAATGACCCAGTTGCTCGACGCCTTGGTTGGCGGGGTCGGGGTGGCGGATAGCAGCGAAGAGGCCGCCCAAGCGGCGATTGCCGACCCCTCTGCGGTGGTGGTGACCCGTCGGGGCGGCCGGTTCTCCCCGTCGGGGTGGCGGGTGGGCGTACGGCGCTCAGGGGCCACCAGGGGGCTGTTGGAGGAGGCCGAGCAGGCTGCGGCGCTGGGAGCCGACGGGGTCGATGCTGCCGAGCAGGAGATGGCCTTGGCCGATCGTCGACTGGAAGAGGCCGAACAGGGTGCCAACCGGGCCCGCTTGGATGCCGACAGCTTGTCAGGGGCGTTGGACGGTGCTCGGGCTCGGGCGGCCGCGGTGGAACGGGAGCTTCGCGACGCGGAGGTGGGGATCGCTGCGCTGGGACCTCGCCGCGACGAGCTGGATTCCAGGATCTCCGAGGATCGCAGGCGGGCTGGCGAACTGCACCAGGAACTACCTCTGCACGAGGCTAGGGAAGTCGAGCAACGGGTGCGCGCCGAGGACATGCACCAAGACCGCGATGAGTTGTCCAAGAAGTCACAGGCGGTTAACCGCCTCCGCTCCGACCACGAGGTGCGGGCCGCGAGTTTGGGGGAGCGGCGGCGTCTGCTGGCCGATCAGCGAGACGACATTGAGAGGCGGTTGAGCCAGATGGCCCAAGCCCGCTCCGAGGCCGCCACCCGCCGGGAAGCAGTAGACGTTCGGCTGACCGTTGTCGAACATCTTCTGGGCTTGGTGGCCCAGAGGGCTCAGGACGCGAGCCGCCATCTGGAGGATCTGCGCCGCCGGCGGGCCCAGGAATCAGAGGCGGCCCGGGTGGCCGCGCGTCGGCTCGAGGATTTGCGCAGTCAGAGGGCTCAGGCCGAGGCCCGGCTGGGGCAGTGCCGGGAGCGGGACCGCAGCGCGGAGATCGAATTGGCCGAGGCGGGCATCAGGCTGGAAGCGGCGGTCGAACGGTGCCGCAGGGAGCTGGACTGCGAGCCCGGTGAAGCGGTGGCCGTGGAATGCCCGCCCATAGAGCCGGGCGTCGCTCCCGCCGACCGGATAAGGGCATTGGAACAAGAACTGCGCATCATGGGGCCGGTCAACCCCCTGGCGCTGGAGGAATACGAGACGCTCTCGGAGCGCTACGAGTTCACCCAAGGCCAGATTGACGACATACGCCAAAGCCGCCGGGAGCTCCGCAAGGTGATCCGCAAGATCGATGAGGAGATTGTCAGCGTGTTCTCTTCGGCCTACGCCGACGTGGCCCGCAATTTCACCGATCTTTTCCAGACGCTGTTCCCCGGCGGAGAGGGCAAGCTGCGGCTCACCCAGCCCGATGCGCTGCTCGACACCGGGGTGGAGATCGAGGCCCGCCCTTCGGGCAAGAACATCCGTCGTCTGAGCCTTCTGTCGGGAGGGGAGCGCTCGCTCACCGCGATGGCCTTGCTATTCGCGGTGTTCCGCAGTCGTCCATCGCCGTTCTATGTCATGGATGAGGTGGAAGCGGCCCTTGACGACGTCAACTTGCACCGCTTCCTCCAGCTCATCGACGAGTTCCGGGCTGACGCCCAACTGCTGATCGTGAGCCACCAGAAACGCACGATGGAGGCGGCCGACTGCCTCTACGGCGTGTCCATGAAACCGGGGGGAAGCTCCAAAGTGCTTTCCGAAAAAGTGGTGGTAGCCTCGCAGCCAAAGGTACTTCTCGGACAAAGCTGAGGATTCAGCACACACGATGAGCAACGAGCCCGACGATCCCCGGTCGGAGTGGGATCCATTGGGGTGGGAACTGGAACGCCCAGCCGAGCGATCCAGCAACTTGCCAGAGCCGCGTGAGGTTGAGGTTGTTGCCTGGTCACCTACCAGAAATCCACCGCACCAACCCCGCAATCCAGTCACATACATGCTGGTGGCATCGGTGCTGCTGGCTGTGTTGGGACTGGTTGGCATAGGGATCGGCGTCGGCAGCATCTTTTTCAACCAAGACGCCCCTGCGCCTGAGGTTGTCGTCGTCTCAGGCCCTCAGGTGGTGAGCGCTCCACCCGATCAATCCCCGCCTCTCGAGACCCCTTTAATCGCGTCGCCGTCGGGGGAGGCCAACGGCTCTAGCCCGCCTCTCGCGCCATCCGATCCAGTAGTTGAGGTGGCTCGAGCGGTCATCCCGTCGGTGGTGCTCATTGAGGTGGTCGGGGAAGGGGAGGATTTGGAGATCCCTGAGCTTCCTGATCTGGAGGAGGACATTCCCGACATCGAACCGGACATCCCTGATTTTGAGTCAGAGACCCCCGAAGGCCAGCCCAGGTATGGACAGGGTTCGGGGATCGTCTACGACGCGTCCGGCCTGATCTTGACCAACGCCCACGTTCTGGGCGAGGCCGAGAACGTGAGGGTGCAGTTTGCCGACGGCACCCGGGCGGAGGGCGTGGTGGTTGGCACCGCGCCAGCCATTGATGTGGGTTTGGTGAGGGTCGACACCGACATGGTGCTCACCCCTGCCGTCTTTGCCGACCGGTCAACCGTTGAGGTCGGTCAGCTAGCGGTGGCTGTGGGAAGCCCGTTCGGCTTGCAGCAATCGGTGACCTCTGGGATCGTCAGCGCCGTCGGCCGAGCGATCAGAGAGGGAACGGGGGGCAGCGCCTTCGTCGAGATGATCCAGACCGATGCTCCCATCAACCCCGGCAATTCGGGAGGCGCTTTGGCCAACCGCTTGGGTCAGGTCATCGGCATGAACACCCTTATCCAGACCGACGGCTCAATCGGCAACATCGGCTTGGGGTTTGCCATCCCCTCCGACATTGCGCTGAACATCGCGGAGCGCATTTTGAAAGGCGAGAGCACCGAACTCGGCTATCTGGGAATCTGGGGTACCGATCCGGAGATCGGCCATCCGGGCGCCCTGGTCGTGGAGGTGGAGCAGGGAACACCAGCCTATGAAGCCGGACTGATGGTGGACGACCTGATCGTGCTCATCGACGACGAAGTGGTTTCGACGTTCACCGAGTTGGCTGCCAAGGTCCAATTCCGCATCCCCGGAACCGAGGTGGAACTGGAGGTGGTACGCGACGACGTACACATCACCCTCACCGTGGTAATCGGTTCTCGGCCAACCCTTGAATTGCCCGAGGATGGTTAGGGGCTAGTGGTGCGTCGTCGTTACCGACTGTCCTCGGGGCGAGGGACGTTTTCGGGTTTTCTGGCCTCGGTGGTCTCCCGGGGCGTGGACGACGCCACTTGGGAGGAGCTGGAAGACGCATTGATCCTGGCCGACGCCGGTGTCGGCACCACCACCGCGCTGCTGGAGACGCTGAAGGAGCAAGCCAAGGACGGCAAGGTCAAAGACTCGGAGGCCCTTGTGGCTCTGCTCAAGGCTCAGATGGCCGAAAACCTGGGGGGCCGCGACCTGGAGTTGGCGACCGACGGCAACCCTGCGGTGTGGCTGTTTGTTGGCGTGAACGGGGTGGGCAAGACCACCACCATCGGCAAGCTGGCCGCCCGGGAGGTGCAGAGCGGCCGCAAGGTGGTACTGGCCGCAGGAGACACATTTCGGGCGGCGGCTGCTGAGCAGCTTGGTCAGTGGGCCGATAGGGCAGGAGCCGAGCTCATCCGGGGGGCTGAGGGCGCCGATCCCAGCTCGGTAGTCTTCGACGCCATTGAACACGCCTCAGCTACGGGAGTTCCGCTGGTTATGGCCGATACCGCCGGTCGCCTCCACACCCGCACCAACCTGATGGAAGAGCTGTCCAAAATCCACCGAGTGGCCGGCAAGGGTCCGGGAACGGTTACCGAGGTGCTGTTGGTGATTGACGCCAGCACTGGTCAAAACGGCCTAGCCCAAGCTCGCCGGTTCACCGAGACGGCCGAGCTGACCGGGGTGGTTCTCACCAAGCTCGATGGGTCGGCCAAGGGCGGCATCGTCATGGCCGTGCAAGACGAGTTGGACATCCCGGTAAAGCTGGTGGGCCTTGGAGAAGGGGTCGACGACTTGCTGGAATTCGACGCCGCCGAGTTCGTCGAAGCTCTGTTCTCCTGATCCCCCGAAGCACAGTTTTCCGAGGTGGACCACTAGGGTAGGCAGTCCATGTTCGACTCGCTGAGCAACCGATTCGAGGGCATTTTCAAGCGCATGAGGGGCTTGGGGACCCTGCGGGAAAGCGATGTTGACGAGGTTCTGAGAGAGATCCGGCTGGCCCTGCTGGAGGCCGACGTAAACCTCCATGTGGTCCGCGGATTCCAGGAGAGGGTCCGCGAGCGGTGTGTGGGTGCCGATGTCCACCGGGCGCTGAACCCGGTTCAACAGGTCATCAAGTTCGTCCATGAGGAGCTGATAGCCACCCTGGGCGGCGAGACACTGGAGATCTCCCATCCGGCCAAGCCCCCCACGGTGGTGCTGTTGGCCGGTCTTCAGGGCGCGGGCAAGACCACCAATGCGGCCAAGCTGGCCTCCTGGTTCAAGCAGCAGGGCCGCAACCCGATGTTGGTGGGCGCGGACTTGCAGCGTCCGGCCGCGGTGGAGCAGCTCCGCACCCTGGGAGCTTCCATCGGAGTCCCGGTGTTCAGCGAGCCCTCCGATCCGGTCGCGGTGGCCCGCCGAGGCGTGGCGGAGGCCGTGGAATCCAGCCGGGACGTAGTGATCTGCGACACCGCCGGGCGGCTGGCCATCGATGAAGAAATGATGGATCAGGTCGGGCGGATAACCGAAGCCATCGAACCCCACTACACCTTCTTGGTCGTCGATGCCATGACCGGCCAGGACGCGGTGACCACCGCCGAGGCGTTCCATGCGGTTCTCGAGCTCGACGGTGTGATTCTCACCAAGGTGGACGGCGACGCCCGCGGCGGCGCGGCGCTGTCGGTGAAAGAGGTGGTGGGCCGGCCCATCGCCTTCTCCTCCACCGGCGAGAGGATCGACGAGTTCGAGCTGTTCCACCCCGACCGGGTGGCCAGCCGGATTCTCGGCATGGGCGATGTGCTCACCCTGGTTGAGAAGGCCGAGCAGATGTACGAGGAGGCCGAGGCCGAAGCGGCGGCGGCCAAGCTGCTCGAAGGGGAGTTCACGCTGGAGGACTTCTTGGAGCAGATGCGCCAGCTCAAGAAGATGGGCTCGCTCCAGAACCTGGTGGGAATGCTCCCCGGCGTGCCCCCCGAGGTGCGCAAAGCCGAAATCGAAGACGACCGGATCGCCCAAGTCGAGGCCATCATCTGTTCGATGACCCCTGAGGAGCGAACCACTCCCCGGATTGTCGACGGCTCTCGTCGGCAGAGAATCGCCGCTGGCTCTGGCAGTCGCCCCTCTGAGGTCTCCCAGCTTCTGCGGCAGTTCAGTGAGGTCCAGCGGATGATGAAGCGCATGGGGGGCAAGGGTCCAGGCTCGGGTCGCAAGAAGCCCAAGAAGGGTCGCAAGGGGAGCCGGGTGACGCCCCCGGGTGGCCAGCAGAAGAAGCCGGGCAAGCCCAAGCTGACTCTGCCCGGCTTGGAAGATGGGCAATTCGATCTCTCGTCCCTGAGGTAGCCCACGGGGATTTTGGGCGGGTAGAGTTTCCTCAATCCGGCGGTCGGCGCCGGTTCGTGCCTGCACCGGCACTCATGACAGGCCAGCTGGGCTCAGGACGCCCAATGGACCCAAGAAGACAGAAGGGCTGACCGGCTAGTGGCAGTAAAACTCCGGCTGATGCGGATGGGCAAGAAGAAGCAGCCCACCTACCGCGTAGTAGCAGCCGATTCCCGCAAAGCCCGCAATGGGCGGTTTATCGAAATCGTGGGTACCTACAACCCCCGCCAAGAGCCGTCCCTGATCGAGATCGACAACGAGAAGGCGCTGCACTGGCTTCGCCATGGCGCCCAACCGAGTGAGCGAGTGCAAAAGCTGCTGGTCATCTCCGGGGCATGGGCAGAGTTCACCGGCGAGGTCGCCCCGGTAACGGTTGCTGATCTGCCCCCGGCGAAAGTGACCACGGCCGCATCTGCCGAGGTCGCTGAAGCCCCTTCCGCAGAAGAATCAGCCGAGGTCGCTGAAGCTCCTTCCGCAGAAGAATCAGCCGAGGTCGCTGAAGCCCCTTCCGAAGAAGAATCTGCCGAGGTCGCTGAAGCCCCTTCCGCAGAAGAATCAGCCGAGGTCGCTGAAGCCCCTTCCGCAGAAGAATCAGCCGAGGCTGATGAGGGTGCCGAGGCCGAATCGGTGGAGGCTGAGGAAGGCACAGAGCAGGACGCCGAGAAAGCTGAGGAAGAAGCATCGTGAGCGACACCGACATTGGAGTCGAAGACGAGGATTACGAGAACGACGACTTCCGCGACGACTACGAGGGCGATGATTTCGACGAAGAAGGCGACATCAACACCATCGAAGTCCCGACGGCGCGAAATGTTCTGGAATACCTGGTCAAATCGGTGGTGGAAAACCCCGATGATGTAGAGGTAGAAGTAGTTGAGCGGCAGGGTGCGGTCACCTTGGAGGTCACGGTGGCCGAAGGCGACATGGGCCGGGTTATCGGTCGTCGGGGCCGGGTGGCCAACTCCATCCGCACCATCGTGCGGGCTGCGGCCAGCAAAGACGGCAGCCCCATCGACGTCGAATTCGTCGACTGATCAATCTAGGACGCCCCTGCTGCTAGAAGTAGGCCGCATCGACCGGGCTCACGGAATCCGGGGGGAGGTCGTGGTCACGCTGTGGACCAACCGTGCCGAGCGGCTGGAGGTTGGGGCCGTGCTGTGCTCCGATCTTGGTGAGCTGACCGTGGCTGGGGCCCGAGCCTTTCAGCAGCGCTGGCTGGTGCAGTTCGCCGAGGTCGGCGATCGAAGCACGGCTGATTCCCTGCGAGGACAAGCGCTAAGAGCCGAGCCCATTGCCGACCCCGACGAGCTGTGGGTTCACGATTTGATCGGCATGATGGTGTGCGAACTTGACGGCACGGAGCGGGGCCGGGTCGAATCGGTGCAGGCCAACCCGGCCAGCGATCTACTGGTATTGGAAACTGGGGCCTTGGTGCCGCTTACCTTTCTGGAAACCCAGTCCGGGGATCGACTGATAGTCGATGCGCCGGACGGCTTGTTCGACGAAATATGAGAGTCGACGTCTTCACCATTTTCCCGTCGATGTTCGAGGTGTTCTTGGACCATGGGGTGATTGGGAGGGCGGTGGATCAGGGCCGGCTGGAGGTGCGTGTTCACGACCTCAGAGCGGGTGCGGGCGACCCCCACCGATCGGTGGACGACGCCCCGTTCGGGGGCGGTGCGGGGATGGTGATGATGCCAGAGCCGCTGTTCAAATCGGTAGAGCAGGCCGAACCGCCTCGACCCTTGTTCCTTCTGGGCCCCGCTGGGCGGCGATTTGACCAAGTCGTTGCCCAAGAGTTGGCCTCTGGAGACGGCTTCTCGCTCTTGTGCGGCCGCTATGAAGGCGTGGACCAGCGGGTTCGGGACCATCTCGTGGACGGGGAGCTGTCACTGGGAGACTTTGTTCTGGCCGGAGGCGAAGTGGGGGCGATGGCGGTCATCGAGACCGTGGGCCGGCTGGTTCCCGGCGTGTTGGGCAACGAGCTGTCGGCTGCTGATGAGTCTTTCAGCGATGGTCTGTTGGAGTATCCCCACTACACCCGCCCCGCCGAATTCCGGGGCTGGTCAGTGCCCGACGTACTGCGGTCGGGCGATCACGGTCGCGTGGACCGCTGGCGCACAGCCCAATCTCTGGCCCGTACAGTGGCCCTGCGCCCCGACCTCATAGATGCCCGCGGTGGCCTGACCGACGCAGAGCAAACACTCCTAGAAGAGTTCGGCCTCACCTAGTCGAGCCGGGTATAATTTTTCGTCGCGCCCCAATGCCTGAGTTGGGCGCTGAAGCACCTACAAGAGGCGTGCCATGAATCCCACCGACATCGTTGACCGCGATACCAGACGCTCCGACATTCCTGAGTTCGCCCCTGGAGACGCGGTCAAGGTGCACGTCCGCGTTGTGGAGGGCAGCCGCGAGCGGGTCCAGATTTTTGAGGGAGTGGTCATCCGCCGACAGGGCAGCGGGATCCGGGAGACGTTCACAGTTAGAAAGGTGAGCTTCGGAGTAGGAGTGGAGCGCACCATTCCAGTGCATTCGCCCATAATCGCCAAGATCGAGGTCGGTGCTCGCGGCGATGTCCGCCGGGCCAAGCTCTACTACCTGCGCGATCGCATCGGCCGAGCCGCCCGCGTCAAAGAAAAGCGTTTCTAGACCGCCCGCCTAACTGTCACACCTGCCTCCTAGCGTGGGGGCATGGCACACAACCAGGCGTTGGGGCGATGGGGCGAAGACCGTGTGGTGCGGTGGTATCGCCGCCAGGGGTTTCAGATTCTCGACCGCAATTGGCGGTGTAGCCGCGGCGAGCTGGATGTGATCGTGCAGCGGGGACCGGTGGTGGCGGTGTGCGAGGTCAAAACCCGGTCGTCGCTGGCCTATGGGTTGCCCTCAGAGGCAGTGGGTCACGAGAAGCAGCGGCGCATCCGCCGCCTCGCCGCCCAGTGGTTGTCCGAGCAGGAGCGAGGGGGAGCCGTGCAGCTTCGGTTCGATGTGGCCGAGGTGGTGGGCAAAGAGATCCGGGTAATCGAATCGGCGTTCTAGCCCGCCCTAGCCCAGCACGGCCCACAGAATCAGCCCGACGCACGCCAGCAGGCCCACGGCCACGTACCAGTAGTCGAACCGGGTGCGCCGCTGCTTGCGTGTGGGATCGAAGCCCATATCCCAGTATGTTCCCAATGATGGCTGTTAGGGAAGCTGTGATCGCACTGCGGCCGCTGATCCTGGCCCTATGCCTGGCAGTGGCCGCCGGCTGTGGGTCGGGTACTTCGCCTGAGGTGGGGGTGGGTTCAGAAGGCACCCCTGATCCCGTGCTGGTGGCCGGTCGATCGGTGTATGTCGACCGGTGTGCGTCGTGCCACGACGCCGATGGCAGCGGGACCGGCAGCGGCCCTCGGCTGAATCAGGGCCGGCTATCGCAGGCGTACCCCGACCCCGATGACGCCGCTGAGGTGGTAGCGAATGGGCGAGACCGGATGCCTGCCTTTGGCGGACTGCTGAGCGCCGGCGAGATCGACGCCGTGCTCCGGTACATCAGCGAGGTTCTCTGAGAATCGCGCCGCCGGGGTGGGATTTATCCCCGTGCAGTTGTCACCGACCGTCAGTAGGGTCTTGGAAGCGCTTGTGACCAGCGCACCAGGTCACCCTCCAGGCACGAGGAATCAACCTCGAGAAGGCACCGATCGTGCTCGCCACCATCCCCGCCTCTGTTCTCTCCGGCATCACCGGGCATCCCGTTTCAGTTGAGGTCCACGTCTCTGTCGGACTGCCCACATTCACCGTTGTCGGTCTGCCCGATGCCGCTTGCCGAGAAGCCCGCGACCGGGTTCGCGCCGCCCTGCTTTCCAGCGCAGTCAAATGGCCCCCGGGGCGCATCACCGTCAACTTGGCGCCTTCGGGGATTCGCAAGGAAGGACCAGGGCTCGACCTGGCCATTGCCATGGGGGTGCTGGTGGCCGACGAGCAGTTGCCTGCTGAGGCATTGGCCGACATGGCCTTCTTGGCGGAGCTGGGGCTCGACGGCCGGCTCCGAGCTGTTCCCGGTGTGCTGCCCCAAGTGCGGTGCATCGAGTCGGGCGCAATTGTGGTGGCTCCCGAGTGCGCCGCAGAAGCTGCTCTGGCCAACGGTCCTTTGGTCCGGGCGCCGTCCACACTCCAAGAGCTCATATCCGCGCTCCGAGGCGAGGAGGATTGGCCCGACCCGCCCTTACCGGGATTGGCCAATCCGCTGGATGAGGCGGCGGACCTAGCAGACGTAAGAGGCCAGCACATGGCTCGATTGGGACTGGAAGTGGCCGCGGCCGGCGGACATCACCTGTTGATGATCGGACCTCCCGGCGCGGGCAAGACCATGCTGGCTCGCCGACTCCCCGGACTCCTACCTCCTCTGGACGAGGCCACTGCCATTGAGGCCACCATGGTGCACTCAGCCGTCGGCTTGGATCTGCCCTCTTCGGGGTTGATTCGCCGAGCACCATGGCAGGCACCCCACCACTCAGCGTCGATGATCGCCTTGGTGGGTGGCGGGAGCCGGGCATTGCGACCGGGGTCTATCAGTTGTGCCCATGGCGGCGTGCTGTTCTTGGATGAGATGGGGGAGTTCGCGCCTCAAGCCTTGGATGCCCTGCGCCAGCCTCTCGAAGAAGGGGTGATCAGGGTCAATCGAGCCATGGCAGTGGCCTCTTTTCCCGCCCGCTTCCTGTTGGTGGGGGCGATGAACCCTTGTCCGTGCGGAGAGCTCGGACAGCCCGGGATGTGCCGGTGTACGCCTTTAGCCCGGTTGCGCTATGCCCGGCGGCTGAGTGGCCCGCTCTTGGACCGGTTTGACCTCAGGATTCACGTTGGGCGACCGGAGGTCTGCGACCTATTCGACGCCCCCCCGGGGGAATCCTCCGCCGAGGTCAGAGAACGGGTGGACCGGGTGCGGGCAGTGGCGCGCGACCGCGGGGTGGCCTCCAACAGCGAATTGCCGGACGACGCATTGGACCAACAGGCTCCGCTTGATCCCGAAGCCAAGAATATCTTCAGCCACGCCATCGCCGAAGGCCGTCTCACGGCGCGCGGGTTCCAGAGGGTTCGACGGGTTGCGCTCACTTTGGCCGACTTGGCCGGGCAGGCGCCCCCGTTGACCGGGGGGATCGTCGCTCAGGCTCTCTTCATGCGGACCGAGCCGGTTACCGTGGCCCACGATCCCTGGAGCCTCCCCAATGTCCGCCCATAGGTTCGCTTCGGCAGGGATCCATGCCCATGAAGGGGGAGAGCTGCCGGTGGAGGCCTGGCTGGCGGCTCTGGCATCGCTGCCCGCGGTGGGACCGGCCCGATTGCGGGCGCTGCTCGCCATCGACAGGCCTGCTGAACTGTGGGCCAGCCTGCAAGGGCCGCCATCTCCTGAGCTGGCCAAGGTGGCTGGCAAGCGGGATCTCTATGAGCAGTGGCGCCGCACTGCGGTTGGCCTCGACGTGGCCCGGTTGTGGGCTCGGCACCGGGAGTGCGGCATTGGGGTAGCTGCTCTAGGCACGCCCGGGTATCCGTCTGTGCTGCGTGACGACTTGGATCCCCCCGCAGTGGTGTTCCACAAGGGAGACCCCCAGGTGGTCCACGGACCCCGGGTGGCCATTGTCGGCACCCGACGATGCACTCGCTACGGCAGCGATGTGGCGTTCGAATTGGGCCGGGACCTGGCCTCGGCCGGTGTGGGAGTCGTCTCGGGTCTCGCACTGGGAATCGACGCCGCGGCTCACGCCGGGACCCTGGATGCTGGGGCTGCACCCCCCATCGCGGTGGTGGGCAACGGCTTGGACAGGGTGTATCCGGAGCGCAACCGAGCTCTCTGGCGGGCGGTGGCTGACCAAGGGGTGCTGTTGGGAGAAGCTCCGCTGGGAGCGCCCCCTGAGCGATGGCGATTTCCGGCTCGAAACCGCATCATCGCGGCCCTCGCCGATGTGGTTGTGGTGGTGGAGTCCCATGCATCGGGAGGGGCCATGCACACAGTTACCGAGGCCGCTGCTCGAAATCGGGCGGTTATGGCCGTACCCGGGCCGGTTCGCAGCTCCGCATCAGATGGATGTCATGGGCTGCTGGCCGATGGCTGTGCTCCTTGCCGCGATGGCGATGATGTGCTGCTGGCGCTGGGAATGTCGGGGGCCGTAAACGCCCCGTTGGACTCCCGCCCCGACCCTGGCGAGACTGGCCGACAGGTTCTGGAAGCGCTGGGATGGCAGCCCGCCGATGCCGAGCAGCTCAATGGTCGAACGGGTTTGACCATGGCCCAGGTGGCCGGAGCGGTTGAGGAGCTGAGGATTGCCGGTTGGGTGGCAGTTTCGGGGCGTTGGATCGAGCGGGTGGGCCTTCCCCGGTGAGCTGGCACAGAGGCAGTTCCGTCGAACGGTAGAGTTGAGGGTTGATGGGGTGGGATCTGGACGCCTTTGCCGCGTCGACTGCTTCCGTCGCCGAGGACACCGCGGCGATGTACTGCCGGGAAGTCGCGGCATTCTCCGACTGGCTTGACAAAGCCCGAACTGGTTCCTCTTCTGTTGAAACCCGCAAGACAGGTCCTGAAGACGTGGATCTCCGGATGATCCGCAGATATCTGGCCTTTCTGAGTACTGAGGGCTATGCCCGCAAAACGGTGGCCCGCAAAGCGTCCTCGCTCCGGCGCTACTTCCGCTGGGCAAAACGCACCGGCCGGGTGGCCGCAGATCCCACTGTCGGCGCCATGACGCCGACCCGGGAGCGCCGTCTGCCGCGGGTCTTGAGATCAGAGGAGTTGGGAACCCTGCTGGACACGCCGCGGGCGGCAGTAGTCGACGACAACAACGCCCGTCGCCAACGCGATCTGGCGGTGCTGGAACTGCTTTATGGCAGTGGACTCAGGGTCAGCGAGGTGTGCGCCATCCAGATGGGAGACATCGATTGGGAGCGAAGGCAGCTCACCGTCAACGGCAAAGGGTCCAAACAGCGGATTGTGCCGCTCAGCGAACCAGCGACCGCCGCCCTGGCAGAGTGGCTAGAAGAAGGCCGGGCGGAGATGGCTGATGAGTCTTCTGCTGGCGATTCCGTGTTCGTGAACCTGTACGGCCGACCGCTGAACACCCAAGCAGTGCGCCGTTTGGTGGATCGTCGAGCGGAAACGCAGACCAATCCCCACGCCCTGCGCCATACATTCGCCACTCATCTGCTCGATGGGGGAGCCGACCTCAGGCAGGTTCAGGAGCTATTGGGGCACGCCGACTTGGGGTCCACGCAGATCTACACCCATGTCAGCCGCGACCGTCTCCGCAAGGTTATTGAGGACAGCCACCCTCGAGCTTGAGTGCGCCCAGCTCCCGGTAGGCTGAAACGGCTTCCCCCACGGCACCGACATTTGAGGGTTCCCGATGGTCACAGGAACGTGGGTCGGCATGGTGGCTGCACTGTTGGCGTGGGCGGCTCTGGTACCCGGTCAACCGGATCAGGCGTATTCGCAGTCGAACTCGCAAACCCAAACCGAGGTTGACGCCCAGCAAGCGGTGGCCTACTTGCCTCCGGTGGATGCTGAGGTGGTCGATGCCTTCCGGCCCCCGAAACATATCGGGGCACCTGGCAATCGAGGCTGGGAATATGACCCTGCGCCAGGACAACCAGTGTGGGCTTCGGCGGAAGGCGAGGTGGTGTTCTCCGGACCAGTGGCCCGCAACCGCTTTGTAACCGTGCTCCACCGCGACGGGCTGCGAACCGCGTATGGCTTCTTGGGTCTGATCGCCGTTCAAGAAGGCGACCGGGTTGCGCCCGGGCAATTGCTGGGCACCACTTCGGAGCGCTTCTTTTTCAGCGTGAGGGCAGAGGACGAATACCTCGACCCGGCAATGGTCTTGACCGCCGGTCGCGTTCGCCTCGTGCCCCACCGCGAGCCCGATGGTCGTAGTCGGCTTCCTACTTATGGTTAGGGGGCGCGAAGCGGCTATCGTTTGCCCCGGCCAGGAAGCAGTTCCCGGCTAATGACAATTACCGCCCGGGGCATCCCACGGTCGCCATTTGGTGCTGACCCCGGGTTTCGCTGAACCGTTGGGAGAGGAGAATAGCCATGGCGCCAGTCGTGACGATGCGTCAACTGCTCGATGCTGGAGTCCACTTCGGACACCAGACTCGCCGATGGAATCCGAAGATGCAGCGATTCATCTTTGGTGAGCGCAACGGCATCTACATCATCGACCTGACCCAAACGCTTGCCCACATTGAGTCGGCCTACACCTTCGTGCGCGATCTGGTGGCCAAGGGCGGTCAAGTGCTGTTCGTGGGCACCAAGAAGCAAGCCCAAGACAGCGTTCAGAGCTACGCAGAGCGCGTGGGCATGCCCTATGTGAACGAGCGATGGCTAGGTGGTCTCCTCACTAATTTCGAGACCATCTCCAAGCGCATGGGCAAGATGAAGGAATTTCAGCGGATGCGCAGTTCTGGCGAACTTGACGTCATGCCCAAGAAAGAGGCCCTTCTCATCTCCCGGGAACTGGCGAAGCTGGAACGCAATCTCAACGGCATCCGAGACCTGACCCGGCCGCCCGACGCGGTGTTTGTGCTCGACACCAAGAAGGAACACATCGCGGTGGCCGAAGCCAACAAGTTGAAGCTGCCGGTGATCGCGGTGGTGGACACCAATTGCGATCCCGACGTGATCCAATTCGTCATTCCCGGAAATGACGACGCCATCCGCTCAGGCGAGTTGATGTGCCGGATTATCAGCGATGCCGTCCTTGAGGGCCGGTTCATTGCTCGGGGTAACTCCATGGCCAAGTCCCAGCCTGAGGTTGTGGCCCCAACTTCAAACGGCACTCCCGCGGCCGTGGATGCTCCCGCCGTCGTGGATGCTCCCGCCGTCGCGGATGCTCCCGCCGTCACGGATACCCCCGCCGTCGCGGATACCCCCGCGGCCGTGGATGCCCCTGCGGCCGTGGATGCTCCCGCCGTCGAGGATGCTCCCGCCGCTGAAGTTGCGGAGCCGGCTGTTGGTCCGGAGCAAACCGAATCCCAGGAGCAAGCGTGAGTTCGTTTACCGCCCAAGACGTCAAGGCCCTGCGCGAGGCCACCGGTGCCGGAATGATGGATTGCAAGCGCGCCCTAACCGAGAACGAGGGCGACATGGAGGCGGCCACCCAGTCGCTGCGCGAGAAGGGCATGGCCAAAGCTGCCGCTCGGGCCGACCGGGCCAGCGACCAGGGAACGGTGGCCCTTGCCGTCGACGGCAATGCCGCCGCCATCGTCGAGCTGCGCTGCGAGACCGACTTCTCGGCCAAAGCCGAAGACTTCACCACCTTGGCCGGCGAGCTGGCTCAGTTGGTGCTGTCTAATGGCGAAGGCTCGGTAGGAGCCCGGGAGGCAGCCATCGAGGACCTCAGCTTGGCCAAGAAGGAGAACGTTCGGTTGGGCACGGTGGTGAGGGTCCAGGCCGCCGACGGCCACATCTTGGACACCTACCTCCACACCCAAGATGGCCGGGGGACCAGCGCAGTGGTGGTCGAAGCTCGCGGGGTGACCCAGGAGATGGCCCATGAGGTGGCCCTCCACATTGCCTTTGCCAAGCCCTCGGTGCTGCACCGCGATGAGGTAGATCCCGAAGAGGTAGAACGTGAGCGGGTGGCGCTAACCGAGATGACCAAGGCCGAGGGCAAGCCCGAGCAGGCCTGGGACAAGATCGTCTCCGGTCGTCTGCGGGCGTGGTATGCCGAGCGCGTCCTGCTGGAGCAGGGCATGTTCGGTGAGAAGGAGACCGTAGAATCACGGTTGGGAGATGGTGAGATTGTTCGGTTCCACTTGGCGGCCATCGGTAGCTAGCAGTTGAAGAACGAAGGAACCTCCGGGCAGAGTCAGCCTCCAGCGGTGGTTGAGGGCCAGGGCGTGACCGACAGTGACTGCGACAAGCGGTCGGGTCGGTGGGACCGGATCGTTCTAAAGCTCTCCGGCGAGGCCTTTGCCGGGGAGTCCGGATACGGAATTGACGGCGAGATCGCCGCGCAGATCGCCACCGAAATCGTCAAAGTCAGGGCGGAATTCGACGTGGACGTGGCCGTGGTGGTCGGCGGCGGAAATATCTGGCGGGGGATGACCGGGGCCGGAGCGGGCATGGATCGGGCCCAGGCCGACTACATGGGGATGCTGGCCACAATTATCAACGCCCTCGCGCTCCAAGACACCCTCGAACGGCTCGGCCAGCCCACACGAGTGCAGACGGCCATCGGCATGGCCCAAGTAGCTGAGCCTTATATCCGACGTAGGGCAATTCGCCACTTGGAGAAGGGCCGGGTGGTGATCTTCGGTGCCGGAACCGGCAACCCGTTCTTCACAACCGACACCGCGGCCGCACTTCGGGCGGTGGAAATTGAGGCCGGCGTGTTGTTGAAGGGCACGCACAGCGGCACAGATGGGGTCTACACCGCCGACCCTCGGACCAATCCCGATGCCCAGAAACTGAACGAGGTGCAGTACTTGGACGTGCTTTCCCGGGGGTTGAGGGCCATGGACAGCACCGCCGTTTCTCTGTGTATGGACAACGAGTTGCCCATAGTGGTGTTCGACCTCATGAAGCCGGGAAACGTGCGCGCCATACTTGACGGCCAGCCGATCGGTACTCTGGTGTCATGAGTGGTGCCCAGAGGCATCAAGAAGATGACTGGTCCGGAGATCCCCTTGGCGTGCTAGCCGAGGTTGTCCAGACAAAACGGAAAAATGCTGACGGGCAATGACCTAACCGACTTGGTGTTGGACGACGCTGGTGGGCGTATGGATTCCGCTGTCCTGCACACCCGCCAGCAATTCGCCTCTGTTCGGACCGGTCGGGCATCACCGGCGCTGTTCGAGAGATTCCTCGTGGACTATTACGGCACCGAGGTGCCGTTGCAGCAACTGGCTAGCTTCAGCGTTCCCGAAGCGCAGCTTCTGGTTATCTCACCGTTCGACAAGAACTCCATTTCCGCGATTGAGCGGGCCATAATCCAAGCCGATCTGGGTCTCAACCCAAGCAATGATGGAAACGTCGTGCGGCTCACATTCCCGCCGCTCACCGAGGAGCGCCGTCGGGAATTGGTCAGATTGGTCAAGCAGATGGCTGAAGATGGTCGTGTGGCGATTCGGAACAACCGCCGCAGTGGCCGCCATGACATCGACCAGCTCAGCAAAGACGGCGATGTCTCCGAGGACGTGGCCGCCCGGGCCTCCAAGGAGCTTGACCAGCTCACCCACAACCATGAGCAGCTCATCAACGATGCGTTGAGTGTCAAAGAGCAAGAGCTTCTCGAGATCTAGAGTGTTGGAATAGCCGGAGGGACCAGTGGACGAAGACAATCCTTTCCAAAGACCCAATGACCGGTCTGAAGATCCGCCTGAAGACGAACAGGACATTTTCTTGGACGATCTGACTTCTTTATTCGACGAAGAAGAAGATGATTCCGGCCTGCCGGGCTGGGATGAGACCGAATCTGTCGAATCGGAAGCCGAAGAGACCTGGGACAGCATTACCGATGCTGCTCCCCGGTGGCGCGACGATGCCGAAGGTCAATCCTCATCCGATCTGCCCGATCCGGAAATCGCCAGCTACGCAGCCGAAAGTGTGAGCGTTTTCGAAGATCCTGAGCCCACCGAGGCGGTGAAGTTTCCCTCGGTGGACCGGGTTGACGAGGTGCTCTCTTTAGACGTGTCCGCTTCTCCGGCCGCTTCGGACATGGGCGAAACCAGGGAGTCGTCCATGTCGGCGCCTTCCTCGCTGATGGGAGAGGCGCGGCCCTCTGCCCCGAACGGCAACACTATGACGGCCATCGTGGTCGGGTTGCTGCTCGGTGGAATCTTTCTTGGCGCGGTTGCCCTGGGCGAGAAGGTCACGCTCGCGCTACTGGTACTCGTGCTGCTTATCGCGGCGGCGGAGTGGTTCACCACCTTGCGCCACGCTGGCTATCAGCCCCCCACACTGGTGGGCTTTGTCGCGGTGGTGGCAATGCCGCTGGCCGCCTTTTGGCGAGGCGCTGACGGCATTGTGCTGGTGCTGGTTTTCGCCCTTTTCGGTGCCGGGCTGTGGTATCTGGGCGGGGTCGGCCGCGACCGGCCGCTGGCCAACCTGGGGGTGACCCTGTTCGGGATTGCCTATATCGGCGTGACCGGTGCTTTCGGCGGGCTACTGCTGGACCTGCCCGATGGGGCTGAGCTTGTGCTCACCGCAGTGATACTGACGGCGGCCCACGATGTCGGTGCATTTGCCGTCGGACGGGCCGCAGGCCGCACCCCGCTATCAAGGGTCAGCCCCAACAAGACGGTGGAAGGCCTGATCGGTGGGACCATCCTCACCATCGCGGCCGCGTTGGTGTTTATCTCCATCCTGGAGATCGGCCCCTTCGGAGACGCGCCCGGGTCACGCTCCGATGGCGTGATCCTGGGCATCGTGGTTGCCGTGGTGGCCCCACTGGCCGACCTCATGGAGTCGGCCATCAAGCGAGATCTCGGCATCAAGGACATGGGTTCTCTTCTGCCGGGCCATGGAGGGATGTTGGACCGCATAGATGCCTTGCTCTTCGTGCTGCCGGCCACTTACTTCACCGCCTTGATGCTCGAGGTGATCTGAGCCGTCGGGATATCCCGACGACCCGAGGTCATGTCCTCTCTATCGCTGCTTGGTTCCACCGGCTCGATCGGTGTTCAAACGCTGGACGTGGTTCGGGCCGAGCCTGAAGTCTGGAACGTGGTGGCGTTGGGGGCGGGCCGCTCCGTTGAGCAATTGGTGGCCCAGGCCCGGGAGTTCCATCCCAATCTCGTAGTGGTGGGCGACGCCGACCGGGTTCCCGAAGTCCAGGATGCCCTGCCGGGGACTTCGGTGGCCAGCGGCCCTGCCGCCCTCGCCGAAGCCGCCGCCATGGGAGAGGTAGTGGTCAACGGGGTCGTCGGGTTTGCCGGGCTGCCGGTGACTTTGGCCGCCCTGGAGGCTGGTCGGCGCCTGGCCTTGGCCAACAAGGAGTCGCTGATCGCGGCCGGACCAGTCGTCCAGAAGGCCCGCCAGACTCCCGGTGCCGAGCTGCTCCCGGTGGACAGCGAGCATTGCGCGGTGCACCAATGCCTGAGGGCCAACGACGTGTTCACCGCCGCGGCGGGCATGGATCGCGTGCATCGAATCGTGCTCACGGCCAGCGGCGGGCCATTCAGGGGCAGGAGTCGCCACGACCTAGCCGACGTGACGGTGGAGCACGCCTTAGCCCATCCCACTTGGAGCATGGGACCCAAGATCACGGTGGACTCCTCCACGCTAATGAACAAGGGCCTCGAGGTGATCGAGGCCAACGAGCTCTTCGGCTTGGGCTACGACCGGATCGAAGTAGTCGTCCATCCCCAGTCGGTGGTGCACTCCATGGTGGAGTACACCGACGGCGCCACGATCGCCCAGCTCTCACTACCCGACATGCGGCTGTGCATCGGCTATGCCATCGCCTATCCCGACCGCATCGCCACCCCGTTTGGCCGCATCGACTGGGCCGAGCTGCGTCGGCTGGACTTCGAGCCCCCCGACACCGAGGCATTTCCTTGCCTGGAACTGGCCTACGCCGCCGGGCGTATGGGCGAAACCGCTCCCGCCCTTTTGAATGCGGCCAACGAAGTGGCCGTGCAGGCTTTTCTGGATGAGCGGATACGATGGACGGCAATCCCCGAGGTTTTGGAGACGGTCTTAGGCGGCCACGACGGCACCGAGGCCGACTCCCTGGAGGCGGTCATGGAGATCGACGGCAAAGCCCGAGCCGAAGCTGAGCACGTCGTCGCCCGCCGTTTCGACCGCAGCTAGGCGATGACTCCCCAGCAAGCCGGCTCCTCTCGGAGCGGTCAGGATCGGCCTTCCCCTCTCGACAGCTTGAGGGATTCGCGCGAGAGGTGGGGAGGGCTGGCCCTAGCGGTTGGCCTGCTCGCGTTGGTGCATCTGGTATGGGGGCTGCCGATGCTGATTGTGGTTCTGGCCATAATCGGCATGATTTACCTGCACGAGCTAGGCCACTACATCACTGCCCGGGCCGCGGGCATGAAGGTCACCGAGTTCTTCTTGGGGTTTGGACCCCGGCTGTGGTCGATACGACGAGGGGAGACGGTCTACGGCCTCAAGGCGATTCCCGCAGGTGCCTATGTGCGGATAATCGGGATGAACAACTTGGAAGAGGTCCCCCCCGCCGAAGAGCACCGCACCTATCGCAGCAAACCCTACTGGCGGCGCATGTCCGTGGCCGTGGCCGGTTCAACCGTCCATTTCCTGTTGGCGCTAGCTCTGATCTTCTCCTTCCTGGTTCTCGGTGGGAAGAAGGAGAGCGTCCCATCACCGGATTGGTCGGTGAATCTGGTGGTTCCCGGCTCGGCCGCCCAGAGGGCTGGCTTGCTGCCGGGCGATCGCATTGTGTCGGTCAATGACAGCCCGGTGGCCACCATGGAAGACATGGTGGCGGTTCTGCCCGAACCAGGGACTGCGGTGAGCTTGGGAGTCCAGCGGGATGGCGACTTATTGGCCCGCTCCCTGACGCTCGGCTCCCATCCTGAGGATGCCAGCCGGGGGTATTTGGGTATCTCCTCTCAGTCGGCATGGTTGCGCCAGTCGGTGGAAGTCGGCTACCTCGAGGCCGTTCCCGAGACGCTGGATGAGTTTGGGTTTCTGGTCAAAGAGTCGGTCCTGAGCATTGGCAGATTCTTCTCTCCCAGCGGGCTCAGCAGCTTTTTCCGCAATGTGGCCGACCAACCTGCCCAAGAAGTAATTGCACCGGCCGAGGGCGGCCTCACGACCGCCGTTCCCGCCGAAAATCAGGACCGCGTGATCTCGATCTTTGGTGCACTTCGAATAGGTGCCGATCTGACCGAGAACGGCTATGGGAATCTGCTGCTGTTCTTGGCGCTGCTGAATGTGTTCATCGGCGTATTCAACATGATTCCGTTTCTGCCCTTGGACGGTGGCCATGTGGTGATTGCCACCTACGAGCGTCTGCGATCTTGGCGAGGCCGCCGATACACCGCCGATGTTGCCAAGATGGTGCCCGTGGCCTACGCCGTGATCTTGATCCTGGTTTTTGTCTTCATCGGGTCCGTATATCTGGACTTCACCGACCCGGTAGAGCTCCCCGGTTGAGATTTGTGATGGTCATGGGCAATTGCGAATCCCGCTGGCCGGGCATGACAAGCTAAGACCGTGGAAGTCCAGGCAGCCTTCGAGCGTCGTCCAACGCGCCAGATCCAGGTAGGGGATGTACCCGTCGGCGGCGGCGCGCCGATCACTGTCCAGTCGATGACCACCACCCGCACTGCCGATGTGGAGGGCACCCTTCAGCAGATCTACGCCTTGGCCGCGGCGGGTGCCGACATCGTGCGCTGCACTTGCAACGAGATCGAGGCCGCCGAGGGGCTGGCCCAGATTGTGCCCCGTTCTCCGGTGCCCATCGTGGCCGACATCCATCACCAGTACCGCATGGCGCTGGCCGCGTTAGATGCCGGCGTCCAGTGCCTGAGGTTGAACCCCGGCAACATCCGCAAGCCCGAGCACATCCAGGCAGTGGCCTCGGAGTGCCGAGACCGAGAGGTCCCCATCCGCATCGGAGTGAACGGGGGGTCGCTGCACCCCGACCTCTATCGCAAGTACGGCGACCGGGTCACGCCCGAGGCCATGGTGGAGTCGGCCCAGATGGAGCTCGACTACTTCAAAGAAGTGGACTTCCATGACGTGAAGATCTCGGTCAAGGCATCCAGTGTGCCCCTCATGATCGAGGCTTACCGACAGCTGGCCGACGTCACCGATCATCCCCTGCATCTGGGGGTTACCGAAGCGGGGCCGCCCCCGGTTGGGTTGATCAAGTCCACCGCGGGCATCGGCACGCTGTTGGCCGAGGGCATCGGCGACACCATCCGCTACAGCCTCACCGCCGACCCGGTGCAAGAGGCCAAAGCTGGACGCCAGCTTCTGGAATCGCTGGGCTTGCGGGAGCGCAAGAACGTCGACCTCATCGCCTGTCCTAGCTGCGGGCGGGCGGAGATCGACGTGTACGCCGTGGCTGAGCAGGCCATGGAGGCGTTCGGCGACCGGGAGATTCCCCTTCAGGTGGCGGTAATGGGCTGCGTGGTGAATGGGCCCGGCGAGGCCCGCGATGCCGATATCGGCATCGCCGCGGGCAACAAGCGGGGCCACCTGTTCGTGAAGGGCCGCAACGTGGCCGTGGTGGCCGAGGAGAACATGGTGACCTCACTGGTGGAGTGGGCCGAGTTGATCCACGAGCATGGTGCCGAGGCGGCGTTGGCCAAAGCCGATACAGTGGCCGCCGCCCGGGAGGCTGAACGGGACCGGAGCCGCCTGCTAGCCGAGCAGGGCGAAGATGCCAACAAGGCCAGTGAGAAGATCGAATTGATTCGCAGGAGAAGCTGACAATGGCCAAGAAAGGGGTGCTCACCCCGCAGCACGAGGACTTCCCCCGCTGGTACCAGGACATCCTCAACAAAGCCGAGCTGGCCGACAACGGGCCGGTTCGGGGCACCATGGTGATCCGTCCCTACGGCTATGCCCTTTGGGAGCGGATGCAGGCCGAAGTGGATCAGCGCATCAAGGCTGCCGGGGCCGACAACGCCTATTTCCCGCTGTTCATTCCTGAGAGCTACCTGAACCGGGAGTCCGACCATGTGGAGGGCTTCAGTCCCGAATTGGCGGTAGTCACCCAGGGCGGGGGTCGAGAGTTGGCCGAGCCGGTGGTGGTCCGCCCCACCAGCGAGACCATCATCAACGCCTACTTTTCCAAATGGGTGCAAAGCCATCGCGATCTGCCGCTCTTGATCAACCAATGGGCCAACGTGGTCCGCTGGGAAATGCGCCCACGGATATTCCTGCGGACCACGGAGTTCTTGTGGCAGGAAGGCCACACCGCACACGCCTCCCGCGAAGAGGCCCGTGTCTACGCCGCCAAGATCCTCCACGAGGTCTACCGGGATTTCATGGAGTCGGTACTGGCCATTCCGGTGCTCATCGGGTACAAGACTGAGGCGGAGCGGTTCCCTGGCGCCATCAACTCCATGTGCCTTGAAGCGATGATGCGCGACGGCAAGGCCCTCCAGATGGGGACATCCCATGAGCTGGGCCAGAGCTTCGCCACCATGTTCGACATCACTTTTCTGGATGCCGAAGGCAACCAGGGCTTTGTGTGGCAGACCTCTTGGGGGGTGTCGTCCCGCATGGTCGGCGGGTTGATTATGGCCCACGGCGATGACCAGGGGCTGGTTGTCCCGCCCCGGCTGGCGCCCATTCAGGCCTTGGTGATTGCGGTGCGCGATGCCGACGGCGTGGTCGACGCCTGCCACGGCTTGGGCGCGGCACTCACCGATGCCGGGATTCGGGCCAAGGTGGACGACCGGACGGGGACCGGGTTCGGCCGCCGGGCAACCGATTGGGAGTTGAAAGGTGTGCCCGTCCGAGTGGAGATCGGACCTCGAGACCTAGAGCAGGGTCAGGCCACCCTGGTTTCCCGGACGGGAAGCGAGAAGCAGACGGTCGTTCTTGCTGAGGTGCCGAAGCGGGTCGAAGCACTGCTGGATGACATCCAGACGGACATATTCGAAGGCGCCGTCTCATGGCGCGACTCTCAGATCGCCGATGCGTCCACCATCGCGGAGGTGCGCGAGGCGGCAGCCACCGGTTTTGCCCGCATTCCCTGGGCCGACCTTGGCCCTGAGGGGGAGGCAGTCTTGGCCGAAGAAGCGGTCACCGTGCGCTGTTTGCAGCGCCCCGACGGGTCACTGCCCCAGAGCGGCGAAGAGCCCGATCTGGTGGCCGTCTGCGGCCGCAGCTACTAGAAGATGGCTCTGTCTGTGTAACGACATAGCCGATTCCACCGGGTAAGATTGCCGACGAATCGTCGATCTCTTTATTCGGGTGAGGCGTGGGCTTCGGCCCACGCCTTCTGACTTTGGGGAGAGACGGGTAAAGCGATCATTGTCCAACCGAGAAAGGGGCGAGATGTCAGTAGCAGACAACGTGCACGACCTGCTCGAACCCCTTTTTCGAGGGAGAGGCTTAGAGGTCTATGACCTCACCTACGGAGGCGGGATTCTTCGCATCATCCTGGACAAACCCGGCGGCATCAGCCTGGACGAAGTGGCTAGCGCTTCCAAAGTGGCCTCCCGATTGCTGGACGACAGCGAACTCATTCCCGGCCGGTACACCTTGGAGATCACCAGCCCGGGCCTGGAGCGACCGCTGCGCCGGCCTGAGCACTATGCCCGCGCGGTGGGTGAGGCCATAAGCGTCAAGCTCGGTCCCCAGGTTGAAGGAGAGCGCCGGCTTCAAGGTGTGCTGATGGAATACGACGATGACGGGATTACCATCGAAGTAGACGGAGTTCCCCTTCAAGTGGCCTTCAACGACATCACCAAAGCCAGGACCGTCTTTGAATGGGGTCCTCTGCCTAAGAAGAAGATCAAAGAGAAGAGCAGCCAATGAACCCCGACATGTTGGAAGCCCTCCAAGCATTGGCCGCAGACAAGGGAATCTCGGTTGACGCACTGTTGGCTGCTTTGGCCGACGCCCTTGAATCGGCCTATAAGCGCATGCCCAACAGCGAAGAGTACGCCTGGGTCACCATCAATCCCGAGACGGCCGACATCCAGGTGTTCGCCCAAAAGCTGGATGACGACGGTGAGCCAGTAGGCGAGCCCTTTGACGTGACCCCCGACGGTTTCGGCCGCATCGCTGCCCAGACGGCCAAGCAGGTGATGATGCAGCGGATTCGCGAGGTGGAGCGAGAGCTGAAGTACGAGGAATACGCCGGTCGCGAGGGTGACATCGTCACCGGGATCATCCAGCAGAACGATGCCCGCTACACCCTTTTGGACTTGGGCCGGGTGGAGGCACTGTTGCCCCAGGCCGAGCAGGTGCCCTTTGAGCGCCCCGACGCCAACAGCCGCCTCAAGGCCTACATCGTGGAGGTTCGCAAGACGGCCAAGGGTCCCCAAATCGTGGTCAGCCGCACCCACCCCGGGCTGATCAAACGGCTATTCGAGTTGGAAGTGCCCGAGATAGCCGATGGGGTGGTGGAGATCAGGGCGTGTGCCCGCGAACCAGGTCATCGCACCAAGATCGCGGTGGCCTCCAACGACACCAACGTGGATCCGGTTGGGGCATGTGTCGGCGCCCGGGGTGCCCGAGTGCGCATGGTGGTAAACGAGTTGCGGGGGGAGAAGATCGACATCGTTCCCTTTGCCGACGATCCGGCCGACTTCGTGGCCAAGGCGCTGTCACCGGCCAAGATCAAAGAGGTCAGCATCGATGAGGAGTCCGGTGTCGCCGAGGTGATTGTGCCCGACTATCAGCTCTCCCTGGCCATCGGCAAAGAAGGCCAAAATGCCAGGCTGTCCGCTCGCCTGACGGGTTGGCGAATCGACATCAAGAGCGAGACCCAGTTGGCCCAAGAAGCGGCATATGCAGAAACGGATTGGGCCGAGGGTGAATGGGTGGTGGACGAAACGACTGGCGAGCAGGTATGGCGGCCAGCCGAGGGAGGACCGGCCCTGTCGGCCGAGGATTGGGCTGCTGAAGGCAGCGAAGACGCCCCTGTTGAGGAGGTAGGGGAGGCTTCGGAAGGCGGCCCTCCGCCGGGGTAACGGCCTGCGCCTCAGATTGACTTCGAAATCTGACGGCTGGGCGTGAGACAATAAAAATCCGACCCACATGGGTCGGCCGCGCACTGCGGATAGACCAAGAAAGAGCTTTTTGCCAGCAAAGATTCGGGTTTACGAGCTTGCCCGCGAGCTCGGCCTCACGAACAAGGAAACGCTTGATCTCTGCGTGAATTTGGGGATCGGCGTCAACAGCCATTCATCGAGCATCGTGGATGCTCAAGCAGACCGCGTCCGCCGCCGAGCTCATCGTGATGGCCTTGTTCGGCCACCCGAGCCTGAGCCGGAACCAGAGCCCGAGCCGGTTATGGCTGAGCCCGAGCCTGAGCCCGAACCAGAGCCCGAGCCGGTTGCGGCCGAGCCTGTGCCCGAACCCAAGCCCGAACCGGCGCCGGTTGCGGCTGAGCCCGAGCCTGAGCCCGAACCAGAGCCCGTACCAGTTGCCGCTGAGCCTGAGCCCGAACCAGAGCCTCCTGAGTCCCCGCCAAGCCCCACGCGGGTGGTTACCTCCAGCGGGGGAATGCCGCCACGGCTCCGTCCGGTAGCACCGCCGGTTGAATCGCCTCCAGCGAGCGCGCCCCCAGCGCCGTCTCGACCCGCGCCAAGGCCCGCGGCTGAGCCTCCGGCTGCGCAGCCAGCCGCTTCTGCTCGACCCAGCCCGCCGATGTCACGGTCGGGCAAGCCGATTCCGCCGCCCCCCGGCAGTCCTCCAACGTCCTCTTCGGGCAAGCCGATTCCGCCGCCCCCCGGCCGAGGAGGACGGGGTCCGGCGCCGAGTCCCCGGAGGGGCCCTCGCGGTCCAGCCCGACCAGCTGGCGGTACCCATGGACCGGGCACCGGATCGCCGGGACGATCTCCCGCGCCGTTAGCGGCACGCGGCCCCGCCGGTGCCCTCAGCGGGCCTCCGAGCGGCCCTGCTGGCCCCGGTGGTCGAGGTCGAGGCGGTCCCCAACGTCCTCAGCAGAGGCGGCGCAAGAGCCGGCGGCGTAGGCGGGTGGCCGAAGACCTCCAGCCCATGAACATCCCGGACTACACCCCGACGGACGCGGCCGCGCCCACTGGTGAGGTGGTGGTCGAGCGAGCCTCAACCCCCCTTGAGGTGGGTCCGAAGCTGAACCAGACGGCTGCCGACGTGGTCCGCTTCCTCATGCAGCAGGGTGAGATGGTCACCGCCACCCAATCGCTGACCGACGACATGATCGAGCTCTTTGCTGCGGAAGTCGGAGCCGAGGTCCGCCTGGTAGACCCAGGTGAAGAGCAGGAGAATGAACTGCTCAAACTGCTCGAAGCCGAATTCACAGATGATGAGCTCGAAGAGGCCCAACCTGTTCGCTCCCCGGTTATCACGGTCATGGGCCATGTTGACCATGGCAAGACCAAGCTGCTCGACCAGATTCGCAATGCCAATGTGGCTGAGGGCGAAGCCGGTGGTATTACCCAGCACATCGGCGCCTATCAGGTGGAGAAAGATGGGCGGACGCTGACCTTCATCGATACCCCTGGTCACGCGGCGTTCACGGCTATGCGGGCCCGGGGTGCCGATGCCACCGACATCGTGGTGTTGGTGGTGGCGGCCGACGACGGAGTGATGCCCCAGACTCTGGAAGCCATCAACCACGCTCGGGCCGCCGATGTGCCCATTGTGGTAGCCGTCAACAAGATCGACCGCAACAACGCCGACCCCACTCGGACCATGCAACAGCTCTCCGAGCACGAACTGGTACCCGAGCAGTGGGGCGGTGAAACCATCATGGTGGAGATATCCGCTCTTCAGAACCTGGGAATAGACGACTTGCTCGAACAGCTGGCCGTGGTGGCTGAGGTGGAAGATCTTCGGGCCAACGTGGAGGGCCGGGCCCAAGGAGTGGTGCTGGAGTCCAACCTGGACATCGGGCGGGGTCCGGTGGCCACCCTGTTGGTGCAGCATGGAACCCTGCGGCGAGGGGATCCGGTGGTTGCCGGGGCTTCTTGGGGCCGGGTCAGGGCCCTGCTCGACGACCGGGGCAACCAGATTCTTGAGGCCCCGCCCTCTAAGCCGGTGCAAGTGCTCGGTCTCTCAGATGTAGCCAACGCTGGTGACGCCTTCGTGGTCGCCCCCAACGAGAAGGTGGCGGCCAAGGTTGCACAGACACGCGAGCACTCGCAGCGGATCGCCAGCCTTGGTCGAGACGCCGCAGCCACCGCAGGCGGCGCGCGTCTGGAGGACATATTCACCCAAATCCAAGCCGGTGAGACCGCGACGCTGAACCTCATCGTCAAAGCTGATGTGAACGGGTCGCTGGAAGCGGTGGTAGACAGCCTTCAGCGCCTAGGACGCGAAGAGGTCAAGCTGGCCTTTGTCCATAGGGGCGTGGGCGGTGTGACTGCCAACGACATCCAACTGGCCGCCGCATCCAACGCCACCATCATCGGTTTCAACGTCAGGCCTGATCGCAAGGCCAGAGAACTCGCCGAGCTCGAGAAGGTGGAAATCCGGACCTACGAGATCATCTACAACCTGATCGAGGATGTGGAGAACGCCATGGTCGGGATGCTTGCTCCCGAGTTCGAGGAGGTCGTCACCGGAGACGCCGAGGTGCGGGAGATATTCCGAGTTCCCCGGGTGGGTGCCGTGGCCGGCTGCTATGTGCTCAACGGGGCGATCACCCGAGGCTCCAAAGTCCGGTTCTTGCGGGAGGGTGCCGTCATATGGCGGGGCACGGTCTCGTCTCTCAAGCGCTTCAAAGAAGATGTGCGCGACGTGCAGTCTGGTTTCGAGTGCGGTATCGGGTTGTCCGACTTCCAAGACCTCAAGCAGGGAGACATCATCGAGACTTTCGAGGAGCGAGAAGTCGCCCGAGTCTGATCGAGCCGATGCACGTTCTCGCCGTGGTCTATGACTTGCACATCCCTGGTTGCCAATCGCTGAAGGAGCGCCGTTCGGTTCTGCGACCCTTGCTGTCGGACTTGGCCCGTCGATTCGGTGTGTCGGCGGCGGAAACCGGTCACACCGATCTGTGGCAGAGGGCAGAGGTGGGTATGGCGGTTGTGTCGGGCCAGCCGGGCCAATGCCGGTCGCTGGCCGATGATGTGGACCGGTTCATCTGGTCGATTCCCGAGATCGAAGTGGTGGGCTCCTCATCGCATTGGCTCAACACCGAGGAGTAGGCGTGGCTCGCAACCGGGCGTCGCGCCCCTCCCGATACTCACGCTCGGCCCGGCTAGGCGAGTTGCTGCGAGAGATACTGGCCTCTGAACTGGCCCTATTGGATGACGACCGGCTGGAGCTGGCCAGCATCACCGGGGTGGAGACCAGTGCCGAATTGAGCCAGGCCACTGTGTACATAAGCGTGCTGGACGACGAGGCGGCATCTGCGGCCCTAGAGGCATTGGAGGAGCATCGTCTCCAGCTAAAACAGGCAGTCGCCCATTCTTCTGCGGTCCGCAGGGTCCCCGAGTTGGTGTTCGCCCTTGATCCCTCCATTTCAGCCGGTGAGCGGGTCGATCAGATATTGCGTGATCTGGCTGCCGAGGACGAATAGTGAGCCCGACCGACGGGTTGGCGGTTATCGACAAAGAGACGGGGTGGACCTCCCACGATGTGGTGGCCAAGGCCCGGGGCGTCTTCGGCACCCGCAAAGTGGGACACGCCGGGACCCTGGACCCCGGCGCCACTGGGGTGTTGCTCTTGGGGGTGGGCCGTGCCACTCGGCTGCTGCGGTTTATCACCCCGCTTCCCAAGCAATATGTGGGCGAGCTGATCCTGGGTGCTGAGACCACCACGCTGGACGCGGAGGGCGAGGTCACCGCGGTCTACGACATGTCGGCGGTCACCCCCGAGCAGGTTTCTGAGGCTGCCTCTGGATTTCTCGGCGACATCATGCAGGTTCCGCCGATGGTGTCGGCCATCAAGATCGGAGGCCGCCGTCTGCACGAGTTGGCCCGTGAGGGTGTGGAGGTAGAGCGGGAACCCCGCCCAGTAACCGTCCACAAACTGGCGGTTGCTCCGATAGACCCTGACGCCGGCGTGTACAGGATTGAGGTGACCTGTTCCTCGGGGACTTACATCCGCTCGCTGGCCGCCGACATCGGCGCCGCCCTGGGGGGAGGGGCGCACTTGCGGGCTTTGCGGCGCATGGCCATTGGCTCGTTTGCGATCGATGAGGCCCGGCCAGTCAGCAAGCCTTCGTTGTTGTCGATGGCCGAGGCCCTGCGCGACTACCCGGCAGTGTCGGTCGATGAGTCGCTCGGCCAAAGGGTGAGCAGCGGACAGGTGATGGCCACTGACGAGTTGGCTGCGAAGGGCGACGGCCCGTGGGCCGTGCTCGGGCCGCAGGGTCAACTCTTGGCTGTCTACAAGCCTCATACCTCGGGGATGGTCAAACCGGAGGTGGTCATTCCCCAATGAGGCCAGTGGCGGGCGGTCTTGAGGCCACCGGGATTGTCCAGTTTGAGGCTGTGGCCGCTACCGTGCAGCGCGGTGCAGGTCATAGAAGACTTCGGCAGCCTGCAGGGCATTGAGGAGACCGCAGCCAGCATCGGGGTGTACGACGGTGTCCACGTCGGACACCAGGCTGTCATCGATCAGCTCCTCAGCGAAGCGAATCGACTGGGCGTTGCTCCCGCAGTGGTCACCTTTGACCGCCACCCGGCCCTGGTCTTGCGGCCGGAGAATGCGCCCAAGCTGCTCAACTCGCTCGATCAGAAGCTGGAGCTGCTCGAGGCGGCCGGCATCGAATACGTGTACTTGATTGAGTTCTCCCCTGATCGAGCCCACACCATGCCCGAGGAATTTGTGCGAGAGGTCTTCGTGGAAAGGATGAGAGTGCGCAGCGTGGTGGTGGGGGAGGACTTCCACTTCGGGCGGGCTCGGCTGGGAAACATCGACACGCTGAGGGAATTCGGCCAGGAAATGGGCTTTGAGGTGCAAGCGGTTACGCTCCTGCACCACGACGAGAAATGGCCCGAGCCGGTTTCATCCACCGCAGTGCGCCGGGCGCTGGCGGGCGGCGATGTTCGCACCGCGGCGGCCATGCTGGGGCGCTACCACGAGATCAGGGGCAAGGTGGTTTTGGGCGATCGGCGGGGGATGACCATCGGGTTTCCCACCGCCAACATCCCGGTTTCCATGGTCATGGCCTGGCCGGCCGACGCAGTGTACGCCGGCTGGTACACCCGTCCCGACGGGTCCCGGCACATGGCGGCCATCAATATCGGCCGACGCCCCACTTTCTATGAGCACGCCCAGCAGTCGCTGTTGGAGGCGCATCTCCTCGATTTCGAGGGCGACCTGTACGGCGAGGAGGCCAGAGTGGAGTTTGTGGAGCTGCTGAGAAGCGAGCACCGCTTCGACGGCATCGACTCCCTGGTCAAGCAGCTCCGGGTGGATGTCGCCCTTAGTCGGGAGATCTTGAGCGCGGAACCGTCCCGCTAACCGGCATGAAGCTCGCCCTATTCTCCGAGATCCCGGTGCCCCGGCCGTGGCACCAAAACAGCGAGCAGCTTCGCTATCAAGAGTTGATCCAGCAGGCTGTGCTGGCTGATCAGCTCGGCTTCCACAGTTTCTGGACGGTTGAGCACCACTTCTTGGAGGAGATGTCACACAGCTCCAATCCCGAGGTGCTCTACGGAGCGGTGGCCGCGCTCACTGAGCAGATTCGGCTGGGCTATGGGGTGCGGCTTACCCCCAAGCCCTACAACCATCCGGTGCGCAGCGCCGAGTCTGCGGCCACGCTGGATTTGCTCAGCGGGGGCCGAGTGGAGTTCGGCACTGGCCGCTCAACCACCCGGGCCGAGCTGGAGGGGTTTGGAATCGACCCTCGCGAGACACGGGCGATGTGGGCCGAGGCGGTGGAGCACATCGCTGGCTGTTGGATGAACGACGAGCATGAGTTCCAGGGTGAGCACTGGTCGATGCCTCGCCGCCGGGTGCTGCCCAAACCGGTGCAAAAGCCCCATCCTCCCCTGTGGGCCGCTACTGGCAGCCGGGAAACCCATCAATTGGTGGGGGATATGGGGATGGGTTTGCTGTCGTTCAGCGCCGGGGTGTCGCTCGAAGAGCTGGAATTGCGAATCGGCTTGTACCGCGAGGCGGTGGCGGCCTGCCAGAACCCGGTGGGCGGTTTCGTGAACGACCGGGTGGCCACATTCGCCATGTTCCACTGCGCGCCCACCACGGCCGAGGCCTACGACAACGCCCGGGAGTCGTTCTGGTGGTACCCCACGGTGGCGTTCAAGCTGGTGGGCAGCGTGGCCGAGATGCTCCAAGAAGAGGGCGCCGAGCTGGGCGACTGGAACTATCTGCGGTATCTCCCCGGCATGACCGCCGATGCCGACTGGGATACCACGTTCAGCGTGGAGGACTTGGTGGACCAGGGCGTGGCCATTGCCGGCGACCCCGACCAGTGCATCGAGCTATGCCGGGGCTTCGCCGATCTCGGCGTCGACCTGCTCTTGTGCATGATGAACCCCTACAACATCCCCCACGAGAAGACCATGGAGAGCATCCGCCTCACCGCCACCCACGTCATCCCCGCCCTTAGCGGGTAGTTCAGTCTTAACGGTGGCCGTCGAGCAGGGACTCGACGGCGCTGCGGGTGGGCATGGAGGGCTGGGCGCCGGGGGTTGCTACCGCCAGGGCGCCAGCGGCGTTGGCGAAGCGGACAGCTTCGATCAGCGCCAGACCCTCGGCCAGAGCCACGCCCAGGGCACCGCAGAACGCATCGCCTGCGCCGGTGGGATCCACCACATCTGCGGGGTAAGAGGGAACCAGTACATCGTCGAGCTGAGCACCCCGGCTGCCCAGGGTGATGATCGTTTCGCATTGGCTTGTGTCGGGGCCGATTGCTGCCACCTGGGCCTGCTCGGCCCGGTTCATCACCAAGATGTCGGTCAGCGGCGCCACCGCTTCCACCAAGAACGGGTCGACGGGTGCTGGGTTGAACACCACCGTGGTCCCGCCCGAACGGGCAGCCTGGGCGGCTCGCCGGGCACCCGCTGCCCCCACCTCGCCTTGCAGCAGCAGCACGTCGGCCGAGGCGATGACCTGCGCGGCGGCATCAGCGTCCGCCACCCCGGTGCTGGCGTTGGCCCCGGCGACGATGACGATGGAGACGTCCGCCGCGGTGATGAGCGGCACCGCGGTGCCGGTGGGCTCCTCGACGACGCGGACAAGGCTGGTGTCCACGCCGTTGCCGTTGAGCACGTCCAGCAGCCAGCGGCCCCGATCGTCGTCGCCCACACAGCCCACCATGGGCGCGGTGGCCCCAAGTTGGGCCGCGGCGGTGGCCTGGTTGGCGCCCTTGCCCCCGGAGAAAGCCTCCATCCGCTGGGCCCGCAGGGTCTCGTCGGGGCCGGGCAGCCGGTCGAGCCAGATGGACAGGTCGTAGTTGAGGCTTCCGAAGGACACAACCTTCATCGACACCAGTATCCCCTAAAACCTCTCAGGCCAAATGCTCTCAGATGGGTGTTCTGGCCTTCGGGGTGGTAGTTTGATCGGGTCCCCCGGGCACAAGCACGGCAAGGTGTCGTGAAATCGCCCGTTTTCTGACCGACGGACACACTGAGTAGGGATGGCCGAGAAACTAGCGTCCAAAACCGCGACTATCGAGAAGCACCGCGTGCATGACACCGATACTGGCTCGCCCGAGGTACAGATTGCACTGCTCACTGAGCGGATCGATCACCTCACTGAGCACTTGAAGGTGCATGTCAAGGACCACCACAGCAGGCGAGGCTTGCTGATGATGGTGGGCCGACGGCGGCGGCTGCTCGACTACGTCAAGGACAACGATGTGGAGCGCTACCGAGGCATCATCGCCGAACTTGGACTTCGCCGCTGAGAAGCGGGCATCGCCCTGGCGATATATGGAAAACAAATAAGCGGGCCACTAGAGAGGCCAGCTGCCAGTTGAAGGGGCCTAGTTGCGCTGGGCCCCTCCAACTGGGAACTGGCTCCATTCCGGCCCGCTCGGGCCTCACGTGGCCCGGAGAGGAGCAAAAATGGCGGAAGCCATCACCGTTTCAGCCGCAGTAAGCGGCGCGGAAAGTAAGACCCTGTCCTTTGAGACAGGTCGTCTGGCCGGACAGGCCGACGGAGCCGTTGTGGTCCGCATGGGCGACACCACCATCCTGGTAACCGCAACCGCGGCCCGCCGGGTGCGAGAAGGGGCGGACTTCTTCCCCCTGACCGTCGACATCGAAGAGCGCATGTATGCCGCGGGCAAGATCCCCGGCTCGTTCTTCCGGCGGGAGGGCCGGGCCCCTGAGTCGGCCATCCTCACGTGCCGTTTGATCGATCGACCCCTGCGGCCCTCATTCCCCGACGGATTCCGCAACGAGATCCACGTCGTCGGAACCGTTTTGGGTGCAGACCAGGAGAACCCCTATGACGTGATCGCCATCAACGGGGCATCGGCCGCACTGAGCATCTCGGGCATCCCGTTTGCCGGGCCGATCGGCGCGGTCCGAGTGGCTCACAGTGCCGACGGGGAGTGGATTCCCCACCCCACCTATGAAGAGGGTGCCGAATCCACCTTCGAGATGGTGGTGGCCGGACGGGTGCTGGACGACGGCGACGTGGCCATCATGATGGTGGAGGCCAACGGCACCGAGGCCGGCTGGGAGCTGTACAGCAACGGCACTCCCAAAGTGGACGAAGCCGCCCTGGCCGAGGGTTTGGAGCGGTCCAAAGAGTGGATCAAAGAAGCGGTTGGCCTCCAGCGCCGGCTGATCGCCACCGCCGGGGTGAAGCCCCCGATGGAGTATGAGCTCCAGGTGGACTACGCCCCCGAGATCGAAGCCGCGGTGGCTGAAGTTGGTGCCGACAAGCTGGCCGCAGCCATGTCCATAGCCGACAAGGCAGAGCGCCAAGAGGCCGAGTCGCAGGTGAAAGAGGAGATCGCTGAAGCGCTGGCCGACCGGTTCGCCGAGGTCGAGGGCGCCGACAAGCAGATCTCCGCGGCCGTCCGGTCACTCACCAAGAGCATCGTTCGCACGCGGATCGTGCAAGACGGCGCGCGCATCGACGGGCGGGGCCCGGCCGATCTCCGGCAACTTGGATCTGAGGTCGGAGTGGTGGACACCGCTCATGGCTCTGGGCTGTTCGAGCGGGGTGAGACCCAGGTGTTGAACATCACCACGCTGGGCACCGCACGGATGGACCAGATGATCGACGGGATCGACCCCATTGACAAGAAGCGCTACATCCACCACTACAACTTCCCGCCATACTCCACCGGCGAGACCGGCTTCATGCGGGGGCCGAAGCGCCGGGAGATCGGACATGGGGCATTGGCAGAGAAGGCCCTGGTCCCCGTGGTCCCCTCCATGGACGAGTTCCCGTACACGCTGCGCCTGGTATCGGAGGTGCTGTCCTCAAACGGCTCCACCTCCATGGGCTCGGTGTGCTCATCGACTCTGTCGCTGATGGACGCTGGTGTGCCCATAAAGGCGCCGGTGGCCGGCATCGCCATGGGGTTGGTATTCCACGAGGGTCGCTACACCACGCTCACCGACATCCTGGGCGCCGAAGATGCGTTCGGCGACATGGACTTCAAGGTGGCGGGCACCGCCGACTTCGTGACCGCCCTCCAGCTCGACACCAAGATCGACGGGCTGCCCGCTGACGTGCTGGCTGATGCGTTGAACCAGGCTCGTGATGCCCGGCTCAAGATTCTGGAGGTGATGGCAGGCGCCATCGATGCCCCCCGGGACGATGTCCGGCCCACTGCCCCCAAGATCATCAAGTTCGAGATCCCGCTGGACAAGATCGGCGAGGTCATCGGGCCCAAGGGCAAGGTCATCAACTCCATCCAGTCTGAGACTGGGGCCGAGGTCAATGTGGATGACGCCCAGGACGCGGGCATCGTCACCATTTCTTCGCCCGACCGCGACAAGGTGGACGAGGCCGAGCGCCAAATCCGGCTGATTTTGGACCCGCCCACCGCCGATGTTGGCGAGGTCTACAACGGGAAGGTGGTGAACATCACCGCATTCGGGGCGTTCGTGAACATCCTTCCGGGCCGAGATGGTTTGGTGCACATCTCCAAGCTGGGCCGAGGCCGCCGAATTGATCGGGTTGAAGACGTGGTCGCATTGGGCGACGACCTCGAGGTTGTCGTGGAGGACATAGACCCCAACGGCAAGATCAGCCTCAAGTTGACCGGCGACGACAGCAGCGACGACCGTGACTCTGGTTCCCGCTCCGATGACCGGGGTGGCCGGGACCGTGATGATCGCCGGGATCGCCGCGACGACCGAGGTGGCCGCGACCGCGACAGCCGGGGTGGCCGCGACCGTGACAATCGGGGTGGCCGGGATCGTGATGATCGTCGGGATCGCCGCGATGACCGGGGTGGCCGCGACCGCGATAGCCGGGGTGGCCGGGATCGTGATGATCGTCGGGATCGCCGTGATGACCGGGGTGGCCGCGACCGTGACAATCGGGGTGGCCGCGACCGTGGAGATTGGGAAGTTCCCTCCCAAGCCGCATCCTTTGAAGACGACTTTGAGTCTCAACTGCGAGACGAGTTCGGCGACCTCGGACCAGGTGGCAGCTCACATCGTCGAGGCGGAGGCGGCCGCGGCCGCGACCGGGACCGGTCTTCGCGCTAACCCTGCGTTCCGCTTAGTTTTCTAAGCCGTATTGGCACGGCTCAGCCCTATATCGTCTCGTTTATGATTCGGGTTGGGGTGTTCGGTGCGGGGGGAAGAATGGGCGCCACCGTCTGTGAAGCGGTGGCTGCCGACCCCGATCTGGATTTGGTGGCCGCCGTGGATCCCATTCGGGTGGGTGCTGTCGCCGGCGGCGCAGTTTCGGTAGCCGACCGCCAGGCAGTGGCAGATGCCGGTGCCGACGTGGTGGTGGATTTCACCATTGCTGAAGCGGCCCGAGACAACCTGATCTGGCTGGCAGCTCAGAACATTCACGCCGTCGTTGGGACCACCGGCTTCACCGACGGCGACTTGGAGCGATTTGAAGCTGCCTTTGCCAGTGCGGGGCGGGCGTGCATCATCGCCCCCAACTTCGCCATAAGCGCTGTGCTGATGATGCGGTTTGCCGAGATGGCCGCGCCCTACTTCGACACCGCTGAGGTGATCGAGCTGCACCACGACGCCAAAATCGACGCACCGTCGGGAACCGCCCGGCTCACGGTGGAGAAAATGGCGGCCGCGTCAGGCGAGTGGGCTCCCGATCCCACCGAGCATGAGATGCTGCCCGGAGTTCGGGGAGGCGAGGGCCCCGAGGGCATCCGGGTTCATTCCGTGCGTATGAGGGGGATGGTGGCCCACCACGAGGTGATCCTGGGTGCCGAGGGCCAGACACTGACCATCCGCCAAGACTCCACTGATCGCTTCTCGTTCATGCCGGGTGTTCTGGCGGCTATCAAGGCCGCCTCCGGCCGTTCGGGGCTCATCGTCGGCCTCGACGCTTTGCTGGACATCTAGAACCAGAGCCCAGTCGTGTCGCTCCGGCGCCAGTTGCTCAACATCGCGGTGCTGTTGGCGGTGATCGCCATGGTCGCCGCGGGGTTCTGGCAGCTCCATCGGCTGTCTGAGCGCCGAGATCGCAACAGCACAATCACCAGCCGCAGCCAGCTTCCCATCGCCGAAGTGCAAGATCTGGCAGGAATTGACGATCCTCTCGACGCCGGCCGCGAGATTGAGTTCCGCCTGGTCCGGGCGGTCGGTGTCTACCAGACTGACGATCAAGTGCTGATCCGAAACCGCACCCATCAGGGCACCGCCGGGTTTTGGGTCCTCACCCCACTCCGACTTCAAACCGGAGCGGTCGTTGCCGTCAATCGGGGCTGGATTCCCCACGGGGCGGGCACCGGCGCACTACCAGCGGAATTCGCGGCGGTTGGTGGAGAGGTTGAGGTGACCGGACTCGTCCGGGCCACGGTCACCGCTGCTGGACTCCAGCAGCCCGACCCCGCAAGCGGCGTGCTTGTCGAAATGGCCCGGCCTGACCTGGCCCGTCTGTCCCAACAGCTTGACCACCCCCTGCTCCCGGTCTATGTGCAACTCCAGGCGCAATCACCCCCTTCCGGTGACCTGCCCGTCCCCGTGCCCTCTCCCGACCTAGGGGAGGGGTCTCATCTGGCCTATGCCGTGCAGTGGTTTGTCTTCGCCACCATCGCGCTGGTGGGCTACCCGCTCATCTTGCGCCGTAAGTCGAGCTCAGGTCCAAAGTAGGCTGCCATCGTGCCCCATTCTCCCCACATAGTGCAGCGCGTGCTTCATGCCCTGCGCACGAAGGGCATGGCCGAGGTTGATGCATTGGCCCGGGCCGCGGGCCTCTCGTCGAACCAGGCAGCCGCGGTGTTGGACGAGCTGGGCGAGCAGGGATGGGTGCGCTACCGCGACGGGAAAAGGGCCAAGGGGTGGATGCTGCTCGGAGAGGGCCGGGCCGAGGCCGAGCGGATGGTGGCCGCCGAAGTCGACCAGTCCGGGGTGAAGCCCCTGATCCAAGAGCACTATGAGTCGTTCAGGGTGTTGGACCCCGAGCTAAAGGTGGTCTGCACCGATTTCCAGGTACGCGGCGATCAGACCTTGAACGATCACACCGATCCCGACTACGACGCCGCGGTCATCGCCCGACTGGCCGAGATCAACCGGCGCGTCCAGCCGATCCTCGCTCAGCTGGCCGAAGCCCTCGACCGCTTCGGGCATTATGGGGGACGGCTCGAATATGCGCTGAACCAGGTGCTGAGCGGTGACATTAACTGGTTTACGAAACCCTCTCTGGATTCCTACCATGAAGTGTGGTTCGAACTGCACGAGGATCTCCTGGTGTCACTGGGTATTGATCGGGCAACCGAGCTGGCCGCCGACTCAGCTGACGCGTAAGGAGATCCCATGGCTCGATTTGGAAGGGTATTGACCGCCATGGTCACACCGTTTCGCGATGACGGCTCGCTGGACCTAGATGCGGCTGCTTTGCTGGCCCAATGGCTGGTTGACAACGGGAGCGATGGATTGGTGGTCGCTGGCACCACGGGGGAGTCCCCGACCCTGACCCACGATGAGCAGATCGATCTCATCGGTGCGGTCGCCTCGGTGGTGGATGCACCGGTGGTGGCCGGGGCAGGCAGCAACGACACCGCGGCGGCGGTAGAGCTCACCGAGCGGTCAACCGAGGTTGGGGCCGACGGGATCTTGCTGGTGGCCCCCTACTACAACCGCCCCTCACAGGCCGGTCTGTCCAAGCACTTCGCCACGGTGGCAGCAGCCACTGATCTCCCAGTGCTGATCTACGACATTCCCGTGCGCACCGGGCGGAAAGTGGACACCGCTACTCTGCTGGAACTGGCCCACGGCGTGGGCAACATTGTCGGCGTCAAAGACGCGGCCGGCGACCCCGCCGAGACCGCCAAGCTGATCGCCCAGGCTCCCGATGATTTCGAGGTGTACAGCGGCGACGACAGCCTCAACCTCGCACTATTGGCAGTGGGCGCGGTGGGGTTCATAAGCGTGGCCTCCCACTGGGCCGGGGCCGAGCACGCCGACATGGTCGCGGCCTTCGAGAAGGGCGATGTCGCCGCCGCCCGGCAAATCAACGCCAGCCTCATCCCGTCGTATGACTATGAGACGGGGTTGAAGGCCCCCAACCCCATCCCGGCCAAGGCCATGATGCGCCTCATCGGCCTGCCAGTGGGCCGATGCCGCCCACCGATGGATGTCGAGCCCGATGGGTTGACCGAAGCCGCGGCCGAAGTGCTGGCCGGCACCCGCCTAGGAACCCATGGCTGATCCGGTCCAGATCACCTTTTTGGGCGGTTTGGGCGACATTGGGAGGAATTGCGCGGCCATCGAGTGCGGGGGAGAGGTGCTCATTTTGGACTGCGGGGTGCTCTTCCCCGATGAGGACATGCCGGGGGCCGATTTCGTGCTGCCCGATCTGGAGTACCTGCGCGACAAGGCCGACCGCATCGTGGGCTGCATCTGCACCCATGGCCACGAGGATCACATCGGAGCGCTGTCACAGGCGCTGGATTGGCTGTCGTTCCCCATCTACGCCTCGCGGTTCACCCTGGGGCTGATCCGCAATCGCCTCGAAGAGCATGGGGTGATGGGCCGCACCAGCCTCAACCCCATCGGAGACCACGACCGCATCAGCATCGGGTCGTTCGACTGCGAGTTCATCCCGGTCACCCACTCGGTTCCCTCGGGGCTGATCTCGGCCATCCGCACCCCCCAAGGGGTTGTCCTGCACTCCAGCGACTTCAAGCTGGACCTGAATCCGGTTGACGGCCGGCGCACCGACCTTGCCCGGATTGGGGCGATCGCCCGCACCGAAGGGGTGCGGCTGCTGCTGTGCGACTCCACCAACTCGGAGATCCCCGGCAGCTCCCGGTCGGAGACCGAAGTGGGAGGGGTGCTGAGAGGGGTGTTCGCGGCCCATCAAGAACGACGGCTGGTGGTGGCCGCGTTCTCAAGCCACATTCACCGGGTCCAGCAGGTGGTGGACGCCGCAGTGGCTTCAGGGCGAAAGGTGGCCACGCTCGGGCTGTCCATGAAGCGCAACTTCGCCTTGGCCCGGGAATTGGGCCTGCTCCAGATGCCCGACCAGGCCTTCATCGATGTGTCCGAAGCCGAGCAGTATCCTCCCGGGGAGGTGTGCGTGGTGGCCACCGGATCTCAAGGTGAGACCCGCTCGGCCCTGGCGATGGCCGCCACCGGCGACAGCCGCTGGATTGACATCGGCCCCCGCGACACCGTGGTGTTGAGCTCCAGCCCCATACCCGGCAACGAGGCGCGGGTCTCTCGCATGATCAACAACTTGATGTCCCGGGGAGCCGATGTGGTTCACAGCGGCCAGCTTGAGGTCCACACCACCGGCCACGGGAAACAGGACGAGCTGCGCACCCTGCACACGGTGGCCGACCCCGAGTACTTCGTGCCGGTCCATGGCGAAGTCCGCCACCTCTTGGCCCACGCTGATCTGGCGATGGACATGGGCATGCCCTCTGATCAGGTGGTGATCGCCCGCGACGGTGAGCAGGTGGAGTTGAGCGACCGCGGGCTGGCCAACCGAGGGAAGGTCACCTCCGGGGACTACTACTACGTGAATGGAAAGCTGATCGAGAGCGGCCGGGAGCTGTTCCGCGAGCGGTCCATCCTCGGAGGCCAAGGTGTGGTCAATGTGGTGGTTGTGGTGAACCGCGACAAGGGTCGTCTGCTGGCTCGTCCCCGATTTGAGACCAAGGGGTGGGTCGGGGCCGACACGGTGTGGGAGTTGGAACAGGCCGGGGCCGATGAGGTGGCGGCTGCGGTGGAGGATCACCTGGCTTCGGGCGAAGAAGACAGCTTGGAGCGGGTAGTGCGGCGGGCCGCGGGCCAGTTCGTCAACCACAACACCGGTCGCCGTCCGATGATCGCTCCCATCATCATCGAGTTCTGACCAAACCGGCGCCGGTCGGCTCTCTCAGGGCAAACCGTTGGTTGCTGGTGTTGTCAGTGGTACGTTTGTTGCTGTTGTGGCTACCAAAACCGCTCACAAAGCCCCTAACAAGCCCAGCACAAAGTCCAAGTCCAAAGCCGGTGCTCAGTCCGATGGTCGACTGAAGCAGGCCGCGGCCGCGGTCTGGGCTCGCCACCGCGTCGACATTGTCGCCGTGGGGTTCGTCCTCGCGGGCTTGTTGGCGGCCTGCGGTCTGTGGGCGGATGTGGCGGGGCCGTTCGGCTCGGGCCTGCGAACCGTCCTCGGGGCTCTAATCGGCGCGGCGCGCGCCGCGGTGCCCGTCATGCTGGTTGTCATCGGGATCGTCCTGCTCCGGGGCCCCCGCCCCGATGAGGCTGAACCGGAGAGCACCCCGGATGCCTTCGACAAGAACCCCTACACCGATCCGGCTCGGGCCGATCTGGTGTTGGCCGTCCGCCTCGCCATCGGCACCGCTTTGACGCTGCTGTCGGTTACCGGCCTTTTGCACATCGCCGTGAACCGGCCCGGCATCGAGGATCTAGACGGACTGATGGATGCTGGCGGTGCTCTGGGCCTGGCCTTTGGCGGGACCCTGGCCGCGGTGGTGGGAATCTGGGGAGCGAGCCTGGTTGTGGGTGCGTTCGGGCTATTGGGACTAGTCGTGCTGACCCGGGTGTCTCTGCGGGCCTGGGCTCGCCGAGTGGACGGCGCCAAGATAAAGGCCAGCCTCAGCCGGATGATCCATTCGCTCACCGGCACGGCCCCACTTCCAGAAGCCCCCGAAGCTCCGGTTGACGACCGCTTGGTGGCTGGTCCGGAGACAGACCTGGTTGAGCCCGAGGTGGTTTTCATTCCCTCCCCGGACCCCGAGCCTGAGCCCGAGGTCAGCCTGGCCCCGCCCGAATCCGAGGTTGGCCCGCCCCCCCAAGGTTCCGATCCCGAGCCGGAATGGCAGGCGCCCGTCATTGTCAGCGACAAGGCCTCCAAGTCTTCAAAGTGGAAGCTCCCCTCGCTCAAGCTGCTGAGCGGTTCCGATCCCCAGCAGGTCAACCAGGAGGAGGCCGCCCGGAGGGGCGCCGCCCTGGAACAGGCCCTAGCGGCCCACGATGTGGACACCAAGCTGGTGGGGATGGTGATCGGCCCCACCGTGACCCGCTACGAGCTGGAGCTGGCCGCGGGGGTCAAGGTCAGCCGGGTAACCAGTCTGAGCAAGGACATCGCCTACGCCATGGCCTCGCCCGATGTCCGCATCCTGGCCCCGATTCCCGGGCGCCAGGCCATCGGCGTAGAAGTGCCCAATCGAGACCGCCAGGTGGTGTCGCTGGGCGGGATTTTGGCGTCGGCCGAGGCCCGCAAGGCCAAGCATCCCCTAGAGGTGGCCATCGGAAGGGACATCAACGCCAAAGCGGTGATGATGGACCTGTCCCGTATGCCCCACATATTGATTGCCGGGGCCACCGGGGCGGGCAAGTCGTCGTGCATCAACTCCATGATCACCTCGGTGCTGATGCGCACCACCCCCGACCAGGTGCGCATGATCTTGGTCGATCCCAAGATGGTGGAGATGGCCCAGTACGAACATGTGCCCCACCTGCTCACCCAGCCGGTAACCGACCCCAAGAAGGCGGCCAACGCCTTGGCCTGGGCCTGCCGGGAGATGGACCGCCGCTACGAGATCCTGGCCTCGGTGGGTGTCCGCGACATCGACGGCTACAACGACGCCTTCGACCGGGGGGTGTTCGAGAACGACCGCGATTTGGGGATCGAGGAATCTGAGCCCAAAGAGCGGATGCCGCTCATCTTGGTGGTGGTGGACGAGCTGTCCGATCTGATGATGGTGGCCCCCCGCGACGTGGAGGACTCCATCTGCCGCATCGCCCAGAAGGCCCGAGCCGTGGGCATCCACCTGGTGATTGCCACCCAGCGGCCGTCCATCAACGTGATCACCGGGGTGATCAAGGCCAACATCCCGGCCCGTCTGGCCTTTGCCGTGTCCAGCCAGACCGACAGCCGGGTAATCCTCGACCAGCAGGGGGCCGAGCGCTTGGTGGGCCAGGGCGACATGCTCCTGGTCAACGCCTCCTCTACCACCGCCCAGCGCATACAAGGCGCTTGGGTGACCGAGGCGGAAGTCCGCAGTGTGGTGGCGGCCTGGCGGCGCCAGGCCTCGGCCATGGGCCACAGCAGCAGCCCGTCTTTGACCACCGACGGGGGAGACGGCGACGACGACCCGCTGACCGCCGCTCCGTCGACCGCCACCGGTGGTGGAAGCGATGACGACGATGAGCTCTTGGCCCAGGCCATGAGGCTGGTGGTTGACAGCCAGCTGGGTTCCACTTCGATGCTCCAGCGCAAGCTTCGGGTGGGGTTTGCCCGGGCCGGCCGGCTGATGGACCTGCTGGAGCAGCGGGGCGTGGTCGGCCCCTCCGAGGGGTCCAAAGCCCGAGAGGTGCTGATGACCCCCGACGAGCTTCCCTGACCATCGCTTAGTCCTCGTCGGTAGTCTCAGCTCGTGACATTGGCAGCGGTGCTCCTCGGAGGAGGCCTTCTCGTGCTGGCGTTGGGCGCCGACCAGCTGGTGATCGGGGCGTCACGCCTGGCCTTCTCCCGGGGTATCTCGCCCATCGTGATCGGGGCGCTGGTCATCGGCTTCGGAACCAGCGCTCCCGAGATGCTGGTGTCGGGTCTGGCCGCCGCCGATGGCGATGTCGACTTGGGCGTGGGCAACATCGTCGGCTCCAACGTGGCCAACTTGAGCCTGGTGTTGGGCGTTTCCGCGCTGGTGGCGGCGGTTGCCGTCGGGGGCCGGTACATCAAGGTGGCCAACAGCACTCTGTGGCGGGAGGGCGTGGTTTCGGTGGGTGCCGCGCTGTTGTTTTGGCTGCTGGTTCAGGACGGCTTGGAACGGTGGGAGGGTTTCGTCCTGTTGGCCGCGTTTGTGGTGGCCATGAGCATCATCTTGTGGCGACCGGCCTATGACGCCAACGCGGCCGATGTCATCCACACCGACAAGCCGATCAACCAGTCCGCCGAGCTGGTTCGCACCGTGTTGGGGCTGGGGGCCACGGTGGTAGGCGCCCAACTCGCGGTGACCGGTGCGGTGGACATCGCCCACGAGGTTGGCTTGGGCTCTGGATTCGTGGGGCTGTCGCTGGTGGCGTTCGGCACGTCGCTGCCCGAGCTGATCACCGGGGTGCAGGCGGCTCGCCGGGGCGAGGCCGATCTGCTGGTGGGCAACATCTTGGGCTCCAACACGTTCAACAGCCTGCTGGTGAGTGCGGTGGTGGCACTGGTCGGCCCTGGACCGCTGGTAGACGGAAACCTCTCGGGGCTGGCGGTGTGGATCATGGTGGGCATCTCCGTCAGCGCCTGGCTGCTCATGTTCCGGGGCGACGGCTTGGAGCGATGGTGGGAGGGGGCGTTCTTGCTGGCCGTGTACTTGGTGTCGATGCCGTTCCTGATCTCCGACGACCCCGACGAATCCGAACATGACGTCTCGAGCACCCCTGCGGTCGAGGTGGTAGTGCAGCCGGCCTCGGACACTGATGGTCTTGGGCCATTCTCCGCATAATCTGAGGATGGTGCGCCGGTTTTGGGTTGAGACCCTGGGATGTCCCAAGAATCAGGTGGACTCCGACAAGATCACGGGTCTGCTGGTTCGAGACGGTATGGCCGCGGCTGGGGCACCCGAAGAGGCCGACCTCGTGGTGGTGAACACTTGTGCCTTCATCGAGGAGGCCCGCCAGGAATCGGTGGACACCGTGCTGGAACTGCGCTCGACCGCGGCTGACGCTGAGCTGGTGATAACCGGGTGCATGGCCGAGCGCTACGGTGCCGAGTTGGCCGAGGCCCTGCCCGAGGCCGACCGGGTGGCCGGATTCGGCGTGCCGGTGAGCATCGGGGCCAAGCCCTCGGCTGCTTCACCATCAGCGGTGGCGCTTCCCTCCTTTGACCTGCTGAACCTGCCCCGGCCGCCGGCCGAGGCGCCGTGGGCCTACGTGAAGATCGCCGAGGGCTGCGACCGCCGCTGCGGGTACTGCGCCATCCCCAGCTTCCGGGGGCCGCAGCGCTCCCGGTCGGCCGAAGCGATCGTGGCCGAAGTGGAGGGCCTCGGCGTGCGAGAGGCGGTGCTGGTGGCCCAAGACCTGGCCTCCTACGGGCGCGATCAGGGCCAGGGGGAGCGGGGGATCATCCCGCTGGTGGAGTCGCTGCGCCAGCAGGTTGACTGGTTGCGTCTGCTGTATTTGTACCCGTCCGATCTCACCGACCCGCTGATCGACGCCATCTGCGCCACCGGCGTGCCCTACTTCGATTTGTCGTTGCAGCATGTGTCGCGTCCGCTTCTGGCCCGCATGCGCCGGTGGGGCGACGGCCACCGATTTGCCGCTCGCATCGCCGACATCCGCCAGCGTGAGCCCGCCGCCGTGTTCCGGTCGAATTTCATCGTGGGCTATCCGGGAGAGACCGAGGCCGACCACGACGCCCTGCTTGATTTCGTGGCCGACGTGGGCCTGGATTGGTGCGGGTTCTTCACCTACTCCCCGGAAACGGGAACCTACGCCACCACCCTCGACAAAGAGGTGCCCGCCGAGCTGGCTGCTGAGCGTCGCCGAGAGCTGGCCGAAGTCCAAGACGAGATAACCGCGGCCAAGCGTGACCAACTCGTCGGCCGCGAGGTCGAAGTTCTGGTGGACACCCCCGGCATGGCCCGCAGCTATCGAGAGGCCCCAGAGATCGACGGGATCATCTCGGTGCCCGAACACTTGGCCACCGGCCAGTTCCACACCGTGCGGTTGACCGAGGCCATGGGTCCCGACATGGTGGCCGAGGCGGGGCCCTCATGAGCCATGTGGAGACGTATTCCTGGTCCGATCTGCGGTTGCCGGCCAACCTCATCACGCTGGGGCGCATTGCCGCGTCGCCCGTGTTGTTCGTGCTGATCCTGGCCGCGTCCGACAGCCGGGGAACGTCGTGGTCGGTATTGACGGTGGGCCTGGTATTGGGGGCCAGCGATTACTACGACGGCTGGGTGGCCCGGTCGTCCGGCAGTGTCAGCCGGTGGGGAGCTTTCCTGGATCCGCTGGCCGACAAGGTGATGATCCTGGGGGCCTCCTGGTGCTTTGTGGCGGTAGACCGGCTGTTTTGGGTTCCGGTCCTGATCATCTCGGTGCGAGAGCTGCTGGTGAGCGCGGCTCGAACCCGGTGGGCCCGAGAGGGTCTGTCGCTTCCCGCTCGCCTCTTGGCCAAGTACAAGACGCTGTTGCAGGGTGCGGCCCTCATTGTGGCGGCGCTGCCCCCATTGGAGGAACACGACTGGGCGCCGTCGCTGGCCATCTGGCTGGCGGTGGCCCTCACCCTCTATACCGGCTGGCGCTATATGGCCGACGGCCGGGCCGGCGCGATTGCCGCCGCAGACCAGTAGTAGCCGGTCGCAGCCGGTTAGCCTCCCTGCGTGAACTGTGAAGTAATCGCGGTAGGAACCGAGCTGCTGCTCGGCCAGATTGTCGACACCAACTCGTCGTGGATCGGCGAGCAGCTGGCGCTGGCCGGCATCGACTCGCATCACCAGGTGAAGGTGGGCGACAACTTCAAGCGGATGCGGGCCGTGCTGGAACAGTCCCTGGAGCGCAGCGACTCGGTGATCATGTGCGGCGGGCTGGGCCCCACCCAAGACGACATCACCCGCGACGTGATCGCCGCGGCCCTGGGAGTGGAGCTGGTGCGGCGCGACGACATCGTGGAGCGCATCTCGACCGTGTTCGGGGGCCGGGGGCGAGCCATGCCCGAGAACAACCTGCGCCAGGCCGACATCCCCGAAGGGGCCGATGTGCTGCCGGTGATGCCCGGCACCGCCGCCGGTTTCAAGATCGAGAGCGGCGACAAGGCGGTGTATGCCGTGCCCGGCGTGCCCTGGGAGATGCAGCAGATGGTGGGGGAGTGCGTGCTGCCCGATCTCAAGGCCCGGGCCGGGATCACCGCGGTGATCAAGAGCCTCACGCTGCGCACCTGGGGTGACTCCGAGTCGGGTCTGGCCGAGAAGCTCCACGAGGAGATCGAGCGGCTGGATGAGGTCGGCGGGTGCACCATCGCCTTTCTGGCCTCGGGCATGGAGGGCCTCAAGGTTCGGCTCACCGCCAAGGCCCCCAGCGAGGCCGCCGCCGACGAGATGCTGGCCAACGAGGAGCAGATCGTGCGGGGCATCATCGGCGACATCGTGTTCGGCGTCGACGACGAAACCATGGAATCCGCCGTGCTCGATGCCCTGCGCAGCCGGGGCTGGACCCTGGCGCTGGCTGAGTCCCTCACCGGCGGTCTGATCGGTTCCCGGCTCACCGCCGTGCCCGGCGCCAGCGACGTGTTTCGAGGCGGGCTGGTGTCCTACGCCAGCGACGTGAAGTTCGATTTGCTGGAAGTGCCCGAAGGCCCAGTGGTGAGCGAAGAGGCGGTAACCGCCATGGCCCACGGCGCCGCCAAGCTGCTGGGTGCCGACTGCGCCATCGCCGTCACCGGAGTAGCCGGCCCCGACCCCTTAGACGGCCAAGACCCCGGCACCGTGTGGATGGCCACCCTGGTCAACGGCGAAGTAGAGGCCACCCGGGTCAAGTTCCCCTTCGACCGCGAGCGCACCCGCCAATTCACCACCGTGTCGGTCCTCAACAACCTCCGCATGAGGGTCCTCGCCGGGGGATAAGCCCTCATACGGGGATGATTGTCCCTCCTTGCAGGCAGCTGTCAGGAGAGGCCGAAGATCAGCATTGGGATCCACACCGACATTGCGAATCCGATAAGCGTGATCACCATGGCCCGGGTCTGCTTGGCCAGCTGAAGGGTGGTCTCAGCCCGGTGTTCTTTGAACGCGGCTTCAACATTGGCGAATCCGCCGTCAACTTTGGCGTTGAGCATGGCGAATTGGCCGTTGAAGTCGGCGCGGAGCTCGATGAATTTGCCGTTGAGCACGGCGAATTGACCGTTGAAGTCGGCGCGGAGGCGTTCTTCGAGGGCGCGTAGGTCGTCTTTGGTGGCCAGGTGGGTCCATAGCACGGGGGGAAGGCTCTCCATAAGTGTTCTGGCCTCCTCCTTCCCCAGTAGTTCGGTTAGGCGCTCAATCAGCGCAAAGCGCCGTTCCTCGCCGATTGGCTCACTCACCGTCATGCGGCCTCCTCGGTTGTGTTCTTGGAGGGGGACCTCTATTTCACCGTCCCCGAGTGATTCCTGTTGACCATACCGCTCAGCAGAGCGTTCCACAATCACCGTGTGGGTGGGAAGAGGGCGGTGGGGGTGGGGTTAGGATGACCAGGATGTGGCAGTTGGTTGTGGGCCGGTGGTTGCGAATTGTGGTGGTTGCGGGGGTGTTGGCTGCTGGGTTGGGGTTTGTCGGGGCGTCGGGGGCGGCGGCGCAGTCGGTGGCCGATGTGGAGGTGCGGGACCGGCTGGTTGCCGATCAGGAGGCGCTGTTGAACGTCTACCGCTGCATGTTCGACGTGGATGTCGGCGTGGTTCCCGGCGGCTGCGCTGATGGCGTCCCTGTTTTGCCCGCTGAGGGCCCGGCCCCGTTCTCCGGTAGTCCCACCGCCCAAGACATCACCGTTCGCGACCAACTGATTGCTAATCAGGAGGCGCTGTTGAACGTCTACCGCTGCCAGTTCAACATAGACACTGAACTGGTTCCGGGCGGCTGCCAAGATAACAGCGTTACACCGACCGAGGAATATACGACTGTCATAGCGAACACCTTGGAACCCTTGCTACCAACAACAGAGTTCTTCCGAGAGTGGATTAGGTTGTTGGATTTCCAGGATGCCTGCATAGATCCGGAAATTTCTACTAGAGAATGCGTTAATGCCGAAGATACTCAGGCCTTCCTGCAGGGAATGGCAGAGCTCTTGGAGTGCGAGATGATAAATTTCAAACTCTCCAGGTGTGTAGGAACAAGCCAAATAAGCAACCGCCTCTTTGTCAGTTCACGCTCATGCCCCGAGGGATGGTACCTCGATTTCTATAAAGATTCTCATATGTGTTGGCATCCCGACCATCCAGATTTTCGGCGTTATATATCATCGAGTATGTATAGTTAGTGGCTCAATCATCTATTCTTATCTTTAGTAAATATAGATGATTGATAAATCAATCTTTAGCGCATAAGCGCCCGTGTGTATTGGTCTGAATCACACCTCGGGGTTGACCACTCCGGCGAGCATTCCGCCGTCGGCGATGAATTCGGCGCCGGTGCTGTAGGAGGAGTCGTCGGAGGCTAGGTAGGCGGCCAGGTGGGCTATCTCGACGGGTTGGCCCACACGGCCCAGGGGGAGCATGGCGAAGGTCGCTTCTCGCTCTTCGTCGGAAATGGCGTCTCCCAGAGTGTCGGGAGCGGTCATGGCAGTGTCTACGCCGCCGGGGTGGATGGAGTTGACTCGGATGCCGTGCTTGCCCAGCTCTAGGGCGGCGTTCTTGGTCATGCCCCGCACCGCGAACTTGGAGGCGGTGTAGGCCACCGTGCCGCCGTAGCCGGCGATGCCGTTGGTGGAGCTGATGTTCACGATCGACCCGCCGCCGGCCTCGATCATGGCCGGCACGGTGTACTTCATGCCCAAGAACACTCCCACTTGGTTGATGTTGATCACCCGCATGTAGTCCTCCAGCGAGGTGTCCACCATGGACACGCCGAACAGGAGCACCCCGGCGTTGTTCACCAGCACGGTGGGGGGGCCGAAGCGGCTGGTGGTCTCGGCCACCGCCTTCTGCCACGCCTCGGGGTCGGTCACGTCCAAGGGCAGGTAGTGGGCATTGGGGCCCACATCGGCGGCCACCGCCTCGCCCAAGTCGTGGAGCACGTCGCCGAACACCACCTTGGCGCCCTCGGCGGCGAACAGCCGCACCTCGGCCTCGCCTTGGCCCCGGGCGCCGCCGGAAACGATGGCTACTTTGCCGTCGAGCCTTCCCATGTCAGTTCTCCTCTCCGGAGGTGTCGCGGTCGAGCCTAAGCGAAGCCGAGTTCATGCAGTAGCGCTCGCCGGTGGGGTGGGGGCCGTCGGGGAAGATGTGGCCCAGATGCGCCCCGCACGATCCGCACACTGCCTCGGTGCGCACCATGCCGTGGCTGGCGTCGGTGTTGCGGTCCACCTTGCCCTCGCCGGCTTCCTCGTAGAACGACGGCCAGCCAGTGCCCGAGTCGTATTTGGTGTCGGATGAGAACAGCGGCTCGTCGCACACCCGGCAGCGGTACATGCCCTCGTCTTTGCAGTCCCAGTACTCGCCGGTGAAGGCCCGTTCGGTGCCGGCTTGCTGGGTTATGTGGTACTGCTCGGCGGTCAGCCGCTGGCGCAGTTCCTCATCGGTGAATGCTTGCTCTGCCATGACGTTCACCGTATCGGATTTCTGGCGCAAACAGGCAGGTGGGGCTAGCGGGGTACTTGTGAAATTCATGCCCCGTAACTACGCTGATGTCATTATCTGGGGACAAACTGTCACCGGTCGTCTTTAGAGTGTGGCTCGACATTCCCCCTACAACCTCGTAGCCGCAAGACACACCACCTAGAGGAGGAAAAGTGGAACGAGAAAAAGCACTAGAGATGGCCCTCGGCCAGATCGAGAAGCAATTCGGCCAAGGTGCCGTGATGAAGATGGGCGAGAAGGGCACCATGGCCATCGAGACCACCCCCACCGGGGCGCTGGCCCTCGATTTGGCGCTGGGCGTCGGGGGGCTTCCCCGGGGCCGGGTGGTGGAGATCTACGGCCCGGAGTCCTCGGGCAAGACCACCCTGGCGCTGCACGCCGTGGCTGAGGCCCAGCGGAACGGGGGGATCTGCGCGTTTGTCGACGCCGAGCACGCCCTCGACCCGGTGTACGCCAAGGCCATCGGAGTGGACGTCGACGAGCTGTTGATTTCCCAGCCCGACACCGGTGAGCAGGCCCTGGAGATCACCGACATGTTGATCCGGTCGAGTGCACTCGACGTGATCGTCATCGACTCGGTGGCCGCCCTCACCCCTAGGGCTGAGATCGAGGGGGACATGGGCGACACCCACGTGGGCCTGCAAGCCCGCCTCATGTCGCAGGCCCTGCGCAAGCTCACCGCCAACTTGAACAAGTCCAAGACGGTGTGCATCTTCATCAACCAGCTTCGGGAGAAGATCGGCGTGATGTTCGGGTCTCCCGAGACCACGCCCGGCGGCCGGGCGCTGAAGTTCTACTCTTCGGTCCGATTGGACATCCGCCGCATCGAGTCCCTCAAGCAGGGGGTGGAGGCGATCGGCAACCGCACCCGGGTGAAGGTGGTCAAGAACAAGGTGGCCCCGCCGTTCCGGCAGGCCGAGTTCGACATCATGTACTCCAAGGGCATCAGCCGGGAGGGCTCGCTGCTCGATGTGGGCGTCGACTTGGACATCGTCGAGAAGTCCGGGGCCTGGTTCACCTACGAGGGTGAGCACCTCGGCCAGGGCCGGGAGAAGGCCAAGGCGTTCTTGGCCGAGCACCCCGAGATCATGGTGGAGATCACCGACCGGGTGTGGAATACCGTGAACCCTCCGGCGGAGGAAGAAGCAGCCGAAACCGAGGAACCGGCCGCACAAACCGGCTAGTGGGCCCAAACTGGCTAGGAGGCTATTGGCAGCCGACAGGTAGCCTGGCGGGGTGAGCCGCAGCTATTTCATCCGCACCTACGGGTGTCAGATGAACGAGCACGACACCGAGCGCATCGCCGGGCTGCTGGAAGCCGACGGGATGACATCGGCCGACGCCATGGAGTCGGCCGACGTCATCGTGCTCAACACCTGCTGCATCCGGGAGAACGCCGACAACAAGCTCTACGGCCAGCTCGGCCACCTCAAACGGCTCAAGCAGGACCGCCCCGACATGCAGATTGCGGTGGCGGGCTGTTTGGCCCAGAAAGACCGGGAGCTGATCCGGGAGCGGGCCGGCCACGTAGACGTGGTGTTCGGCACCCACAACGTGCACCGGGCTGCCGAGCTGATCGGTGCCTCAGCCGACGGGCCCATAGTGGAGATCCTGGAAGAGGCCGTCGAGCAAGACCGCGACAGCTTCCCCTCGGCGCTGCCGGTGCGCCGGGAAGCCCCGTATGCCGCGTGGATGACCATCCAGGTGGGCTGCGACAACTCGTGCGCCTTTTGCATCGTGCCCGCGGTGCGGGGAGCGGAGATCAGCCGCCCGCTGGAGACGCTGGTATCCGAGGCCGCCGATCTGGTGGCCGGCGGGGTAACCGAGATCACCCTGCTGGGCCAAAACGTCAACTCCTACGGCCGCGATCTCCAGCGGGATCGCCGCCAAGCCGGTGAGCGGGTGCCGCTGCGCCCGCTGTTCGCCGACTTGTTGCGGGCTGTAGGCGCGGTGGACGGCATCGAGCGGATCCGGTTCACCAGCCCCCACCCCAAGGATCTGCGGCCCGAGACCATCGAGGCCATGGCCGAGGTTCCCTCGGTGTGCGAACACCTGCACCTGCCGCTGCAATCGGGCAGCGACCGGGTGCTGGCCGCCATGCACCGCGGCTACACCGCTGAGCGCTACTTGGAGCGGCTCCGGGCCGCCCGGGACGCGGTGGACGACTTGGCCGTGTCCACCGACATCATCGTGGGCTTCCCCGGCGAGACCGAGGACGACTTCGAACAGACGCTGCTGGTTGCCGCCGAGGCCGAGTACGACTCGGCGTTCACGTTCGTGTTCTCGCCCCGGCCCGGTACCGAGGCCGCTGAGATGGCCGACCAGTATTGCGACCCCGACGAGGTGCGGGACCGCTTCGAGCGGCTCCGGGCCGTGGTGGAGCGCTCCAGCCGCCGGGGCAACCAGGCTCGCGTCGGCCGCCGCGAAGAGGTGGTGGTGGAGGGCCCGTCGAAGAAGGATCCCGCCGTGCTCACTGGCCGGTCCCGCCAGAACCGCCTGGTCCACTTCCCGTCGCCGGAGAAGCTGAAGCCGGGCACGTTCGCCACCGTGGACGTGACCGAGGCTGGCGCCCATCATCTACGAGGCGAGTTGGCCGAGGTGACCGCTCCGCCCCGGTGGCGCACCCGGATCCCGGTGGCCGCGCTCTGAGCAGCTCAACGGCCCCCGATTCCGTTGGCGCGCCGGGCGCGCTGGCCATCGTCGGGGTTACCGCCAGCGGCAAATCGGCGGTGTCACTGGCCTTAGCCCGCCGCCTGGGAGAAGCCGAGATCATCTCGGTGGACTCCATGCAGGTGTACCGGGGGATGGACATCGGCACCGATAAGCCCTCCGCCGCGGTGCGGGCCGAGGTGCCACACCACCTCATCGATGTGGCCGACCCGTCGCAGGACTACTCCCTAACCATGTTCCAACAAGCGGCCCGTCAAGCCCGGTCTGGCATTTCTGGCCGCGGCCGGGTGGCGGTGCTGGTGGGGGGCACAGGGCTCTACCACCGGGCCGTGATCGACGATCTCGAGATTCCCGGCCGCTATCCCGAGACCGCGGCCGACCTGGACACGGTGCCCGACACGGTTGCTCTGCACCGTCGCTTGACCGATCTCGATCCGGTGGCCGCAACCCGCATGGAGCCCACCAATCGGCGTCGGATCATCAGAGCCCTGGAGGTGACGGTGGGCAGCGGCCGTCCGTTCTCCTCCTACGGGCCGGGATTGAACCAATACCCGCCCCGCGACATCGCCCAGTTCGGCCTGTCGCTGCCTCGGTCAGAGGTCGACCGCCGCATCGAGCAGCGCTACCACCAACAGATTGAAGCCGGTTTCCCGGCCGAGGTGGAGGCGCTGGCCGCCCGCCGTCCGCCCCTGTCGCGCACTGCCTCCCAGGCTTTGGGGTATAAGGAGCTGCTGGCCCACCTCAGCGGCGAGGTGTCGCTCGACGAGGCGGTGGCGCTGGCCATCACCCGCACCCGGCAATTTGCCCGCCGCCAGGAGCGGTGGTTCCGGCGCGACCCCCGCATCATCTGGCTGGACGCCGACGGAGAGGCCGGAGCGCTGGCCGAAGAGGTGTTGGCCCACCGCAACTCGGGAATTGCCCAAGGGTGAACTTGCAAATGGTGCGTGGCCGAGCAAGCAGAACTTGCCAGACTGGAACGATGCAGCTGACCAAGCACCACGGCTTGGGCAACGACTTTTTGATCGCCCTGGTAGACGCGCTGCCCGCTGACGCCCCCGCGTTGGCCCAGGCAGTGTGCCATCGCACCCGGGGTGTGGGCGCCGACGGCCTGATATTCGGCCTGCCCGGTGATCCCGACGAGGGAACAGACGTCACCATGGTGCTGTTCAACGCCGACGGGAGCCGGGCAGAGATGAGCGGCAACGGCATCCGCTGTTTGGCCCAGGCCGCCGTCATGGGTGCCGGGTGCAGTGCGGAGATGCGGATCGGCACCGATGCCGGAGTTCGCGAGGTGGGCGTCGAGGCTGCCGACCACCCCACCGCTATCCAAGCTCGGGTAGACATGGGGCCGGTGAACGCTGGACCAGCACTAGAAGCAATTGACTACCCCGACAGCGTGCGGCTTGCGACCGCCGATGTGGGCAACCCCCATCTGGTGATTCAGGTACCCGACGCCCACCGTGTTGACGTGGCCGCCGACGGAGCCGAGCTTTCACGGCTTGCCGGCGGGATCAACGTGGAGTTCATCAGCCCGAGCCCCGGCGGCTTGGGCATCGACTTGCAGGTGTGGGAACGCGGCGTGGGCGTGACCCAAGCGTGCGGAACCGGCGCGTGCGCCGCCGCTCATGCAGCCCACCGATGGGGTCTTGTCGGCTCGCTGGTCCCGGTCTCCATGCCCGGCGGTGATGTCACCGTGGAGTTGGGAGACACCGCAATGCTGGTCGGCCCTGCCGAGTACATAGCGACAGTGGACTATGGCTGATAGAGAATCCCACAGAGGCGGGTTTGGCACCCACGGCGGTGAGTCGGGCGCGTTCATCGAACGGGCCTTCCGGGAGAAGATAGTGCTGGTGGGCGTAACCCTCGGTGGTGCCGATGCAGCCCGCACCGACGCCGATTTGGACGAGTTGGCCCAGCTCATCGACACCGCCGGGGCCGACGAGGTGGGCCGGGTGGTCCAGCGTCGCCGCGCTCCCGATCCGGCCACCTACATCGGCAAGGGCAAGGTCGACGAGATCTTGGAGCTGAGCGAGCAATTCGACGCCGACACCGTGGTGTTCGACGACGAGCTGAGCCCGGCCCAGCAATTCAACCTGGAGAAGATCCTCGGCCGCACCGCCATCGACCGCACCGCGGTGATCCTCGACATATTCGCCCAGAACGCCAGCAGCCAAGAGGGCCAGGCCCAGGTAGAGCTGGCCCAGCTCCGCTATGCGCTGCCACGACTGCGCCGGGGCGGGAGGTTCAGCCAGCAGGCCGGGGGGATCGGTACCCGGGGACCGGGTGAGACCCAGCTCGAGGTGGACCGCCGGCGCATTCAGCGGCGCATTCACAAGCTGGAGGCCCAGCTGCGGGACATCAAGAAGAACCGCAGCGTGCAGGGCCGGAGCCGTCAGCGATCAGCCCAGAGTGCGGTGACCATCGTGGGCTACACCAATGCGGGCAAGTCCCGGCTGCTCAACCAGCTCACCGACTCGGGCGTGCTGGTGCAGAACCGCCTGTTCGCCACCCTCGACGCCGCCACCCGGCGCCTGGAGCTGCCCGGCGGGGAGCGAGTGCTGCTCACCGACACCGTCGGGTTCATCCAGAAGCTGCCCCACCAACTGGTGGAGGCGTTCCGGTCCACACTCGACGTGGTATCGGAGGCCGATCTGCTGCTGCACGTGGTGGACGCCGCCGGCCCCGACCCCGACGCCCACATCGCCGCGGTGCGCCAAGTGCTGCGGGAGATCGACGCCGGGGACGTGCCCGAGCTGCTGGTGTACAACAAGTGCGACCTGTTGGCCGGGCAAGACATCCCGCTGGGCTCCAACAAGGACGCCATAGCGATCTCGGCCGCCACCGGCGAGGGCACCGACAAGCTGCTGGCCGCCATGGCCGACGAGCTGCGCTCCGGCGCGGTAATCGTCGAGCTGCTGGTGCCCTATGCCCGGGGCGAGGTGCTGGCCGCGGTGCAGCGGGCCGGGCACGTGCTGGCCAACGACACCGACGAGGTCGGCTATCGGATCCAGGCCCGCATGGACCCGGCATCGGCAGCCCGGCTCTCTGAGTGGGTGGTGGGGTAGAAGAGCCGTCTATGGCCGGATTCGTACCCCCTCCCTATCCCTACGACCGCCTCGACGAGCTGCGGGCGGTGGCCGACGGCTTCGAAGGCGGATGTGTCGACCTGTCGGTGGGGGCCCCGTCCGACCCGCCCCCGCCCGCGGTGGTGGCCGCCCTCTCGGCCTCCGACGCTGAGCGGGGCTACCCGGCGTCGCTGGGATCGGCCGCCTATCGGGAGGCGGCAATGGGCTGGCTGGCCCGGCGGTTCGGCATCGACACCACCGGGGCCGCCGTAGCCGGATGTGTGGGCACCAAGGAATTTGTGGCCTCGCTGCCCCATTACCTGAAGTTGCGGGATCCCAGCCGCGACACCGTTCTGTACCCGGCCGTCTCGTACCCGTCGTATGCCATGGGCGCCCTTTTGGCCGGCTGCCGGGCAGTTCCCGTCCCCGTGGACGACCAGTGGTGCCTAGATTTGGCCGCGGTCGATCCCGACGATGCCGGTCGCTCTCTATGCCTGTGGGTCAACACCCCGGGCAACCCGGCGGGCGGTCTTGAAGATCTGGCGGCGGTAGCCGATTGGGGACGTCTCCACAGAGTTCCGGTCTTCAGCGACGAGTGCTACATCGAATACATATGGGACGCCGAACAAGACAGGAGCCCCGAGGCCAGCATCTTGAGCCAGGGGTCAACCGGGGTGATGGCGGTTCACTCGCTGTCCAAGCGGTCCAACCTGGCTGGCGTCCGGGCCGGCTTCTACGCCGGTGATCCCGACTTGGTCCACTACTTGTCGGAGGTCAGAAAGCACGCCGGGATGATGATTCCCGGCCCGGCGCAGGCCGCCGCGGCAGTGGCATTGGGCGACGACGCCCACGTCGATGCCCAGAGGGCCGTCTATCGGTCTCGCCTGAGCCGCCTGCGGGCGCTTCTCTCAGCCTATGACCCTGCGGTGGCAACCCCCGGAGGTGCCTTCTACCTGTGGGTGGCGTCTCCCGACGGCGACGGCTGGACGCTGGCCCGCCGGGTGGCCGAGGAAATGGGGGCGCTGGTAAGCCCGGGGGAGTTCTATGGTTCAGCAGGCGCTGGCCACATCAGGGTGGCCGCGGTGGCTCCCGACGCCCGGATCGGCCTGCTTGAACAGCGGATGGCGGCCCGGCGCGGGGATACCGTGGGGCGATGAGTCAAGGCAATGCGAGGTTGAGGCAATGAGCGATCTGCAAGCTCGGATCGAGGGGCTGTGGGCCGACCGCACACCGATAGCTCAGGGCGACCCCGAGGCGCGGGCCGCGGTAAACGAGGCCATCGGCCTGCTCGACTCTGGTGCCGCCCGGGTGGCCGAGGTGGGAGACGACGGCGAGGTAGTGGTGAACCAGTGGCTCAAGCAGGCCATCTTGTTGTTGTTCTCGATGGCCGAGATGGAGACCATGGAGCTGGGCCCGTTCGAGTTCGCCGACAAGATCCCCCTCAAGAGCGACTACCAGGCCGCCGGAGTGCGGGTGGTGCCGGGGGCGTCGGCCCGCTGGGGCTCGTTTCTGGACCGGGGCGTGATCATGATGCCCAGCTACGTGAACATTGGCGCCCGGGTGGGGGCCAACACCATGGTCGACACCTGGGCCACCGTGGGCTCGTGCGCCCAGATCGGGGCCAACGTCCACCTGTCGGGCGGGGTGGGCATCGGCGGCGTGCTGGAACCCCCCCAGGCCGCTCCGGTGATCGTCGGCGACGACTGCCTGGTGGGCAGCCGCTGCATCGTGGCCGAAGGCGCCCAGCTGGGCGACGGGGTGGTTCTGGGCGCGGGATGCGTGCTCACCGGCTCTATCCCGGTCATCGACGCGGCCACCGGCGAAGAGCTGGGCCGCGGCTCGGTGCCGGCCTGGTCGGTGGCGGTGTCTGCTACCCGGCCCCGCACCTTCGACGGGGGGACGTTCGGCATGCCCTGCGTGTTGGTGATCAAGCATCTTGAGCCCGGCGAGCGCCACGACAAGGCCCAATTGAATGCGGTACTGCGCGATCACGGGGCGGCCACTTAGCCATGGTTTATCCACAGGCTGGCCCTTTTGGGGAGGAGCCTGCGAATGGTGGCCCGTTTGGGCCTTGCTGGGCGGCGTTGTGACCACAGATTTGCTGGCCGCAACGGCTGAGCTGGTCGATGTGGCCTCGGTGTCGTACCACGAGGGGGCCATTGCCGATCTGATCGAGGGCCGCTTGCGGGATGTGCCCGCGCTGGCCGTTCACCGAGTGGGCGACAACGTGGTGGCCCGCACCGAATTGGGCCGCCCAATTCGGGTGTTGATCGGCGGCCACAGCGACACCGTGCCTCCCAACGGCAATGCGGCGGCTCGAATCGACGGCGACGTGCTGTGGGGACTCGGGGCGGCCGATATGAAGGCTGCATTGGCCGTGATGCTGGATCTGGCCGCCACATTGCCAGAGCCCGCGGTGGATGTGACCTGGCTGGTGTATGCCCGCGAAGAGGTCCGCGTCACCGACAGCGGGTTGCGGGAGCTGTTCGACGTCCACCCCGACTTGCTGGCCGCCGATGTCGCCATTCTGGGCGAGCCCACCGGGGGAGCGGTGGAGGCCGGTTGCCAGGGATCGATGCGGGCAGTGGTGAAAATGGCCGGGGCCCGGGCCCACACCGCTAGGCCGTGGATGGGGGTCAATGCCATCCACCGGCTGGGGTCGCTGCTCGCTTTGGTGGACGCCTACGAGCCCCGAATGCCGGAGATCGACGGCTGCCAGTACCGTGAGTCGCTCCAAGCGGTAGCCATCGGCGGTGGAGTGGCCGGCAACGTGGTGCCCGACAGCGCCGAGGTGACGGTGGGCTACCGTTACGCCCCCGACCGAGAGGCCGAGGCCGCCGAAGCGGCCCTGAGGGAGCTGCTGGCTCCGGCGATGGGTGACAATGACCACTTCGAGGTGACAGAGCATTCTCCGGCCGCCCTGCCGGGCTTGGGCCATCCAGTGCTGCAAAGGCTCATCGGGGATAATCGGCTGGAGGTCAAGGCCAAGCTCGGGTGGACAGATGTTGCCTTCTTCGCCGAGCGGGGCGTCCCCGCGGCCAACTACGGGCCTGGGGATTCAACCCTGGCCCACACCGCCGAGGAGCGGGTGGACCGGGCTGCCGTCGAGTCGTACAAAAGCTGTTTGGAAGCGCTGCTCACAGTCGGCTAAATACCTGGTTGAAATTTATATAAGACCAGCTTAACGGCCATGTTACGACATACTGTCACCCCGATCTGGACAATGGTCACATGGCTCTACCCATGTGCGATCAACCTCCGATTCGGCCCGCGTTGGCCCTAGTCACCAGTTGCCCGACTCAACCGCGCCGCCCCTCTGTCGTACACCGGCTGCCCGCTTCGGTGTACTGGTTCCGCAGAGCGCTGGCTGTCGCCGTGTTGATGCTGTTGCTGTGGGTCAGCTCGCTGCTGGCCTCTGAACTTCATTGGTCGCTCAGTCCAGAAAGTCCAGCGGGGCAAACCCAGTCCGAGCCCGGCTACGTGATCGTGGGCGATACCGCCCTTCGGGTCAGTGAGTGAGGTAGCGCAAGAACAGGGTGTGGTCTTGAGCCAGCACCCGATCCAGCCGGAGCTGGTCGAGCCGGGGCGGGGTGCCCCGCGCCATCCTGGGGGAGTCGCCGCCGGCCAGTTTCGGCGAGATCGTCCAGCACAGCTCGTCCAAGAGCCCGGCGGCCAAAAGCTGCCCGTTGAGGCTGGGTCCACCCTCGGCCAGCACCACGCCAGCCTCCGACTGGCCTATGCGGCGCAAGACCTCGGCCAGGTTCACCCGATCGGCGCCCATACGCTGGACTTCGGCCACCGCCTCGGCTTGGGCCAGCCGATCAGCGGGCGGCTCGGCCACCGTGAACAGCATCGGCGGCGGGCGGTCGGCGAACAGCGGAGCGGCGTAGTCAAGCTCCAGCGAGCGGCTCACCACCGCCAGGCGAGGTCTCGGCGCCTGGTTCCGGCCCGTTCGGCTGGCGGCAATTTCCGGGCTGGCCTTGGGCGGCCCGTAGCCCTCGTTGCGCACGGTCTCGGCCGCCACCAAGATCACATCGGCCACTGCGCGGATGGCCGCGAACACCCGCCGGTCTTCAGGGCCCGACAAACCACCCGACACGCCATCGGCCGACGTGGCACCGTCGGCGGAGGTGACCATGTTCAGCATCAGCCACGGGCGATCGGGGTGCGGGACGCGGCTGTCGGACGCATAAACAGCGACCGGATCGACGTCGGAGACGAACCGAGGGAGCAGCTGATCCACCTGCTGTCGACCGTAGCAGGCGGGTCGGTTCGGCACGTCTCCAGATATTCACCTGAAATCCACAGGAAATCCTCCTTATCCTCCTTACCGTCCACAGGCTCCGTGCTCTACCGTGACCTATTGCTGCGGCGTGAGTGTCCGGAATGGTGGCTGACGCCGACGACCATAGTGGGGTTCAGGCGACTCCTTGGGGAGTTCAGCCCGGCGCTTGAACGGGCTGGCGTGTCTGGTGCAGGCATGCCTCGTCAAGAGGCTCCTTTGACCTGGCCACTCACGCCGCAGCCTCAAAAGTCACCGCTAAAATACGATGGTGGAATGCGCTTTGTGGAGCCGCATTCCTTTGAGGAGTGCTGATGGCTCTGGCATCTGACCGCACCAGGTTCGGCCTGGGCCGCTATTTCAGCCGCGCCGGCACCCACCCCTACGACGAGGTGGACTGGCAGCGTCGCGACGCCCGAATCACCAGCTCAGACGGCGAAGTGGCCTTTGAGCAGACCAACGTGGAGTTCCCCGCCGACTGGTCGGTGAACGCCGGCAACATCGTTACCCAGAAGTACTTCCGGGGTGGGCTGGGAACCCCGGAGCGGGAGACTTCGCTTCGTCAAGTCATCGACCGGGTGGTGGACACGTTGGTGGCGTGGGGCACCGATTCGGGGCATCTGGCCGAGCCCGAGGAAGCTGAGGCGTTCGCCGACGAGCTTCGCTGGCTGCTCGTGCGCCAGCGCGCCGCGTTCAACTCCCCGGTTTGGTTCAACCTCGGGGTTCCCAGCGCAGTGCCCCAGTCCTCGGCCTGCTTCATCCTGTCGGTCGACGACACCATGGAGTCGATCCTCGACTGGTACGGCGAGGAGGGCCGCATCTTCAAAGGCGGGTCGGGGGCCGGCGTCAACTTGAGCCTCATCCGGTCCAAGCGGGAGAAAATGAGCGGCGGGGGCGCCCCCAGCGGGCCGGTGAGCTTCATGCGGGGCGCCGATGCCTCGGCGGGCACCATCAAGTCGGGGGGCAAGACTCGGCGCGCCGCCAAGATGGTGGTACTGGATGCCGACCATCCCGATGTGGCCGAGTTCATCTGGTGCAAGGCCATTGAAGAGCGCAAGGCCCTAGCGCTGCGCGACGCTGGCTTCGACATGGATCTGGACGGCGCCGACGTCCACTCCATCCAATATCAAAACGCCAACAACTCGGTGCGGCTCAGCGACGAGTTCATGTCGGCGGTGGTCGACGACCGCGAGTGGCACCTCACCGCCCGCACCACCGGCGAGGTGGTGGAGACGGTGTCGGCCCGCTCGCTGCTGTCGCAGATCGCCAAGGCGGCCTGGGAGTGCGCCGACCCCGGCGTGCAGTTCGAGACCACCATCAACCGGTGGAACACCGCGGCCAACACCGGCCGCATCACCGCCAGCAACCCCTGCTCGGAGTACCTGCACCTGGACAACTCAGCGTGCAACCTGGCCAGCCTGAACCTGCTGGCGTTCGTCGACGACGGAGTATTCGATGTGGAGGGGTTCAGCGCGGCGGTGAGGGTCATGACCGTGGCCCAGGAGATATTGGTCGGCCCGTCGCACTATCCAACCGACAAAATCGGGGCCAACACCCGCCGGTTCCGCCAACTGGGCTTGGGCTACGCCAACCTGGGGGCGATGCTCATGGCCTTGGGCCTCGCCTATGACTCCGATGAGGGCCGGGGTCTGGCCGCATCGGTGACCGCGCTGATGACCGGGGTGGCCTACGAGACCTCAGGGCGCATGGCTGCCCGCCTCGGTCCGTTCGAGGGCTTCGCCGAGAACCGCGAGCCCACCCGCAGGGTGCTGCGCATGCACCGGGATGCGCTGAGCCGGCTGGAGGGCGAGCCCGTGCCCACCGATGTGCTAGACGCCGCTCGGGCCGCGTGGGACGCCGCGGTGGAGTGGGGGGACACGGTGGGTGTCCGCAACTCGCAGGCCACCGTGCTGGCTCCCACCGGAACCATCTCGTTCATGATGGATTGCGACACCACCGGCATCGAGCCCGACCTGGGCCTGGTCAAGACGAAAAAGCTGGTGGGCGGCGGCACCATGCCCATCGTCAACCAGACGGTAGACCGGGCGCTGCACCGGCTGGGTTACACCCCCGCACAGGTCGACAGCATTGAGGCCCATGTGCATGAGAAGGGCACGGTGGTGGGCGCGGCCCATATCGACCCGGCCCATCTGCCGGTGTTCGCCTGCTCCATGGGCGACAACGTGATCTCCCCCAACGGCCATGTCGCCATGATGGCGGCGGTGCAGCCCTGGCTGTCGGGGGGCATCAGCAAGACGGTCAACGTTCCCGAGGACACCGGGGCGGCCGAGATCGAGGAGCTCTTCGTGGACGCCTGGCAAATGGGCGTCAAGGCCCTGGCCGTCTACCGCGACAACTGCAAGCTGGGCCAGCCCCTGTCGGTGTCGGACTCTGGGGCCGCTGCTGGCACGCCAGCGTCTGATGAGAGCGCCGCGAAAGCCCTGCCCGAGCGGCGCCGGCTGCCCCGATCCCGCACCAGCCGGACATTCGAGTTCCGAGTGGCCGACTGCAAGGGCTTCGCCACCGTCGGGGAGTACGAGGACGGCAGCCCCGGCGAGATCTTCATTCGGGTGTCCAAGCAGGGCTCCACGCTGGCCGGGGTCATGGACTCTTTCGCCATGGCGGTGAGCCACGGCCTGCAATACGGCGTGCCGCTGCGGGCTTATGTGGATGCCTTCACCGGCATGCGCTTCGAACCGGCCGGGATGACCGACGATTCCGACATCCGCATCGCCACCAGCCTCATCGACTACCTGTTCCGCCGTATGGCGGTGGATTACCTCAACCAGGACGAACGGTTTGGGCTGGGGGTGTACACCACCGACGAACGGATCCAGCCCACCCTGCCCGGGGTGGAGGAACAGGTGCCGGTTGCCGTGCACGGCGACGTCGTTGAACCCGATCCGCCGTCGCCCTATACCCGGCAGATCCCCCTGGATGCCCACGCCCCGGTGTGCTCCGACTGCGGCGTGCTCATGGTGCGGGCCGGAAGCTGCCACGCCTGCCCCGACTGCGGCTCCACCTCTGGCTGTTCCTGACGTCGAAGCCTCAGCCGCTCCAGCTTCGGCATAGAAGCGCGCCTCGTTGGTAGTTTGACGGGGCTTGCCAACGAATCAGGCAGGGGAGGAATCGATGAGAGCAGCGCTGTTTTTGGACGGGCACGAAGAGCTGGTGGTAGACGAGGTGGACGTCGCCGTACCCACCGGCAACGAGGTGCTGGTGCAAACCGCGGCCTCGGGGCTGTGCCACAGCGATCTGCACTTCATGGAGACCGAGGGCTGGGTGGTGCCCCGTCCCATTGTGTTGGGCCACGAGGCTGCCGGGGTGGTGGAGGCGGTAGGGCCCGATGTGCGCGAGGTGCAGCCCGGCGACCACGTCATCTGCTGTTTGTCGGTGTTCTGCGGGCGCTGCGAGGTGTGCCTGAGCGGCCAGCCCTACCTGTGCGTGCGGAGCCGCGTCGAGTGCGTCCGCTCCGAAGATGAGCCCGCCCGGCTCAGCCGGGGCGGCCAAGAGGTGTTCCAGTTTGCCAACCTGTCGTCGTTCGCCGAGCAGATGCTGGTACACGAGAACGCCGTGGTGAAGGTCCGCGACGACATGCCGATGGACCGGGCCGCGCTAATCGGCTGCGGGGTAACCACCGGAACCGGCGCAGTGTTCCGCACCGCCGGTGTGGGGCCTGGCGCCTCGGTAGCGGTGATCGGCTGCGGCGGAGTGGGCATGTCGTCGCTACAGGCCTCCCGAATCGCCGGCGCGACCACGATCATCGCCGTCGACTTGGAGCCCCGGAAGCTGGACACCGCGCTGCGCTTGGGCGCCACCCATACGGTCAATCCCGCCGACGGCGACCCGGTGGAGCAGGTGCTGGAGCTGACCGGCGGCGGGGTGGACTATTCCTTTGAGGCCATTGGCTTGGCCGTCACCGCCCAGCAGGCGTTTGGGATGATCCGCCGGGGGGGAACGGCCACGGTGATGGGCATGATCCCCCCGGGATCCAAGGTGGAGATTGAGGGACAAGAGCTGTTCATGTCCGACAAGCGCCTCCAGGGGTCGCTGATGGGATCCAACGTATTCCGGGTGGACATGCCCCGCCTGGTCGACCTCTACCTCGACGGCCGTTTGATGCTCGACGAGATGGTGTCGGCCACCATCGGCCTCGACGACGTGAACGAGGGCTTCGCCGCCATGAAAGCCGGCGACGTGGTTCGAAGCGTCATCGCCTTCGACTGAGCAACCGCCAGTCGATTCGATGAGAGGCACCCGGCCATGAGCGACAACAACCTGCGCTGGTGGGACCGCGAGGTGGGCTATGAGGTGTACATCCGGTCGTTCGCCGACGGCAACGGCGACGGAATCGGGGACTTTCCCGGCCTGACCTCCAAGCTGGAATACCTGGCGTGGCTCGGCGTCGGCATCGTGTGGATCACCCCCTTCTACCCGTCGCCCATGGCCGATTTCGGCTACGACGTGGCCGACTACACCGGGGTCGACCCCCTGTTCGGAACGCTGGGCGACTTCGACGCCTGCATCGCCGAGGCCCATCGCCTGGGCCTGCGGGTGCTCATCGATCTGGTTCCCAACCACTCCTCCGACCAGCATCCGTGGTTCAAGACCTCCCGGGCCGACCCCGACAGCCCCATGCGGGGCCTTTATCACTGGCGGGACCCGGCTTTGGGCGGCGGGCCCCCCAACAACTGGATATCGCACTTCGGCGGGCCGGCCTGGACATTGGACGAAGCCTCCGAGCAGTACTACCTCCACCTGTTTCTGCCCGAGCAGCCCGACTTGAACTGGTCCAACCCCAACCTGGTGCGGGAGTTCGACGATGTGCTGGCGTTCTGGCTGGATCGCGATGTGGACGGCTTTCGGGTGGACGTGGCCCATGGCCTGGTCAAGAACATGCTCATGCCCGACAACCCGCAGCGGTTCCCGGTCACCCCCGACATGAGCCCCCGTCAGGCGTTCGGCTGCTATGACCACCGCTACGACCTCGACCAGGGGGGCAACACCGCCATCTACCGCCGTTGGAGGGCCATCGCAGAGCACTATGACGCCTTGCTTTTGGGGGAGGTCTACCTGAGGGACAACAATCCCAATCAGGTGAGCCGGTATGTGGCCAACCAAGACGGTCTGCACCGGGCCTTCTACTTCGCCCCCATGCACACCCCCTGGGATCCGGCGGCCATGTGGTCCACGTTCCGGGATGCGCTCGACGCCGCACCCCGGGACTTGTCCTGGGCCATCAGCAGCCACGACGATCCCCGGGCACCCACCCGGTTGGGCGGCGGTGAGCTGGGCCAGTCGCGGTCGCTGGCCTACTGCGTGCTGCTTTTTGCCCTGCCCGGCCTGCCGTTCCTCTACCAGGGCGATGAGCTGGGCCTCGAGGAGGTGGACGTACCCCTCGATCAGCGCCAGGATCCGGTGGCCGTCCGGAACCAGAACCCCGCCGACGGCCGCGACGGATGCCGCACCCCGATGCCGTGGTTGCCGGGGCCGAGCGGCGGGTTCACCGAAGGATCAGAGCCGTGGCTGCCCGTGGGCCGGGCCGACGCCGACACCGTGTCGGCTCAGCGCGACGACCCTGGATCGACGCTGAACAAATACCGGGAACTCCTTGCCGTGCGCCACCAACTCGACGACCTCCAAGCCCGCAAGCTGGAGTGGTTGACCGACCGGTCGGCCCCGGTGATCGGCTTCCGCCGCGGCGACTGCGTGTGCGCCCTTAACTTGGCCGACATTCCCACCGACTTCCAGCTCCCGCCGGGGCAGTGGCGCCTGGCATTCTCCTCTAAGCGCCCCGCCGGGGAAGTGGCCGAGGCGGCCATAGGCCTCGAATCCCCCGAAGGCGTGCTCTTGGTTCGGGTGACCGACTCCGCCTGACCGGCTCGCTTATCAGCCGAGTCCCAGCAGGGTACGGGTCTGGCCTACTGTGGCCAGTTCCGCCCCCGAGTTCGCGATGCAGCCGGCCAGCGCAGCCACGACGTCGGCGTTGGTGGGGGTGCCCAGCTCCAAATAGGGGTAGTCGCCCAATCCGGCTATGAGGTGTCCGCCCCGAGAGATCACTTCAGGGGCCAACCGCCGCAGGTCGGCGCCGTAGGCCAGACAGCCCCACACCGCCCGCCCGTCGTCGGGGAGGAAGCGGGTCATGGCGTCGAGCCCGTCGACGGTGGCCGGATGCCCCGACAGCCACGAGTCCGACAGGGTGACCTCCCCATAGGCCGGCGCGGCCATGTCCCCGGTGTCTAAGAACGCCGCCAGCAGCCGGGCCGACCCCACTGTCCACAATGCGCCCATCGGCTTCATTCCCGCCTTCGCAACATCGGCCACCATCTCCCGCAGCGCTCGCAGCGGAGTCACATAGACGATGTCGGGGTTGCCGAACGATCCGCTATCGGAGTCGTAGGGGTCGATGTTGAAGCTGCCCAGGTCTATGGGCGCCAGTTCGGGCCGGGTGGCCGGATCGGCGGCCATCTCCAGCACAGGAGCCAGCCGGGCATGGGGATCGGGCACAGTGGAAGCCCCCAGGGTGGGCATCAAAATGATGTCGCAGGCGTCGCGCACCCCGACGATGACAGTTCCCAGCGTGTCGGCGTCCCACACCGGCGCCCCGGTAGCCGGATCTCTCCCGTGGAAGTGGTAGACCGACGCCCCGGCCTCGGCGCAGGCCACCGCATCGGCAATGAGCTCGTCGGTCGACCAGGGGACGTTGGGGTTGGCCTCCCGGCCGGTGTACTCGTTGGCCCGGACTTCGATGAACACTGGAGACATGGGCGATACCTTCCCTTAGAGGGTGGTGGAGTAGCCGCCATCCACCGGGATGACCGCGCCGGTCAGGTACGCCCCGCCCCGTCCCGATAAGAACACGGCCGCGCCAGCCATGTCCTCCGGTTGCCCAAGCCGTCCCAAAGCGGTGGCCTCCGCGATCTCGTCGCCGAAATTGTCCAGCGTGTAGGCCATCATCTTGGTGTAGAACGCCCCCGGGGCGATGGCGTTGACCGTGATATGGCTGGATCCCAGCTTCTTGGCCAAGACCCGGGTCATGTGGTGGACCGCGGCCTTGCTGGCCGAATATGAGTAGTTCTCGATGTCGGGGGCTTGGAGGCCTTGAATCGAGCCCAGGTTAATGACTCGGGCGGGGTCGTCGGGGGTGGCTGCTGCTTCCAGCAAGGGGAGCAGAGCCACGGTCAGCTGGAATACCCCCTTCACGTTCAGGTTCAGCACCTTGTCCCAGGCCGAGTCGGGGAACTCCGTCAAAGGCGCCCCCCAGGTGGCCCCGGCGTTGTTGACGAGGATGTCCAGCCGCTCGGTGCGCTCACCAACGGCTTGGGCCAAGCTCTTGCAGCCCTGCTCGGTGGAGCAGTCGGCGGCGATGGCCTCCACGGGGCCGATGCCCGACAGCTCTGCTACCGCCTCGTCGAGCTGGTCCTGGCGCCGGGAGGAGATGATCACCCGGGCCCCGGCACCCAAAAGACCCTCGGCGATCATGGCTCCAATGCCCCGTCCGCCTCCGGTAACCAGGGCGATCTTGCCGTCGAGGCCGAACAGGTTGGCGGGCGTGAGGTCGGTCATCGTCGAGTCTCCTTGCTGCGGTGCAATCCGGCCGTCAGCCTCACATCTCCAACTCGAACAGCAGATGGCGGCTCAAGTCGCCGAGCTGGTCCACCAGCATGGTCCGCTGGTCGAACCACCAAACTCCGTCGATTCGGTGGAAGGTGTCGTGGTAGCGGCCGGTGATGATGGGTTGCAGCGGGAAGTCGTCGAGCTGCTGGAAGACGGTGTAGTAGGCGCGGCCCTCGGCGGTTCCGGCATCGTCATCCACCTCGATGATGGCGTTGGTGGTGACGTGCTTGGTCCGGGGGGTGCCGCAGGGGTAGAGCCGGGTGGAGCTCTGATACATCCCCAGCACCTCGTCTCGTCCGGCCACCACCATCTCCACTGGAGCCTCGGGGGAGGCCACGATGCGACCGTGGGTAAACAGGTCGGCCACCCCCTCCAGGTTCCCGCCGTCGATCCGCTCGGCATAGGTGTAGAGGAGGTTCTCGATCAATCGTGCGCTGTCGCTCATGGGCTGAAATCTAATCAGACCAGACCACCCAGAGTGCGAGATGGGCTCCGATAGGCTGTTTTTCTGGCCGAACATGGCAGAGTAGGGCAGTGATCTTGACTTCGATTCCCAGTCCGGGTTCCAGCAGCCTAGAGATCGGCTCTTTGGATCTGCGGGCTTACGGCCTCATGATCGCCCTCGGCGTTCTGGCCGCGGCCTGGCTGTTCGCCCGCCGATTCACCCAGCAGGGCTATTCCCCGGAACTGGCCAGTTCCATCACCGTCTGGGCGGTGATCGCCGGGCTGATCGGCTCTCGGATCTACCACGTCATCACCGATTGGAAGTCCTACGAGGGGAACTGGGGCGAGGCGTGGCAGATATGGGAGGGGGGACTGGGCATACCCGGCGGCGTGATCGCCGGCGTGGCCGTGGCGGCGGTGCTCGCCCGCCAGCGCAATGTCCCGTTCTCCCACATTGCCGACGCCGCCGCCCCCGCCCTCCCGCTAGCCCAGGCCATCGGGCGATGGGGCAACTGGTTCAACCAGGAGCTGTACGGGCGGCCCACCGACCTGCCGTGGGCGCTGGAGATCGACCCCGAGCACCGCCGGTTCCAGTATCTGGACGACGACACCTTCCACCCCACATTCTTGTACGAGTGCATCTGGAACCTGGCGCTGGTCGGGGTTCTGCTGTGGGTAAGCAAGCGCTTCACCCTCAAGCCGGGACGCTTGTTCGGGCTGTACGTGCTCGGCTACTCGCTGGGCCGGCTGTGGATCGAGACCATCAGGGTGGACTTCGCCAGCGAACTGGGAGGGGTGCGGGTCAACATCTGGGTGATGCTGGCGCTGATCGCCGGATCGGTGGCCTACCTGCTCTGGGGCCGGGGCGATGTCGGCGAGGCAGACCCCGATGAAACGGCCCCCGATGAGCCGTCTTCAGACGAGTTGGCTCCCGAAGACCCCGAGCCCGAACAGCCGGTGCATGAGGTACCGTCCGCCGAAAACATCACGTCCACGCCCTAAATCCAGTATCCTAAGAGGGCGGGCTGGCGATCTATTCCGCTTTCTTCCGCAGCCCGCACCTTAGATGACAGAAGAATTCCGCTTTTTGGGCGTGGCCTCAGACTTGGTGGCCTCGCTCAAAGAACGAGGCATCCAAGCCCCGTTCCCCATTCAAACCCTTACCATCCCCGACGCTCTCGCTGGCCGAGACGTGTGCGGCAAGGCCAAAACCGGGTCGGGCAAGACCCTGGCGTTCGGCCTGCCCATGGTGGAGAACCTCTCCCATGCCGACTCCCATTGGGCGCGCGGACTGGTACTGGTCCCCACCCGCGAGCTGGCAGTGCAGGTGGCCAAGGAGCTGCAACCCTTGGCCCGGTGCCGGGATCTAACCCTGGATCCGGTGTACGGCGGGGCGCCCATTGAGGCCCAGATCAAAAAGATCGACAACGGCCTGGACATAATCGTGGCCACGCCCGGGCGGCTCATCGACCTGATCGACCGCAAGGCAGTGTCGGTGGCCAAGCTGGAGATCGTGGTGGTGGACGAGGCCGACCGCATGGCCGACATGGGCTTTTTGCCCCAAGTGGAGTGGATCCTGCGCCATGTGGAGTCCCGCCACCAGACCCTGCTGTTCTCGGCCACCCTCGACGGGGCGGTGGACGCCCTGGTCCGCCGCTACCAGGATGACCCGGCCCGCCACGAAGTCGAGTCCAAGCAGGTCACGGTGGATGAGATGCAGCACCGGTTCGTGGCCGTCCATCAGATGGACAAGGTCAACGTGGCCGCAGCCATCATCCGGGCCTCCAATCGCACCCTGGTTTTCTCCGCCACCCGCCACGGGTGCGACCGCCTAGCCCGCAAGCTCCAGGACGAGGGCGTGCGGGCCGAGCCCATCCACGGCGACCTCCGCCAGCAGGCTCGGGAGCGCTCGCTGGCCCGGTTCGCCACCGGCGATATCCAGGCACTGGTGGCCACCGATGTGGCCGCTCGAGGACTGCATATCGACGACGTGGACGTGGTGATCCACTTCGACCCGCCGCCCGACCACAAGACCTACCTGCACCGCTCGGGCCGCACCGCCCGGGCCGGGGAGTCGGGCATGGCTGTCACCTTGTCGCTGTGGAACGAGGAGTTGGTAGTCAAAAGGCTCCAGCGCCGGCTGTCGCTGGATGTCCCCATCGTGGAGATGTTCTCCAACGATGATCGGCTGGACGCCCTCGACCGATGGGACCCGGTGGCCGAGGCCGTCTGACCCCTCAGTAAGTAAAAGGTTGAGCCTGCGTTCTGCGCCCCGCTACCCTGTAGGGGTACATCGAGAGCGGCTTTCCGCCCGAGACACTGTGCTCGGATGGTTGGTCCAGCAACCTGGGAGGGACACCCAAGGTGCTCGCCCGCTTCGGCGGGAGATGTGGTCTCCGGCCAATCCGGAGGCAACCAAGTGTCCGGGCTTATCCGCTACGGCAAAAGTGGCCCTCCCATAGACAGACGAAGGGAGGACCATGCCAACAGACAAGAACCGCAGCGTCGGGCGCCGTCCTCCTGTTGAGCCGGCCGCTGAGGCGCCCAGTCTGTCCCACCCTCGGGGCTACAGCACCGACTTGCCGGTGACCGGCGCGTGGCTGGCTGGCGATCCCCCTGGCAGCCGCCAGTTTTTCACCCTCGACCGCCCCCACTCCTTTGTGCTGGAGGGCGGCGGGGCGCTGCGGGAAGTGACCGTGGCCTACGAGACATGGGGGCAACTGGCCTCCGACGGCTCCAACGCCGTTTTGATCTGCCACGCCCTCACCGGCGACTCGCACGTCTCCGGCGACGCCGGTCACGGCCACCCCACCCCCGGGTGGTGGGGAGAGATGATCGGCCCGGGCAAAGCCCTGGACACCAATGAGCTGTATGTGGTGTGCGCCAACGTGCTGGGCGGGTGTCAGGGCAGCACCGGACCGGCATCGCCCAACCCCGACACCCACCAGCCCTATGGCTCGTCGTTCCCCACGGTGACGGTGCGCGACATAGTGCGTACCCAGCGCCGGTTGGCCGACCATCTGGGCGTCAAGCGGTGGCTGACGGTGGTCGGGGGATCGATGGGGGCCATGCAGGCTCTGGAGTGGGGCGTGATGTTCCCCGACCGGGTGAGTTCGGTGTGCTCTTTGGCCGGGTGCATGGCGGCCAGTGCCCAGCAGATCGGTTGGTCGGCGGTGGGGCGGACGGCCTTGGCGCTGGACCCCAACTGGCGAGGCGGCGACTATTACGACAACCCGCTCGGACAGGGACCCCATGTGGGGCTGGCCATTGCCCGGTCGCTGGCCCAGATCACCTACCGGTCCGACGAGGTGTTCGAAGACCGCTTCGGGCGGGAACTGTTCGACATCCACTCGGTGTACGGGGCCTGGGACCGCTTCCAGGTGGAGTCGTACCTCGACTACCACGGGGAGAAGCTGGTCCGCCGGTTCGACGCCAACACCTACCTGGTGCTCAACCGGGTGATGGACCTGCACGACATCGGCCGCGACCGGGGCGGCATCGCCGCGGCCGCCGCCCGGATAACTTCACCGGTGCTGTCGCTGAGCATCACCAGCGACACGCTGTACCCGCCCCGCCAGCAGGTGGAGTTGCACGACGCGGTAGTGGCTGCCGGCGGGCGATGCGTGTACACCGTGGTGGACAGTCCCCACGGCCACGACGGTTTCCTGCTCGAAGTTGAGGCGGTGGGCCAGGCCATCAAGGACTTCCTGGAGAAGGTGGGAAGCAGTGTCGCCTGACACCGGCAGGGACGATGACGGTGTCAGCAGGGAGACGGTAGCCGCCCCCGACCCGGCCGCGTTCTCCCATCCGGACACGGTGGCCGTATTGGCCGGCCGACGTTCAGGCGGGGCCGAGCTGGCCCCTTCACTTCACCCCACCACCACTTTTCGCATCCCGTCGTTAGAGGTCGGCCGGCGCATGGCGCTGGATCCCACCGAGAGCCACTACTACACCCGCAACGGCAACCCCACGGTGGCGGCCTTCGAGGATGCCATGGCCGAGCTTGAGGGGGCGGAGGCCTCCCGGGCCTTCGCGTCGGGAATGGGCGCGGTTAGCTGCGTGATCCTGGGCCTGTGCTCGGCGGGCGACCACATCGTCGCCCAGCGCCAGCTCTACTCCGGCACCCAGTTCTTGCTCCAAGCGGTGTGCCCTCGCTTCGGGATCGACGTGACCTTTGTGGACGGCACCGAGCCGGGGGCGTTCCAAGCCGCAGTGCGTCCGGGCCGGACCATGCTGGTGTTCGCCGAGACCCCGGCCAACCCCCGCCTGGATTTGGTCGATCTAGAGGAACTGGGCACCATCGTCGGCCCGCTGACCGCAGTGGACTCCACCTTCGCCCCGCCCAGCATCACCCGGCCGCTGGACTACGGGGTGGATCTGAGCCTGCACTCGGCCACCAAAGGCCTCGGCGGCCACAACGACGCCACCTTGGGAGTGGTGTCGGGCAGCGCCGATTTGATCGCCTCGCTTTGGGGGTTCGCCATCTTGCAGGGGGCCAACGCCGCCCCGTTCGACGCCATGAACGGCCTTCGGGGCCTGCGCACCCTGGGGGTCCGCCTCGAGCGCCAGAGCGCCACCGCCCAACAGCTGGCCGAAGCACTGGCGGATCATCCCGGCGTGGAGTCGGTGCGCTATCCCGGCCTGGCCACCCATCCCCAGCACGATCTGGCTACCCGGCAGATGCGGATGTTCGGCGGGCTCTTGGCCTTCGACCTAGCCGGGGGGCATGAGGCGGGGGAGAGGTTCGTCGAAGCAGTGAAGCTGGCCCAGATCGCCACGTCGCTGGGCGGCCCCGAAACCCTGGTCACCCACTCGGCGTCCACCACCCACGCCGGCCTGACCCCCCAGGAGTTGGAGGCATCGGGCATTGGACCGGGCACCATCCGGGTCTCGGTGGGCTTAGAGCACAGCGACGATGTGGTCGCCGACCTAATGCACGCCGCCGACAAAGCCACGCCCTGAGATCGTCAGAGGCATAGAGGTCGATTTCACTGCCTGAGATCATCGAGGTCGAGTACTACCGCCGGGCCGCGGCCGCCACCGTGGGCCGCACAGTCTCGCTCGTTGATGCTCCCGATGACTGGTTCATCAAGGGGGGCGCCGATGCCGTAGCGCTGAGGCTGGCGTTGGACGGCCGAGCCGTCGTAGGGGTGCGCAGGATCGGCAAGCTCCTGATGATGGACTTCGGGTACCCAGACGGCTCGCCAAGCGCGGTTCTGGGCCTGCGGTTCGGCATGACCGGGAGGTTGGTGGTGGACGACCACGCGGTCGTTGAGAAGCTGGAGTACTCCAGCGGGCGGAACCAGCCCGAATGGCGCCGGTTCGGGTTGGGCTTTGCCGCCCAGGGGACCCTGGCCATCATCGACCCCCGGCGCTTGGGCGGGGTGGAGCTGAATCCCGACGAAACCCGCCTCGGCCCCGACGCCTTCGAACTGACCCCAGACGAGTTTTGGTCTGCTCTGGAGGGCAGTCGTGCTCCGCTGAAGGCCAGATTGCTCGACCAGCGCCGGGTGGCTGGGCTGGGCAACCTGCTGGTGGACGAAATCTTGTGGCGAACGGGCCTGGACCCGGCCCGGGAGGCGGGACTGTTGAGCGAGCCCGAGGTGGCTGAGCTGGCCGAGGTAATTGTGTCCACAGTGGAAGAGCTGGCCGACCGGGGAGGCTCTCACACTGGCGACCTCCACTTGGCCCGGGTTCGGGGCGGATCGTGCCCCCGAGACGGGGAGCTGCTGGATCGCCGAACCATTGGCGGCCGCACCACCTACTCGTGCCCCCAGCACCAGCGGTGACTGAACCCGTCGAGGCGGTACGCCGCGCGAGACTGGAAAACGTGCGTGCTCGTGGTCGGTCTGCGAAATGGTTGCCGGTTGGGGGGTTGATCTTGGTGCTGTTGTGGGGGACCGCCGCGTGGGGATCAGTGGCGGGGGCGTCGGGGCCGTCCGATCCGATCGCCCAAGAGCAGCCGATCGAAGCTCCATCGCCGTCGGATTCCGACGACGAGGTACGGCTGGTGATGGCCCTTTTGATCGCGGTGGCCGCGGTGGCCCTTTTGGGGACCTTCGTCTACTGGGTGCGAACCGGCGACAATTCGACCTCGGGCCGCCGTGATTCGCCGGACAATGCCGAGCCAGAAGATACGCTCGCTTGATGGCCGACGAACTGGACGTGGAGGCAATGATCACCCGGTTTCGGGAGCGAGCCGAGGCGGTGAGAAGTCGCCCGCTGCCGCCGGTGGGCGGCGAGGAGCGCACTCTGTTCATCCGCCGGGCCCAGGAAGATTTCCAAGACTTCGCCATCATCGGCGACGCCACCGCCGCCATCGAGGACGGCTTTCTGGTGTTGCGGGTGGACCTGCGCCCGCCGGCCGATTCCTGATCAGTGAATATGGGCTTCGACGCCGCGGCCCCGAATCGGCAGCTGAACGCCGCCTTGGCGGCCGTCGATGCGGCCAATGCCGATGATCCCCACACCATCGTGGTGAACGGCGTGGCCCGGCCCAAGGAGCAGGCCCACGCCGAGCTGATGACCGAGTGGGTGCGGCGCCTCGACCCCGAGGCCGACGATGTCCAACTGGTGGCCGCCCGAGCCCACCACCTACGGCGCTGGGCTCTGGCTCGATCCGACTACCCCGAGGGCCGGGCCGGCTATCTGCGATGGCGGGCCGCCCAAGGCAAGCGCCACGCCGCCGAGGTGGCCGACATCGTGACTGGGGCGGGCTATGACGGCGCATTTGCCGCCGAAGTGTCGGCCATCGTGGCCAAGCAAGGCTTGGGTACCGACCCCCGGGTGCAGACCCACGAGGACGCTCTGTGCCTGGTGTTCCTCCAGACCCAACTCGACGCCTTGGCCGACAAGCTGGGTGACGACCACATGGCCGAGGTTCTGGCCAAGACCCTGGTGAAGATGAGTGCTGCCGCTCGTGAGATTGCCCAAGCCGTGGACTTGGGCGACCGGGCTGCGGCCCTGCTGGAAGCAGCCTCCGGCTGATCTCATCCCCCGACCTATTGCTATGGGTGTCCCGGTAGCCCCTTGCTATGATTGGCAGCCCTGCGGATGTAGCTCAGTTGGTAGAGCGACACCTTGCCAAGGTGTAGGTCGCCGGTTCGAGCCCGGTCATCCGCTCCAGGTTTGGGTTGACTCCAAAGCGTTTGCGCTGATCAGCTCGTCGCGAACCCGTAGGCCTCTGGCGGTGTGGCCTCTGGGTCTTTGAACAGCATCACCCGGCAGGGCTCCGCGTCCATCCCCTTGGGGCACTGGATCACCGGCCAGGGCACCCCGGTGCGCTCTATGGGGATCAAGTAGTGCATCACCGCCACGTGGGTGCGGTAGATGGGTGCGGGACCGGTGCCAAAGGTAAGAGGGTGGTCCTCGGCCACCACAGCCAAGTCCAGGTTTTCCCCGTAGCAGCCGTCGGACACCTGGCGTCCGCAGGTGCCGCACGGGTGCAGGGTGATTATGAAGGCGTCGTCGGTCTCGGTCACCGTTATGTCGGCGAAGTTGCCCTTCTGCATGCCGGCCCACTGCCGCACCCGCACCTCGGCGGGACGGACCACATCGTGGGGCATCCACCCCAACAGCGTCTGCTCGCCGGCGAAGCGGATGCACGCCTCCAGCACGTCGGGTCCCCAGGCCCGGTACACCTGCGACAGCACCGACGCCACCCGGTCACGCTCCACGTCGTGGATTCGGCGGTAGCTAGCCTCCAAAGCGTCGAAACCGGCCATGGCGGCCTCGTGGTCGCCATCGTTGATGAGCTCCTCAATGTTGTCTGCTCGGACGGGCTGGTGCCGTCCGGCAACGTCCTCGTCGGTCAGCCTGTGGAGTAGCGCCGATCGGTAGGCTTCGTCGGCCGAGCCCACTTGCGCCAAACCGTCGATGCCGTAGTTGTCGGCCACGAAACGCTGGGTGGTGGCTATCCACGCGCCAAACCCGTCTATGAAGTTCCGGTAGGCCCGGTCGATGCGCCGAAACACCTCTATGGCAGCGTCGGATCCGTCGATTAGCGCGTCGACCAGATCGGCCCGGGGCGGCTGGCTGAGCTTGGCCAGCTCCTCCGAGCTCAACAGGCGCTCGCCAGCCTCACCCATGGCCGTCACCCATCGGCAGCCAGCAAGGGCATGACCTTGTTCTTGGTCAGCTCCAGGCTCTCCCAGCCGATGGCCGGGTCGATGCCGCCCACCAGCGGATGCAGCATGGCGCTGCCCTTGTCCCTCACCAACTGCGCGCACTGCTCGGGGGTGAGCACATCCCACTGCCCGCTGGCGGCCAGCCCGGCCACGTCGTCGGCATCGACTGCGGTGAGGTTGTGGTGGTCGTCGTACTGCCAACTGCTGTACAGCCCGGCGTCATACAGGGCGTGGCGCTCAATGGCCGCCCAGGTGCGCTCAGGGTCTTCGGTGACCATCACCATCGACGGGCCGTCGGGCACGATGGCGAACGGGGTCTCATAACCCAACCGGGCTGCTTCTTCGTAGTAGAGGTCGGCCAGCGACTGGTCGGGGGTGGACGGGGAGAAGGGCAGGCCCAGCCGGGCCGCCCGCAGGGCCGAGGCCCGCACCGACCCGCCCACCATCAGCACCGGATGAGGCTCGGTGACCGGCTTGGGAGTGACCCAGATGGTGCGTCCCTCATGCTCGAACGGCTCGCCCGACCAGCACTTCAAGATGAGTTTGATGGCCTCCTCGGTGTCGCGCCCCCGGCGGGTGCGGTCTTTGCCGAACATGTCGAACTCGAACTCCCGGTAGGCCACCCCCATGGTCACCGACAAACGCCCCGGCGCCATCAAATCGATGGCCGCGATGTCTTCGGCTATGCGGATGGGGTCGTGGAACGGCAGCAGCAGCGCCGAGATGGCCACCATGATGTTGTCGGTTCGGGCCAATGCCGCGCTGGCCAGTACCAGCGGGGAGGCCATGAACCCGTCGTCGGCCCCGTGGTGCTCCGACACGATGACGGTGGCGATGCCGTTGTCATCGCACCACGACACCATGTCCAGGTACTCGCGATGCAGTTGGGCGTGGGTCACATCGGCGAACGGGGGGACTCTCAGCTCGAAGCGGCAGGTGAACATGGCGCAGAGACTACTAACGCAGGCTGCGGCGGTAGCGGGACCACTGGTCGGGACGCCAGCAGTCCTGGTCCTCGCCCCAGCCGGTGTTGCCGTCGAAGTCCCAGGCTGTGGTGCTCACCCAGGTAAGCATCTTGGGGTAGGGGTTGAAGATGATGCGGCTCACCGGGGTGCCCACTGCCCGAAGCTCCCGGCCCAGCTCGTCGGTGGCCTCTATCTCGAATGCGGTGGCGTAGCCGTGCTCGGGATCGCGCTCCACCCGGCGCTGGCCGCTGACGATGTCGGCCCGCACCCCGTCGCGCAGGTAGTAGCCGGCGTTGATCGGGTCGCTGTCTTCAGAGGGCAGCGAATAGCACAAAAAGGCGCTCTGGCCCGACGCGGTGGCGAATGAGTAGCCGATGCGGAAGCCCCGCAGGTCGCTGCGGGGCCCCCACGACCGATCCCGCATGGCGAAGCAGTCCACGGGGATTTCTTCGCCATGGAGGCGGAAGCTCCCGGTGACCCGGCCGGGCTGGTCGATGTGGCTGGCGATGGTGAACGGCGGCCCGCCCCGGGTGAACACATGGGGCGGGGTGAGGGCGTCGAAGCGCAGTTCGGCCTCGAACATGTCGCCCCGGCGGTAGCGGTAGCCCAGCTCGTAGCTGGTGAGCGGCTCGATCACCTTCACCCGCATCCCGGTGGGCAGCACTGCATCTCGCAGGTCGAGCCCGTCGGGCAGCGGGATGCTGTGGTTGTAGTCGAAGAACGGCACCTCCCACGGCAGATGCGCGGTGTCGTCCCACACCATGGCCCCGCCCCCGGCGATGCCCAAGTTGGGGCGGATCCAGGTGTACAGGTAGCCCATCATGTTGCGCTCGGGGACGCAGAAGGCGTACCAGCAGGTCTCGGTTTCCCACGGATCATTCGACGGGGGATGGAAGTTGTCGTCGTCGGGCCCGATCAGGGCGTCCTCAGCTGCTCCCATGCGGTGGCTCCTCTATTGGTTGGCGTGCTCGGCGAACCGAGCCGGTATCCAGTCGGCGAGCGTAGCGGCGATCTCATCGGCCACCGAGGCCAGCCCGTGATCGGCCTCGGGGTACACGATCAGCTCGCCACCCCCCGCCAGTGCCCGCACCGCCTCACTGGCGTGTACCGGCAAGATCTGGTCCATCCCGCCGTGCATCAACAGCAGGGGAGTGCCCCCCAGCGCCGCCGCGTTCTCGCACCCAGCCGACTGGGTGGCCAGCCCCACCACCCCCGCCGTGTGTTCTCCCAGAGCGATCCCGGCCTGCACCGCCACCGCCCCTCCGAATGAGTGCCCCATGAATATGAACCGCCGGGCCTGCTCCCGAGCGGCCAAGTCGGCCGCCGCGGCCGCATCCAACAAGGAGCGCTCGATGATCCCCGGCCGCCGGTAGTGCACCCGGATCACCGCAATGCCGTCTGCGGCCAAGTTCTCACCCAGCCGCAGATACAGCGCCCGGGCCGGCCCCAACAGCCCCCCGATAGCCCCGCCCAATGTCACCACTACATCGGTAGCGTCGGCCGGCCCGTGCCACAGCAAGGTCAAGAGCCCATCAGGGCAGTACACCTCCAAGTGCCGAAGCTCCGGCCCCGCTTCGGCCTCAACGATCCCCATCACGTCGAGCAGCTCCAAAGGAGAGCGGGTCCCACCGTCAGCCATGCCCGAAACCCTAAACCCCTGTGTGGTCCCACCGGGCCGATCCCATACACTGTCAGGGCTGGCTGCTCCGGCAGCCAGGCACGCGTCGGTGCCCGAGTGGACTAAGGGAGTGGCCTGCAAAGCCATGATTCACGGGTTCAAATCCCGTCCGGCGCTCCAAGGGGGGATCGCCAATTGCGTCTCGTCGGATGGCCGGTTGGACCATACGTGGGGGTCTTTGTCCGGCTGTGCGGGGGTATTGGGGTTTGTGTCCGGCCGATTGCCTCGATGGCTGATATCAGTCCGGGGAAGGTTCTTGCCTGCCGCTGAAAGCACCAACCGGTTCATTCTGGCCGCTTGTGCTGCTCGTCCTCATTTCTGTCTTGTTGTGGCGTTCCAGTGACGGGGCGCGCGGGACGAATGCCTGAAGGTCTTGGAACACGTTGGCGTAGAACTCGATCACCGCGTCGACGACTGAGTCGATGAAACCCTTCTTGCGGGTGGAGCGGCGGCCTGTGCCCATTTTGGTTTGCTGGCGGACGATGAACTTATTCGGTGGTTGCTTTGATTCGGGCAGACCTTTCTTGGGGTCTTCTCGCAGTTGTTCCAGGGATGCGGTGACGGGGATGCGCCCAGATTTCTGATAGACGTCAATGAGGACGGTGCCGGGCGCGTCTTTCATCTGTTTGACGAGCCAGACTACGGCAGCCCTCGGAGTCCGGCCGTCGGGGGCCGCTAGCTGGGTGCTGACCGCGATCTTGCGGGCCCTTAGGTCCACCGAAACAGACAGGTCGGCGGCTCCGTCTGGGACACGCAGAACCCCGGACAGGGAGCCTTCTGAGCACAGCGAAGCCACGAATTCCTTGTTGCGTGCCTGCGGGTTCTGGCGGTGAGCACGTGGGATGAACTCGGTGACGTCGGCGCCGATCTCAGCTCCCAACTTCAATGTGGCGAATCTCAGCAGTTGGTCCCACCGTTGGCAGATCTCGGCGGCTTCGGGGCTTCGGCGCGACAGGCTGCCGTCGGTCGCTGCTTCGAGTACGGCCGCCCAGTTGTCGCCCATGTCCGAAAAGTCCACCACCCCTGATTTCTCATGGTTCAAATAGCGAATGAGCTCATCGACGATCCAAGCCTGCTCGGGGTCGTCAACTCCGCGATGCGTGTGCTCTTTGACAGCCTCAGCCAAAATCAGCGACCACGACAGATGATGGACTTGCGTCTTTGAATTGGACCTTACCCTCAGCCCGTCAGTGGGGTGGACCCCAGGAGATGGCGCGATCTCATTCGAAATTGTGATGACGCAGTCGATGCCCTCCCCTCGGGCTACATCCAGGTATTCGTTCAACTGGTCTGCGTTGAGCTTGTTCATCCCGGTCTTAACCTCAACAAGGGCCTCGAACGCGACCCTCTGGCCCACCACCACACGGATCAGCCCGTCGGGGATGACGAGGCGGCCGTCGCCTGTCCGGTAGCCAGGCTTGACGAACGTGGAAATCTGTGCCTTCTTTGCAGACGTGCTCCCCAGGGGGACAAGCAGCGCCCGGCTAAACGACGGGACCACGCTCATCACTGACAGCAACGCGGAAGTCGCCCGGTCCTCAGCCTCTTTCGCCCCCTTGATCCCAGCCACAGGTATCAATCGCGCCCGCTCAAACTCGGTCTCAGCCATAGCCCACCTCGCTTTCGATCTGGCCTGCGCTGTAGGCACAAACCCCGGCCACCCTACACATCCGGCACCGACCACAGTCCAAGCAGCCCTGAACGACCGGGTCGTAGTCCAGCCCAAACAGCCTGCGTGAAACCCGGGGAGGTTCAGGGGTGACAATTCTGGGTGTCCGTAGAGCCGGCCTGGTCCGCCCCGCCGTGGGTACGAAAGCTGCCCTCTAAACGGGGGTACTGGTGGCCGTGCGGCCTTCGGAGGCTTGAGACCGAGGCCGGGTGTCGCAGACTCCTGCTCCTGCGGACTGACAATTCTGTGGCCGTTTTCGGGCGGGTCGGCTGTCAGGAGTTCCTTTGTTTGCCCAGCTCATAGGCCGCACTGTACTCAGATCACACCCCGGCAGGGTCACAAGGCCGCGGTAGAGTCCAATGGCGGTGATCGGTGGGCGCGGGCCTACTACCCGGAGTGGTGGTAGGAACTGAAGCGGCGCAGCCAGGAGAGTTTGCAGCGATGGGAACGTGGGTGGATAGCCTCCCATCCGATGTGCAGGGAAAGTACTTCAGGGTGATCGTAAAGCCCTTTGAGCAGGCGGCGATTCCCAAGGATCGCCGCCTGAGAGCGGGTGCCGATGCCGAGAAGCAGATGGCCCACTATCTGCATCGGGACTTCAGGGACGATGAGGAGGTCTTTGTGCTTCACGACCTGCGGCTCGAAGACCGGGACCAGCCGGAGCAAGACGGGTCCCCTGGGGTGTGCCAGATCGACCATCTCGTCGTGCATCGCTGGGGGCTGTTCATTGTCGAGAGCAAGTCGGTCGCCGGGGAGGTGCGGGTTAGGTCTGACGGCTCGGGCGGCGACGAGTGGACTCGCGTTCACGGGCGGAAAGAATCGGGGATGCCCTCGCCGATCCGGCAGGCGAAGCGGCAGTCGGATTTCCTGCGGGTGTTTCTGCAAAGCCGCAGGGAGGAAATGCTCGGCAAGCACGCTTACGGGTTTCGCACCATCGCCAAGGTCGCCACAGGAAGCGATCAGCGGGGTTTCAAGAACGCGCCGATCCAGTTGATTATCGCTGTGTCTGACAAGGGGAGGATCAAGAGGGTCGGCGGCTGGGAGGAGCCGCGCGATCCGTTCCGGGTGTTCGTGGCCAAAGCCGATGTCGTCCCCGACAAGATCAGCCAAGAGCTGAAGGCCCACCGCAAGCGTGCGGGCGGCGACTACGGCATGTGGAGCATGGTGGAGGGGGAGCCAAAGAGGGTGGCCAAGTTTCTCGCTGCTCACCATGTGGGCCGCACTGGCGCTCCGCCATCCCGGCCCAAGAAAGCTGTTCCCAGACAAGACCACAAGAGGCCCCGCAACAAGCCAGCCGGTGCCCGGCGCTCCCGGAGCGCGGCCTGCAAGGAATGTGGCTCCAAAGACCTCGCCGCCCAATGGGGGAAATACGGCTACTACTGGAAGTGCGGGGCGTGCGGGAAGAACACGAAGATGCCCGTGGTGTGCTCCTCCTGCGGAGCCAGCAAAGGGCGAGACAACGGAGTCCGAGTCCGCAAGGACAAGACGACGTATTTCCGCGACTGCAAATCTTGCGGAACATCGGAGACTATCTGGACTGAAGGCTGAACAACGGTCCTCATCCGGCCTACACCCAATCCCACCCACCGCTGATCTAGTCGCAGGCTGCTCGACGTGGCTGTTGGCGTTAATGCTCTTGTGACGGGAATTTATTGTTCGTGACGGGATCGGAGTGCTTGTACTGGGCGGGGATTCCCATAATCAAACCCCAGCCGCCGACGAACACCGTAACCGCTGCATAGATGACCGCTCCGTAGGCGACAAGCGGGTCGTGCCACGTTTGGAGGGCGACGGCGACACAGACAGCGGCGAAGGCGAAGTTCGCAACGACGCCGTGCCAGCATTTCCACCGCCGCGGTCCGACCATGCTCTCGTTCATCCTGGCCACCCAACGGCGGAACATGGCTTATTCGGCGGGTTGGGGCTGCTGGCCAGCGTGGTCTTCCACCGACCGCCAATCCTGCTTCGGCGGTCGGTTGAGCACTCCGGCGGCGATGCCCTCGGAGGGGTCAAAGCTGCGCTCGGGCACTTCCCGTGGGTTGCGCTCGCGAGACATCGGTTCAGCGTAGCCACTGGAGGTATACCGCGGCAGACAGAGGGCCAGCCTGCCTCCTAAACGAAGCCCAAAGGGGCTGCTTGGCCAGTCGGCCTCATTGATGGCCGGTTCAAGCCAAGAAGTAGATAAGTGTCGCTACGGCTACCGCAGCGCTGGCTATCCCTGCGACCCAGTACGCGATTTCGAGCCTGCTCCTCTTTGAGGTCTCTTGGGTCACGCTGCTTTGGGCGGTCTGCTCGACGCCCCTCACGGTCTGGCGTCGTCGTCGCCGCTGATGACCACGTTGACAGCCTGGGAGGCCATGTGAACCTCACCGGGTCTTGCGCAGGCGGAGAGTTACTGTTGTTGCTATGGCCTTCCGGTTTGAGTGGACGGGTCGCACTCTTCGGGTTGTGCTCTCTGGTTGGGACCGCATGTATATGTTCCGGCGCATCGTTGAGATCGACCGGGCCAACATCGCCCGAGCGGCTGTCATCCCTAGGCATGAGCTTGAGTCCCGCATAGACCACCGCCAACTGGGGATCGGAACTCATGCCGGCGAGCGCCGTTCGGGCAGGCGTCGAGTCGGTATCCATCTCGGCCGCGATGTGGTCGGCCAGCAATTCTGGGTCACAGCTGCCAGTGGGCCGGAACTTCCCCTACTGGTGCTGGACCTGATCGACCATCAGTTCAAGAGGGCCGTGCTCGCGGTGAGCGACCTCGACGTGATCGATGCACTTCTCGCGTCGGACTCTTCAGGCGACGACTGAGATCTGCCTCCCCGACCCGGCAAGCGGAGAGCTGAACCTCCCCGGGTTTCAGGTCGCCTGCGCGACACCCGGTGAAGTTCGGGGCCGCTTTGGGAGAGTTGTCATTGCTGGCCGTTGCCACTCAACCAGGATGATCCGTGGATCTGGTTCCATCTCTTGGGGCGCGCCAGGATCTTCTCTGTCTTCTTGCGCTCGTTGCGGCGGTTGCCGCCGCGGCGCAACTTGTTGGTGATGGCTCTGCGAAGGGTGTCGAGCCTTCTGAACTTGAGTTGGCGGGTGCTGTCGTTGGTGGTGGTGTAGTAGTCGTCTGTGATCGTTGTCGGGCTGGCCGTGAACCGGCCACCGACGAATCTCCGGAGGCGGAGACGCCCGGGACGGCCATCTGGGATGCCCTGGCTGGTCGTAAGCCGCCCCCTGACGAATCTCCCAAGGCTCACCCGTCGCTTATCGAAACCCGACCAGCTCATTCGGTCCTTTGAGTAGACGGTGATCTCCCGTCTGCCTCGCCTGAGCTTGCGGTAGGTGCCAGTCACCACGCAGATGACGTATTCGTCAAGTACGTTGAGGGCGTCTTGGGATCCAGAGTCGCATGCATCGCATGCGCAGTCGGGCACCACTTCCAAAACGTCGGCAGGGTTGCCAGCGCCTATTGCGACAGCAGGCCATTCAACTCCTTCGAAGCCGGTCATTGCCACAACTAGGGGGATTGCGCCTGGAGCCAGCGGCACAGCCCTAATGGTGCGGGCCGCGGGGAATCTGGGCGGCTCCTGCCAGGCCACTTCTGCTTCTGCCTCTATCTCGGCTAGGCCCGCGGCGCCCAGCGCTTCGAACCAGGCCTCGGACCGGGCGGCCAAGATCTTCCACCTTTGCGGATTCGTAACCCGGGAATACTCCTCGTCCAAGGGCATGCGGTTGGGGTGAGGGTCCCGCCACCTGGACAGCCCTCGTCCCGTCTCGACGAACGCGGCATCCACCGCGGCCACTAGCTCCTCAATAGAACCCACCGAACCATCATTGCCCCACCCGTATCATCGGTCGCAGCGATTTCATGGCTGGCGAATTGAATTGCCGGAGAGGTCAATCCCTACAGGATCTAACAACCTCCATGGGCACTACACCTTGTTGTACCTCCCTGTAAGTTGAAGCCCCTTCGGGCCACCAAGGAAACGGAGACATTACCTGAGCCCATGTAACTGGTAGATTACCCTCCGTTGAGGTTTTCCTTTGGGGGTTGGGTTGGTTACGAGGGTTGTCTGCTGGAACATCGCAAATCGCCAGGCGCCGTGGGACGAGCTGGTGGCGATGGATGCCGATGTCGCATTGCTGCAAGAGGCTGGTCAGGTACCGGATCATGTTGCTGGCAAGTTTTCCGTGGGTGCCAGGGAGCATTGGGATTCGCACGTTTGGAACTCGGATTGGCACTCGGGCCGCTGGGATCGCCTGTTCGACCGGTGGCCGATGGTGGTGAAGCTGTCAGACCGGGTTGGGATCGAGTGGTTCAAACAGGTCGGTCCGATAAGCGAGCCAGCAGAGGATGAGATGGCAGTCAGCGGAATCGGCACAATCGCCGCCGCGCGTGTCACTCCGCACGATGGAGAGCCGTTCATTGCGGTGTCGATGTACGCGCGCTGGCTAAAGCCGCACGGTTCAACCAACACGAACTGGCGTGTCGGCCACTCCGACGGGTCGGCGCACCGGATCATCACTGACCTGTCGGCCTTCATCGGCCACAAAGACCCCGGCACCCACCGGATTCTGGCCGCGGGCGATCTCAACATGATCTACGGAGCCACCGAAGACAACCGTCTGGCGCTTCCGACACGCGAACGCACTGTCTTCGACAGGATGGCTGCGCTCGGATTGGAGTTCCTTGGCCCTCAGTTCCCGGATGGCAGGCAGGCCGAGCTGACCCCACAAGGCTTGCCGGCGGACACCTTGAACGTGCCCACCTTTCGTAATGCTGGCAAGTCCCCGGAAACCGCCAAGAACCAGCTTGACTATGCGTTTGCCTCCCACGGCTTCCACCAAGAGATCACAGTTAGAGCTATGAACTCTCCAGAGGAGTGGGGGAGCAGCGACCACTGTCGACTGTGGATCGAAGTTGGGGCGTCATAGCTACTCGAACACTTCTCTAGAGGAAAATCGCAGGTCGCGCTATGTCTGTTGGGGATCGAGGAAGCGTGAGTAGCAGACGCTCTGGTAGCCGGCATCGGTGGCGCGATGGGTCTCCAGGAATCCCTTCCGCGGGTAGTACTCGGTGAAGTTCACTATTCGCCGGCACGCTCCTGTCGGCCACTCTCGATGAGCCAGAATGCGAGGGCGTCTCGGGTGTTGAGGGTGTTGGGGTGGTCGGGTCCGAGGACGCGTTGTTGGTCGGTAAGCAGTCCTGCGTATGCGGTGACCGCTTCGTCTACTTGGCCGCTTTCGCCGAGAAGGTCCGCGAGGTTGTGACGCACAGTGAGGGTGTTGGGGTGGTCGGGTCCGAGGACGCGTTGTTGGTCGGCCAGTAGTCCCGTGTATGCGGTGATGGCTTCGTCTATCCGCCCGCTGTTGCCGAGCCAG
>Ga0209544_1000036_pt1 | contig 202390 bp, 150 predicted proteins | sample MesohylPK_FD_187297 | JGI IMG/M metagenome (GOLD analysis project Ga0209544, IMG submission 187297) | Host-associated microbial community of the marine sponge Aplysina aerophoba from Gulf of Piran - sponge mesohyl, lysed by proteinase K... | ecosystem: Host-associated > Porifera > Sponge >... | reverse complement strand
GGGTGGCGGGGCTCGAGGTGGCCTCGAAGGCGACGCTGTAGACCGCCGAGTCGGGCGGAACCGGAAGCTCGCCCGCGGCCGCTCGGATGTCGGCCGACACTCCCTCGGCCGCCGACGCGGTCAGGGTCTGGGCGCCCACCGCGTCGCCGAGCGTCCAGGTGGTGCGGGCGAGGCCGCCGGCGTCGGTGTCCACCATGGCCGGGTCGGCCGACCCGTGCCCCTCGCCCGCCGCGAAGGTCACGGTGGCGCCCGCGACCGGCGAGCCGCCCCCGTCGTCCACCCGCACCACCACGGCCTCGGCGAGCGTGCTGCCCGCCATCCCCTCCTGCCCGCCCCCGGACACGACCACGACGGCCGCGGGGGCCTGCGCCACCACCACCTGGGCGGTCGCGCTCAGCGCCTCGTACGACGCGGTGACCGTACCCGAGCCGTTCGCGACGGCGCTGACCACTCCGGTGGGGGTCACGGTGAACACGGCCGGGTCGCTGCTCGACCAGGCGACCGTGCCCGCGAAGGCGGCGCCGTTCTGGTCGGTGAGGGTCGCGCTGAACCCGGCCGTTTCGCCCAGCGACGAGAGCGCCACCGACTCGGGGGAGATGGCGAGGGCGGCGGCGCGCGGCGGGTCTTCCGGCGTGACCTCGGGCGGGTCGGTGCCGGAGTCGCCCCCGCAGGCGGCCAGGGCCGCGACCCAGAGGAAGCTTCGGACGATGCGCGGAAGGCCGTCGCTGCGGACCGAGGTGCGGATGACGTTGCTCATGTCTGGAAACTATCTGGAATCGCGGGTCAATCGAGACCCGCCGCGCACGCCGGGGTCAATCGCGGTTCCCGTTACCTGTTTGTGTTGCCATCGGATTGAGTGCGATCGTAAGCGATGACGACTCGACTGGTTCCCGTTGTACTGCCCGCCGCGCTGGCGGTTGGTGCGGTGCTCGGGCACCCGGCGGACGGATGCGCACAGGAGCCGGCCCGGGCGCCGGCTCCCACCCCGGCGCTCCGTTCCCTGGCCGCCGACCGGCCGGACTTCACGGAAGCGGCATCCACCGTGGGCCGCGGGGTTCTTCAGATCGAGTTCGGGTACACGTTCGGCGGAGACTGGTCCGGCGGCAATTCGGTGCAGACGCATACCTTGGGCGAACTGCTGGTGCGCGGCGGTTTTGCCGCGGACTGGCTGGAACTCCGCCTGGCGGCCACCCCGGTGACCCGCGTCGACTCCGACGGGAGCGGAGCCAGCGAAACCGGGATCGAGGACCTCTACCTGGGTGCCAAGCTCGAGCTCATCCGGCAGGCGGGTCGGCGTCCGGCGCTCGCGCTCCTGCCGCAAATGACCCTCCCCACGGGCAGCACGCTGTTCTCCGGTGGACGCGCGCTGCCGGGTGTGAACCTGGTCTACGGCTGGGATGTGGCGGGCGGACTCTCCCTGGGGGGGAGCACGCAGGTCAACCTGGCCGTCGCGGAGGGCGACGACAGCTACGCCGAGTGGGCGCAGTCCGCGGTCGCGGGAGCCGGCCTGGGAGCGCGCGGCGGCGTGTATGGCGAATGGTACGCGTTTCTGCCCGGCGGCGCGGATGCCCCCGGAGAGCACTACTTCAACGCGGGCCTCACCTGGCTCACGACCGACGATGCGCAATGGGATTTCCGGATCGGCGTCGGCCTGAACGATGCCGCCGAGGACCTTTTCGCGGGCGTCGGGGCGGCCATCAGGATGCGCTGAGGGGGCACCGTCCCCACCCGCCCCGAGGTCGGACTACGCTCCGGCCGGCGCCGGATCGACCCGCACCGTCACGATGTCGGCGTCCTGGTACTTGTGGTGATGGACCGATGTGGCGAGGTGGCGCAGGAGCCGCAGCGAGATCTCGTGTTCCCCGGGCTCCTCGGCGGCGCGCCCGCCGAGCACGGCCATGCGATCCTCGATGTTGCCCTCGCCGCCGGCGGCCAGGAACTCCATCTCCACACCGCCCGAATCGGTGCGCGCGGTCAGGCGCAGTCGGCGTTGCCCCGGCGCCTCGCCCTCGCCTTGCTCGATGAGCAGCAGCAGCGTCTCCTCGGCGGCGAGCCCCAGCCGCAGCCCGGTCCCGGCCCCCAGTCGCTTGCGGCTGGCGAAGCTCTCCAGGAACTCCTGGAGCTTCGGCAGCGACTGCACATCGAGCGTCGTCTGCATGCGCACCCGCCTCGGCCCGGTCAGCTCCATGAACGCCGTCAGCACGAGCGCCGTCAGGCCTCCGGACGTCATGCCGTTGCCGAGCAGTTGCTGCAGGAAGGGGTTCAGCGCCGCCGTCGAGATCTCGCCGCTCTGACATCCGACCCCGATCCAGAACGAGACGCCCACGATCGTGGCCTTGCGATAGTCCATGCCGTCCTGGATGACGATCCGTGTCCCGAGCACGAAGAGCACGGCGATGATCACCATGGCGTAGGCGCCGATCACGGGATCGGGGATGATGAGCAGCAGAGCCGTCAGCTTCGGAAGAAAGGCCAGCGCGCAGAAGGCCAGGCCGATGCAGAGGCCGACCCGGCGCGCGGCGATGCCCGTGATCTCGACGATGGAGACGCTGCTCGAATAGGTCGTGTTGGGGACCGTGGCGAAGAGTCCCGAGAGCAGGTTGCCCAGGCCGTCGGCGGCGACCGCTCCCTGGACCGCGCGGTAGTCCGTGGCCTGCGGTTCCCGCCACGAGACCCGCTGGATCGCCACAGCGTCGCCCACGGTCTCGATCGCGCCCACGAGGGTGACGAAGGTATAGGCGGGCAGGATTGCCCAGAAGGCGGCGCCGAAATCGAAGCCCAGGCCCGGCCAGCCGGCCGCCGGCACGCCGACCCATGCGGCCTGCGCGAGGCTGGTGGTATCGATCAGATCGAACCAGGAGGCGGCCGCGCACCCGGCCGCAATGCCGATGATCGGGCCCCAGAGGCGTACTGGTCCGGTGAACTTGAGCATCACCGCCAGGGTCACGCCGAGCGTGGCGAGAACGGTGACGGGTGCAGCGAACGGCGAGGCGCCGGGCGGCGCGTTGTCCTGAAAATCGAAGAGGAAGGGCATCACGTTGACCGCGATCAGCATGATCACGGTTCCGGCGACCGTCGGCGTAATGATCCGGCGCAGAATCGACAGACGCCCCGCGAGCAGGAACTGGAAGATCGACGACGCGATCACAAGCGTCGTGAGCAGGGCAGGGCCCCCCTGGACGAGCGCGGCCACGGATACGGCGATGAAGGCGCCGGAGGTGCCCATGATGAGCACGTAGCCCGACCCCAGGCGTCCCATCCGGACCACCTGGACGATGCTGGTCAGCCCGCTTACCATGAGCGCTCCGAACGCGCCCCAGGCGAGGTAGGCGTCGCTGCTCTGGGCGCTCCGAAGCACGATGGCGACGGTCAGGACGACCCCTCCGAGCGCGAGGACGCTGTACTGGAGCGCGAGCCCGACCGCCAACGGCCAGGGCGGCCTCTCGTCGGGCTCGTAGCGAACCGTCGACGCGGACCCGCCTTCGTGCGATGCCATGCCGTTTCTCCTCCTCCCCTGAAGCCCCTAGCGGCTCGAGCCTCCCTCCGACACCGGTCGCGTATCCGCTCCTTCGCCCTTCACGTACATGTCGAACCAGCCCACCCACCGCGCCCACATGTCGAGGTTGTTTTCGATCGCGCGCGGCGTGTGCGACTCGAAGGGGTACTCGAAGAGCGCGGCCGTCTTCCCCAGCCCGGTGAGCGCCTGGATCATCCGCCTCGACTGGATGGGATAGGTGCCCGAGTTGTTGTCGTCGGCCCCGTGGTAGAGGAGCAGCGGCGTGTTGATCTGGTCCGCCTTGAAGAAGGGGGACATCTCCATGTAGACATGGGGCGCCTCCCAGATGTCGCGCGGCTCCGCCTGGAAGCCCATGGGCGTGAGCGAGCGGTTGTAGGCGCCGTCCCCCGCGATGCCCGCCTTGAAGAAGGGGGTGTGGGCCAGGAAGTTGGCGGTCGCGAAGGCGCCGTAGCTGTGGCCTCCGTGCCCGATTCGGTCCATGTCGATCACGCCGAGGCCATCGACCGCGCGAATCGCGGCGTACATCCCGTCGACCATATTTGAAATATAGTAGTCGTTATAGTTCTCGCCGACGATGGGAATGTCCGGATAGACGAGCGCGTATCCCTGGGTCAGCCAGATGTCCGACCAGCGGAGCCAGGTCAGGCGGGTGTACGCGTTGTGATTGCGCGAGCGGATGGTGGCGTTGGTGAAGGCCTGTTCGCTCCTGTACTCGCGGGGATAGGTCCAGAAGATGGCCGGCACCCTGGCGCCCTCGACATAGTCGATGGGGAGCGAGACCCGCCCCTGGACTTCGAGTCCGTCCCGGCGCGTGAACTCGAAGTCGATGCGGCGCGCGGCGGTGAGCTGGGGGAAGGGGTCCACGTTGCGGGTCAGATTCTCCATCTCCCCGCCCCCCGTCCAGAGATGGCTGTCCGGGAAGGTGTTCCTGCCCTCGCGGCTCACGACCATGCGCTCGAGGTCGGGGTCCAGCGGGACCAGGGGCTGGTCAAAGCTGTCGCGCGAGCCCTCGAAGAGCCGCTCGGTGGATCCGTCGGAGAGGGAGACGCGGTCGACGAAGGGTTGCGGGCGGAAGTCCTCCTTGAGTCCCCCGCCGCGCAGATACGCGCGCTCGCCGTCGGAGGAGACCCATGCATGGTCGAGCCCGTTGGCGGTGCGCGCGGTGAGCAGGTCGCCGGGGAGCGAGACCAGGTCGGCGGGGTCGTGGAAGGGCACGATGATGTTGCGTTGGGCACCATCGTCCAGCGCGAAATGGGCGAGCGCGTTCTCTCCGTCCCGCCGCACGGCGGCGAAGGCGTGGCTGCCGTCCAGCGAGTAGGTCACCTCGCTGATGGGATCGTCGCTCGAGGCCACCTCTACCTCGTCGCCGTCGCCGAAGGGCGCGCGCAGCAGCATGATGCGGTCGGGGCGCGGCGCGTCCGAGTCGTCCTCATCGCCGGGGGCGGCGCGATGCAGATACGCGACACCGCTCCCGTCCGGGCGCCACTGCCAGTCGCGCGGGCCGCTGCCCGTCCCGCCACCCCGGCCCTCCTGCAGCTCGCGCTCCTCGAGGGTCGCCAGCACGTCGCCGCTCTCCGCGTCCAGCACCTCCGTCACGCGCGGGAAGCCGGTGTAGCTGGCGATGAAGGAGAAGGGCCGCTCGATGCGGGTTGCGATCAGGTGGCGTCCGTCGGGGCTGAGCGAGACCGATTCGTACATCCCGGCGTCCCCGATGGGGCGGGGAGGCCGGCCGGGCGCCAGCTCGACGATCTGGCTGCGCGTGTAGTACTCGAACAGGTCGGAGTCGTGGTCGCCCTCGAGCAGGAAGGGCATCGTGCGCGTCGGCGTGGCGGACGCGCGCGTGTGCCGGATGGTGGGCCCGGCGGGGAGGACGGGCGCGGGAGACCGGCTGCCACGATCGGCCGGCTCCGCCAGGGTGATGACCGAGCCCGCGGGCGTCCACTGCAGCATCCGGGACGGCGCCGAGCCCTGCCCGCGCGACGAGGTGGCCAGGGTGGCGATCACGCGCGCGTCGCCCGCCACGGTGACGCTGCCGTCCCCGGCCGACGCGATCCAGACTTCGGTCCGTTCCTCCAGGTGCGCCAGGAAGGCCAGCCGCGCGCCGTCGGGAGACCACATCAGGTCGCTCACGTAGATCCCGTCGGGCAGCTCCACATCCGTGAACGACCGCTCGCTCAGCGAATAGAAGCGGAATCCGTAGAGGCCGTAGATGTCGAGGTGCCAGGGCCGGTCGGTGGCAGCCCGGAGTTCGAGCATGGCCAGACGCAGGGTTTCCTCCCCCACCTCCTCCAGCGTCGACAGCTCGGTCGAGAGCGGAACGACGAAGTGGTCGCCGTCGGGGCTGACGTGGTCCAGGGTGGCGAAGTTCGGATCGGTGGCGAAGAGGTCCTGGATGACCTGGTCGGGGAGGATGTATCCCCGGTCGATGTCGAGGGCGTCGCCGGCATCCTGGGCGATGAGCGGCGATATCAGACAGATGGGCGTCAGAATCAGACCGGCCACCAGTGTCGAAGTCGATGACCGAAAGCGGCTGTGCGCGTTCATGGCTGGCTCCTGGGAACGAGCGCCGGGGAGGCGGGAGGACGGATGCGCGTGAAGGTGGCTCACGCGGCGAGGTCCCCGCAAGCCGTTTCAGGAACCCCGCACCCTCCGTGACATATCTTCTGTGGCGGTGTCGCGACGGCCCTCCAGGGTCGGGGTCGCGCCGGGCGCCGGGATGCGGTGTTCGGTCAGCGTTTCACGCAAGGGGAGAGGTGGCTTGCCGGAGAAATACGATGTGGTGGTGGCCGGGGCCGGCTTTGCCGGTCTCGCCTGTGCGCGCCAGGCGGCCCGGCGCGGCCTCTCCGTCCTGGTTCTGGAACGGCAGTCCGAACCCGGCAAGCGCATCCACACCACCGGCATCCTCGTGCACGAAGCGTGGGTCGAGTGGAGGGTGCCGGCCCGGCTGGTTCGCAGAATCGACCGCGTCAGGGTCTACACGCCCGCCCACGACTACATCGACCTGGAGCGGGACGGCTACTTCTTCATGGCCACCGATACCGCCCGGCTCATGCGCCACCTGGCGCGCGAGGCGCAGCGCGCGGGCGTTGAGATCCGGTTCGGCGAGAGGTATCGGGGCGCGGTTCCGGAGAGATCCTCCCTGCTGCTTCAGGGCTCCGACGTCACCTGTCGCTTCCTCGTGGGCGCCGATGGCGCGCGCTCCGGAGTGGCCGGGAGCTTCGGCCTCGACCGAAACCGCCGTCTCCTGAAGGGGGTCGAATGGGAATTCGAACCTCTGGACGGCGTTGCCGACTGCCTGCACTGCTTCATCGATCCCGAGTACGCCCCCGGCTACATCGGCTGGGTGGTGCCGGGGGTCGCGACGACGCAGGTCGGGCTGGCGCTGCACCGCGACCGGCAGGCCGACCTGCCCGGGTTCGTCGCGAAGCTCGATCCCCTCTTCGCGCTGTCCGGGCGAAGGGTGGTGGAGAAGCGGGGCGGTGTGATCCCCTTTGGCGGTCTGCTTCGCAACTTCTACGGGGAACGAGTGATGCTCATCGGGGACTCCGCCGGCATGGTGTCACCGCTCACAGCCGGGGGCATCCACCACGCCTGGCGGTTCGGCAAGATCGCCGGGGACGCCATCGCGGACCACCTGGCGGGCGGCGCACATCCCGGTCCGGTCGTCCGGCGCGCGTATCCCGGGCTGACGTGGAAGCACGCCGCGCGCTGGGGTTACGATCGCCTGCCGGTGGCGCGTGCCCTGGAAGCAGGCCTCCTCACCCGGAGCCTGTTCCGAAAGGTCGCGGGCAAGGTCTTCTTCGGCCTGCATCGGTAGCCGAGGGCCCCGGGGCGATCGGCCCGTCTCCTCGCCGGCTCTCCGCGTCTCCTCACCGGCTCTCCGCGTCTCCGATCCGTCTCCTCCCCATCTCCGACCCGTACGCGTCGGGTCTTCCGCCCGAACCTCGTCTACTCGGCGACCCGTTTGGCCTGCGCGCGTCCGAGCCCGATCGAGAGCGCGATCCAGATGCCCGCCAGCGGCACCGTCGACGCGGCCACCAGCGCCAGCGTCATGCCGAGGGCGGCGAAGGTGGCGTCGATCCCGGCCCCGGTGGCATCCCCGGCGCGGTACAGGAACACGTCGACCACGGGCTTCGCCTTGTACTTTTCGGAGGGCGTGACGACGCTGAAGAGCGTCTCCCGCGAGGGCCGTGAGATGGCGTAGCGGGTCGCCCGGTGCACCGCCTGGAAGATCAGTATCACCCCATAGAGGGGCCATATCGCCAGCACCGCGAACCCGGCGACGGTCACCAGCGGCAGGATCGCGAGCGTCCATCCCACGCCCAGCTTCCTGATGATGCGCGTCGTGATGAAGATCTGGGTCAGGAGGGTCGCGAACTGGGCCAGGAAGTCGAAGTTGGCGAAGCTCTCCACCCGCTGGCTGAAGGTGTCGGTGGCCTGCTGGATGATGTTGGCCTGGGTGAAGTAGATCATGGTGCTCGAGATGGCCATGAAGACCACCCAGAGCCCGACCCCCAGCAGGTACGGTGAAGCCACCACCGCCTTGGCGCCCTCCCAGAAGGTGCCCCCGATCCTGCTGCTTCCGTCGGCCCCGGCGGCGTCGCGGCGCCCCTTCGGCAGCGCCTCCAGGCGGGACGCTCGCGAGCGCAGGGCCATCCGATCCAGCGAGAGCACCGTCGCGATCGCCACGGCGTAGCATCCGCACGCGATCAGCATGAGCCCGGCGGGCAGGTACGACGACTCGGTCATCCCGCTGATGATGCTCGTGGCCTCGGCCCCGGCCAGCGCCCCGAGGGTGCCGCCGATCCCGATGAAGGCGAACATCCTTTTCCCCTGGTCCACGTCGAAGATATCGACCATGAAGGACCAGAAGAGGCTTGTGGTGAAGAGGTTGATCACCGTCAGCCACACGTAGAAGGTGTAGCCCACGCCGCGCGCGAGGGCGGTTTCGGCATCGGTGCCGATGAGCCCGCCGCCGGCCCGCACATCCTGGATGATCAGCCCTGAGAAGACGAACAGGCAGGCGATCACGAAGAGGAAGGCCACGGGGATGAAGCGGCGCCGGTTCATGCGCGCCACCACCCCGCCGAAGCCCAGCACGGCGATCAGCGAGATCACCGAGGTGACTGCGAAGAGCCAGCGCAGCTCGTCCATTCCGCGGGCGACACCCATGGCTTCGCGCACGGGCCGCAGGAAGAAGTACCCGCAGAGCACGAAGAAAAAGAAGATCGCCGAGAGGACGGCGAGCGGGAGTTCGCCGCGCTCCATGTTGAGGAGGCGTGCCGCGATGCCCTGATCCTGCGTCGTCGAGTCTGCCATGCGCGCGCCGATCCTCCGCGACAGTGCCGCCTCGCACGGTGCCTCGTCGATGAAACGGAGGCGTGCCGGGGGGCGTGGATGGCCATCCCGGAAGGTCCCGGCGGTGATGTGGGTTGGATGTAGGGGGCGGGCCGGATCAAGTCAAGCCGACGGGCCGATGGGCGCATTCAGGGGCGATTGGGACGACTTCATCCGGTTCCCTTTGCGCGCGCGCCCGGCGCGGCTACCATCAGGATTGCGAGCCTTCCATCGCCCATCCGGAGGTCACCTCATGAACTTGCCCCCTTCGCGTTTCCTCGATGTCCGGAGTGCGGGACGGCATGGCCGCGCCGGACGCGCCGCCACCCCCGCACTCGTCATGCTGGCCCTTCCGCTCGCGCTCTCGTGCGCGCCCGCAGCCTCCGCGCAGGCACCGGAGCTGGTGTTCCTGTCCAACATCACCGGGACCTCGGACGGAGCCGGCGCGCTCACCACGATCGAGGAGCAGACCACGGCCACGCTGGATGCGCTGGGGGCGGAACTCGCCGGGCACGGGCTCGGTTACGAGGACGTCGTCGCCGTCAACGTGTTCCTCCGGGACACCCGTCATTTCCAGGGGATGAACGGCGTCTATCGCACCTATTTCGCGGAGAATGCGCCCACGCGCGCCACCGTGGAGGCCGACCTGCCCGACGTGGACGCGCTGATTCAGATCTCGGTGGTGGCCACCCCGGACGACACCGAGGTGATTTCTCCCTCCGGGCTGCAGTCCCCGGCGCTGCCCTACTCGTGGGGGATCCGGGCGGGCGACGTTCTCTTCGTCGCGGGCGCGACGAGCCGCGACCCCGACACCTACCAGCCGGTGCGGGGCGACGTGCAGACGCAGACCCGTCGCGTGTTCGGCAACATCGGGATGATCCTCGAGTCGGCGGGCATGGACTACGGGGATCTCGTCAGCTGTCAGGTTTTTCTCGACGACGTGCGCCTGTGGGGCGACATGAACGAGGCCTACCGCGAGTTCGTCACCGCGGACGATCCGCCGGCCCGGGCAGCGGTGCGCGGCGGGCTCATGAATTCCGACTTCCTGGTCGAAATCCAGTGCGTCGCCGAGAGTTCCGATGCCCGCGCGGTGGTCCGGCCCGCGGGTCAGGGTCCGGGGCGCGCGCCGCTTTCGCCGGCGATCGATACGGGCGAGCGGCTGTGGCTGTCGGGGATGCTGGCGGCGGGGGAGGACATTCCGGCGGAGACACGCAACACGCTGGACAGGTTGAATGCGACATTGGCAGCTGCCGAGTTGGATTTTTCCAACGTGGCCAACGTCTGGGTGTACCTCACGGACGTGCGCGATGCGGAAGCGGTGCTGGAGGTGCTGGGCGAAGTGATGCCCGAGGGGGCTCCGGAGCCGACCGTGGCGGGCCTGCCGCTGGTGGGGCGCCTGGGCGTGGAGATTCAGATGATGGCGGTCCGCTGACGTGGGCATGAAGCCGAAGCCCCTCAGCGTGGCGCTGCTGGGGACCGGACGCATCTCCGAGACCCAGCTGGCCCCGGCCCTTGCCTCGGCCTCGGGGCTTCGACTGTGGAGCGTGCTGAGCCGGGACCGCGGGCGGGCGAGCGACTTCGCGCGACGCCATCGGGCGAGGGCGCCGCGGCCGGGCTGCGACCGCCTGGACGAAATGCTGGCCGATCCGGGGCTCGACGCCGTGCTGATCGCCACGCCGGACGCGCTTCACGCCGAGCAGGCGCTCGCGGCCATCGCGGCGGGGAAGCACGTCTTCGTGGAGAAGCCGATGGTGACCTCCTCGGCCGATGGGCGGCGCGTGGTGGAGGCCGCCGAGGCCGCCGGCGTCACCGTGGGGGTCGCATACCACCTGCGCTGGCACGGGGGCCACCGCGCCATGGAGCGGCTCATCCGGGGCGGGGCGCTCGGGGCGCTCCGGCACATGCGGGTGCAGTGGACCTGGCCGGCCCCCGACGACTCCAACTGGCGCGCCGGGTCGGATGTGGGGCGCTGGTGGAGCCTGGCCGGGGTGGGCACCCACTGCCTCGACATGATCCGCTGGCTCATGGTGCCGGGCTGCGGCGAGGTCGTGGAGGTGCGGGCCGTCACCAGCAACGCGGTGTGGGGCGGGCCGCGTGACGAGACCGCCCTGGTGGCGGTGACCTTCGAGTCGGGAGCCACCGCGGAGTTCTGCTCCTCGGTGCAGTTCGAGTCGCCCTCGCGCGTGGAGGTCTACGGCGACCAGGGATACGTCATCGGCAACCACACCCTGGGGCCGCGGGGCGCCGGCACGGTCTTTACCAAGGCGGGAATGGTGCCCTACGTCGTCCAGAACCCCTACGTGGGCGAGCTGGCGGACTTCGCCGCCGCGGTACGCAACGGGCGCCCCCCGGCGGTGGACGCGCGCGAGGGTTTGCGCAACGTGGAGTTGCTTGAGGAGATGAACTGATGGCAGGGAAGACCGGACCAGCCCGACCGCGCGTGCAGGCGAGGGGCGTAACGCACGCGAACCTGAGGCCCCTCGGCCCTGTGGCCGCCGCCCTGGCCGCTTTCGCCGCGGCCTGCGACGCCCCCGCCCCCGCCCCCATCGACGTGGTGGAGGCCACGATCGCGGGGGTGCAGGAGGCCATCTTCTCCGGCGAGACGACCTGCCGCCTGGTGGTCGAGGCCCACCTCGACCGCATCGAAGCCTACGAGGACCGCATCAACGCAGTCACGGTGGTGAACCCCGCCGCCCGCGACCGCGCCGACGAGCTGGACGCGGCGCTGGCCGTCGGCGAGGAGCCGGGCCCGCTCTTCTGCGTGCCCGTCCTGGTGAAGGACAACTTCGACACCCACGACATGGTGACCACGGCCGGCTCGATCGGGCTCGCCGGGAGCGTGCCGCCCGACGACGCCTTCATGGTGCGCCGCATCCGCGAGGAAGGCGCCATCGTGGTGGCCAAGACCAACATGGCCGAGTGGGCGTTCAGCCCGCGCCAGTCGGTGAGCTCGTCGTTCGACACCACCCGCAACGCCTACGCGCTGGACCGCGTTCCGGCCGGGTCGAGCGGGGGCACCGCCTCGGGGGTCGCGGCCAGCTTCGGCCTGATCGGGCTCGGGAGCGATACCGGCAACTCCATCCGCGGCCCCTCCTCGCGCCTGGCGCTTGTGGGCATCCGCTCGACCATCGGTCTCACCAGCCGGGACGGCGTCGTGCCGCTCGCCTTCGACCGCGACATCGCCGGCCCCATGGGGCGCACCGTGGAGGATGTGGCCCGGCTCTTCAACGTGGTGGCGGGCTACGACCCGGCCGATCCCTACACCGAGGCCGGTCGGGGGCGCAAGGAGGACGACTACACCAGCTTCCTCGACGCGAACGGCCTCGAGGGCGCGCGCATCGGGGTCCTTCGCGCCCTGGTCGACACCGAGGACGCCGATTCGGGGGTGGTGGCCGTCTTCGAGAACGCGCTCGGGGAACTGGCGGGGCTCGGTGCCGAGATCGTCGATCCCTTCGACTTCGACGTGCAGGCGCAGCTGGAGCGCGAGGGCATGTCGTGCCGCCGCTTCCGCCACGACATGTACGTCTACCTGCAGTCGCTGGGAGACGCGGCCCCGTTCACCGACGTGCTGGCGGTGCTCGAAACCGGCGAGTTCGGCGGCGACGCGGAGAGCGGGCTGCGCCGCTCGGAGGGGATGCCGCTGGACGTCCCCCCGGCCGAGTGGGACCCGCCCTGTCCGGAGTACCTCGACAACGAGCAGCGGCAGGGCTACCTGGCCGACCTGACGGGCGCCATGGACGCCGCCGGGGTGGACGCCGTCGTCTATCCCACCTGGCTGAGCCCGCCCGCGCACATCGACCGCGGCAACGAGGAGTACAGCGGCGACAACAGCCAGCGGGTGGCGCCCGCCACCGGGATGCCCGCCATCACGGTGCCCATGGGGTTCACCGAGGGCACGCATCCGGCGGGACTGCAGATCCTGGCGCGCCCCTACGACGAGGGTCTGCTCTTTGGCCTCGCCTACGCGTACGAGCAGGGGACGCGGCATCGGCGCCCGCCGCCGGGATTCCCGGAGCTCGGCCCTCTTTGACCCGGGCTTGCGTATTCTCCTCGCCACCCCACTGCGGTGTGGAGGTGTTGAAGTGAGCGCAGGATGATCCGCCGCGTCCTCGAGCGCACCTTCGGCTACTCCGGGTTCCGGGGGCAGCAGGAGGAGATCATCCGCCACATGGTGGACGGGGGCGACTGCCTGGTGCTCATGCCCACGGGCGGCGGCAAGTCCCTCTGTTACCAGATTCCGGGCATCGTGCGCGAGGGAACCGGTGTCGTGGTCTCGCCGCTGATCGCCCTGATGCGCGACCAGGTGGAGGCGCTTCGCCAGCTGGGCGTTCGCGCCGCCTGCCTCAACTCCTCCATCTCCTACCGGGAGGTGCTGGACACCGAAGCTGCCGTGCGGGCCGCGCGGCTGGATCTGCTCTACGTTGCGCCCGAACGCCTTCTCGGGGAGCGCACGCTGAGCCTTCTGACCCAGGCCCGCCTGTCCCTTTTCGCCATCGACGAGGCGCACTGCGTGTCCCAGTGGGGGCACGATTTTCGCCCCGAATACCTCCAGCTCTCCGCCCTGCGCGAGCACTTTCCCGACGTGCCCCGCATCGCGCTCACCGCCACCGCGGACGAGCTGACCCGGCGCGAGATCGTCGACCGCCTCGGACTCCGGGGCGCCCCCGTCTTCGTGAGCGGCTTCGACCGCCCGAACATCCGCTACAGCGTCGTCCCGAAGAACAATGCGCGCGCCCAGTTCCGTCGCTTTCTGCAACAGAACCACAGGGGCGACGCGGGCATTGTCTACTGCCTGTCGCGCAAGAAGGTGGACGCAACCGCCGAATGGCTCCGCGACGAGGGAGTGAACGCCCTCCCGTACCACGCGGGGCTCGGGGCCGCCGAACGCCGGCGCAACCAGGACCGCTTCCAGCAGGAGGAAGGCGTGGTCATGGTCGCGACCATCGCCTTCGGCATGGGCATCGACAAGTCCAACGTCCGCTTCGTGGCCCATCTCGATCTGCCGAAAAGCATCGAGGCCTACTACCAGGAGACGGGGCGCGCGGGACGCGACGGGCTCCACGCCAGCGCCTGGATGGTGTACGGGCTGCAGGAGGTCGTGACCCTGCGCAACATGGTGGAGGGGTCGGATGCCGGGGAGGCGCGCAAGCGGCTGGAGGTGCGCAAGCTCGATGCGATGCTGGGCTACTGCGAACTCACCACCTGCCGCCGTCAGACTCTGCTGGCCTATTTCGGCGAAACTCTGCCCGAGCCCTGCGGCAACTGCGACAACTGCCTGACGCCCGTCGATACCTGGGATGCGACCGAGGCGTCGCAGAAGGCGATGTCCTGCGTGTATCGAACCGGGCAGCGCTTCGGCGCCGCGTATCTCACGGATGTCCTGCGCGGCAGGGAGACCGACCGCGTCAAGCGCTTCGGGCACGACCGCATTCCGACCTGGGGGGTGGGCGCCGATATGGGTCCCTGGGAGTGGCGCTCGGTGTTCCGCCAGCTGGTCGCCCGCGGCCTGCTGTGGGTCGACATGGAGGGATTCGGCTCGATCCGGCTCACGGACGAGAGCTGGGCCGTGCTGCGGGGCGAGACGCCGGTGCGCATGCGCCGGGACGTGCGCGCGCCGGCCTCCGCGCGAAAGCGCAAACCCCGCGGGGAGCGCCCGCCGCCCGATCCCGAGACGTGGGATGAAGGGCTTTGGGAGGCGCTCCGCGCGCATCGACTGGAACTCGCGCGGGCGCAGGGCGTGCCGCCGTACGTCATTTTCCACGACGCCACCCTGCGCGAGATGGTCGAACTCCGTCCGGGCACGCCGGAGGAGCTGGCTGGCATTACCGGGGTGGGCGAGACCAAACTGGAGCGTTACGGTGAGGACTTCCTGGCGGTGATCGCGAAGGCGGATCGAGGGATGGCATGAAATACGACTATCACAGGCTGCGCGGGGACTTCTTCGGCGGGGTCACCTCCGCCATCGTGGCGCTTCCGGTGGCGCTGGCCTTCGGCGTGGCGTCGGGGCTGGGCGCGGCCGCGGGCCTCTACAGCGCGATCGCGGTGGGGTTCTTCGCGGCGGTGTTCGGCGGCACGCGCTCGCAGATCTCGGGTCCCACGGCGCCCATGACCGTCGCCATGGCGGCGATCCTCACCACGCACTCGGCCACGCTCGCGGAGGCCATGATCGTGGTGATCATGGCGGGGCTGCTGCAGATCGCCATGGGCGTGCTCAGGATCGGACGCTTCGTGGCCTATACGCCGGCGGTGGTGGTGTCCGGCTTCATGTCCGGGATCGGCATCATCATCATGCTGATCCAGAGCATGCCGTTCCTCGGACTGCCCCCGGCTGCCGGCGGGCCGATGGGCGCGTTGCGGGCGATGCCGGAGGCGCTCACCACCGCGAACCCGACCGCGGTTGCGATCGGCGTCATCACGCTCGCGGCCAGCCTGCTGTGGCCGAAGCGCTACGCGAAGCTGATTCCGCCCCCCCTGGTCGCGCTGGTCGTCGGAACCACGGTCGCCGTCCCGTGGCTTGGAGGCATCCCGGTCATCGGCGAGATCCCGACGGGCCTGCCGTCCCTTCAGTTCACCACGCCCTCCCTGGGCTTCCTGGTGAGCGCGGTTCAGCCGGCGCTCATTCTCGCGATCCTGGGCTCGGTGGACAGCCTCCTCACATCGCTGGTGGCCGACTCCATCACCGGAACCCGCCACGAGGCCAACCGGGAGCTGGTCGGGCAGGGCATCGGCAACATCGCCTCCGGGCTCATCGGCGGGCTTCCCGGCGCCGGAGCGACCATGGGCACGGTGGTCAACATCCGGGCCGGGGGCAGCACACCGGTTTCCGGGGCCCTGCGGGCGGCGCTGGTGCTGGGCCTTCTTCTGGGACTCGGGCAGTACGTGGAGCCGATTCCCCACGCCGTCCTCGCCGCCATCCTGATCAAGGTGGGATGGGACATCATCGACTGGCGCATGCTCGCGCGCGTCCACCACCTCCGGCGCGAACACATGATCGTCATGCTGGTCACGCTGGGGCTGACGGTGTTCGTGGATCTGATGACCGGCGTCGCGATCGGGCTCATCGTGGCCGGAATGGCTCATTCGCAGCAGCTGGAGAGCCTCGAGCTGGACAGCGTGGTGTCCGTGCCCCTGCTCGATAAGATGTTCTTCGCCGAACACGAGGATCCGACGGTCATGGACTGGTACTCGGCCCGGGTCGGCCTGGTCGCCCTGAAGGGAAGCTTCACCGTCGCGTCCGCGCACAAGCTGGTCGCGGTGATCGGCGGAGACATCAAGGAGCACGAAGTCACAATCTTCGACTTCACCAACGTGTCCTACCTCGACGACAGCGCCGCCATGCTCATCCTGCAGCTCCTCGATGTCGCCGAGCGCGAGGAGACCGAGGTCATCGTGATGGGTCTCTCGGGCACGCCGGCAGAGACGCTCAGGACGCTGGACATCCTGCACGGTGTGCCCAGGAAGCAGGTCGTGAGGACGCTCGACGACGCGCGCGAAGTCGCGGTTCAACTCCTCAAGAAGCGCGGTTCGGGCAGCCGGCAGCTGATCGGCTGACCGCCGCCGGCCGTCCCGTCCGCCGGATCGCCGGAGCCCCCGGCCACCGGCCTGCAGGCTGGAGAGGCCCCCGACCCTCGGCGGAGCGCACCTGACGGCCGGGAGCCTCGATCCTGTGAGTTCGGGCTAACCCCCCGGCGGCCAGCTCGGGAGCGCGCGCCCCGTCGTCCACGGCACCCCCGCCTCCTCCAGCCGCCCTTCCAGCGCGGGCAGGTCGGTCTCCACCAGCCGCTGCAGCTCAGGGTACATGGTACTGAACGCCTCGCGCGCGACGCGGTACTGCTCCCGGTGGGTGCCGGTGGGGCCGTGGGTGCCGTTCCAGTGCCCGCGCACGACCTGGTTGACCCGACCGGCGATCCCCGGCAGGTCAGGCTCGGCGCGCGATGCCCGCGTGCGTGAACCATCGAGCGCCTCGCGCAGGTCGAGCAGGCGGAGCTCCAGGGCGCGCGTCTCCCCCATGAGGCCGTCCGGCGCGGCCGGCCAGCGCTCGAGCGCCAGCTTGACGGCGCCGATCCGCTGGGCGGCCCCCGCGGCGGCGCGCTGCGAACCGGTAACGGCGCGCAGCAGCTCGCCGGTCTCGCGCTGGAAGGCGAGCACGGCCGCCCGGTCCTGGGCGGCGATGACCGGCGTGGTGATCGGGGCGATCTCGAAGGAGACGGGGCCGGCCAGCTCGGTCACCTCGCCGTCCACCCGCTGCGCCAGGGACACCGTGTAGCTGCCCGGCAGCGCCATCGGCCCGTTCCCGCCGCCGAAGCCGCCCCCGCCGCCCCCGCCGGTGACCGGCGTGAACGCGGGGTAGCGGTAGTTCCACACCGCCCGGTGGACGCCCCGCGACGTCGACCCGTTGACCACGTTCACCACCTCTCCGCCCTCGTCGCGCACGGTCAGGAACACCCGGGGGGCCTCCTCGCGGTCCTCTTCGCGCAGCTCTTCCCAGGAAGGGTAGGGGGTGTCCTCACCCCGGCCCGCCGCACGTCTCTCCGCCGCCCGCCGCTCGGCCTGCCGGGTCCGCATCGTCTCGCCGACCCAATAGGTGAAGGTCACGCCCAGCTCCGGATTGTCGGCCGCATAGAAGTCCGCGCCGTTTGCCCCGCCCGGGTTCCAGGGCACGTACATTTCGCCATCGGCTACCTCGAACAGGTGTCCCGCGGAAGCGAGGATGGGTTCCGATCCCCGCGCCAGCTCGCGCAGCGGCGTGTAGTCGTCGATGACGTAGAAGCTGCGCCCGAAGGTCGCTGCCACCAGGTCGCCCTCCCGTTGCTGGATCTCCAGGTCGCGCACGGGAATCGTGGGCAGCCCGCTGTCGAACTCCATCCACGACTCGCCCCCGTCCACCGACACGAAGGCCCCGAATTCGGCCCCCAGGAAGAGCAGGTCGGGCTCGACGTGGTCCTGCACGATGGAGAAGGACGGGCTGTTGTCCGGCAGGCCGCCGGTAATCGCGGTCCAGCTGCGCCCGCGGTCCTCCGACTTCAGGACATAAGGCCGGAAGTCGCCGCGCTTGAAGTTGTTCACCACGGCGAAGACGGCGTCGGGATCGTGCAGGGAGGCCTCCACGTCGTGCACGAAGCTCGTGTCCGGCACGCCCGGCAGGCTCGCGATCTCGCGCCAGGTCTCGCCCCCGTCCTCGGTGACCTGCACCAGCCCGTCGTCCGTGCCCACATAGATGAGCCCCTCGACCAGCGGGCTCTCCGAGATGGCCACGATGTGCCCGAACACCGACGTCGACCGGTTCTTGCCCACGGCGTCGACGCTCCACACGCGCCCCATCACCTCCAACTGGTTGCGGTCGATGTTGCGCGACAGATCCCCGGAGATCGCGCGCCAGCTCGAGCCCTGGTCGTCGCTCCGGAAGAGGATCTGGGCCCCGAAATAGAGCCGGTGATTGTCGTGCGGCGACATGATCAGCCCCGCGTCCCAGTACCAGCGCAGCGGCGGCCCGCCGGGATCGGCCTGGGGCTGGATGTCCAGCCGCTCCTTGCTTCCCCGGTCGAAGCGCGACAGCACCCCGTGCTGCAGCTGCGAATAGATGATGTCGGGGTTCTCGGGATCGACCACGGGATCGAAGCCGTCGCCCCCCAGCGTCACATACCAGTCCGAGTTGCGGATGCCGCCCCCCAGGGTCTGCGACGGTCCGCCCATGGTATTGTTGTCCTGCGTCCCGCCATAGACGTAATAGAAGGGCTCGTCGTTGGAGGTCGCGACCTTGTAGTACTGGGTCAGGGGAAGATTGGCGAAGTGGCTCCAGTTCTCCCCGAAATCGAAGGTCTCGTACAGTCCGCCGTCATTCCCCAGAATCAGATGCTCGGGATCGTCCGGGTCGAATGCGAGGGCGTGATGGTCGACGTGCACGCTCTGCGTGGGCAGCCGGCTCCAGGTCTCGCCCCCGTCGTCGGACATCTCCAGGAAGGTGTCCAGGGAATAGATGCGGTCGAATCGATGAGGGTCGGCATAGAGTTCGTGATAGTACATGGGCGCGGACGACTGGTAGCGCGACGTGCGGCTCCAGTTCTCGCCCATGTTCTCCGAACGGAAAGTCCCGCCCTCGTTCCCCGACGCCTCGACGATGGCGTAAAGCACGTCCGGGTTGATCGGCGAAATCGCCATCCCGATGCGGCCCTTGTCCCCGGAGGGAAGTCCGCGGTTGATGGCCCGCCACGTCTCGCCCCCGTCCGTGGACTTGTGGATGCCCGAGCCCGGGCCCCCGTCGATCATCGTCCACTGGTGCCGGCGCCGCTGCCACGAGGACGCGTACATCACCTCGGGGTTGCGCGGGTCGAAGTAGACCTCGTTCACCCCCGTGTGTTCGTCGATCTCGAGCACCAGCTCCCAGCTCTCGCCGCCGTCGCGCGTCCGGTAGAGCCCGCGCTCCCCGCCCGCGTTCCAGAGCGGCCCCTGCGCGGCCACGAAGACGGTGCGCGAGTCGTCCGGATGCACCGCGATCATGCCGATGTGCGCGGAGGTCTCAAGTCCCATGTTCGTGAACGAGCGCCCCCCGTCGACCGACTTGTAGACGCCGTCGCCGTATCCCACCGAGCGCTGCCCGTTGTTCTCGCCGCTGCCCACCCAGAGGGTGAGATGGTCGTTGGGATCGAGCGCGATGGCCCCGATGGAGTACGACCCGTAGTCGTCGAAGATGGGCGTCCAGGTGGTGCCTGCATTGGTCGTCTTCCACACGTTCCCCGAAGAGGCCGCGACGTACCAGGTGCTGCGGTCCGTCGGGTCGACGGCGATATCCGCGATGCGGCCCGATGCGACGGCGGGCCCGATGCTGCGCCACCTGAAGGACGACAGCAGGCCGGAGTTGAGCTCGGCCGGGTCGTCGGCGTCCTCGCCGGCCTCCTGGGCGTGGAGCGCACCGGGCCCAACGGAAAGAAGCGGAAGCAGCGCGGCGAGCGCGACGAAGACCGACAGCGCGCGGATGCGGCGGGAGAACGTGCGGCCGGAGCGCGCGAACGGCAGGCCGGGTCGGAGAGGGAGGTCGTACATCGTAGTGATCCTCGGGCGAAGGTGTTTAGGGACGGGAAAGTGTACGGTTTTTGCAGGCCGGGGAGTAGGGGCGACAACATGCTCAATTCGGACGCCCCGCACCCCTCATGGACTCGCACGGCCTCGTCCGCGCCCGCCCTTGCGATTCCGCGCCATGGACGGGGGACTTCCCGACCGCCAGGTTGCCGGAACGGTATCCGTCTTCTGCAAGGGATCGGAATCATGTCGGCCAGCTTGCTTCGCCGCGGTGTCATCGTGCTCGTGCTCGCATGCGCGAGCCCCGCCCTGTCCGTCGCCACCAGCCCGGGGGGAGGCGTCCCGGTCCCGGCGTCACCCCTGGCCGCCCAGACCCCCGAGCAGCGGTACCGCGACTGGACCCGGCTGGAATTCCGGGCTCAGGAATACGCGTACCGCCGCGCGCGCATCCTGGACGGCCTGCGCGCCAGCGGGAGCGGACTCCTGCTCACGCCGTCCTCCGACGGGCTCACCCACGGCGATACCTTCCGGCAGCTGGAGGACTTCTGGTACCTGACCGGCCTCGAAGTCGTGCAGTCGATGCTGGTCCTCGACGCCGACCGGGACCGCTCCATCCTCTTCATGCCCCGGCGGGACCCGCGTTTCGAGAATCCGGGGCGGCCCAACGACTTCCCCGGGCGCCCGCTGCTCGGCGACTATCAGTTGCGCAGCATCGCCGGCATCGACGAGTACCGGGACATCGACGACCTGGACGCCTTCCTGCGGACGCGGCTGGGTGGAGGAGCGGTGCTGCGGGTGAACGCGGGCTCGAGCGGCGAGATCACGCCCCCGACCGTCCCGCTGATCGGAAGCCTGGATGCGACGGCATCGCTCATCCTCCGCCTGAGCACCGACCATCCCGACGCCGAAATCGCCAACGCCTTCGACGTCGTCGCGCGTCTGCGCATGATCAAGACCCCTGCCGAGATCGATCACATGCGCGTCGCCGCCGATGCCACCATGGCGGGCATCCAGTCGGTCGCCTGGCGCATCCGTCCCGGGGTCGACGAGCGCACGCTTCAGGGCGAGTTCGAGAATACCTGCCGAACCTTCGGATCCCAATCGATGCCGTTTACGCCCATCATCAAGTCGGGTCGCAACAGCCTCTGGCCCTGGCGCGTGCTGGCGGCCCACTACGACCGCCGCAACCGCAGCATGGAGGACGGCGATCTGGTCATCCTGGACGTCGGCTGCGAGGTGGACGGCTACATCAGCGACGTCGGGCGCACGTTCCCGGTAAACGGGACCTTCACGGACATCCAGCGGGAGAAGCTGCTGGTAAGCACGCGGGCCGCCGACGCGATCATCGCCGCCGTCCGGCCCGGCGTCACCCTGCGCGAGCTCACCTCAGTGGCCTATGAGGCAATCCCGGACGACGAGGAGCCCCACATGCAGACCGGTTCGTTCTTCGGCCACCACATCGGCCTGTCCGCGGGCGACCCGGCGCTCCTGGACGAGCCCCTCGCGCCCGGCATGGTCTTCACCGTCGAGCCCTGGTACTACAACCACGAGATCGGCGTTGCCGTCTTCGTGGAGGACGTGATCCTGGTGACCGAGGACGGCGCCGAGGTGCTGACCGCCTCGCTGCCGCGCTCGCCCGAGGAGCTGGAGGCGCTGCTTCGGTAGCGTCCGCCCGCGCGGCCCGGCGCAGCACCCCGGATTCCTGGTCTGGTCGGTGCTCGCTGCATCCCCCTGCCCGGCTACGCCTCGTTCCAGGTGAACAGCAGCAGGAAGCCCGCTGCGATCGCGGTCGGAATCCACAGCACCGTGAGCGGAAGGGACGGCAGGAGATCCGACAGACCGGCCCACCCCGCGGCTGCCTTCGTCAGCCATTCCAGGTTCAGGTTCCAGCTCACTTCGGGGAGGCTCGCCAGAACCGCGCCCGAGCCCATGGCCGCCAACGCGCCCGCGATCCTGATCGGAAGCAGCGCGCGGTCGGCGCGCCGCGCTCGCCCGAGGAGCCGCGCCTTCAGCCAGATCAGGTCGGGGTCCGGCACCGCAGGCAACCGGGAGTCCAACTCCTCGGCCAACGCCGCCATCCATCGAGCCACCCGGCGGGATTCCCGGCACGGGACGCACTCCGCCAGGTGCGCGGCAAGCTCGTCATTCCATCTTCCGCCACGCGCGGCTTCGGCCGCCGATCGCTCGTGAGGACAGGACTCCGCCATCATCGCACCTCCCTGGGGCCCCAGCCGTGTTCCTGGAGCATCCCCGCCAACTTCTTGCGCGCCCGGTAGAGCACCACCCGAACGCTCCCTTCCGCCATCCCCAGGGAGGCTGCGATTTCGCGATGACTGGCGCCCTCTACGTATGCCAGCCAGAGAAGTGTCTGCTGCTTCCGCGGCAATCGGGCGAAAAGGCGTTCCATGTCGAGAGTCAGTTCATGCCTGGGGCCTTCGGACTCCGCCGGCGCGCTCCACCCCTCCCGCCGTCTTCGCTCGCGAACGACTTCGCGCCCGTGATCCGAGATGAGGCTCAGCGCGGTCTTGTACAGGTATGACCGCACCTGATGGATGTTTGCGTCGCGCAGTCTCGCGCGCAGGAGACGGCAGTACGCCTCCTGAAGCAGATCGTCCGCCAGAGCGGCATCCTTCACCGCCAGGTACAGGTAGGCTCGAAGCTGCGGTGCCGTTCGCTCATGGATGTCACGGAAGGCGGCTTCGTCCATATCGTGCCATTCGCGGCCCGCGCCCGGCTGCCTCGCCTGTTAGTCCGGCTGCCATTCCTGCGACAGCCTCCGGGAGATGACGGCCGCGAGGATGAGACCGACCCCGAGCGCCATGATGCCCACGCCGGGGATGAGAAGGCCACCTTCCCAGATCACCATTACGAGGATCCCCAGGCCCAGGACGAAGGCGAGGATGCCGGCACCGAGCACGGCCAGGATGGTCCCATGCGGGTTGGACTCGAACTGGCTCAGGAACTCGCGTCCACCCTCCGTCTCGATGAACTCGGCCAGTTCCTGGCCCGACTGGAACTTGGCCAGCAACTGCTGTTGCGTCTCCGCCTGCTTGGCCAGCCGAACCTGTCTCTCTCTGCCCCTGAGCCAGACGATGGCCACGATGGCGCCGAATATCAGAAGAAGGGGCCCTAACTCCTCAACAGCTTCCCAGAACAACGATCACCTCCGTGTCTCGCGCCCAACGGACCGAACTCTTCCGGCGGCCACGCCCGAATGCCCGGAACTCCGTGCCTCACAAGTAGAACGTTCGGCCCACCCACCTGGTTAACACGAGCGCGGAGTACGAACGGAGATGGCGCCCGCGAGATGGCGCCTGCGAGGTCGTGGCCGCGAGGTGGTGGCCGCGGAGGCGGCTGTCGGCTACCCAATCACGGTCGGATACACCAGCTCGATCGTGCCGCGCGCGCTGGCGCGAGCATGGACCGCGTCCTCCCGCGAGTAGAACCCGGACGGAGTCAGATCCTCGGCCCCGTAGAACGCGAGCTCCCGGTCACGCCGCAGGTGCCGGGACCATTCCGCCAGCGATTCGACGTCGCGCTCGATCCTGGCTGGCAGGCGCTCCCGCTCCGCGAGCAATACCTCCGAGACGTCGTGCATCCGGGGCGGGTCGATGCCACGGAAGCGCAGCAGTCCCTTCAGGGCGAGCTCGACGATCTCCTGCGACTCGCGGACCACGTCCGCCCAGCTCTCCCCCTCGAACAGCACCTCCAGGGCCGCAAGCCGGATCTTCGCCCGCCGGAGATAGTCGACGGCCAGCCCCGGGTTTCGCATCAGCCCGACCGGACCCAGTAGGGCTGCCCCTGAGCGAAGCGGCGGACGATGTCCCCGTCGGCGATCCGCCTTCGGACTTCGGCGAGTCGCCGGGACACCTCGAAGCCGCGCTCGAGCAGGATCACGCCATCCGTGGCGACCTCCCCCCACAGACCGGAAGGCACCTCCCCTTCGGGCAGGAGATGGACGAAATGGGGCTGCACCTCGAGGCCTTGCCAGGAGAGCTCGGGGGCATCGTCCCAGCGCCGGTACAGCTGCCGCGCAACCGGCACATCATCCGCCGCGATCAGGAGGATATCGAAATCCGAGGTCGCATCGTGTTCGCCGCGCACCCACGAACCGAAGGCCATGACGCCCACCAGCGATTCACCGAGGATGGATGCGGCGCGCTCGACGATTGCGGCGGCTTCCTCGTCCAGCCAGACGCCGGGCGATGCCAGCTTGCGCGCACAGTATTCATTAAGGGAGACACCCGCCGCACGCGCGCCCTCCCGCAGGGTGCCATGCAGTCCGGGATCGATTCGGAGGACGAAACGACCCGAAGGAGCGCGGGATTCGGGGGCTTCGGGGGATGCGCCGGAGTCGCCGGATGCGAAAGTAGTATCACTCAACATGTCGGAATGATACTACGCGCTCCCGCTCCGATCGAACAAGGCCGCCGAGGATGTGCTCCGGCGGAGAATCTCAGGCTGTCGGCTACGGTCCGGAATCAGCGTCCCACGCCTGTTCCGTCTCGTCGTCAACGGGTGCCCGGATCCGGCGATCCCGGACCGCGCCCGATCGCAGTCGCTTCTGGTGCGGGATGATTCCGGCCGACAGGATCGCCGTGGCGACGGCCACGCCGATCACCTCCAGCATCCCTCCGAACGACGCACCGAGCATTCCCCCGAAGAACCCGCTCGCGGCCTGCGCCGCCCGAACCCATCCCCGCGACTCGCGGGCCTCGGGATGGCTCGGCGGCTTGCCGGACTCGAGCCGGTGACGCGCGACCAGCAGCAGCCAGAGCCAGACGGCCCCCAGGAATGTCGTCACTCCAAGCATAGGCTTTGTCCCGGATGCGTCCTTCGATTTCACCTCGCCAAGATACCCATTACTCCTTTACTATGCCCGTCTGTGACAGCCGGGTTCCCCCTCGCACGCGAGGTTCAGATGCGCTTCTTTTCCGTCGCCCTCACCGTCTTCGTCACCGCTCTCGCGGCATTCGGCTCGCCGCTGGCCGCGCAGCAGCGGCCGCTCACGTTCATGGATGTGCAGGAGCTGAAGCGTGCCGGATCGTGGACCCCGAGCCCGGACGGCGCGCGGATGCTCTACACCGTCACGACCCCGGACTGGGATGCGGCCGAATCCCAGACCGACATCCACCTCGTGTCGCTGAGCGACGGCGTCTCGTCGAGCCGGCAGCTCACCTATACCGACGACAAGAACGAGACCAGCCCGGCCTGGGCGCCGGACGGGTCGTTCTTCGTCTTCTCGTCCAATCGCGACGGCGACGCCAACCAGCTCTACATGATGCGCCACGACGGCGGCGAGGCCCGGAAGATCACAGACGCGGCCGAGGGGGTGTCGGGCTTCGAGTTCAGCCCCGATGGCGGCTGGCTGGTGTACCGCTCCGGCGAGAGCGACCGGGAGCAGCTCTACCGGCTGCCGGCCGACGACCTCGCGGGCGGCGAGCCCGAACAGCTCACCGACGGCGAGGCCGGCGTCGACCAGTGGGACTTCTCCCCGGACGGGAGCCGCATCTACTTCACGCGCCCCGACTCCTTCGACGAGGACGAGGTTGAACGGCGCGAGCGCGGCTTCACGGTCGACATCCGGAACACCGTCACCCCGCTCTCGAGCCTCTGGAGCGTGGATGTAGCGTCGGCCGCCGAGCGGCGCGAGACCAGCGACGCGTCGTACAGCGTCAACGGCTTCGTCCTCTCCGACGACGGCCGCTGGATCGGCATCACGGGCGGCTCGCCCGAGCGCTACGAGCGCAACATCACCGCGCAGCGGCTCTATGCGGACCTCTATCTGAAGGAGGTTGCGACCGGCGAGATCGAGCGCCTCACCGACAACTACGAGATCGGCGAGGGCGGGATGAGCTTCTCCCCCGACGGCCGCTGGATCGCCTTCTCGGCGCCGGACGACATGGAGCGTTACTCCATGACCGAGAACCGCGTCTACATCCGCGAAGTCGAGGATCGCGGGGGCGCGTTCCGGAAGCTGGGCGCGGACTTCGACCAGAGCTCGAGCGTCGGCTTCTGGTCCGAGGACTCGGAGACGATCTACTTCAACGCCGGCGTGACCGTGACGACGCAGCTGCATGCGCTCGATGTGGAGACGGGTGCGGTGCGCCAGCTCACCGAGGAGCGGGCGGCGCTCTCGGTGTCCCGGGACGACAACACCGGCACCCTGCTCATCGGCTACAGCGACCCGATGACCCCGCCCACCGTGTTCACCGTGGCGAACGTGGACGAAGTTGCGGACCGCTCCGAGTGGACGCAGCTCGTGGACGTGAACCCGCACGTGCGCGACATCGCCCTCGGCGAGGAAGTGGAGGTCAACTGGCGCTCGTCGGACGGGAAGATGGTCGGCGGGGTGCTGGTCTACCCGGTCGGCTACGAGGAGGGAACGCGCTATCCGCTCATCGTCGCGATCCACGGGGGGCCGGCATCGGCGGATGTCCTCCGCTTCAACGGCGGCTACAACGCGCAGGTGTATGCGGGCGCCGGCTACGCCGTCCTCAAGCCCAACTACCGCGGCTCGCGCAACTACGGCAACGCGCACCGCACCGACATCGTGGGCGACTACTTCACGATGGGCTATGAAGACATCATCACCGGCGTGGACCATCTGATCGCCGAGGGCATCGTCGACGGCGAGCGCATGGGCGCGCTGGGCTGGAGCGCGGGCGGCCACTGGTCCAACTGGATCCTCACCCAGACCGACCGCTTCAAGGCCATCAGCTCCGGTGCCGGGACCATGAACTGGATCAGCATGTACGCGCAGAGCGACGTGCAGCGGAACCGCCAGTTCTACGTCGGCGACGGCTTCCTGTACGAGGACTTCGACACCTACTTCGACCAGTCACCGCTCAAGTACATCAGGAACGCGGTCACCCCGACCATGATCCACGTGGTGGAGGGCGACCCGCGCGTGCCGAGCCCGCAGTCGGTCGAGCTGCACATGGCGCTGAAGAAGCTGGACGTGCCGACGGAACTCTTCATGTATCCCGGCCGCAGCCACGGCATCCCGGACCCCCGCAATCGCCTCGTCAAGGCCGTAAGCGAGATGGCCTGGATGGACTACTACGTGCGCGGCCTCGGCGAGAAGTTCGAGTGGCGACAGGTGCTGGAGACGCTGGAGGAGGGAGAGGGACCGACGGTGGTGTCGGAACCGCAGCGCTAGCTGCATCCGCGGATTCCAGGACTTCATGACACTCCTGGGAGGAGAATGGCGAGCCGGCTGATCTGGCTGACGGTCCGGATCGCGGCCACGATCGCTCTCGTGGTCGTGACCTTCGGCTACGCCATTACCGGGAACCACACCGACGTTCTGCTGGGGACGGGGTTTGCGGTCGCCGTCGGAGTCGGCGTCGGTCTCCGCGGCGGATCGGGGAATCATCCCTGGAGCGGCATCCTGATCGGCTCGGTGGTCGGAGTCGTCACGGCGTTTCTGAGCGGAGCAATGGATGTCGGCTGGGGCGTCATCCTGCCGCCCCTGCTCCCCCTGGCGGTCGGCTTGATCGCCGGGCTCGGCCGGTCGTCTCTCTCCGGATATCGGGACGTGATCCGGGAGACGTTCATTCTCGCCGTCCTGCTGAGCCTGGGGTTCATCCCCGCGCTGGCCGCAGGCGACTTCGACCTGGTACCATTACTGGCGATATTCCCCCTCCTCGCCATGCCCTGGACCGCGCTGCTGATCGGCCTCCTCAGCCGGCGCCGCGAGGGATGGGTCGACGCCCGTCCTCCCTGGCTGCTGGTCCTCGGCGCGGTTGCCCTTCCCATCCTGCTGGGTCTGCTGTTCGGGTTCGGAGTGATCCGGGAAGACGACGGGTTTTCGGGGGCTATTGCAACCGTGTGGATCGTCCTGACCATCATCCTTTCGATCCTGGTGATTCCCGCGGTCGCGTTTCTTCTGGGGCGCGCCGCCGCCGTCTGGCTCCGCCCACGGCTGGAAGTGTACGGCCAGCTTGCAGCCTACCTGCGGGTCATGTGGGTCCCGATCGGCGGATTCGCGGTCGGCTATCTGACGATCATCTTCCTCTTTGCGGGCTTCTATGGGGCGCTGGAGCGCCTCGGGCCGGGCTCGTTCGCCGGAGCCGGCGCAGGCATCACCGACTGGCTGTCCTTCGCGTTCTTCACCGCGTTGGGGCACGACTTCACGGCCCTCACCCCGGTTTCGCTCAGCGCGCGCGTGCTCGTCGGCGCCCACCTCATCCTCTCGGCGGGCTGGGCGCTCGTGCTGTTCGCGGCGGTAATGTCCTCTATCGGCCCGAAGCTGGACCGCATCGCACGACATCTCGCGGACGACGGCCGCGACTGAGGAGCGGGATCGGATGTGGAGCGCGATCATCCCGTGGACCCCGGTTGCCGGCTTCCTCCTCAGCCTTGCCGCGTTGGGCGTGACTCGCTGATGCGCTGAATCAGGCAGGGCGCCGCCCCGGCGGCCGGCTGCCGTCGCGGCGCGCGAGTCCCTGTTTCAGATCCCTGCCTGGGAACCCCGAATGCCCGCCCGCGCGCCGTTCTGCTGTGGATAACTCGTGGAAAATCGGGCATTTATCGCCATAGGAGGCGATTCTATCAGACAATAGAGGGTGTGGACACTGTGCTCGTCCGTCGGTTGCGGAACTCAAAAACAGCGAGTACGCTGGAGGCAAGCCAGCGGGGATGGGTTTGGAGGCGACCCCGTCAGGCTCGTTTTGCAACCGACCAGGAGGGCGGCATCTCGCATGATTGGAGGGCGAGACAGGAAGGTGTGCAACGCGAACCTGCTGACCCGCCGATCGCTCCTGCGATCCGGGCTCGCCGCGCTGGCCGCCGCTCCCTGGGGGAAGGCGCTCGCCGCTTCCTCCCCGTCGACGCACCGGAGCCGCCGCAACGCGGGTACGCAGGCCGATGACATCGTACTCGGCGTGTCGGCCGCGTTCTCGGGCCCCTCTCGCGGCCTGGGCACGGAGCTGTATCGCGGCGCGATGGCCTACTTCAGCCACGTCAACGACAACGGGGGAGTCAACGGCCGCCGGATCGTCCTCAAGCTCTACGACGACGGCTATCAACCCGAAACCTGCGTCGCGAACACCCTCCGGCTCATGCAGGACGACGGTGTGTTCCTGCTCTTCGGATTCGTGGGCACCCCTACCGTCACCCGGGTGCTGCCTCTGCTGAAGCGATTTCGCGACCAGCGGTTCTACCTCTTCTTCCCCTTCACGGGAGCGGAGCCGCAGCGCGAACCTCCCTACGGCGAGTTCGCCTTCAACCTGCGGGCCTCCTATCGGCAGGAGACCGCCGGGCTGGTCGACAACTTCGTCCGCATCGGACGCCGGCGCGTGGCGGTCTTCTACCAGATCGACGCGTATGGACGCAGCGGCTGGGCGGGGGTGCGAGAGGCGTTGGCCCGGCACGGAGAGACCATCGCGGGGGAGGCCACCTACCGGCGGGGCACGCCGTTCGGCGCGAGCATGAGGCGCCAGGTGGAGATCCTGAAGGCCGGCTCGCCCGACGCCGTGATCTGTATCGGCGCCTACGCGGCGTGCGCGGCCTTCGCCCGCGACGCCGTCGAACTGGGGCTGCACGTGCCGGTGGCCAACCTGTCGTTCGTGGGGAGCGAGAACCTGCAGCGAGTCCTGCGCGAGAGACGCTCCGACCCGGATTCCTACACCCGCTTCCTGGTGAATTCGCAGGTCGTGCCCGCCTTCGACGACGCCACGTTCCCGTCCGTGAACGAGTACCATCGGCTGATGTTCCAGTACGACCCTCGGCTGCCGGACGATCTGGAGAGAATCACCGAGGGTGAATCGTATCAACCCCTCGCCCGCGGCTTCGTCAGCCTGGAGGGGTTTCTCAACGCGAAGCTGATGACGGAAATCCTCCGGCGCCTGGGAGGACGTCCAGACAGGTCCCGGCTGGAAGAGACGGTCTTCAGCGTGCGCAACTTCGCGCTGGGAATCGGCGAATCCGTGTCCTTCGAGCCCACCCGCCGGCAGGGGATGCAGAGAGTCTATTACACGGTTGCCGACGGTGACCACTTCGCGCTCCTCGACGACTGGGAGGCCAGGTTCCAATGGTGAGAAGAGCCGCCGCCGCCGCCCTGTTCCTGGCCCTCGCCCACGCGGGTCCGGCCGCCGCGCAGGGCACCCTGCGGGGAACGGTCACCCTGGCGGCCGAGGGTGGCGTCATCGCGGGAGCACAGGTCAGCCTGGGAGGCCTGGGCATCGGCGCGCTGACCGGTTCCGACGGCACCTATCGGATCGAGCCCATCCCGCCGGGCGTCCATGAAGTGGTGGTGGTGCTGATCGGCTACGAGACCGAACGGCGGCAGGTGACCATCGCGGACGGCCAGCCCACCACGCTGAACGTGGTGCTCACCGAGACGGTGCTCGTGCTCGAGGGCGTGGTCGCGGTCGGGAGCCGCGCGCGCCCCCGCACCATCACGGAGTCTCCGGTGCCCGTCGACGTGATTCCGGCCCCCGAGATCCTGCAGCAGGGCGATACCGACTTCGCCAACCTGCTGCGCAACGTGGTGCCGTCCTTCAACGTGAACATTCAGCCGATCAGCGATGCGGCCACCTTCGTGCGGCCCGCGAACCTCCGCGGCCTCGCCCCGGACCACACGCTGGTCCTCGTCAACGGCAAGCGGCGTCACCGCGCGGCGGTCATCACCTGGTACGGCAACGGCCTCTCCGACGGCTCCCAGGGCCCGGATATCGCCCTCATCCCGGGGCTGGTGCTGCAGCAGGCAGAGGTCCTGCGCGACGGCGCCTCCGCCCAGTACGGCTCCGACGCGATCGCGGGCGTCGTCAACTTCGTCCTCAGGAACGATCGCTCCGGCGGCTCCATCGACTTCAAGACCGGCGGGTACGCCCTGGGAAAGACCAGCGAGCCGTTCGAGGACGGCGCGTTCCCCGGGGATGGCGAGGCGTACACCCTGTCCGGCAATGTGGGCCTGCCGCTCGGAGAGGCGGGCTTCCTGAACCTGACCGGCGAGTACGGCAACGCCAATCCCACCGATCGCAGCACGCAGCGCACCGACGCCCTGGCGTTGCTCGCGTCCGGCAACTCGGGCGTCCGGGCGCCGGCGCAGATCTGGGGCGCGCCGCAGGTCTCCAACGAGCTCAAGCTGTGGGCGAACATGGGGTACCTGTTCAACGACGACATGCAACTCTATTCCCACGGCAATTACGTGAGCAAGCAGGTGGAGGGCGGCTTCTACTACCGCAACCCGGGCACGCGCAACGGGGTGTTCGGAACGAGGAACGCCGACGACCAGCGGATCCTCCTGATCGGCGACATGCTCGATGCGCGGGACGGCGTGCTCGACGGCTCGGCGGGCTGCCCCGAAGTGCGGGTCGACGATGACGGAGTCGTGCTCGACCAGGGCGCGTTCAACCAGGTCATGGCCGATCCCGACTGCTTCACCTTCCGCGAGCTCTTCCCCGGAGGATTCACGCCGCAGTTCGGCTCCTACCTCCTGGACGCATCCGCGGTGGCCGGGCTGAAGGGCGCCGGCGGCGCCCTGAACTGGGACGCGAGCGCATCCTGGGGCAGATCCAACCTCGACTTCTACATGTACAACACGGTGAACGCGTCCCTGGGACCGGACCAGCCCTGTTCCGCAGCGAGCCGGAAGATCTCGTTCGTCGTGCCGGATCAACCCTGCACCCCCTGGTTCAACCCGGGGATCTACGACCAGCAGGAGATCAACTTCAACGTCGACCTGTCCTACGCGCTCAACGAGCGGACCAACCTCGCCGGCGGCGCCGAGTGGCGCAACGAGCGCTTCGAGATCATCCAGGGCAGTACGGAGTCGTGGATCGAGGGTCCGCTGGCGACGCAGGGCTTCACCCCCGGCTCCAACGGGTTCACCGGGTTCGGACCCCTTACCGAGGGCGTCTGGAACCGGAGCAACTTCGCCGCCTATGGCGACATGGAGCTCCGTGAGCCCGAGGGCGCCTGGACGTTCGGCGCGGCGGGGCGCGTCGAGCGGTTTTCGGACTTCGGGACGACGGTCAACGGGAAGGTCGCGGGACGCGTGAGCGCGTCGCAGACCCTGGGGCTGCGCGGCAGCCTCAGCACCGGCTTCCGTGCCCCCTCGCCGGGACAGCAGAACGCCTTCAACATCTCGACGATCTACGATCCCGCGATCATGGACCTGACCAACAACGGCACGATCCCGTCGACGTCACCGCTGGCGGAAAGATTCGGGGGCGAGCCGCTCAAGCCGGAGAAGTCCGTCAACCTGGCCCTGGGGGCCGTGTACGACGATGGTCCCTTCCGTCTTTCGCTGGACTTCTTCCAGATCCGGGTTTCGGACCGCCTGACGACCAGCGCCGACCGGGAGCTCACCCCGGCGGAGATCGAGCAGCTCATCGCCCAGGACATCATTCGGCCCGGCGGGGTACTCGCACGCTTCCGCTTCTTCATCAACGACTTCGCGACCCGGACGGACGGCGTCAACCTGGTGGGTGCGTATGATGTGCGCGGAGGGGGCGGTTCCACCACCACCTTCAGCAGCGCGTGGAACTGGACCCGGACCGCCGTGACGGATTTCAACGAAGAGACCCTCACCGCGCACCGGATCCGGATTCTCGAGGAAGGGCTCCCCGGCGTGCGCGGCAACCTCGCGATGAATCACGTCTTCGCCGGCGGATCCCGCTTTCTGGCGCGCGCCAGCTACTGGGGCGGCTACTTCGACGGCGAGCAGCCCTACTACGAGTCGGATCCCTCCGACACCATCGACTACCCGTCCCGAGTCCTCTTCGATGTGGAGGCGTCCCGGAAGCTCGCCGACCGGTGGACGCTCACGGCCGGCGCCCAGAACGTGCTCAACACCTATCCGGAGGAGTATCCGGGCGCCGCGGCCGGCGTCGGCAACCGCTTCGGCCAGTTCACGCCGTTCGGCTTCAACGGCGGCTTCTACTACACGCGGCTGGGCTACAGCTGGTAGATGATGCTCGCGGCACACGGCACACGGCGGGGCCGGGTGGACTGTGCGAGGGGAGATGGCCGGTGCCGGCGGATCACGGCTCGCTCGCGCGGTCGTCCGGCGCGGGCATCCGGTAGCCTACCCTTCGCTCGTTGAGAATGTAGGTCGGCCGAGCGCCGTCCTCGCCCAGTTTGTGGCGGAGCCTCCTCACAACGGCATGCACCAGCTTCGGGTCGACGGAGCTCCGGTAGCGGGTGTCCCAGGCCTTGCGCAGCAGCGCGCGGTACGTCAGCACGCGCCCCGCGTTGGCCGAAAGCACCCGCAGCAGCTCGTATTCGGTGGCGGTGAGTTCCAGCGGCTGGCCGCCGAGCGTCACCTGGCGCCGATCGTAGTCGATGGCCAGCCCACTCAGCATGAAGGATGCGGGCTCGGCGTGCCTGCGCAGCGCCGCCCGGATCCTCGCCGTCAACTCCGTCGCCGAAAACGGCTTGACGATGTAATCGGCGGCCCCGGCGTCGAGGGCCTTTGCGATCGTCTCGTCCCGCCCATAGGCGGAGATGAAGATGACCGGCATGTCGGCCAGGTCGGGAACCTGTTGCATCAGCTTGATGCCGTCGGTCCCCGGCAACATCAGGTCGAGCAGGACCAGGTGGGGCTTCTCCGCGCGAATGACGCCCGCCAGTTCCGGAGGCTCGCCCGTCTCGAGTACGGTATACCCCGCCGTGGTGAGCGTATCGCGGATGTAGAGCAGCGTCCGTGGGTCGTCGTCCACCACCAGGATGCGCGTCGCGTCCGGACCTGGACGGGAGCGTTCCTGCGAGGAGGAATCCGAAGCCGCGATGTCGCCGCCGACCTCTTCGGCGGTAGGGACGGTGAACGTGAATCGCGCCCCCCGACCCTCTCCTTCGCTCCGAGCCCGGATGCGGCCCCCGTGCGCCTCTACCAGTCCCTTGCAGATGGCGAGGCCCAGGCCCGTCGCCAGACCGCGCTTTCCCTCGCCCGCGCCGGCCCGCTTGGCGAACAAGTGCGCGAGCCGCTCGGGCGCGATGCCTCTGCCATGGTCGGAGACCGTGATCGAGACATGGACGCCATCGAGCCGCGCGTTGACCTCTATGGGCGACGACGTCCGGGAGTATCTCGCCGCGTTGGAGAGGAGGTTGTTGAGGACCTGTACGATGCGCTGCCGGTCGACCATCACCTTCGGCAGGTCCGGAGGCAGGTCGACCCGCACGCTGTGTCGGCCGCCGGCGTTCAGGAAGGTGGTCCGCGCCCGGTCGATCAGCGCCCCGACATCCGAGGGCTCGGGCGAGATGGACAATGTGCCCGTCGCGATGCGTCCCGCATCGAGCAGGTCGCCCATCAGGACGCTCATGTTGTCGGCGTGCTCGTCGATGATGCGGAAGAACTGCAGCATCTCGGCACGAGCGACGCGCCCGGAGCCGGCGAGCACTGTGGCCGCCGAGCCCTTGATGGCGGCAAGTGGCGCGCGCAACTCGTGACTCACGATCCCGAGGAACTCGGTCCGCATCCGCTCGAGCTCCTCAAACGGCGCCAGATCCTGCATGGTGACCACAACGGACTCGACGCGACCGTCGGGCTCATGGATCGGCGTCACGTTTATCAGCGTCTTAACGCTGCGTCCATCGGGGACCGAGAGCTCGATCTCCTCGGCACGCAGCGTCTCGGCGCTGCTCAGCTCGCGCGCCAGCGGGTATTCCTTCAAGGCGAACTCGCGCCCGTCGCCGCGCCGGCACGTAACCGATTCCAGAAGCTCCATCGTTGACCCGTCCGGCATCCGCAGGCCTCGGACGATTCGCTTCGCCTCCCGGTTGATCGACACCAGACTTCCGGTTCTGGCGTCCAGGACCACCACGCCGACCGGTGACGTGTCGACGAGGGTCTCCACCTTCGCCCGCGCCCGCTGTTCGTCCCGGAAGTTGCGGGCATTGGCGATTGCCGTCGCTGCTTGCGACGCCAGCAGGACGAGAACCTCTTCGTCCTCGCGGGTGAACTCGCCTCCCCCGTCCTTTCCACCGAGAAAGAAACTGCCGGCGTAAATGCCCCGATGTCGGATCGGCGTGCCCTGCAGCGTCTTCGATGGAAGCGCGACCGGCGAGAAACCGAGCGAACGGAGCCAGGTCGGCAGGTCTCCGATCCGCACCGCGCACCCGGAAGGTCCCGGAAGTGCTCGAAGACCCGGAGCCCGTCCTCCCACTCCTGAAGCTGCCGCAGCTGCTCCGGCGTCAGGCCGGAGACGAGGTACGGCCCGGGTTCGCCCGCGTCGTCGACGGTCGCAATCAGGCCATAGCGGGCGCCGGTCAGGGCGCGGGCGCTGTCTACGACTTCCTGCAGGACCGTGTCAAGGTCCAGGCTCGCGTTGATGCGCAGGATCGCGCCGCACAGCCTCGAGACGCGCTCCTGCAGCGCCTCGATTCTCAACGCGTCCGGGTGCTTAGTCACCGGCCCGTCCTCCCCGGATCCTCGCCCGGCGTCGCGTCCTCGGGCACAACCAGTGATCGCCAAAACATCGCAAATGCACCCGAACTATCATCCAAACGTCATAAATTGTCGACCGGGATTCAAGGGCACCTCCCCTAGTCTCGGCAGGGTTCGCGGTGGAAGTGTGGATTGAGCGTACAAAGCCGCCTGGGGACTGCGGATGGAGTTTCAGGGTGCATGCATCCACGTTATCATCCAAATATCAGCATACTACCTTGAAATATAACTGATAGATCGCAGTTCAATCGGCTACCTCTTGCGTGGGGGCCGGTTGTTGCCTCGACTCTCTCGGACTCCATGATATCATCATAGTAGCCAATATTATCGCTCGCGGATCACATACCACCTGCTTTCCTGTACCTGGCGAGGTCCTGCTCCCTGATTCGTTCCGGCCTTCGCAGACGGCTACAGGGCTTTCGGCCTTCGCGTCCGCGATTCGCGTTTCTGCGACCGGCTCCCCGGTCTCCGCGCGCGTCGGGGCTTGCCAGTCCCCGGTTCCGGCGGGCCTCGCCGTACCTTCAGTCGGCGGCGGTGCCACTCCGCCTTGTATTCGAGCTGACGCAGCAGTTCGCTGCCCGCGCCTTCCACTTCGATCTCGCGGGCCTCATGCACGACGCCGGTCGTGGCCTTGTGCTGCAGATCCGCCTGGTGGTTCCGGACCTTGCGTGCCTGGTTGCGCATGAGGGCGAGGGTGCGCTTTCGGCCTTCGGACCCGAATTCGCATCGCTCCAGCCGCCGCTCGAGCCTTGCCAGGCGGCGCCTCGCGTTCCTGAGCGTCCTGCTCTCGCGGATCACGTGGAGGGCCTCCCCGTCCACCGACACACTGATTTCGCGGCCGTTCTGACGGACCGCTGCCTTCTCCGTTCTCGGTTCGACGGGGGTGAGCGGCGCGCACTCGAACAGGCACGACAGCATCCACCGGTTTCCCGCATCGAGCCAGGCCCGTCCCGAGAGCAGACCGAGGGTCTTGCGTCCGGACGGACCCGGCAGCCTCCCCTGGGGCAGCTTTCCGCCCTTCCAGCGCACGGACCCGAACCTGGGCAGCCACACCCGGCTGCCGTCGAAGCGGATCCCCTGGTTGCTGAAGTAGATGCCGGGCTCCCGTCCGGTGCTCTTGATCCGGGGAAATCCTCTGCGCCCGCGTCTTCCCGGCCTGCTGAACCAGGTGCGGAAGGTCCGGTCGAGATCGGCGGCGACGCGGTAGCTGGCGCTGGCGGGGAATTCCCGGTGCTTCGGCTGCCGCTTCCAGTCCCGCGCGAAGGCGCGCATCTCGATCAGGGACAGGCGCCGTCCGGTCTCCCCGTACCTGAGCTGGGAGGTGGCGAGCAGGGCGTTGGCGAGTTCGCGCAGGCCGTTCCTGCACCGGAGCAGCGCTTCATCCTGCGCGGGGCTCGGGTAGAGCCTGCAACGCCCCCCGACGTAACGCCGGGCGGTCGATCCGGCCACCGTCAAGGCATCTCCTCGCGGGGCGCCTGCGTCGGAACCCGATCATACGCCCCGGACCCGTTGGCGGAGTGGGGCTCCCACACGGAATCGACCCACTCATTGAATCGCCCGACCACCCGCTCCGAGTCCTCGGCCGCCTCCGCGAGGGTACATCCGGCCGTCCGAAGGAAGTTTCTCTCGAGCGAGCGGCGCTGGAGTCCCAGCCGTTTGGCGAGGGGAGTCCATTCCTCAAGTTTGCGCGCGCGCGTGCCCCAGAGGGTGACCGTCCAGCTCAGGAATTCCTTGAGGCTGCACCGGAGCGGAACTTCCTCCCTCCAGCAAAGCCGAAGCGTCGACGTGGCGACGCCGACCTCGCGCGCCAGCTTTCCGACCGACTTCTCGGGGACGAACGGAGTGCCGGCGGGATCGTTGCGCAAGCCGCACGCCCGGCGGATCGTCTCCTTTACGAAAGGCCGCAGGGAAGGCTCCGACACCAGTCCCAGGCCGAGACGCCACATCGGACCCCAGCTCACCCTGGCGAACTCCCCGAGGACTTCACCGAGGCGGTCTTCGGCCTCGGCGGTCCACACGACCTTCAGCCTGCAGGAGCGAAGTGGGTACAGTCGTCGCAGGCAGTCTACGGAGAGGTCAGCCACCACGACGCATGGCGGACTCAGAGGCCTGAAGGCCGACCGCAACCACTCGACTTCGTCATCGGAGCAGGTGGTGGTTCCGTATACCGTCGCGCAAACGATCGCGGGCGGCGCCAGGAGTGCCTCTCTCGAGCGCACTCGCTGAACTGCGACACCGGCGAGCACGCGCTCCAGTCGGTTCCCCAGTTCGCCGTCGCCGCAATACAGCATGCAGACCAGTTGTTTCGACTCCATCCCTGCGATCCCGCCGTGACGAGGCGCGCTGCCAACCGTGGCGCCCCATTCCTTTGCCCCCATGGTGAGTCTTGGTATATACCAGTATGTACGATCAGCGATCTTGTCAATTTAGGGCCGTGACGGATCGTCCTACAGTCGCTTCTGGCATTGCGGATATCGATAACGTCGTATACGACGAGACAGGGGCGATCGGAGTGATATTTGAGACACATTGCTGATAAACGGGCGATATCGCCAACAATCTTATCGTTTTAGTCGCATTCAGAAAACAGTGGCCATCGCCGATAATCCGAGAATCTGTGGGGTCCGCCGGATGCCACAGAGCGGGGTGATAGTGCGTAACCGGTTGCCAATTATGAAGGTTCTGAAATTGGCACCGCCTTTGCCTATCCGAAGGTACGCGACACTCTCCAGCCGCTCCAGGCCGGTTTTCCTTTCCACCACTCAGGAGGTTCCATGAACCGACTCAAACTCTTCGCCGCAGCAACGCTGATGGCCCTGACCTTCACCGCCTGCGACGAGGGCACTCCGCCGCCCGTGGAGCCGCCCCCGCCGCCCACTCCCGTGGGAACCATCTCCGGGACGGCGACGATTAAAGGCACGGCCGCCAGCGGCATCACCGCCACCCTGTCGTCGGGTGCGACCACGACGACCGGGTCGGGTGGCAGCTTCGCCTTCTCGGGCGTGGAAGCCGGGACCTACACGGTCACCATCAGCGGCTTCCCCGAGGATGCGACGTTCGCCCAGGTGACGCAGTCCGCGACCATCGCGACCGATGGTCAGAACGTCCAACTCAACTTCGCCGGCGAGTACGTCCGCTCCTCCGCGGTGGTCGGCAACGTGGTTGCGGCAGACGCCATGATGAGCGGCGGCGACGGCCAGCCCGAGACGCTGGCGGGCGTGACGGTCACGCTCGGCGGCGAGCACGCCATGGGCGAGACCATGGAGACCGACATGAGCGGCGGCTTCGCCTTCACCGGGCTCCGCGCCGGGACCTACACGGTCACGATCTCGGACTTCCCCGAGGACGTCTCCTTCGAGACGGTGAGCCTCGAGATCGAGGTCGACGTGGGCGATGTCGGCCAGGCCGACTTCACGGGCCACTTCATCCGCACCTCGGCGGTCGAGGGCCAGGTGATCATCGAAGGCGAAGGGCTTGCCGGGGTGACGGTCACCCTGAGCGGCGGTCCGGCCGACGAGAGCTACACGATGATGACCGACGGCGATGGCATGTTCCGGTTCGAGGAACTTCGCCCCGGCGACTACAGGGTCGAGATCGCGGACTTCGACCGGCGCGATTACGAGTTCGCGGCCACGTCGCAGGACGTGAGCGTGGATCTCGACGAGACCGGCACGGTGTCGTTCACGGGCGTCCTGCTCCGCACCTCCGGCATCGCCGGCGGAGTGAGCGTCGAAGGCATGGGCCTCGGCGACATCGAGGTGACGCTGGCGGGCGGCGACCAGAGCCGCACGACGATGACCGACGCGGGCGGCCAGTACGCCTTCGCGGGCCTGGCGGCCGGCGACTACACGGTCTCGATCGCGGTCGAGAGCGACGCCTACGTGTTCGAGTCGATGAGCACGGACCTGACGCTGGGCGACGACGAGTCGGCGATCGTGAATTTCGAGGGCGCGCACGCGCGCACCGCGAGCGTCTCGGGCATGGTGTTCATCGACGAGGCGACCAAGAACGACATGTACGACGAGGGCGAGCATCCGGTGGCGCACGCCGGCATTCCGGTGGCGCTGGTGGGCCCGGGCGTCAACGAGCAGCGGCTTGGCGCCACGGACGAGACCGGTGCGTTCTCCTTCACGGGTCTGCGCGCCGGCCCCTACCAGCTGGTCGTGCTCATCAACGCCGATGTCGCCGCGGCGCTCGCGGCCGCCGACCTCGCGTACGGCGGACCGGGCGAAGGCTACTCCGTCGACCTCGGTGTCGGCGAGCCGGCTTCGCAGGCCATTCCGTTCGACATCACGCACACGACGGTCAACTTCACGGTCTCGCTGAGGAACGGCGACGACATGGGCGACGCGGTTCCCGGCGCCACAGTCACGCTCTACGGGACGGGCGACGGCATGGTCGGCAGCGGCACCACCGACGACGACGGCTCCGTCACGATCAAGGTCGCGCGCGCACGCACCGACGGGAACATGGTGACGGCCGGCGTATCGGCCGAAGGCTACGACTACGGTGAGGACGCCAGGACCGAAGTGTCCTGGGATCCGCAGATGTTTGCGACCGCGACCGGAAACTCCAACGACATCGTCAACCTGAACGTCGACGCATCCGTCAGCGGCGCCACTGTCACCACCGAGTACGGTGGCGGCGAGGCGCTCGCCGGCTGGGCGATCAGCGTCATGTCCGGCGACGAAGCGGTCGATGGCGCGCCGGAGATGCTGGACGACATGGGCAACGCGGCGTTCATGACTACCGTCGGAGCCGACGACCTGCCCGCGACCTTCACCGTCGCGCTCGCCGACGACCAGGACAACGCGCTGGACGGCGGCGAGAACTACTCGGCTCAGCCGGTCGAGTACACGCACACCGGCCTCATGCTGGCCGGCACGCAGGACGCCGGCATGCTCGAGGCGGCGTTCACGACCCAGACGCTCAAGGTCTACGTGCACCACGAACTCGACCAGGTCGAAGGCTACACCGGAAACATCATCGGCGGCGACGAGATGGACGGAAAGGGTGCCGATCGCAAGGTCGACGTCGAGGTCCGCTATATCGACGACAGCGGGCGCTCGCGCCCGTTCACGGCTGCGGACAGCATCAGCGAGCCGCGCAACAATGGTGACGGCGGTGCCTGGGTCTTCAACAACGTGCCGGCCGACATGAACGTGATCGCCCAGGCGTCGAAGGCCGACAACAACGACCAGAGCATCATGCTCCTCGATGAGGGCGGGCATGCCGATGAGCTGGCCGCCTACGCCGGCACGGAAACCAACGGAATCACTGGCGGCCACTTCGGAGCGCAGGGCGGCTACAGCCACACGGTTTCGCTATGCCCGCTACAGGCCACCAACCCGCAGGACCACGGCGATTGCTCGTCGTTCGCCTACGTGAGCACGCACTCGGTGACGGGCCTGATCTGGAAGAACCAGGTCCTCAGGAGCAGCGAGAGCGCCAACGATGACGGCTTCAAGATGGGTCCGGAGGATGATGGTGGACCCACGTTCGTACCCGGCATTTCGGTCAGCCTGAGCCCCGTCGAGGGCAAGAATCTCGCGGGTGACGAGGAGTCCGCCACCACCACGGAGAAGCCGGTCCGGGGGCCGGGTGAGACCTCCAAGGGCAATGAAGTGCTCGACGAGACTCACCAGTTCGCCTTCAACAACATCGCTGCCGGCGTCTACGAAGCCAGCGTGACGGACGGCTGGCGGGCGAGGATGGGTCCAAAGGGCGCCACCGCCATGGTCGGCAGCGCCTTCAGCCCGCTCGCAGGGGATGTTGAACTCGACATCACGCCGGCGACGACCACCGTCTACGGCTACGTGAGGGACGCGGAGGAATTCCCCGTTTCCGACGTGACCGTGAACGTGAACGGGGTTGAGGCGATGACCGACGCGCACGGCCGCTACATCGCGGAGTACGTGCCCAACGTGGCGAGCCGCAAGATCGGCAACGTGACGCACACGAACAGCGTCTTCGTTGAGACCGCCCATGAAGGAAGCGGGACGACGCGGGAGATCGTACCATTCGCTGCGAACGACCGTATCAACGTCGACGTCGATCTTTCGGGCGTAGGCGCGACCGCCTCGATCAGCGGTACGGTCACCGCATCCGGCAGCGGTGCGCCGATCGCCGGTGCCGAGATCATGGTGGACGGCGCGGCCCCGACCAACGCAGCCACGACCGGTGCGAACGCGGGCAAGCTCGTGACGGGCGCCGACGGCACCTACACCGCGACCATCACGGCCAAGGACCTGGGCGAGAGTGCCGCGGTGACCGTGTCGAAGGACGGCATGAGCTTCGCGCCTGCGGAACTGTCCGTGCCGGCCCACGCCGGATCGGCGGTCTCGGGTATCAACTTCACCGGCTTCCTGCACGCGACGATTTCGGGCAGGGTGCGCGGTCCGGACAACACCGCAATGGGTGGCGTTACGGTCACGGCCACGAACGTGGTTCCGGGCGCAGCCGGGGACGATGTCTCCAGCGCCAGCAATGCCAGAGGCACCTTCGTGCTCAGCGTACCGTTCGGCACCTATGACATCGAAGCGTCGGCGGCGAACCACGTCTTCGGCTACCCGAACGACAACCAGAGGGTGAGCGTCGCTCCGGGTCAGGCTTATGACTTCGGTACGATCAGGGCGATGACTGCTGGCGCCCGGGACGTCAGAGCGGCGCGGATGCGCGTTGACGACGACGACGCCACCGACGATGTCGATGAGTCCACGAGGGCCTGGGCTACCACCATCTCGGTCATGTACACGGCCAACGCCGAGCACACGCCTGATGGGTATAACGACGCCACGTACACGATCCAGACCTCCGTGGATGATGGTGATACCTGGACGGATGTCATCTCGCCAACCCAGGTGCAGGCTGGTACTCCACTCGAGGACGTGCCGGGCAGCTTCACGATCCCGAATCCGAGCGATGGCGAGTTCATGGTTCGGGTCATTGCCAACGCTGAAGAGACCACGCCTTCGACCCCAGCTGTCCCGTACGCCGACACTTCGGCTGCGGTCACGGTTGACGAAATCGATCCGTCGGCCAGCGGTGTGGCCGCCGTACGGGACGACGACGACATCGAGGTCAGCTGGAACGCTGTGACGAATGGCAACTCACAGTTCCGGATTCTGGTAGAGGTCGACGCCGCGTCCGCAGGCAACACTGTATGGCTCGTCGCCGCTGGTGGAACACCTGCCACTCTCGGCAGCGACACCAGGGCCTGGACCCTCCCGGTCGCTGACGGCTTCACCGCAACCTGGAGCACGCTCGGTGGGGTATCGGTTCCGATCACTGAAGCCGACCTCAACAAGGCCATCAAGGTACGCGTCGACGCGCGGCAGGAGGGTGTTGACGAGGGCGAGGACGGCAACACCGACACCTGGACCGAGGAGCGCCAGGGTACCGTGGTATCCGTCGATGCGAAGCCATCGAGCTAACAACCTTCAACACCATCGGCCTGGCTGACTCGCCACCAGCCAGGCTGATGGTCGCAGGACCGCTCACCCCCCGTCCGGGATTCCGGGCGGGGGGTGACGCTCGTTTACCAACGCGGAGACGACACGATGATTCCGAACCAGCCTGGCCTTCCTGCCCGTTCCCTCCGGGCCGCCGCAGTGGTCTGCGCCTTCCTGCTTCCTTCTGCGGGCGCGCGGGCTGAGGAGCCGCCGCCGGGCGGGTCGAGCGAGGTGGTCCCATCGGCCGCGGAACCCCCGGCGGCGGCGAGTGACGTGGCCGTCCCCCCCAGGACCTCGATTTCATGGAGCTGGATCAGCCCGCCCAGACAGGACAGTGCGCAGCTCACCATCCTTTTCTCACGGCCCGTGAAAGGCTTCACGGCCGACGCCCTCAACATCACCTGCCCGTATCCGAATACGGGATGTGCGGAGGCCGTTCCACCGGGCAGCGACTCCGGCAGAAGATTTTCCGTCACGCTGAGGATGCCGGAGGCCTATAGTGGTCGCGTGTTCGTCCACATCCCTGCGAACGTAGCGCGGGACAGCGCCTCGGGGGACGGGAATCTTGCGTCGAATTCCCTCGACATCCCCGTGGACACGAAGGGCCCCGAAGTCTCCGACGCGAAGGTCAACGGCGACGAAGTCATCATCGCCTTCGACGAAGACCTCGATGAAGGTTTCATCCCCTCGGCCAGCGACTTCCAGGTATCCTTCCTCAGGGGCAACGCGTATAACGTCAAGACCGTGTCCGGGGTTGAAGTGGCCACCCGCGATGTGTTCCTGCTTCTGGCCAGCCCCGTCGACACGGTCGACGCGGTTCGGGTGTTCTACGACGACCGCGGCACCAACGCGCTTCGGGACCTGGTCGGTAATCTCGCGTTCGGTTTCGACAGGCAGGTCAGAAACGTCACCGGGGAGGCGCGCACCGGGGTTCCCGGAGAGCCGCGCAACCTCACTGCGGTGGCCGACGGCCCTGACGCGATCGGGCTTGAGTGGGATGAGCCGAGTTCGAATGGCGGGCGCGAGATTACCGGATACCTGATCGAGGTGTCGGCGGACGGGGGTGATTCCTGGGACCCTCTGGAGCGCCGGCATCCGGACACCGTCTACCGCCACACGCACCTCGCCGGGGGTGTCACGCGCCACTACAGGGTGTCGGCGATCAACTTCAACGGGACGGGAGATCCCTCGAACGTCGCCTTCGTCACCACGGAGGTTGTCCTGCCGGACGCGCCCCGGTCGTTTACGGCGCAGGCCCGGGGGGACTCGGCCATCGGGTTGAGTTGGCGCGCCCCCTCCTCCAGCGGCTCGGGGCGGATCACCGGCTACCGCATCGGATCGCGCACCGAAACCGGCGACTGGCGGCACCTGGCCGACACCAACGCCGTGACCACGACCTACTTTCACGGTGGCCTCAGGCCCAACACCACCCGCTACTACCGCGTCGCGGCAAGGAGCGCGGCGGGCGTGGGCCCGTGGTCGAGTACCGCCCGGGAGACCACCGAGACCTCCGCTCCGAGCGCGCCCGCAGGACTCAGGGTGGTTCCGGGCGCGACGAGAACCGACCAGCTTCTCCTTACCTGGTCGGTCCCGGCGGACGACGGCGGCAGCCCGATTACCGGCTATCGCATCGAGAGGTCCGCCAACGGAGTCGGCGGCTGGGTTATCCACGTGGCCAGCACCGGCAGCACGGCCACCATCTACACCGACAGCAATCTCGGTCCCGCCACCACCTGGTTCTATCGCGTGTCCGCGATCAACGGCCCGGCGAGGGCAGGACCCCCCTCCAACGTGGCCGAAGGCACCACCGATGCAGCGCCTCCCGGGCGGCCGCAGAACGTGCGTGCGCGCGCGACCGGGCCGAGCGGCATCCTCCTCGTCTGGGATGCGCCGGAAGCCGACGGAGGGGCGCGCATCACCGGCTACGGCATCCGGGTGCTCGGGCCACCCCACGACGACTGGACCATCGCCGAGCGAAACACCGGGACGACGACGACCACGTTCAGGCACACCGGACTCCAGCCGGTGACCCGGTACCAGTACCAGGTCAGGGCCATCAACCGCGAAGGCGAGGGAGAGTGGTCGCCGCGCACCTCGGAGCTCCCGGCGTCGGCTGTTACGCACGTCGATACCGCCGGAGCCCCGACCGGGCTGACGGCGCGGGCGGTGGGCACGTCGCGCATCGACCTCTCGTGGAACGCGCCCCGCTACACGGGCGGTGTTTCGATCATCGGCTACCATATCGAGGCTTCCGACGACGAGGGCGCGACCTGGAACATCATCCGCCGCAACACGAACTCGACGACGACGACGTTCTCCGACGTGACCCTGCGGCCCGCGACCACGCGGCACTACCGGGTCGCGGCGAGAAACCTCGCGGGCCCGGGGCCTTACTCGAACACGGCGCGTGCGACCACCGACGCGACCCTGCCGGGGGTGCCGCGGCGTCTCAGCGCCGAGGCGGCCGGGACCTCGCAGATCAACCTTTCCTGGCAGGCGCCCTCCGACGACGGGGGCGCGCGCATCACCGGCTACCGCATCGAGGTGTCGGCAGACGGGGGCAGGAGCTGGGAGGACCTGGTGGCCAACACGCGCACCACGGCCACCGTCCATACGCACAGCCGGCTCGCGCCGGCCTCGACGCGCCACTACCGCGTCTCGGCGATCAACCGGATCGGCGCGGGCGATGCGTCGCGGGTCGCGGGCTCCACGACCGACGCGACCGTGCCCGACGCGCCCACGGGGCTGGTCGCGACCGCGGTCACGCCCACGCAGATCGACCTTGCCTGGGTCGCGCCCGCCGACAATGGCGGCGCCCCCATCACGGGCTATCGCATCGAGGTCTCGGAGACCGGAGCCGCGTGGACGGATCTGGTGGCCAACACCGATTCCAGGGGCAGCGCCTTCTCGCACACCGGCCTGCTGCCGGGGAGCGTGCGCCACTACCGGGTGTCGGCCATCAACCGGGCCGGCACCGGCGCCGCGTCGGCGAGCGCAACGGCGGCGACCGACGATCCCATGCAGCGCGCGGGACGGCTGAACACCCGCGTCCTGCCGCATGTGGCGGCAGCGATGACGTCGAGCACGGTTTCGGCGATCGCAAGCCGCGTCGACGTTGTGGCCACCGGGATGGGCATGGAGCGGCGCGCGGAGACGAACGGGCTCTCGTCGATGGCCGCGAGCCTGTCCGCGCCGGGCGCGGGCGGACTCGGCCTCGCCCAGGGCGACCAGGCCGGTCTGGCCGCACTCTTCGGCGGCACCTCCTTTACGATGCCCTTCGGCGCCACGGATGCGCCGCAGCAATCCGCCACGGGGACCCAGCTGGCGAGCTGGGGCGCGGGCGAGTACCACCACCTCGGCGAACCCGGCGCGAGCGGCGTCGACTGGAAGGGCAACATGGTGAGCGGCCACGTCGGCGTGGACGTGCGCGTCGGGCCGGACATCCTGGCGGGCGTCGCGGGCTCGCACTCCTCAGGCAGCTTCGACTTCACCGACAGGACCGGCGCCAGCGCGGTGAAGGGCACTTACGGGGCCACCATGACCAGCGTGCATCCCTACCTGGCCTGGTTCTCCGGCGCGCGCGGCACCTCGGTTTGGGGTTCGGCCGGGCTCGGACGGGGCGACATCGAAGTGGACGACGTACGGGAAGGGCTCCGCACCAGCCCCGCCGGCATGCTGACGGGAGCGGGGGGTGCCAGCTACCAGTTGTTCTCGAGCGGCCTGAGCGGTATCCGCGTAAAGGCCGAGGGCTGGTACGGCCGGGTCAAGGTCGACGGCTCCGAGCGGATCGAGGCGGTGACGCTCGATATGCAGCGCGGCAAGCTGGCTCTCGAGTTGGCACAGGGCTTCCGCTCCGACACCGGGCACGAGATGGCGTTCCTGCTCGAAGGCGGGATGCGCTACGACAACGGCGACGGTGTGAACGGCGCGAGCGCGGAAGTCGGCGGTGGGCTCCGCTACACGAACTCCAGTCTGGGGCTGACGGCGGAGGGCCGCGGACGGTTCGTCATCTCTGGGCACGACGGCTACGAGGAATGGGGCTTGGGCGGCACGCTGATGTTCGATCCGGCGGCCCGGGGCCAGGGACTCTCGATCCGGGTGGCGCCTTCGTACGGCGACCACATGAGCGGGGTGAGCCAGCTGTGGGAGCGCGGGGTGTCCGACGCGATGGGCGGCCATGGCCCGGGCATGGGTCCCAACGTGGACGGCGAGGTGGCCTACGGCATCGCCGGCCTGAAGGGGACGCCCTACAGCGGCTTCTACCTCGGCCAGGGCGGCGTGCGCGCCTTCTCGAGCGGCGTGCGCTACGATCTGGGCTCGGGCGTCGGACTGCGCCTCGAGGGCACGCGGCGCGAGAGCGGGCTCAGTGGGGCGCAACACTCGGTGCGCGTCCGCGGAAGAATCAAGTTGCCGTAGGACGGACCGGTCCCGGTGCATCGCTCCCGGTGCTTGTGTGCTTCGATCGCGGGCCGCATCCTGTTCATTCCCGAGGCCATGGTCGCGGGTGAGACCCGGTATGAACGATCGTCACACGATTTGCGGAGGATCTCCCATGAGCACACGAAAGCAGGCGAGCGATTTTCCCCAGGAGGTGCTGGCCCTCTTCGATGGCTACGTCCACGGGTTCATTCGGCGCCGGGACTTCCTGGAGGGGGCCGGCAAGGTGCTGGGCGGCGGCGCGGCGGCCCTGGCGGTCCTCGAGGCGCTTCGTCCCAACTACGCGTGGGCGCGGCAGGTGGCGACCGACGACGCCCGGATCCGGCAGGAGTACGTCACCTACCCTTCACCGGACGGCTCGGGGACCATGCGTGGCTACATGACCGTGCCCGCCGGCGCGACGGAGCCCATGCCCGCCATCCTCGTCATCCACGAGAATCGCGGCCTCAACCCCTACATCGAAGACGTCGTCCGCAGGTTCGCCGCGGCCGATTTCGTGGCGCTGGGGCCGGACGCGCTCACCCCCCTGGGCGGCTATCCCGGCAACGACGACGAGGGCCGGGAGATGCAGCGGCAACTCGACAGGGACGTGATGATGGAGGACTGGTTGGCCGCGTTCCGGTTCCTGCGGGACCACGACGCGACCACCGGGCGAGTCGGGGCCGTCGGCTTCTGCTACGGCGGCGGAGTGGTGAATCAGCTTGCGGTCCGGCTTCCCGATCTGGCCGCCGGCGTGCCGTTCTACGGATCGGCGCCGGCGCTGGAGGACGTGCCCTCGATACAGGCGCCCCTCATGATCCAGCTCGCAGGCCTGGACGAGCGCATCAACGCCGCCTACCCGGCCTACCAGGAAGCGCTCGAGGCAAACGGGAAGGAGTTCGCGGTCCACGTCTATGACGGCGCGAACCACGGCTTCCACAACGACACCACGCCACGTTACGATCAGGAGGCCGCCAGCCTCGCGCAGGAGCGGACCATCGCGTTCTTCAACGAGCACCTGCGCGGCTGAGCCCGATTCCGCCAGACATCGGAGCCGCTGCATCCCGTCGAGACTCGTCGGGGTCAGCCGTTGCGCGTAAGTCTCGGCACGTTGAGCGGGCTCGCCTCCAGCACCCGGCCCCAGATCCTCCGGCCCACCGCGTCGGCTTCCCGGAGGATGGCGCCGGCGTCCATGGTGAGGACTTCGCGGTCGCGCATGACAAAGCGGCCGTCCACCATGACCGACTCGATGTCGCCCGGGTGGCCGCAGTGGACCAGCGCGGAGATGATGCGTCCTGCGGGCACGAGGTGGGGCCGCAGCGTGTCGACCACGATGAGGTCGGCCTTCTTCCCGACTTCCAGCGTCCCGAGGGCGTCCGGCTGCTGCACCGCCAGCGCTCCGCCCTGCGTCGCATCCGCCAGGATGTCCTCCGGCTGAGGCTGAAGGCCGGGCACCTCGTCCCCGTCGCGATTGCGCCGGATCCGCTCGGTCAGCAGAGCCGTGCGCATCACCTCGAAGACATCGTTGGTGTTGTTGTCGGTGCCGAGCGCGATGGGGCAGCCGGCCGTGCGCAGCTCCGGAATCGGCGGGCTGATGCCGCGGTTGGCCGCCATCCCCGCCTGGTGCGAGATGATGGTGCCGGAGCTCCCCAGCAGCGCGATTTCCTCGTGGTTGACGTAACGCGCGTGCGCGGCGAACAGCCGGGGGCCGAGGAAGTCGTGCCGGTCCAGGTACTCGGACGGGCGCAGGCCGTGGTGCATGACCATGAACTCGTACTCGGCGCGGCTCTGGTTCAGGTGGATCGTGTAGCCCAGATCGTTCGTCTCGGCGAAGTCGCGCACCGCCCGCAGCAGCTCGGGTGACGAAGTCTCGACGAGCGAGGCCGCCGGAAACACCGTGATGCGGCCGTTTCGCGCGCCGTGCCAGCTGCTGAACAGGTCGTTGATGCGCTGCATGCCCTCATCCCGGAGCCTCTCCGAAAACCGGGGCGTTTCGCTGACCGTCCGCGCCATCGCCTGAGTGGACATCGGGCCGGGAACGTTCTCCGCGTCCCGGATCCCCTCGGCGAGGACGCAGCGGAGCCCCGAATCGGCCAGCACCCCGGCCTGGCGCTGGACGTTCCCCGTGTACTCGACGATGGTCGTCGTCCCGGTGGTAATGGCCTCGAGCGCGGCGACCTGCACCATGAGGTTGCCCTCCTCACCCTCGAGGAGGCTCGCGGGCGAGATGGCCAGGTTGGCGGTGTTCGGGAAGCCGAAGTCCTCGTTGAATCCGCGCGCGACGACCGCCCGCATGTGGGCGTGACAGTTGATGAGGCCGGGGAAGAGCGCCTTGCCGCGTCCGTCGTAGGTCTCGGCCCCGGGATACCGCTCCAGCACCTCGTCGGTGGGACCGATGGCCGCGATGAGGTTGCCCTCGACCGCGAGCGCCACGTCGTCCTGGACGGTGTCCGGGTTCGCGACGGTGGTGTTCGTGAAGACCACGGTGCTCGCCTGCTGGACCGGCGTCCCACCCGACCGCACCGCCGCCCGAAGAGGGTCGCGCTCGAGCAGGAGCGCCGCCGTGCCGGCTCCGGCGCCGGCGAGCCACTCGCGGCGGGTGAGGTCGCCGGGGTTGCGGGGGTGGTCCGGGTCGCGGGTCTTGTCGTCCGGTCGGCGGGAGTTTTGTGGCTTCATGGTACTGGTGTCTACTGGGGATATAGTGACAACTTCACTGTTGATATAGTGGCGAATCAGTGTTGAGATCCTTTTGGCGATCATCCGCCGGAGTCCATGGGGTGACGCGGACGTTCAGCCAGTCGCCGCCCCGGGTCGCGCTCGCTTCCGGCTGCGCCGGTGAGGACGAGGTGTGACCGGAGACGAAGAGCCAGCGGCCATCCTCCTTGAGGAGCACGATCGTCATCGCCCCCGAGAAGGAGAAGCCAGCCCCGCCGTCCATCCCGATTTCCTGCACGAAGTGGCACGACGCCACCGCTGCCTCCGGGCCAAGCGCGGTCACGGTGAGGTCCGACAAAGTGAGGGTCGCCGACGACGCCATCTGTGCCAATCCGGCCAGCGACTCGCGCGACTCGCGGGCGGACCGGTACCTGATCACGCCCTCTTCAAGCCAGACAAAGTCGCCCGCGGCCGAGTAGAAGGTGCCTGCCGAGTCGACGTCCAGGGCATTTACCGCATCCACGTAAGCTTCAATGGCGGCCCGGGCCTCGCGGGTGGTGGCGGCAAGGGCCTCCGGGGACGGAGCGTAGCTCTCGCACCCGAGGGACAGGAAGGGCAACGCAACCGGAACCAGAGCTCGCAACGCGTATTCGCGGATGGACATGGGTTGAGGATAAGCCGGGAAGCGAGTAGCTGGCCAGCGTGGGCGCAAGTCGCCCCCGGGATGGGCTTCGCCCGGGCTTACCTCCAGCTACCGATTCGTGACCTCCGCCATCGAAATGCTCCCCCCGGGCGTCAGGCCGCTGGGCACCCGCGCCGGGATCGTGCGGTCGAAGTCGGGATCGGTGAGCGCTTCCAGGAAGGCGATGATGTCCTCCTGCTCCTGCACGGTCATGTCGTCCACGCCGCGGAAGCGGCCGGAGAGCCTCCCGGGCGTGGCCGGAGCGTCGTCCCTGCGGTCGTCGTCGCCGCGCCGCCGCCGCCGGTTGGAGACGTTGGGGTTCTCGGAGCGCCCGCGGTCGTAGAAGGCGAGGACCTCCTCCAGCGTGCCCAGCATGCCGTTGTGCATGTAGGGCGCGGTGACGGCGACGTTGCGGAGGGTCGGGGTTCGGAAGCGGAAGCGTCCGTCGCCGGCGTCCGGCTCGGCCAGGAGCGGGTTCTCGGCCACCCCCTCGGCGTGCATGTTGAAGTCGGAAAGCATCGGGCCCCGGTGACAGTCCGAGCAGTCGGCCTCGTTGAACTCGTCCAGGCCGCGGCGCTGCTGGACGGTGAGCGCGTCCTCATCCCCCGCCAGGAACCGGTCGAAGGGGCTGTTGCGCGCGACCAGAGTGCGCTCGAAGGCCGCGATGGCGCCCGCGATCTGCGTGGCGTCGATGGAGGTCTCCTCGCCGTACACCTCCCGGAACAGGCTTACGTACTCGGGGATCGCCCGCAGCCGGGCCACGACCGAGTCGACCGCGACCTCCTCGGAGTAGGCGTCGCCCCGCATCTCCTCGCGGATGGTGAGCGGGAGCAGCGCCTGCGTCTCCAGGCTCCGCGCCCGGCGATCCCAGAACATGGGAGCTCGCTCGGAATTGACGGTCTCGAGGTCCGCGGGCAGCGGCGTAAAGCGCGGCCCGCCGCGCCGCCGCCTGCGCTGCCTGTCGAGCCCGTTGTACGCGACGTTGAGCAGGGTGGGGGAGTTGCGCTGCGCGACCGGAATCGCGCCGTCGCTCAGGTCGACCCGGTCCGGACCGAGGCCCACCGCTCCCGGACCCAGCGACAGCGCGCGCCCGTCGGCGTATGCGAAGTCGGGGTGATGACAGGTGGCGCAGGATACGTCCATGGGACCCGACAGAACCGGATCCCAGAACAGCAGCCGCCCCAGCTCCTCCTGCGGGTTGCCGGCCGAAGGGGGTGTTGCGCCGGTGGTCAGGACGGCGGCCGCCGCCATCCCGAGGAAACAGGCGACGGCGAGGGTTCTCGGCCGGCGCCGAGAGAGCCGAGGGGAGTGGAACCAGTTCATCGAATCCTCCAGCCGTGATGCGAGCGCGCTCCTACATCAGGGACACACAACGCGCGGCCGGCGTTTATGCTTCAACCACCCTCGCTACCGCCGGAAGAGGTAGCTCAGCTTCATGAAGAACCGGTCCTCGCCCCGCACCATGCGCTGGAACCGGAAGGCGTCGGGGTCATCCACGGCCGCGCCGTAGCCGAGAAAGACGACGGTTCCGGGGGTCGGGCGGTACGAGAGCAGGACGTCCCCGGTGAACCGGTTGTCCTCGGTAGCGCGCGAGGGCATCCATCCGCCCGTGCCCGGGTCCCGGAGGAAGATGGGCTCGTCGGTGTCGCCGGCCCGGAGCGCGTCCCGCTCGAGGGAGTCGTACTGGCCCACCAGGCGCACGAAGAGGAAGCGCGAGATCTGGTACTCGAGCGAGAGCCGGGGAATCCGCTGGATCGACATGTTCGACCCGTCCGAGCGGCGGTCGAGGGTGAGCTGGTTGTAGAGGAAGTTGAGGCGGAACTGGTCCGTGGGGCGCCAGTTGACCGTCATGTTGGGGCGGAAGAGCCAGACGCCGCGCGCCTCGGCGAAGCCCACGTCCTGCCACACGTTCACGCCGACTCTGGCCGAGAACGAGGAGAACTCGGGCGTGGTCACGTTGGTGATCCACCCGCGCACGTCGGTGATGCGGTCCGGGGCGTCCCAGAACACCGTGTCGGCGCCCGCCGGCCCCGGCCGGACCACCCCGTAGTCGGCGTACCACTCGGGCTTGAAGGCGTAGCTCTCCCATCCGTGGCTCACGCGCATCGACCATCCGCCGCGAAGCTGGAATGTGCTCGACAGGAAGGTCTTGGTCTCCTCCGGCGCGTCGCTGCCGAACCCGTGGTATCCCCACCAGCCCATCGTGCTGAATCCCGGTGTCCAGCGCTCGATGACGGCGCCCGGGCCCCCGTAGAAGTTGACGCTGTTGCTGGTCCGGGTGTGGATGACGCCGGGGCGGTTGACGAAGCCGGCCTGGGTTTCGAAGTCGGAATGGATGCCGGTGATGCGATAGTCGAGCACCAGGCGGCGTCCGGTGCGCTGGAAGACCGCCTCCCAGATGGGCGCCCCGGTGGTCGTTCCCGCCGCCCGGGTGAAGCTCGCGCCCCCCTGCAGGGACATCGTGTAGACGCCCCCGAAGACGAGGCGGGTGTCGGCCGCCGCCACCCGGTTGAAGTCGCCGCCCAGGATGCGGTCCGTGTAGACCATTCCGACCGTGGACTGCCCGCCGACGTCGCGCTGCAGCCGAAGCGCGTTGAACCAGGGGTTCGAGTCCACGCCGCCGCTGTTCGGGACGGCCCCGTCGATGCCGGAGAGCAGGCCGATGTTCACGCCGGCCACTTTCCCGGTCAGCTTGACCCCCGTCAACGGATTCTGCAGCCGGCGCGTGTAGATGAGCCGGTTGGGAGCGTCGAAGCGATCGATGCCCTCGAGGAAGAAGGGGCGCTTTTCGGGGAAGAAGAGGGCGAAGCGCTCGTTGCTCGAGACCTGCCCCACATCCGCCTCGACGTGGGAGAAGTCGGGGTTCACGGTGGCGTCCAGGGTGAGGTTGGCGCTTACGCCCCAGCGCAGGTTGCCCCCCATCTCCGCGTCCGAGCCGTAGCTCCAGGCGTCGCTCGCGTCGGGCGCGCCGTTCAGCGCCGCCGTCACCGCCGGCGTGAAGTCGACCACCATGCCCCGGGTGAGGTCGCGCAGATCCAACAGCCGCCCCGACTGGGCGAGGAACGAGGCGGCGCCCCGCCGGGCTGGCGTCCAGGTGTCGGTGTACCCCGAGTGCTGCACCTTGCGGATGACGTTGATGCCCCAGCTCTGCACGTCGGACGCCTGGTAGCTGATGCTCTGGAAGGGGATGTGGATCTCGACCTCGTAGCCGTAGTCGGTGAGCCTGCCCCTCGAGTCGAAGACGTAGTCCGGCGTGAGGTTGGTCTCGCTCACCTCCACGCCCCGGCTCGCCCGGCCCTGCTCGCCCTCGGTTCGGTTGCCGTCCTGCTGGATGCCGAACGGGTTGACGCCGAAGAGGAAGGCCTGGCGCCGGTCGTCGAAGGTGTCGAGCAGCAGCTGGACGTAGTCGTCGCCCTCGATCCGGTCCCGGTCGGCGAGCGTGGCGTTGACCGATCCCGAGGCGTCGAAGGCCCTGATGCCGAAGTAGATGCCCGTCGGCGAGTACCAGACCAGGACCTGGGTGGTGTCGGCGGCCGGCCTTTGGTCCACGGGTTCGTACTGGGAGAAGCCCGTGAGCACCGAGGCGGCGAGCCACGCGGGCTCGTCCAGGAACCCGTCGATGTCGGCGTCCTGCTCCAGGCGCGGCACTGCAACCTCGGTCTCGTCGCGGATGCCCGCATACGCCGATGCCTGCGCTTCCTGCAGTGCTGGCGCGGCGCTGAGCACGCTCAGGAGGATGGGCAGCATCGCGTCCCCGGCTGGTGTGACAAGCGCATCCCGGCGCGCTCTCCGCGTCCCGACACGCCTTCCGAACAAGTATAGCGTGCGCCTGCGCGGCACGACATCCAAAACCTCTTGACGTGGGGCCTTCGCTCACCCCATAATACGGGTTTTCCGAGGTTTTCCGAGGCTCGACCAGCCGGCCCTCCCGGTTCCTCAGGTCGTCGCCTCGCCAGCAGTAAGGAGGGCTCCATGTCAGGTGTACGGAGACTTGTCCTCGCAGTGCTTGCGGGTGCCTTCGCGGTCCTGCCCGCCAACGCGCAGGAACCCGTCAGCAGCTTCTCTCTCTCCGCCCACGGCGGACTCATCAACAACCCCGCGGGCTACGACGCCGATCGTTCGGTGTCCTTCGGGATGGGCGTCCGCTTCGGCGCCGGGGCGACGCTTCAGCTCTACGAGCGCATCTCGATCCGCGGGGACGTCAGCCTCACCTCCAAGTCCGGGACCGACAATACCGGGGGCATCAACGAGTCGGTCGATCTGGGGCGGCAGTACTACGGCGGGGGCGTCGAGGTCCTGCTCATGACCGACGGCAACATGGAACCGTACGTGTTCGGAGGCGGCGGACTGGTGGTCGTGGACCGGCAGGGCGAAGCCACGAACAGCTACGCGTACGACGTCACCGAGTTCACGGGCGTCTTCGGCGCGGGCGTGCGGATTCTCCTCGAATCCAACGCCTTCGTCTTCGCGGACGTCACGAGCTGGACCTACCAGAACCACGTCGTGGACGAATCACAGATGGACGCGTCGTTCAGCGTGGGATTCGGCTACCGCTGGGGCGGTTAGCCGGAAGGGACCCGGTGTGCGGAGGGCCCACGGGCTCCCGGCAGCGTGTCGGCGGCGGGACAGCCAATGCTCGAATCCGATCAGCAATTCCAAGGGCAGTACCTTGCAAGGAGGACTACGATGAATCGCTTTAACGTATGGACCGTGCCACTCGCCTTTCTGGCGCTGGCCCTGCTGGCGGCCCCGTCGCTGCTCCGGGCGCAGACCGGCAGCATCACCGGCCTGGTCACGGACGCGGCGACCCTGGCTCCCCTCGACGCCGTCCAGGTGTCCATCGTGGGCCAGGGCACGGGGGCCGCGACCAACGCGGAGGGCCGCTACCTCATCACCGGCGTGCCGGTCGGCGAGGTCACCATCCAGGCCGGGCGGCTCGGCTACGCGACCCAGACCGCGGTGGTCACCGTCACCGCCGATGCCGCGGCCGTCGCCGACTTCGCGCTCGAGAGCGAAGCCCTGCTGCTGGAGGAAGTGGTGGTCACCGCGCTCGGCATCACCCGCGCGGAGCGAAGCCTCGGCTACTCGGTGCAGGGCATCGACGGCGACGAACTGGCCGAGGTCCGCGACAACAACGTGATCAGCAGCCTGACCGGCAAGGTGGCGGGCCTCAGGGTGACGCCGCCCGCGGTCCTGGGCGGCACCGCGAAGATGGTCCTGCGGGGGATCGCCTCGATCTCCGGGAACAACGAGCCGCTCATCGTGGTGGACGGGGTACCCATCGACAACAGCCGGCGCGAGACGGCCGCGAACGGCGGCACCCGGGGCGCGGTCGTGCGCAACCGGAGCGGCATCGACTACGGCAACATGGCCCAGGACATCGACCCCTCGAACATCGAGTCGGTGACGGTGCTCCGGGGCGCGAACGCGGCGGCGCTCTACGGCTCGCGCGCCTCCAACGGCGTGGTGGAGATCGTCACCAAGTCGGGCAGGGGCGCGATCGGCCGCACGACCATCACGGCGAGCAGCAACTTCGTCGTCGAGTCCCCGCTTCGCATGGTCAAGTACCAGAACATCTATGGCGGCGGCGCCACCGACGACGGCTACAACTGGGTCGACGGCAGAGGCGGCGGCGAGAACGACGGCGTGGACGAGAGCTGGGGCCCGCCCCTCGACGGGCGCCTCTATCCCCAGTGGTGGTCGGGCGGCGTCGCCCAGCCCTGGCTTCCCTCTCCGATGAACGTGCGCGAGTACTTCCAGACCGGGAACAACCTCACCACCAACTTCGCCATCTCCCACGCCACCGAGCGTTCCAACGTGCGTTTCTCGGCGTTGCGCCTGGACGCAACCGGGATGGCCCCCCGGAACGAAATGGAACGCACCCAGCTGGCCCTCAACGCCGGCGTGCAGGTGACCGACCGGTTCGACGTTGACGGCTCGTTCCAGTACACGCAGACGCAGGGGCACAACCGCCCGGCGCCGGGGAACGGGTCCTATTACGCCATCCACATCTTCAACTGGTTCCAGCGCCAGGTCGACGCCAAGCGCATGCAGCGCGCCAACGAGGAGTGGGATCCGAATTCCGGCGTACTGACCCCCAACTGGAACCACAACTACCACGACAACGTGTACTGGGTCCAGAACTACCGGAGCAACGACGACCGGCGCAACCGCGTCCTCGGCCAGGTCACCGGCAACTACAAGCTGGCGGGCGAGTGGCTCAACGCGCGCGTGCGCCTGGGGACGGACTGGTTCGAGCAGTCCAACAAGGAGGTCTACCCGTTCTACTCCCAGGACACCCCTGAGGGAGGCTTCGTGGAGGCCGCCTCGTTCCACCAGGAGACCAACATCGAGGCGCTGGTCACGGCGAACCGGCAGCTGACCACCGATTTCTCGCTCAACGTCAGCGGCGGCGCGAACATGCGGCGCAACGACTTCGATCTGCAGGAGGCGGGAAGCCGCAAGCTCAACGTTCCGGGCATCTACAACGTGAGCAATTCCGCGGCTCCACCGCTCCTGAACTACGTCATCCAGAAGAAGCACGTGAACAGCCTCTACGGCCTGTTCACCGTCGGGTACCGGGACTTCGCCTTCATCGACGTCACGGCCCGCAACGACTGGTCCTCGACGCTGCCCGAGGACAACCGGTCGTACTTCTATCCGTCCTACTCGGGCAGCCTCGTGTTCACCGACGCGCTGCAGATCGACTCCGACTTCCTCACCTACGGGAAGCTGCGCGCGAGCTGGGCGAAGGTCGGCAACGACGCCGATCCGTATCAGCTCACCTCGGTCTATTCCGAGGTCGACAAGTTCGGGAACATCCCCGGCTATACGACCAGCAACACGATTCCCAACGCCGACCTCAGGCCCGAGGAGACCCGGTCGTGGGAGATCGGGGCGGACCTGCGCTTCTGGTTCGATCGCGCCGCCGTGGACCTCACCTACTACAACTCGATCACCAGGGACCAGATCCTGGGCGTGGACGTGTCGGAGGCGAGTGGCTACACGCGTCAGGTGCTGAACGCGGGCTCGGTACAGAACAAGGGCATCGAGGCGCTGCTGACGGTCGATCTGCTCAACCAGCCACGCGGCCTCGGATGGGACGTGACGTTCAACTTCGGGAAGAACACCTCCGAGGTGCTCGAGCTGGCTCCCGGCCTCGAGTCGATCGTGATCGGGCGGGCCGGAGGGATTCGCGGCGCCGTCGAGGCGCGGCCCGGGCATCCGTACGGCATCTTCTTCGGTCCGGTGTGGGAGAGGGACTCCGCCGGCAACATCATCGTCGGCTCCAATGGTCTCCCGATCCGGGGGTCGTCCGAGATCATCGACACCTACCAGCCCGACTGGATCGGCGGCGTCCGCAGCACGCTCTCGTACGGCTCCTTCACCGTGAGCGCACAGGTCGACACGCACAACGGCGGACAGATCTTCTGCGGCTCCTGCCGCCTGGGTTACCGCACGGGCGTGCTTTACGAGTCGGCCAATCCGACGCCCAGGGACTGGGATCCGGACCGCGTCACCGGACGGGGCCCCGTAGTCTTCCCCGGAGTCACCGAGGGCGGATCGGCGAACACGGTGGCCGTCGCGCCGCGCACGCTCGCCACGCGCCTCGACGACGTGGACACCGAGTGGCTCTTCGAGAACAACTTCACCAAGCTGCGCGAGGTCGCGATCGCCTTCGATCTGCCGCCGGCCTACCTGGACAATCTACCGGTGTCGCAGGCACGCATCACCTTGGTGGGCCGCAATGTGTGGCTGTGGACCGCGATTCCCCACATCGATCCGGAGACTGCAGCCATCGAGGGCAGCACAACCGAAGCGAATCTCGCCGGCATCGAAGACAAGCAGTTCCCGACGCCGCGATCCTTCGGGATCAACATCTCCGTCGTGCATTGAGGAGGCGCACATGTGTCGACAGGAGAAACCGATGATGCCGAAGACAGCTGAACCGAGCGGGAGATCGAGAATGAATACGAAGAGAATGATGCACCGAGGCCTCGCGGCCGGTCTGATCGTGGCGATCGGGTTGGGCGCCTCCGGTTGCACGGACGACTTCACCGGGATCAACACCAACCCCAACGCGCCCACCGACGTGGGGGCTCAGTACCTGCTGCCCGCGGGCATCGTGGGCGCCGTTACCAGCCTGCTGGGAACGGGCTTCGACCGGGGCACCGCCTCGGTCTGGGTGCAGCACTACGCGCGCCTCCAGTACGGCTCCATCGATCGCTACGAGATCGACGGCAGCTTCTCGGACGGGCTCTGGGCCGGCTTCTATACCGGGGCCCTGGTGGACTTCGACGGGGTGGTCCAGAAGGCCGCCGAGAGGGGCCTGGCCAACCAGGAAGCGGTCGGGCGCATCCTGCGCGCGTGGATGTTCCACAACATGGTGGACCTGTGGGGCGACATCCCCTACACCGAAGCGCTGGGCGGGCTTGAGGCCGGCAACATCACGCCGAAGTACGATGACGCGCAGTCGATCTACAGCGCCCTGCTCGCGGAGTTGTCCGCGGCGAGCTCCCAGATCGCTCCCATGAGCGGGCTCTTCCCCGACGCGTTCCGCGGAACGGTCGGCAGCCCGGACCTGATCTTCGGGGGCGACATGTACAAGTGGCAGCGGTTTGCGAACTCGCTGCGGCTGCGCATGGCGATGCGCCTGATGAGCGCGTCGGAGGCCTCGAGCGCGATTTCCGCGGGCGTCTTCGAGAGCCGCGAGGACGAGGCCAAGCTGGATTGGCTGGGCTCTCCGCCCAACGAGAACCCGATGGCGCCCGCGTTCATCTCCCGCCCCGGCGACTTCCGCATCAGCGCGGCGATGGTCGACGCGCTGATCGAGCACAACGACCCCAGGCTCCCCATCTACGCCGATCCGGCCAGGGAGACCGGTGAATTCCGCGGGATGCCCAACGGGTTGGACGACAGCCACGGGATCGAGTTCGAGCAGGTGTCCCGGGTCGGCACGTGGTTCCTGCAGCCCGACACGCCCACCTGGATCCAGTCCTACGCGGAGGTGGCGCTGCTCCAGGCCGAGGCTGTGGTCAGAGGCTACGCCGGGGGCGATGCGGCGGCCCTCTACGAGGCCGGCATCCGGGCATCCATGGAGACGTACGACATCTCGTCGGACGACATCGACGCGTATCTGGCGCAGCCGATGGTGGCTTTCGCGGCCGATATGGACACCCGGCTGGCGCAGATCGCCCAGCAGATGTGGTTCGCGCTCTACGATCAGGGCCCGGAGGCGTGGGCGTACTTCCGGCGCGCCAACCATCCCGGCCTGGTGGCGGGTCCCGACAACCTGAACAACGGTCTCATCCCGGTACGGCTGCCGTATCCGCAGAGCGAGGAGTCGGTGAACAACGCCAACCTGATGGCCGCGCAGTCGGCCCAGGGGCTGGGATCGGAGCCCTGGAACACACCGCTGTTCTGGGACCCCAACTGAGCGGAACAGCCCCAACCCTGACGTAGCGTCAGGGTTGGGGCGTTGCGCGGCCCGGTCGCGAAGCCCAACCCCAACCCCTCCCCTCGCTTGTCGCGCGACGAGTCTGATATACTTTCGTGACAAGTGGGCGATAGCGGGACGGCCCGCATCCGGGCGCATTTCCGCGCGGGGTTCTCCGGTTCGGACGGGGTGAAATAATGGCGGGCGATTCTGTCGAGTTGAGGAGAGAGATCGAGGCGCTTCGCGAGCGCGTGTCCAGGTTGAGCGCTGCCGTGCTGCGCGCAAACAGCAGCCTGGACCTCGACACCGTGCTGCAGGAGGTGGTCGAGAGCGCGCGTGCGTTGACCGGGGCGCGCTACGGCGTGATCGCCACCGTCGACGGGGCTGGAAAGCCCGGGGAATTCGTGCTTTCCGGCTTTACGCCGGCCGAGAAGGAAGAGCTGATCGCCTGGCCGGACGGCCCACGGCTCTTCGAGCACTTCAGGGGTCTTGCGGCGCCCGTTCGCGTGGCGGATCTGACCGCCTATGTCCGCGCGCTGGGCCTCTCTTCGGAAGTGATGGAGTCGAGGGCGATGGTGGGGGCACCGCTGCGACACCGCAACCTTAACGTCGGCAACTTCTTCCTCGCCGAAAAGGAGGACGGTCAGGAGTTCAACACCGACGACGAGGAGGTGTTGACGCTGTTCGCCGCCCAGGCGGCGACCGCGATCGCCAACGCTCGCGCGCACCGGGAGGAACGCAGGGCGCGGGCGGACCTGGAGACCCTGATCGAGACTTCGCCGGTCGGCGTTGTGGTCTTCGATGGGCGAACCGGCGAGCCGATGTCGTTCAACCGGGAGGCGCGCCGGATCGTCGACGCGCTGAACATGTCCGGGTCCACTCCGTTGGAACTGCTGGAAGCGATCACCTGTCACCGCGCGGACGGGCGGGCGGTTGCCCTGGCGGAGTTTCCGCTGGCGCAGCTGTTGGGGACGCCCGAGACCGTGCGCGCCGAGGAAATCACGCTCTCGGTCCCCGATGGCCGGAGCGTGACCAGCCTGGTCAACTCGACGCCGATCCAGGCGGACGACGGCACGGTCGTGTCAGTCGTGGTCACGCTGCAGGATCTGGAGCCGCTGGAGGAACTGGAGCGCATGCGCGCAGAGTTCCTTGGCATCGTGAGCCACGAGTTGCGAACACCGCTCATCTCGATCAAGGGCTCCACGGCAACCGTGTTGGGCGCCTCGCCGGCGCCGGACCCGGCTGAGATGCTGCAGTTTTTCCGGGTCATCGACGACCAAGCCGACCGCATGCGCGGCCTGATCGGCGAGTTGCTCGACCACGGGCGCATCGTGACGGGCACACTGTCGGTGTCGCCCGAGCCGGCGCACGTCGCGGCTCTCGTTGACCAGGCGCGGAGCACGTTCGTGAGCGGCACGGGAAGGCACGACCTCGACATCGACCTGCCGGAAGACCTGCCGCGGGTGATGGCGGACCGGACGCGCATTGTTCAAGTCCTGAGCAACCTCTTGTCCAACGCGGCGAAGTACTCTCCCGAATCGTCGCCCATCCGGATCGACGCGAGGCGCGAAGGCGTGCATGTGGCGATCTCGGTGAGCGACAGGGGCCGTGGCGTGCCGCCGGACCGACTGCCCCACCTGTTCCGCAAGTACGCCGCGCCGGTCGGCGGCGACCGGGAGCGAGGCGGGGCGAGTGCCGGGCTCGGCCTGACCATCTGCAAGGGACTGGTGGAGGCGCACGGGGGGCGAATCCGGGCCGAAAGCGGAGGTGTGGGACAAGGCACGAGGTTCACCTTTACGCTGCCCTTGGCCGAGGAGCCGGAAACCGCCTCTGAAGGTCTCGCATCGGCTGGCCCGGGCGCGGCTGGGCAAAGGGAGGAGAAGACGCGCATCCTGGTGGTAGACGACGATCCCCTGATACTGCGGTACCTTCGAGACGCGCTCACCGAGGCGGGCTTCGCCCCGGTAGTGACCGGGGACGCGGAGGAGGTGGCCAACCTCGTCGCGATGCACAAGCCCGGGTTGGTCCTGCTGGACCTGCTGCTGCCCGGGACCGACGGCATCGCGTTGATGGAGCGGGTTCCGGAACTGAGCGACCTGCCCGTCATCTTCATCTCGGCCTACGGCCGGGACGAGACGATCGTCAGGGCGCTGGATGCGGGCGCGGCCGACTACATCGTCAAGCCGTTCTCTCCATCGGAGTTGACGGCCAGAGTGCGGGCCGCCCTGCGGCGTGTAGCCGGGCCCGAGCCCTTCCTCCTGGGGCAACTGGCCATTCGGTACGACCAGCGGCACGTCGCGGTTGCCGGCCGGTCGGTGCAACTGACCCCCACCGAGTACGAGTTGCTGCGCGTGCTGTCGGTCAACGTGGGGCGGGTGCTGACACACGAGTCGCTGCTGCGCCAGGCGTGGCGCAAGGGAGATCGACGCGCGCCGGACCCCAAGCTCGTGCGGGCCGTCGTAAAGCGGCTGCGTCGCAAGCTGGGAGACGATGCGGCCAACCCGGCCTACATATGCAACGAGCGCGGGGTTGGCTATTTCATGCCCGCAGGTTCTCGCTGAAGATCGTTCGGGCGTCCGCGCCGGCACCTCGAGGGTTCCGAGGGAGAGGAGGCCGCGCCTTGAGAGTAACGGTGTCCGTTCAGTTGCTTGCCGATGAATGTCGGCCGTACGAAGTACTTGTAGGTCAACAGGATCAGGCCGATCGCCGTGACCGAGACCAGCGCCAGCTTGAGGATCGCGGGCAGCGGAACGCTCGCCAGGAGAAGGGGCAGCAGCATGACGAACGGCACGTGGACGATGTAGATCCAGTACGAGGCGTCCGCCATGTACCGCCAGCGCCGGCTCGGCCTGTCCATGTAGCGCAGGAAGAGTCCGATCAGGCCATATGCCATGAACCACATGGAAAGCGCGAGGAAGACGACCGCCGACAGGTGATGTCCCTCGTCAATGCCCGTGCACATCCTGTCCGGCCTGGGAGGGCAATTGACTTCGAACAAGTGCCGGTACACGAAGAAGCACAGGACCCCGGCCGCAAGGAGAACCCAGGCGGGACTCCTGAAGCCCTCAAGCGTCTCGCGCCTGCGAAACAGCATCCACCCGAATCCGAAGAACAGGCCGTACAGCGCCAGCTGGCGCGGGGCGGGAAACGGACCGGCGTAGTAGTCGATCGCCCACGACTCCATCCGGTACAGTATGAGGCCCGCGGCCACAATCAGCACCGCGATGCCTCCACGGTGCACCCAGCGCTCGAAGAGATCCATCGCCCGGGCGCGCACGTCTGCGGGAATCCGGGCGGCCAGCGGGCGCAGTGCGCTCGCGACCAGGCAGAGAATCAACAGGTGGTAGAGGAACCACAGGTGCATGAACAGGTGGTCCAGAGCCCTGGGAGAGGTCAACTCGACAAGGCTGTAGGCGGCGTTCGGCGGCGCGGAGCTGAAGCGGGCGGCGAACGGCACGATGAGGAACATCGTGACCGCCAGGACGGGCCAGGCCACCAGGAACGGCACCCCGATCCGGCTCCATCGATGCCGGAGGAATACACGGGTGCCGCGCGTCTCGATCAGGTACGCGGCAAAGAACCCCGCAATCGCGAAGAAGACCGGCAGGTTGAACACTCGGATGAAGAGGACCAGCCAGTAGGAGAGCATGTCGGCCTGGGGGTCCCGGTAGGGCCATTCGAAGAAGACGACGGGCACGTAGCTCACCGCGGCGTGACGAACCACCCCGAGCAGCATCATGGATGCCCGCAGCCGGTCGAGGGAGTGATACCGCGGGAGGCTGACTCGCGGGCGAGCGCCGGTCACGGGGTCTATCTCGTCGTCGGGACGTTGTGTGCGCGTCGGCGCAGGACGCGGATTCTGAAGCCTATCGGCTGCATGGTCGGGAACGATCTCACGCGCAGCGCATGGTCGGGCGCGAGCGGCTCCAGCACGAGCTCCCTCAGTATCGTGGCCATGGTGAGGCCGAGCTGGGCCGGGACAAGACCGCTGCCGAGACACCGGTGGTTGCCGGCCCCGAAGGGGACGTAGGCGCCGCGCTGCCGGTGTTCGCCGCGAGCCGCCGTGTAGCGGTCGATGTCGAAACGCTCCGGGTCGGGAAAGTATTCCTCGAGCGTGTGCCCGACCGCCGTACCGATCATGACCTGGGTGCCCGCGGATACCCTGTGACCCGCGAACTCGAAGGAGTTGGAGGTCGTCCGAAGCACGGCGGGCGAGACCGGATGAAGCCGCAGCGTCTCCATCGCCACGCGGCGCGAGACGTCGAGCTCCTTCAGGGCCTCGCCGGTCACGCGGCCCCGATCGAACAGGGCGTCCGCCTCGGCGGTCATGCGCTCCATGAGCTGCGGGCGCTTCAGCACGTTGTAGATCATGAACGAACACGTGCTCGCCGTAGTATCCAGTCCGACCATATAGGGCGCGAGCAGCGTCAGGGGCAGGTTGGTCTCGGGAAGAAGCTGGGGATCGGCGTCGCGCAGCTCGAGCATCAGGTCGATGAAGTCCGGCGTCGATCTGCGCGGACCCACTTCGCGCTTGTGCGCGAGGACCGCCCGGGCCAGCTCCCGGCCTCGTTCGCGGGCGCGGCGGAAGCGCGGGAGCTTCATGAAGTGCGGCATCGTCGCGCCGCTGAGGAGCAGCCCGCCGAGGAGCGTGGACAGATCGTGCGTGTAACCCTGCGGCGAATAGCCCGCCATCATGTGGCCCATCTGCTCGGCGATCACGTTCTGGAACGCCGGCAACGCCTCGAACGGTTCCCGCACCGGCCACCTGTGGATCTCGTCGCGGGTGATGTCGACGACCTCCTGTGACCGGTCCCTCATGACCCGGACCGCGTATCCCCTGGCCTGGGCCTTCCGCGTCGTGACGTGATCGATCCCGTCCATGGTCAGGATCGAGCGCGACGAGCCCATCTGGTTGTGAAAGTTCGCCATCGGCTCGAGCGACCGGAAGACGGTCTTCCCGTGCGAGGTCAGGAAATTGGCCGCTTCCGGCCCCGCGATGCACACGAACCGGCGTCCCGGGGCGCGTATCCTGAAGATCGGGCCCAGTTCGCGGTACTGGCGGGCGAGGAAGGTCACGAGTCCCTTCCGCATGGCCAGGCCGTTTCCGAGCCACGGAAGGCCCGGCACCACCGGTATCTCCGTCGATCGCCGACGCTCCGAAGATGGCTCGTCGGACGCCTCGAGTCCTTCGATCGCCAGGCTCGTCGTCCGGCCGATCAGGTCGAGATTCTTCAGCAGATCGATGCGATCCCGGACCTGCGCCCGCTCCTCCGGCGACAGAATCGTGCGGAACACGCCGCAGGCGTTTGAGAGAGCGATGATCGCGATGTCGCGCGGGTCCGGAACATCGTCGCTGAACAGGATCCGCATCACGCGCAGCCTGGCCTCTTCGACCGGCTGCCCGTCGGCGGCGGGATAGCGACGCGACCGGGACACGGCGGGAACCAGGGACAGCAGCCCCTGCGCCTCGGATCTCAGAATACCGCGCTTGATGAGGCGGGCGAGCGCGGCGCGCCGGATGCGGTCCCCCCGCCCGGCGGTCCGCCCGAGCCAGTATGCCGTGTCTCGCGACCGGCCATCGCGCGCGATCTCGGCCAGCGTCGGGTCGAGGATATCGTCACCGAGCGGCGTTGAGTCGATCAGCATGAGCCGGTCGAGATCCGTGTCGATGCGGTCCTCGAGCGCGAGGTCCATCAGCACGGCTCCGGCGAGCGCCAGATTGAGCGACCGGGAGGGCAGGCTCGGGGCGAACTCGCCACGGCCTTCGTCCAGCACGAGAACCAGAAGTTCCTCGGCGAACCTCAGCATCGTGTGCTCCGTCAGGAGATCCTGAGCGGGCCTGACAGGACCTCGGTGTTCGGGTGAAAGGTCGCCCACGCGAACCAGAACGCCACGTAGGCGTCGCGCACCGGCTGGAGCGCCGAGCCCTCGAGAGGCCCGTCGGCGGCACGACCCCCGAGGGTCCATCTGCTGCCGGTCTGCACATCGAAGAACCCGCTGTCGCGGACCTCGAAGGCAAGGTCTCGGCCGTTGACCATTGGCTCGTAGGCCATCGCCGCCTGGGCCTGGCTGGACCAGAACACCACCACCGGCTGAGTCCCCTGCACGTCGTCGTGCACCACCACGACATCGCCCCTGCTCTCGAGCACGATGAACGGATAGGCCATGCCGTGCCCGTTGTCGCGCGGAATACCGAGAACGCGCTCCTTGGGAGGCCGCCGGGTGTCGAACTCGGGGTTCGGGAACAGGGTCTGGCCGTTGTCGACCACTTCGTAGTCGGCGTAGGGGTAGTGCTCGTAGTCCCCGCCGCGGGCCCGGATACCCGAGACAACCAGGGTTTCGGGGTGCAGGTCCTTCCAGGCGTTCCACCGCATCTCCATCGACGGAAGCAACTCGAGCGGCTGGCCGTCCAGCGGACCACATCGAGCACTCCGCAGCATCTGCGGGAAGAGTGATTCCTGGGTCCCGTCGCTGCGGCGGTTGAACATCATCAGGTTGTTGTGGAACAGGAGGCCCGACACGCCCAGGTCGGCACCCTCGATGGCAGAGCGGTCGAAGACCATGCTCGACCCGGTGAGGGGACAGTAGGTGACGGCGATGGGGCTCCCGAAGTCGTCGAGGTTCACGATCTCGTGCCACCAGAGGATGTTGTGCGGCACCGCGATGAAGCGCCCGTCGGCCTCGATCCCGATCACCCGGTCGGCCTCCCCGAGGTAGGTGGCCTCGGCGTGGTGGCTGGGCACCAGCGACGGGTTGCGGAGAGCCGGGATGCCGTCCCGGCCCACGCCCCCGGAGACGACCAGTTCCTCGGGAATGCTGCAGAAGGAGTCCTCGGGCACGGGCGGAATGTTGCTGCCGTCGCCGTCGAACGGCGAGGTCGCGTCGAAGATGCCGCACGCGGTGAGGATGCCGCATGCGGTGAGGATGCCGCACGTGGTGAGGATGCCCGCGATGCTCCAGTTCGACCGACCGTCTGCCCGCCTCGCGGGGATGGCGGCGCACCCGGACCGCGCCGGCCGCCGGCCAGGACCACTCGCCAGCCCGCGGACGGACCTGGAATCAGGCACTGGTCGTCAGGTCCGGCACGAAACCGTTCATCGCCTGAGCGAAATGATCTCGATGATGCCCCTCGGATACCCCATCCCATACCGACTCGCGGCCCGGCCCGGATCGAGATAGCGGATCTCCTCGATGTCGCGCACCTGGTACGCGTTCAGGACGTCCAGCTCACCCATGCGGGTGCCGTCCATGAAGACCGTCGGAGTTACCGGCGTCGCGTTCGCGAGGCCCACCGTCTGACCCCGGGCCCGAAGCCACTGGGGATGCAGTGCGCGGATGACGTCGTACGCCGTGATCGCCTGCGATTCCTCGATCTGCGCGCGGGTAATGAGGTTGCGGGAGGTGCCGGGGCCGCTGCCCGTGGATGCGCAGCCTTCGAGGGAGAATACGAGAAGGAGGGAGAGGATGAGATACCGCATGGGATCCTCCGGAGGCGGGACAGATGCCTTAACCTAGCACCTGACCGTGCGGTTGCGATACGCGACGAGCCAGGCCGCAATGGTCGTCCCGCGTCTGTCGCCAACCCCCTTGCCGCCGCGTCCCGCCGCGCCGTAATCTGACTGTTGCAAGTCGGCTCTTTCCCGCGGCAGGAGGTGAACATGCGCGGATCGACTTCGGCCCGAATCGGGATCCAGGCAGGACACGCACTCCGCCTCTCCTTTCTCATCCTGCCCCTGCTCACGGCCTCGCCCGCCGAGGCGCAGCATCGCGACGGGGAAGGGGACATCACCATGGCGATGGTGGGGGACCTCATCATCACGCGGGCTTTGATGCCCTATGATGAGCCCGAGTTCCTGAAGCTGCGGGACCTGATTGGGGGGAGCACCGTCGGCTTCGGCAACATGGAGATGCTGCTGCACGAGTACGGCCCCGACATCATCCCCTCGGCCCAGAGCGGGGGCACGTACATGGCCGGGCATCCGGACCTGGCCAGGGACCTGGCGTGGATGGGGCTGGACATGCTGGGGCTCGCCAACAACCACACCATGGACTGGGGTGCGGGCGGGATGCGCTCGACGCAGCGGGCCCTGGCCGCGGCGGGGATCAAGGTCGCGGGCTCGGGCGAGAATCTCGCGCTCGCGAGGGCGCCTGCGTACATGGAAACGATGGATGGCCGGGTGGCGCTCATCGCCGTGTCTTCGAGCTTCTCGGAGCACATGAGGGCCGGCCATCAGCGTCCGGACCTGCGTGGGCGGCCCGGGCTGGCGCCGATGCGTTTCGAGACGACGTACGTGGTGCCGGGCGATGTCTACGAGAGCCTGGAAGAGGCGCGCGCTCAGGGAGTCGGAGGAATCCAGGGCAACTTCGAGTCGGGCGATGGATATCGAACCATCACGACCCCGCACCAGGGCGACCTGCAGGAGCTGCTGGCCACCGTCCGCGACGCCCGCCGGCAGGCCAACTGGGTGGTCGTGACCAGCCACACCCACCAGGGCGGCGGCAACAACTACATCCCCGGTCGGGCCGGGGACGAGCCGGGCTGCCTCGGCCTCTATCAGGACGACTGCAACGAGAGCAGCTACGTGCCCGCGGATGCGCTGGTGACGTTCGCGCGAGCCGCGATCGATGCTGGTGCCGATGCCTTCTACGCGCACGGTCCGCACGTGCTTCGCGGCATCGAGATATACCAGGAAAAGCCGATCTTCTATTCCCTGGACGACTTCCTGTTCCAGAACGAGACCCCGCCATTCCAGCCCTGGGACAACTATGCCCGCTATGACGTCGACGCGTTCCGGGGCCTGCCGTCCGATTTCTACGATGGCAGGGAAGTGGCCTCCGGGGGCGGGCGCCCCGCCGCGGACTACTGGTGGGACGGAGTCGTGGCGCTGTCGGAGTTCCGGGAGGGAGAGCTGTACGAGATCCGGCTGGTGCCGACGGTGCTGGGGTACGGGCTGCCTCGCCCGCAGCGTGGCCGGCCGGTGGCCGCTTCGGGCGAGGACGCGCAGCGGATCCTTACGCTCCTGGCCGCCCTCTCGGAGCCGTTCGGCACGAGCATCGAGGTTGTCGGGGATGAGGGCGTGATCCGCGGGCCGGGCGCAGTGCGGACGGACGGGTCGGGTTCTCGGCGCTGATCGCGAGCCCGCCCGGCAGCTATTCGCCCTTCAGAGGGCGCCTGGCCAGTCGGGCGCCTCGCAGAGTTCGGCGGCTCGCCGTGGATTCACGGGCTGCTGACGCTCAATCTGTTGCGGGCGGCCTCCTGCCCTCGGATGGAGTGATCACGGTTCCGGGGAGCATCCCGGTCGGTGCACCCTCGTCCACAACGAAGCTGCCGTTGACGAGCACGTAGTCGATTCCGGTCGCGTACTGGTGCGGGTCGGTGAAGGTGGCCATGTCGCGGATCTGCTCCAGGTCGAGGACGACGACATCGGCCACGAAGCCCTCGCGCACCTGGCCGCGGTTGCGCAGCCCCAGGATATGGGCGGGCAGGGTGGTCATGGAGCGGATGGCGTTCTCGACGGAGAGGACGCCGCGATCGAGCGCGTACTCCCGGATCTTGCGCGGGAAGGTGCCGTAGAAGCGGGCGTGGATGGCCGGCCCGTCCTCGGGTAGTGAGATGCCACCGTCCGAGGCCGTCGCCACCCATGGCTGGGCAGAGAAGTTCTCGATGTCCTCCTCCGAAAAGGAGAAGCTGCGCAGGCGCCCGCCGCCGCGGCGGGCCGGCATCCCTTCCAACTGGAGCTGGATCGCGGCTTCGACGGCCGAGATGCCGCGATCGTCCGCGATCTCGGCGACGCTCCTGCCGATCAGCGTGCGGTCCGGATAGTCGAAGACGACGATGTTCTCCGCGCCGCCCCGAAATTCGGTCTCGTACGCGATGTCCTGCCGGAGCATGCGGGCGCGCGCCGGGTCTGCGAGGGTTGCTCGCAAGGCTTCCGCGTAGTCGGGTGCCGCGTCCGGACCGCCGCCCGCAGCTTCATCGGCCGCGCCCACGGCCCATTCCGGAATGAGGCTCACGTTGCCGTCGCTGCCGCTGGTCGCGTACGGGTACTGGTCCGCGAAGATCGCGACGCCCCGGTCCCGCGCCCGGCGGATCGCCGCGATGATGGCCCCGCTCGATCCCCAGTAGTTGGCGCCCCTCGCCTTGATGTGGGTCGCGACCACCGTTGCCCCGGTGCGCTCGCCTATCTCGATGGTCTCCTGGATGGAATTGAGCATGGTCGGCGGACCGGGCTCGTCCTGACTGGGCCGCCACCACATCGGCGAAGTGCCGCTGCTGCGCTCATGTTCGATGAACACGCCGCCGAAGGGCACGATCTCCTCCACGACCGCGACCACCTCGTCGGTGTCGCTCCAGCGGCCGGGCACGTATTCGAGTCCCGCCGACATCCCGAAGGCTCCCGCCTCCATCCCTGCGCGCGCGAGTTCCCGCATGCGCTGCACCTCCCCGGGCGTCGCGAGCCGCCGGTAGTCGTCGCCCATCGCCTCCGCGCGGATCGAGTTGTGGCCCACCATGAGGATCGCGTTGGGACCGGTGCGCAGGTTCTGCAGCAGTGACCTCTGCGCGCCGATGTCCACGGGGCTGCGGCCGTCCTGGTTGATGACGACGGTGGTCACGCCCTGGGTGACCAGGTTGGTGGCGGCGCGGCGGCGCTCGTCCGGCGACGCCAGACCTGGAGCGCCGTGGGAATGAAGGTCGATGAAGCCGGGCGCAACCACCTTGCCCCGGGCGTCGATGACCCGTTCGGCCGGCGCGTCGGCCAGGTCGCCCACGGCCGCGATCATCCCGTCCCGGATGCCGACATCCGCGTAGATCCAGGGGTTGCCGGTGCCATCCAGGACCTGGGCTCCGGTGATGAGCACGTCGAATGAAGCGGGTTCCTGAGCCTGAACGCGGGCGGCGGGCAGGAGCAGCGAGAGCGGCAAGACGGCGATCAGCAAGCGACGCATGTGTTCCTCGATTCCAGTCATGTACCAAGTCCTCATGTATGCCATATTCTGTGAGGCGAAGCGCTTACGCGCCCCAGAGCGCCGGAAGGCGATCCAGGAACCAGAAGGTGGCGAAGGCGCCCAGCGCGTAGCCAAGGACGGGCTCGACCCGCTGCACGGCCATCTGCCTTGCCCGCCCGGCAATCTTCGCCAGCGCGATCAGCGCCACGACGAACGCGAGCTGCCCTGCCTCGACGCCCAGATTGAAGAACAGGAGGGCTACCGGAACGTCGCTGGCCCTGAGCCCGATCTCGCCGAGGGCGCCGGCGAACCCGAGCCCGTGCAGTAGCCCGAAGACGAAGGCCACCAGCCACGGATACCGGTGCACCAAGCTCTTCCGGCCCCGGTGCCCGACCACGATCTCGCGGGCCAGCATCACGATGGAGAGGGCGATCGCGGCCTCGACCGGCGCGCGGTCCACGGGCACGTAGCCGAGCACCGCCAGCCCCAGCGTGATGCTGTGCGCCAGGGTGAACGAGGTGATGGTCTTGACCAGCGACCAGAATCCCCCGACGAGCAGGAGCAGTCCCAGCACGAAGAGCAGGTGATCGATCCCGAAGAGGATGTGCTCCCCCCCGAGAATGAAGTACGTGCCCGCAAGCCGGCCGGTGGTGCCGCCTCCGGCGCGCAGATCCGCCAGCCGGATGGGCACCGAGCGGCCGTCGCCGCGAAAGTAGGCCGACGCCTCGGTGCCGTCGCCCCAGCGCACCAGCGCGACCACCCCGGCCAGCGACCAAGGCAGCTCGAGGCTGTCGTCGAAGGTCAGTTCGGTAGCGCACTCGAACGCGAAGCCTGCGCTCACGAGCACACCCGCGGCCTCCGAGCGAATCGGCTCGCAGCGCTCCGGCAGCACCCCGCGCAGGTCGATGATGGGCGACACCTGGGTATCGACGATGGAGAACACGTACCGGGTGTCGCCGATCTGGTCGAGGTAGACGCGGGCGACGGAGGTGACGTCCACGTCGTGGGTGGGAACGGGGGTTGGGGACACGCCGATGAGCACGAGGAGCGCTGCGAGACCGGCGATCTTCATCATCGCCCCTCCGATTCCTCGATGACGATGTTGTAGCGCTCCCGCAGTCCCCGGACCGCCTGGTCGAGCCTGGCGGCCTCCTGGCTGGCGACCCAGTCGAGACGCACCCGCTCGCGCACGCTGTCGAGGGGCGGAAGCTCGGGCGTCGTCTGCTCGACGATCCGGAACCAGTGCTGGCCGCGAACCGTCCCGTGAGGCCCGATCCAGCCTTCAGTGTTCGCACTGAGGATAAGCTCGGCCGTCACTGGCCCGAAAAGCCTCCTCAGGTCGCCGCCCGTCACCTCGCGCAACACGGACGATCGCACGTCGGGGCTCTCGGCCAGCTCCTGGGCGGACCCGCCGGCCCGCAGCTGCTCCTCCAGGTCTCCGGCTGCGGGCGAGTCCCCGGCGATGACGACCTCCTCGATGGTGAGCGTCGACTCGGGAGTATAGCTCGCCCGGTTCGCCTCATAGAACTCCCTGAGCTCGTCCTCGGTGGGTTGAATGACATCCCCGCTCAGGACATGCAGCATCTTCTGCACGAGGATGTCGTCGATCCTGCGATCGGCTTCAAGCCCCATGTCGAGCGCCTCGCGGACGAGAACCTGCTCGTCGATGTACGCATCCTCGACGAGCTGCCGCTCCTCCGGGCTCAGGGGAGCGCCGCGTATCGCCTCCAGCTCCGCGATCCGAACGGAAATCTGCACCGGATCGATCGTGATGACGTTGCCGCGCCACGATTCAAGCGCCGCGTTCGCGGCGAACAGGACGGCCGCCAACAGCACGAAGTGGGAGGTCGGTTCGCGCAGGATGCGTCGGAAGAGGGGCGTTGCCGATCTCGGTTCAGCCATGCGCGTGCACCTTCAGGGGCTACCGGGCATCGAGGCCGGCAGTGGTCCAACGGGGTCGTCAAAACGTACTGCGGCAAGGATGAGCCGGACAGACCGCAGGCCGCGCGCGCGGCGGGCCGAGACCGTGCAGGCGGGATCATCGAATGCGCGGGTAAGACCCCAGCACCTTGAACATCGTCGCCCGGGCCTGGATTCCCTTCAGCGCAGCTCGAATAATCGCGTCCTCGCGATGGCCCTCGATATCAACGAGAAAGATGTAACGACCGAGACTCCGGCGGTCCGGCCGGGATTCGATCTTGATCATGTTGATGTCGCGGGAGGCCAGCTCCTCGAGAGCCCCGTGGAGGATTCCCGCCGCGTCCTCGCTGAAGTCGAAGCAGATCGAGGTCTTGTCGCGACCGCTCCGGGGCGTGTCCCGTGGGTGGGCTAGGGCACCGTCCTGTTACTCTTCTTGGTGGCGTGCGTCTGGAAGCCCAGAGATACCGATGAGCCCAAACAATGCTGGCCTGGCTGCCACGCTGCGGCCATGGAGTACTATGAGGATCCCGACAAGAGCGGTACGCCGGCTCTTCCATACCCTGGTGGGCGGATTCCTCTGCATCTCATGTGGGGAGCCGGAGCGTCGGGACGCTGCGGTCCGTCTGACCCAGGATGCTTCCACGGTCGCTCCTCTGAGTGGCATCTCCTCGATCGCCTTGGTCAACGAGACCACCGCGTGCGTGATAGACTCCTATGAGGTGCAGATCCACTGCAGTCGGCGATCCGGCGTCAGCGTGGGGGTATTCGGTCGCAGAGGGGAGGGCCCGGGTGAGTTTCGTACGCCATTCTCCGTTGTGCGCGGTCCCAGCGAAACCCTGGGCGTCATCGACATGGATCTCGGGCGCATGTCGGTATTCGAGCCGCACGGTGAATTCGCATTTCAGCTGAAGCTGCCCGGAATCGCATTTGTCCTGGCCAGCTCCTCCTTCTCTTCAACCGTGGTTGGAACGTACCTGAAGAGAGGCAGCCGTGGTCGTGTGTACGAGCCATGGCAAGGTGAGGCGGATGTCTCTTCCGGAGCGACAGTATGGGAAAGGGTCTTTTCCGGACACACAGAGGAGCGAGGCAGGATGTGAGACATCATCCGCCACAGGCGGATTCTCCTACGGGAGGGCCTCTCGGGGCGGGAGCCTCGTGTTCCCTGTTTGCGACGGTCATCTGGTTGTCTTCACGGACCGCGACGACCCACAGGGCGTTCTGCTAAGAGCCGACGACCATGTTCCGAGGCTACCCGACAGATGGGAGGTGGAAGCCTACCGTCGAAGCCGGCGGGATGCGGCCCGGAGCGGCCGCTTTGTGCCTCCGCAGTCTGTACAGGAGTACGCGCGTACACCGAAGCCGTATCTCAGGACACTCCGCTTTGATGAGCAGGAGAGAATCTGGGTGCTGACAAACCGCAACGACGCCGGCTTCTCGTATCTGGATGTCTTCTACCCTGCCGGATTCGCGGGCACTGTGCGAGTAGCGGGCCGTGCGGCGGCCTTTGATGTCCTGGGTTCCACGCTTGCCGTGCTGGCTGATCGCCAGGTGGCGTCGGATGACGCCGATGGGATCCCCGAAAGGGAAATCGACTGGTACGACGTCGGGCACCTGGAAGTCGAGCTAGCTCGAATGCGAGAGAGCCCATAGACTACTCGCCGGTTCCACGCGCAACACCCGCCGGCCGCTCCTGCATCGCGGCTACTGCGCTGTCCGAAGACGACGAGCCCGACGAAGAAGCTCGGCCAGAGGGGGCGAGCGCGCTTGCTGGACAGCCATGCATTCCCAGAATACGGGAATCGCGTTCGTTGAGACAGGGGGTGGGTGTGGAGGGCCCACGGTCCAGGACTGGGGTGAACGGTTTTCCCTGTACGTGCAAGAAGTGATTATATTCTCTGCCATTGTCAGTACCGTGACGATATCTTACGTGTTGTGACGATTTTCTGAAGAGGAGGGCAAATCGTGATTCGACGGTGTCGGTCGTGAACCACCGATGGCCAGCCCTACCCGAACCGGGAACGCCTGCCGGCTACGCGGCGCTCATCGCCGAGTACGATCTTCGGGTACCACCTCCGTCACGCCTGGTAGCGATCGCAAACCGCCATCATCCCGACTCCACGCGCCAGTGGCGCATGTTCGCTCCGAGTCTCGCACCCGAAGAGAGCCTCGCGGACCAACTCGAGTTTGCCGTGAAATGGGAGGGCGCAAGCCTCGCCGTGCTGCGCGCGCTCTTCCGGCGAGTCGGGCCAGCGGACATCGTCCGGATGGTGCGCGACAAGCCTACGGGCAAGTACACCCGTCGGATCTGGTTCCTCTACGAGTGGCTGATGGACGTGCGGCTGGATCTGCCGGACGCCGGCAAGGTGAAAGCCGTTCCGGTGGTGGATCCCGAACTTCAGTTTGCTCCCGAGAGCGGCCCGCTCTCGCGACGCCACCGAGTCCGGAACAATCTCCCGGGTACGCAGCGCTTCTGTCCGATGGTGCGCCGGACCCCCGAACTCGATCGCTATGCGCGGATGCGGCTCGATGCGGAAGCCCGGCAGATCGTCGGACGGACCCACCCTGAAATCGTCCGCCGCGCTGCCCAGCTTCTTCCCTACGACGACAGCAAGGCGTCCTTTGAGATCGAGGGAGAACACGCGCGGCAAGATCGACGCCTGCGTTGGGCCTGGGCGACCGCCGACGCCGGCCGTCGCGACCTCACCGACGATGAACTCGAGCGCCTGCAGAAGATCGTGATAGGCGATGCGCGGTTCGTGCAGCTTGGGCTCAGGACCGAAGGTGGATGGATCGGGGTGCGTGACCGGGCGACCATGGATCCCATCCCGGTGCACGTCAGCGCACGTCCGGAGGATCTGCCCGACCTCATCCGGGGGCTCGTAGAATACGCGCAGCAGAATCAGGCAACGCCCTTCGATCCCGTTGTAGTGGCGGCCGCCCTGTCGTTCGGCTTCGTCTACATCCACCCGTTCGAGGACGGGAATGGACGCCTCCACCGCTGGCTGATCCACCATGTGCTGGCCCGCGCCGGCTACAACCCGCCGGACATGGTGTTCCCGGTGAGCGTCGCGATGCTGAGGCGACTCACTGACTACCGTGAGGTTCTAACCAGCTATTCCCGGGAGGTACTCCCTCTGGTCGATTGGCGCACGACGAGGCGACACAACGTCGAGGTCCTGAACGACACGGTCGATTACTACCGTTTCTTCGACGCAACGGCCCACGCCGAGTTCCTCTACAAGTGTGTCGAGGAGACAGTGACCCGGGATCTTCCCGGGGAAATCGCGTATCTGGAGGGATACGAAGAGTTTGCGCGACGCGTCCAGGAGGACATTGCAGACATGCCGGAGACAACCACCAACCTGCTGGCGCAGTTTCTCCGGCAGAACCACGGCAGGTTGTCCGAGAGGGCGCGTGCCTGCGAGTTCAAGGGGCTGTCCACGGAGGAGGTGGAGTGGGTGGAGGAGTTGTACAGGCGATGTTTCGGCAAGGAAGTGGTAAATCCCGGGAAATGCTCGACGGCTGCAACTCGGTTTGCGTAGATTCCTGAGGACTCTGGCCAAGGGCGCGTTTGGAGGTCGCATGATGGCACGATGAAAGAAGTGTACCTCGATTACAACGGGTCGGCGCCGCTCGATCCGCGTGTGGCCGAGGCCATGGTGCCAATCCTCATGGAAGGCACCGGCAACGCATCCTCCACGCATGGATTCGGGCGGCGCCAGACCGCCAGAGTTGACGAGGCCCGCGAACGCGTCGCCGCGCTCGTCGGCGGTCGCCCTGCGGATACAGTCTTTACGGCGAGCGCGACCGAAGCCAACAACCTCGCTCTCCGCGGCCTCATGGAAAGGGCACCGACAAACCGGCGCCGGATCGTGATCTCAGCGGTCGAGCACGCTTCCGTCTTGCGAACCGCCCGATGGCTCGAAGACCGGGGGCTGGCGAAGCTGGACATCATCCCAGTGACCGCCGGGGGGTTCGTTGATCTTCAAGCCTTGGATACGCTGCTCGATATCGACGTGCAGCTAGTGTCGCTGACGGCGGCGAACGGCGAAACCGGAGTGCTGAATCCGGTTCGGGAAGTGTCCGAGCGAGCCCATTCGGTCGGGGCGTTGGTCCATTCTGATGTCACGCAGTTTGCCGGTAGACTTCCGTTCGATATGGAGCGTTCCGGTGCGGATCTCGTGTCGCTCAGCGGTCACAAGATGTGCGGCCCGAGCGGTGTCGGGGCCCTCGTGGGAACTCGCCACAGCCTACGGCGGCTGGAACCGATCATTCACGGAGGCGGTCACGAACGGGGGCTGAGGTCGGGCTCGTTGAACGTCGCCGGCATCGCCGGGTTCGGTGTGGCGGCCCGCATTGCCGCCGAAGACCGAGAGTGCGAGTCGGCTCGTGTTGCTAAGCTCCGTGATCGTCTTACGGCTGTCCTGAAATCGAAGCTGCCCAGCGTTTCAGACATCGGAGACGTCTCACGCAGGCTTCCGAACACGGCCAACGTCCTCTTTCGTGGCGCCGATGCAGACGCGGTCGTGATCAACATGGAGCCCGTCGCGGTGTCTACAGGTAGCGCCTGTAGCTCGGGCTCAATCGAACCTTCCCGGGTACTCCTCGCCATGGGACTATCTCGTGCCGCGGCCTACGAAGCGGTTAGGTTCAGCCTAGGCCGCTTCACTACACCGGAAGACATCGAAGCCGGTGTCGAGCGCGCTGTCGCGGCGGTTGAATTCGTTCGCAGGATGACCGAGGAGGTAGCCTAGGTGCGATTAGTCGAAGCGGCCGTGAAGTCGTTCGCTAGACACGAGACGTTCCATCCCCGTTACGGGTGGTTTCGCAAGGCCTACGCTTTCGTGGAGAAAGACCCTGGCGTCTTCCTCCGGAGGGACGCCACCGTTGAGATCGGAGTTGGCAAGAACATGGTTCGGGCCATCCGCTTCTGGGGCCTCGCCGCCAAGCTCATCAGGGAAGACAAGAGGTCTCGCAGCAGGCGCGTGCCCAATCTCATTCCCACCGATCTAGGCCATAGGTTGTTCGGCAACGCCGGATGGGACCGGTACATGGAAGATCCGGGGACACTTTGGCTGTTGCATTGGATGTTACTAGCGCCACCCTCGCGGCTGCCCGTGTGGTGGCTTGCCTTCCACGAATTCCATGCCGTCGAGTTCACGGACGACGACCTCCAGGCGGCCATCAACATGCAGCTCGACGCCGCCGAGTGGACCAAGCCACATCCATCCTCAATAAAGAAAGACGTGAGCGCTCTGCTGCGTACATATGCTTCGCCGGACCACTCCAAGCGCAAGCGCACCGGCATCGACGACATCCTGGACTGTCCTCTTCGTGAACTGAACTTGATCGGACGCTCGGCCACGACGGAGGGCTACCGGTTCACGCTGGGTGAGAAGCCCACTCTGCCGTCGGAAATTCTGACCTACACCGCCTTGGACTACATCAGCCGCACCAAGACGGGCGGGAACACGATCACGCTCAGTCGTCTGGCTCGTGAGCCAGGTGCTCCGGGGAGGGCGTTCAAGCTTACCGAAGGCGAATTCCTCGCCGGGCTAGAGCCCGCCGTTGCGCGCACGGACGAGCTGGACCTGGTGGGCACCACGGCCGGTTCCCAACTCTCGTGGTCGGAAGAGCCAAACCAGGTCGCCAACAAAGTCCTGGATGCGTACTATAGAGAACCAGCCGACAACTGCCAAATTGGCATGAAGGGGAACAAACTGATGCATCCTGCTGTCGCAAGGCTGCCGTAATGGAAGTCCTCGCCGACTACATTCGGGTCCTTCCCCGATTCTCTCGCTCCGCGAATCTCGAACGTGATTCCGGCCGACCCGAACCGCTCGACGGATACATCCTTACCGCGCGCGCACTCGATGCCATTACGCGGATTACGGCGGTTGCGGCAGCTGAGCCATCGGGAGGCGCTTGGTCGCTCACCGGACCCTACGGCTCCGGCAAATCGTCGCTTGCTTTGGTGCTTGACGCCGCATTCGGCCCCGCCAGTCCGACGCGAGATGTCGCATGGAAGCTGATGGGCGACTCCTCCCCGCACATTGCAGAGCTGATGCGGCAGGTCCACCAGCGTCACCAGACCCTTGTCACCGGATTTCATCGTGGTCTGGTTACCGCCAACCGCGAACCCCTCAGCCATACTGTACTCCGGGGACTCCATAAAGCCGTCCTGGGCACCTATGGCGAGATTCCTCCGGCCACCAGGTTCCGCGCCGCCGCTGCGCTCAGAGGAGCGCTAAAGGATGCAGCGACCCACGATCCCCGACGAACCGGACCGTCGCCAGCGGCACTAGTCGAAGTTGCCTCTTGCTTGGCAAGCGATGCACCGCTGCTGCTGGTGATTGACGAATTCGGCAAAAACCTGGAAGCGATTCGAGACAGCAGCGACGCCGACCCCTATTTGCTCCAGCAACTCGCGGAAGCAGGCCAAGGTGTGGGGCTTCCCATCTTCATGCTTACGCTGCAGCACCTTTCCTTCGAGGACTATCTGGCTGATACCGACGGTCCGCAACGGCGGGAGTGGGCCAAGGTGCAGGGGCGTTTCGAGAACATCGCCTACATCGAATCGGGTAACCAGAGCCGCGCTCTCATCGGGACCGTCTTCAGAGTCCAAGACGATGGACTCAACAACCGCATCGCTCGCTGGGCCCGGGTCCAGGCCAGGACTATGCGCTCACTCGGCATCACGGACCTCGCGGACCCGAGCGTCGTGGCGTCCTGCTATCCGCTTCATCCTCTTGCCGCCGCCATCTTGCCCGAATTGTGCAGCCGATACGGGCAGCACGAACGTACCATGTTCTCCTTCCTGACCAGCCCGGAGCCGGCAAGCGCGGCATTCTTCTTGGAAAGCACCAAGTTGCCGAAGCGGGGACGGCTTCCATCAATCGGTCTCGACACCGTCTACGACTATTTTGTCGCCAGCGGTACTCTGGGGACTCTGTCCGACCGCCAATCGAGCCGCTGGACTGAGGTAGCAACCCGACTGCGGGACATCCACGGCTTTTCCAAGCGACAGACGCAGCTGGCCAAGACGATCGCCATACTCAATCTGGTGTCGACCACGGGCGTGATTCGGGCGTCCCGCCCCGTGCTCGCCCACACCGGCACCCATGTGAGCGATACGCTCGCCGAACTTGAGACGGCAGGCATCGTTACCTATCGGGACTACGCCGACGAGTACCGGCTTTGGCAAGGAACCGATATCGACATCCGGCGCCTGCTCGACGCCGCCCGGAGGAGAGTGCAGCTCCGGCCCCTGGTTGATATCCTGTCGGCGAACAGCAAGCCCCGCCCGGTAGTGGCGGCGCGGCATAGCGCGAAGCACGATGTGTTGCGTGTGTTCTCCAGACGTTATGTGGATGGCAGTGAGCGCATCGAGCCTCTCGATCCGTTTTCCCCCTATGACGGCGAAGCATTGCTCGTCGTTGGGTCACTTCACCAAGAACTCGGCCTTACCCGCTCCTCGACGGCGGCAAAGCCGACAGTCGCTGCAATCCCGCAAGACCTAACCGCGCTAGACCAAGCGGCGCGTGAGGTCGCGGTCGTGACGAGCGTACTAGAGGATCCATCGGTCAAAGAGGACTGGGTGGCCCGGCGCGAACTTGGGGAGCGGTTGGCGGAGACACGCATAGCACTCGAACACTTCCTCAATGCCACATTCAGCGCTGATGCCTGCATGTGGGTTCTGCTCGAGGCCTCCGGTGTGCAGGAGCTGCGAGCCGGTCGTGGCAGCACCGCACTATCGCAGGCAGCCGATGCTACGTATCCGTTCACACCGACGGTCCGCAATGAAATGCTCAACCGTACTGCCCTGACCTCCCAAGGAGCGAAAGCCCGGCGTCTCCTGCTCAAGGCCATGATTGAGCAGGGTTCCGAGCCAGGCTTGGGGCTAGATGGCTACGGACCGGAGGTCGCCATGTACAGGGCGTTTCTGGAACGCACCGGACTTCACGGTGGCGACTCCGACACGGGCGCGGTCTTCCGCATGCCCACCGATGTCTCGCTTCAGCCCGCATGGCGAGTCCTCGAAGGCGAGTTCATGCGCGCCAGGACTCGCCGCATCAACCTCAACGACATCTACGCGGCGCTGCTCTCTCCCCCCGTGGGGATGAAGGCCAGCGTCATTCCGGTCTTCGTCACAGCGGCGCTACTCGCCTTCAGCGACGAGATCGCGATCTACGAACATGGCACCTTCATACCCCTGCTTACTACCGAGATGTCGGAGCGGCTGGTCCGCAACCCACGTCACTTCGACGTGAAGCACTTTGCCAATACGACGGGTGCACGTCAGCAGGTTGTCGATGCACTCGCAGAACGGCTCGGGGTGCGGCCGGGGTTCCGAAGACACCGAGTTGCAAACGTCCTCGCCATTGTCGGTCACCTGGTCTCCCAAGCTCGGCGGCTCGCCAACTTCAGCCTGCACACGCGCGACCTGAGTCCCGCGACCCTGAGAGCGAGAGAGGCCCTCTTGGCTGCAGTAGAACCTGACGAACTGCTATTCGGAAGCCTTCCGAGTGCCCTCGGACTTCCAACGGTTCCTCCAGACACAGGCACCTACGCCTGGACAGATCAGTATGCCGAGCGTCTCGCCGAAGCCCTCGCCGAACTTGGGGGCCGCTACGACCGACTGCTAAGCGAGCTCCTCGCACTTCTTCTTGAGACCGCCGCCGAGATTTCGCCGCTCGCCGTCAGCGGCCAAGCGGCTGCTCTCAAGAACGAGGTCCTGAACCCAGAGATCCGGGCATTTGTCCTAACCCTCGCCAACGACAGCGTGGACACGGACAAGGACTGGATCAGCGCCATCGCTACCGTCGTGGCAAAGAAGGCTCCCGCAGAATGGACCGACGGCGACAAGTCACATTTTGACCACGAGCTCGCCCGGCAAATAGCCGCATTTCAGCGACTCGTTGCGCTTCACGCCGAGCGCCGAGCCGACGGTGGCGGCCCGTTCAGCGCGATCCGCGTAGCCTTCACTCGCCCGGATGGTAGTGAGCACATCCGGCTAGTGGGAGTTGATCACCACGAGCGTGAAGACGTAGCCAAAGCCCTTGACCTCACCCTCGACGAGTTAGCAAGAAGGATGGGTTCACGGCATCGCGCGCAACAGGCGGTGCTCGCACTGCTTGGCGAACAACTCCTACCAGAACAAACGTGCGGACAGCCGGAAGACCGGATAGATTCGTGTACCAAGAGGATAGAAAATGGCTGACACCACTCGCCACATTTGCGGCATCTCGGGAGGTAAAGACTCCAGCGCGCTCGCCGTGTACCTTCGGGAAACGGTGCCCGAGATGGAGTACTTCTTCTGTGACACCGGTGCCGAACTCCCCGAGACATACGAGTACCTTACCCGCTTGGAGGTCATCCTCGGCAAGCCGATCGCCCGCCTCAACGCGCTACGGGGCTTCGACCACTGGTTTGAGGTGTTTCGCGGGACCCTGCCTTCTCCCCAGATGCGGTGGTGCACAAAAAACATGAAGATCAAACCGATCGAGGAATGGATCGGTGACGCGCCGGCGACATCTTACGTGGCGATACGCGCCGACGAGTCGAACCGGAAGGGCTACATCTCCACTAAATCCAACATCCAAACCCGGTTCCCCTTCATCGAGGACGGCATCGACCGCGATGGGGTAATGCGGATACTCGCGGATGCTGGTATCGGACTCCCGGAGTACTACGATTGGCGGACCCGATCTGGGTGTTACTTCTGCTTCTACCAGCGGAAGGCTGAGTGGATCGGCCTTGCCGAGCGGCATCCCGAGTTGTTCGAGCGAGCTGTCGCCATCGAACGGAAAGTGCTTTCCGATGCGGGCGTTTACGGCGATGCAGACTTTGGCAGCCACGCCATGCGCGGTCGGCAGTACACCTGGTCAGGAGGTGAAACCCTGCTGGAACTGAGATCCCGGCGGGACGAGATTCTGGAGCGGCACGAAGCCGCCGTTTCACGGGCTGCCAAGAAGCGCGTGAATCTCCCCCTCATGGAGGTGTTGGGCGAGGCACTAGACGAAGAGGATGATGCGACGCCGTGTACGGTGTGTGCACTTTGAAAACCAACGACTAGCGTTTACATGGTTACACCCGTCGGTTCTGGCTCGCATGCTTGGGAAAGAGCCTCTTCTCTTATCGCGCAGTTGTTGGTCGCCGTCGGCGAGTTCAAGCGAGTTGGCACACTCGCTGAGGCATTACAGGCTGACTTGGGATCGATTGCGTCCGCTATGGATCTGACATCTGAGCTGGACGCTATCCCGATTCGGGCTCTCACCGGCGGGCGGCGCCCTGCCGACAAGCTAATTGCCGACATCGTCACGATGCTGGAAAGCTTGACGGCTAGGGATCATCTGATTCTTGAGGAACGCCTTTATTGCTCGAACCCCAGGACTCTTCAGGATATCGCCGAGGAACTGGGCGTGTCTCGAGAGAGAATAAGGCAGCTCGCAAATCGTCTGATCCAGCGAATCGAGACGACGATTCTTCCCACCGTTCGGGCCATTGCCGGCCTGCTCCGGTTGCGGATTGGGCCAGTCGCCATCCAGCAGGAGTATGATCAAGACATCAGGTTGGTATCGTTGGGCTATGCCGAGCCAGTCGCGGGATTAGCGGTCCGCATGATCGCCAAGGAGCTGGGTTATTCCTGCGCACACGGGATTTGTCTCGACAACGAAGCTCAAGTGGTTGTCGAGCAGTTAAGGAGCGATGCTAAGGCTCTCGCGGATGAGGTGGGCCTCATTGACGAAACCAAGCTTCGTTCGCTGCTCCCAGAGGAAGATTGGGATCGCTACTGGGCCTGTCTTCTCCCGCGATGTGAGCTTCATCGAATCGGCAAGTGGTTAGCGTTGCGGCCCACTGGCAGAGCGCGAGTGAAGGCGGCTCTCCTTGATCTCGGTCGAGTAGCCACGAAAGAAGAGATAGTGGCGATGTCCGGCCTTGCTCCGAAACAAGTTAGCGGCCAACTGTCCGTGATGAACACCGTAGTTAGAGCCGACAAGACTCGTTGGGGCCTCGCGGATTGGGTCGACGACGTGTACGAAGGAACCCCGGCTGAGATCATCCAGCGTATCAATGAGGACGGAGGTGCCACTTCTCTAGATAGGCTACTAGAGGAGTTGCCGAGACAGTTTGGTATCAGCATCGCGAGCGTCATGGCATACGTCCGAACTCCGCAGTTCTTGATCCAAGATGGCTATGTTAGTATGGCAGACGAGTCATCCATCGTCCTGCGTGATCTCTACGACGTGATCCACGGGTACACCGCTAGCGGCGACCCATACTGGACGTTTGGTGTTGAGAAGCTCTATTTCGATGGATACAGTCTGATGGCCTTTCCACCCGAACTTGCCCGAGAGCTAGGCTGTGAACCAAACAGTAGTATAAAAGTACGGGTCACTCACCCTGAGGGGTGTGGCAAGGTCTCTGTTCACTGGCGGCTCACCTCGCCCAATGGCCCCAGTCTTGGCTATCTTGCTGGGCCACTCAAAAAGCTTGGTGTCAGCCGTGGAGACCGCGTTCAGTTAGTGATCAAAGGCCGCGAGGTCTGTGAACTTCGGCGCGATAGCGTGAGCGATGCAACGTCTGCGGGCAGTCTGACCCCATCGGGGGATGCACTGCTTGAACGCATCAAGAATCGGCGAAGAGGTGTCTAGCAATGCTTGTCGGCCGCCAAACCATTCGTCCGGGGCTGTACCGACTCCCGGACGACCCCGTCGGCCCGCGCGTGCTCATTCCAGGATTTGCGTCTGCCACATCGGTCCGGGGAGCCTTTGGCTGGTTTTCGGCCGGATGGATTGGCAGGCTAGCCCCCGGCCTCGCCGAATACATCAATCGCCAAGACACTACCCCGATCACATTCACCGTTGCGCCCACGCTGTTTGCTGCCGAGCGAACAGTCATTGAAGACGCGTACGGCATGTCAGCGGACGAAGCGTCACAAAGGGTCACCGATGTGTTCGTGGACGGAAGGGCACAAGCATCCGCACTCGGGCGTCACGCATTGGACTGCCTTGCCTGGATGATCGCCACTGCACGGTTGCGCCTTCGCATCGCCGTCCCCACTCCTGAATCCAACTACCACCCGAAGATTTGGCTTTTTGACGATGGTGTGCACCAGGTTCTTGCACGTGGATCCGGCAACGCCACCGCGCACGGCGTAGCCAGCGGTGTCGAGCACCTTGATGTTGACGTAACCTGGATTGCGCACAGTCGGGCTCGCGTGAGGGAGGGGATGGGAATCCTCGACGATTGGGCCAACGGACGCAGTCGGGGCATTGATCGCGTGGTCGAGCTTCCTGAAGCACTCGAGCAGGACATTATTCACACCGCCCCCGAGAAGGCACCAGGTCAATCAGATTACAGGGGAGCAGTGAGCGAGGACCGCAGTCCCGCGTGGGCGATCGATCCGACCGAAAGACTCCGAGCAAGGCTCGCGCCGAGCGTCGATCCAAATCCCCGTCGCCTAGCAATCCCGAAAGAGTTGAAATGGCAGGAGGGACCCTACGCTCATCAGGGCGAGGCCGTCATAGCGTGGGAATCACGACCAGAACCCCAACGTGGCACCATCTCCATGGCAACAGGTGCTGGGAAGACGATTACGGCCCTGATATGTGCAACCCGCGTTCAGAATCGACTCGCTGACAAACCCCTCCTAATAGTTATCTCTGCACCATCACGACCGCTTGTTACGCAGTGGCAAAAGGAGGTCTTGGCATTCGGGCTCAAGGCCGTCGCACCAAGCCTAGAGCCTAACACCGACTACGCCCTGACCAACCTGTTCCGAGGACTAGCTGCAGGTGGAACCCATGTGGCGATCGTCACGAATAACCTCCTCTGCTCAGCGAAGTTCCAATCCACTGTCGAGCTCAAGATCGGACGGAACGACACTCCAGTGCCCACAATGTTGATCGCTGACGAAGCTCACACACTGGGTGCAAAGGGATTCCTCTCGCAAAAGCCAGACTTCTTTGGGCGTCGGCTCGCCCTCTCAGCCACTCCTGAACGCCAATACGACCCCGACGGAACCGAAGAAGTGTTTGAGTTCATGGGGCCGCCGGTCTATGAGTTTGGGCTTGATCGGGCAATCGGGTTCTGCCTGTCTCCGTACAACTACTACGTCCATGCAACAACACTCGACAGCGCCGAGCTCGAGGAGTTCCGTGCCCTCACCCGCCGCATTGGGGCCGCCATCGGTAGCGGCATCAAGGATGACGACGATACGCTGACCAGCCTGAAGATCGCGAGGCGAAGGATTGTGGAGACTGCGTGGTCCAAGCTGCCGCTGCTGCAAACAGTGCTCGAGCAACGCAAACCGCGCTCGTTGAAACAAGTACTGATCTACGCCTCATCCAAGAACCCACAGCAATTCAACGATATTGCGGCTATGCTCACGAATCTTGAGATTCGATGGGCTCCTGTCACTCAGGATACCACTGCTGTACCAAGACTCCTAGCCCGGACTCTAACGGCATTTGCCGACGGTGGTTATCAAGTCCTCCTGGCTAAGAAGGTCCTGGATGAAGGGGTAGATATCCCCAGCATCAGAGAAGCGTTCATCGTAGCGTCTTCGACGGTTGAACGAGAATGGATCCAACGGAGAGGCCGCGTGCTCCGCCGCCACCCCAATAAACCTTGGGCGATCGTTCACGATTTTCTCGCACTACCCCCAGCACAGACGCTTCGATCTGACGAAGCAACTAGCATGAAGAAGATCATCCGGACCGAGTTGGGTCGTGCGTACTCGTTTGCCTCACACGCCAGAAACGCTGCGGGACGAGATGGCGTGCTATCCGACCTAGAACGGATTAGGATCGCATACTGGCCCGACGGGATGAACTCACCTATCCTTCGGCGGGCCGGTGACCAAGCCGTAGCTTCAGCAACGCCGCGAGGGAGACCATGGTAAGCAACTACGACCGGATCTACAGGGAAATCAAGAAGGAAGCGCAACACCTCGTTCATGAGGACGGAATCGAGCCAGAAGCGCTCGTCATCTTGACTATGGACATCGTCGATCTTGTGGATCAGCACCGGACCAAACACATTCACGGCATCAACCAGGAGATCAAGAGGAAGATCGAAACGACTGCGGTAATCCGACCGACCTCCGGGGAGTAGTAGCAATGCTGAGACTTCGTCGAGTTGAGATCACTAGGTTTGCGTGCTTCGACAACATCGTGATCGAGCCTTCAATCGATTCCGAACGTCCGCTCACGGTCATCCGCGCCGAAAATGGCTCAGGTAAGACCACCTTTCTTCGGGCGCTCCGATGGGGCATGTATGGCGAAAAGGGATTGCCGGGAGATTCCGCGAGGTTTTCTGTCCATCCTGCTTGGTGGCGTCCAAACGACGACCGAATCAAGACTGAGGTCGAGATTGAATTCGAGACCGATGGATCTACTCGACACGACATGCAGGGCAACGCAACGTCCACGGTATACCATCTCGTGCGCTCCGTAACGACGATTGGCAAGCCTGCATCGCGCGATGACGAGCCCGATTTCCGTCGCATTAACGAACAAGCTCAGCTAATGACCAAAGGGGACGATGGCAGATGGAACCCACATACCTCGGGAGTTGATCTTGTCATCGAACGGCTTCTCCCGTGGGACCTCCGCGACTTTTTCGTGATGGATGCAGACGAAGCAGCGGATTTCGTCGGTGGTAGCGAGAACAAGGTGATGTCCCGCCGAGCCGTAATCGACAAGACGACAGCGGCGGTTCACAGCCTCTTGGGTATCGATGTATTCAAGGCGGCCTCGGAACGCGTGAAGAAGATCGCGAGAGATTTCGGTGCGCAGGCTACTAAGGCTATCGGCGATGCCAACCTCGACATGCTCCAAAAAGAACTAGATCAACTGCGCGCAGAGAAGACGGAGCTCACAGATAAGATCTCGGACCAGCGAACTCAGAAGACCGAACTCGAAGACCGGCTCCGTCGCCGTCAAGACGATCTTGAGACAGAACTCAAGGGTGTTGGAGCGGCCGACGAACTAAGGGTCCGTCTTAGCCAAAACCGCCGCCACTACGAACGAGCCATCAATACACAGAGAACAACTCTTGCGCGCCTCGTTAGTCACATCGAGTCAACCGATCTTCTGGCTTCCCTGGCAAGAAGCAAGATCGCCAACGCATATGCGACGCTACGCCCTCTCTACGAACAAGGCTATATCCCACTCAAACACGTCAACTTCGTACGTGAACTCCTTGAGTCGGGGGTCTGCGTCTGCGGTCAGAACCTCTCCGACGATGGCATCCATCGCGCACATGTAGAAGATCGTATTGCGGAGTCCGCAGAGCAGGAGGAGCGTGCGAATTACCACGGTCTACTCCATGACGCCGCCAAGTCGCTCATGCAGCGAGCTGCTGCCAACCACTGGGAAGACCAGAGTACGCGGTTTACCGGGGACCTTTCCGCCCTTCGTCAGAATCTCTCTGATTTAAGTCTTGAGAAGCAAGATATTGACAACAAGCTCGACAAGATTGATGAAGAGAAGATTCATGTGATCCGAGATGAAATCGATGCGCTAGAAACTCAAGTGGAAACCCTCAACCGCAAGTTGGCCGTTGACGAGGTCGCTCTTCCACCACTCGTCGCCGACATTGGCTCACGCGAGAAGCGAATCCGACAACGCCACCGGAACGAACGAGCAGCTGCCGATCAGAGAGCGGCTGAAGGCATGGCGAAGCGCGTCGCTGAGGCGCTCGACCGGGCATATGGAACGATCCGGGCCAAACAGGTCAGTGAGCTCTCTCAGCGGATGAACCGCCTTTTCGCACGGATGGCCGCCAATGTATCAGACGACGACTTCGTCAATTTTCAGGGCAACAAAGCAACGCTCAAGATGATCGCCGAAGTCGGTCTTCGCCCCGTCGATTCAAAGTGCGAGGACTACGAAATCTGTGCGATGAATAGTCGGGCTCGTGCCATGCCACCGATTGAGATTAACGGAGCGTCCCGGCGCGTGCTCGCGCTGTCGTTTGTCCTCGCGCTATGCACTGAGTCGAAGACCCAGGCACCGCTCGTCGCTGACTCACTGCTGAATTTCATGTCTGGCGCCGTACGACGCAACACACTGCGCGTGACCGCAACAACTTCCAGTCAGCCTATCCTTCTGCTGACCGGATCCGACCTTGGAGCATCGTCGGAAGCGGAGATCGTAGCTCGATACGCTGGCGCAACGTTTACCCTCACCGGACAGTGGGATGCGATCGATGCTGGCCAAGGGGGAGATGTTCTCAAACGGACCGTGACGCGCCCAGTGGCACTCGTGTGTGCGTGCGGTCCACGTCAATACTGCGAAATCTGCGAAAGAACTGGTCAGGCCGACTCGCCAGGCTGGAGCAGGCGCAACTAGGAAGAAGCGGATGAACTACTTCACAACCCTTCTGTCGTCTCAGGCTCATTCGTTGCGTCTTCCGCGTAAGTCCAGAGACGACATCCAGCGGTTCGTGCAACAGCACCAATCGGGGTCCACGAGCCCTGAGATGGCCCCTTTCCGTCGCCAGTTGGACTTCTGGGCTTTTGCCGTTACCTCGGCCATCGCATCTGGAACCCCACCGCTCAAGGAACCCTCTATTCGCTGGGGCTACAAGTTCGCCGATACCCGATCTGTGCAAATGTCAAACGGGCTGTGCGAAGTGCTCGCGGTCATCGCCTTGCCAATGCTAGGACTCGATCATGACGGCGTAGATGATCCGCGCCAGATCATCGAAGTCGGAAACCGGTTCGCCGGTGCTGGCTCTTCGGAGCTAATACGAAAACTCAGCGATCCTGACCTACGCATTACCGCTCTCGACAAGGCACTGGAGTTTGCGCGCTCTCTTAGATTCAAACTGCCCAATGAAGCACAATCCGACCACCAAACCTGACACCGCTAAGCGATGGGAAACAGGATCTTACGTCCGGCTCGTTTGCTGATTCCGGCGCATGCCGATCAGTGATGCCATTCGATGCCGATCACGGATTCCAGAGCATGCCGATCACCCTGGAGTGAGCGAGTAGGAGCGCTGGAGAACCTGTTGTAGCGACGCCTTCTTCCATCCTCGCCGAAGTCCCCCGAGACGAGGAGGAAGAGGGTGTCGCAGAGAAGGTTGTCCATGCGGAAGATTCGAGAACTACTGCGCCTGAAGTACGAGCTCGCAGCCACCGCGAGATCGCCACCTCGCTCGGCATCGCCAACAGCACGGTGAGCGACTACGTGCGGCGGGCAGGCGCGGCGGGCTTCTCATGGCCGCTGCCGGAGGGGCTGGACGACGCCGCGCTGGAGGCGGCGCTGTTCCCGGCCCCGCCGCCGTCGCGGGTTCCCGGACCGGAGCCGGACTGGGGCCACGTCCACCGGGAGCTTCAGCGCCACAAGGGCGTGACGCTGCAGCTGTTGTGGCTGGAATACCGGGCGGTTCATCCGAACGGGTGTCAGTACAGCTGGTTCTGCGAGTGCTACAGGGCGTGGCGAAAGCGACTCGACGTGGTCGTGCGGCAGGTCTACCGGACAGGCGAGAAGGCGTTCGTCGACTACGGGGGGCCCAAGTTCCCGGTGGTGGACCGGGGCACCGGGGAGGTCCGCGACACCATGGTCTTCGTCGGTGTCCTTGGCGCCTCGAACCACACCTTCGTGGACGTGACCTGGAGCCGTGCGCTGCCGGACTGGACGATGTCGCATGTCCGGATGTTCGAGTTTTGGGGCGGGGTGCCGGAGCTTGTGATCCCGGACAACGAGAAGGCCGGGGTCCGTGAGGCAGCCGCTACGAGCCGGATCTGAACCCGACGTACCAGGAACTGGCCACTCATTATGGCACCACGGTGCTGCCGGCACGGCCCCGCGCTCCGCCGGACAAGGCGAAGGTCGAGGCCGCGGTCCAGCACGTCGAGCGCTGGATCATGGCGCCGCTGCGCAACCAGACGTTCTTCTCGCTCGGCGAACTCCGCGACGCCATCGCGCCGCTGCTGGCCGTGCTGAACGAGCGGCCGTTCGAGAAGACCGAAGGCAGCCGCAGCAGCTGGTTCGAGGATCTGGACCGGCCGGCGCTCAAGCCGCTCCCGGCCCAGCGCTACGAGTACGCGGAGTGGCGCAAGGCACTTGTCAACATCGACTATCACATCCAGGCCGGGCGCGCCCTCTACAGCGTCCCCTACCCGCTGGCCCGCCACGAGGTAGACGTTCGGATCACGGCCCAGACCGTGGAGATCTTCCACAAGCACCGCCGCGTCGCTGCTCACCTGCGGATCCACAGGAGAGGGGGATACGCGAACGAACCGTCGCACATGCCGGCCGTCCACCGCGCCCATGCGGAATGGACACCGTCGCGGCTCATCGCCTGGGGCCGCAAGGCCGGACCGCACACGGGCGCGTTCGTCGAACAACTCCTCGAGAGCCGGCCCCACCCCGAACAGGGCTACCGCAGTTGCCTCGGCCTCATGAAGCTGCTGCGCGCCTACTCCGCCGAACGCCTGGAGGCCGCCTGCCGCCGCGCGCTGGACATCGGCGCCCACAGCTACCGACGACGGCGACCAGCGCTCGCTGTCCCTGCCCGCCGATCACGCCCACGTCCGCGGACCGGACTACTACGCCAACTCCCACAACGGAAAGGAGTCGTGACGAACATGCTTCGACAACCCACTCTCGACCTGCTCCACGAACTGCGCCGGGCCGGCATGGCCCAGGCCTTCGAGGAGCAACTCGCCATGCCCGACATCCGCGAACGCGCCTTCGAGGACCGCCTCTCCCTGCTCCTCGACCAACTCGCCCTGGCTCGCGGACGGCTCATACCCCAAGCTCGTCCAGCGATTCGCCAGGACCTGGCTCCCGTCCTCGACGACTGGGGCCTCGCTTCGCTGACAGGCCAGGGACGCCACGATCTGCTCGAGGTCCTCGACGACCGCTACGCCCGCCGCGGAACCATCCTCGACAGGGTCGTCCTCAACAACGCCCACCGCATCACCCTCAAGGGCGGTTCCATGAGGCGGCTATACGACTCAACCCAAAAGGATCACGACCCTCACGACCACGCCTGATCCATCCATGTCCAGCACCCCTTCATCGATCCACCGTTCAACCCGGACGACTTGGCTCGGAATCGGTGGCCAGTTTGGCCCGAAACAGGTGGACGGCTTCGCTCGGAATGGGTGGACGAATTCGTCGGAATAGGCATGTGGCACGTTCGAGCGTGTATGAGCTGCGGGCCCGACGCGGAGAGCGTCCGGACTCCGATCGCCGGCAGCCTGGGAAGCGGGGTCCGAAGACGGCACTGAGCGACGAGGAGCTGTTGCAGGAGATCCGGGCGGTGTTGAAGGCGAGTCCGTTCCTCGGTGAGGGCCACCGGAAGGTGAAGGCGCGGCTTGTGGCCAAGGGGATCCGGGCCGGCAAGAACCGGGTGCTGAGGCTGATGCGGGAGCACGGGCTGCCGGCGCCGGTGCGGCGGGGGCGTCCCCGCGGAGATCGGAGCCACGGCGGTCGGATCCGGACCGAGCGGCCGGACGAACTCTGGGGCAGGGACGCGTCGCGGTTCTGGACGAAGGCGGAGGGCTGGTGCTGGTTTTTCGCGGCCGTCGACCACTGCACCTCGGAGGTCGTCGGCTGGCACGCCGCAAAGAAGGGCGACCGCTGGGCGGCGCTGGAGCCGGTCCGCCAGGGGGTGCGGGCCCAGATGGGCGGCTTCGGCAAGGCAATCGCCCTGGGCCTCGGTCTGCGGCAGGACTGGGGTTCGCAGTACAGGGCCAGGCAGCTCCAGGCCGAGATCAAGTGGCTCGGCATCCGCTCCACGCCCGCCTACGTGGGCGAACCGGAGTGCAACGGCGTCGCGGAGCGCTTCATCCGCACGCTCAAGGAGGAGCGCATCTATCTGCACCACCTCGAAACCCTCGAGGAGGCCAGAGTGATGATCGGGACCTTCATCGAGCGCTACAACAACGGCTGGCTCCTCCAGCGGCACGGGGTACATGACCCCGGCCCGTGCCCGCGGGAAGCTCAGCCGACAGGCGGCCTGATGCTTCAGCCGTCCACTTGTCCAGAAAACCCGGTCCGGTACAGGCCAAGCTTGCGGTTAGCACTCCAGAAGAGCACGTTCAGCAGTCTTCGAGCGGCAGCCGCTCCACTTCAATGCGGATTGCGACATACAATAGCCGCCACTGTCCGATCCGCAAAAAACAGGGGAGGACGCCTGCGACGCAATAACGCCGGTATGCATCGGGAGGCGAACTCTATGCCATCGCGCAGAATCAGCCTTCTGCGATGCCGGTGTGTCGGGTGATTACCATACCTCTGACACCTTGTGCGACCCCTCAAGTCAAGTGGCGTCATCATGGTTCTCCGGATTGGCGTCACCGGATCGCCTCATCGCCTTCAGTTCTCTTAGAGACGGCATTTTGAAGGTAAGAATTGTCAGCTCCATGAGAGTCATTCCGTAATATATCACCAACAACAGGGCCGTTGCATTCACAAGCGACACGATGGGTGTGCATCCTGTCGGCATCAATGGCTTGATGACTACTAATAGTACAGCGCCTAGGAACGTCCAGTTCAGGGACATGATCGCTGACTTGACGGCATTACGCGTCTCAGAGAGTTCCAATCCTTCGATGTTATCTTTCACCTTATCAAACGCCACCTGCAAGCTCGCCACGGACGCCAAAGTGATCGCAAGTACCACTCCAAGTAGATTCAAGAGCTCCTGGTTGACGAAATTCCGAAGAAAGGTATTCCTCTCGTCACTGAACCAATCGGTCAAGACAGAAACAATGACCGAAATGACAGCTAGTGAGATAAACACAAGCCGAGCAACATGTTTATTCACGATCCATTATCCTCTGTATCGCATTGCGGATACTATCAACAGATGACTTGATCATACCTTCTACTCTCGTGTTCTTTATTGAGTTGTTAGAGTTGTAGCCTTTTCCGTCCATGTCCTGAGCAGTGATGCTTCCACCACCACGCTGAACATAATCCACGGCGGTAGCTACCTCGGACGACTCCAAACGAAGGCCGTTGTTTGCGTTTAGTTTCAGCGACACCTGTTGCGCGTTCTCTTCGTCTCGCCATTTCTTCAGATCCTTGTCGAGAGCGTCAACGGACCGAAACATGTTGGGCACTATGAAGTTAAAGGTCACATTCCTAACGCGACCCTTGTGCTTTGTTGCGTATCGCCAAAAATCATCTCCATCAACGATTGGAGCAACTTCAATGACGTAACGGTCCGATGAGTAGCGTTGGTTGATTGCATCACACAACGCTCTAACCGTCGCACGGGAAGCCCCAATTTCTCGGTTCTTTTCAATCGCGATTTTCTGGCCGTCGTCATGCTCGGTCGGATCTACAACCATAACGGATGCTGTCCATGCATCCCTCGTTACTTCAGTGAGAGATCGTTCGGGGGGTTCATTCTCTTCTCGATTGATCAGTTTGCCTACCTTTCCAACAATAGCGTCTCCGTCGCCATCCAGAGCCACAAACTCGTGTCGGATGCCTCGACGCTCGAAGGGCTGCCGATCTTGGAATACTTGCCTGATCCAACTCTCTCGTGATTGTGGTTGCGCGTCATCTTGTTGGTTGAATGCGTGCAGTTGTGGGCGGACAAGCAAAGACAACCTAAATAGCTCAAAAACAGTTGCTCGGGGCATGCCTCAGTAGTCTTCGGATCAATAGCCGGTTAGGTTAGGGGCGAAGCGACAGTCACGGCGTGTACTTCCTCCCCAGCCGTGGGGACGCGGGATCGAGTGCGCTATCGCATTGCTCGATTCAGCTTGCTTCGGAAGGGAGTAGAGGCGCTGCCGCGTCTGCTGGAATGCTTGCTCTAGGTCAGGCCCCCTCACGTAATCACCCTCCCAATCCTCTGCTGCAGCATCCGGTTGAAGTTCTCCAGGTCCTCCGCCAGCACCTCCTGGAGTGCCTCTTCCACCTCGCCGAGGTGCGCCCGCAATAGACCGGATACTTCCCCGTGCTGGTCCGTCGGTCGGAAATCTGCGCTCGCCACCGCCCCCTGCAGGTAACGCAACCGCCCCACGATCATCGACGGCCAGCGCACTCCGTCGCTCCCTGTGTCCTTCAGCTGGATCAGCTCGCTCTCCACCTCGATGAGGGCCGCATCCAGCGCTTCCCCGGCCTCGATCAGGTCCTCCGCGCCCTCTTCGGCCTCGAGCACCGGCCGCAGGTCGTAGATCTGGCGGCGCAGCAGCTCGATCCGGTTCACCATCTCCGCGGCCTGATTGCGGTCGGCCATGATCTCCTGCACCAGCTCGGTCTGTGCGGCGACGTCCGCCATCGTGCCTTCCGAGTTGGGATCCTTCAGCACGGTCAGCGGCTGGCTTCCCATCTCCTCATCGTCGAGGAGCAGAGTCACGGTGTACGTGCCCGGTGGCTGAAGCGGTCCGCCGCCGCCGCCGAAGCCCCCACCGCCCACGCGATAGCCCTCGTCCGGCATCGGGAACCAGTCCGAGTAGAGCGGCTTGGTCCGCAGCCGGATCTCGGTCGGGCCGTCGCCGGTCAGGTCCCACCACACGCGGTTGAAGCCCGCGCTGTTGGTACCGTCCAGGGTCGTGACCTCCTCACCCGTGTTGTCGTCGATGCGCAGCTGGACCGTGCCGGCGCCATCGCCCAGCCAGTAGGTCAGCGGGGCGTCGCCCTCCGGGTTTTCGCCGTCGGACCAGTCGTCGAGCATGGTCGCGGGCTCGGTCACGGGGCGGAAGCGGTAGGCGTCGCGCGGCTCGAACAGGTGCGCGGCCGACGCGGCCACCTCGTCGGTCAACTGCTGCACCGGACCGAGGTCGTCGAGGATCCAGTACCCGCGCCCGTACGTCCCGATTACCAGGTCGTTGAAGTGTTCCTGCTGGAAGAGGCCGTAGTACGGCGTGGGCGGCAGGTTCGGCATGAAGCGCTGCCAGCTGTCGCCGTCGTCGTAGCTGATGTAGAGCGAGCTCTCGGTGCCCAGATAGAGCAGCCCCGGACGCACCGCGTCCTCCAGCAGATACCGCGTATAGTCGACGGGATAGTTGTCGACCCCGTCGGTGATCCGGGTCCAGCTCTCGCCGAAGTCGTCGGTGCGGTAGGCGCGCGCCTCGAAGTCGCCCACCTGATGGTGCTCGATGGTGATGTAGGCGCGGGCTGCGTCCCAGCGCGAGGCGTCGATGCTGCGCACCACGCCGTTGGGGGGCAGATCGGGGATGTTTTCGGTCACGTTGGTCCAGCTGGCGCCGTTGTCGCGGCTCACCTGCATGAGCCCGTCGTTGGTGCCCGCCCACAGCACGCCCGCCTCCACCGGCGACTCGTCAAAGGCGTAGATCACGCAGCAGAACTCCACGCCGATGTTGTCCGGGGTCAGTCCTCCGGAGATGGTCTGGCGGGACTTGTCGTTGGTGGAGAGGTCCGGGCTGATCACCTCCCAGCTCTGCCCGTTGTTGCGGGTACGGTGCACGTGCTGGCTGGTGACGTAGATGGTGTTGGGATCGTGCGGCGAAAGGAGCAGCGGGAAGGTCCACTGGAAGCGGAAACGCATGTCCTCCGCGGGCCATCCCAATGTCGACATGGGCCAGACCTCGACGTCCCGGAACTGTCCCCTGGCGACGTCATGGCGCACGACGATCCCGCCCGCGGCGCCGGCCCCGGATGCGCTCGACCACACGATGTTGGGATCGCGCGGGTCCGGCGTCGCGAAGCCGCTCTCGCCTCCGCCCACGCCGCGCCACTCCCCGCGCGGGATGCGCCCGTTCGAGAAGAGCCCGCCCATGCGCGAATTCGATGGCCCCCGGAACGAAGGTCCGTCCTGGCGGTTGCCCAGCACGTTGTAGGGGATCGCGTTGTCGGCGGTCACGTGGTACATCTGCGCGATCGGAAGCTGTACCCGGAACCAGGAGCGGCCCCGGTTCTCGCTGACCGAGAATCCGCCGTCGTGCGCCACCGCGATCCGGTCCGCGTTCAGCGGGTCGCTCCAGATGTCGTGGTGATCCCAGCCGGGGGCGTCCCCGGCGAAGAGGAAGTTGGTGGTCTCGTGCGTTTCGCCGCCGTTTCGGCTCACGCTGTAGCTGGACGACAGGAAGTAGACCTCGTCGCGGTCGTCGGGCGCCACGCCGCAGCGCGTGTAGTAGGCCTGCCGCGTCGCGAGGTCATGGCTGTATGAGACGAGGCGCGAGCTGTCGCCTCCGTCGCTCGTCCTCCAGAGCTCGCCCGAGTCGGTCTCCTCTCCGTCGATGGGCACCCCGTCTCCCGTCTCGATGAGGGCGTAGATGCGGTCGGAGTCGGACGCCGACATGCAGAGCCCGATCTTGCCGATGCGGCGCGTGGGGAGCCCGTTGCCCTCGATCTCGCGCCAGGTGTCGCCCCCGTCCATGGACACGTGGATGCCGCTCGCGGGGCCCCCGCTGTCCCGCTTCCAGGTCTTGAGGTCCAGGTCCCACATGCTGGCCATGATCTTCCGAGGATTGTGCGGATCCATGACCATCTCGTATGCGCCCGCCCCTGGGTCCACGAAGAGCACCCGCTCCCAGCTCTCGCCGCCGTCGAGGGTGCGGTACACGCCCCGATCCTCGGACGGCTGGTACGCGTGCCCCAGCGCGGCGACGTAGACGATGTCCGGATCGGCGGGATGGATGACGATGCGGCCCACCCGCCCCGTCCCTTCCAGTCCCATGTGCGCCCAGGTGTCGCCGCCGTCGGTGGACTTCCACGCGCCGTTGCCGATGGAGACGTTCGACCGGATGGACGACTCGCCCGTCCCGGCCCACACGATCGCGTGGTCGCTGGGCGCCACCGCGAGCGCGCCGATGGAGTGCACGGGCTGGTCGTCGAAGACCGGCTCCCAGTTGAGCCCGGCGTCCTCGGTGCGCCAGATACCGCCGCTGGCCGCCCCGGCGAAGTAGATGTTCCGGTTCCCGGGCACCCCCACCACGGACGCCAGCCGGTTGCCGACCGGACCGATGTGGCGGAAGCGCAGACCGCTCAGATGCTCCTCCGGGACCTCCTGGGCGGATAGCGGGACTGCCGGGAGCGCAAGGCCCGCAGACAGCCAGAGGCCTGCTGCCACCGCAAGGCCCGCAAACAGCAAGCGGCCTGCGACCAGCGTGAAACGGCCTGCGTTGGAGGGCGTGGTCATGCGGAACGCGGTCACCAATGCGGAAATGCGGGATACGGTCATGGTCCTGGCTCCACCGGATTTGGAAGCACCGAGAATCTGGAAAGTCAGCCGCCCCGAGCCATCAGCACCCTGTGGATCGCCTCCACGGTCGCGTCGGTCCGGAACTCGATCAGCCTCTTGCCGTGCTCCAGGGTCCGCTCGACCGGCAGGATGCTGATGCCGTTGATCGACGCCTTGTCGGCCGCGATGCGCTGCTGGAGCCGCACATGCCGCGGGTCGTCGTTCATGATGATCGACGTGATGTAGTAGTCGTCGTGGAGGCCCTCCAGCCGGGGATCCTCGTCGATCCCGAGCACCTCGCGCTGATACGTCAGCACGTCGCCGTAGTTGTAGTACTCGCGGATGTGGGCGATGACGATGTCCTCGTCCGCCCATGTCTCCGAGAGCTCCGTGGCCACGGCCGCCATGCCGCGCTGGTTCCCGCCGCTGTCGCCCAGCATGAAGATGCGGGTGAACCCCTGGGCCTTGAGGCTCACCGCCATGTCGCGCAGCACGGCCTGGTAGGTCTCCTGCGAGAAGCGGATGCCGCCCGGCGAGCTCGCGGTCTCCGGGTTGCCGGGCTCGATGGTGACGATGGGCGCGACCAGGGTGTTCCCGAGCCGGCGCGCGATCGCATCTCCCATGACCCGCAGCACGTGGTTGTGTTTGCCGGTCGTGAGGTAGGGCCCGTTCTCCTCGATTCCGCCGGTGAGGATCAGGGCCGTGTTGGTGCCCTCGCGCAGTGCGTCCCGGACCTCGAGCATGGTCAGCTCCTCGATCCAGACGTTGTCCAGGGCCTCGATGGGACGCTCGAACTCCATCATGTCGAGCATGTTGTCTCCCTGGGCGGCGGCCTCTCCCGAGCCTGCCGCGAAAGAGATGCCGAGGGCGACCGCAAATGTGGCCAGCGATGAGTTTTTCATGACGAAACCTCCAGACGGTGCGACAGCAGCTGCATGACGGAACCTGCATGACCTGACAGCAGGAAACTTCATGACCATGCGCGCGCGGGGGCGCACCGGCAAGACCGGCCGGCCCGCGCGGTCGAAATCGCTTCCGTCCTGGTTCACCGAAGGTCTCAGAGAACTCGGTGTGTTCCCATCACCGTCATCACGCTCCGCGACGATCGATGCTCGAATCGTCCCATTCCGCCATTTTCGCGCCGGGAAGGCGCTGCCAGATTGCGAATCGCCGATTGGTCGTCGATCCCGTTTTGGGCCCGCGTTCTGGCAATCGCGGCAGCAAGCGACAACATTAGGGAGACCATGATCGCCTTCGACACGCTCAGCGCAGCCACCAGACTGCGGCAGGAAGCGGGCTTCAGCGAGGATCAGGCTCGCGTGCTCGTGGACACCTTCGCGCAGTGTGTGGACGAGAGTCTGGCCACCAAGCGCCATGTGAAGGAAACGGAAGAGGCGCTGCGTCGGGAAATGCAGGAACTGGAAGCGTCGCTGCGTGGGGAGTTGACGTCGCTGCGTGGGGAGTTGACGTCGCTGCGCGGCGACTTGGAGCAGACCGAGGCGTCGCTACGCGACGAGTTGGAGAAAACGGAAGCGTCGCTGCGAGCCGAGATCACCGCATTGCGCGGCGATCTGGGGAAGACCGAGGCGTCGCTGCGTGGGGACTTGGAGAAAACCGAAGCGTCTCTGCGAGCCGAGATCACCGCATTGCGTGGCGATCTGGAGAAAACCGAGACTTCGCTGAGGGCCGACATGCGCGCGCTCGAACACCGCATGACGATCAAGCTGGGTGGCATCGTGGGTCTGGCGCTGGGAATACTCGTCGCGCTGGAGACGCTGGTCTTTTGATTGTCGGCACGGACCCGGTTGCGCGCGACACCCGCGTGTTGAGGCGGTGCCGTATCGATTTCGCGGCCGTGCATCGGGTCGTGGTGCACGAGAACATGCACGAGGGTACCTGGAACCACTTCAGCTGCAAGGTGCCCGGCAGACCCGGACACCTGCTCATCACGCCCGGGCAGACGCATTTCTCGCGCGTAACGGCGAGCAGCCTCGTCGAGGTCGGCTCGAAGGGAAGGCCGGTCGGCAGGGAAGGGCGGCTCAACGTGAGCGCGTGGGCGATCCACGATCCCATCCAGCGCGCGCGGCCCGACATCGTGTGCGCGCTGCACGTCCACGCCCCCTGGAGCACCGCCCTCGCCTCCATCGACGGGTGGAGACTGGATGAACGCGGGAGCCAGAACGCGGCCGTTTTCTACGGGAACTGCGCCTATTTCGGGTACGAGGGGCTTGTCACCGAGTCCGGCGAGGGAGAGCGCATGGCCGAGGCGCTCGGCGACAAGCGCGTGCTCTTTCTCGCCAACCACGGCGTGCTCGTCGTCGGGGACACCATCGAAAAGACGATTCTCTGGCTCTATCAGTTGGAGTGCGCGTGTATGAACGAAATGCTCGTGCTGCAGGCCGGCCGGAAGATTCGCCCGATGCCGATCGCGGCCGCGAAGCACAACGCCGAACTGTCCATCGAGTCCTGGGGCGAAGCGGGCTACCTCAGGGGCATGAAGGAAGTTCTGGACGCCGAGGGCCAGGACTACGCGGACTGACGCGGCGGGACCGCAGGCCCCCACGCGACGCAGTTCGGGATCTGCCTGGCGCCGCTTCAGGTTGGCGACGATCCTGCAGTCACACGAGGTCGCTCCTCGTCGGCCGAAGCGCTAGCTTTGTGGACATGCCGAACATCATGGAACGCGCGCGCGAGACTTCCGGACGGCTTGCTCCCATCCGGCTCGTGGAGAGCCTGAATCCCGGCGGCATTCCCGGCTCCATCCTTCGCTGCGCCCCAAGGTGGCGGCTCCTCTGCGTCGTCTTCGCGGCGTCCCTCACCTGGCAGCCGACTCCCGCCGCCGCGCAGGAACCCATCGTCGACGGGTTCCGCGGACACCCGTGGGGCAGCCGTGTCGACGACATCCCCGAGATCGCCGAAACCGAGCAGGTGGGCGAACGCGAAGGGCTGCGCATCTACTCGACGCCAGTGCGGCTGCTGGGCCGGGAGGCCCTCGCCGGCTACTACTTCCATCCCGATACCGGCGAACTGGTCGAGGGCGCCTACGTGATGGTGATGCCCCTCGAGAGCTGCCAGACCATCTGGGACCTCCTGACCCGCGACATCCAGCGCACCTATCCCGGGCTTGAGCGACAGGGCGAGTTGCCCTCGCGCAGGAACGCGCATCGGCCCGTCTACGAATCCGACTGCGAGTATTTCGTCTACAACCATCATCGGGAAGAATGGCGCATGGGGTTCGGAAACCCGGAGCCCCCCCACGACGAAGTACGCATGTGGATTCGCGTGAACGAACGAACGCCCCGGCTGCATGTGGAGTACAGGGGGGAGCGCGCCGAACCCCGGTAGAAACGCGGATGGCCTTGCCTTCCAGAGATTCCACGGCTCCGCCAGGGTGCAAGATCGTCAAGTCCCCGCATTCCTATCCACCGGGAGGGAAGATGAACTCCGTCACGCTCCATCGATCGCGCATCCCCGGCATCGTCCTCCTCTTCTCCCTCCTTGCCTGCGCGCCTTCCTCCGACGGCGGCGAGGGCCCCGACGGCGGCGGCATGGAAATCCGCGTCGAAATGGGCTCCGCGGATGATGGCGGGCTACCCGCCGCGATCCTCGGCACCGCGCCCGCGCCCCGCGGTGACAACGTCCACTATCTCGCCGCCGACGACGCCACCCGCGGATACCTGGCGGTGCCCGAGGGGGAAGGCCCCTTTCCGGCACTGGTGCTGATCCACGAATGGAACGGACTGGTGGACCGGGTGCGCCAGGTCGCGGACGCGATGGCCGATGAAGGATACGTGGCGCTGGCCGCGGACCTGTTCCAGGGCCGCACCGGAGCCAATCCGGACGAGAATCGTGCGCTCATGGCGGAAGCGAACGCCGATCCGGACGCGGTCATCGCCAACCTGAACGAGGCGGTGAACTTTCTGCGCGCGCGCGACGACGTGACCGGTGCGATCGGCACCATGGGGTGGTGCTTCGGCGGCGGCATCGCGCTCAGCTACGCGCTGGGGGGCGAGCATCACGACGCCACCGCGATCTTCTACGGGCGGCTGGTCACCGATCCGGCGGTGCTGGCGGGAATCGACCACGAGGTGTACGGCACCTTCGCGGAGATGGACGGCGGCATCCCGCCCGAACAGGTGAACCAGTTCGTCGACGCGCTGCGCGCCCAGGGCATCGAGAACGACGTCCACATCTACGATGCCGTCAACCACGGCTTCTGGTTGCGCGTGGACGGCGATCCCGAGTTGCGCACCGCCCCAGCACAGGATGCCTGGGAGCGGCTCAAGGCCTACCTCGAGCGCACCCTCGCGAGCTGACGGATCCCTCAGGCGAGGATCATGTGCAAGATGGCCGGACCGGAACCCGAGATGAGACTCGCTCGACAAGGGTTGGAAGTGCGCGTGCCCCGGGCGGCTGTCTCAAGATGGCACCGGCGTGCCGCTCTTGTCGGTCTGCTGGCGTGGCTGCCGCTCTTGCCCGAGCCGGGCTCCGGCCAGGAACCAGCCGAAGTCGATCCCTCCGCGGGGGACGCGGGCGCGGTAGAGGCCGAGGGGACGGCCCCCTCCAACCCCTTCGCCGGGTTCGAGACCCACTTCCTCTCCAACGGCGTCAGGATCTGGTTCAAGCACCTTCCCGGCGCGCCCAACGTCTCGGTGAGCGCGGGGGTGCCGGTCGGTTCGGACGCCGATCCGCCCGGCAAGGAGCAGCTCGCCCACTTCACGGAGCACATGCTCTTCTCGGACCACGACGGCCGCACCGAGCAGGAGATCAAGGACGCGGTGGAGGGGATCGGCGGGCGGCGCAACGGCTTCACCTACCGCGACCACACCTGGTACTACGTCACCATCGGCCGTGAGCACGGGCTCTTCGCCATCGAGTGGCTGGCCGGCATCCTCTCGCCCCACGAGATGGACACCGCCGTGGTGGACCGCGGGCGGCAACCCGTCGAGAACGAGATCCGCGCCCGGCCGCGCGAGTTCTTCGACCACCTTGTGGCCGCGCTCAACCCGGGGTGGCTCGCGCCCCCCGACTTCTGGGAGCGAGAGTTCGGCGTCGAGCGGCAGCGCGCCCCGTTCCCGGACCTGTGGCGGAGCCTGCAGAGCATCACCCCGGAGGATCTGCGCGGCTTCTACGACCAGTACTATTCGCCCGCGGTCATGACCGTCACGATCGTCGGCGACCTCGACCGCGACGAAGCGCTCGCCCGCGCCCAGCGCACCTTCGGATCGATCCCCGCGCGCCCGGTCGAGCGCTGGGCGACGGCGGCCGAGGACCCGGGGCGCGGGAAGTCCATCTACCGCTGGGGCTTCCAGTCCACGGCGCAGTACCAATCCCGCCACAAGCTCTTCTATGCCAACTCCGACGAGCTGCTGACGGCGCTGTTCGTCCGCGACCTCCTCAACCGCAGGCTCAACCAGCGACTGCGCTACGGGGAACGCAAGGCCGTGTACGGCGCGAGTGCCAACCTGGTCATGCGCGGTCCGGCGGCGTACCTGCAGGTGAGCAGCCGTATCGACGAAGACGACTACGACTTCGCCACGGCCATCATCGACGAGGAGATCGAATACCTTCGGTCAGGCTCGCTTGCCACCGCCGAGTTCGAAACGGATCGCGCTGCCGTGATCGAACGTCTTCGCGGCGCCAACCAGACCGCGGAGTCCCTCAACGCCTGGACCCGCCAGCTCTTCTACGACCCGGCCACCTTCACCGACTTCCCGGACGTCCTCTCCTTCTACGAGAACCTGACCCAAAGCCAGGTCGCGTCCTTCGCGGCCCGCACATTCGACGAGTCCCGGCAGGTGCTGACGGTGACGCGCACGCAGCCGCTCAGCCAGGGGATGGCGGTGGTTGCGGTTGCGGTGCTGGTCTGGATCACGCTGAAGGTGGTCGCGTGGGCGCTGACCCGGCCGGTTGAGATGAAGGCGATCCGCTACGTAGCACATTTCCGACTGCCCGTCCTCCTGCGGACGGCGTACGCCCTCGGAATGGTGGGGTTCGCGCTCGCTCTGGGGCGCATCGCCGCAGTCGGGATCGGGTGGGGGGTGGACCGCTGGATTACGCCCGTCGACGACTACCTCATTCAGCACGCCGGCATCGGCGGCCTCCTCGTCGTTCTGCTCGCCGGCGTCGCGGTCCTCGCGGCGTGGCCTCCGCGCAAGCTGCTGCTCTTCGAGGACCACATCCGCATCAAGTCGCGCGCCTGGCGCTCGCGCATCCTCAAGGCCGACGACATCGAGGAGATCGCGATGGAGCGCGGCTCCGGCGCGTGGCTCAGCCGGGGAGTCCTGCGAAGCCCTCCGCTCGCGTTCGGGCTGATCCGCCCCGGCATCCACCTCCGCCCCGTCAAGGGACGCAGCTACTTCTTCCGCGGCCGGGACACGGCGGAACTGGCGGAAGTGCTGGGCTCGTGGTGGGGAAGGCCCATATCACAGCGTCCGCTGAAGAAGCGCAGAAGGTCGCGGAAGGCAGAGCAAGCTGCTGAGGCGACCCGGGGCGCGCCCGCAGCGACGGGGCCTGGAGCAACGACATCCGGCAGGCCAGCGGCGACGACGCCATCCCGCACCACACCCGGCGTGACGATGCCCGGCGTCACAACCGGCGCAGCCGCACGCGGAGCCGCCCCTCCTCCTCCTCCCGGTCCCGCCGACCCCGAGGAAGACATCGACTTCGACAGCATCGGCCTCACCGAAGAGGAGATGCGCGAGCTGCTCGGGGACTGACCCCTCAGCCTATCCTTCCCAGCGCCGCGAGCGGGTACTCGTTGGTGATGCTTCACCCGTGCGCGATGCAGCGGACGCTTTGGAGAACGGTCCCGCCGACTAGGGGAACCGCTCGAACCTGCACTCCAGGTGCTCCACCATCCTGTCAGGCACCCCCGCCGCTGACGCGTATTTCTGCCAACGGCTCAATGAATCGACGACTTCGTCGATGACCGTGCCGCCGTCTTCCGGAAGGTCGTAGTTCCTCGTCGTATGCCGGAGCCAGCCGCCAGCGTCCATGGGGTCCATCAGAAACCCGAAGTTCTTCACGTGATCGTCGAAGTTGACGCGACGTTGAAGACCATCGGTCCGGAAGGGCGTCGGCAAAGACACCGGGCAGGCCCAGAAACGCCGGCTTGCGTGCCAGTTCGGGGAAGGCTACCGGACCGCGACGATGGAGGGGCAGGTGTAGTGGGGAAATGACGAGCCCGGACCCGCGAAAAGCCGGATCGTATTCGAAGGTTACGCGTCCCGTCGAGGACTCTCCCAGGATGCCGACATCCCGCTCCCAGAGTCGCACCCGCACCACGGCGTAGTCAGTCACGGGCCGCCCTCCTCGAAGCCCGTTGGCGCACTCTTCCCCTGAGCCTGGCGATTTCGTAGGGGGAAACTTCGGGCATCGGGACGAAGGCCTCGAAGGCCTGGAGACGACCCAGTCCGCGCATGACCCGGACCAGCTTCTCCGTGCCGATGCTGTGCCCGGCCTCGAGGCGGTCGATGGTGCGCGGGCTCACGCCCGAGTCGGCGGCCAGGTCCTGGACCCGCAGGTTCTGCTGGAGACGCAGCGCCTTCAGGCGCGCGCCGACCTCGCGCAGGACGTCGGGCGTGCGGCTTGTGGCAATGATCGTAGCCATAATCTTGACCTCCCTTCAACACATCGAAGATAGGTCAAGGACGTGTCGTTGGCCACAACGTCAGATATGGCGTGTAATCACTGAAAAAGGACGAGTACACGCCGTATATGGCGTGTTCCTGGGCTAGATTAGTCGACGATCGCCGCGGCCGTGCAACCTCGCTTAGCCGATCTCCGCCAGGGCCGCCATCACGTCCTCGTTGCTGGGACGGATGCGGTAGTTGACCTCGATGAACTTCCAGCGCACCACGCCCTCCCTGTCGATCACGTAGACGGCGGGGTGGGGGACCGGACGGCGGCTGTCGGCGTTGAAGAGGCCGTAGCGGTCGATGACGGCGTGGTCCGGGTCGGCCAGGATGTGGAAGTCGATGGTGCGGTTCTGCTCCTCGGCGACCCGGTCGATCATCATCTGCTGTTCCGGGCGCTCATCCACGGAGATGGCGAGGATCTCCGCGTCCGCCTGCTGGTCGGCGTCCAGCATTTCACTCAGCTCCCCGAGCTGACCGGCGCACCATGGTCACCAGTGGCCGCGGTAGAAGGCGAGGACGACGTTCTTCTGGCCGCGGAAGTCGGAGAGGGTGACGACGTCGCCGGAGTAGGCGAGGAGGGAGAAGTCAGGGGCGGGATTGCCGACCATGACGCGACCGGTGTCCTGCCCGGGCAGGTCGCGGCCGTCGGCGGGGCCCAGGTTCGCCGCCTGGCTGCCGGCTTCGGGCATTCCCTCAGCCGAGGGTGGCGCGGCGCCCTGGCGGCCGACTGCCAGGTAGAATCCACCCAGCAGCAGCACGGCCAGCACGATGGTCATGGCGCTTCGACGCGACATCATCTTCCTCCAGGGATGGATCTGGCTCAGTTCCTGGTAAGGCTGACGTAGACGCCGCGCACGAAGCGCTCGGGATCCTCGCCCCACATGGCGTCCAGGTCGGCGGTAGGACCGGCCGCGACCACGTCGTCCTCCGACATCCCTTCGGCGATCATGCCGCTCACGCGCTCGCGCACGGTGGAGAGCATGTCACGGTATGCCTGGAGGGAGGTCTGGTCGGTGATCTCGCCATGCCCCGGGATGATGCGGGTCTCCGGCGTCGTGTTGGCGAGCGCGTACTCGGCGATGGCGATGACCCCGTCGACGTTCCCGCCACTGTCCACATCGATGAACGGATAGCGCCCGTTGAAGAACGTGTCCCCCATGTGCACGGCGTTGGCGTTCGTGAAGAACACCAGCGCGTCGCCGTCGGTGTGGGCGCTGGGCATGTGGGTTACGCGGATGTCCTCGCCGTTCCAGTGGAAGCTGACCCGGTCGTTGAAGGTCACCACCGGCAGCCCCTCCGGCGCGGACTGCTGGGAACGCCCCACCAGGTCGGCGAACTCGGCGGGATTCAGGCGGCGGTACACGTTCTCGTGCGCGACGATCAGGGCGCCCTCGCGGCCGAGGTTCTCGTTCCCGCCGGTGTGGTCGCCGTGCCAGTGTGTGTTCAGTACCCAGCGCACCGGCATGTCGGTGACCTCCGCCACGGCGGCGAGGATCTTCCCGGTGAGGGGTGCGAACTGGTCGTCGACCAGAAAGGCGCCGTCATCTCCTACCGAGAGGCCGATGTTGCCGCCCGCGCCGAAGAGCACGTACAGCCCGTCGGCGACCTGCTCGGTGCGGATCTCGACCTGGGAGAAATCCTGCTGGGCCGCGGCCGACAGCGGGGCAAACCCCAGTGCGGCCACCGCGACCAGCATCGCGCGCGGCAAGCGCGCCCCGGGCCTCACTGGCAGATCTTCCGGCCGGTGAGGAATACGACCGCCCCGCCCACCAGGGTGACGCCGACGGATGCCGCGCTGGAACTGACGACGAACCAGATCACCCCGGCGGACATCACGAAGGTGGCGATCAGCAGGACATAGAAGATCAGAGGATTGTGGCGAACAGCGGTCATCGACAGGTCTCTCGTCTGGGAAGGCGCGGAGGGAGCCCGTCCGTACGTGCCGGGACGGGGTTCTTGATGTCGAATCTGCCGACCGCCGGAAGGTGTGTCAACGACGGATGTGGAGGCCCCGCGACCGGGCTCGCGAGCCTGTTGCCGCGCGCATCCGCAGACATGCGGCGACGGGGTTCCACGAGCGTGCAGGCCAGGGTGCCGTGAAGCTTGCCGTCAGCGGCCTCCGAAGCCCGGACTGTTGTCCGATCCGGCACCTCATCCGCATTCTCCTTCTGTGGGAGTTGCCCAGGAACAGCAGGATTTGCATGGCGTTCGAGATCAGACCGGGCCGCGACGTTTCCGATGAAATCCGCCGTGTCGCGCGGGAGGCCGTGGACCGCGCCATCGAGGCGCTCCAGGGAGCCCGCGAGGGACGGTCCAAAGGCGTTCACGACGCGCGCAAGCGCTTCAAGGCCATTCGCGCGCTGCTTCGGCTCGCGGCGCCCCGGCTCGGGCCGGCCTTCCGTCGGGAGAACCGCTGGTATCGGGACGCCGCCCGGCAGCTGGCGGGTGTGCGCGAGGCTCAGGCGAGCCTGGAGACGCTGGACCGGCTGGGGGACCCCGAAGATGCCGCCCTGCGCCGGGAACTGGAGGCCCGCTACGAAGCTCGACGCGGGCTCCAGTTCGAGGGCACCCATTCCCTGGCGGTGCTGGTGGCCGATCTGGAGGAGGCCGGGGAGCGGGTCGCGAAGTGGCCCCTCGCCGGAGAGGGGTTCGAGGTCATCGATTCCGGCCTGCACGCCACCTACCGAAGGGGACGACGGGGCTTCCGGCGGGCGCTGCGGGGTTCGTCCGCGACGGAACTGCATGAGTGGCGGAAGGACGTCAAGTACCATCGCCACCATCTGGAGCTGCTGGTCCCCCTGTGGCCCGATGTCATGACGGGGGCGGCTGCGACGGCCCGGCGGCTCGGGGATCTGCTCGGAGATCATCATGATCTGCACGAGCTGCGCGCCCTGCTTTCAAGGTCGCCCGGACTCGCCGGAGGCAGCCGCGAACGTGAATCGGTGCTGGCGTCGGCGGAACGTCGGTCGCGCGAACTGGAGGCACGCGCCACGGCGGTCGGCGGGCTGGTCTACGCGGAGAGGCCGGGCCGCTTCATCGCACGGATGGGCGCCTACTGGGACACCCACTCCGGTTGCCGGGCCTGACGGCGCACTGACCCGACACCCCGGTCCACGGTGTTAGCTTAGGCGCCCGCATCGATCACCCTCCAACTCCTTCACGCCCATGGACCGCGCCCACTTCACGCAGGCCACCTTCGAATTCCTCACTGAGCTCGCCGCAAACAACAACCGCGAGTGGTTCGCGTTGAACAAGCCACGCTACGAGGGAGATGTGAAGGCGCCGGCCCTCCGGTTCATCTCGGATTTCGGCCCCCACCTCGCGCGCATCAGCGCCCGTTTTCGCGCGGATCCCAGGGCCAACGGCGGATCCCTGTTCCGCATCTACCGGGACACGCGCTTCTCCAGGGACAAGAGCCCCTACAAGACATACACGGGCATCCAGTTCCGCCACGAGGCCGGAAGGGACGCGCACGCACCCGGCTTCTATCTGCACCTGGAGCCGGGCAGCGTCTTCGTGGGCTGCGGCAGCTGGCGCCCCGGCGGCCCCGCGCTGCGGAAGATCCGGGAAGCCATCGACGAAGATCCGGATGCGTGGCTGGAGGCGTCGCGGGACAAAGGCTTTCGGGCGTCGTTCGAGCTGTCGGGCGATTCCCTCGTCCGCGCGCCCAGGGGCTTCAGCGTCGACCATCCGCTCATCGTCGATCTTCGGCGCAAGGACTTCATCGGAGTCGCGCACCTCACCGAGGACGACGTCTGGTCCGAGGGATTCCTCGATGAATTCACCCGACTGTGCCGCGCCGCCGCGCCGTTCCAGCGGTGGCTGTGCGGGGCGATCGGGGTGGGGTATTGAGGGGCCGGATGCGGAAGCATTTCGTCTTGAGTGGGTACCGGTAGAGGAAGTGTCCAGAGGGAAGGAACACCGGTTGGAAAGAGTGCCAGTGGTAACGCGTCCACTCCAAGCCGCGCGACGAGTCTCCTCCGGCGTGTTTGCGCTGGTGGCTTTTCTTACGCCTGCCCAGGGCGCAGCCGGGCTTCAGGACACCGGCTCGGTCATGGGCCTGGTGCTGGATCAGGAGGGCCTTGAGCCGGTGTCCGATGCCCTTGTGGCGCTCCCGGAATTCATCCACCACCGCACTCGTACGGACGCCGACGGGTGGTTTCGGCTCCTCAACGTACCCGCCGGGGAGGTGGTGGTGCGCGTCGAAGGGGACGGATTCAGCACCCTCGTCGAAACGGTGGAAATCGCTCCCATGGAGGAGTCGCTGATCCACTTTCATGTCCATCGTGTCTCGGTCGTGCTCGATCAGCTCCTGGTGGAAGTGCCGCGAGTCGACGATCGTGGGCGCGGACACTCGGAAGCGCGCGTAACAGGGACGGGTGCGAGGTCACGAACCGCCGCCGACCTTCTGCTGACCGGCGTGCCGGGCGTCGCGGCCCAGCAGCCGCAGGGTGGAGTCGGGACCGGAGTGAGGATTCGGCTTCGGGGCGTGAACTCGTTCCTCCTCAGCGAGGAACCGCAGATCTTCCTGGACGGCGTCCGAATCGACGCCGGCGGACAGGATCGGGCGATGTTGACCCTCGAGCAGATACCCGCCACGTCCGTGACGCGGATCCGGGTGCTGCGCGGACCCGCATCGACATCGCGGTACCCGGGTGCCGCAGCGGGCGTCATCCTCGTTGAAACGATGAACCGGGGCGGATAGACGGCGGAGAGCCCGGGGCCGCACGATGGACCCGAGCTCTCGCCTGCCAGGCTGGTACCGGCCTCCGCACCCTGCGGAAGCCTCCGGTCCCCCGCGAGGGAGAGCCGAATCGGCTTCCGCAGGATGTCAGATCAGCTTCCTACCTGCTCGTTCTGAGCGATTGGGAAACAAGTGGTCGTGCCGTACACCTGACCATACTGGTCGACCCCGTCCGGGTGATCGGAGCCGGGTTCACCGAGGTATGGGATATTGAACTGCGTACCCCGCCAGCGCAGATGGTCTCTCTGGCGATGACCGCCTTCAACGAAAAACTCTCGCCGGCGCTCTTCGATCACTTGCCGAATGACATCGTCCTGGGTGGGCAGGTCTTCAGCGGTCACCGGCGGAATTCCGGCAGCGGTGTGGAAGCCGTCGAGAATACTGATCGCCGTGGCCAGGTCTCCTGTGATTGCCGAGGCCTCGGCAATGATCATGCGCGCCTCACGCGACGAGGCAATGATGACGTCCTGAGCCGCGCCCGCGACAAAACTCTCCGGCGTCTTGTTGTGGCGCCAGACGATCGTCGCGTTGTCGTGGCCGATAAGTCCGGTTTCCATGACCGTCACCCGGGGGTCGGGCATGCCCTTCCATTGTACGTTGCGGTAGCTCGGGGCTACCGTCGACTGCTGGTTGGTATCGAGCTCGTTCGTGTTCGCCATCGAGTTCTCGCGCCGGTTTTCGCCATACTCCCGGGTCGCGTAGAAATCAAGAGCGGGATCGTCCACTATCGACTGCGCGTCGGCGATGGCGCTGGAGTACTGCTGCAGGTCGAGATACGCCCGGGCGCGGCCAATACGTGCCGCCTGCACCAGTGCCTGACCCCGGCCCGTCCCCAGCGACCCCGCGATACTCAGGGCCTCCGAGAACTGCTCCACGGCGATCTCCAGGAGCTGTTCCGGTGTCCGGACCACCCCGTCTCCGTTGAGCGGCGTTCCGCAGAAGCCCTCGCCGAAGACCACGTAGATGAAGCCCCCGTACGTCCGCATCTCGGCCAGGTATTGGGTCCGGTTCGGGACATCGGCGTCGGAAAAGGTCTGAAGACGGTCAAAATGGCTCTCGAGCATGACCCTCGCCCGATGGAGCCGGCCAAAGATATTGTCCTGATACTGTGGGAGATTCGCCGGAATGTCGCGGAGCTGCAGCCGCCTTCCGGTGAAGTTCCCCGATGACTGAATGTACTCGTCCGAGTGTTTGGCTGCGAAATCCACGTACTCATCCCACGCCCACTCGAAGTCGCCGATGGCGGATACCCGCAGGGTCCCCGCCAAGCCGGGATCCTCGATGTCCTCGGCCGTGACATTACCCGGAAGATCCACTTCGAGGAGGTCGGCAGTGTCGCACCCCGCCAGCCCAAGGGCCACAAAAAGCGCCACAACGCCGCGCAGCCTCCACGACCACGGCACCATCTCGATCACTCTATTCATGACAGGCCCCTCTGTGGTTTCGTCTGGAATCAACAATCCGTTTCCGGATCCCTCCATCCGCGCGCCCATCACCAGGTCACCCGCACGGTCGCCAGGAAACGCTTGAACATCGGGAAGCCGTCCTGCGTATAGGCCGAAATCCCTCCGGGGTCGGTGCTCCTTGCACCAGTATCCCGAATCTCCGAATCGACGATGGGGTGCCCGAAGGCCTCACCCTGCGCTCTCCATACCCTCCACAGGTTCTGACCCGAGAGCGTCAGGTTGAGCCGGGAGGCACCGAGTCTCGCGGCCATCTCACCCGAGAAGGTGTGGCTCAGCGACACGCTGCGCATCGTGAGTTGGGAGGCGTCGAAGATCCCCGACGGGTTGACTTCGCCGATTTCGTCGTAGCCGAGGAAGATCGGGTCGGTTTTCTCGTTGATCGCCTTCGTGTTCCGGAAGAACAGGTGGGAGCCGGCCGTGATCCCGTCCACCATGGTGTGCCCGCCGACGTATTGCAGGTCGACGTAGAAGCGAGTGTTGTCCTGTACCGAAACGGTCGCGTTGAAAGCCAGTTCGCGTGTTGGAACAGTCGAGCCTCGGTAGACCTCGGGAGCGGTCTCTCCGCTCGTGCACGGCACGGGAGGACCTCCTCCCCGGGTGATTCGGGTGCCCGGAGCTGCGATCGGACCGCTCTCGCACATCACGTTTGTCGCGCGTGCCTGCAAGCCCGTGCCCACGATGTCGGACGACACCACCACGGGCAGGAAAATTGACCCGAGCGGGAAGCCCACTGCGTGGCGCTGGCCCGTCCACCCGGTGGTGAAGTTTCGTCCGAACACCGGAATCGGTGCCAGTCCGCCCAGATCGAGCACCTCGTTCCTGTTCATGTGGACCGCCAGGCCGAACTCGACCCCCAGCATCGAACCCTGGTATGCATCCACATTGAGGCCCAGCTCGATTCCTTCGTTCTGAATCTCTCCGATATTCCTCAGCTGGGAGCCGGGGAAGCCGGTCGAAGGCTTCACCGGAACGCTGATCAGGGCGTCCGTCCGCCTCTGGTCGTAGTAGGTGAACTCGAGGCCGACCCGGTCGTTGAAGAACCCGGCATCGAAGCCGATCTCGGTCTCCACGCCAACCTCGGGTTGCACGTCGGAGTTTCCGATCGTCGCAGGAGTCACGCCGCCCGCGCCCTGGAATCCCGGCTCCGGGTTATAGAGCCTCACCGCAGCGAACTGATCGGGCTGCTGTCCGGCTTTCCCCCAGGCTGCCCGGAGCCGCAGCGAGTTGAGCCAGTCCAACCCCTCCAGCGCGGCCTCCTCCGAGACCACCCAGCTTGCGCTCAGCTTGGGATAGACCACGAAGTCGTAGTCCGCCCCGAAGGCCGAGTTGTCGTCTCCCCGGAGAGCACCGGTCAGGAAGATCCGGTTCTGCCAGGAGGCTTGCTCCTGGACATACACCCCGACGGTCTTGTTGCTTGAAAACCCGTCGGATGTCTCTCGGACTTCTCCGGCGGAGATCGTCTCCAGACTGGGAACCGCAAAACGTGAGCCACGCCCCGCGAGCCACTCCGAGGACCGCTCGTAGTACTGGGCGCCGGACGATGTCGCCAGCGAGAGCCCGGCAAAAGGCTCGTAGGTCAACGTGCCGGAGTAGTCGAAGCTGTAGTTGTCCGTGTTGCGAAACTCGAGTCTCTTGTCGCCCTGACGGCCGCTGATGCCAACCCGCCCCGACGAGTGGCGGTTGAGCCGGAAACCGTTGGTCTCCGCCTGGTCCAGTCCCACGACCAACCGGTGGGTGAGCCATTCGAACGGGCGATGCGTGGCCGAAAGGGTATAGATGTTGCGATAGACCTTCTGACCGGAATCGAGCAACTCGTCGTACAGGTCCGGCAGATACGCGATATAGCCGCGGAAAGCACCATCAAGGGCGTTGGGCGTCCCGGTACCGATCTCGCAACCGCCGCCGGGGCACGACCAGTGGAACCCGGTGACACGCGCGGGCTGGCGCCCCGTCGTGGTGTGCAGCTCGGAGCGAATCCCCCCGAAGCCGAAGTCCACCGTCAGGTCGTCGCGGGGCAGCCAGTTGAGGTTCGCGCGTGCGTCCAACCTGTTGTTGGTATTGTTCGGGACGGGTCCTTCATCAAAGTCCCAGCCCAGCGTGAAGTGATACCGGACCGCGTCGGTGCCTCCCGAGACGGTACCGACGCTTCCCATGGGCATGCCGACCTGGAAGTGCTCCATGCCGAGGACCTCGTAGTCGCGCTTGAAGACGTTCACCTCCACGATCTCGCCGGGAGTGCACGGATCCGTCCCGCGGCCGGTGCAGGTGTAGAAGCTCCCCGGCCAATGCTCCTTGGGATCCCGATACCAGTTCTGCCCGACCTTCGTTGTCAGAGTGAATACGGGGGCTCCCCGGGCGCCTCGCTTGGTGATGATGTTGATGACCCCGTTCGACGCCTCCGTCCCGTAGAGCGTAGCCGCCGCCGGACCCTTGATGATCTCGAGGGACTCGATGAGTTCCGGGCTGATGTCGTTCAGTCGCGTGGACGGACTCTGCGTGCCCACGCCGAGAGATCCCTCGGCTCCCGGTCCGCCGCTGTTCACCCGGACACCGTCAATGTAGATGAGCGGCTGCCCCGAGAGGACCATGGATCCGGCTCCCCGGATGCGGATGTTGTTGCCGCCCCCGACGTGGCCGCCGCCGTAGGCCACGTTCACGCCCGGAACAGCGCCCCCCAGCATGGTCTCGAAGTTGTCCCGGGGAGCGATCATCTGCGTTTCGGCCACCGGGAGGGATCCGACCGTGGTCCCGAGCGAACGGGCCTGCTGCTCCCCTGCCGTCCCGGTAACCACGATCTCATCGAGGTTGATGGCCGTCTCGACCAGGAGGAAGTTCACCTCCGTGGCGGCATCGGCCGTAACCGTGACTGCCTGTTCGGTGGTACGGCGGCCGATCAGCGAGGCCGTGATGACGATGTCCCCCACGGGGACGTTCAGGAGAATGAATCTCCCATCGTTGTTCGTGGCCACATTGATGCCGGTACCCTGGACCTGGATCTCGACACCGCTCAGGGGCGTGAGGCTGTTCGCGTCGGAGACCAGACCGGTCACCGTTACGGTGTTCTGCGCCGCCGCGGCGCCAGGCACCAGCGCGAAAAAGCACGCCACGAGGAGTGGCATACTTCGCGCAACTCCCCCTCCCTTCCAGTTTGCGATCAGTCTTCGCATACACAAGTCGTACATGGTGGCCTCCGGGCTCATGGTACTTGGGGGAAACTTGATTCGAGCGAGACCCCCACGATGATTATTCGCTACACTATCCATCAACGAGCACTCGCACCGGGATCATCGGCGCCGACCAGCCGCCGGAAGTCCGGCCTCTCGTGAAGACTCTCGAAGTTGCGGTCCCGGGGCAGGGTGCGCATGCGACCGGGATTCAGTTCGACTGCCCGGCGGAGTGACTCGAGCGCATCCGAGTCCCGTCCCATGCGCGCCTGCACGGCCGCCAGAGCCACCCAGGCGTTGTCGTTCTCCGGCGACCTGTCGCGCGCGGCGGTGGCGGTGGCCAGGGCTTCATCCAGGTTCCCCTGCGCCATGCTCGCGTTTGCGTTGCGCACCATCTGGCCGGACCGGAAGAGGTTGAGCACGCGCCGCAGTTCCTCCAGCGGCCGGGGATGGTCGTCCACCCGGATGTCCACCACCCGGTCGCTGAACCCACCGCTCCCCGCGCGCGGAACCACCACCAGGATGGCGCCCGACTGCTTGCCGCGTGCATCGCCCCCGGCAGCCTCAGCGGCGTCGAGGGCGTCCATGAGCCGCTCCGCCAGCGGACCGCTGGACGACTCGAAGGAAGCCGCCATGGCGTCGACCACTTCGGGACCCGCCAGAATGTTGCCCTGCGCGCAGTAGTCCATGCCGCAGCGGTGGCCCTTCCAGTCGCTGGCGCCGGTGCCGGTCCAGGCCGCCGTGCGGCCCTCCATGTCGAGGATTGCCACCTGGCGCCGGTCGCGCCCCTCGTCGCTCGCCACCATCATGTCGAGCGCTTCCTGCGGACTGTAGCCGCGCTCGATCAGGTCGACGCCGATGGCACCGTACATGGGGTTGGCGGACGCCTGGTGGGCGATGACCGCCACACCACCTTTCGCGTGCATGGCCCGGTTGCCGGCCGCGAAGGCCTTGGACTGAACCCCCATGCCCAGTTGGCCGGTGCCCGGGTCGCGCGCGATGATGGAGTAGGTTGCCAGATAGTCGGGATCGTCCTCCTGCGCGGCTACGTCTGCCGGCATCCAGCACGGCAGCACCGCGAGGATCAGGAGGACTGCGATGGCGCGGCCCTCTCTGGTGCCCGCTTTCATCAGGACCTCCATGGTTGAGGATGGAACCCGGTGTACCGCGGTTCACACGCCGCGCGGGCGCGCGAACGGCAGGTACATCCCGACTACGACGAGAATTACGAGTCCTTCGAGGATTAGCGGATAGAAGAGCAGATACGAGGGACGGCGGGAAAGGTGTCCATCAGGCGACGCCGACTGCGGCCTGGCCGCAGCGTACGGGGCAATGGGTGCCCGCCAGCGGGCGCCTCTGTCGGACTGGCTCGCCGGGCTTGGTGCCGGGGCAAATGACCGGCAACCCGAGGACCGCGAGGCTGGTGTTGTTGAGAAGGTGGGCGCTGCCGAGCAGCACAAACGGGACTACGGGAGTGCCGGAGGGAAAAAACATCCAACATGTGCCTCCTTGCGCGCGGGCTTCCCGAGGGAGCGGAAGAGGGGGCCCGGGTGGCACAAGTCAGATTAGCGTTGCCGGACAGGCAGGGAAAGAGCAGGCCCGGCTCGGCCGGATTCCACGCAGAGTGGGAGGCGGAACCCGGGCCGAGTCGGCCTCAGGCCCTGCGCGGGCGCGCGAACGGCAGGTACATTCCGGCGACGATGACGAGGAGGAGTCCCTCGAGCACCAGCAGGTACCACGGCCACTCCGGGAAGATGTCCATGAGCGACGCGGACTCCGGCTTCTCCAGGATGTACAGGTAGTTCGAGCCCACGAGCAGGTTGAAGACGAAGATGACCGCCGCGTAGACATGGACCAGCGCGAAGGTGCGCAGGGTCGAGCGAAGATCCGGCATGTACTTCTCCACCAGGATCACCCACAGCCCCGCGACCACCAGCGTGGTGTGGGACAACATCGTCGACACGAAGCGCACGTGGGGCAGTGCGTACGGGCTGTCGGGCTGGAGGATCCCCTGGACCGCCCCGGCGATCCCCAGATAGTACATGAGCGGACGGGTCCACGGCCGGTCCGTCCACAACCCGTAGATGGTGACCCAGACCATGGCTCCGCACATGTGCAGCGGGAGGCGCTCCGCCACCACCCATTCCCCGTGGGACGCGTACCAGAAGTGTCCTTCCACGAAGGTGATCAGGAGCACGGCGCTCATGCCCCGCCTGATCCGGCGCCGGGTCAACTCGCTGCCCGATTGCCCGAGACGCAGGGTCCCATAGCCGAACACGGCGAGCACGGCCAGCGAGAACAGATGCGTGCGCCCGAAGATCACGAACGGATGCACCGGGTCGCCGGAGGCCAAGAAGGAATCCAGGACGCCTGCCTCCCCAGAGTTCGTGCTTCCACGGGGCCCGGAAAAGCCCGGATCGGAAGGCTCAGACTAGCGCTCCGCACCGGGCCGGGAAAGGGAGTTGAGGCCCGCCCGCTGCTCCTCCGGCCCGCGGCGACGCGGCAGCGCATCCGTCCACTCCGCTTGTTGCTTCGGTTACCCCTCCTTATGGTGAGTTTCCACCTTGCCACATCCCGCAAGCGGAGTCATGAAGATGCTGCACCGCCTGATGCCCTCCCTCGCCGTCCTCACGATTCTCGCCGCCGGCTGCGCCCCGGCTGATGACGCGCCCGACCCGGTAGCCGAAGATCCGCAGGCGCAACTCCTCGCCCGCGCCGCCGAGCTCGAGCTGCCCGGAGCGTACGTGCTGCCGCCGGGAGACGCGGTGGTGCATTCGACGGCGGGGTTCGCGAAGATCCTGTGCTCCAACGTCTTCCTGTCCGGGCTGGATCCGGACTTCGCCGCCGAGCACGTCGGCTTCTTCAGCGCGCCCGCCCGGTACCGCGGCGCGGTGACCGACCGGGTGATCGACTACGAGAACCGGCGCGTGCACCTCACCCTCGCGGACGGCACGGTGCGGTCGGCCAAGCTGCACGGCGACCAGGGGTGCCTGGCGCTCCCCATGGGCGAGGAGGAGCCGTACTACGAGACGGTCGAGGTGGTATCGACCCTGCCCGACGCCGAGACCACGCCCTGGCCGCTGGGCGACCTGCTCCCGGACGAGCCCTTTCCGGCCGACGTGGACATGGACAAGGTCGCGCAGGCGGTGGAGGCGGCCTTCGCGCCCCCCGAGGCGCTGACCGCGGCCTTCGTGGTCACCCACCGGGGCCGCCTGCTTGGGGAGCGCTACCGCGAGGGCATCGACCACACCACGCCGCTGGAAAGCTGGTCGATGAACAAGAGCCTGACCGGCACGCTCATGGGCATCCTGATCCAGAAGGGGGTCTACGACATCTGGCAGTCCGCGCCCGTTCCCGAGTGGCAGTCCGAAGGCGACCCGCGCCAGGCGATCCGCATCGGCGACATCATGCGCATGTCTTCCGGGCTGCGCTGCCGGAACCTGGGCGATCCGGGCGATGACCCGGACATCGGATACCCCGACCATCTGTACCTTTATACGGGCACCGTCAACTCGTTCGAGTGGGCGGCCGGCAAGGACCAGCAGTGGGAGCCCGACACGGTAGGGCGGTACCGGAACTGCGACCCCGTGCTCACCAACTACCTGGTCCGCCTGGGCGTTGAAGGGGAGCTGGGCGAGAACTATCACCAGTTCCCGCAGCGCCATCTCTTCGACAAGCTGGGGATGCGCAACTTCGTGGCGATGACCGATCCCTACGGCAACTTCCTGCTGCAGGGATACGGGTTCGGCAGCGGGCGCGACTGGGCGCGGCTCGGCAACCTGTATCTGCAGGACGGCGTCGTGAACGGCGAGCGCATTCTCCCGGAGGGATACGTCGAGTACGCGTCCACGCTCGCGCCCGCCTGGGTGGCCGACGGGCGCCCGGTCTACGGAGGCGCCTTCTTCTGGGTGAACGGTGACGGCCGCTATCCGATCCCGACGAGCGCCTTCCGCATGGCGGGAGCAGGGGGCCAAAGCACCATCATCATCCCCACGCACGACATGGTGGTGGTGCGCATCGGACACTACAGCGGCTCCGGACCTGGGGGCCAGGCGCTCGACGAGGCTCTGCGCCTGCTGATGGAGGCGGTGCCGGCGAACTGAAGGCGAAGCCAACGCGCGGGCGAGGCGCGGCCCTCAACGCGGTCCGTGCGCGGCCCTCAACGCCGTCCGTGCGCGGCCCTCAACGCCGTCCCTGCGCCGCCCTCAACGCGACCCGTGCGCGGCCCTCAACGCGGTCCGTGCGCGGCCCTCAACGCCGTCCCTGCGCCGCCCTCAACGCGACCCGTGCGCGACCGCACTCGCCGGTGGCAGCGGCCAGGACGACCGGTGCCACCGGCGGGGCGACTGCGCCGCAATCAGGTGCCTCCTAGCTGGTCCAGCAGTAAATGAGCCAATGCAGCGGCCAGCACAGGATCCAGTTGCCGTTGCCGTCGGCGTCCGGACGCCCATCGATGATCTCGTCTTCGACAGGTGGGGCGTGATCAGCGAACTGCGCGGCCGCCGGTCCGGTCTGCAGGGCCAGGGCGGCCGCGAGGGAAAGCGCGGCCGTCGTGAGGCGGTTCGGGGTCTTGCGTCGAGTGGTCATGTCCATGGTCTCCGGATTGAGGGTACGCTCCTGGCGGGCGCGAGTCCGTGGCCGTCGACCGCCCCGCTCGTCGTTGGCCTGAGGTGCCCTCATGAACCACACCGAACCCGGATGCCGGGGCGAGTCCATGGCTGGATGGGACGCCTTCACCGCGGCCTCGCCGCCGGGCGATCCGGACAGGCGCGCCCCGCGTCCCGGGCCGGTCACCCGACCGGCGGAAACCGTCTCTCGCCTTCAGCGGCTCGATTGGGTATTCTGGAGCGGTTCGAGCCAGGGTGGCACGGACGACGCATCCGGAACACCGGCCGGCGACACATCGGGGAAACGGCGACACATCCGGAACACGACCATACATCCGGAAACAGAACGGAACCGACAGGAGCGATACGGATGAGCGGAAGACTCGAGGCGATCTGGCTCAAGCGGCAACGTGGGGGCGAAATGAGCGCCGTCTCCGAAGCCGCCGCCGAAGCGGGAGGCGGGCTCGCCGGTGATGCGAACTTCGGACGTACCCGGCGTCAGGTCACATTGATCGAGAAGGAAGTCTTCGACGACCTCAACGACGAACTCGGCACGTCCGTCGATCCGGCCCTCAGGCGTGCGAACCTGATGGTGAGCGGCGTGAGGCTGGCCGAGACCCGCGACCGCAAGATCCGTATCGGCGACTGCCTGTTACAAATCCGCGGCGAGACCCGGCCGTGCACGATCATGGAGGAACAGCTCACCGGGCTGCGGGACGCCCTCGACCCCGGCTGGCGCGGCGGGGTCTTCTGCACGGTGCTGAGCGACGCGCGCATCCAGGTCGGGGATGCGGTGAGCTGGGAGGACTAGCTCCCGACGCGCATGGGGTGGAGCGTATCCCGAAGCTGAGTCGCGGGCAGGGCGAGCATATTCGGCGCCATCCGATACGTCCCTGTTCCGGCGTGCACGACAAAGAGCTGCGACAGACCAAGTGTCTCGTTAGCTGAACGCATCGAGCGGGTTACGCGAGGTGCTTCCGTTCGTTTGACCTCGAAGCCGAGGCGGCGCCCGCCGGACATCACCAGCAGGTCAAGCTCCGCACCCGCGTGTGTGGACCAGTGGAAGCACTGCTCCGGCGGGACGCGGAGCAGGTGAATCACCTGCTGAATGACGACTCCCTCCCAGGACGCTCCCACCTTGGGATGCGACACAACATCCTCGCGGCTGGTCAACCCGAGAAGCGCGTGAAGAAGGCCCGAATCGGCGATGTATATCTTGGGCGAGCGTACTTGCCGCTTGCGGATGTTCTCGAACCAGGGCTGCAGCTGTCTCACCACGTACACTGAAGTCAGCAGATCCAGGTAGCGCCGTACCGTCGTGTGCGAGATTCCGAACGCGCGTCCGAATTCAGCGCCGTTCCAGACCTGCCCGTGCCAGTGTGCGAGCATCGTCCAGAAGCGGCGGAGGGTTGTGGGCGGAATCCGGCTTCCCAGGCCAGGGAGATCGCGCGACAGGAACGTGCTGACAAAGCCATCGCGCCAGCGCCGGCTGGCAGGTTCCGTACGAGCCAGATAGGAGCGTGGAAACCCTCCCCGCAGCCACAGGTGTTCGAGGTCGTCGACCTCTTCCAGGCTGAGGCCGTCGAGTTCGTGAAACGCCACGCGGCCCGCAAGAGATTCGGATGTCTGCCGGAGGAGCTCCGGTGATGCGCTGCCCAGCACCAGAAACCTGGCCGGGGTTGCGGGACGATCCGCGAGCACGCGCAAGAGCGGAAACAGGTCGGGCAGCCTCTGGATCTCGTCCAGGACGACGAGCCCACGGAGCGGCCTCAGTTCCAGGCCGGGGTCCGCCAGCCGCGCCAGATCGGCTGGATCTTCGAGATCGAACCACGTGGTCGGATCCTGTGTCGAGGCCTGAAGATGACGGGCGAGTGTGGTCTTGCCGACTTGTCGCGCACCCAGAAGGGCGACGACAGGGAACTCGCCGATAAGCAGGCGCAGGCGCTGCAGGTGGTTTTCTCGGGCTATCTCCATCATCCTTGAAATATGAATGACGCATGTTCACATTTCAAGTGTGGATACCGGAAAGAATCCGCCTGCATTGGGGCTTGTGGCGGATTCTACCGATTCCGCCTGCTTTCCCCCGCCCGCACTCCTCCTGGAGGGCCTTCTACCTCCGGTTTCCCCCCGGCGGAGGGGGAGGCGGCACCACGGCCTCCGTCGTCTGCGGAATCCCCTTTTCCTTCCACGGGTCGAAGACGCCGAGACCCTCGCAGAAGTCGCCCGTGTCCAGGAAGTGGGTGTGCTCGCACTCGCGGCTGGAGCCGAGGTTCACCAGCAACTCCTCCGTTTCCGGGTAGGCGACCCGTACGAAGAACCCGGAGCGTCCGCCCCTCGCCATGTCGGCCGCGGACTGACCCAGCCGGGTGATGGCGGTCACGTCCGCGCCCTGCTCGACCAGGTACATGATGAGTTCGTTGTCGCCACGGGCCGCGGCGTAGTGGATCGGCCGGTACAGCCAGGAGTCGGCCAGATTCACATCCGCCCCGTGCTCGTCGACCAGGTACTTGACCGCGTTGAGGAAGTTGTCGGGGACTGCGCGCACGCTGAACGCCCCGAGCCCCTGCCAGCCGCCACCGGCTGCGGCATGGATGGGGTACGCGTTGTACGAGTCTTCGGGAATCCAGGGAAGGCCTGAATCCTCCTGCTGGCGCCCGTCCTGCTGGCGGCGCTCCCGCATGCCCACCGCCGGCCAGCGCGTGGGGATGTTGGGGTCGGCGCCGTGGGCGGCCAGCATCTTCATGGCTTCGATGTCCTGCGCGAAGGCGGCCCGGTAGAAGGGCGTGGCGCCCTCCAGGTTGATGCCCATCTTGGTGAGGCCGAACTCCCAGTACCACAGGTGCGTGTTGAGCTGGACGTTCGGGTCCGCGCCCGCGTCCAGAAGCGCCTGCAGCAACTCCAGGTATTCGGTCTGCTCGTTGTCCTGCGCGCGCGGCTGCGGGTAGTTGGACTTGGGCGCCCAGTGGGTCTGCAGCACCGCGAACACCGGGGAGATGCCGTCGGTGTCGGCGGCCCGGTCGGGATCGGCGCCATGCTCGACCAGCTCCATCGCCAGGTCGAACTGGCCGTTGATGATGGTCATCAGCAGCGGGCTGGTGCCGTCGCCGCTGACCTGGTCGATGTCGGCTCCGCCGTCCAGCAGCGCGAGTGCCGCTTCGACATGGCCCTCGCGAGCGGCGTGCAGCAGCGCGGTCATGCCGCCGGTCATGCCCACCAGCGTCTCCCGGTAGGGAGGACGCGCGAGCGGCGGGCCGCCGGGGTAGTCCGCGCGGTGCTGGACCAGATCGTCGGCATTGAACTGCCGCTGCGCGTGGTCGGCGCGCAGGAACTCGCGCTGGGCGGCGATCGCTTCCTGCACCTGTGCGGGGGTCAATTCCGGCTCCGTGCCCGGTTCGGCTTCGAAGCGGAGCCCTTCGATGCGGTCGCGCAGGAGCTGGCTGGCCTCGCGGTCGATGGCCACGCTGTGCAGCACGTCCACCACTCTGGTGGCCACGTTCGGGTCGGCTCCGTGCTTCAGGAGTACCTGAATCGCCGGTGTCCGGCTGTACGAGGCCGCAAACATCAATGGGGTCTGCCCCGCGGAGCCCTCTCGCGCGTTGACGTCGGCACCGTGTTCCAGCAACGCGGCTACCGCGTCCTCGCCGGCCACTACGCGCGCGGCCAGGTGGAGCGGGGTGGCCCCGCTATTGGTGGTGGCGAGGTTCGCATCCGCGCCCCTCTCGAGGAGAGAGCGCACCACCGCCCCGTGTCCGGCCTGGCTGGCCAGGTGGAGTGGCGTGTACGCCCCGATGCGGGTCGTCGCGCCGACCTCGGCACCCGCGGCCAGCAGCACGTCCACGACATCGCCGTGGCCCTCGAGCGCGGCCATGTGCAACGCGGTCATGCCGTCGCCCTGCGCCTGACTCGGGTCCGCCCCTCCGGCGAGCAGCGTCTGAACCGCTTCCGCGTCGCCCTGCCTTGCCGCGCCCATCAGCCCGGCATCCTGAGCCTCAACAGAGGCGGCCAGCGACGCCAGGAGCAGGGTCGCGCCCAGCACGCCCATGCGGCCGCGCTTCACCGCCTCGTCGGGGGCCCTCACGATCCGGCCTCCCGCAGCGCGTCGGCAAAACCGCCTCTGGGGAACGAGAGCGGGAACGGGCTCACGCTGTCCCCGAACGACCGCAGGTCGTCGTGTCCGATGCCCTGCATCAGGCTTACGAACGCGTCGGCCATCGGCGTTCCCTTGGGCGCCCGCAAGTGCATGTTGCCTTCCAGGGCGCCGTTGGCGTGCCCCATCAGGATGAGCGGGCAGCGGCGGTGGTTGTGCAGGTTGGGGTCGCCCATCGAGGAACCCCAGACGATGGCGGTCTTGTCCAGCAGCGAAGCGTCGCCCTCCATCGTGTTCTTCATCTTCTCCAGGAAGTACCCCATCAGGCTCAGCCTGTGGGTATTGATGAGGTTGAAGTCCATGATGTCGGCGGGGACGTTGCCGTGGTGCGACGCGCCGTGGAACGACTTGTTGGTGCCGCTGACCGGGAACGTCCGGTTCGACTGGTCGAAGCCGATCTTGAAGGTGATGACCCGGGTCATGTCGGTCTGCAGCGCAAGCAGCTGGAGATCGAACATGAGTTCCATGTGCTCTTCCCAGGAATCCGGGACCCCGGAGGGAGCCTCCGGCATCGCCCGCTCCTCGCCGCTCGTGTTGCGCTCCTCGACCAGCTCGATGCGGCGCTCCAGCTCGCGGATGTGGGTCAGGTACTCGTCCATGGCCCGGCGGTCGACGGCCCCCAGCTCTCTCTTCAGGCGCGCCACCTCGGCGGCGATCCAGTCGATGACGCTGCGGTCCGTGCGGCGGCGGGCGGCGCGGTCGGCGGCGGAGTCACCCGCTCCGAAGAGCTGCTCGAAGACCGCGCGCGGCTCGCGGATGGCCGGAAGCGGCTGGGTCGGGGAGGCCCACGCCACCGAGGTCGTGTAGGCGCAGTGGTAGTTGTAGGCGCATCCGCCCCCGCGGTCGATCGACTCGGTGGTGAGCTCCAGCGAGGGAAGTGCGGTGTCCTGGCCGAAGCGGCGCGCGTGCAACTGGTCCAGCGAGGTCCCGAGATAGACGTCCGATCCCTGGGTCTGCTTGGGATGGGCCTGCGTCAGGAAGACGGCGGTGGTGCGGTCGTGGTCGCCGCCGATCTCCTCCGCGCGGTACGCCTCCGCCATCCGCGAGTCGGTGTTGCTGATCACCGTCAGGTAGTCGCGGTAGGGCTCGAGGGGCTTGAGCTGGCTGGTCGCCGCGAACTCGAAGTCGCGGCCGACCTTCTCGGGCGCGAACAGGAACTGCTGGTCTCCCCAGTCGCTCCCGCCCGCGCATCCCATCGATTCTTCGATGCCCACGAAGCGCGTGAAGTCGCTGGCGGCGCGGTCCCGCCAGAGCCTGCCGGCGGGGACCATTGCGTCCAGCAGGGGGAGCGCAACCGTAGTGCCCATCCCGCGAAGGAAGGTACGGCGAGAAAGGTGCTTTCCCGTAATGAAGTTCATGGTCGCTTACACTCCCTGGTTGGCTTCCGTGTCGGCGGTCGCCTCGGTTCGTCTCATCCGGAACGGATCGCTCTTCACGATCCCCAGAACAAAGGCGGACATGCTGTATCCTTCGGCCTCCGCGTCGCGCGCGATGGCTCGAATGGTTGGTTGATCGAAGTACTCCACGGGGCGGCCGATCGCGTACGCCAGCAGATGCGCCGTGAAATTGCGCACCAGCGGGATCGGACGCTTGAGGATGACCTGGGTCAGTTCGGCCGGCGTGGTAATGGGCGTTCCGTCGTAGAAGTCGCCGCGCGTGTCCAGCGCCACCATGTTCTCGCGGATGCGCCAGCGGCCGGTCACGTCGTAGTTGTCGAGCGCGAGGCCGATGGGATCCATGAAGCGATGACAAGCGTTGCAGGTCGGATTGGCGCGGTGACGCTCCATGCGCTCGCGCGTGGTGAGGCGGCGGCCGTCCGCCGTTCCCTCGGTCTGGTCGAAGGCGGGAACGTTGGGCGGAGGATGCGGCGGAGGCGTACCCATCAGGACCTCCATGACCCACTTCCCTCGCAGAACCGGAGAGGTGCGCGCCGACATCGAGGTCAGCAGCAGGACGCTCCCGTGCCCGAGGATGCCGCGCCGCTTGTCGTCGGGATACGTGACCAGGCGGTAATCGTCGCCCGTGACGCCGTCGATCCCGTAGTGCCGCGCCAGGCGCTCGTTCAGGAAGGTGTAATCCGCGCTGAAGAACTCGAGCAGGCTGCGGTCTTCCTGCACCAGGTGGTTGAAGAAGAGCTCGGTTTCCCGCACCAGGTCGTCGCTCAACTGGCCGGTGAAATCGGGATAGAGGTACGGCTCCGGGTTGTTCTTGGCGGCGTCCTGCAGGCGCAGCCACTGATGCGCGAAGCGGGTGCCCAGCGCGTCGGAGCGCGGATCGGCGAGCATGCGCCGCACCTGCGCTTCGAGCACGGCGTCGTCGGAAAGCCGTCCGCGGGCGGCGACATCGAGCAGCTCCTGGTCGGGCGCCGAGGCCCAGAGGAGGAAGGACAGCCGGGAAGCCAGATCGAGGTCGTTCAGGTAGTAGTTCTCGCCTTCACCCCGGCCGGCCGGCTCCCGCTCGAGCCGGAACACGAACGAAGGGCTGGCGAGCAGTGCCTGGAGCGCGGTGCGCACGCCGATCTCGAACCCGCCGCCGTCCGACCCCTGGTCGTAGAAGGCCATCAGCCCCTGCAGGTCCTGGTCGTTGACAGGGCGGCGGTAGGCCTGTTCCGCGAGCCGAGCCACGATGGACTCGGCGCAGGGCCGCTCCTCGGACTCGGACGCGGGCCGGCAGCTGAAGATCCTGTCCCGGGTCGGCGTGTCGGAGACGCCGGCGACGGCCGTGGGCCCGGTGATCATCAGGTTCGAGAGGTGCGGAAGCGCGGTGATGCCGTAGTTGGCCCACTGCTGGGCGTCCTCGCCGCCCACGAACGACCAGTCGAAGGGGCTGAAGCGGTCGTCGTAGGGACCGTCCATGCGCCGCACGAACGCCGCCGCCACCTGGCGCTGGCCCGCGCGCACGAAGACGGGATCGGTCTTGAGCGGCACGCCGCTCTCGCCGTTGTGCGGGATCGGGATGACCGCCACGCCCTCACCGTCGACGGAGATGTCGAGGTCCTCGAAGCCGGTGCCTTGTCCGAACAGGGTCTCCACGGTCAGGACGTACTCGCCGTCGGCCGGGAAATCGTGGGTGACCACCATCCCACCGCGCGTGCCGAACGGGGTCCCCTCGATGTGGTCCCATGCGTGCTGCGACACCTCGATCGGGTTGGTGTACTTGGCCGACACGGGAACAGCCTCCGGGTTGCCCACCGCGAGGCGGCTCACTTCGGTTGCGGCGCGCATATAGGCGGCCAGCAGCGTCGTCGACAGCCCCTGGGCCGCGGACAGGTTGTCGAAGCTGCCGAGAAGCACGTCGGCGGGGAGCCAGCGTCCGGCGTCGATCTCGAGGTCAAGCATGTCGCGGATGACGCGCTCGTACTCCGCGCGGCTCAGCCTCTGGAAGCGCCGGATCCCGGGATTGGGGCGGGCGGCGGCGGTTTCGTCGACCAGCTGCTCCAGCGTCTCCACCAGCACCTGGAGGGTGTCGCCCGAGGGGCGCGGCATCCCGGGGGGCGGCATCATGCCCGCGCGCAGCTTGCGGATCATGCGTTCCGCGGTCTCCGCCAGCTCAGGGGCGCGTTCCACGTCGAATCCCTGAAGCGAGACGTTGCCCGTGAGCAGCGCGTCGTTGTGGCAGACCTGGCAGTACTGGACCACCACCCGGGTCAGGGCCGGGGATTCGATCGATGACGCGTAAGCCGCGCTGGCGCCGCCCGAACCTGCAGGTCGGGATTCCCCGGAAGGAAGGGAAGGGGGGTCGCCAAGCAGAGTCAGCGCCGCACCCAGAGCCGTTCCGATGACGAGTGTTCTCATTGCCTCCGCCTGAACCATAGGGGACCCGCCTCGTCGCGACGAGACACTCCACACCAGCCTCCAGTATAGGGTAGACAAGCGGGAGTCGCAAAGCGGTCAAGTCAGTCCGGGCCGGCGCTTCCCTCCCGGATTTCGGGACACAGCGCGCGCAGTCGGTCGCGGTCGCCGGGGGCGACGCCGGCATCTTCCGGATCCGCTTCCCCGCGTGCCGGCCCGCCCCGCATCAGCGACCCCGGCTCGGACACGTGGCCGAGCCCCAGCGCATGACCCAGTTCGTGTGCCGCGACGCGCCGCAGATCGTCCAGTCCGGCGAAGCGATGGATGCGGATTTCGCGGCTGACGTCGACCCCGCCCGCGCCGTCGCGGACCACCGCTTCGCGGTAGACGCCCGCCTCCGCGGTATCGGGAGGAAGGAGTTCGGACAGCTCGCGTGTGCGAGCCGCGAATCCCGCCGAATCCAGGGTCGCGCGCTCTCTCTCGAGCGCCGCCTCCAGGCGCCTGCGTTCGTTGGTGCGCGCCTGACGCTCGTCGTAGATGAACCGGACCGGCATGCCAGCCTCCGGATCATGCAGGAAGAGTGGCCGCCCGAGCGCTGCCTCCCAGAGCCCGGCAGCCTCCCTGAGCACCGTTTCCGCGGTGGCGGCGTCGAGCTCGAACTCCTCGTCCAGCCGCGCGATTCGCCACGCGAGAGGGACCTGGCACGGCATCGACGATCCCTCGGTCGGAAGGTCGGTCCGGTCCGGCTCGGCCGGGGCCGAGGGTGGCAGGGGCACGTCCGCGACACGGTCGGGTTGCGCCGACCACAACCAGATCATGAACCCGGCCATCGTCAGGATCGCCGCCAGCCAGGGGAAGGGGTTCTTCATGTGGCTCCGTTCCGGGACGGTCCCGGGCTGGACGCGCACCGGGCACGGCCTCCGCCGTGATGCAGGCTTCGGGCGGGCTTGTCCTTTCCGCACGCCGCTCCCTAGTGTGACCCATGTTCGCGCCCACCGCCAACGACCGCTTCAAGGCGCAGTGGGACGACCGGCTGGCCTGGTCGATCGTGGTCGCCGTGTTCGTTCACGTGGCCGGCTTCGCCTTCTTCCCGGGGTGGAGGTTGCGGGACCTTGCGCCCCAGCCCGTCTTCGGCGCCCAGGGAACGGAGTGGATTCTCCTCCAGCCGCCCGGGCGGGGTCCGGGGGTGGAGGCCATCGTGGCCGCGGCCGTGTCGGGCGCAGGTGAGGACTCGGCGTCCGCACGGGAAGCCGAAGAGGAAGAGGCGGCGGACGGGAATCCCGCCGAGTTCGCGGATCGCGGCCGCGAGGGTCGCGGGGGAAGCTTCCTGGACCGTCTGCGCGGGCGCTCCGCCCCCCGGCCGGTTCTCGCCGAACCGGAGCTGGACGTTGGCGAACCCGAGACCCCCGTCGACTCCGAGAGCGACGGAACCCCCGGGGAAGACCCGCTTTCCATCGACGGCAGAGCTTCGACGGCGTCGCTGGAGTCTCTGCCGGATCCCGACGAACTGGATCTGGACCGGCTCTCCGTTCTCGAACCCGAACTGTCTCTGACGTCGCTCTCGGCCTGGGTGCTGGTGCGCAATCCCGACGAAGTGATGGAGTTCATGCGCCGGTCCGCGGCGGGCGCGGGTCTGGCCGAGGAGGACTTCCGGACCGTGCGCATTACCCTGTGGATCGACCGCACGGGGTCCGTGGAATGGTCAGAGGTCATGGAGTCCAGTGGAGATCGGCGCGTCGACGAGATTGCGCTGGAACTCGTGAACGAAGTGATCCTGTTTCGGCCCGCCAGGGAGCAGGGAGTGGCGGTGGCCCGATCCGCGGTCTTCAGCATCCCCTTCCCGTGGACATGATGCGCCGGCATCCCGCCTGCGCCGCCGTGCTCGCGACGCTGATCCTCGCGGGGTGCGTGGGCGGACGCGGGCCGCGGGGGCCGGTGCGGTCCCCGACCGGGATCGTCTACCCTCCGGGCGTGCCACCCGTCGAGACCCGGTTTTCCCAGACCGCCACCCTCTACCTGAACATCGACGGGGAGGAGGAGGCTGCCCTCCAACAGGCCCTGGAGGGGATCGACGCCGATCCGGGCAACTCGATCCATTACTTCCTGGCCGGGGTGGCCGGGGCCAGGCTCGGGGAGTACGGGGACGCCCACGGCTGGTTCCGGGAAGCCCGGCGCATCTACCCCGCGTACGAGCTCGACATCGAGCCGGAACGGGAGGCCGCATGGGCCCGGGCCTTCAACGTGGGCCTGGAGGCCTATGCGCGCGGAGAACTTAATGTGGCCGCCGAGCATTGGCTGCAGGCAACCGCGATCTACGACCTGCAGCCCGCGGCGCATCGAAACCTCGCCAGCCTTCTGGTGGAGCTGGGGCGCCGGGACGAGGCGATCCGGGTGTATCAGGATGCGCTACGCGGGCTGGAGCGGCGGCCCGCGACGCGCGTGCTGGGGGAGGACGAGGTCCGCGTGCGCGCCGAACTGCGCGCCGACACGGAGGATCGACTCGTGCAGCTCCTCCTGGCCACGGGGCGCTTCGCCGACGCCGAACCGCTGCTGCGGCGGCAGCTGGCCCGGGATCCCGCGAGCATCCGGGCGCGGAGCGATCTCGCGAGGACCCTCGTGGAGCTGGGACGCACGGACGAGGCCACGGAACTCTACGCGTCGCTTCTGACCGACGAATCACTGGCCGCGGCCGACCTGTTCAACCTGGGAATCGCGCTCTTCCGCTCCTCGCGCTACGACCAGGCCGCGCGGGCGTTCAAGCTTCTCACGGACAAGCAGCCCGACTCGCGGGATGCGTGGTTCAACTACGCGAACGCGCTGTTCGCGACCGAGGCATGGGCGGCGCTGGCCGACGCAGGCGATCGACTGCTGGCGGTCGACCCCCTGAGCGAACCCGCGCATCTCATCACGGCGCGGGCCCGGCTGGAGACAGGGGATGAAGCCGGAGCGCGCGCCGGAGTGGCCCGTTCCGACAGCCTCCCCATCCACCTCGACGGGCTGAGGCTGAGCGTGACCGAGGAGGGGACCGTGGTCCAGGGGCGCCTCGTCGGGAACGCTCAGCCGGAGGGGGCGCCCGTGCGGCTGCGCTTTATCTTCTACGACAACGCAGGCCCGCTGGGAGAGAGGTTTCTGGAGGCCAGCGCTCCGGGTCCGGGCGCCAGCGCGGACTTTCGCGTTTCCATCGAGGGACGGGCGCTCGGGTACCGCTACGAGTTGGAGAGGGGCGGGACACCGTAGACCGTGCGCCGGCGCTCGGCGGTGCACCCTGTCCGGGGCTCAAGACCCGCGGCCCCTGTGCGGGCGGAGCTACGGCCTGCGGCAGGCGGCGCGGGAGGCGCGCCGTTGGTCGATCGGCTGCACGGTGAGGATCAGCTCGTCGCCGTCGATGACGTCGATGGGCTCCGACAGCACGCATCCCTGTGCCAGAAAGTCCATCATGAAGTACACGCGACCGGCCAGATTCCAGCGAAAGCTGAAGGTGTCGCGGTTGAGCGCCTCGACCATCCCCAGCCGGTTCTGGTAGGTCTCGCTCCATACGTAGATGGTCACCGCGTTGCGGCTCTGGTTCTGCACCTCCAGGGATATGCCTTCCGCGCGGCCGGGCGGCCCGAGACCGTCCCCCCGGGCGGAGGCACAGCCGGCCAGCGCGGACGACAGCAGCACGATCGGGAGCACGCGCAGCGGGATCGCTGGCAGATACCACATCCTGCGGCTGACTCGCGACATGCGCCGGCTGGCTCGCGGCATGTGGATACCCTGGTCCTGGGGTTACCGAAGACGCGGCTCCCTGGTGGAAGCCGGCCCGCACCCGGGGGGCGCACCGGGCGCAATGCTCCCCGTGCGCGTATAATCATAGGTACTGATAGGCCACATGGACCGATGGAGGTCCGATGAAGCTGCTCTCCGGCCCGCCAATCCGCTTGCTTCGCCTGCTGCGTGCGAATCCCGGCCTTCCGGCCCTCCTCGTGTCCGGGATCGGGTTCGCGACGGGCCCGGCCGCCGCCCAGCGCCCGCTCCACGGGGTGGTCGCCGACCAGGCCACGATGTCCCTCATCGACTCGGCCCGTGTGACGGTGGTGGGTACCGAGCTCGAGGCGGTGACCGGGGGAGACGGCACATTCTCGTTCGAGGGCGTGCCGCTCGGCTCGCTGGCCGTGCGCATCGAGGCGCCGGGCTATCCTGTGATTGTGGAGCAGGTCGAGGTGGTGCAGGACGTCGTCCTCTACATGCAGGTCATGATGCCCAGGGCCGACGTCATCCTGGGAGAGCTCGTGACCCCCCCGTCGGCGTGAGCGAGGCCAGGACCGCCGCCGAACTGGTGGCCCGCAAGGTGCTGGACATGAACCCGAACTCGGGGAACCTGGGCCTGAACACGAACCCGGTGCGCCTGCGCGGGACCGGGACCTTCGGGCCCGGCGGTGAGCCGACGGTGTTTCTCGACGGCGTGCGGATCGGAACCTTCGGCCCGGCGATGGAGGTGCTGAGCCAGATTCCGGCACGGGACGTGCGCAACATCCGGGTGCTGCGCGGTCCGGCTTCGGGCTTTCTCCAGGGATCCGCGGACGGCTCCATCCATATCGAAACCCGATCGGGTCCGGGCTGAGCTCGCACATCCGCCGCCGGCGCACGTAACCGCCGAAAACCCTGAAGTTTGACACGCGGAACCCCGCTCCGTATCAGTCAGAAGGGCGATCAGCTTCACCGATCGCGATTCGCGGACTGCCGGAGGATTTCCGCTGCCGGAGTCGCCGGGACTGGTAGCGCTGCCTGTTTCCCTCGCCTGCAGCGCGTCCCGCGTGACCCACCTCCCGGTGCACTATTCTCGTGCCCTTTTCGCGCCTGGCGCCGCCTTCGGGGACCGTCTCGCCGTGGCGCATCCCAACACATCTCCTGCCTTGGAGGATCCATGCTTCGACCACTTTGTCTCTTACCGCTGTACGCGGTGGCCTTTCTGGTGTTTGTGCCGGGGGCGCACGCGCAACAGGCGACCCTGACAGGCACGGTAACCGACCGGCAGACCGGCGAGCCGCTCGCCGCCGTGCAGGTCTTCATCGCGGAACCCAGCATCGGCGCGCTCACCCAGCAGAACGGGCGCTTCCTGATGCCGGGCGTGCCCGCCGGAACTCACTCGGTCACGGCCCAGCGCATCGGTTACACCTCCTCGACCATCGAGGTGACGGTGGCGGCCGACGAGACCGCTCTGCTGGAGTTCCAGCTGACCGAGGAGGCGCTCGGGCTCGACGAGATCATCGTGACCGGAACGCCCGGCGGCACCCAGCGGCGCGCGATCGGGAACGCGGTCGCGACCCTGGAGGCGGCACAGGTCACCCAGGAGGTCGCGATCCTCAACATGCAGGACCTGCTGACCGCCCGGACCCCCGGGGTCCAGTTTGCCCGCGCCAGCGGAAACGTCGGCACGGGTTCGGCCATCGAGGTGCGGGGCACGGGGAGCTTCAATCTCGGCTCCAACCCGCTCATCTACGTCGACGGCGTGCGGGTCAACAACAACTCGCAGGCCGGGCCCGATCTGGGGAATGAGCGTGAGGTCAACGTCCTCAACGACTTCAATCCCCAGGACATCGAGAGCATCGAGATCATCAAGGGGCCCGCTGCGGCGACGCTGTACGGGACCGAGGCATCCGCCGGAGTGATCCAGATCATCACCAAGCGCGGCGCCGAGGGCGAGGCCCAGTTCGACGCCTCGGTACGCATGGGCACCAACTACCTGCGGAATCCGGCGGCGCGAATCGGCACCAAGTGGACGTGCCAGAACAGCTTCGACCCGCCTTGCCGCGAGGGCGAGGGGCTCGTGTCCTACAACGCCTACGAGGAGTCCAACGTCCTGATCGAGCAGGGCGCCTTCCCCTGGCCGCAGGAAGAGCTGTTCCAGCGCGGGCTCAGCCAGAGCTACAACCTGGGCGTTCGCGGGGGAACCCAGAACTACCGCTACTTCCTCTCCGGCAACTACGACAACGACGAAGGCATCACCTACTACAACTGGAACAAGGCGCTGCGGTTGCGCGCCAACCTGGGGGTCGTCTTCTCGGAGAACTTCGCGCTCGACGTCTCCACGGGATATGTGGACGGGAAGACGAGGTTCCTCTCGCCCGCGGACGGCGACGGCGGCATCTGGGAGGACCTGGCCTGGGGCAACGGCTTCTGCTATCCGCGCATCAACGGGCGCAACGCCTGCGCCCGGCTGATGGGCTTCCAGGAGCACCTCCCCTCCGACGTGGCCAAGCTGGAGGCGACGCGTGAGTTCAGCCGCTTCACCGGAAGCGGAACGCTCAACTTCACCACCGGCGACTGGCTCTCGTCACGGGTCGTGGTGGGGATCGACAAGGGCTGGGACGAGAACAACGTGCTGTGGCCGCTGGAGGTTCAGCTTTCGCCGGTGTACGAGGAGACCGCCTCCGGGCTGGTCGTTCTCGAGAGGCCGGTCACCACCAACCTCACCGCGGACTGGTCCGCGACCGCCAGATTGCCGGTAACCGACTCATGGGGCAGCGCCACCTCGGTGGGCGCGCAGTACTACTCCGAGCGCCTCTCCATGCTCGGCACCACCGGACGCGGATTCGCCTCTCCGTTCTCGCGCACCGTCAACCAGACTCCGCCGGCGAGCGCCGATCTCAACTTCGATTACATCGAGAACAAGTCCATCGGCTTCTACGTGCAGGAGGAGTTCAGCTACAACGACCGGCTGTTCCTGACCGGCGCCGTGCGCTTCGACGACAATTCGGCCTTCGGCGCCGAGCTCGAGCCGGAGACCTATCCCAAGGTCTCGTCCACCTGGGTCATTTCCGAGGAGAGTTTCTGGAACTTCGACATGATCAACTCGTTCCGTCTGCGCGGCGCGTGGGGCCAGGCGGGCCGACAGCCGGACGCCTTCGCCGGCACCAACCAGTACAGCGTCATCCCCGGGGCCGGCGGGACGACGGCCCTTGATCCCAGCAACCCGGGCAACCCCGCGGTGGGTCCCGAGCGCAGCACCGAGCTCGAAGTCGGGTTCGACGTCGCGCTGCTGGACGACCGGGTCTCGGCCGAGTTCACGTACTTCGACCAGAAGAACGAGGACGCGCTCCTGGCCGTGCCGCTGCCGCCCAGCCTCGGCTTCGGCGGGTTCACCCAGCGCAACCTGGGCCGCATCGACAACTGGGGGTGGGAGGCTTCGGTCAACACCCGGCTGTACGAGCGACCCGGGCTCTCCATCAACCTGGGCCTCACCGGATCCTACGTGATGAACCGGATCAAGGACCTGGGGAGCTTCGCGGGCACCCGCGAGATCCGGATCGGACTGCCGTATCCGAACTACTCCGAACCCCGGTACTACGTGATGTCGGCCCAGTTCGACCCCAACGGTCCCGTCCGCAACGCGTACGGCGAGAACGTCAGCGCCATGTGCGACGCGGGTGTCATCGTGGGTCCCGATGGAACTCCGGCCACGGTTCCCTCCGGCACCGGGCCGACCGACCAGTATGGCGTAATCCTCGGAGGTCCGACGATTCCCTGCGGCGACGCCGGATACAACATCATGGCGGGCCCGGCCTTCTTCCCGTACAGGTTCTCCGTCAACCCCAGCATCAGTCTTCTCGACAACGCGGTCTCCATCCACATCCTGGCGGATGGCGGCTTCGGCAAGGTCGGGCTGGACGGGGCCCAGGAGTGGGGGCACCGCTACAACAACAGCTACGACTCCCGCTGCGAGTGCGACCCGGTCTGGGTGGCGGGCGACCGCTATCGTTCCCAGGCGACCTGGGGGTACTTCGACGCCGACTTCTGGAAGCTGCGCGAGGTCGGAGTCCGCTACAACTTCACCGAGGCGATGGCGAATCGCATCGGGGCGGACCGGGCTTCAATGTCCTTCTCGGGCCGCGAGCTGCTGACCATCTGGCAGCGGCAGAAGGAGGTGGGGAACTTCCTCGGCACGCAGGCGGGGAATCCCGGTCTTCCGGTACTGGATCCCGAGATGGGCACATCCGATTTCGGGAGCGCCAACCACCGGCTCATGGCACCGCTCACCAGCATGCACCTCGAGCTGCGGGTCACCTTCTGAGTTGTTTCCGGGAACGAACACTGTCGGAGGACAGATGAATATGAAGAACTTCTTTGATTACGCGCACACCGCGCATTGGATGCGGCGAACGCTCGCCGTTCTGGTTGCCGGATTCGGGCTCGCGGTTCTCGGCGCCTGCAGCGACGTGCTGGAGGTCGATCTGCCCGCCCAGCTGACCGACGAGGCGCTTGTCGACCCGGCGGGCGCCCAAACGCAGGTCAACACCATCATTACCCACTTCCAGAACACCTACAACGACTACGTCTGGGAGGTTCACGGCCGCGAGGACGGCGGTGAAGTCTATCTCTGCAGCGGCGGGACCGACTGCGGACACTTCCAGTACAACTACGAGTTCCGGTTCCTCGACTTCATGACCGCGCGCAGCTTCGCCGCAGGGCTGCACGACAAGCTCGAGAACGAGTGGACCGCCGATCAGGTCTCCAACCGCGCCCGGTATCTGGCGATCGCTTCCCTCTACGAGGGGGCCGTATTCAGCCTGATGGGCTCGACGATGTGCGAGCTGGCGGTCGACGGCGGTTCGCTGATGACGCCGGCGGAAACGCTGGGCATGGCCGAGGGCCGTCTCACGCGGGCGCTCGGCGAGATCGGCAGCTCGGGGGACTTCGAGATGCCCTTCGGAATCGCCTCGAGCGCCCAGGCGATGGCCTACGGGCTGCGGGCGCAGGTGCGCTGGATGGCCGGCGACGGCTCGGGCGCGCTGGCCGACGCGCAGCAGGTGCCGCAGGGATTCGCCGCGTACGTCACCCGGGACGGAGGAGACCCGGTGCGGCGCAACAAGCCCTTCTACGCGGGCACCTTCATTCACTACGGTGAGCTGTACGACGTGATCGACTGGTGGGAGGGCCCGGCCAACCCGGTGACCGGCCAGCCCTGGCCCGATGTGATCCCCTTCACCGGTTATCTCAACCTCGGGATCCTGCCCGATGGGCGCGCGATCCGGGACGACGGCATTCCGATCCGGACGGCGGGCGCACACCGCATGATGGACGAGGATGGCGCGGTACCCGACACGCGGGTACAGCACATGGAAGCGGAGATCCAGGGTGTCGGGGTGGAGTCCTTCGTCAACGCGAAGTACGACGAGGAAGGCGCGGACATCCCCCTTGTCAACTGGAAGGAGATGGTCCTGATCCGTGCCGAGGTCGAGGGCGGCCAGAGGGCGATCGACCTGGTCAACGAACTCCGGACTGCCGACGGGCTGCCGCTGGTGACCTACGCGAATCCGGGGGACGCCGAGGAGATCCGCTACATGATCATCGAGGAACGGCGCCGGGCACTGTTCCTGGAGGCCCGCTACTTCATGACCAAGCTCCAGAATCCGGATCTGCTCTGGTTCCCGAGGGACGTGGGCGCGACGCTGCGCGGCGGCCATCAGCTGCAGGGCGGGGTCCGCTTTCTCATGCCCGAGAACGAGTTCCACCTGAACGAGAACGTGACCATCGCCGATCGGGGCACGCTCTGCGATCCGGCGACGCGGCCCGTCAACTTCTAGCGACGGCCGGACGGTTCAGATGCGCCGACCCCGGGGCTTGCCGGCTCCGGGGTCGGTTCGTTTCCCGCCGCGCGGAGACGACAAGGAGGCGTATTGCGATATCGCCGAGCCATACAACCATACCCGGCTGGCCGGGGAGGATTACGGTCCGAGGAGGGAGTCATGAGGATGGGTTCACTTCAGACGTCGGGCGATGGACGGTCGCGGGCATTGCGGCGCTGGTGGACATCGGTCGCGCTGCTGGCGGTTTTCGCGGGCTGCGGCCCCGCCCCGGAGGCATCGTCCGCAACCGCGGAGGCCGGCGGCCCGAAGGGGGGCGACGACCGCACCGGTCACTACCAGGTGGTGGAGGGGTGGTGGAAGGCCGCGGCCAGCCACGACGAGGAGTGGACCTGGGGGCGTGTCGCCGGCGTGGCCGTGGACAACCCCGACCGCATCATCGTGGTGACCCGGGGCGACCTGCCGGTGGATTTCGACGACGACCGGCCCTGGGCCGAGCAGGCGCGCCCGGGCAACTTCATCGTGGTGGTCGACCGCAACGGCAACATCACCGAGAACTGGAGCCAGTGGGACTCGATCATGCGCGAGCCGCACACGGTCTATATCAGCCCCTACGACCCCGAGCGGCACGTCTGGGTCATCGACAACCGCCGCATGCAGATCTACAAGTTCACCAACGACGGCAGCGAGCTGGTGATGGAGATCGGGCGCGCGAACTATCCCGACACCATGGAGGAAGCGCGGGCCAACGATGAGCCGTACGTGTTCGGGCGCCAGGCCGACATCGCCTTCCTGCCGGACGGGAGCTTCTATGTCGCGGACGGCTACTGGAAGACCCGGGTCGTGAAGTTCAGCGCCGAGGGCGAGTACCTGATGGAGTGGGGCAGGCCGGGGGACGGACCCGGGGAGTTCAACCTGCTGCACAGCATCGCAGTGGACGCGGACCGGCGCGTCTACGTGGCGGATCGCCGCAACAGCCGGATTCAGGTGTTTACCGAGGACGGGGAGTTCATCGAGGAGTGGCCCGACATCTTCGACCCGGTGAACATCTACATTGACGAGAGCCACGCCGTCTGGGTGCTGGACGCGACCCTCAACCGGCTGCTCAGGTACGACCGCGACGGGCGGCTGCAGGACACCTGGGGGGCGTACGGCGAGGCGGGCGCGATCGGCCGGCCGCCGTGGGCGGGCGGGCTGGTGCTGCCCCACCAGGCGGCCGTCGACCAGGAGGGCAACCTCTACGTTGCCTCCTACAACGGCGGGCACGTGCAGAAGTTCGTTCCCAGGCCGGGAGCCGACCCGGGCAGGCTGCTGGGTCAGCCGATGCTGCTGAACTGAGGGGCGGGCGGGCGTGCTTGCCCGCCGCCCTCTTCGCGGGCATCTTGCCCGCCATGTCCAGGCCCGACCCTCCCCGCAGCCATTTCCGGCCGCGCACCCGCAACGGGCGCATCGCCGTCGTCGCGTTCGTCGCGCTCTTCATGCTCGCGATGCCGCCGGTGACGCACAGGGTGCTGAACCGGATCGAGCCGACCTTCCTCGGGCTCCCGTTCTTCTACGTCGCCCTCTTCGTGGTCTACACGGTGCTCATCGGCGTGCTGATCTGGGCCTATCGGCGGGGGCTATAGGTGACCCGCTCCGCAGATCAGGGCCGAGCCCGTAGCCGTCCTGCGCGGTCGCGTGGTCGCGCCGGAGTCACCCGCTGATGGAAACCTGGGTCGTCGCCACCAGCCTGATCTTCATCTACCTGCTGGTGACGCTCGGGGTGGCGGTGGTGGCCAACCGGCACATGTCGGTGAACCTGGAGGACTTCCTGCTGTGCGGGCGGGGCACCGGCTTCGTGGTCCTCTACCTCACGGTGGTGGCCACCTTCCACTCGGCCTTCGCCTTCCTGGGGTCGGGCGGGTTCTTCTACACCCACGGCATCGGGTTCTGGGCCGCCGGCGCGTGGACGGTGCTGGTCGGGGCCATCACCTATGTCGTCGGCACCCGCATCTGGGCGCTGGGCAAGACCTTCGGCTACATCACCCCGGCGGACATGCTGGCCGACTTCTACGAATCCGAGGCGGTGCGGGTGGCGATCGCGTTGTTCTCGGTACTCTTCACCATCCTCTACATCCAGGTGCAGGCCCTCGCGCTGGGCTACATCGTGGAAGTTGCCTCCGACGGGCGCATTTCGTTCGAAGTGGGCGTGTTCGTGATGTTGGCGGTCGCGGCGGTGCACTTGGCGATCGGCGGGCTGCGGGCCGTCTACTGGACCGACGTCATGCAGGGCGTGTGGATGTACGTGGCGGTGTGGGCGGGCGCGCTCGTCCTCTCCTTCGAGCTGTTCGGCGGTCCGCTCGAGTTGTGGCGAGCGGTCGCGAGCGAACGCCCCGACCTGCTCACGCTCCCCGGCCCCGAAGGCCTCTTCACGCCCGGAATCTGGGTGGGGATGGTGATTACGCTGTCCTTCGGCATCGTCCTGCAGCCACACATGATGATCCGCTACTACACGGCGGTGGACGGCAGGACGCTCAAGCTGCTGGGGGCTACCACGCCCATCTACCTGATGACGCTGTATATCCCGGCCGCGCTGGTCGGTCTCGGAGGCGCGCTGGTCCTGCCCGACCTCGCCCAGGCGGACCGCATCTTCCCTGAGCTGCTCTTCTCCTTCGCGCCCCCCTGGCTCACCGGCCTGATCCTGGCCGGCGCCGCGGCCGCCGCCATGTCCACCCTCGACTCCATCCTGCACGCCAACATGACCGTGCTGACCCGCGACGTGTACCAGCGCTACCTCGTTCGCGACGCGAGCCAGAGGCACTACGTGCGCGTCGGCCAGGGCATCGTGCTGGCGCTGCTGGGGTTGGCCTACTGGCTGGCGCTGCAGGAGAGCGCCCTGCTGGTGAGCATCATCAACCTGTCAGGCTCGGGCGCCCTGCAGCTGCTGCCCGCCATCATCGGGGTGTGCTTCCCGGGCGGCCGCTCGCTCAGCAAGGCCGGCGTGCTGGCCGGACTGGCCGCCGGCGTGGCCACCCTGTGGTGGTCCCTCCTGCTCAATCCGAACCCGATGGGCGTCCACGGCGGGCTCTGGGGGCTCGCGGCGAACTTCGCGGTGGCCCTCGCCGTATCGCGCGTCACCGCGGGACCCTCGACCGAGACGGTCGAGCGGGTGCACGGCGAGGTGGAGCGGTTCGTGTACGGGGACGGAAAAGCAACGGCGGAGTGACGGCAAAGCCGTTTGACACGTAGCACGGGCTACGTTACTGGCCCATGCCGTCCCCTCCCTCTACCTGAACTCCTCCATCAGCGCGTCCATCTGCTCGCTGCCCGGGCAGAGGTCCTCGTGGGACATTTCCGACAGCGGCGTCGAGGTGGTCGCGTTGTCGTCGTGCATGTCCTCGCCTGAAGGGTCCAGGTAGAGCAGCCCGGTCACCACCTCGCCACGGTTCTGCAGGGAGCGGTAGTGCTCGTAGGCGGACAGGCGGTCGGTGGGGTCGTAGTCCTCGGGCACCTTGCGGAAGCGCACCATGCTGCCGTCGTGCATGGTGATGGAGGTGCGTCCGCCGTTGTTGGAGGGCGCGGAGATCTCCGAGCGGATGGGCACGAAGTCCACGGGCACGAGCTCGTGTCCGTGGTGGCGCGTGTAGAGATAGCTCTTCGTGGACCCGACGTGGTCGTTGAAGGTGACGCACGGGGAGATCACGTCGATGAAGGCGAAGCCCTTGTGCATCAGCCCCGCCTTGAGCAGCGGGATGAGCTGCTGCTTGTCACCGGAGAAGCCTCGGGCGACGAAGGTGGCGCCCAGGGTCAGCGCCAGCGCCACCGGGTCGATGGGCTCGCTCTTGTTGGGCACGCCGCGCTTGGAGCGGGAGCCTATGTCGGCCGAGGCGGAGAACTGGCCCTTGGTGAGCCCGTAGACGCCGTTGTTCTCCAGCACGTACAGCATGTTGACGTTGCGGCGGATCGCGTGGCAGAACTGGCCCAGGCCGATGGAGAGCGAGTCGCCGTCGCCGGAGATGCCGATGTAGTACAGGTCCCGGTTGGCGGCGTTGGCTCCGGTGGCGAGGGCGGGCATGCGCCCGTGCACCCCGTTGAAGCCGTGCGCCTGCTCCACGAAGTACGCGGGCGTCTTCGCCGAGCAGCCGATGCCGCTCATCTTGGCGATGCGGTGCGGCGGGATGGACAGCTCGTAGAAGGCCTGGATGACCGCGGCCGTGACCGAGTCGTGGCCGCACCCCGCGCACAGGGTCGAGATTGTGCCCTCGTAGTCGCGCATGTGCAGGCCGAGCTCGTTGGCGCCGAGGCCGGGATGCCTGACTGCGGGCTTGGGGATGTAGGTCATGCCACCGCTCCTTCCGGCCGCTCCGCCGCCGGCCGCAACTTCCTGTCATCGGGCGTGAGGCCCAGGCGCTCGTTCACCTCGCCCGCTACGAAGGCCGCGCTCAACGGGAAACCCCCGTAGTCCAGAACCGAATGGATGCGGGCCGGGTCGACCTCGGTCTCGGTCACCAGCAACCTCTTCAGCTGCGCGTCCCGGTTCTGCTCCACCACGAAGTTGAGCTCGTGCGCGTCCAGGAACTCACGAACGAGCGGGTCGAAGGGGAAGCCGCGCACGCGCATGTAGTCCACGGGCACGCCCTGGCTCTCCAGGATGTCGGCCGCCTCGCGCACCGCCCCGTCGCACGAACCGATGGTGACCAGCGCCATGCCGGCGCCCTCGCGCATCTCGATCGCCGGGGAGGGCACTTCGCTCGCCGCCGAGTCGATCTTCTTCCGCAGCCGGTCCATCACTTCGGTGTACTCGTCGGCGTCCTCGGTGTAGGTACCGCGGCTGGTGTGTCCGGAACCGCGCGTGAAGTACGCGCCCTTGGGGTGCACGCCCGGAAGCGAGCGGTAGGGGATCCCGTCGCCGTCCACATCCATGTAGCGGTAGAACTTCTTGATCCGCTCGAGTTCGTCGGCGCCGAGCACCTTGCCGCGGTCGGGCGCGAAGTTGTCGTCCCAGGTGAGCTTCGGGATCATCCAGTCGTTCATGCCGATGTCCAGGTCCTGCACCAGGAACACCGGGGTCTGGAAGCGCTCGGCGAGGTCGAAGGCCTCCACCGCCATGTGGAACGACTCCTCCGGGTTGGCCGGGAAGAGCGCGATGTGCTTGGTGTCGCCGTGCGAGGCGTACGCCACCGCCGCGATGTCGCCCTGCTGCGTCCGGGTCGGCATGCCCGTCGACGGCCCTACCCGCTGCACGTCCACGAAGACCGACGGCACCTCCGCGTAGTAGGCCAGCCCGATGAACTCGCTCATCAGCGAGATGCCCGGGCCGCTGGTCGGGGTGAAGGCGCGCGCGCCCGCCCATCCCGCGCCCACCACCACGCCGGCCGCCGCCAGTTCGTCCTCGGCCTGGGCGATGAAGAAGTTGCGCTCGCCGGTCTCCGGATCCTTGCGGAAGCGCTCGCAGAAGCGCTGGAAGCCGTCCATGAGCGAAGTCGAAGGCGTGATCGGGTACCACGCGCCCACCGTCGCCCCGGCGAATACGCAGCCGAGCGCGGCCGCGGTGTTGCCGTCCATGAGCACATGGTCCGAGGTCGCGTCCATCGTCTCGAGCCGGATGGGCAGCGGGCAGTCGAAGTGCTCCATCGCGTAGTCGTAGCCCAGCTCGATCGCCTTGTAGTTGGAGCCGATGAGCTTGGGCTTCGCCGCGAACTTCTCGCGGATCATCCTGCGGATGACGTCGAGGTCCATCGACAGCAGCGCGGCCAGCGCCCCGGCGTAGGCGATGTTCTTCATCAGGATGCGCACGCGCGCGCCCTTGAACTCCCGCACGCACATCTCTCCCAGAGGGACCCCCAGGAAGTTGATGTCGTCGCGCAGGAACTCCTTCGCCATGGGCCAGGAGGAGTCGTGCAGCAGGTATCCGCCCGGCCGCACGTCGGCGATGTCGCGCTCGTAGGTGGCCGGGTTCATGGCTACGATGAGGTCGAATTCGGGGGTGCGCGCCGAGTAGCCGTCGCCGCTCACGCGGACTTCGTACCAGGTCGGGAGCCCCTGGATGTTGGAGGGGAAGACGTTCTTGCCGGTACAGGGGATCCCCATGCGGAAGATCGCCTGCATGATGAGACCGTTCGCGCTCGCCGACCCCGTCCCGTTGACGGTCCCGATCTTGAACGCGAAGTCGTTGGTCCGGTCAGCCATATCTAGACCTGGCTCGGGCATGCCGCTTCCTGCCCCGCGTAGGGGATCAACAGTTCGAACTTGCGCATGTCCCACGCCGCCGTGGGGCATCGCTCCGCGCAGAGTCCGCAGTGGACGCAGAGATCCTCGTCCTTCACCATCACGCGTCCGGTCTGGGGGAGTCCTTCTGATACCATCAGATCCTGGGTGAGGTTCTCCGCGGGGGCCATGAGGCGGCTGCGCAGATCGGGCTCATCGCCGTTCACGGTGATCGTGAGGCAGTGCACCGGGCAGATGTCGATGCAGGCATCGCATTCGATGCACAGCTTCGCCTCGAAGTGGGTCTGGATGTCGCAGTTGAGGCAGCGTTCCACCTCACGCGCGGTCTGTTCGGCGTCGAATCCCATCTCCACTTCGATGGAGAGCTCCTCGAAGCGGCGCACCAGCTCGACGTGCTGCATCTTCTGGCGCGCCGAGGGATTGTAGTCGTTGGAGTAGGCCCACTCGTGCATCCCCATCTTGGCGGAGATGAGGTTGTGGTCCTGGGGCGGGCGGTCTTCGGTCAGGGACAGTCCCTGGCAGTAGTTGTGGATGGAGATGGCCGCCTGGTGGCCGTGCTCCACCGCCCAGATGATGTTCTCCGGGCCCCAGGCCGCGTCGCCGCCCACGAAGATCCCTTCGCGGCTGGTCATGAAGGTCGTTCGGTCGACCTCGGGCATCTCCCAGTGGTTGAACTCGATGCCGATGTCGCGCTCGATCCAGGGGAAAGCGTTGTCCTGGCCGATGGCGAGGATGACGTCGTCGCAGGGGAGGATCTCGGTGCCGTGGACGGTCGCCTTCAGCCGGCCGCTCTCTTCGTCCTCGTGCCAGCTGACGAGTTCGAACTCCATCCCGACGAGCTTGCCGTCCTCCAGCACGAAGCGCTTCGGGGAGTAGTTCTCGACGATCTCGACCAGCTCCTCCTCGGCGTCCTCGAGCTCCCACGGCGACGCCTTGAAGTACGGCCGCGACTTGCGCGCCATCACCTTGATGTCGACGCCGCCCAGGCGCTTCGAGGAGCGGCAGCAGTCCATCGCCGTGTTGCCCACCCCGATGACCAGCACGCGCTCGCCGATGGAGTCCACGTGCCCGAAGTGCACCGACTCCAGCCACTCGATGCCGATGTGGATGTTGTCGGCGGCTTCCTGGCGGCCCGGGATGTTGAGCTCCTTGCCCTTGGGAGCCCCGGTGCCCACGAAGACGGCGTCGTAGCCCTCCTCGAGCAGCGCCTTCATCGACTCGATGCGCGTGCTGTAGTGGACCTTCACGCCCATGTCGAGGATCATGTCGATCTCTTCGTCCAGCACCTGCCACGGCAGCCGGAAGGCGGGGATGTTGGTGCGCATGAGCCCGCCGGGACGGTCGAGCGCCTCGAAGATGACGCACTCGTAGCCGAGCGGCATGAGGTCGTTGCACACGGTGAGCGACGCCGGGCCGGCCCCGACCAGGGCGATGCGCTTGCCATTCTTGACCACGGGGATCTCGGGCAGGCGGTCGTCGGTCGGATCGCGCAGGTCGGCGGCCACGCGCTTCAGGCGGCAGATGGCGACCGGCTTGCCGTCGATGCGGGTGCGCCGGCAGGCGGGCTCGCAGGGACGGTCGCAGGTGCGGCCCAGGATGCCCGGGAAGACGTTCGACGACCGGTTCAGCCAGTACGAATCCGTGTAGCGACCGTTGGCGATCAGCCGGATGTACTCGGGAACGTTGGTGTGGGCCGGACAGCCCCACTGGCAGTCTACGACCTTGTGGTAGTAGTCGGGGTTGCTGACGTCCGTGGGTTGCATCAGTCCTTGGCCGTGGACCTGAAGGGGCGCGGGCGACTCCGCCGAGTTGGCGTCAGCGCGGAAAGCCGCCGGGGCAGCCGGAGGCGAGACGGAAGCGGAGAAGGGGCCGAGTGTTCGTCAAGAAAACGGCTTGGCTGGGTTCGACCCCGTTCGAAGCTGGGCCGGAAGGCCCGTTGGCTCTGGGGGTCGCATCCGACCCCGGTTGCCCCCAATGATGTACCAGAACGGCCCCGAGTGCAAGATTTGGGACGCCGTGCGTCCTGTTGCCGATTCGCGGTCAAACCGAAACAGAGGGCGGTGACCCGTGCCTGAACGACAGACCCCCGAATCGCGGACCGGCCTGGCTCCCTTCCGGAGCGCCGAGCTGCCGGTCCCGCCCCGGCCCCGGGGACTGGCGTGGATGGGGGTGGTGGGCCCCGGAGTGATCGTGCTGGGCGCCTCCATCGGGGGCGGCGAATTCCTGCTGGGCCCCTCCGCCTTCGTGCGCTACGGCCTGGTGCTGCTGTGGGTGACGCTGGTCGCCACCTTCCTGCAGACCGTGTTCAACACCGAGCTCATGCGCTGGACCATCGCCACCGGAGAGCCCGTCTTCACCGGCTTCATGCGCACGCGGCCGGCGGCGCCGTTCTGGGCGGTGGTCTATGCCCTGCTGTACTTCCTGCAGCTGGGATGGCCGGCCTGGGCGGGCACGGCGGCGGGCGCGGTGTTCTTCCTGGTGTTCCGCGACCTGGCGGGGCCGGAGAACGCCGGTCTGGTGCATGCCTTCGGGGTGGGGACGTTCGTCCTGTGCGTCGCCATCCTGCTCTTCGGGCGGCGCATCGAACGGACGCTTGAGATCCTGAACTGGATCCTGGTGGTGGCGATCCTCGGGACCTTCCTGGTGCTGGCGCTCATGTTCGTGGCCCCGGAGACATGGGTCGCGGGGGCGGCGGGGCTGGTCGGCTACGACCCGGCGCAGGGGGCGTTCCGCTTCATTCCGGCGGGCGCCGATTTCTTCCTGATCGGGGCCTTCGCGGCCTACTCGGGCGCGGGTGGCATGACCAACCTGACCCTCTCCAACTGGGCGCGCGACAAGGGGTACGGGATGGGGAGCGTTGTGGGCTACATTCCGGCCGCGGTGGGGGGGAAGCAGGTGCGCCTTGCCCCGACCGGCTACATCTTCGATCCCACCCCGGACGTCATGGGGCGGTGGCGGGGGTGGTGGCGCATCGTGCGCGCGGACCAGTGGGGGGTCTACTTCGGTGGCGCGCTGCTGGGCATGATCCTGCCGGCCGTCCTCTACGTGACCTTCATCGAGGGCGGCACCGACATCCGCGGCCTGTCGGTTGCGGCGGCGCTGGCCGACGCCATGGCCACGCGGGCGGGCGCCCTCTTCGGGGGCATCATCGCTCTGATGGGGGTCTGGATCCTGTTCAAGACGCAACTGGACATCGTCGACGGAATGACGCGCGCCATCACCGACATCCTGTGGACTGGCTCCCGGCGCGTGCGGCGCTGGCGCGGGGGCGATGTGCGCTTCGTCTACTACACGGTGCTCGTGGGGATCGCCGGTTGGGGGATCGTCGGCCTGGGGCTGGCGCAGCCGATCGTGCTGCTGCAGCTGGGGGCCAATATGGCGGGCATCGTCTTCGTGATTTCCTCGCTCCACCTCCTGTACATCAACACCCGTTTCCTGCCGGAGGAGATTCGGCCACCGATGTGGCGCAGGGTCGCGCTGGTCGCGACGTCGGTGTTCTACGGCGCGTTCGTGGTGCTCTGGCTGCAGGGGCTCTTCTAGAAGATGCCCAACGACGGTGTGCGCCTCCCGCGAGGCGACGCACGAGCCGAGGTTCTGGTCGATTCCGAGGCGGTCTGGGCATCGGTGCAGGCCGACCTGGCCGCGGCGCGCGAATACGCCTTCATCCAGACCTACTCGTTCGAGGGGGATTGGGTGGGGACGGCGCTTTCGGACGCCCTGCTCGACGCCCCTGCTCCCGACCGCCGCCTGCTCGTCGACTCGTATACGCGCGCCAACCAGAACGACCGCTGGATCGCCCTGCCCGGAACGCTCTTCGATCCCGCGTTTCGGGCGGAGGTGCGCAACACGGGCCGGCTGGTGCGCCTGCTGCGCGCGGGAGGCGTGGGGGTGCGCTTCGGCCGCCCGTTCGGCATCCTCGGCCAGCACTTCCTCAACCGCGACCACAAGAAGCTCATCCTCTTCGACGACCGCGTGTCCTACATCGGAGGCATCAACTTCTCGGAGCACAATTTCGCGTGGCACGATCTCATGGTGCGGGTCGAGGATGCGGACGTCGCGTGCTTTCTCAGGCGGGACTTCGAGTCCTCGTGGGAGGGACGTTCGGAGCGCGGGCGCGCTTCCTTCCCTGAGCGGGAACTGGACCTGCACCTGCTGCCGGGCGCGGGCAACCGAGCGGAATACCGCGACCTTCTCGGGCTCATCGATGCCGCCGAGCGTTCGATCGACGTCATCAGCCCGTACGTGAGCCCGCCCTTCACGGACCACCTGGCGGCCGCCGCCGCGCGTGGCATCCGGGTTCGGATCGTGACGCCGCGCTCGAACAACAAGGCCTATCTGCAGAAGTATCTGCTGGCGATGGCGGCGCGGGCCGGCTTCGAGGTCTGGCTGTTCGAGGGTGGCATGATCCACATGAAGTGCATGCTGATCGACGACGGAACGCTCGTGACTGGATCGTCCAACTTTGACCTGATGAGCTACAACGGGTTTCTGGCCGAAATCGTGGCCGTGTTCCGGTCGAGGGAGGTCATCGAGGCGTTCCGCCGCGGGGTGCTGGAACCGGATCTGCGAGCCTCGCGCCGGTTCGAGGACGATGGCGATTCCGGAGCGGGAAGGCTGGGGAGAGCGCTGCGCGCGATGCCGATCCGGGTCGCCAGACGGGTGGCGAGGGTGCTCGGGCCCGGATGAGAGTGCTCGATCCGGGGTGACGGTGCTCGGTCCCGGTGAGCGCTCTTGCTGCCGGTGGGGTGCCTCCGGTCGAGGCCGCGCCGCCTCGAAACGGGCGCGGACCCCTCAGCCGCGTTCGACCGGACGGTCGGGGTCGGTGACCCAGTCGCTCCAGGAGCCCGCGTAGAGCCGTCCGCCGGTCAGCCCCGCGTGCTCCATGGCGAGCAGGTTGTGGCACGCGGTGACGCCGGAGCCGCAGTAGGACACCGAGTCCTCCGGGGGCGTGTCGCCGAGGATGGCCCGGAAGCGCTGCCGGAGCTGCTCGGGGGACTTGAAGGTCCCGTCGGGCGAGAGGTTTTCTTCGAAGGCCGCGCACACCGCTCCCGGGATGTGGCCCGCCACCGGGTCGAGCGGTTCGACCTCGCCGCGGTAGCGTTCGCCGGCGCGCGCGTCGATGAGGGGGATGGAGGCGTCGCCCAGGCGGCCGTGCACGTCGGCCGCGGGGACGAGGCGCTCGGGTCGCGGGGCGGGCGTGAAGACCCTGGGCGGCCGCGCCGCCGCCTCCGCCGAGAGCGGCCACCCCTCGCCGCCCCAGCGCTGCCAGCCGCCGTCGAGCAGGGCGACGGCGTCGTGGCCGACCCACCCGAGCATCCACCAGAGCCGTCCCGCCATGGCGCCTCCCATGTCGTCGTAGACCACGACCTGGGCCCGCTCGTCCACGCCCCAGGAGCCGAGCGTGCGCGCGAAATCGGCGATCTCGGGAAGGGGGTGGCGACCGGTCACGCCCGGGAGGATGGGACCGGAGAGGTCTTCTTCCAGGTGCGCATAGGCGGCGCCCGGGACGTGCCCCTCCTCATACGCGCGCCGGCCGTGTTCCGCGTCGACCAGGGAAAAGCGGCAGTCGAGGATCACCCAGTCGGGGTCGTCGAGGTGCCGGGACAGTTCGTCCGAGGTTACAAGCGTGGTGAAGGACATATCGGTGTAATCGGGGTAGAATGCGTGAAGGTCGGGATTGGCTTGTTCCGGATCCCGGTGAAAGTTTACGTGAACATTTTCGGTCTTCGCGCGCTACGCCAGCGCATCGCGTCGTGCAAGCGACTGCGGCAGTCGCGAACAGACCGCGAAAACGAGGTGACCCTTGTCGGTTGCAAGCCGAACCGCACCACCCTCCGGCCCCGCGGGCGACGGCGCCGCGCCCACCCGGCTGGAGCTTCCCGTCACGGGGATGTCGTGCATGGGTTGCGCGGCCACGATCGAGAACGTCCTGCGCGCGGGCGTCGCCGGGGTGGTGAGCGCGGACGTGAACTTCGCCTCCGGGCGCGCGACCATCCAGTACCTGCCCGACGCCGTGACCCCCGCCGAGGTGACGCGCGTCATCGAGGAGGCCGGCTACGGGGTGGTCACCGAAGCGGTGGCGGCGGAGGACGGGGGTTCCGGGGCAGCGGCGGAGGACGCCGAGGCGACGGCCCGCGCACGCGAGATCGACCGCCACGCCCGCGAGTTCCGCACCGGGCTCGCGTTCACCCTTCCCCTCTTCCTGGCCAGCATGGCCCGCGACTTCGGGCTGGTGGGCGCGTGGGCGCACGCGCCATGGGTGAACTGGGCCTTCCTCGTCCTCGCGACTCCGGTCCAGTTCTACGTTGGGCGGAGCTACTACACGGGGTCCCTCAAGGCGCTGCGCAATCGCGGCGCCAACATGGACGTGCTGGTGGCGCTGGGGTCTTCGGCGGCCTTCTTCTACAGCGTGGCCGTGACGGTCGCGCTCACCCTCGGGGTGACGACGCTGGGCGAGCACGTCTACTTCGAAACGGCCGCGGCCATCATCACGCTCATCAAGCTGGGCAAGTGGCTGGAGGTTCGAGCCAGGGGCGAGACCGGCGACGCCATTCGCCGGATGATGGCGTTGCGCCCGCGCACGGCGACCCTTCTCGCGGACGGGGAGGAACGGGAAGTGCCGGTCGACCGGGTACAGGTGGACCAGGTCGTGCTGGTGCGGCCCGGCGAGCGGATTCCGGTGGACGGCGTCGTGCTCGACGGGCGGTCCTCGGTGGATGAGAGCACCTTCACCGGCGAGAGCCTCCCGGTGGACAAGGAGCCGGGGGTGGAGGTGATCGGCGGCACCCTCAACCACCAGGGTCTGCTGCAGGTGCGCGCGACCCGGGTGGGAGCCGACACCGCCCTGGCGGGGATCGTGCGCCTGGTTCGCGAGGCCCAGGGCAGCAAGGCGCCCGTGCAGCGGCTGGCCGACCGGGTGGCGGGGATCTTCGTGCCGATCGTGATCGCGATCGCGGTCGGGACCTTCCTGGTGTGGTGGATGGCCGCGGGCGCCGGCTTTCCGGCCGCGCTGATCCGGATGGTGGCCGTGCTGGTGATCGCGTGCCCGTGCGCGCTGGGGCTGGCGACCCCCACGGCGGTCATGGTCGGGATGGGGTTGGGGGCGGGGAAGGGCATCCTGTTCAGGAACAGCGGGGCGCTCGAACTCGCCCGGCAGCTGCGGGTGGTGGTGCTCGACAAGACCGGCACGATCACCCGGGGCAAGCCGGCGGTGCGCGCGGTGGTGGGAAGCGACCCGCGCAAGATCCTTCGGATGGCGGGCTCCGCCGAATGGGGCAGCGAGCATCCGCTCGCGCGCGCGGTGGTGCGGGAGGCGGAGGCGCGCGGGATCGCACTGGAGCCTCCGCGCGACTTCGAGGCCGTTCCCGGATACGGCGTGGTCGCCACGGTGGACTACCATCGGGTGGTGGTGGGGAAGAAGCAGTTCGCGGGCGTCCACGGCAGTCACGGATACGGTTTCGCAGCGGAGGCGGAGCGCCTGGAGGCGCGGGCGCATACGGTGGCCTGGGTGGCGGTCGACGGGCGCGCGATGGGCCTGATCGCCATCGCGGACGAACTCAAGCCGGGTGCCCGTGACGCGATCGAGAACCTGCGAACGCGAATGCGCGTGGTCATGGTCACCGGCGACAACGCCCCGACCGCCGCCGCCATCGCCGACGAGGCCGGTATCCAGGAGGTGCGGGCCGGCGTGCCGCCGCGCGAGAAGGCCGAGGTGGTGAGCGCGCTTCAGGAGGAAACGGGCGCAACGGTCGCCATGGTGGGCGACGGCACCAACGACGCACCCGCGTTGGCGCGGGCGGATGTCGGCATCGCCATAGGGACCGGCACCGACGTGGCCATCGAGAGCGCCGACATCACCCTGATGCGGGATGATCTGGTCGGAGTGAACGAAGCCATCCAGCTATCGCGCGCCACCATGCGTACGATTCGCCAGAATCTCTTCTGGGCCTTCGGCTACAATGTGGCGCTTATTCCGGTGGCCGCCGCCAGCAGCCAGCTGCACCCGGTTCTGGCCGCCCTGGCAATGGCGTTCTCGAGCGTCAGCGTGGTCCTGAACAGCCTTCGTCTGAAGCTCGGATCCGGCCGGTCTTCGGCCTGGTAAAGACCAACACGCGCCATACCACGCCGGCGCGTTCGAATCGCTTCGCGAGCCCATGGCTCTCCAGCACCGCCTCCACCGCGGCAGGTTCGTGCGCGAAGACCCGGAACGGATGCCGCCTGAGGCGCTGGATGAAGTTGACCAGCCCGACGCCGAAGCGCGCCAGCGGTCCGCCATGCGGCATCACCAGCCCGAGCGTCCGCTTCGCCAGGGGCGCCGCGGCGCTCAGCAGGGCCGGCATGTCGGGATAGCAGCACACCACCCGGTCCAGGGTCACCAGGTCCGCCGCGGGGAGTTGGCCCGCCCGCTCCACGAAATCGCCGTCCACGTAGCGGATGCGGTCGGCATAGCCGCGGGCCTCGGCTTCGGAGCGCGCCGTGCGCAGGAACGCCGGAGCCGCGTCCGAGTGGGTTCCCCCGGCGGCGCCACGCGCCATCAGCTCATGCTGGATGGCTCCGATGCCCCCGCCGATGTCGATGAAGGTGCGGCCCGCGACGCCGTCCTCGGAGAGGGCCCCCAGCAGCCAGCGGGTCGCTTTGGCCGGTCCCTTGCGGCGGTATCGGCGCAGGTTGCGCTCCGCGTGGCCGTCGTCGAACTGCCGTTCGAGCCCGCAGCACTGGGGGTGGCTCACGACGGCCTGCGAATCAGATGCGCTGGTGGTCGGCCCGCCAGTCCTCTACGGCCTGCTTGATCGCTTTCCGGTCCGTCAGCTCGCCATCCAGAACCCGGCGCACCAGATCGGGCAGCTCCGCGTCCGAAGCAAAGCGCAGCCCGATCAGCTGATCCGTCGTCAGCTCCTCGACGTGGCCCTTCAGCTCGTCCGGAAGGAGTCTCTCCAGGCGCAGGCGCTCCTCGAGGCGGATGACCCGGTCCTGGACGCCCAGGGCGAACCGGCGCGCCAACATGATTCCGACCGAGGCCCCACCCGCGGTGAGGAACAGCGCCAGGGTCTCGACGCTGAAGTCGGCGAAAAGTCGGAAGAGGAAGCTCGCGGCCGCGGCCGTCGCGGCGAACCACGCCACGAGAAACAGCCGGGGGGGACGCTTGGCGTGATTGCCGTAGTTCTGGGGTTCGGGCATCGGGTTCCGGGATCCGGGGGCTTTGGTGGGACGGCTGGGCCTTGCGGCCCTCAGGGGCTCCGCCCGCCTACCAGTCTTCCTTCTCCAGCGCCTTCATCTCCTTGCGCAGCTGCTCCCAGTCCTTGTCGGAGATGTCCGACGCCACCACCGGCGCGCGCCTCCGTCCCCGGGCCACGTTCCTGCGCACGAACAGCCCGATGAGGACGCCCGAAAAGACGATCGCGACTGCGGGCATGAAATAGCCCACCCGATTGAAGCCTTCCACCGGGGGCGAACTGATGATGTCCGTGCCGAAGTCGGCGACGAAGCCGGCGAGAATGACTTCCTCGGTCTCGCCGGCCTCCAGCGCCGCCAGGATGCGCTGCGTGAAGACGGGAGACTCGCTGCACTGCATCTGGTACTGGCAGATGTGGGTGTCCAGGTTGCATCCGCAGGTGCAGCGGATCATCTGCTCGATGCGGAGGAGGTCCTCGCCGTGGGGCCCGTCGTGCGAGTGCCGCATGGTCACGGCGTCGCTGTAGCCGGCGTGCGAGGGACCCGTGGACATGGGTTCCTGGGTCGCGCCGCTGGCGTGCAGCGCGGAAGTGGCGAGCAGGATGGCGGCGGCAACGTTCATGGTCGTCCTGTCTTCTTTGGGGGAACCGGCTGGGCGGGTGGCCGGGGCCTGGTTGAATCTAATGGGTTCAGGTGAGGTCGGGGCAACTGCGGCGCTCGTGCGTCCGCGAGCCCGGGCGTTGGCTGGGCGTGCTGGTTGCCCTCGGGCATCCGGCCAGACTGGGCCGCGCGCACCTCTGGCGCTGGCGCTCCCGGCATTACACCTTCGGGTGCCTCTCGCCGGAAGGCGTCATCTCCCTCGACACGCGCCATGCCCAGAGAAATTCATCCCGGCATCCACTGGATTCAGGAGTTCGGGCCGGATCGGCCGGGGATCGCGAAGTCCCTGGTCGACCGGGGAGCCCACTGGTATCGCCCCGGGCGCGAGATCCACGTCCCGCAGAACGCCTTCCTTTTCGCAGGGGAGCGGACGCTCCTCTTCGACACCTTGTCGCCGGCCGCGGCAGAGCAGATCCTCGCGGACCTGGAGACGGTGCTGGAGGGTCGCGCGCTCGACTATCTGGCGCTCTCGCACCCTGACGTTCCCCACGCGGGCAACACCTTCCGCATCCTGGAGCGCCATCCCGGGGCGACGCTGGTGGCGCCCCGCTTCGGAAGGACGCACGAGCTCTATCACCTGGAAGACGCGCACAAGGTAGGCCCCGGTGACTCGCTCGACCTGGGCGGGCAGCGGCTGCACTTCCACGACGCCGCCTTCCTGGACGCGGCGATGTCGATGTGGATGACCGAGGAGACCTCGGGGATGCTCCTGCCGGTCGACTGGATGGGGCTGCCGCTGATGGACGGGGAAGGGCTTCTGTTCGCGGACGAGTTCTCCTCTCTCGTGGACGTGGACCGCTACGCAGAGTTCCACGGGCGGGTCATGTTCTGGATGCGCTACGTGGATGTGGCGCGCACGCAGGCGGAGATCGATCTGCTGCTGGAGACGTACCGCCCGGCGATGATCGCCTCCGCGCACGGGCCCGTGATTCGCGCCGACGTGCCGCGCTACTTCGAGATGATGAAGGAGGTCGTGGAGCGGGTGGCGACCGGCGGCCGGACGGGGGTCCTGTGAGCGGGGTAGCGGAGTCGGGTGGGCGTGCCGAGAGTTCCGTGGCGCGGGAGCAGGCGATGGTCACGGCGCCGGGCGCGGGTCCGGAGGTGGCGCTCACCCGGGACGTTTCCTGGATCGCGGAGAACTACCCGCTCGGCGCGGGGCGAAATGTCCATGTCAGCGTGTTTCTGATCCGCGCCGGAGAAAGGAACATCCTCATCGATTCGGGCTCGTTCTATCATCGCGAGAGCCTCGTGCGCCGCATCTCGCGCGCCACCGCCGGGGAAGGCATCCATTCGCTGGTGTTGTCGCACTCCGACTATCCGCACTCCGGCAACATTCCCGCGTTCCGGCGCCGGTGGGGCGATTTCGAGATCGTGGCCTCGTCCGGTGAGCCGGAGATCCAGGGGCTTCCCTATGCCCGCCGCAGCCGGATCGGGGGGAGCCTGGAAGTGGCCGGACGGGAGATCGACTTCATCGACCCGCCGCTCGCGGACCGCTCCCACACCTCGTGGATGTACGACCGGGCCTCGCGCGTGCTCTTCGTCGCGGACGGCTTCGGCTATCACCACGCCGACGACGAAACGGGGCTGACCTCGCGCCAGCTGCCGGAAGGCTTCCGGAGCGAGGAGATCTACACCTTCCACCGCGACACGCTGATCTGGCTTCGCTACGCGGATCCGGCAGTGCTCATGGGGGTGCTGCGGGAGATGGTCGAAGCGCGTGACGTGTCCTGGGTGGCGCCCATCCATGGCAACCCCATCGCGGCGGAGCACCTGGACGACTATCTGGCCCGGCTCGAGGAGGGGGTGCGGCGCATCGTGCGCGAGCAGGCCATCTGAGAGGACGTGTCCGCCATTCCGGCCGATCCCGAAGGTTCAGTCCTCTCCCGGGAACAAACGCGTGCCGATTCCCCGCACCACGCAGACCAGTCCGATCCCGGCGATGGCCAACGTCACGTCGGGTGGGATCCGGTCCCAGAACCAGTTGAGCAGGCCGCCGGAGGAAGCAATGGCTCCGAGGATGAACACCGGCCACCAGGACTTCAGGATCTTCATGTCGTTCCCTCCTTTTAACAGACTCACCGGTTGCCACCTGACAAAATGGCAGACGTGAGCACTTCCGCTAGCGGTAGAAGAGCTCCACCAGGCTCATCGGCACGGCCGGGAGGTAGGTGACCATCACCAGTACCGCCACCAGCACCGCCACGAAGTAGACGTTCACCTTGCTGACATCCCAGATGTCGGCCCTGGCCACCGAGCACGCGGTCACCAGCACGCTGGCCACCGGGGGGGTCTGCTGCCCGATCCCCAGGTTGAGGGTCACCACCAGGCCGAAGTGCACCGGGTCGATGCCGGCCGCGTGCACCAGCGGCATCACCACGGGCACCACCAGGATGATGGCCGCGGCGGAGTGCAGGAAGAGCCCGATCGCCAGGAAGAAGACGTTCAGCAGCGCGAGGATGGCCCAGCGCGACTCGGTGATGCCGATGATGCTGTCCGCCACCCGCTGCGGCACCTGGGCCTCGGTGAGGTAGTCGCCCAGCAGCGCCGAGGTGGCCACCAGCAGCATGACCACGGCGGTCTGCACGCCTCCGTCGAGGGCGGCCCGGCGCAGCGCGGCCAGGTCGATTTCCCGGTAGATGAGCCCGCCCACCACCAGCGCGGCCACCACCGCCAGCCCGGCCCCTTCCGTGGCGGTGACCCACCCGGTGAAGATGCCGCCGAGGATGATCACGGGGAGGAGGAGCGCCCAGCCGGCGTCGCGGAAGGTGGTCCACACGCGGCGCAGCTGGAAGGCGTGCTCGACCGGGAAGCCGTTCCGCAGCGCCAGCGCGTACGCCACCGCCATCAGCAGGATGCCGCCGACGACGCCGGGGATGACCCCGGCCACGAACAACTCGACGATGGAGCTCTCCGACATCACCCCGTAGATGATCATGGGGATGGAGGGCGGGATGATGACCGCGAGCGTCGCCGAGGAGGAGGTGACGGCGGCCGCGAACGGCGTCGAGTAGCCGCGCTTCTTCATCGCCGGGATCAGGATCGACCCCAGCGCGGCCACGTCCGCCACCGCGGAGCCGGAGATCTCGGCGAAGAAGAGGGACGCCGAGATGGACACCATCGCCAGCCCGCCGCGGATGGCGCCGAAGAGCGCGGAGGCGAAGGCGATCAGGCGGCGCGAGATGCCGGTCGCGTTCATGATCGCGCCCGCGAGGATGAAGAGCGGGATGGCGATCAGCGGGAAGGAGGTGGCGCCCGTGAAGAGCACGAGGCCGGCGTTGGGGATGGCCGCGGCGCCGGACGTCACCACCATCGCGATCAGGGCGATGACCCCGAGTGCGACCGCGATGGGCACGTTGATCGTCACCAGCGCGATCATCCCCAGGAACATCAGCAGCAGGGTCACGGGCCGCCCTCGCTCGAGACTCCAGCCGCCGCCGGGCCCGTCGCGCCCCCGCCGCCCGCATCCGGCGACCCGCCGCCGGTCCCCTCGCGCGACCCGTCCTCGCCGGCCCGCAGCATCTCCGGCAGGCTCAGCAGCTGCGCGATGACGAAGAGCACGCTCCCGATGGGGATGACCGACTGGGTCAGCCGGGTGGGCACCCACGGCAGGCTCACCATGCCGGAGCCCTCCAGGATGACCAGCACCCGCCACCCCGCCCACGCCGCGATCAGGAAGAACGCGACCACCACCGCCTCCCCCGCGACCACGACCGGGATCCGCCAGGGCCGCCCCAGCCGTCGCACCAGGTTGGGAAACCCGATGTGCGCCCGCTTCAGGGCCGCCAGCGCCGCCCCGTAGTATGTGAGCCAGGCCAGCAGAATCGACGCCACCTCGTCGTACCACACCAGCGCCGCCCCGAACTTGCGGAAGCCCACGCCCATCACGACGACCACGGCCAGGGCCGCGACCAGGATGAGCACGATCGCCTCGAGCACGCGCTCGAAGCGGATGTGCAGGGCGGTCGTGGGCAGGGTGGTCACCGGGTTTCTCCGGGGAGGGAGGGTGCGATCATCCGGGCAGCATCCGGAATCGACACGCTGCGGTCAAGTCGGAGAAGAGGCGGAGGCCGGCCGCGCTCCCCCCCTCGGAATCCAGCGCGGCACCTCCCGGCAATACGCATCATAGTCCGCACCGAAGGTCCGACGCAGGTCCGGCTCCTCCCTCACGGTCACGAACACGGTGAGCCACAGCCAGTACGCCAGCGCATAGCCGAGCAGGGCCAGCGACGAGAAGAAGACGGTCTCCCCGAACAGAATGGCGACCACGCCCAGCAAGAGCGGATGACGGGTGCGCCCGTACCAGCCATGTGTGAGGAGCGCGGCGGCGGTCTTCCCGGGGACGGCGGACGTCCGGCGACGCAGCAACTGCACCGCCGACCACAGATAGAGGTAGATGCCGAAGCCCGCTAGCCCGGCGCCCAGCCAGCGCGCGAGACCGATGTCCGGGTGGAGCATCGCCACGCCTTCGGTTCGGCCCAGGATCAGCGCGGGGAGGGCGACCGTGAAGATTCCGTGCAGCACCAAGGCAGTGGCCACAAACGCGATCACGGCGGAGCGCGATCCTCTCGCCTCCCCGGCACGACCGGAATCCCGGTTCTCGGCATGCGCGCTCTTCGACATTACTCTCCCGTGTTGTCGGATTCCGACCAACTCCACCGCGCAACGTGGTCCGGAGACCGGGCAGCGCGCCACGGATGCTCCAGACGTGCGGTCCCTGATATGCGACCCCGAAGGGCAAATCCCGCAACTGAACGTAGCACGGGAAGATAAGGAGGCACCTCCTGCTTCACCCTCTCCTGGAAACTCTCTCCCATCATCAACAGCGCCTGCTTGGGGAGCTCGGGACCACGCCACGCGGGTTCGTCCTCCATGGCGGAGCCGCGCTCGCGCTCCGGATGGCCCATCGCAGACCGGAGGACTTCAGCTTCCTGTCGGCGGAGGCATTCGACCCTCTTCGGCTCCTCGACAAGGTCCCGTACCTGCGCGACGCCGAGGTCATCCGGCGGGGCAGGGACACGCTCACGTGCATCGTCGATCGCGGCGGAATCGTGCGCATCTCGTTCTCGGGCGGCGTGGTGCGCAACCGTGTGGGGGGTCCGGACCTCGCCGAACCGCCCGGCATCGAGGTCGCCTCCCTGGTGGACCTTGCGGCCGCCACCGTCCAGGCGGTCCAGACCTGTTCCCGCGCGGCGGACTACCTCGACATCGATGCCCTCCTCCGGTCGGGCGGCATCAGCCTGGGACGGGCGCTGGGAGCGGCCGCCGCCGTATTCGGCGACCGATTCGATCCGCCAGGTGCGCTGAAGGCGCTTACTTCCTTCGGAGACGGCGATCTGCACAGGGTGCCCGGATCGGTGCGCGCGCGGCTGGCCCGGGCGGCGGACGAGGTCGATCCGGACTGCATCCCGCGATTGGCGGCGCGCCCGGGACTTCGGCCGGTGCGGGAGCCGCATGACCGATCCGCCGGCAATATCCGGACTGCCCGGACCCTGCCCGTCCGGAAGCGGCGCCGGTAGGAGAGGTTCTCTCTGGCACGATACGACGGTCCAGCGGCGTCGCACGACGGTCTCGCCGGCCCGATACGACATTCTGCTGGCACGAGACGACGGTCTTGTTGGCGCGATATACGGCGGCGGGTAGATTGCCCGGACACGAGCCTCCTACTCTGGCAACCGCGAGCCTTCTCGCAGGAAACCGTGACGGCATCATCCCCGCTCCGCAGTCTCGCGTCGGAGTTCTACGCGGACATCCGGTCGCCGAAGGCGGTTCCAGCGCTGGCGGCCGGCTTCACGGCGGGCCTGGGCCTGGTGGCCTCCCAGGTGGCCTTCGGGAGCCTCATCTTCTCCGGGGCGCTGGCTCCGTATTCCTCCCAGGGCGTGGGCCTGGTCCTGTTCGGCAACTTCGCGGCCTGCCTGGTGGTCGCGCTCGCCGGCGGCTTCCGCGGGGCGATATCTGGACTGTCTCCCGCGCTGGTGATCGTGATGGCGCTGATCGGCGCCACCATGCAGGCGGAGGGCGAGGCGCTGTTCGCGACCACGGTGGCGGCGCTCATGGTCGGCGCGGTCGCGACCGGGGTGTGCTTTCTCCTGATCGGGCGGTACGGGCTCGCCAACCTCGTGCGCTTCGTCCCCTACCCGGTCGCGGGCGGTTTCGTCACCGGAATCGGGGTCGCCGTGTGCCTCGCCGCCATGTCCATGATGGGGGTGGATCCGGACTGGCGCGCGATCCCGGCGCTCCTGCAGCCCTCGGCACTCTGGAAGTGGACTCCGGGGGCGGCGTTCGGGATCCTCCTCTATGTGGCGCTGAAGCGGTGGGGCCACCCGCTCATCCTTCCCGCCAGCGTAGTGCTGGGCGTCGGTGCGTTCCATCTCGTGCTCGCGGCCATGGGCTTCTCCGGCGAGGAGGCGAGGGAGGCGGGCCTGCTGCTGACGAGCACCTCGCAGGGCGGCCCGTGGCCGGCCTTCGGGCCCACGGATCTTGCGCAGGTGGACTGGGCGGCGATGGCCATCCAGCTCCCGAACCTGCTTGCCCTGATGCTGGTCGCCCTCGTGGTCGTCATCATGAACCTCGCCGGCCTGGAGATGGCCGCGAACGAGGACCTGGACTGGGACCGCGAGTTCGGCGCGGCGGGGCTCGCCAACGTGGTGGCGGGTGTCGGCGGCGGCACGACGGCGAGCATGATCGTGTCCGCGTCGTTCCGCAGCAAGCTGTTCGGGGCCGCCACGCGTCTCACCGGCGTCGTCACCGCCCTCGTCATCGCGGCCGCCATGTTCCTGGGCGGCGGGATGCTGGAACTGGTCCCGGTGCCGCTCGTGGGAGGCATGCTGTTCTTCGCCGGCGCCGGCATGCTGGACCGGGGACTCGTGATGACCCGGAAGCGGCTCCCGCGGTCCGAATACGGCATCCTCGTGCTCATCGGCGCGGTCATCGTCGCGTTCGGGCTGTTCGAGGGCGTGGGCGTCGGGATGCTGGCCACGCTCCTGTTCTTCAGCGTGCGCCTGAGCCGCGTGGACCCGGTCGAATCGCGCTTCAGCGCGCGCGAGCACCGCAGCACCCGGGCGCGTTCCGTCCCGGATCGCGTCATCCTGCACGAGGAAGGAGAGCGCGTGCTCGGGTACCGGCTGCGCGGGTACGTCTTCTTCGGAAGTGTTTATCCGCTGGCCGATCGCCTCAAGGAATCGCTGGGCGGCGATCCCGTTCCCGCCTGCCTGGTGCTGGATTTCGCGGACGTTTCGGGCTTCGACTACTCGGCGGTGAGCGTCCTTGCCAGGTTCGTGCGATCGGCGAACGCGGCGGGGGTGCAGGTGGTGCTGAGCGCGCCGTCCGAACAGCTCGGGACCGGTCTGGAGCGCAACCTGCCGGCCTCGGAGTTCGCCGCGGTGCGGATCGAGCCGAATGCGGACCGTGCCCTGGAGTACTGCGAGGAGACCGTGATCGCGGCATGGAGGGCCCACGCCGGCGATGTCGACGAGCGGCGCGCCTCGCTGTTCGAGCGCGCCGCCGACGACCTCGAGCGCCATCTGGAGCGCCAGATTCGTTTCGAGGACCTGATGAACGAGCTGGGCATCTGGCTGGAGCCGTGCCGCTACGCCGCCGGGGAAGCCCTCGCGGGGCCGGGAGCGCCGAGCGAGGGCCTGCAGTTGCTGACGTCCGGCCGGGCGTCCGCCCATGATGCCGCGGGCAGGCGCGTCCGGCAGTACGGCCCCGGCGATGCGATCTGGCCGGTCCACCCGACCGATGAGAAGGCGCCCACGGTGAGCGCGGACGAGTCCTGCGAGGCGATGTTGCTGACACCGGTCGCCCGGCACCGGCTGGAGGAGCTCGATGAGCGGCTCGCGCTCAAGCTGTATCGACACCTGCTTGCGGGACGCTTCGAGGCCGGGCCCGGCAGCTCCCCGCCGGATGACGCCGTGGAGTCGGGGTCCGGGTCCCCATCGGAGTCCGGTTCATGAGACGAGTTGTTGCCATCGCGGCTCTGCTGGCCGCCGCCGCATGCACCCCGCAACCGGACGCCGGGCCCGGCTGGCCCTTCGTCGGCTCCGACCAGGCGCACACCAAGTACTCGGCGGCGGAGGCGATCACGGCCGCCAACGTCGCGGAATTGGAGATCGCCTGGGAATGGGAGCCGAAAGAGGCGCCCCTCGAGGAGTACGGCACGCGGCCGGGCCCCTTCCAGGCGACCCCCATCCTGGTCGGCGGCGTCCTCTACCTCTCCACCATGTACACGCGCGTGGTGGCGCTCGACGCCGAGTCGGGCGCGGAGCTCTGGACGTTCGACCCGCGGGCGTACGAGGGCGGACCGGTCGGTGCGGGGCCGACGGGTTTCAAGCACCGGGGCGTCGCCTGGTGGAGCGACGGGGACGACGCGCGCGTCTTTCTCAACAGCCGCGACCGCCTGTACGCGATCGACGCCGCGAACGGTGAGCTGGACACGGGTTTCGGCCAGGGCGGGAGCGTCGTGCTGACCGAGGGGCATGGCCGCGAAGTCAGCCGCTACGAGTTCGACCAGACCTCGCCTCCCGTGGTGTTCGAGGACCAGGTGATCGTGGGGAGCCGGGTGCCCGACGGGGTGCAGCGCCGGTTCGACCCGCCCGGAACCGTGCAGGCGTTCGACGTCCGCACGGGCGAGCGGCGCTGGGTGTTCTTCACCGTCCCGCAATCGAGCGACGCTTTCGGCGCCGACACCTGGGAGGACGAGTCCTGGCGCTACACCGGCCACGCCAACGTGTGGGGGCCGATGTCGCTCGATGCCGAGCGGGGCCTCCTCTACGTGCCGACGAGCACGTCGAGCAGCGACTACTGGGGCGGGCGCCGGAAGGGGGTGAATCTGTTCGCCGAGTCGCTGCTGTGTCTCGATGCGCGCACGGGCGAGCGGCGGTGGCACTTCCAGGCCGTGCACCATGGCGTGTGGGACTACGACCTCGGCGCGGCGCCGAACCTGGTGACGATCACGGTGGACGGGCGCGAGATCGACGCGGTGGCGCAGGTCTCGAAGCATGGCTTCACCTACGTGTTCGATCGGGTGACCGGCGAGCCGGTGTGGCCGATCGAGGAGCGTCCGGTGGACACGTCGACGGACGTCCCGGGCGAGGTGCTGCATCCGACGCAGCCGTTTCCGACCAGGCCGCCGCCCTTCGGCAGCCAGGGGGTGTCGCTCGAAGACGCGAACGACCTGACACCGGAGATCCATGCGCTCGCGGTGGCCGAGATGCAGCGCTTCCGGCTGGGCCCGCTCTTCACGCCCCCGAGCCTCCAGGGGACGCTCCAGCGGCCGGGCACGATCGGCGGGGCGAACTGGGGCGGAGCGGCGTTCGATCCGGAGACCGGGCTCCTGTACGTGCGGACCACAGAGAGGGCCGACCCAAACCAGATCTGCACGAATGCGGGCGACGACCCGCGCGTCGACGTCCCATACAGCAACAACTGCCCCTATGGCGCGACCCTCGTGATGTTCCGGGAGGCCGGCGGACCGGGCGCGGCACCGACCCCGGAGAGCGAACTCGGCCCGATCCCGCTCACCAAACCGCCCTGGGCGCACCTGGTTGCGGTAGACCTCAATGCGGGGGAGATCGCGTGGAAGGTGCCCTTCGGGGAAGGGAGCGAGGAGATCCGCACCCACCCGCTGCTTCGCGGCGTCGATCTGCCGGAGCGGCTGGGCACGCTCGGCAACTCGGGGGCAATGGTGACCAGGGGGGGGTTGGTGTTCCTCGGCGGCGGCGCCCCGTACCTGTACGCGTTCGACAAGGCGACCGGCGCCGAACTCTGGCGTGGCGCGACGCCACATCCCACCAGCGCGAACCCGATGACCTACCGGACGCGGTCGGGACGCCAGTTCGTGGTCATCGCAACGGGGGGCGGCGCGGACGCGGCGCTCGTGGCCTTCGCGCGACCCGTGGACGGGTGAGCGAAGCTGCCAGGCCATGACCTTCCTCGAACAGCATCGCGACCGCTTCGAGCAGGCCGAGGCGTACTGCGGCCGCGTCGGAGGTGCGTTCGCGGTCGTCGGCGGGATCGCGCTCGTGATCCTGCTCGCAGTCACCGTGGCCGAAGTCTTCTGGCGCTACGTCCTGAACAACTCGCTGCTGTGGGCCGAGGACCTCGCCACGATGTCGCTCGCGGTCGTGGTGGCGGCGGCGATCGCCTATGGCGCCCGGGAAGGCGCGCACGTCTGCGTCAACCTGATCGCGCGCGTTGCGGGACGGCGCCTGACCAGAATCACGGACGCCGTCGCCCGCCTGCTGAGCGTGGCCGTGACCGGCACGGCCGCGTACGCCCTGTTCGTGCACGGCAGTTGCGGTGCTGCCTGCGGGGCCGCGACCCCCAGCGTCTCGATCTCCCACATTCCGTTCTATTACGCGCTCGGCGCGTCGCTTGCCGCCTACGCACTGCTGCTCGCGTCCCAGCTGCTTCTGGGGTTCGCAACCTGGCACGGCGATGACCCCAACGAGCCCGCCGACTGATGGACGGAAGCAGCATCGCCCTGCTCGGATTCCTCGCCCTCCTGGTGCTGCTCGTGATCCGGGTGCCCGTGGGGCTCGCGATGCTGATCGTGGGCGTCGCCGGAATCGCCGCGATCCGCCCGGGCGCGGTCGTGCCGGTGCTGGCGGGGGAGGTGTTCGCGGTAGCCTCGCGGTATTCCCTCACCATCCTGCCCCTGTTCATGCTGATGGGGAACCTGGCGGTGATCTCGGGGATGAGTCAGGACCTGTATCGCGCGGCCCACAGCTGGCTCGGCCGCGTCCGGGGCAGCCTCGCGTCCGCGTCGATCGTCGCGTGTGCCGGATTCTCGGCTCTGTCGGGCTCGTCGCTGGCCGCCGCTCTGACCATGGGGCGCGTGTCGCTCCCCGAGATGCGACGGTACAAGTACGACGATTCGCTGGCGACGGGCGTCATCGCGGCCGGCGGAACGCTCGGCATACTGATCCCGCCCTCGGCGGGGCTGGTCATCTACGGCATTATCACCGAAGAGAGCATCGGGCGCCTGTTCATGGCCGGGGTATTCCCCGGGATACTGCTCACGCTTCTGTTCGTGCTCGCCGTCTGGATCGTCGTGAGACGCGACCCGGACAAGGCTCCCCACGCGACGGCACCCGTTCCCTGGCGGGATCGTCTCAGAGCTACGGGACGAGCGACGTGGATCCTGGGCATCGTCGTGGTGACCATCGGCGGCATCTACGCCGGCATCTTCTCCGCCGTCGAAGCGGCTGCAGTGGGCGCGTTGCTGGCGCTGGTCGCGGCGTTTGCGCGGCGTGCGGTGGACCGGAACGCCGTGACCGACGTGGTCAGCGCCACGCTGCGGGCGACAGGAACCGCTTTCCTGGTGCTGTCCGGCGCGTTCGTGTTCAAGGTTTTTCTCGGATTCACGGGGATCGCCTTTGTCGCCTCCGAATGGGTCAGCGAGCAGGGGTTTTCGGGCGCACAGGTCGTACTTCTGGTGCTGGCCATGTTCATCGTGCTGGGCACCTTTCTCGACGGCTTCGCGATGCTCGTGCTGACCGTGCCCCTGGTTCAGCCGATTCTGGAGTCCCTGGGCGTCGACATGATCTGGTTCGGCGTGATGATCGTGATCACGCTCGAGATGGGCCTGATCTCGCCTCCGGTCGGGCTCAATATCTTCGTGGTGAAGGGCGTCGCTCCCGACGTGCCGGTCCAGACGATGTTTCGGGGCATCGTTCCGTTCTGGTTCGCGATGCTCGCGACGCTGATTCTGATCGCGCTGCTGCCCGGTCTCGCCACGCTTCTGCCCAACGCCATGTTCGGATGAGGGGATGATCTGGCGTTCCCCGGCTCACCGGCGCCAGTTTGGCGGCATGGACATCCCTACACTCCGCGTCCCGGACGCAGCGCAGCCTCGGCGGGGGCCCTGAGGTGGCGAAGGTGAGCCGGAGCCTCGTCCCGGCAGCCCATGGACTGCTCGCCGCCGGATTGTCGATTGCGCTGGGATGCGGGGGTACGACTGAAGGCAGGGAGTTGTCGCTCGCGCATTTCCTGCCGGCGGATCACGTTCTGAACGAAGCCGTGTTCACGCCGTTCTCGGAAAGGCTGGCGGACCTCTCGGGCGACCGGCTGACGGTCAGGCAATACCCCAGCGGCATCCTGAACTCGTCGCTCCCCGCCCAGTACTCGATACTCCTGAACGGCGTGGCCGATATCGCGCTCGTCGTCCCCGCCTACACGCCCGACCTCTTTCCGAAAACGGACCTCATCGGCTATCCGGGGGTCTGCGAGACCGCGCTGGGGTGCACCGAGTCGATCGCGCGCGCCTGGCCGGTTCTGGAACCGGAATTCCGGGCCAGGGTTCTGGCGATCTGGTCGAGCACGCCGCCCGTGCTCCTCACCCGCGAGACTCCGGTGCGGACGCTCGAGGACATCCGCGGGCTCAAGATCCGCGTGTCCTCGCGGAGCGACATCCCGTTCATCGAAGCGCTCGGCGCCAGCGCCCTCATGCAGCCGGCGACGGAGCTGCACCAGAGCCTGACCACCGGTGTCATCGACGGGGTTGCCATCGGGCCGTCGGGAATCGTCGCATTCCGACTTCACGAGGCGGCCGCCTACATCACCACGTGGCTTCCGATATCCGGATTGGCGTTTGTCCTGCTCATGAACCAGGAGACGTACGAGGCCCTGTCTCCGGAAGAGCGGGCCTGGATCGACGAAGCCGCGGATGACGCTCTCTCCGTGGCTGGAGCCATGGCGTTCGAGCGTGTCGATGCCGAGGCCCTGGAGCTCGCGCGGGAGGCCGGGGTCGGGATCGTCGAGCTTGCGGACAGCGAGAGACGCCGTTTCGAGCAGGCGATCGGGTCCGCCCGGGAAGCGGGGCGCGCGCGCGATGTGGGCGGCATGACGGTCAGCGAGGTGGTCAGGCTCCTGCGCGGGAATTGATCGCCCGGGTCAGAACTCGCCTACGAACTCGATTTCGGTCTCGAGCTCGTATCCCATCTCGCGGGCCACCGCCTCGCGGGACATCTCGATCAGGGTCATCACCTCTGCCGAGGTCGCGCCTCCGAGGTTGACGATCATGTTGGCGTGCCTGTGGGAGATCTGCGCCGCCCCGTGGACATGCCCCCGCAGTCCGCACTCGTCAATCAGCAGACCCGCATTGATCCCGTCGATCAACTGGAAGATGGATCCGGCGTTGGGGTAGAGCCACAGGGCCGGGAATCGCTCGTTGCGCCAGGCGAGATTCTCCCGTATCACCCTCCTGAGTTCCGGGCGCGGCGTCGGGACAAGCTTCAACGATACATCCAGGACCACGTCGCCGGTTTTCTGGAGGACGCTGGAGTTGTAGCCGAATCGGAAGTACTGACTGCCCTCATACCTTACCTCGCCGCCGGGAGTAAGGACCGTCGCGCCCTCCATGACCTCCGCCCAGAACACGGTGCGGTCGCGGGCAGGCGGGGCCGCAAGGAAGTGGAGGTTCCCATTGACCGCGCCCCCGACCGTACTCGGGATTCCGACGCAGTGATGAAGCCCGCCGAGACCGCGCGCCACCGTCGCATTGATGAGGTTCGGAAAGACGTCGAGACCCGCCCCGGCCACGACCCTTCCGCCGGGCCGGAACTCCAGCGTGGCGATGTCGCTCCGGATGACGACACCCCGAAATCCCCCGTCTCCCACAAGGATGTTCGACCCCCGACCGAGCAAGAAGCTCGGAACGCCCATCTCGCGTGCGACACACACCGCGCGGGACAACTCCTCGCTGGTCCGAGCACGGTAGTACAGGTCGGCCGCACCGCCGATTCGGAAGGTGGTCAGCGGAGCCAGAGGGACATCCCGGCGCACGCGCTCCGGGCATACCGCTTGCGCGTACCGCTCCTGGAGCGCCGGGGCAGGCTGCTTCAACGAAGTCGAGGTCGCTGGCCCTGACACTCGGCGAGCCTCAGCAGCGGGCCGGCAGCGTGATGAAGCCCGCCGTCATGAAGTGGTGGTCGAGGGTCAGCGCCTCGCGGATGCCCAGTTCGGCCATGACCACGAAGCTGGCGGCATCCGCGAGAGAGAAGGGCTGATCGGAGAAGCGTTCGATCCAGTTCCCGATCGCGGCCTCCTCGCGCTCCGGCGTGATGTACTCGACCTGGGTCGGAGCTTCGCGAACCGCTTTGAGAAAGGCGGATGCGGCGTGGAGACCGGCGCGACCAATCAGCAACGCGTGAGCCTCGGCGACCACGATGTTGGTGGTCACGATTCTCGCGCCCCGCCGGACCCCGGCGCGCAGACGCCGGGCGAAGGCCCGATGATCGGGGTGCCGGTCGTTGGCGAGAGGATACCATGCGCTGGTGTCGACGAAGAGGCCCTTCACTCGGAATCCGGCGTCGGCTCCTGCGGATGATCTGACCAGGAAGCGATCTCCGTGGCGGCGAGATACTCGTCGTGCTCGCGCGCGATGTCGAACCCCGGGTCATCGGGCAAAGACACCATCCCGATGATTCTCAGGACCGGATGATGCTCCGGATCCGAGATCTGGAGCTCCAGGGCCTTCAGCCCTTGCCGCAGCACATCGGACTTGGTGGTGTCCAGTTCCGCCGTCAGTCGCTTGAGGCGCTCCTTTTCGCTCGGACGCAGATAGACCTGGACAGGCTCGGCGACGCGCCGCTTGCGCGGCTTATCATGAGAGTATTTCATGAAACATGATAATGACTCGCTGCTAGCCCGCCAACTCCCCCACCCGTCGCACCAGCTCTCCGCCCCCGTCGACTTCTTCCGCGAACTCGTCGTAGATGGCGTCGCTGGCGGCGCGGAAGCGCGCCCGGTCGGCCTCGTTCACCTCGATGCCGGCGGCGCGCAGCTCCTCCAGCAGCTCCGCGTCCATGCGCGCTGCGGTCTCGTACACGAACGCCTGCATCTCGCGCGCGGTCTCCTCCAGGGTGGCGCGCACCTCCTCGGGCAGCCGCTGCCAGCGGGCTTCGCCCACGGTGACGAACGCGGGCGTGTACACGTGCCCGGTGAGCGACAGATACGATTGCACCTCGTGCAGCTTGGCCGAGGCAATCTGCGCGAGGGGGTTCTCCTGTCCGTCCATCACCCCGGTCTGCAGCGCCACGAAGACCTCGGCCAGGGGCATGGGCGTGGGGTTGGCGCCGTAGGCCTGGAAGAGCTTGACCCGCCAGACCCCGCGCGGGGTGCGCAGCTTGATGCCCGCGAGATCCTCCGGCCCGCGGATCGGGCGTGCGTTGTTGGTGATGTGGCGAAAGCCGTTCTCCCACAACGCGAGGATGCGGTAGCCCTCGGCTTCGGCGAGCGGCGCCAGATGTTCCCAGAAGACCTCCTCCTCGATGCGCTTCATATGTTCCCGGTCCTGCACCAGGTACGGCATCTCGAAGAGCCCGAAGCCGTCGATGACCGACGACATGACCGTGGACGGCAGCGACATCTCCACGGTGCCCAGCCTGAGCTTCTGCAGCAGCACGTCGTCGCCGCCGAGCTGGCTCGAGCCGTAGACGATGACGCGTCCGGCCTCGCCCAGGCGCTCGTTGGCGCGCTCGGCGAATTCGTTCGCGACGATGTCGTAGAGCGACTCGGGGGCGCCCACGTGTCCGAGGCGGATCTCCACGGGGCCGGTGTCGTCGCCGGGGGCGCACGCGGACAGGGCGACGGCGATCAGCGCGGGCGCCAGAATGTGCTTCCGGGACATCATCTCTCTCCGGTGTGTGATATCACTCTTGGGCCAGGCATAGTATCATGATTCCATACAAGTGATATCATGGGTGAGTGGGCCGTAGTATCAGTCATCCTGACCCGGGATGCTGGCTCGTCATCGCGAGAGGGTCGAGGGCGGCGTTCACGCCCCCGCTTCTGTGGGGCACTCCCGCAAGCCGCAGTCCCATCTCCACGCCCGCCAACGTGCCGGCGAGCGTGAGCTCGTTGAGGTCTCCCAGGTGACCGATGCGGAACACGCGCCCGTCGAGCTTGCCGAGACCGGTGCCGAGGCTCATGTCGAAGCGCTTGAGGATGACCTGGCGCAGGGCGTTGGCGTCGTGGCCATCGGGGAGCGTGACGGCGGTAAGCGAGTTGGAGTGCTCGCACGGGTTGACGCTGTAGCACTCGAGGTCCCAGGCGGCGACCGCGGCTCGCGTGGCCTCGGCGAAGCGCCGGTGGCGCGAAAACACATGGTCGAGCCCCTCCTCGGCGAGCATGGCGAGCGACTCGCGCAGGCCGAAGAGCAGGGTAGTCGCGGGGGTGTAGGGGAAGAAGCCGCTGGCGTTGGCCGCGAGGTGGTCATCCCAATTGAAGTAGGAGTGCGGCAGCCGGGCAGCCGGGCGCGCGGCGAGTGCGCGCTCGCTGGCGGCGGTGAAGCCGAGGCCGGGCGGGAGCATGAGCCCCTTCTGCGAACCGGTCACGGTCACGTCGACGCCCCATTCATCGTGGCGGAAGTCGATGGACGCGAGCGAGGATACCGTGTCGACCATGAAGAGCGCCGGATGGCCGGCGGCGTCGATGGCGGCGCGGATGTCGGGGATGTTGGTGGTCACGCCGGTGGAGGTCTCGTTGTGCACGACCATCACCGTGCGGATGCGGCCATTCGTGTCGCGGCGGAGCCTGTCCTCGACCAGTTGCGGCTCGACACCGGCGCGCCAGTCGCCGGGGACCAGGTCGACGTCGAGCCCGAGGCGCGCGGCCACCTCCGCCCACTTGTCGGCGAAGAAGCCGCGGTCGAAGGCCAGGACGCCGTCCCCCGGGGAGAGCGTGTTCACCAGGGCCGCCTCCCATGCGCCGGTGGCCGAGGAGGGGAAGACGAAGACGGTGCCGTCGGTCTTGAAGACGGGTTTCAGGTCTTCGAGGACCGCGAGGGTGAGCTCGGCGAACTCCGGACCGCGGTGGTCGATGACCGCTCGGTCCATGGCGCGCCGGACGCGCTCGGGTACGTTGGTGGGGCCGGGAAGCTGGAGAAAGTGCCGGCCGCTGCGTGTGGTCATGCGCGCTCTCGGGTGACGTGGAGAGGGCCACGGATTAGAATGCGGCGACCCCCCGGCGACGAACCCTGCAAGCTAATGAAGCGCGCCCATGCCTGACCACCGATGCGGGCGGCCCGGCCGCCGACAGGCCCGTGACCGGCCATGGCCGTCGACGTGACCGACGCGCCCGCCAGCCTGCCCGATGGATCTGCCGTTGGCGGCTTCTGCCGTCGGACGGGCGGCGCCATCGCCCGACGCGCCCGGAACGCCCATGTCTGAGCGCCGTCCCCGCATCGGCGATCTCTCTCTCGCGGCCCGGCTGCGGCGCGAGCTGGAGGGTGAGGTGCTCTTCGACCCGGTGAGTCGCGGGCTCTACAGCACGGACGCCTCCATCTACCAGATCGAGCCGGTGGGGGTGGTGGTGCCGCGCACCGTGCAGGACGTGAGGACCGCGATCGAGATCGCCGCGCAGGAAGGGGTGCCGGTGCTTCCGCGGGGGGCGGGGACGTCCCAGGGCGGGCAGGCGGTGGGGCGGGCGCTGGTGGTCGACACCAGCAAGCACCTGGGCGGGATCTCCCGCTTGGACGTGGACGCGAAGACCGTGCGGGTCGAGCCCGGCGTGGTGCTCGACGACCTGAACCGCCGGCTGGCGCCGCACGGGCTTTTCTACCCGGTGGATGTGGCGACCGCCAGCCGGGCCACCCTGGGGGGGATGGCCGGGAACAACAGCTCGGGGGCGCGGTCGATCCGATACGGCATCATGGCCGACCGGGTGCGGGCCATCGAGGCGATCCTCGCGGACGGGACCGCGCTCCGCTTCGGGGAGGTGCCGGAGGGGTGGCTGGGGGATGGGGGGCTGGGGGGCGGCCCGCTCACGGGTGGTGAGGGCGGGCGCCGGCACGACGCGCTGGCGCGCCACATCTGGGAGATCCGCTCCCGCGAGGCGGCTGAACTGGCGCGGCGGGTGCCGAAGGTGCTCCGGCACGTCGCCGGCTACAATCTGCATCGCCTGGAGCGTCCCGGTCTGAACCTGGCGCCGCTGCTGGTGGGCTCGGAGGGCACGCTCGCCTTCTTCACCTCGCTCGAACTCGACCTGGCCCGCCTGCCTCCGCACCGCCTGCTGGGCATCTGCCGCTTCCCGGACCTGGAGAGCGCGCTCGATGCCGTGCAGCACATCGTCACCCTCGACCCGACCGCCGTCGAGCTGATGGACGACAACGTCCTCCGCCTGGCGTGCGCGAACCCCACCTTCCGTCCCGTGGTGGAGCGGGTCTTCCCCGGGAATCCGGGAGCCGTCCTGGTCGTCGAGTTCTCGGCTTTCGAAGAGAGGGCCGCACATGAGGGACTGAACCGGCTCGAGCAGCTGATGGGCGATCTGGGCCATCGCGGGCCCATGCGGCGCGCGCTCACCGCCGCGGACCAGGCCCGGGTCTGGGGCGTGCGCAAGGCCGGACTGAGCATCGTCATGTCGTCCCCCGGCGACGTGAAGCCGGTCTCCTTCATGGAGGACTGCGCCGTGCCTCTTCCTCGCCTCGCGGAGTTCGGTGTGCGGGTCAACGAAGTGTTCGACGGGCACAGGGCCGACGGCACCTGGTACGCGCACGCGTCGGTGGGATGCCTGCACGTGCGTCCGTCCCTCAACCTCAAGCAGGCGCCCGACGTGGGCCGCATGCGCGCCATCGCCTCCGAGGTGCATGAGATCGTGCTCGACCTGGGGGGATCGCACTCCGGGGAGCACGGCGACGGCCTGGTGCGCTCGGAGTTCATCGAGGGCCTGATGGGGCGCCGGCTGGCCGCGGCCTTCGGAGAGGTCAAGCAGGCTTTCGACCCGCGCGGGCTCATGAATCCCGGCAAGATCGTCGATCCCCCGCGCATGGACGACCGCAGCCTCATGCGCTACCGGCCCGGCTACGCGCACAAGCCCTTCGAGACCACGCTCGACTGGAGCCGATGGGGCGGGCTGGCCGGCGCCGCCGAGATGTGCAACAACAACGGCGCGTGCCGGAAGGCCGACCCGGGGACCATGTGCCCCTCCTACCGCGTCACCGGCGACGAGAAGCATGTCACGCGCGGGCGCGCGAACGCCCTGCGGCTGGCGTTGACCGGTCAGCTCGGCTCCGACGCGATGCGCTCACCGGAGATGAAGGAGGTCTTCGACCTGTGCATCGGCTGCAAGGCGTGCCGGCGCGAATGCCCGGCGGGCGTGGACGTGGCGCGCATGAAGGTCGAATTCCTGCACCACTACAGGAAGAAGCATCCTGCCGGCGCGCGGGATCTCGCGCTTGCGCACCTGCCGCGGCTGGCGGCCCGGGGCTCGCGGCTGGCGCCTCTGATCAACATCGGCGGGCGGAGTCGGCTGCTGCGGGGCGTGGGCGAGCGGCTCACCGGCATCGCCCGCGAGCGAGAGCTTCCCAGGTGGTCGAATAGGCCCTTCCGGAATCCCCCGGCCTCTCGGGCCGAGCCCGATGTGCTGCTGCTGGTGGACACGTTCAGCCGATACTTCGAACCGGAGAACGCGCGCGCGGCAATGAAGGTGCTGGCGGCGGGGGGATACAGGGTGGAGGTAGCGGGAGCGGCGGCCGGGCGTGCGGCAGGTGCCGGTCCGGGGCTTTGGGCGGGTGCCCGGAAGCGGCATGGCTCCAGGCCCCCGAATGGCTCCGGGCCGCGTACCGGTTCCCGTCCCCTGTGCTGCGGTCGCACCTACCTCAACGCCGGACTGGTGGAAGAGGCCCGAACGGAGGCGCGGCGGTTGCTGGACGCGCTCTCGGCGCCACGCGTTCGCGATGCTACCATCGTCGGGCTCGAACCCTCGTGCCTGCTCACCCTGCGGGACGAGATTCCTGCCATGCTGCCGGGCGCCGAGTCAGAGCAGGTCGCGGAGCGCGCACTCCTCCTGGAGGAACTGCTTGTGCTTGACGAGGACAGCGTCCGGCCCAGACTCGATTTGCAGTCGTCGCGCGCAGATTCCGCCTTCATCCACGGACACTGCCATCAGAAGGCCTTCGGCGTCTTCGATGCCACGCCGCGCGTGATCAACTGGATTCCCGGGCTCGAGCCCAACGTCATCAAGTCCGGCTGCTGCGGCATGGCCGGCTCCTTCGGCTACGAAGCCGAGCACTACGAGCTGTCGATGAAGATGGCGGAGCTGGATCTGCTCCCCGCGGTGCGCGCGGCCGCCGAAGACGCCCTGGTCATCGCCGACGGCACCAGCTGCCGGAGCCAGATCGCGCACGGAAGCGGACGGGAGGCCGTGCACGCGGCGGTGGTGCTGGCGGGGGCGCTGGGGGCAGGCAGCGGCTGAGGACGCTGTGTCCGGAGTTGATATTTCTGTGTCGGCATGTCCCGATGGGACCACCTGGTAGACATCGGCAACAATTGGATTCTCGTCGGTTGACGGCGTTCGGCCTAGATGGGTAACGTCAGAAGGATCCAGGACGGTCGCGCCTTCCCGCGCCAAGGAGGAGACATGGCGGACGAAACAAGGATACCCGACCAGTTACGCACGCACGTATGGGAAGGGCGGGTGGACGCCGATCGACTGCGGCGGTACTACGGTCGGCTGGCTGGAGTGCACACACGGAGAGCCTCGACCCTTGCTATTCTCGGGTGCTTCGTTGCCTTCGTCGGCCCTTATCTTGATGCCCTTGGCGCGCCCGGATGGCTGGAGATGGTCGTATCACTGGCGGGAGTGGTGCTTGCCGTCAGCACGATTACACAGGGCCAAAGCCGGATTGTCGAGGCACTCTTCCGGCACCAGCAATTCGGCGAACTCCGCACGGAGTGGACCGACCTCTGGCAACGTGTCGAAGACAGCATGGCACCGGCTGCCGCGGTCCGCATCCGCTGGATCGAATTGACACGAAAGGCCGATGCCATCACGGCCCGCAGCCCGCAGGACCGCGTAAACGAACGCGTGCTGGTAGCCGCCGAGCAGGCGACCTACGCCTACTACAGGAAGGAGGCCGCCTCGGGTGTCCCGGCCACAACCTGATCCCCGACGCGAACCTCAGCCCAAGCCGCCGCCCGAGAAACGCCAGGGCGGATGGCCGCCACCGAAGAATCCACCTCCACCTCCCCCACCGCGAAAGCACTGATCGTCCCCGGCGGCCAAGCGCATCTGCAATATGCAAGTCGGCCATCCACACGGTTCTGTTGCAGACGCCGCCAAAGTCGGGCCTGTCCTCACCCCCTCACCACGAGAACGTCTGCGAGTACTTCAGCGAGAACGACCGCCCGGTCGACAGCGGTGTCCGCGGGATGAAGTTGGCGTCGCGCTCCGTGAGCAGTCCCTCGTTGTAGACGATCCAGAGGTCCGTGCCTTCCCGGAAGTGATAGCGGATGCGCGAGTTGAGGCTGGTCAGGTCGTCCACTCCGTTGTACTGGGCGTAGGCGCTCACGGCGAAGTGGGTGTTGAGCGCCACCTCCACCTTCAGGTGCGCCAGATGCGTCGTCGTGGCCTGGTCGCGCTCCGAGAAGTCGATCCGGTTGACGGAGTACGCCGCGCCGAGCTCCAGATAGCGCGACAGGTTCCAGATCGGACCTGCGGACAGGCTCAGCCGGCTGCCGTCGTAGAAACTCCCGGCTGACACGCTGTAGCGGCCCCGGAAGCTCTCGCTGCGCGCGAAGTTGAAGTTGGCCTTCAGCTCGTGGAACCAGTAGTCGCCCGGCGGCACTTCCACGTCCGAGATGGAGAATGCATCCCGGATGCTCTCGTACTGCGACTCCAGCCCCACATCCAGACGCTGGCCGCCCCTGAACTCGGCCTCGAACTTCGGGTTCAGGAATGTCGTCTGGGTGGTCCGGTCCGAGTTGCGGAAGAACTGCCGGGTGGTGAGCCTCACGCCCCGCGAGCGGAGCATCGCCGACGAATCGTCCTTGAACTGGCCATACGCCACCTCAACGCCCCCGAAGCTGAATCCCTTGCGACGCTGGAACCCGAGTCCGGGGTTGTAGTCCGCCCCCACCCGGGAGGCGTCGAGGGTGTAGGTGAACCCCACGTCGCGCCGGCGCTCCCAGCGGCCCTTGATCAGTCCCGTCGCCAGCCCGTCCACGTCCGGGGTGGCCTCGTCGAAAGTCTGCGCCCACTGCAACTGGAAGTACTCGTCCCCGGTGAGCCGGAGCGAGGTGTCCAGCCCGTAGGCGATGTTGTCCTGTCCGGGGGTGCCGAGCCGGCTGGTGACCATCGCACCCACGTTCGAGTAGGGGTTCAGCACCTGCTGGCGCACCCGCAGCACGCCCATGTTCTCCGAGGAGCGCTCGCCGTGGGCGGCGGTCTGCATGTTGAGGAGCCCGTAGTCCGTGCCGCCCGCGCGTCCCACGGCGCGCACGCCCCCGAAGATCCTCACGATGTCCCCGTCGTCGAGGCCGATCCTCCGGCTGTAGAAGAGGCGGTTGAAGGGCCCGCCGGTGTTGAAATCGAAGGTCGCCGAGCGCTCCTGGAAGAACTGGCGCTTCTCGGGGACGAACAGCGCGAAGCGTTCGAGGTTCACCTGCGCGCTGTCCGCCTCCACCTGGGCGAAATCGGTGTTCACGGTGACGTTCAGCGCCAGGTTCGATGTCGGGGCGTACTTGATGTCGAGCCCAAGCTCGCGAGACTGGTTCTGGTCCGTTTCCCAGATGGATTCCGGGCCCATGGGGCCGTCCGCGAGCCGCGGCGTCTGCGTCAGGCCTCCGAGCGCGTAAGGCGTCACGTACACGGGAGTGGACTGCTGCACGCCGCGCAGGACGATGCGCTGCGCCTGCGAGGGCTTGGCGAAGGCGATCCCGCCCCAGCGGGGATCGAGGTCGGGGAAGGTGTGGCGTTCGTTCTTGCGGGCGATGATGCGGTAGAAGATGAAGCCCATCGTCACTTCGTCGCCCTCGACCTGGAAGCCGAGGGTGGAGAAGGGGATGCGAAACTCGGCGAACCAGCCCTCGTCGCTCTGGGTGGTGACGACGTCCCAGTACGAGTTCCAGTCGGAGTTCGACGGCATCCCCGCGCGCGGCACGACCTGGGCATCGTTGAAGACCGTGCGGTCGATGCGGTTTGCGGCCGGATTGGTCACGAACCAGACCCCGGTCTCATAGTCGTTGTAGCTGTCGATGATGACGGCCAGGCCATCGTCGCCGCTGTAGCGGTCGCGGTAGAAGGTGTTGGTGCGGACCGCCTCCGGCTCGGAGTCGTACAGTCGTCCCGACACGTAGAGGTATTCGTCGTCGTGCGCGACCCGCACCTCGGTCGTTTCGGTGGGCGGCGCCCCGTAGGTGGGGCTGAACACCGTGACGGGGAACGGCTCCACCTCGTCCCAGGCGGGTTCGTCGACGATGCCGTCCAGCTCGATGGGCCCGGAGATGCGCGGGATGACGATGGGGATGGTGCGGGACTCGTCCGCGGCCGGGGCGGGATCGGCCGCTGGCACCTGGCCATTGAGTGCCGCGGGGGCCAGGCACGCGGCCGCCACGAGGGTCGCCGCGAACGCGAGGCTGCGGGGCGGGGAACTGACGACGCGCCTGCGAGAGAAAGTCATTGTTCCCCGTGTCGTCCTCGTTCACCCATCCCTGGCCAGACCTCCGCGTCGGCCGCCCCCGCGCGAAAAGGCTTCCCGGGAGCCGACCTGAACGCTCTACACTCCGGAGGTTTTCCGCAAGCCGTTCGGGGCACGGTGGCGGGCGAGCGCTGGTAGTAGGACGCGGAGGGATGGCCACGTCGATTGCCGGACGCCGCCGAAGCGGCGGGCTGATCCGTCACATTTTCCGTCTCCCGGTCGTTTCCCGGACGACAAGACGCCACAAAGGAGAGCGGCTCGGGTGGAGCCAGAGGCCTTTCGCGACATCTTCGAGCAACTGAAGCCGAAGCTGCTGCGCTACTGCACGTACCGGTGCGGAGACCCGGACACGGCGGAGGACATCGTGCAGGAAGCGATGGTGCGGCTTTGGCGACGCAACGTCGAGGAGCCTCCCGCCGATCCCGCAGCCTGGCTGTTCACAACCGCGAGGCACCTGATACTCGATGGCGACAAAGTGGCCCGGAACCGCCAGCGGCTGCTGGCCTCCAATCCCCTGGACGAGGCCGAGCCCGAGCAGACCGACCGCGCTCTGGAGCGCGAGCAAGAGCGGAAACGAGTGAGGGAAATGCTCGGACGGATGCCTCGACGAAGCCGGGAAATCCTGATGCTCCGATACTCGGGGTTCAGCTATCGCGAGATCGCCGGGGAGGTCGGTGTTGCGCCCGGGTCGGTGGGCACGCTGCTGGCCCGGGCCGAGCGCCGCTTTCTGGAACTTCTGAGACCGTCTGAAGAGGACGCGTTACGATGATCCACCTGACGGAAGAGATGATTCTCGCGGTGCGCGACCGGGAGCCGGTCGCGGCCGAAGTGCTGGCCCATCTGGACGAGTGCGCCGCGTGTGCGCGGACCCTGGAGGATGCCCGGTCACGCGCGGAGTCGGTCGAGAAGGCGCTGGCGGCGCTGGCGGTGCCGATCGGGATGGACGTGCGGGTGGAAGGGGAATCGGGAGCGGAGCGGGGTGGGGAGGAGGGCGCGGCAGGAGCGGAGCCGGCCGCGGTGGTGCCGATCGGGCGTGGGCGACCGGATGCGGATGCGGGATCGTGCGCGGTGGAGGATGCCGCGGGTCGCGGGCGCTCGGATGTGGCTGCGGGAACCGGAGCCCGGGTCGAGCCGATCGGGCGCGGTCGACCGGATGCGGTCCGGGGAACACAAGGGCGTGGGACTGTCTGGACGATCCGCTGGCTGGGACGGGCGGCCGTGCTGGTGCTCATCGGCGCGGGGGCGCTCTCCGCGCTTCCCGGTCCGTTCAACGGATGGATCCCGGGGGTTTTCTCGGGGGGTGCGCCGCCGGCCCCGCCGACCTCCCCGGGGCCGGAACTGCCGGGCCAGGTCGGCGGGCGGATGGAGGTGCTGGCCGGACCGGTGGTCGTGCGGCTTGAGAACGTCGTGCCCGGCACCGTCATCGACGTGCGCCGGGTCGCCGACCGGGCCGTCGGCGTGCTGGCCGCGACCGGCAGCGAGTTCTCCTACGGGGGCGGGGAAGTGAGGGCCAGCATCGTTGCGGGCCCGGTCGCGGTTGAGCTGCCGGACGGGGTGGTGCCGGCCACGCTGATTGTGAACGGGGACGTGTACCTCGTAGTGGACGCGGCCGGGGTGGAGGTGGCGGGACCGACCGGGGTCGCCGACGGCGGAAGCCTGGTGACGTTCCAGGTGCCGGATTGAGCGGCAGGGGCCCCGGCATGAAACAATGGTTGCGGGTCGCCTTCGCCTGCGCGTTGGTGCCGACCGGGATTCTCCCGTCGGCCGTTGCCGCACTTCCGCCCGGAGTTGTCATGCCGGCAGGCTCGGCCGCCGGATCCTCCGGTTCGTTGGTCAGGTTGGCGCGGGTGCCCGCCCAGAGCGCCTCGGACACCGCGGGCGCTTCCGTGTACGGAAGGGTCACCGGGGTCTTCCGCGGGCGTAGCGGCGTACTCCCGCACGCGCTGCTGGCGGTCGAGACGCCGGCGGGTCGCCGGTGGGTGCAGGCGGGCGAGGATGGCCGGTATCTGCTGGGCGGGCTCGGGCCCGGCGTGGTGACCATGCGGGTGCGCCATCCCGGGTACGAGGCGATCGCGGTCGAAGTCACCCTGGCAGCGGACGCGGCCGTGCGCGTCGACCTCGCGCTAACCGGCCGGCCGCTGCGCCTCGACCCGGTCGAGGTCCGGGCCGACCGATTGCCAGGCGGGAGTTCCACCGCAGACGAGCCCGGACGACCGCGGCCCATACCGGAACTGGAGATCCAGGCGCTCGACCTGACCCCCGGGGTGGGGGATCCGGCGCTGGCCGCGGCGGTGCGCGCGCTGCCCGGCAACGATCCCGCCAGCGCCACCGACGTGCTCTACCTGAGGGGCTCCACCGCCGACATGAAGCTCGTGCTGCTGGACGGCGCGCCCGTCTACACCCCGTTTCACGTGGCCGGGCTGATGCCCGGGTTCGAGCCGGCGCTGCTGGGGGCCGCCGCGCTCCACCGGGGCGGAGCGCCAGCCCGCTACGACGGTGGCCTGACCCACATCCTCGACCTCCGCACCCGCTCGCCCCGCCGCGACCGGCTGCGCGCCTCCGCGGCCATCGATCTGCTCACCGCGTCGGGCGCGGTGGAGGGGCCGCTGGGCGCGCGGGGCGGCTTTCTCGCCTCGGCGCGCGGGCTCCACGACGTCGGAGCGGGACCACTGGGCGGCGACCGTCCCTACGGGTACTCGGACCTGCTGCTCGCGGCGGAGTACGAACCCCGCGACGATCATCGCATGGGCATCACCGCCTTCCGCAATTCCGAGGCGGTGCTTCTCGACTACGAAGCCGCGCCCGACGACGCAACCTGGTCGAATCGCGCCCTCTCGCTCAGCTACGAAGGCGCCGCCGGAAGCGCTCGCGTACGTGGTCTGGCGGCCGTCAGCGACTACGACGCCTCGCTTCCGCTGCAGCCGGCGAGTACCGACTCGGTGCCCGTGGCCGGCCCGCTGCTTGCGACCGGCGCCAACCGGCGCGCCCGTCTGCTCGCCGAAGTGGAATGGGGCGGACCCGCCGCGCGCACGGTCGTCGGGCTGTCCCACAATTCCATCGAGGCGGAGTACGGCGCGCGCGATCCAGCCGCTGGCCTGGGCAGCAGCACCAACGCCACCCACACCACCACCGGCCTCCATGTCGACGCCGTCCGACTGCTCGCGCCGGAGGTCACGCTGCGCGCGGGCGTGCGCGCCGACCTCTTCCCGGATGGCGACTTGGCCCTTGCGCCCCGTGCCCGTCTCGCCTGGGCCTTCGACCCGCGCGCGCTCCTGAGCGTGGCGGTCGGGCGCTACCACCAACCCACACGCACCCCGGACGTAGAGGTCGAGCGTACGCTCCAGGAGGTCGTGTCCTCCGACCTGTCCGCGCCCCAGCTCCTCCCGGTCGCCCGGGCCGACCACGTCGTGGTCTCACTGGACCAGCTGCTGGCCGGGCGCGTGCGCTTCGGGCTGCACGGCTTCTGGAAGGGGTACGAGGGGTTGGCGGCGGCATCCAGCGGAGGCGAATCGATCCGCAGTTCCGGGGTGGACCTCCGTCTGAGCAGCGCCGGCGAGAGAGAGGTGATCTGGCTCGGATACGGACTCTCCTGGTTCTGGTCCGACCGCGACCTGTCCGGCTACAGCAGCGACTTCGCCGGCCGCCACCTGCTCACCGCCGGAGTGTCGAGCGAACTCTGGGGACCGGTGCGCGGGGAATTCCGCGTTGCATACGGCGCCGGCCTCCCGTATACGGCGATCCCCTTCCGCTCCCTGAGTTTCGGCCAGGAGGCGGCCGCGCCCGCCGAACCGCCGCCGGACCCCGGTGCAACCCCGCCCCAGCGTCCCGTCGCCGCCGATTCGCCGCTTCTGGAGGGACTGGACGACGACTTCCTCCGCCTCGACTTCGAACTGCACGCCCGGCTGACCGCCCAGTGGGGCGGCCATGACTGGAGCGTCCGCCCCTATCTGCGCGTGCTCAACGCCCTGCGACGTCGCGACGCCCTCTTCTACGCCTTCCAACCCTGGCGGGCGGATTCCCTGACCCCGCTCGCAGAGCGTCCCTTTCTGCCGGTGATCGGGGTCGCGGTCACGTTCTGACGTCCCACCCCTGCATCCTCAAGCCCGGCCTTCGGCCATCCGTCACAAACCGGGCCTCCCGGTCGCTCTTCGGATGTACGTCGCCACCTGCCTGAGGGCAGACTCATCATCAAGAACGTGGTTCGGAAAAATGTCCCGGAATAAGACCAGCAAGCCCCGGAATCGCATCCCGGCGCCCATCGCAATCCTGATTGCCTCCCTTCTTTCCTTCTCCCCGCTCAGCGCCCAGCTCATCCCCATCCGCACCGTCCCGGTCGCGAGCGGCGACCAGTTCCTCACCGTACCGTCGGAAACGCTTGGGATGGCCGGCACGACTATCGCCGTGGACGACTCGATCGCCGATCTCTGGTCGAATCCCGCGAAGGGCATGTTCATCCAGGAGTCCGTCATCATCGGAGCCCCGACCTTCTACGGAGTGTCCGACGAGGGCGGCGGCGGGAAGACTTTCCCCTTCACGGGTCTCCTGCGCGACGGCGCCTGGTTCGGAGGGGCATCGGTTGCGCTCCAGCAGCTGAGCGGCAGTCGGCGGGGCGGCTTCTGGCCCGGGCGGCTGTCGGAGCGGTCGGCGCGCAACCTGTACGGGCGCGCGGCGATCGGCCGGAAGCTGGCCGACTCGGACTGGTCGGTCGGGCTCGCCGTCTTCCGGGCGGGTCTGAACATGATGACCGGCGTGGACCAGCTCTACGCGGGAGCCGACCGCATTGACCAGCAGGGCGCCGTCACCGACCTGCGCGCGGGCGTCTTCCGTGACGGAGAGCGGGACCGCATCGGCCTCACGTTCATCCACAACCGGGTCTCCATGGAGCACGAGGTGCACTACGCCGACGTCGTCGCCCGGGACACCGTCACCTGGGAACCCACGTTCGAGTTCCGGGAGGAGCTCAACGAGGACAAGACCCGCACGCTGGGCGGGCACCTCGAGTGGGACCGGCAGCTGGGGGCGGAAGGATGGCGCATCGGCGCGACCCTGACCGCGAATCACAAGTCACATCCCAAGATCCCCAACTACGAGATCCAGAACATCCCGCGCGACCCGGGGACGACCTGGGCCTACGAAATGGGCTTCGGCATCGGGCGCCACCGGAAGTCGACCTCCTTCGGCATCGACGTCGCCTACCAGCCCATCTGGAGCCACACCTGGCAGGAGGCCGATCGTCGCATGGAAACGCCCAGGGGCGTCCTGGAAATCGGGGACATGACGATCGAGAACCATTTCACGTTCTCCAACGTCGTCTTGCGGTCCGGGTTCTCACAGCGTTACGACAGGTTCGGCTTCCAGCTGGGCCTGGAGGCTCGGTCCTACGCCTACCACCTGGAGCAGGACGACCATGTCGAAGCCACTTCGCGCGATCAGGACGAGGCGTGGACGGAGTGGACGCCCTCGTTCGGGGTCCACTTCCGCTCCCGCGACTTCGAGTTGCACTCGAGCACCCGCATCACGTCGGGCACCGGCTTCCCCGGCATCGATGAGTTCTTCCCCCAGGAGGAGATGGCAGCAGCGGAACCGCTGTCGTCCCCGGACTTCATCGCCGCGCCCCGGGGCGCGCTGACCCTCCAGGATGTCACCGTGCTGACCCATCAGATCTGGATCCGGGTGCCGATTCGCTGATCCGACCCCGGCCTGCGCGCCGATCGGAAGCGGCAGAGTGTCATGATCTCGGTGATCGTCCCCGCCCACAACGAAGAGGCATGGCTCCCGGCCACCCTCGACTCCATCCGAGCCGCCGCGGATCAGGTCCGCGCGCGATCCGGCGTGGGCGTCGAGACCATCGTCGTCGACAACGACAGCACCGACGCTACCGCCGCCATCGCGCTGGACAGGGGTGCGAGCGTCGTTCACGAACCCGTCCGGAGCATCGGCCGCGCGCGCAACACGGGGGCGCGCCGTGCTTCGGGCGAGGTGCTGGTCTTCGTGGACGCGGACGTTCACATCCCGCGCGACCTCATCGAGGTCATTCACGAGACCATGGGCGATCCGCAGTGCCTCGGCGGCGGCGTGGACACCGAACACCATCCGCGGCGTCTGGTTGTCCGGCTGCACCTGCGGGCGTGGCGGGTGCTGGCCTCGGTGATCCCGCTGGTACAGGGGGCCACCCAGTTCTGCCGCAGGTCAGCGTTCGACGAGGTGGGCGGCTATCCGGAGGATGTCTGGATGGGCGAGGATACCGACTTCTACGCGGAGCTGAGGAAGCTGGCGCGGAAGACGCGGGGCAGTGTTCGCGTGATTCGGGCGCCGCGCGTGAGACCTTCCAGTCGCCGCTTCGACGAGTGGCCTGTGTGGAAGACCCTCGTCTGGACCAATCCGCTCTTCATCGCGCTCTTCCGGCGGTGGAAGGCCGTCTGGGGCGGCTGGTACGCCCGCCCGGTGCGGTAGGCGGCTCGGCCGAGGAACGGGACGCTCCCGCCGAGCGGCCTCGATCCCGCAGGGCCCCGCTTCTCACTCCAGCAGCTCTTCCGCCCGCTCCAGATCCTCGACCCTGACCAGTAGCCGGGCCGGGTTCGCGAACGCCATGCCGATCTCGGAACCGCCCGAGTCGTCCACCTGCAGCACGCAGGGGATGCCCGCCGCATCGAGGATCGCGCGCGCCACCTCGCCCTGGTAGCGGTAGCTGTAGGTGCGGATCACGGCGACATCGTGATGAAGGCTGCGCCGATACGGTGGGCGTCTCCTGGTCACGGTGTCATGCGCCCGCCCGGATTGTCCGCGGCTCGATCCGGCAAACGGAAGTGACGCTTCATCACGCGCTTCCCGCTACCACCCCATCTCCGGCAGCACATCCCCTTGCACGCGGAACATCTCGTTGATGAGGTTGACCGCGGCACGATAGGAATGCGTTGTGGGATCGAGCATCAGCGCCTGAAGCAGGGTCTGCCGGGATCCGCGCGCAAAGGCATCCACGAGGAGCTGGTGGATGCTGGTCTGGGTGCGCAGCAGCGACAGGATCCCCTCGGGCAGCCGTCCCATTTTGCGCGGATGGAGCCCGCTCGCGTCCACGCGCGCCGGCACTTCGACGACGGAGCCGTCGGGGAGGCCCGGAACATGGCCCCGGTTCTGGATGTTCACCGCGTCGAGATAGGTCTCGACGCCGCACAGGATGCCCTCCAGCAGCGGAACGGCCAGCTCGCCGGACGGGGTCAGGGGGCCGGGGAACTCCAGTCCGCCCACCGAGGCCGGTCCGTTGCCCGGGGATGCGTCGGCCCCGGAGCCGCCGCCGGTTCCGTCTCCCGATCCTGCGCCGATTCCGTTCCCGGATCCGCCATCCGTGCGCCCGGAGCCGTCCGCGTTTCCGGCATCTCCTTCCGCGCGTGCCGCCCGCGCCTCGGCCGCGGCAGCCCTTTGCTCCCGTGTCGGCTTCATGCGGGGCACCGGGCCGCCCGGAAACGCCGGCATGTCGGTGGGATGGTCCGCGAGGTTGTAGATCCAGGTCGGCACCTCGCCGGTCTCCCAGGGCGCGCCTTCGACGGGATCGTAGAAGAACTGGACCGCGCTGCTGCCGAGAAACTCCTGCGCCCATCCCAGATACTCGCCGATGTGGTTGGCGCCGGGGCTGGGAAAGCGGCCGAAGACGCGGAACAGGATGCGGCTGAGGGCGATCTCGTCCCAGTCGTGCAGCAGGTGGGCCTCGCGCTCGCGCTCCCTGAGGCGCGGATAGAGGTCCTCGCCGGTTTCGCGGTCGCGCACCGACTCGAACCAGGTGAAGTGGTTGATGCCGCTGGCGCGGGCGTCCAGCTGTCCGGTTGGGACGCCGAGGATGCGGGCCATCTGCTCGATGCCGTGAAAGACCCCGTGGCAGAGACCCACCACGCGCACGTCCGTGAGCCGCGACTGGGCCTCGCACAGCTTGGTGAGCGGGTTGGTGTAGTTGAGGAGCCACGCGTCCGGGCAGTGCGCCTCCATCGCGCGCGCCACGTCGACGCACGGGCCCATGTTGCGGAGCGCGTGGAAGAGCCCGCCGGGCCCGCCGTTCTCGCCGTAGATCTGGGGGAAGCCGAAGGTGCGCGGGATGTGGAAGTCCTGGGCCCAGTAGTAGTAGCGGTCGAGCTCGATGGCCATCACGACCGCGTCGGCGCCCGGGAGCGCGTCGGCGAGGCGGGTCGTGACGGATAGCCGGGGGGAGCGGCCCAGGCGCTCGGCGACGGCTTCCGCGTAGGCCTTCATCCGGGGGAGTTCGGACGCGTCGAGGTCCATGAGGACGATGTCGAGCCCGCTCTCGCAGAGCGCATCGCTCAGCAGCAGATCGCGGATGGAGGCGGGTCCGAACTCGCGGCTTCCGGCGCCTACCAGGACGACTTTCATCGGATGGCTTCCTTCACTGGGATCGTTCCTCGGTCATCGGGATGGCTTCCCCGGATGGGATCGCTGGTACTCTCCGCCGCGGTCACTGATCCGGATAACGCGTGCGCGGTCAGGACGCGGTGCCCGCGGGAGTCTCTCCGGCGTTGGCGTGCGCGCTCCGAACCGCCAGCGCACCCGCGCCCAGTGAGACGACAACAAGAAGCGTGCCCGCGATGGCCTTCCCGGTCAGAAGATAACCGACGCCGAGCAGGCTGGCGTAGACGAAGAGCGCCCCGAGCAGGAAGCCCATCCACATGCGGCCCGCCGACGGGTCGTTCGTGGTGACGCCGGTGCGGCGCGCGACCCGGTCCCACCAGCCGCCGGGGTGCACCCTGCGGTAGAAGCCGTCCAGCACCTCGTCGGACTCGGGCTTCGTCGCCAGGGCGACCGTTACCCAGAGAACGGTGCAGACGATCAGGATGATCACGCCGCGAACGAGGTCCATCCCGGGCGCGTACATGACGTCGACGGCCTGGAGCACGGCGCCGGGGACAACGGGCTCGATCAGCCCGAGCAGCACCCGGGTGTTGGCCAGCACGACCGAGCCGGCCATGGCGGCGATCTCCGCCCAGGCGTTGACCCGCCACCAGTACCACCTGAGCAGCCAGACCAGCGCAATGCCCGCGGTGATCTCGATGATGTAGATCCAGCCGCGCTGGATGGAGTCCATCTGCCAGGCCACCACTGCCGCGACCCCGGCCAGCAGCACGACCGCGACCCGGGAGGCCGCGACGTAGTGGCGCTCGGAGCGGCCGGGGCGCATGAAGCGCCGGTAGACGTCGTTGACCATGTACGACGCGCCCCAGCACAGGTGCGTGTCCATGGTGCTCATGAAGGCCGCCAGGAAGGTCGCGACCATCAGTCCCCTGAGCCCGGCGGGCATGAGGTCGCGGATCATCATGGGGTAGGCGAGCTCGGGGTCGGCGGCGAGCGCGGCGTCCATGGCCGCGGGCGGGAAGACCAGCAGCGATCCGAGACCGACCACGATCCAGGGCCATGTAAGGAGGACCGTTCCAGCGAAGGCGAACCAGAGCGACGCCTTCACCGCCTGGCGCTCGTCCCGGGTCGCGAACAGGCGCTGGGCCACGTAGCCGTCGCCCTGTCCGCTTCTCAGCCAGAGGATGCCGATCAGGCAGAGGAACGACACCATCTCGAGCGAGGAGGCGTTGGCTGCGGTCGGCACCAGGTCGAGGGCGCCGGGAGGGGCTTGTGGGACGTTCCGGATGGCTTCGGCCATGGCGGCGGGGCCGCCGAAGCGGTTCAGCACGATGCCGGCGAGGGTCAGCGCGCCGAGCATGCCGGCGATGAACTGGATCAGGTCGGTGACCACGACCCCCCAGAGCCCCGACGCCACGGTGTAGGCCAGCGCCAGCCCGACGCAGACGGTCAGGGTGAGCGCGGGGTCCCATCCCAGGAGCACGCTGCTGAACTTCACCATCGCCAGCATGACCCAGCCCATCACCACGGCGTTCCTGATCAGTCCCTGGTAGACGGCGGAGAAGGCGCGCAGGATGCGGGCGGGCGCGCCGCCGTAGCGGATCTCGATCACCTCGGCGTCGGTGATGACCCCGGCGCGGCGCCACAGACGGGCGTAGAAGAAGGTCAGCATGAGAATGCCGGCCGCCTCGTACCACCACAGCCAGTTCCCGAAGATGCCCTGCTGGCGCACCAGTGCGGCGGTGGCGAGCGGCGCGTCGCTGGCGAACCAGGTCGCCGCGATGGAGGTGCCCGCCAGCCACCAGGGGAGTGACCGTCCGGCGATGAAGTAGTTCTCCACGCTGCCGCTCGCGCGCCGCGCCATGCCGAAGCCGATGGCGAGGACCACGGCGCCGTAGATGGCGACGACGATCCAGTCGAGGGAGGTCAGGGCCATGGGTCAGGGGTTCAGCGACCCGGGGAGAGCACGTTGGAGAGGATGCGGTACGCGCCCGGCACGCCGTAGGGCAGCTGGCGGTGCAGGGCGAGGGCCAGGTAGGTGTAGTGGCCCCCGCCGATTTCGGCGGTGAGCCAGATCCCTTCCTGCGGGGCCTGCCCCTGGTCGTGAGTTTCCACCAGCGGGGTGTACGCGGCGTCCCACTCGGTGAAGAACTTGGACCCGCGCTGCTCGACCCACCCGTCGAAGTCGGCTTCGGTGATGCGATTGGGCGTTGTCATGAACGGATGGGCCGGCTGCAGCAGGCGCACTGCGGCGTCCTCTTCGGAGACCTCCTCCGCGCCGCGCGGGAGGGAGGCGGGGTAGGGGGCCATCTCCCCGGGCACGAACTCCTGGGTCTGGTAGAGGATCACCAGGTGGCCGCCGGCGCGCGCGTACTCGATCAGGCGCTGGTTGTGCTCCAGCAGGTCCTCGCGCACCGCGTACGCCCGGGTGCCGACCACGATGGCGTCCAGTCGGGTGAGCGACGCGGGGTCGGCGAGGGCGGGCGCGTCGAGCATTTCGACCTGTGCACCCAGCGCCTCGATGGCGGTGGGGACCTCGTCGCCGACCCCCATCACGTATCCCACGCGCGCGCCGTCCAGGCGGGCGACGGATACCGACCGCACGGTCGTGGTGGCGGGGCGCCACAGCCGCGCCAGACGGAGGTCGCGGTGGTCGATGGTCTGGTAGCCGGTGCGGTATTCGCGCCCGCCTGCCCGCGACACCGCCTCGATGGTGGCGGCGCCCTCCCACCCGTCCGGCGGGGCGACCTCGAAGGCCACCTCGGCGACCTCGCCCGGGCGGGCGAAGTCGTGCGCCACGGTGGCGGGCGCGGCGGCCCAGCCGGCCGGGACTTCCAGGCGGGTCGTGACGGGGAGGGGGGCGGTGTTGGCGGTGACGCGCACGTGGATGGGGATGGGGGCGGTCTGGGCGGGTGGGGCAGATGCGGCCGCGAGACCCTCTGGGGCGGGGCGGTCGGATGTGGAGGTGGGACGGTCCCGTTGTCCGTTCACCCGCGCGGTGGGGCGCTCTGGTGTGGGGGTGGGACCGCCCGGTCGTGCGTCGCCGGGGGGCGCGCCCGTACTGCCCACCGGAACCACCCGCACCGCCGGGTCCACCACGACCGACACGGCCGGCAGCACCTCGACCGGGCGCGTCACCGACCCGTACGGCAGGCGGGGCACGGGGGCGGTGAGGGGGGCGGTGTACACCATGGTCGTCCCGTCCACAACCAGGTCGACGGCAACCGACAGGGCGGGTCGCCGCCACGGAAGGTGCAGGTCCGCCGAGTCCGCCACCTGGTAGTGGTTCCGGGCGAGCCCTTCGCGCGCGAAGTAGGGAGCGGCGGCCATCGCATCGGCGCCCGTCTCGGGCACGCGCACACCCGCCTCGGGCACGTGCACCTCCGCCTCGGCCGCAAAACCGTTCCCCGTGCGAGCAAAGCCGGAAGTCCGGCCCAGCACGGCCCCGGACCGGTCGACGATCCGCGCTTCCGAGACCCCTACACCTGCAGCTCCGGACGCCTCGACCGCGATTCCGACCGTCAGGCTCTGGCCGGGCACCACCACCGCGCCTGCCGCTCCACCCGGCAGTCCCGCCTCCACGCGAAGGCCCCCAGCGGCGGCGATGGCGTCCTCGAACTGCCGTTCCTTCAGCCGCAGATGGAACCCTGTCTCAGGCGCTGCCGTCGAGGCTTCAATCGCGGAGCGCAACAGACCGAGACCCCGCACCAGATTCGGTACGGACTGCCCCGGGGCACGGAAGTCGAACCCGGCGATGAGCTCATCGACCAGTCCCTGAAGCTGCGCCAGCAACGCGCCGGTCTCCGGGCTCGCCGTCTCGCCGAGCAGGGTGGGGAGCCCGTTCAACGAGGTGTCCACACCGGCAAAGAAGGAATCCTCGGCCTGGCTCGGGGGCAAACCTTCATCGCCTCGCCCGCGCGTGTCCCGGCTCGCGCCCCCATCGCCCCCGCCCCCATCCCGCAACTCATACCGATAGAGCCCGCCCCCCGTGCGCACCCGTCCCGCCGTCTGCGAGCGCTGGAGCCCGAGCCCCCGGCTGGCCCATCGCTGAAAGCTGGTACCGACCCAGGGACTCTCTCCGCGTGCGTCCACCTCCACGTGGAAGGACTCATCAACGCGAATTCCACCGCGGTAGGTTCGCAGCACCCGCCACGGCCGAAGCCCCTCCTGCTCGATCTGGTCCGGGAACCGGCCCGGATCCGCGGCCGCCTCCACCGCCTCCGGCGTCAGCAATCCCGACGCGTGGTGATGCCCGTGTCCGTCCCGCCTCGACCCGTGGAACCGGGCCACCACCACCAGCGGCCGGTTCAGCCGGATCACCCGGACCATGTCCTCCAGGACCGCCTCCCGGTCCCAGCTCCGGTAGGCCTCCTCCACCGACTTGGAGTAGCCGTAGTCCACGGCCGTGGTGAAATAGAGGTCGTCCAGACCGTAGTAGCGGCCCGCCAGAACCAACTCGCGCGTACGGATCAGCCCCAGACCGTCAAAGAGCTCGGGACCGATGGCATTGGCGCCGGCTTCCCCCCGGTTCAGGCTCAGAAGCGCGGTGCGCGCCCCCCAGCCGCGGCTTGCAAGCGTGAGCATGCCGGAGTTCTCATCGTCGGGATGGGCGGTCACATGCAGCAGACTCGCCGTCGTGCGGAGCTTGAGGATGCGTTGCCAGGCTCCCATCGCGCCCCGGTCGGGATCGAGCCGCTCTTCGGCCACCGCCGCCGGGAACGCGAGCACCCGATCGAGCCCGGGCGAGCCACCCGTCGTTTGGGCCACGAGCCCAACGGGACCGGCCAGGGCCAGGAACGCAAGACCAGCCGCCGCCAAGCGCCTCGGAATGCCTCCATCAATCATCTACAGCGCTCCGTATAGAAACTGAGTCGCCTATCGAGTCATCCATCCCGTCATCCCCATCGCTCGCTCGCCGCTAACTCCCCTCCGCCCCCCGCACCGCGAACTTCTGCGCCCTGAACCCGGCCTGGACACTGTCTCCGGCGGCGTTGACCACCATGGGCCCGGCCGCTTCGGCCACGAACATGTTCCCCTGGGGATCTATGGACAGGTTGTGCGGGCGGCCGAGCCCTCCGGGACCCACCCCGGGACCCCCGAACTCATCCACGACCTCAAGGTCCGAACGGCGCAGGACCAAAATCACATGCGACCCCCCGTCGGCAACGTAGAGCCAGGTCTGCGCCTCGTCGGGCGAGAAACCGACGGAAAAGGCCGCTGAACCTCCACAGTACGGCACCGGATCGCCCTCGGGCGGGCACAGCGGACGCACGATCTTCTCCATCACGTACTCGCCGCCCTGCCGGAAGACCTGGATCCGGTTGTTGGCCCGGTCCGCGAGATAGATGAGTCCGTCCCGGGCCCCCGCGATCCCGTGCGCGGTCTGGAACTGGCGGGACGGCTCTCCCGACATCGGATCCCATTCATAGTCGTCGTCCGGCTGCTCCCCGTACGCGCCCCAGTGCCGCAGGTACTCCCCGCTCTCGCCATCGACCACGATCACGCGCCGATTGCCGTATCCGTCCGCGATGAACACCTCGTTGTCCTCGGGATCGACCCAGATCTCGGCTGGCCGGCCCATGAGCGTCGGGTCGTTGCTGCCCCCCGTTTCATCGAAGCGCCCGAGCGTCATCACGTGCTCCCCGTCGCGCGTGAACTTGAGCGTCATCTGGCTCTCTCTCGCGTTGGTCCACACGAAGTCGTTGTGGTCCACGAAGAGGCCATGGATGGTGCTCCAGTTGCCGTCCGGCCCTGCCGCGCTCCACGACTGCACCAGGTTCCCCTCGGTGTCCCATTCCCCTATCTGGCTGCCGCTGGAGGTCCAGACGTGTCCCCGGGCGTCGGCGAAAAGGCCGATCACCTGCCCCCACTCGAAGCCCTCGGGCAGCTGGAACCACCCCTCCACGGGTTCGAACTGCGGGACCCCGTCCGCCATCCCCCCGGCGGAATCGGGAGCACCTGCAGAGTCGGGGGCGTCGGGCGCCGCGCAGGCTGCGGTCAGGCCAACCAGGACCGCGAACACGAGCACCAACGCCGGAGGACGGCTTCGCCCGCTTCCGCAAGCAGGCAGGGAAGGAAAACCCGGAAGCTTCTTGCGAACGATCATGGAACCACCTCGGCTGGGGCGATGGGATGCTCTGCGGTGCCGGAACTCCGGGGCGACGGGATGCTCCGCGGGGCCAGGAGGCCGGATCGGCGAGATTCCGGGGCGCTCAGATGGCAAGCGGGGAATCCTCCCATCGTGGTCCTGCAAGGGTTTCCGGGCAAGTGCCCCGGCCCCCGCATGGGCGACCGGGACGTCTACCTCGGCGCGTGCCGGTCTCTGTTCCTGCCAAGGGCAAGGCCCCGCACGCTTTACTGTTCCCGGAGCAGCCCGCCCCGTATGTTGCCGGGTTGCCGTCCCGCAGCCGGGACCCGCGGGCGAGTTGAACTCCGAAGACGTCAGAGGGAGGAAGCGCCTTGACCCAGCCAAGCGCCGGAGAGCCCAGGCTTACGCCCGTACAGAAGTTCGGTGAGGTCGTCGCCGACTTCGTCGAACGATGGATGCCGAACCCGTTCCTGTTCGCCATCATCCTCACCTATGTCGCCGCAGTGACGGCCTGGCTGTCCGAGGGATCGAGCCCCGCCGAGATCGCCTTCGCCTGGTACGACGGCTTCTGGGTGCTGCTCACCTTCGCCATGCAGATGGTCATCATCCTGGTGACCGGGTTCGTGGTTGCGTACCACCCGGTCGTAAAGCGGGGCATTCTCTGGCTGGTGCGGCTCCCCCGGAACGGGCGCCAGGCGGTGGTGCTGGTGGGCGTTGGTTCGATGCTCACGGGATGGATCTCGTGGGGTCTCGGGCTCATCTTCGGCGCCATCCTCGCGCGCGAAATGGGAAAGGTCGCCCATCGTCGCGGAACAGCCGTCCACTATCCGCTGCTCGCCGTGGCGGGATACATGGGCATGAGCCTGACCTGGGGATGGGGCATGTCCAGCTCCGCGGGCCTCCTGCAGGCGACGGACAACAACGTCTTCATGCAGATGGGCATCGTCGACCGGGTGATCCCGGCCAGCGAGTGGGTCTTCCATCCCTATCCGCTGCTGCTCACGGGACTCGCGCTGGCCTACGGGTGCCTGATGCTCTATCTCCTCGCCCCGCCGGACCAGAACTGCCGGGGCATCGCGCGCTACCTTCCCGAGGAAGCCGACGCCGAAGACACCCATCCCCCCGCGCCGGCAATCGCCAAGCCAAGCCCCGCCGACCGCATCAACCACAGCCGCATTCTGGGCGGAATCATTGCGCTGACGGGCGTCGTGATGCTGGGCCGGGAATTCATAACGGACCCGATGGGAGCCCTCGACCTGAACGTCTTCAACTTCGGCTTCCTGATGATCGGGATGCTCCTCTACATCAGCCCTTCCCAATACCAGGACGAGTTCACCGACGCGGTGAAGGGAAGCGCCGGCATCATCCTGCAGTTCCCCTTCTATGCGGGGATCGTCGGCATCATGACCGGGACCGGGCTCGTGGAAACGATGACCGAGAGCCTGCTCTCCCTGTCCACCCCGGACAACTTCCCCGTGGTCACCTGGATCACGGGCGGCATCATGAACGTCTTCGTGCCCTCGGCCGGGAGCGAATGGGCCATCGTCGGGGGCCCGATGATGCAAGCAGGGGCGGAACTCGGCGTGCCGCACGGCCAGACCATCGCCGCCTACGCCGTGGGCGACGCGCACACCAACCTGTTCAACCCGTTCTGGGCACTCCCGCTGCTCGCCATTACGGGCCTGCGCGCCCGCGACATGTTCGGCTACGCCATCACGATGATGATCCTTCTGGTTCCCTTCATCGCCGTGGCGCTGTACTTCCTGCCGTATTGAGGGGGGAGGACGTTTCAGCTGAAACGTTTTCGCAGGAAGGAATTTCGCGGCCGACGAGATCATGATCCAGCTTGAGGTTTCAGGGATGGCAAGCATCAGGGGACTTCCGGCGGCCGTAGCGGCCGCACTACTGCCCCTGTTGGCCTGCGGTGGCACGGACTCCGGCCCAGCCGACTCTCCCGACGAACTCATCATCGCCTGGACCGCCTCCCGCGAGCCGGCATCCCTCGACGGCCACATCGAGCCGTACCAGACCGCGTGGCTCATCGACTACAAGATCGCCGATCCGCTGCTGATTCTCGGGCCGGACGGGGAGTTCCATCCGGCGCTGGCCGCGAGCTGGTCGTCCAACGACGTTGCGGACGAGTGGACGTTCACGCTGAAGAGCGGCGTCGTGTTTCAGGACGGCACCCCGTTCAACGCGGCGGCGGTCAGGTACAACGTCGAGCGCATCCTCGACCCGGCGACGCGCTCCGGGGAGATGGCGGCCCACGTCGGGCCGGTCGAGCGCGTGGAGGTCGTCGACGACACCACCGTCACGCTCCACTACGAGGCGCCCTGGGTGACGGTCCTCGACGCCTTCCGCAGGATCCCGATCTGGTCCCCGGCGGCCGCGGAGCAGTGGGGCATCGAGGAGTTCGACCGCCATCTGGTGGGCGCGGGGCCGTTCCTGCTGGAGGAGTGGGTGCCCAACGACCACGTGACCGTGCGGCGCTGGGACGGCTACGGCGGGTGGAACTCGATCAGCAACGACGCGGGCCCGGCCAGGGTCGAGCGCATCACCATCCGTTTCATCGGCGAGGAGGCGGTGCTGGGCAACATCGTCCGCACCGGCAACGCCCATATCGCCATGAATCTGCCCACCGCCTACATCGATGATTACCGCGATGCGGAGGGCTTCTCGCTGCTGACCGGGTACCAGGCCGGAACCGGGCTCCAGATGGTCATGAATGTGCGCCGTCCGCCCTTCAGCGACCTCCGCGTCCGGCAGGCCGTGCTGTACGCAACCGATCAGCCCGCGATCAACGACCTGCTGTACGACGGGCACTATCTGCCATCCGACGGCCCCCTGAACACGGTCCATCCGTGCTACTGGGAGGGGAACGCGGACCTCTACCCGCACGACCCCGAGACCGCGCGACGGCTGCTTGAGGAGGCCGGGTACGCGGATCGGGACGACGACGGAATCCGCGAGGCATACGGCATTGCCGGCGTGGAGGACGGTACGCCGCTGCGCGTGCGCTGGACCATCCTCGACCGCGAGGAGATGGGGGAGGCGATCCAGGCCCAGTGGCGCGCGATCGGCATCGACGTGGCCATCGAGATCGTGCCCGGCCCGGTGCAGCTGGAGATGGTCAACAACCGCGACTTCGACCTGATGTACGAGCGCCAGCGCAGCCCCGATCCCCTGCTGATGGACATGCTCTGGAACTCGGCCCACGACGTGGTCGGCGGATGGGCGTGGACCGGCTTCGTGGACGAGGAACTGGACGGACTCGTGGGCCAGCTCAGAACCATCCCGGACCGGGAAGCCCGGTGCGAACTCGCCCAGGAAGCCCAGCGCATCATCATGGAAAACGCGCTGATGCTGCCGACGCTCAGCGAGCCGATCTTCTATGCGGTCTCGGACGAGGTGCGCGATTTCGAGCTGATGTCGGAGGGACAGTTCTATTTTGTGCACAATGCGCGGTTGGTGAGGGAGTAGTGCGAGGGTTGGCGAGGGAGTAGTGCGCGGCGGACCTGGCCCGGAACTGCGTCGGTGCGGGCTTCCACGATCGTGTGGCACAAGGAAGTGACGGAAACCGTTTGCACGCCTGATCGTACCTCGGGTATCCTCCATGGCACCAAATCACCGCAAGCGGGAGGCTCGCTGTGTCGCGTTGGAAGAGGGTAATCCGTGGTGTCCTCGGCATGGGGCTGACCTTCGGGGCTATCGGCGCCGCGCTCTTCTCTGTAGTCGCCCTGGTGAGTACGGTGTTCTTCCCCGGCGGCGAGGATGAGCTGGGGTTCATGATCATCGCGGGTAGCGTTTGGGGCGCCGCGATCGGTACGAGCTTCTCGGCCATTCTGGCGATCGCGGCCCGCGGCCGCTCGATGGACGAGCTTTCGTACTCACGAGTCGCATCGGTGGGCGTGCTGGGCGGCCTCCTGCTGGCAGGGCTCGTTGTGGGAGGCAGTTGGGGAGACTGGCCCAACGGAGCCGCCATCGTCCCGTTCAGCGTTCTGCCACTCCTTGGTGCGGGAGGAGGCGTGGCCAGTCTGCTGGTCGCCCGCAAGGCAGGGCGCACGTTGCGCCCCGGCAAGGAGCCAGGCTCCCTTCTGGAAGGATGACGTCGAACTGGACGAGTTCGACGTGCCGAGCGTGGTGATGCGGAAGCTGCCGGCCGAGGTTCGCTGACATGCGAAGCAGACTCCACTCCGCTCTGATGCTGTCGGCAGCCCTCGTCGCCTGCGGGGGAGACGGCGGTCGCGCACCCGACATCCAGGTCCAGATCGAAGACAGCGCCGGCGTGCGGATCGTCGAGTATGCGGGTGTGCCCCAGGTCGAGCCGCCCTTCGCCCTCTCGGACGAGCCGGTATACCGCCACGGAGCCAACCCGGGCGATTACCTGTTCCAGGGAATCAACGTTGGCCGGCTCTTCCCGGATGGCAGCGCGGTCGTTGCCGATCAGGAGAACAGCGAACTGGTCGTCCTGAGTCCGGACGGCGCGACACACAAGGTGCTCGCCAGGCGTGGAGAGGGTCCGGGCGAAGTCATCTATCCCTACTCCATGTTCGTCCTGGGCCAGGACAGCGTCCTTGTGCCTGACCGTCGTCAGTCTCGCCTCACGCTCTTCGTCGGCGATTCGGTCGCGCGCATCGCGAGCCTCCCCCGGTCGAGCAGCCTGGGTGTGGCGGGAATCGGTTCATCCGGTACGCTGATGATGATGAACCGGACACCCTCCGGTTCCTGGTTCGATATGGAGGAGGAGTGGCTCGCCGGGCACATGACGCTGTTCGATATCGAAACCGGCGCCCTCGACACGGTCGCGTCGTACGACCACTGGCCGCGAGAACGGTCGGGGCTGATGAACCCGATCATCCGGCCCGTCGGCAGCGTCACGGTTGCCGCGGGGCGGTTCGTTCAGACGAGGTCCGACAGGCCCGAGATCACCTGGCGTCTGCCGGACGGCACGGTAGAGGGGATCGTGCGATGGCAGCCCGAGCCCCCCCTGCTGACCGATGAACTCCTGGAGCCCGTCGAAGCCTATAACCGAATGATCGGCTGGCTGAACTACGGAGTATCCGAAGCCCGCCTCGAGGAGATCGTTCAGGCAGACATGGCCCGGTATCGTGCCATGATCGGCCAGCCGACGCCGCTCTTCGGTTCCCCCTTCGCCGACGCCGACGGAAACGTGTGGCTGCCCTCCTACCGGCCGGCCTACCCCGAAGAGGGATCGCCGTACACCGTCATTTCCCCGGACGGGGCGTGGCTGGGACAGGTTGAGACCCCGCCAAGGTTCCGAATCCTCGATGTGACCGGAGGGCTCGTGCTGGGGGTGCTCAGGGATGAAGTGGACGTGGAGAATGTCGTGGTGTACGAGCTCTCTCCGTAGCTACGGGGAACGGGCAGCGTCACCGGAGGACATGTGAGCAGTCTGAGCGTCGAGTATCCGGGTGCCGGGCCGGCGACCGAGCCGGGGGACGGGGCCGCGGCCGGACCGAGAGCGGAGAACCGGCGCGACGGGAAGCCACCACGGCGTTTCCTCGGCAGAGTCGTGCGGTGGGGTGTGACGGCCGTCCTGCTGGCGGTTTTGCCGTTCATCCTCCTCGTCCGCGGCGGCGTCTTCGCCTACCAGCAATGGGGGCTGGGGGCATGGCCCTCGCTGGCCGTCTCGACAGCCGCCACCGCGCTGCTCCTGGCGTGCTACGCGTGGGCCGCGAGTCGGCGCCTGGGGGCAGGGAAGTGGTTCAGGAAGTTCACGATGCGGGCCGCGGCCCTTGCCGCCGCAGCGTTCGTGCTCTACTCGCTGCTGGTCATCGCGGGTGGAAACGTGAAGTCCGAAGAGGTGCGAGCCGAGTACTCGGGCCTTCATCCTCTGTTGCGGATGGCCGTATCGGTCTTCGTCCTGGCCGACGCCGACGCCGTGATCACCGATGCCGATCGGACGCCCGACTTCTACGCGCGTGCGGGGCTCCCGGCCAACGAGTCGTCCCTGCACTTCCGCCAGGACGACGGATTCGTCCATGCGCTGGACCTTCGCACCATCAACCGGCCCGAGTGGCGGAACCAAGCGGCCGAACTGGCGTTCCGGGCGATGGGCTTCCACACGCTCCGCCACGTGGGTACGGCCGACCACCTGCATGTGTCGTTGAGGTTGCCGGGGTAGCAAGGAGAGAGATGATACTATGGCAGGGAGTGAGATGATACTATGAGCCTGCCCCAGCGGATCATGGGGTACGCCGAGGCTAAGCCGGAGGCCACACCGATCCAGGCAGAGGATCTCCTGCACGGATTACAATCGGTCGATAATGGCACCGCGTGTTCCGCGTCCCGCCCGCTCGATTCTCCAGACGTCCACGTGGTCCAGGTCCAGGCTGTCCCGGCGGACCGTCACCAGATGACCCGCACCGAACGCGGGTACGGAGCCTTCCTTGCGCGACCGGGCGGGCAGGCTGCCCAGCAGCCGGCCCTCGGGATCGAAGACCTCCAGTCGGTTGCCGGCCGAGCGAATCACCTCCACCCACAGGGTTCCATCGGGAGCGAGGAAGATGTCCTCGATGAAGGGTTTGCGCGCGGGTCGGCTCGGCCGCCGCGGATCGCAGGACGCGTTTGGATTCTCGACGAGAAACTCCTCGAAGTCCCTGATTCCGGCTGTCCATTCCTCGTCCGAGATGCGCTCCTCCCGCAGGCTGCGCTCGATGAGGCGAAGGGTATCCGTAGCATTCCGGGTGACGGCGATCCGGTAGGCATCCGTCATCGCCGAATAGTGCACGCCGTCTGCGCCGGGATACTGCACCAGCCGGGAGCCGAAGGGAATGTCGAAGAAGGTGATCAGCGGGTCGTGCCTGCAGAGGATGATGCCGGTCGACTCCGGTGGCGGCTGGAGCCACGACAGCGTGTCGCCCGTCTCCCCGCGGCTGTCGTGACCGACGAGCACGGAGGTGACTCCGGTGGCATGCCGCATGTACCCAAGACGATAGACGCGGTCAGCGCTTACCGGCCGGAACCGGATGTGGTCGACGGGTCCGCTCACGCTCCCTTCGATCCGCTGCTGTCCCAGCCACTCGCCCTCGGCCGAGAACTCCCCGATGCGGCCCAGGTTGGGATCCAGGGTCAGGAGCCGATCTCCCACCCACGCGAGCGAATACAGACTGCGGAACTCGCCCGGCCCCTCGCCGTTGCGCCCAAAGGTACGTCGATGGACTCCGTCCAGTCCGAAGACTCGGACCTCGTGGTTGAGACCATCGGCTACGAACAGGGGCCCATCCGGCCCCACGGCGACGCTGTTGACTCGGCCGAACTCCTCGGCCGCCCCCGTTTCAGCCAGCGATTTCGGTCCAAAGGAGGCGACCGGGACGAGTCGCCAATCGAGTGGGGTGCCCGTGTTGCTTACGCGGATGATGTTGCCGACCGTGTCAATCGAAATGGTCAGATCCCCGCGGGTGGGCGTGGACCCGTCGGCGCAGCCGGTGATGGCCGCAAGTGTTAGGATGAGGATGGCCACCGAAGTGCTCGATGACCGGTGTCGGCGCCTGATCACTCTGGCGTCTCCAGATCGATCCGGGGCGTCACGATGAGGATGAGCACGGGCTCCTCGGAGGAGCGACGAGCCGATCCCAACACGACTCTCTGGCCATCACGGATCGTGACCGAGGCTTCGAGAAGCGGCAGTCGTTCCCTCAAACCCGCATTGCCTGTCACCCGCGAGGTCACGTCGGTGAGGACCACCTTGGCACGGACAACCCTCGTGGAACGGCGCGCGCTCACCTCCGCGCTTATCGCCAGAGGCGTCTTGTAGTCGCCCGGGACAATCCTCTGGGACCCGCTGCCGGTAACGCTGGCCGATGAGTTGGCTTGCTGTGCGAGGCCGACGTTGAGGACCGAAGTCGACAGGAGCCGGTATCCCCGGAAGTTGAAGAGCATCCGGAGTTCGGCCACGACATCGGCGATGCCGGGATCGTCGTCCGTGAAGCCATCCGCCTGCACCAGGTCAAAGACGAGTTGCACGTTCCGGATGTCCTGATTCCGGCGCTCCTGTGCACTTGCGACACCCGCAAGCGGACCCAGGGCCAGCGGCACGATCAGCGCCCATCGAAAACTCTTCTTCACAATCCTGGTCATCAGTTACTCTCCTTGGGGTTCAACAGCCAGACTACGGCAATGTCGGGATCGCTCGTGGGGAAGACCGCGAACGGCCTGTCGGCCTCCACGTTCAGCTCCGCCGTCATGCTCCGTGCCTGCGGAGCCCTTGGCAGAGCGAGGGACTCGTCTCTCTCTCCGGTTCGGCCGGTGCGCATCAGGATCAGCGAAGCGAAGATGGCAGCGGCCGTCAGTGGCACCAGGGTCCGAATCCTCCAGGAGGGCCGAGGGCGTAGCGGTGCGGCTTGCCCCCTCTCCGCAGCCGGCGGCCTCTCACTCAACCGGTTTGCCATCGCTCTGAGGACGGCGTCCATATTCCGTCCATCCCGGGCGAGCCGCTCGACGCTCTGACGCGCTGCGGCATCCATGCTCCCGCGCGAGTCGAGATCTCCCTCCAGGATCTCATCCGGCCAGTCATCGCGATGATCCATCACACCCCCACGTTCCGTACCTGTGGCCCTGGGACAACATCTCTTTGCGCATCGCGCGCCGTGCGCGCAGCAGATGTACCCTCAGCGTGTTCGGGTTCATCTCCAGCAGATCAGCCGCCTCGGCGGATCGCCTGAGACCAGAATCACGGCAGAAAATCGTCTAACTACTTACAGGGCTGCACGATCTGCGTTTTCTGCCGTTGGACTGGACACTACTGGACCGTGCCGCGAAAGCGGGAAAACCGGACTCGATTGGCGGGAATTGGTCCACACGGAGGCGGTCCTGTTTCGTTGGATGGTCCGAGGGCGTTTTGGGGTGGATGCCGGTCGTTTCTCAAGCCCTTCGAGGATGTCTCTTCTCTTGCGACCCGGATTGTCTACCAGACCCAGTAGGAACATAACCTCCGTCTTCCCGTCGGGACTGGCTCCCGACGGGAAGACGGAGGGAACCGCCGCCCAGCCGAGGCTGCGGCGGTTGCAGGCGAAGGAGCATGCCCTACGCCAATGTGGCAATGACGCGTCGGATCGTCCTCACCACGTTCCCGCACCTGCGCGATGGCTTCGTGCCAGCGTCCCGGCCAGCTACGGATCCGCGATCTCGCGGCGCCAACTCGCGTGCCGGGCTGCCGGCGGGCTGCCGCGCTTCGCTTGCCCACCCTCGTTCGGACGCCGGGAGACCGCCATCCGAACGAGGGTCTGATACCGCCGCCCCCCCGCTCTGCCAGGGAGAGGCAAACCGCATCAGACACCACAATCCCCAAACCGAAAACCGTCCGTGAAAGCGGGGCAGGTCCAGAGCGTGGTCAGCCGGGCAGCTAAGCGCGGGTTAGGGTTCCGAATAGGCTAAGGTTACCGCAGTAAGTGGACGAGGCGGACTCCTGTAGCCGCGCCGTACCACCGGAAAACGTGAGCGTGGCACTGGTCGTTGTCAGTGTTCCGCATTGTGGATCGCTCGCGGTCCCGGAGAATCCACCCGCCGTTGCTGTGAAGAACCCAGTTTCGTTCACGGTGCCAGTGATTGCCGGAAGCTGGGTAGTTTCACCCAGGAACGTTATCGAGCCGGTGATCGTAAGCTCAGCGCCAGACTGAGCGACGACCATGCTCATCGAGCCGTCCAAGCTCCCTCCGCCGGACAGGGACAGCGTCACGGTTCCTGAATAGGTGCCCGCCACGTCTGGAAACGAGGGTCCGGTTAGGTCGCCGCACGCTACGGCCAACAGGATCAGCCAAGCGGGAGCGGTTCTACGTGTGACGTTCCTTACGATTCTGGATTCCACAGTTCGATAATCCAATGGTCCAGGGGAGACGGTGCTGCTCAGTCAACGGGCCTCAATCAAGGTACAGCGTTCGGTCAACACAAACCACGGTGAGCGTTCTTTCGTGCGGATCGTGACGGGGTCTGGTAGGCAGCGTGATCCGGAACGCACTCATCGTCCAGGAATGGCCGGTTACGGACGGCAACGGCCATGTGAGCGTCGTGCTGACCGAGGGACCGGAGGAACTCGGGCCGGTGCTGCGTACTGAGGTGGTGGCGGAGACTCGGCCTTTCGCTGTACGAGGGGAAGCGTGAGCGGGCGGAGGCGGGCGGCGGTGCTGGTTGCGGCGCGAGGCCCGTTAAACGGGTTCCCCAGCGCGTTGGCCGGAAGTGCTCCGCCACCGCATTGGCGGCAGCCACCGCCGGGTGTCGGACCCGTCGAGTCGTCGACCGCCGCTAAAGCGGGTTAGCCAGCACACGCGATGTTGAACATCGCGGCTGGCAAGGGGGGCGCTCCGCCCCCTTGGACCCCCTGTATTTCCGCGCCGCCGCCCGCCCCAAACCCCCGTCCTCGTCGGGCTCGGACTCGGTTTTCTTCCGCAGTTCAGCGGGCCAGTAGCGTCAACCACCCGAAGACGCTCATGGAGCCAAGGGACGGCAAAAGGCGCCGGATGACACAAACAGACCCGCACCGGCGGCCGAGCTGAGCTACCAAAAACAACCGGGTCCTAGTAGGACTTCTTATCTTCTTCCCAGTTCGTCCCTCGGGCTGCCGGAAGCACGACGTTGCACACGCCCTGCTCCAAGCTGTTCCACTTCCCCGTAGCCGCGTCGATGATGACGGGGACCAGCCCTCCGAGTACATCCAGGATCACCCACCCGGCACCGACCGACGTGGTCAGCTGGCACGTTACCTCCTGATGGCCCTCTTGGCGAAACACGACCGTGTGGCTCGTGTGGTTGTTCAGATCGAGTGAAATTGGTGTCGTCCCTCGCCGGGCGCCGTCAATCCACACTTCGGCCCCGGTGGGGTTGGATGACATTGCGACCGACTTCGTTCCCTCGTTGAACAGGGTCGCGCAGCCAGTGGTGAGAAGCAGGGGAAGAATGGCGACGATTCGCATCTTGGAGGAGCACCTTTCTGGATCGGGAGAGTGATCTGGGACTGTAACAAGGTACTTCGCTGGTCGGCCCTCAGCCAGCAGACGGCCCGCCTCGCTCATCGCTCGAACCCGCCCCCGCCACGCTCGGGGCCTCGGGGCCGGCGAGGCCGGGGAATGGGGATGATGATGCTCGGGCCGCTCTCCCGCTCCCTCGTCGCCTGGCGCTCCCTCATCCTCTCCCGCACTGCCCATGCGCGCCGCTCCCCTTCCACCAGCCCCCTTCGATAGGACTCGCGCACACCGCGCTCGAGCTCTTGGGCGCTCCCGCCGTGTTCCTTGCCCAGGGCGGCGCGCTCTTCCCGATGATTCCGGTCGAGATCCTCGCGCCAGCCCTCGACCAAGTCCTCCCGGCCCCGGACCGCACCGACCAGTTCCCGCAACGAGCGCTCGGTCCGCCAGATCCGGAGCCGCCCGAGCACGGTGCGGCTCTCCCGGTCGAGCCTCTGCCGCATTTCTTCCTGCCGCTTGTGCAGCTCGGCCCATTCCTTCCGCGCCCGGGTTTCGAGGTGCC